>Ga0310825_100021_pt1 | contig 384718 bp, 363 predicted proteins | sample WT_ome_9_FD_202243 | JGI IMG/M metagenome (GOLD analysis project Ga0310825, IMG submission 202243) | Sorghum-adapted microbial communities enriched on wild type (WT) sorghum from Joint BioEnergy Institute, Emeryville, California, United... ... | reverse complement strand
CCGCCGCCCGGCTGGGGCTCACCCCCACGCAGGTGGGTGACCTGCTGGCGCGAGGCGCCCTGTACGGGGTGGTCGTCGCGGGAACCTGGCGCCTGCCGCTCTTCCAGTTCACCGGCACCGGTGTGCTGCCCGGGCTCGACCAGGTGGTGCCCGCACTACCGGAGGGTCTGCACCCACTGGCCGTGGCGAACTGGTTCACCGGGGCGAACGTGGACCTGGACACCGGGTCCGGCCCGGTCAGCCCGCTCGACTGGCTGACCGCCGGGGGCGACCCGGCACCGGTCGCGCGGCTCGCGAGCGCCCTGCGCGTGAGCGGCTGAGCCTGCCGGTCAGCACCGGCACCCGAACTCCCGGTAGACCCGGTCCCAGAACCCTTCCCGGACCTGGATGCGGGCCTGGTTGTACGGACGCAACGACTCGTTCAGCTCCTTCTCCGCGGCCACCAGCAGCTCCTGGTCGATCACCGGCGGCAGCTCCTTGCCGGGGAGCAGGTCGGCCATGAAGTCCCGGCCCCGCTCGTGGAACCACTTGTGCGCCACGTGCTCCCCCACCTGGTAGGCCCGCTCCGGGTCGATGCCCTCCTCGGGCGGGGGCGGTTGACGTCGCGGCGCGACCGCGGCCGGGGTCGGGACCACCCCCTGCGTCGGCGCGGCCGGCCCGGCGCCCGCGGCGGCGCCCCCAGGGGGCGGCTCCCCCCGCCCCTGCCCGGTCCCGGTGGCCGGGTCGGTGGACAGCTGGGGAGGCGGTGGGGGCATCGGGGGCGGGTCGGCCCGGGTGAAGAACGGCTCGAGGAACGCCGGCTCCAGCTCACCGATCGTGTCCGACTCCCACACCAGCTGCTCGGCCTGGTTGGCCCCGTGGTGCGGTTGGACACCCCACAGGTGCACCCTCACCCCGTGCGACTGGGCGGCGGTGACCGCCCCGACGATGTCCTCGTCCCCGGCGACCACGACCGCGTCGGTGATCGCCTGGTGCCGGGCCAGGCGCATCAGGTTGTCCCCCAGCAGGAAGTCCACGCCCTTCTGCTGCCCGTAGGCGTTCACGTTCCCCAGCAGGACCTTCACGTTCGGCTGCCGGGCCACCGCCCGTTGCTCCACCGTGGGGATCTTGTTGCGGGCCCCGTCGAACCAGTAGACCCGCAGCAGCTGCCCGCCGAGCTCCCCCTGGGCCCGCTCGATGATGGCGCGGATCAGGTCGGCGGTGTCGACTTTCAGGTGCTTGCGGTCCACACCAAGACGCAACGCGTCAGCGGCTGCGGCGTACAGGTAGCCGACGTCGACCAGGACCGCGAACCGGCCCACGACCGTGGTGAGCACGGTGTCGGCGGCGAGGTGAGCGGCCGGATCCTTGCACGGCGCCGGCAGTGGTGAGTCGTGTTCCATGGTGGCGGTCCCCCTGCTGTCCATGACCCTACGGTGCCCCATCAGGGGCGGCGGCGCCGATCAACCCCAACCCGGTGCTCGGCGTGCCGCCCCCGACCAGCCGCGTTTGGGTGATCACGGCCCCGGCGGGCACCCTTGATGTTCGACCGTGCGGGGGTGCGGTGCCGGGGAGAACCGGAAGGGGAGATTCATCGTGGGCAGCTCGCAGGGGGCGAGCGGACCTGCCAGGGACCCGCGGGAGCAGGGCAACGAGGGTTGCGAGGACCCGGTCCCCGTCGGCCCCCACCGGCCCGGTGGCCGGGCCGACGGGGACGGCGGTGCCGGTCGCAGGCCCGGCTTGGATGAGTGGGACTTCCACCAGATGGTGCACCTGTCCGCCCAGATACGGGACCGTGCCCTGATCCGCACGGTCGCCGTCCTCGCGCTCGCGGCCGGGTCGATCTGGTTCCGGGAGGCGATCACCGGTTCGGTCCTGGGCGTGGTCTCCTACCTGGCCGTGATGTCGATCTACGCCTACCAGGCGGTGCGCGGGTGGGGCGACCAGGACCGGTTGCACACCTGGCTGAACGAGCGCACCGGCCGGGTGGTGCGCCGGCCCAACCGGATCCTGGACGCGACTGCCCACGCCTGGCTGCTGGGCACCTTCGCGGTCCTGGTGTTCCTGCCCGGGCGGGTGTGGCTGACCGTGTCCGCGACCGTGGGCATGCTCGCCCTGGGCGCCCTGTCCGTGTGGCAGCCGGGCCGGTCCCGGCGCCCGCCGTACGGCGCCGGGCCGCCGAGGGGCACCTCGGACTGACCCCGCTGGACCTGCCGGGTGGGCCGCTGGCAAGCGGGGCGCGCATCCTGGTGAGCCCCGCGCCGCGCACGCCGCAACCCGCGACCCGATGACGGAAGGACCTGACCTGGTGGACACCCCTTCCGGCCACGCACCCGGTCAGGCCCGGCCGGACGCGCAGCAGCAGCGGGAGGGGAACCAGCTGATCACCCAGCTCGGCCACTGCGGGCTGGTGAAGATGGTGGCGGCGTTCGCGCTCGCGGTCGGAGGGCTGTTCTTCGCCTCAGGCATCAACAGCTCCCCCATCGGCGTGATCTCCTACTGCGTGGTCGTGGCCATGTACGCCGCCCAGGTGGTGATCGGGTGGCGGGTCGAGGACCGGTTGCGAGCCCACCCGGCAGCCGGGCCCCGCCACCGTGTGCCCCGCACCAACCGGGTCCTGGAGGGTGTGCTGCAGGCGTGGCTGCTGGGCACGTTCGCCTTCGTGACCTTCCTGCCCGGGCGGGTGGTCGCCAACCTCGTGGCCACCGCCGGGCTGCTGGCCCTGGGCACGGTGTGGATGTGGCACCAGCGGCAGGTGGAACGGCGCGCCCGCCGGCGATGACCGGCGGGCATGGTGAAGGCCCCCCACTCCGGTGAAGGAGCGGGGGGCCTTGTCGCACCAGAGGGTGCGGGGTTCGGCTCAGGCGACCAGGGCCGCCGTCATCGCCAGCAGGGCGTTGCCCTCGGCCTTGCCGACCGTGGGGTCGTCGACCGCCTCGATGAGACCGGACAGGGCCAGGCCCATCTCGGTCTTGGAGGTGTCGACACCGCGGGAGGCGTCCAGGGCCTGCATCGCCTCCACGGCACGGGAGACGACCAGTCCGGCCACCCGCTCCTCGATCGTGCCCTCCATGATCGGGAACACGACCTCGACCTCGCGGTGCTCGGTGCCGATGCGCAGCATGCGGCCCTGACGCTGGATGACCGACTTCGGCACCCAGGGAAGGTCGTAGTGGTACAGCACCGACGCCGCGGTCAGGGTCAGGCCACGCTCACCGGCTGAGGTGCAGACCAGCACGTCCAGCTCCCCGTTCTGGAACGCCAGGGTGTGCCGGTCCCGCTTCTTCCCGCCGCCGCCGAGGACCTCCCCGACCCGGACACCAGCGGCGTCCAGGTCCTGGATCAGGCCCCGCGCGACGGAGGCGAACTCGGTGAAGATGAGGACCTTGTGGCCCTCCATCACCCTGCGGGTCACGTCCGCGACGACCGCGGTCCGCTTCGTTCCCGGCTTGCCGTTCGCGGCCTCGATGAGGCCCTGGGCGTGCAGCAGCTGGGCTGCGGCCGACTCCGAGCCGACCAGGGCGGCCGGGTCCGAGGACGCCATCCGGGCCAGCTGCGCGCCGCCCATGACAGCGCCACGGGCCGCCTTCAGCTGCTCCCTCGCCTCCGCGAACGCCACCGGGTCGGCCCCTTCGGACTGCTCGGCGATCTCCAGCCACGACATCAGCTCGTTGTACACGCGCTTCAGCTCGTGTTCGGCCGCCGAGGCCAGGGCCTTCTCCTCCACCGACGGCCTGAGCTTGAGGACCGTCGGCTTGACGGTCGGCAGCTCGTGCTGAATCTCGGAGGAGTCCCGGCGGAACACCACCGGGCCCATCGCCTGCGCGAACGCGGTCTGGCCCTCCTTGGAGTCCAGGTCGAACTGCGTCGACAGCTTGACCCCATGGAACAGGTGCTCGTCGTTGCGGACCCAGGAGATCAGCCGGCCGAGGTCGTCCACGGTCCGGTTGATCGGGGTCCCGGTCAGGACCGTGGCCACGTCGGAGGTGGACCGCAGCTGCCACAGGGCGGTGCCCTGCTTGGTGCCGGTGCTGCGGAGCACCTCGGCCTCGTCAGCGACCAGGTCGTGCCAGTGCTCGTCCAGCAGCAGCGCTGCCAGCGGCGGCGCCGGCACCTCCTCGACCTCCTCCTGGGCTTGCGCCTGGGTGGCGGCCTGCTCGGGTCCCGCGGCCTGCGCCTCGTCCTCGGCGAGCAAGGTGAACAGGTCCACCTGCCCCTCCGGGACGCGGGAGCCGACGTTGTCCAGCAGCTGAGCCCAGGCGTCCCGGGACGCGCCGGGCTGCATCGTGGAGGTGTTCACCGGGCGGGTGATCTCCAAGCCGCCGTCGAGCGGGTCGACCTGCGCCTGGGCGCGGATCGCGAGCTCGTCGGCGATCGGCTCCAGCAGCTTGTACGACACCAGGGCGACGACGGGGCCGTCGTCCTGCAGCGCCTGGTACAGCGCGCCGTTGTCCTTGGAGGACTCCACGGCGACCACCCGGGCTCCGGGGAACCAGGTCTCGGCCTCCCGCAGCCACTGCTGGCGCACGTTCGCCTCGAGGACGACCAGCCCCCGGTAGCGGGGGATGCGCTGGGCACGCTGCCCCATCGCGACGTAGGTGATGACCGTCTTGCCCATGCCGGGCTCCACGGTCAGGCAGTACCCGATGCCGGTGGACAGGTGGATCCCGACCGCCTGCTTCTGGTACGGCCGCAACCGGTCGTCCTCGTGCGGGCTGGCCAGGGCCATCCGCCCGATGTCCTCCGTCCCCGGGTGCAGCAGCACCTGGTCGGCCGGAAGGTGCCGGGCGAACGCGGCGACCTCGGTCGCCGACACCTGCATCCGCTTGGCGCTGGTGCCCCGGTGCGGCGGGGTGATGTGCGGCTGTTCGCCCTCATCGTCCACGCCCGCCTCCGGCAGGACCTCGGTGGCCTTGCCGATGAGGGTGTTCACCTGCCCGCGGTGGGTTGTGAACAGGCGGGACCCGACGCTGACCGAGGCCAGTGCCGGCTTGCCGCGCAGCGGGGTCGCGACCAGCGAGGAGCTGATCGTGGCCCGCAGACGCGCCAGCGCCCCGTCGGTCTTGTCGACGATCGCCACACCCTGACGCGCCAGGTAGTCCAGCAACGGCATGGCGTCGACCGGGCGGACCGGGCGGGGGTCGGCGAACGACTTGCCCGCCGGGCGCAGGTTCAACGGGATGTCGGCGAACTGGTCGGGGACCTCACCGGGGGTGGTGAACCCCTTGATGTAGACCGCCTGGGCCCCGACCGAGATCGCGATAGCACCGAAACGGTGCTTGTCGTCGGAGTCGTACCGGGGGAACCCACCGTTGTAGAACCGGCGGCGCTGGTCGTCGTTCATCCCGACGCCAGCCCGGCCCAGCTCATCCCCCAGCGCCCCCCACAGCCGGTAGGGGTACATGCTGGGCAGCTTGTACGGGGCCCGGTTGTTCCCCACGGTGGCCCGCTCGGGCCACAGCAGACCGGGACGGACCCGGTCCAGCAGGGTCTGCAGCGGGAACGGGGTGAACCCCTCCCCCCGGCCGATCAGCCAGGACATGCGCCCGGTGCGGGTCGCCCCGGACAGGTCCAGGTACGCCTCGAGCACAGGGTGCACGCAGGGGGCGACGAGCAGGGAACGCTCGATCGGCAGGTTCGGGTCGCCCGGGTCGACCCCCTCAGCCAGCGACACCTGGAAGGCGATCGCCGGGAGGTTACTCGTCGCGCCCGCGGCAGTCGCCGCGTCCACGATCTTCCGGGCAGCGCGTAGGTCAGCCACGCGGACCTCCTCGATTGCTTGTGCCTGCCCCGCTTCCGCGGAAGCCAGGGCAGTGGTCAGTTACGAGGCGGGACCGTCAGCGCGGGCGGCGGTGGGGCAACCGGCGCACGCCGTCACCCGCCGCGGTGACTGCAGCGACTCAGGGGTGCCGGCACGTTGTGGGTGACTGCACCCTCCGGCCGGCACCGGGCATGTGGTGCGGCGGTTGCGGGGGTGGGTGTCGCGGGCACGGTCACGCAGCGTCCGAGCACCTCCCGGTGCCCCCAACCAACGCAAGGCCGCCCCGGCTCTCCGGGTGCGGCTCAGGAAGGAGGGGCTGATGCCCCAGACCCCGTTCAACCGTGAGATCCGCCAAATCGCCCTGGCCGGGCTGGCGACGACCGCCAGCGTTCTGGCCGAGCAGGACCCCGACCTCGCCGACGCCCTGACCGAGCTGGTCGCCTCGTTCACCGACAGCACCCAGTCCGTCACCGCCCCGGCTCCGACGCAGGCCCGGCGCCTGCCCGACACCCCCGTCCAGGGGCGGCCGGTCACCCCGGCGCCGGCGGTCGTGGTCGACCTGGCCCAGGCCGTGGAGCAGGAGCCGGTCTCGGCCGAAGACCTCGACGACGACATCGACGACGACGACGAGCAGGTCGAGGACCCGCTGGCCCAGCTGGCGGGCGAGGTGGACGACGCCGTCCTCGACGCGGTACTACCCCAGGAGCTGGTCGTGACCGTCACCAACACCTCCGGGATGCCGCTGACGATCACCGAGGCCCGGCCCGCGCTGCAGTTCCTCATGCCGACCCTGCTCGACAACCTCGGGCACCTCGACGAGGCCGCCGCGGAGGAGGACGCCGAGGACGAGGCCACGGTCAGGTTCCGCTTCACCGGCGACCGTCAGCGGCTCGCCGCCGCCGGTGCGGGCCGTACGGTCGTGGAGCCGCGGGAGGTCCCGCTGCCGGCCTTGGGCGCCAACGCCCTGGTCAGCGCCACGGTCGGCGGTGTCGCCGACGAGGAGGCCGCTGCCGAGCTGGGCACCCTGCCTCCGGACCTGCCCGAGGTCGGCGAGGGCGAGCACCCGATCAACGGCGTCCTGGCCGCCATCGAGGAGCACTACGGCGTCCGCCCCCAGGCCAACGGCGTGTTCCGCGTCACGTTCACCCGTGCCGACGGGCAGGAGCTGACCGAGGACCAGGTCGCCGAGGTGATCGTCGCCGACGAGAACGCCATGGCGGACATGCGCCGGCTCGGCGACATCCGGCTGCTGACCGTCACCGACGCGGTCGAGGTCGACGAGACCACCGGGCAGGAGCGGCCGGTCGGGGCGCACGCCAAGACCGCCCACTTCGCCGTGTTCGACCGTGCCGAGAACGGCTGGGTCGACCTGGCCACCGTCGCCATCGGCGCGGCCCGGTTCTCCGGCAACTGGCACTTCCCCGACCTCGGTTGGGTGCACGCGACGATGAGCGCCCAGCTCGTCGAGGCCCCCGAGGCCTGAGAGCCAGCGACGCCCACCACTCCCTGCGAGTGGTGGGCGTCGTCCTGTCCCCGGGTGCTGGCCACGCCGCAGCGGACCCTGCCGGACCCTGTCCGGGATTCCCGGACCGTCCCGGTCATGGCGCGTTCCCCTGGCTCAGAGCCCCCTGGCAGGCCCAGCCTGACGCGCAGGTGCAGCGCCGCCTGGACGTTGCGGGCGGCAGCACGCGGGCGGCGGGTTCCGCCGCAGGCGTTGCTGTCCGCTGTCCTCACCCAACGGCCCAGGCCCCGCGTGTTCGCGGCGGCTCTCCACGGTCTCCCCGCGCAGGTCCCCCCGCCGGCCCTCGCCGGGCTGTTGGCTACCGCGCTCACCCGTCCCGCGCCCACCCCAGCGCATGTGGAGCTGAACTCGGCCGCGGTGGCCCTGTCCCGGCGGGTGGACCCGCAGGTGCTGCGTCGGGCCGTGCAGGGACTGCGCCGGGCAGACCCGGCGACCAGCCGGGTGGTGCAGGAGGCACTGGCGGCACACCGGGACGGTGGCCTGCGGGTCGTGGAGTGCCTGGACGTGGACGTGGTCGCTGACCTGGTCGGCCAGGGCACCCTGGTCGCCGGGTACGACCGGGAGGGTCTGATGGCGGCGTTGACCGGGTCGCCGTTGTCCCCGGTGATGCTCACCTCGGCCCTGGCGGACCCACACGCCTCCACCGGGCAGGCCGCGGCGGCGGTGCGGGCCACGATCGAGAACACCAACCCGGAGTTCGTCCGGGCGGTCCACGACTTCCTCCTGGCCCCTGGGACCGTCGACCACGGGAGGGACCTGTGCTCCCGGATCGATGACACGTGGCGGTCCCTGGGAGGGGACCGCGAGTCCGCCGCCAGGCTCGTGCGTGCCCTGCGATCCCACCCGTCCCGGGGCTTTCGGGGGGACTGGCCACCTCCGCGTGGTGCGCGCGGGCGGGGTCCCGCGGCTACCCTGTAAGGCTGACAGGGTCCCGGGATGGCCGGGCAGGGGAAGAGCGGACGTCCAGGGGGTGGACGAGGGGTGCAGGTGTGGCATGCCGTTGTGGTGCTGGTCGTCGCGGCGCTGGCCGTGGGGCTGGGGGTGGCGGTGCGCACCCGCCGGGCGGGGCGCCGCCCAGCAACCCTCTCCCGCGCGGAGCGTGACCACCAGCTGATGCTGCGGGACGCCCGGCGCCGTGTCGAGGTCGCCTCTCGACCAGCACGCCTGGCCCAGGTCGGGCCGGTCACCCTGACCGAGCTCGACTTGACCGTCTCCGGCCGCACCCTGCCCCTGACCCGCACGTTGCAGCTGGCCGTCGAGGTCGATCCGCAGGGGCGGCGGGTGACCTTCCGCGCACAGGACCGGGAGGTGGCCGCGGATTGCGCCCTACCGTACGAGGACCGGTACGCGGCGCAGGCGCTCATCGACCGGGCTCGCTTCGTCGCACAGCACGTCGACAAGGCGCGGGAGCAGATCGCCGTCCGCGCCCGCGTCGCGCGTGCGCACCTGGCCCGCCTTGAACCGTCAGCGCAGCCGCTCCCGGTCCGCGAGCAGGTCGACGCCTAGGACACCAGAGCGGGGCCGCCCCATGCGTCGGGCGGCCCCGCTTGGGGTGAGGGGCTGGTCAGCTGGTGACCAGCTCCTTCTCACCACGCGGAACCAGGATCTCCGCGTCCCCGGCCTTGCGGGCGTGCCGCAGGCCGAGGAGGCCCAGGACGAAGAGGAGGGCTGCGCCGATGTAGGCGCCGATGGCGGCGTAGCCGGCGATCTTGCCCATGGTGGCGAACGCGTACCCGTACAGGAGCAGGCCGCGCAGGGTCTCGCCCTTGAACCGGGTCTCCCGCTGCGCCTGCAGCTCGGCGACGAGGTCCTCGTCACCGGCTTCCTCCGCGGCGCGGATGTCGTCACCCAGCTCGGCGTAGGTGCGCCCGTTGGTGGACTCGTCCATGTGGTTCTTGATGAAGTACTCGGCGTAGGCGCGGGCCTGGTCGCCGGTGGTCATCGGCTGGCCGGCGAACTCGCGCAGCGGGGCGTACTGCTCGCCCTCGATGGCGGGCCCGGCGGGCATGGTGATGTTCTGCTCGGACAGCTGCTGGTGCACCTGGTCGTTGATGAAGGTGCTGGCCCAGGTGAGCAGCCCGCCGGCGACGAGCAGCACGGCGGCCAGCAGCAGGCCGGTGTAGGAGACGATCTTGTCGAAGACCCTACGACGCATGGGAGGTGCTCCTGGTTCTGGGGACCTTGCCCCGGTGGTGAGCCGGACCTTCCGGCTGCACGTACAGCGTCGTCGCCGCCGCTGCGGTCCCTGAGGGCCGAAGGTCCCGGATCGCGGCGCAGATGGTCCCGACTTTCCCGGGGGGACGGTGCTCCGGTCCGGCGACCGTCTCGCGAGGGTCTCGCCGGGACGTGCGACTGCGTGCCCGGCCCGGCTCGGCACTGTCCCCGGTGACAGACCCCCACGAACCCAGGAGGAGCCCGCGTGAGCGCCCCGAACCCTGACGCCCTCACCCGCAAGCCGGGAACGACGCTGGTCTTCTACCGGTACCGGGACGGCTCGAACTACAAGCAGAGCAGCGTGGTCGTCTTCGACGGGCAGATCACCGATGAGGAGCGCACGGCGGTCTTCGCCAAGCTCGGTGAGGACGGGCGGTTCCTGCCCGCGCAGGTCGGCCTGGAGGTGTTGTACTCCCGGTTCGACTCGGCCTACGAGGACGACCACCCGTGGCACGAGCTGGTGGCGCTCGAGGCCGGCGAGGGGACCGGGGCGCTCACCGCGGGTCCCATCGGGGCGTTCGTGGAGGCGGTCCTGGCTGCGGCCTGGGACATCGAGGCGGCCACGGAGGCCCTGGCGGCGTGGAAGGCGAGGGTGCCCCGCGGGGCGTGACCAAGCACAGAGGACGACCCGGGCTCGCACTGCGAGCCCGGGTCGTGCCACGCCTGGGGGGTCAGCTCGGCTTGCGTCTGCGGGTGCGCAGGACGCCGCCGGTGAGGAACAGGCAGAAGGCCGCGGCTGCGGCCACCAGGGTCGCAGGGCTGCGCGGTTCTTGCCCGGCGGACTCGATGCCTGCGAGGAAGACCACGGTGGCGACCACCGCGGCGAGCTGCAGCACCGCGCCGACTCGGGCGGCGCGGTCTGGGGTGGAAGCGGCCGCGGGGGTCGGGTGGGTTACCGGTCTGGACACGGCGGGGCACCGTGCGCTGTCCCGATGGCGACGCAATGACCTCCCCGGCTGCGCCGGCGGTGGGGAGACCATGGCGTCAGAGGACGTCCTCGGCGTCGAGGTCGACGGTCAGGTTGGTGAGGTCGATCTCGAGGTTGTGCAGGGCGCGCACGATGAGCAGTCCGGCAACGACGGCTGCAGCGGCGGCCGCGGCAAGGATCCGCACGCTGGTCACCTCCTCCCTGCCCTGGTGGGCGGCGGCGACGGTCCCTGCTCGGGTGGAGGTGTCCGTATGGTGCAGGTCACACGTGGGGCTGGTGGGGAGGGGGTGAGCGCCGACCAGGATCCTGGTAGTGTCTGGCCTCGTCACGACCTGACAGCCACAGGGTGGCGGGGCCCCGGGGTGAGGGGACCGGTCAGCCTAGGTCGGGGGGTCACCGTGTATCGCCAAGGGGAGACTCATGCGCCACGTCCGTGCCGCCGCGAGCATCGCGGCCGCTATCGCCCTGTCACTGGGGACTTCAGCCGCTGCCACCGCGGTTCCGTCCCAGGCTCTGAGCAACCCGAACTCGCCGGCCCTGGCCGCCGAGACCCACTCCTGGGAGCTCCTGGGCGTCGAGGACCCGGACACCCACTCATGGGATCTTCTCGTTGAGCCTGACACCCATTCCTGGGACCTCGTGAGCGAGGGCCCGGACACCCATTCCTGGGACGACACGGTCGCCCAGCCGGACACCCATTCCTGGGACGCCCTGCGCGGGCAGTCGCACTCCTGGGAGTGAGCTGAACCCCCCCCAAGACAACACCCTGCGAAGAGCCCGGTCACCTGGATGGTGCCGGGCTTTTCGCATGCCGCCGTCTGCGGCCCCGGCCCCGGCCCCGCTCGGGCGCCTGACCCCGTACGCCCACACCGCCCCGGGCGGCACCCCGCACCCAACCGCCCTCGAGTGGATCTGATCCGGCCGGGGCGCGACACCCCGTGCGAGCACCCCGCGACCCCCCGCTGCAGGGGGTGGCCACCACCCCGCGATCCTGGACACCGCAGCCTGGCCTGATCCGCGGGTCCGCCCCACGCGCCGCACCGGGGCCTCGCCCACGAGGGGTCTCTCAGACCCCCTCATCCGTCCTCTCTTGTTGGGCCCCCCACCAGCGCGCCGGTTGGGGGCTACCGGGCCCGGCTATAACCCCGCCCCACCAGCGATCTCACGCACGCCGACCCTGGCTGTGCCGCGGACGTCGCCGGACCGTGGGCGCCCGGCCCCTCCGCCAAGCCGTGCCCCGTCCCCCGTGACCGGGCCCGGTGCGTCCTCGGCCTGCGCACCGTTCCGAGACTGAACCCCGAACGCCGGGCGGCCCAGCCGGACCGGCGCACCGCCCCGCAGCGGACGCCGGCCGCGCGACCCGCGCGCGAAGAACCGGCGAATGCCCACGCCACCCCCGAGCGCACCCTGCCCGCTGCTCGGACGCCTTCGACGGCGCTAGGGCCGCCTCCGCCACGGCGCGAGGCCTGGGACCTGGACGTCCCCTCCCCGCCCAGCGGGGCAGATGTTGATGCCCGACCATCAACATTTGTAGGGGGCGCGACGGCCTCGCTGTCAACTTTTCGTCCCCCCTATTCGTTGGTTTATTGATCTGGGTCGCAACATTCCCAGACCGAAAAACCATACAAATAGGGACAGTCAAACGCTGGCTATTTGGCGAGAGTTTTCGACAGCAAGAAGCACCACTTACAACGCCGTCGAAATCGGAGTTCTTTTCATGTCTCGCATTACCCGCGCCGCGTCCGCCGTCGACCTCACCGACGAGATCCGCTCCCTGTTGGACCTGACCGGCCGCACGCTCGAGGACATCACCGTCGAGCGTGACGGCGAGCTCGTCATCAGCGACACCCTGGTGGAGGACCTGCGCACCCTGGCCGAGGACCTCGAGGCCGACGACGACGCCCCGGTCGTCGAGGAGGAGGTTCTCGCCGCCCTCGAGGACGACCTGGCCGAGGAGTCCGACGTCGAGGTTGAGGCCGTTGACAACCGGGAGCTGGAGGACTTCAACTTCGAGCACGTCGTGGCAACCCTGGACCTCATCGACACCGAGGGTTCCCTGGCCGCGCTGGAGGCCGAGCGCCGCCCGTTCGAGCGGGCCGCCCGCCGGGCCGGCAAGCGCAACCCCGGCGCGGAGTTCTACAACGTCGTCAACGCTCCCCTGTTCAACACCCGCAAGGCGATGCAGGCCGAGGTCGCCGAGCTCGAGGCGATCCCGGCGGCCGAGCGGACCCCGCAGCAGGCGGTCGCCCTGCGCCGGGCCCAGCGGTCGCTGGAGCACCTGACCGAGCTGATCGTCCGCTTCAACTACGGCATGACGCGCAAGTACGTGAAGCTGTTCACCTCGAACACCTCCCGTGAGGACTCCGAGGACTTCCAGGGGGCCGCGGTCCTCGGCCTGATGAACTCGATCGACACCTTCGACCCCGACAAGGGCCGCTTCGGGTCCTGGGCGTACAAGCGGATCCAGCGCGAGGTGCTCCGGGCCGTCCGCGACGCCGACTTCGCGAACATGAACCACGGCGACTTCGAGCGCCGGCCCGACATCATGAAGGCCTACGCGCGACTGGCCGGGCCGGAGGACAACCGGCGCGTCCCCTCCTACGAGGAGGTCGCGGCCGCGGTCGGGTGCACGGTGGAGCTGGTGACCCGGGTCCTGTCCGCCCCGCACCTGGAGTCCCTGCACACCCAGGTCGGCGACGAGGGTGACACCGAGCTCGGTGACCTGATCCCGGACCGGGGGGAGTCGGTGGACGCCCAGGTCCTGGGCGCGATGGACGTCGAAGCCCTCATGCAGTACGGGATGAGCGCCCTGGACACCCGGGAGAACTTCGTCCTGGTCCGCCGTTTCGGCCTGGACGGCGAGCCGCCCCAGTGCCTGTCCAGCATCGGCAAGCAGCTGCGCCTGTCCCGCGAGGCCGTCCGCCAGATCGAGTCCAAGGCCCTGGCCAAGATGCTGCACCCGGTGACCCTGCGCAAGCTGGTCCGTCACGGCCGCGCCTGAGACCTGAGCCGCGAAGGGCCGTGAGAGGTGACCGACTCTCACGGCCCTTCGGCGTACCGACGAGGGCTCGGTCGGGACGTCGCCTCCCCCAGGTTCGCGGGCTGGTGGACGGTTCTGGGCGGCCGGCAACAGTACGGGCCATGGTCGATGTGTCCGCGCTCACCGCCGCCGTGCCTCCGGCCGTGTGGGCAGCCGCCGGTGGGCTGGTAGGGATCGTTGCGCTCGGGTGGGCGGTGCTGGCCGTCCGCACCCGCCGCTCAGGGGTGGGACGCCACCGCCCCGAGGTGGTCGCCAAGCTCGCCGTGGAAGTCGAGGAGCCGGCCGGTGACCCGCTGGATGAGGCAGTGGACGAGCTCCTGTCCACCACCGTGGAGAGCGACGCGGTCACGGTGTCCCCGTTGACCGGTCAGCGCACCGGGATTCGCCGCCGGGTCCCCACCCGCGGCCAGGACGCCCACGCGGCCCCTGCACCGCGGCGCCCGACCGAACGAGCCGCTGCCGGGGTGAGCTTCACCGGCGCCGAGCCCGGGCAGTCCCCCTCACCCGCCGCCGGTGTCCGGGATCTCGACGACCACCGGACCGCGGTGAACCTGGTGCAGGCGCTGCAGGTCGCCTGGCAGGACCGGGACGTCGCCGAGCTCGCCGCGGTAGGTGCCGCCGGGGTCCCCGGCGCCGCAGCCGGGTGGATCCTTGCCGCCGCCGCGGCCCAGGAGTGTGGTGACCCACGGGCCGCCGGGTACCTGGAGGCTGGGTTCGATGCCACCGAGGACCCCGCCGTCCAGGAGCTGCTCACCCCCTACCGGGCACAGGCGCGGGTCATGGTCGACGTCCCGGGCCTGGGCCTTGCCGTCCCCGTGGCGCCGGACCGTGCCGGGGTCGGCCTGGCCCTGGCGGCCTCCGAACTGGCCGTCGGTGATCCCGAGGCCGCATACAGCGTCCTGCTGCAGCTGCCCGACCGGCCCCTGGTTCGCCTCCTGCGAGCCGAGGCGGCCCTCCTCCTGGAGTGGCACACCCGGGCGCGCTCCCACGCCACCGACTGCCTGGGGGATGGCGGCGAACCGGGCGAGTACGCCGCGCTGCTGGCGCTGGCCCGCGGTGTTGCCGCCGTGCACCTGGGCGAGCACGCGGAAGGCGTCGAGGACCTGGGTGCCGCCCTGGACGGCGGGCTGCAGGGGCCGCCGCGGGAACGGGCCTTGCTGGCCCGGGCAAGGGCCCTCGGCGCGCTCGACCGGGGCGATGAGGCGTGGGCAGACCTGACCGAGCTGCTGGCTGACTCCCCCGGTCACGAGCAGGCGTTGGCGCTGATGAAGCACCTGTGAGGGGACGCAGCACCGCCCCGGACCTCAGTGAGGTCCGGGGCGGTTGCCTTTGCGCGCCCTCAGGCGGTGGCGGCGGTCGTCGCGTCCAGGGGCTCCGGGGTGGAGACGCGGTGGGCGTGCGCAGCCTCGAACTTGCGGGCCTTGGCCCGCTCGGCCGTGCGGAACGCGGCCAGCGCGTCCAGGTGCTCACGCTTCTGCCGCTCGTGCTCCATCCCGGCCTTCTCGTAGTACGCGGCCTTGATCCTCCGGGCTTCCGACAGGGGCTTGTCGGAGACGTCCGGCATCGGCGGGGTGGTCAGAACCAGCTTCGGTTCGGCGTCCGCGGGGTACCGGTAGGCCTTGCGGCAGCGGCCGCAGGTGATGTCTTCCGGCCTGGTCAGCGGCGGCACGAGGGCGTCTTCGACCCGGCGTACCGCGTTCTGGACCGTGCCCCGCCCGACCCCGAGCAGCGCCGCGGTCATCGCCCCGGTGCGCGCGGGGGTGTCGAGCAGCCCGAACCGCAGCAGCATCACGAAGATGTCCTGGGCGGACATCGACGCGGCCCGTCGCGCCAGGAGCCTCTCGGCGTCCTGGGCGGAGACGGTGGTGTCCTCCTGCGCGGTGTTCGCCAGCCGGTCGGCCAGGGTGCTGTCCCCGTCCTCCCCGGTGGGGGCGTGCAGGCTCAGCGGGGTCGCGGTCGAGCAGGCCCGGACCGTCTCCACCGTCACCCCGGCCGCCTCGGCGACCTCGGCGTGGGTGGGGGTGCGACCCAGCTTCTCGGTCAGCTCCCGCTTGGCCCGGTCCACCTTCGGTTTCTCGGTCCAGGTGCTGTAGGAGATGCCGGTGAACTCCGCCTCGGTCTGGCGGACCGAGCGGGCGGTGCGCCCGCGGACGTTCTGCTTGGCCCACGCCGCCAACGACCCCTGCTCGGGGTCCCAGCCTGCGGCGGCCCGGACTTTGCCGGACTCGTCGAGACGGTAGGCGTCGATGTCCTGCGGGTTGCGTCCGACGATGCTCTCCCACAACCCCAGCAGGGCGGCCTGCTGGTGGTCCTGGCGGGTCTCCCGGTCGCCGACCAAGAACGGCTGGGCGAAGTGCATCACCAGGCCGATGTTGTTCTCCACCAGGGTGTTGAGGACCCGCCCGCGCTCGGCGAGCAGCTGCCCCTGACGGGCGTGGTCGCCGGCCTTGCGCGCCTGGTCCAGCTCGTAGTTCAGCTGCAGGTGCCTGCGGCGCAGCCGGGCGTTCTCCTCCCGGTAGTCGTCCTGCTCGATCTCCTCGATGACCGCCTCCGTCCCGGAGGCGCCTTCGGTCTGTCCCATCTCCGCAGAGATGACCGCTCCGCTTGTCGCGGTCGCGGGTTCGTTGTCCTCCATGCGCCCGGACCGTTGGGGCGGCGCGGGGGCGGGCAACGCGCCGGCGAACCGGCGGCCACTGCCGCGACAGCCCCGGCCGGCACGGTCCCGGGGGACGAGCACACATCCCCCTGCACGGAAAGGAACCTTGTGACCCCAGAGCAGCTCCTGGCGCTCGTCGATGACGAGCAGCGGGCGGCGGTCACTGCCGACCCTGGGCCCCTGCTGGTCGTCGCCGGCGCCGGCACCGGCAAGACACGGACCCTGACCTGCCGTATCGCCTACCGGGCCGCCACCGGGGACACCGACCCGGGGGTGGTTCTCGCGGTGACCCACTCCACCCGGGCCGCGGCACAGCTGCGGGAGCGGCTGGTCGGGTTGGGTGTGCCACGACTGGGCCGGGTGGCTGCGTTCACCATCCACGCAGCCGCGTTGCGGCAGCTGCGGTTCTTCTGGGGCCGAGCCGGCTGGGCCGGTGAGCCGGTGGTGTGCGAGGACCGGTTCGGAGTCGCTCGGGCCGCGCTGGCCCGTGCGGGGCTGCCCCGGCCAGAGCCCGCCCTGGTCGCTGACGTTCTCACCGAGATCGAGTGGGCCAAGTCCCAGCTGCTGGACCCGGCCGCCTACCCGGACGCCGCTGCCGGGTCGGGCCGGTCACTCGCGCTGCCTCCGCAGCGGATCGCTGTGGCCCTGGAGGGATACACCCAGGCGCTGGCCGAGCGCGGCGAGCTCGACTACACCGACCTGCTCACCCGCACCGCCGACCTGCTGGAGCGGTACCCGGACGTGGCTGCGGAGGTGCACAACCGGTACCAGAGCCTGTACGTCGATGAGTACCAGGACGTCGACCCGGCCCAGCAGAGGCTCCTGACCGCCTGGGCCGGCCCGGGACGGGACATCACCGCCGTGGGGGACCCCCGCCAGTCGATCTACGCGTTCAAGGGCGCCGACCCCACCCGCACGGCCACCTTCGCCTCGGTGTTCCCTGGCGCCCGTGTGGTGACCCTGACGCGCAACTACCGGTCGACACCGCAGGTGGTCGCGGCGGCGAACACCCTGGCAGAGCACATCACCGGAAAACGCCCGCCCCGACCCCGCGGCAAGACTGCCAGGGCCGTGTGGGAGGCGACCTACCCGGCCCCGTTGACCGCCACCCGGCCCCACGGGGTGTCGGTGGCCGTTCAGGAGCTGGGGAGCACTGACGCCGAGACCTCCTGGGTCGCCCGGCAGGTCGCGGCGGCCCTGCGGTCAGGAACTCCCGCCGGGGAGATCGCCGTCCTGTACCGGTACAACGCGCAGTCGGCCGGGCTGGAGCAGGCGCTCACCGACGCCGGCGTGCCGTACCAGGTGGCCGACGGCGGTCGGTTCTTCAACCGGCCGGAGATCACCGCGGTGCTCAACGAGATGGTCCACCGGGTGCAACGGGCACCGATGCGCGGGCCTGGCCCGTACGAGGACGAGGACGACGGGGGCGGCGTGGAGCTGCTCAGCGGGCCGTCCCTGCTGCGGGAGGTCCTCGCTGACGCCGGGTTCGACCGGGAGCGTCCCCCCGCAGGGCTGGGTGCGCTACGGGACCGGTGGGAGGCCTGGTCGACCCTGCTGGCCCTGGTCGAGGGGCTCCCGGGCGCTGAGCTGCTCAGCCCGCAGGGACTGCTGGACGAGCTGTGGGCTCGCGCCACCAGCTCCCAGGACCAGCCGGAGGAGCGGGTCACCCTGGCCACCATCCACAAGGCCAAGGGGCTGGAGTGGGACACCGTCTTCCTACCCTCCTGGACCGAGGGGGTGCTGCCCCTGTCGGCCGCCCGGTCGGAGACGGCCCAGGCCGAGGAGCGGCGCCTGGCGTACGTGGCGATGACCCGTGCCCGCAAACGGCTGGTGCTCAGCTACGCCCGGGTCCGGCCCGCGCCCCAGCCGGGGCAGGTGTGGACGTTGCGTCCCTCACGGTTCCTGGCCGAGGCCGGTTTCACCCTGGCCGACGGCGCGACGATCACCCGACGTGACCGTGCCGCCCGCGGCGCTAGGGCGGGCGGGGCGCAGGTGGCCCGGTGCGGCAGGTGCCAGGTGCCCCTGGAGGGCCCGGCCGAGCGGCTGGGTGCCTGCCCGGTGCACCTGAGGGGCGAGCCGGCCCGGGTGTTCTCCACGCTGCGGGACTGGCGGACGGCCCAGGCGCGGGTGGAGTCGGTGCCGCCGTACCGGGTGCTGACCGACGCGACCATCCTGGAGCTGGTCGCCTCCCGGCCCGCGACGGTGGAGGAGCTGGCCCGGGTGCCTGGAATCGGCCCGGCCAAGCTCGAGCGGTACGGCTCGGACCTGGCGCGCCTGACCGCCCCCTGACCCCAGACTGCGGGGGTGAGGGTGCGCCCCTACCGCGCCGAGGACCTTCCCGCTGTGGCTGCGACCGTTCTGGCAGCGTACCGGGTGCACGGGTGGCACGGGAGGGTGGGCAGCGTGCAGGACGCCGCGGACTGGGTGGACAGCCGTGAGGGCACGCCCGGTTCGTGACGGTCGACCAGGGCAGGGTCGTGGGTCTCCTGGCCGCCTACCGTCCCGCGGTGACCGACCCGTCCCTGCCGTCGTGAGCACCTGGGTGCTCGTGCCGTCCTGACCTCACCGTGAACACGGGGACCACAACGCCCCACCGCCGGCAGGTGCCTGTGCGGTGGGGCGCTGTAGGGAGTTTCAGCGGTCGTCGAGCAGGCGGCGCAGGCGCGCCTGGTGGGTCGCGGACGGTTCACGCCGGCCACGCTCCCACTGCTCCACGGTGGTCACGGCCACGTCCAGGCGCGCGGCCAGCTCTGCACGGGTCAGACCGGCACGAGCCCGGGCGGCCCGCAGCCACTGCCCGACCTGTTGACCGGGGCGGGCCTGACGGTGCTGCTCACCCAGGGCGGCCACCCGGGCCTCGTCGCACCCGAGCAGCTCGGCCAGGGCCGGGTACCAGCGGGTGGCAACCGGTTCGTGCCCGAGCAGCCACGCACTGACCAGCTGCCTGGTGGCGCCCAGGTGCCGGGCCAGTTGGGCCACGGTCCACCCGTGGTTCAACCGGGCGGCGTCCAGGAGCCGGCCGAGCTCGGTCGGGGACCGGTCCTGGGAGGTCTGCGCCAGTAGGTCCCGGTGGTCGATGCCCAGCGCCGCCGCGACCCGAGTCGCGGCATCGGGGCGGACCGCCTGGCCGCACTCGAGCGCCCGGACGGTGGAGAAGGACACCCGGGCGGCTTCGGCGAGCTCACCGCGGGTCCAGCCGCGGTTCAGTCGGGCGGCCTGCACCGGGCCGACCTGGGCGCAGCCGGCCCGGTCGAGCAGCTGGGTGACGGTCATGTCCAGGGCCCGGGCCAGCCCGGCCAGCCCGTTCGGCGCCGGGAACCCCTTCCCGGAGAGCCAGTCGTAGACGGTGGTTCGCCCGACTCCGGCCGCGCGGGCCAGCTGCACCCGGGTGAGACCCTTGGCTCGGCAGGCGGCGTTCACGACGGCCTTGAGCCGGATCACGTCGACCTCGGGGACGGCTTCATTGTTCGCTGTGGTCGCATCCATGGGCGGGCACGGTCCGCCGTCCCACCCGGGGCGCAGTCGGCCCCTGGCTGCGTGACGGGTCGGCGGACGGCCGGACGGTGCACCGGCATGACCTTGGTGTTGGACGTCCTTCTGCCCTCGGTGCCCCTGGTGGCGGTGCTGCTCCTGGCTGGTGGCCTGGCCGGGCCTTTCCTCGCTCGCTTCGCCTCCCACCGCACTGTGGCGATGCCGTTGGACATGGAGCTGGAGGCCGAGACCGACACTCTGGTGGCCGTCCTGGACCAGCTGCACCGGCTGCCGTACCTGACCTCGTTGAAGCCCTCGGACTTCGCTGCCGGGTCGCACGCCCGGATCTGGGAGGCGATGCTGGCCTGCGCCCCGGAGGTGCAGGCCATGCCCGAGGACGTCTCGGAGGCCGAGTGCGCCGAGCGGGGCAGGATGTTGCAGGCCCGGGAGGAGGAGTTCTACGCCCAGGTGCACGCCCTGCTGGGTCAAGGGCCGGCGCCGGTCACTGACCAGGCCCGGTTCGTGGACCTGGTCAACCGGGGGCCGGAACGCAAGCTCGACGACGCCAAGGCGGTCGAGGCCGCGCAACGGGTCCTGGACGCCGGGAACGGCCGCAACCGGCTGGCCGGGACCGGGCTCGTCCTGCCGACCGCGACCCCTGACTCGGCCAGCCCGGCCTCTCCCCCGCTGCAGCGCGTCCACGTCCCGCCCTCGCGGGCCCGGGTGGTCGCAACCTGCGCGGCCGCGGCCGTCGGCGCCGGGCTGATCCCCGCCCTGGTCGCCACCACCGGGATGACCGGGGTCGCGGCGGTCGCCGCGGGTCTGGCGCTGCTGAGCCTGGTGCTGTTCAGCGTGGTCATCTCCCTGGTCGACCTGGACACCTTCACGATCGACCTGCACACCTTCGTCGTAACCACCGCCGCGGGGTGGGTCCTGGCCGTCGTCGCCGCCGGGGTGTCGGGCAACTGGTCCCGGCTACTGTCCGGCCTTGCGGTGGTCGCTGGTGCCGCGCTGTTCTTCGAGCTGGGCAACAAGGCGTACAAGCTCGTCCGGGGCCACGACGGGCAGGGCATGGGTGACACCCTGATCGTCCTGGCAACGGCAGGGATCCCTGCCGCGCTGACCGGGTCGTGGATCCTGGGCTTCTACGGGGTGTTCGCCGGGTGCGTCCTGGGTGCGCTGGGGTGGACCGTCGGGGCGCTGCGGGGCAAGCTCACCCGGCACAGCCCGTTCGCGTTCGGCCCCTACCTGGCCGCCGGGTGGTTCGCCGCGTGGTTGCTGATCCTGCTGGTGAGTGACCCGTCCCAGCCGTTCGACCCGATGGTGCTGCTGCTGCCGTGAGCTCCCCGGACCTCTACGACGACTCCCCCGCCCAGGCGCGGGTCCCGCTGACCCCTGAGGAGCTGGACCGGCTGCTGCTGTCGGACGGCACGTTCTTCGCAGGCAAGCCCGCCCGGGTGCGTCACCTGCTCACCCGGGTGCGGGCGGCGTACTCGGCGCACACCGAGCTGGTCCGGCACCTGAAACGGGACGTCGAGCAGATCACGCTCACCGCCCGCTTCGAGGCGAACCCGGTCGCGGCGGCGGCTTCGGCCCTGCGCCGGCTGACCCTGGAGGAGCAGCGGCAGCTGCTGGACGTGCGCGCCGAGGCGCTCATCGACATGGTGCGATCGGCGCAGGAGGACGCCGAGCGGGTCCGCACCGCAGCGGTCAACGAGGCGAACCGGACCCGGTTCGCACTGGCGAAGGTGATGGACGACCCCCAGGTGCCCGCGGACGTGCGGCAGAAGCTGGCCGACGCGCTGGCCGAGCTGCCGCAGACGGCCGTGCCCGCACCGGCGCCGGTGGAGGTGCCCGACCTGACCGAGGCCGGGTTCGAGCTGCCCTCCGGGGGCGAGCGCGGCCTGGAGTCACTTTTCGGCCAGTGACGCCGTGGCGGGACAGTGAAGGACCCCGGGGCGATGCCCCGGGGTCCTTCGGTGCTGGGTGCGGTCAGCGGCCGGTCATCTGGGAGACCGTACGGTCGGCGGCCAGGATCTGGGCATCCCGGGTGCCGAGGTAGATCTTCCCGTCGACGACCGCGATCGAGGAGGCGCCGGCGGGGACGTTCGTGGCGAGCGTCTCCCACTTGCTCCCGTCGGAGGTGCGGGCGATGCCCTTGCTGGACAGGCCGTACAGGTAGCCGTCGTCGGCGACGAAGAAGTCCTGCGCACCGGTCATGACGTGGTTGAAGTCCGCGGTGGTGACCTTGCTGCCGTCGAAGGTGGTCAGGTACGGGCTGACGCAGTACATCTTGCCCTTGAACACGGCCATCGCGTTGGCGTCGAGGAGCCAGTTGGTGCACGGGTCGGCCTTGACCGAGGACCACTTGGTCCCGTCGAACACCATGGTCTGGGCGGTGTCGACGTCGCGGGCGCGCATGTACACCTTGCCGTTCATGGCGGCGACCCAGTAGTACCGCTCGAACCCGTTGCGGTTGGCGGGGTTGGTGTCGGTCTCCTGGCGGGCAACCTGCCAGGTCTTGCCGCCGTCGGTGGAGCGGAACGCGGTGGCGCCGCCGAACTCGCCGTTGGCGTTGTTCGCCGAGCCGACCATCCACAGCTCGCCGGGCACACGCTCGGCCATGTCGTAGATGTGGACCGCCGGGATCTTGGCCTCGTTCGTCCAGGTGCCGGTGGCGTTGGTGGCGTACCCGGCCGGCTGGCTCCAGTCGGTGGTCGGGTCGATCATCGGGGAGTACAGGGCACCGCCGAGGTTGCGGAAGGTGTTGAGCTCCTCGGTGGCGATGGTGACCTGGACACCGTCGAAGGTGCCGGTGACCGGGTCGAACGGGTTGATCGCGATCGGCCCGGTGTTCTGGTCGTAGTCGCCGTAGCCGGCCACGAGCTTGCCGTCGGCGTCGACAGCCAGGTCGTGCAGGGTCTTGCCGCGCACGGTGGGCTGCTGGGCGGCCTGCGGGTGCTCGGCGACGACGGTGAACGTCACCGGGCTGGGCTGGGTCGGGCCGGGGTCGGTCGGGGTCGGCTCGGTCGGCTTGGGGTCCTTGGGCTTCGGGCCGTTGCCGTTGTTGCCGTTGCCCTTGCCGTTGTTCCCTTTGGTCTCGTCGTTGCTCTTGCCGTTGTTGCCGTTGCCCTTGCCGTTGTTCCCCTTGGTGTCGTCGGTCTCGGTCTGGCTCTTCTTCACCTGACCGGGGGCGTTGGGGTTGGGGGCGGCGCTGGCGGCGGCGGTGACGCCGGTGAGGGCGACGGTCACAGCTGCGACTGCGGCGAGCAGTCTGGTGGAGCGGGGTCGTTGCACAGGGGTCTCCTTGGGGGTGTCAACGCAGCCGGGTGGCCGCGAGCCGGGACGGTCCTTGTGCCACTTGTGAGTTCAAGCAGGTCAGGGCTGGATGGTGATGTCCGCCAACCGGGGAGCGGCCCGGGTGGGCAGCAGGGCGCGGACACCGACCGGGCCGACGGTGGGGTCGGAGTAGGTGAGGTGCAGGAACGTCCCGGCGGGGTTCCTGTCGACCTGCTCGACCCGCAGGCACCCGGCCACCTCCCCCGCGCACCCCTCGAGGGCGCCGTCGGTGACGGTGTGCCAGCCGGTGAGGGTCGCCCACGGCGGGGACCCGGGCCTGGCCTGGTGCGCGCTGATCAGGGTGTGCGCGGCCCGCTGGGCCTGACCGTGCGCGGCTGCCATCTCGGCCGCGCGGGTGTGGGCCCACCCGGTGACCAGCGCGCAGGCGAGGACGGCGGCCGCGACGGCGATGACGCAGACGGCCAGGAGGCCGGACACGGGCCGGCGGCGCGGGGTCACGGTCGCACCTCGGCCAGCGGGAACCAGCGGGTCACGCTGTCCCCGGAGGAGCTGGTGACGGTGGCGCGCACCGCGGCGACCAGGGCTCTGGACCGGGGATCCAGCGCAGTGCCCGCCGGCGCGGGCAGGGGCTGCCCGGAGGCGGTGAAGTAGGCCAGGTTCAGCTGCCCCCGCGCGCTCACCGGCTCGGCACCGGCCACCACCTGGGACGGGTCGAGCGTGACCGCCCCTGCGGCGCCGGCCAACCTGGTCACCGTCCCGTCGGGCCCGACCAGGTCGATGCGGGTGTCGCTGGCGTGCCGGAGGGCGCACCCCGGGCAGGGGTGGCCCAGGGTGGCGCTGGCCTGGTCCAGCAGCACCGTGGCCCGGACGGGTGCCGCGCCGGCGGACAGCGCCCCGGGCAGCCGCCACCCCAGGCCCCAGGCCAGGGCCGCGCACAGCAACAGCACCATCCCCGCCAGGGCGGTGACCGTCAGGGTGTGCCGGCCGTTCACGACCCCTCCGTCCCACCGACGGTCCGGGTGGTTCCGTCCGGAAGCTCGACCGGCCCGGCGGGTAGCCCGGGAAAGGCGGCGCACCCGCCTGGGCCTGCCTGGTGGGTGATGGTCAGCCCCGCGGCGCGCACGCTCACCTCCTGACCGGGGCGGGCCGGGACCAGGAGTGTGGGCGCTGGGGGCAGGGTGAGCTCGTGGCGGGCTTCGACGCCCCCACTCGTGGTCTGGACCACGACGCGGCGGCTGATGGTCACAGGGACGTCCTCAACCGTGGAATGTCGCGGGCACGGGGCACTGGTGGTGCTGGCCAGGGCCACGTCGAAGGTGTGGCCCCGCTCGGTCCCGGTGAGCCGGACACTGCCCACGCTGCTCGCCCCGTCCAGGGCGCGGGCGCAGGTCACCGGGGACTGCGGGAACGTCGCGCACCCGAAGGTGTCGACGGTCTCCAGCACCCTGTGGGCCAGCAGGTGCGCGGCGGTCTGCTCGGCCGCGGCTCGCGCCTGGGCTGAGCCCACGAGTACGGCCACCGTGGCCAGCAGGACCGTGACGGTCATCAACGCTGCGAGGAACACCGACTGCCAGGTGCCGTTCGGCCACCGTCCCGGGGGCGTCTGGCGGACCGGGACGTCACTGGCGCGCATCGTCCTGCCTGCCCCGGTGGGCCCGGGTGAGGTAGCCGTCGAACCGGTGCGTGTCGACCGCGTGCTCGCGCCCGATCTCGGTCTCGAGGCGGCCGGCGGTCACGTACTGGGCGAGAGCTCGCTCCAGGGTGGACATGCCGGCCTCGACGCTGTTGTCCATCACCGCGGCGAGCTCGTGCAGGCGACCGGTGCGCACCAGCGTGGTGGTGGCGTCGGAGCGCAGCAGCACCTCGGGGACGAGCTGGGTCCCCCCGGTGTTGTCAGGCAGGAGCCGTTGGGCGATCACCGCCCGCAGCGCCGCGGCCGCCTGTGCGCGCACGGCGTCCTGCTCGTCCGGGTCGAGGTGCTCCAGGATGCGGCGCAACGTCCCCTCGGTGTTGCGGGCGGTGACGGCGGCCAGGACCAGGTGGCCGGCGGAGGCGGCGGAGACGGCGGCCTTGACGGCGTCGGGTTCGACCAGGTCGCCGACGACGATCACCTCAACGCCCCGGCGGGCGGCGTCGGCGATCCCGGCGGCGTAGGAGGGCACGTCGGTACCGACCCGCTGGTGGGTGACGACGCTGCTGCGGGACCGGTGGTGGTACTCGACCGGGTCCTCGAGGGTCAGGATGCTGCAACGCCGGTGGGTGTTGACCCGGTCGACCAGGGCGGCCAGCGTGGTGGTCTTGCCGGACCCGGGCGGACCGGCGACCAGGACCAGGCCGTCGGTGGCGTGGGCGAGGGACTGGGCCGCGGCGGGCAGGCCGAGGTCTTCCAGCCGGCGCAGCGGCGCCAGGCGCCGGGCGGTCAGCGCGGGCCGCCCCTGTGCGGTGAAGGTGTGGACCCGCCACCGGCAGTCGGCGTACTCGACGACGGTGACGGGCCGGTCGGCGGTCCCGGTCAGCCACTCGGTGGCCTCGTGCACGTCGGCCGCTGCCAGCCTGGGGTAGCCGGCCAGCGGGGTGAGCTGGCCGTGGCGCCGGACCCACGGGACCTCCCCGGTGTGCAGGAGCACGTCGCTGGCGCTCTGGTCGGCGGCCTCGGTGAGGACCGCGCCGGCGACACGGGGCGAGGCCGGTGGCTGGGTGGCCGTGGCTGCGCGACGGGTGGCCGTGTACGCGCCCGGGGTGGCCACGCTGACGGTGACGTTCATGCCGGCCTGGTCGATCAGGTCGCGGAACTGCGCGGGGGTAGGCACGGCCGGGTAGACCACGTGCAGCACCTCACCGGCCAGGTCGACACCGACACCGTCGCAGGTCTGCGGCAACATCCGCACCGCCGCGGGGTTAACCTTCTCCGGTGGTGCGGTCAGGGTCCGGTACCCGGCGGCGCGGGCGGCGTCCAGCAGGCCCTGCTCGGGCAGGGGCTCGGGGGTGCCGGTGGGGCTCATCTGCGTTTCCTCTCGGGTGCGGAGCAGGTGCGGGGGTCGGGTGCGTCGTGGTGGCTCACCGTGCGGCGGCGATCAGGACGGGTAGGGCGATGCCTGCCAGCCAGGTGAGCAGGACCAGGGCAAAGACGGCGCCCGTGGCAGGCTCGGCCGCTTCCGCCAAGGCGGCTGCCCGTGTCCGGGCGCGTTCTCGGGCCGAGGTGGCCAGTACGCCCAGCGCGTGGGCGGTGTCGCCGGTGGCCTGACCGTGCTGGAAGGCCCTGGCCAGGGGGCCGGTCAGGTGAGGCTGCTTGTTCAGGGCGTCGACGACGGCCAGCCCGTCCTCGCGCACGTCCTTGACTGCGGCCAGGAGCTGGTCGCGGACCAGGGGGTGGGTGACGGCCCGGGCTGCTGCCTCTAGTGCCGCGGGCGCGGACGCCCCGCTGGCCAGGAGCCGCCCGGCGACGGTGGCGGCCTGGGCGGTCGCCTGGGCAGCGACAACGTCCCGGACGCCGGGCAGCCGCAGCTGCCAGGCCCGGCGTGGGGCGACGCCGGCGCGCCGGCGCAGCGTCCGGGCCACCAGGGCGCCGACTGCGGCGAGCGCGAGCAGGACCGGGACGGTACGGCTGGCGGTCAGCAGGGCCGTGGTGTACCAGGGCAGGGGTGCGGGGGCCACCAGCGTCAGCAGCGGGGTGGCGGCGAAGGCGAGGACGAGGAGCAGCCCGGCGGTCCCGGCCAGCGCGAGCACCGGGTAGGTGACGGCGTGTCTGACCAGGGCCCGACTGTCTGTCTCCTCCTCCAGCAGGTCCGCGGCGGCGGCCAGCGCCTCGGCGGTGCCACCGGTCTGCTCCCCCACCGCGACCACGGCGGCCGCCGCTGTCAGGGACGGGTGTCCGCTGTTGGCCAGGGCCGCGGACAGGGGGGTGCCGGTCGCGGTCTGGCGGGCGAGGGTGGTGCACAGGTCACCGACCGGGGTTGCGTGGTGGACGTCGGTCGCCAGGTGTTGCAGGGCCAGGGCTGGGGTGGTCCCGGCGGTGAGAGCTTCGCCGAGCGCGCGCAGGGCGGCGGGTAGCTCGGAGGTGGGGGCGTGCCCGGCGGGGGTGAACACCGGCTCGTTGAGGAAGGCGTCCATGGCGCGGGCGGTCCGGGTGCCGCCGGCGAGCCACTCCTGCCGGGCCGGGTCGCCATCCGGCTTCGTCCTCCTCACTGGTGCCCCTCCTCGGTCAGCGTGTGAACCTTGACGGTCACGGTCGTGGTGTCCCCTTCGCTGGTGAGCGCCTCCACGGCGGCCATCTGGCCGGTCTCACCCAGGGCGTCGGCGAACGCGGCGGCGGAGGCGCTTTCGCCGCGGACGGTGAAGGTGAGCCGGTACACGTGCACAGCCAGGTCGGTGTGGGGCAGGTGGACGGTTTGGGTGCCGGCCCGTTCGGCGCTGGAGGTGACCCAGGCGAGGCGGTGCTGGCGGGCCAGGTCCCGCGCGGCGGCCAGGGCCCCGGTCAGGTCGCCGTGACCGGTGTTGACGAGGGCGGCCGGGTCGACGGTCCCGGCGGTGACCTCCTCAGCGGCCTCCCAGGCCGCGGTGGCGGCCCGCAGGTGGCCGACGGCGGCGGGGACGGAGAAGGTGGCCGCGGCCAGGATGCTGGCGAGCGCGGCGGTTGAGGTGAGCAGACGGGCACCGGTGACCGGGCCCCGTGGGCGGCGTCGTGGGAGCCTCACCGGGCACCTCCTGGCATGGTGAACGTCACGGTGAACTGGGCCTTGTCGTTGCCGGCCCAGGTGATCTGCTCGGTGGAGACGTGGGTGGCACCGCCCTTGGCGACCAGGGCGGCGGTCAGGTCCTGCACCCCGGTGGGCCCGGTCTTGCTGGTGCCGGTGAGGCTGACCTGGACCCCGGTGCCGCCGGTGGGGTGCGCCAGGTGGATCGAGGTGAGGGTGAGGTCGGCCGGCGTGGCCGCGTGGATGGCGGTGAGGGTGTCCTGCCAGTCCACCGGGTCGGTGAGCTGGCGTGCCAGGCCGACCCGGGTCAGGTGGTCCTGCCCGTCCGGCTGGTCCACCCCGGCGCCGGCCAGGGCCTGGGTGAGCTGTTCCCCGGCGAGGTGGTGGACGACGGCGCCAGCCGTGACCGGCAGGACCGCGCCGGCCAGGATGACAGCGGCGCAACGGGCTGCGAGGGAGCGCCGGCGGCCGGTGTGGGCGCGGGAGGCCCTCGCCCGGGCGGTCGCTACCTCCTGCGGGTCCGGGAAAGGCGCCTGGGGCAGGCCGTGACCGTAGGTGACCGCGGCCAGGTAGGCGCCGACCACCTCCAGGCGGCGGCGTGGCGCCAGCCGGACGAGGGCGTCGTTGACGTGGGGCTGTTCGGCCCGGCCGAGACCCAGGTCGCGCAGCAGCACGTCGACCTGGGGCGCGGCGGCGCCGGGGCCGTAGACGAATAGGTCCCGCCCGGCTCGCTCCCCCTGCCGCGCCCAGGTCTCGATCGTCTCCCGGGCCTCGGTGAGGACCCGCCGCAGGTAACGTTCCAGCTCGACGGTGGCCATCGGGTCCTGGGCCGGGTTCCCGTTCAGGGCGGCGTGGAGACGTGCACCTCCGACGGCGGCACCGGTCCCGAGCCGGGCCTCGACCCCGGCCAGGCCACCGGCGGGCAGCTGCCGGTAGGCCACCGGCTCCCCGTCGACGACGAGGGTGAGCTCGGCGCCGGAGTGCCGCAGCGCCAGGGACAGACCTTCCAGGCCGCCGGCGGTCAGCGGTGGGGCGACCACCTCGACGGGGTGGGGGCGCAGCAGGTCGCGCAGCTCGTGGATCGGTCCTGCGGGTGCGACGACGGCCACACCGGAGCCGAGGATCCCCGCCTTGACTGCGTCGGTGTCGAAGAACAGCCCGGCGACCTCGGTTCCCTCCCGGGGGGCGCCGGTCGCCTTGTACGCCAGGTCGGTGAACGCCTCACGGGTCAGGTGGTCGGCGGTCAGGTCGACCCGGCGCAGCAGGATCCCGTCGGTCAGCAGGAGCACGCGAACCGGGTCCTGCCGACGGGTGGCGGCCAGGGCCTGGCCGAGGGCGTCGGCGGGACTGTCGCCGTCGAACTGCTCGACCTTGGCGACGGTGCCGTCCTGCATGGTGCAGACGGTCGCCCGGGTCCCGTCCAGCTCCAGCCCCAGGTGCATGTGACCGGCCACCAGTCGTCCTCCTCCCTCTGTCGCGGCGTGAGTGGCCACGGTCCGGTTCTGCGCTGATCCCGCCGCTAACCACGGCCGCCCGGCGGGACTGTGGACCGGGTTCTGGGTTGATTGCGGGACCGGCGCGTCGGCGGACCTTGCCAGCCAGCGAACTGCTGGTTGGAGCTCAAACAGGAAGGTGGCGGGCCGGTGCGTCAAGGTCAGGTGCCAGATGGTGCGTTCGATGAGGTGCCCCCGCCGCCGGAGGATGAGACCGGGTACGCCCCTGTGCGCCCGAGCGCGCCCCGGCCGGCGATGCGTTCAGAGCAGGCGCAGATGAACGCGATCGAGCACGAGGTGGAGGTGCAGGTCCTCGCCGCCGTGCTGCGCAGCAGCGACCTGTTCGACGAGGTGTGCGACAAGCTGTCCCCGGACGACTTCGGGGTGCCGGCGCACCGGGACATCTTCGCGGCCGTCCTGGCCTGCGACGCCTCCGGTCGCACGTTCGACGCGCTGACGGTCGCGGATGAGATGCAGCGGGCGGGCACGCTGGGCCGCTCCGGCGGGCTGGAGTTCGTCAAGGCGGTCGCGGCGGTGACCCCGGAGGTCAGCCAGCTGGCGGCCTACGTCGACATCATCATCGACCGGGCGCTGCGGCGCCGGATGGTCCGCGCCGCCCAGGAGATCGGCCAGGCCGCGTTCAACCCGCAGGCGGACGCCAAGGAGGCGTTGGACACCGCCCAGCAGGTGATGTTCGAGATCGGGCAGGACCGTGCCGAGGGCGTCCCCGCGATGCCGGTCGTCGTGGCGAACATGCTGGAGGAGATGGCCCAGGCCCGCAACGCCAAGCTGGTCGGGCACCCGACGGGGTTCACCAAGCTGGACGAGCTGACCGGAGGGCTCCGCGGCGGGCAGCTGATCATCATCGCGGCCCGGCCGGCGATGGGTAAGTCGGTCCTGGCCTCCCAGATCGCCCGGCACATCTGCGAGGTCGAGGACCTGGTGGTGCCGTTCTACACCTACGAGATGTCCCAGTCGGAGGTGTCGCACCGGCTGCTGTCGGCGGCGACGCAGATCCCGCTGACCAAGCTGCTGCGCGGCAAGATCCCCCCGGGCATGGACAAGGCGGTGGCCCGGGAGGCGGAGAAGATGGCCGCCTTGCGGTTGGAGCTGAACGACCGGCCGCCGCAGACGATCTCCGGGCTGCGCTCGGCCGCGCGGCGGCTGGCCCGCCGCGGCCCGTTGGGTGCGATCGTCGTGGACTACCTGCAGCTGATGAGTGGCGACGGCGGCCGCCGGGACGAGAACCGCACCCAGGAGGTCGCTTCGATCTCCCGGGGGTTGAAGCTGCTGGCCAAGGAGCTGGACGTCCCGGTGATCGCGCTGTCGCAGCTGTCCCGGACGCTGGAGTCCCGGCCGAACAAGCGCCCGGTCCTGTCGGACCTGAGGGAGTCGGGGGCGCTGGAGCAGGACGCGAATCTTGTGATGTTCCTCTACAGGGACCACGTGTATGACAAGTCCGCCCCGGAGGAGGACGCCGAGCTGATCATCGCCAAGAACCGGCAGGGGCCCTCGGAGACGATCCCGTTGGACTGGGACGGCCCGTGCGTGCGGTTCACCAACTCCAACCGGACCCTGACCGGCCCGGCACCGGCGCCTGGGGCGGGTGTTCCCGCAGGCGGGCCGGCCGGTGGCTGGCAGGGCGGCTTCGGCGGCGGCGGTGGCAACGTGACCCGGGTGCAGGTGTTCTGATGGCCCGGATGGGTCACGCCGGGAACGACCCGGCGGTCGGGAACGCCGCGGCCGCGCTGGGGGCGCTGTTGGACTCCCTGGGGATCGTCGCCTCCTCCACCCGGGAAGGGGTGGAGGAGGCGGTCGCTGACTACCTGGCTGACAAGGGGCTCCAGGCGCACGTGCAGCAGCTGCGGTGGGGGACGTTGACGTTGACCGCCGACCCGCAGACCGCCCGGCTGTTGGGGTTCGAGACCGACGCGCTGCTGAGGTGGGTCCAGGGGCGGTTCGGCGAGCAGGTGCAGGCCGTCACGGTGCGCACCGAACGGTCCGGGCGCCGCCGCCGGTTCTGACCTCCGCCGGGCCGTGGGTGTCAGCCGCAGGCAGCCCTCAGGTCGGCCATGATGTCCACGCCCCTGCCCCCGCCGGGGCGGCGCTCGATGTGCAGGTGGGTGCCGGTGAACTCGGCGCCGGTGTTGCCGACGGTCCCGATGAGGCTGCCGGCTGGGACGTAGCTGCCGACCGCCAGCCCGGGAGCGATCGAGTCCAGGTGGGCGTTGTACCAGTGGTCCCCGGCTGCGGTGGCGTAGATGACCGCCACCCCGCCGAGCGGGCGCAGGTTGTCCCGGGTGTTCAACTCCACCACGACCCCGTCGGTGACGGCCCGGACCGCGGTGCCGCGGGCGGCGGCGATGTCGATCCCGGCGTGCCGGCGGGCACCCCCGTCGCGCGGGCTGCCCCACCCGTCGGTGAACACGATCGGCCCGTCGACCGGGCACACCAGCGGTCCGGACACCCGGGTGGGGGTGGTGGTCGCCGGGGACCCGCCCGGGTCGGTGTTCCCGAGGGTGAGGGTGTTGTCTCCCTGGTGAGGCGTCGGCGGCGCGGCGGCCGCGGTGAGCTCCTCGAGGTTGGCCGGAGGCTGCGGTTGCGGCGGAGTGGCGGGGTTGCTCGGCCGGTGCCGGGCGGCGCTGCTGGAGGCGAGGTCCTCGACGGTGAGGGCGCGTCCGGGCGGGGCGCCGGCGGTGGTGTCCTCGGTGCCTGGCCCGGGACCGGCGGGCAGGGTGAGGTCGTCGTCGACTGGGCCGGGTGCGGTGAGGGCGGCCGGGAGCAGGGCGTAGGCGTCGGCGGCGGCCTGGGGTCCCAGGAGCTGGCCGACGGCAACGACCCGGGCGGCCGCGTCGGTCCCAGGCGCCCCGGTGCCGGGTTGGGGTGCCGCGACGGTCGGGGTGGCGCCGAGTGCGGCGACGGCCAGTGCGACGGCCAGCAGGCGGGTGGTGTTCACGGGACGGGGACGGTCCGGGACGTCAGGGCGCCGTCAGCGAAGCGACGGCACTGGTGTCACCGGCTGCTGAGGTGTCCGGTCGCCAAACGGGCGAACAGCGCCGGGAGGACCAGGGGCAGGGTGGCGTTGGTGGCGAGCTCGGCGCGTGCCGCCTGCAGGGCGGCGAGCCGGGCGTCGACCCGGTCCAGGGCGCGCGCGGTGTGCGCGTGGTGGGCCTCTGCGGCGATGTCGGACTGCCACCGGTCCAGCAGGGCGTTGACCAGCTGCCGGGCCAGGGGCCGCTGGTTGGGGGTGAGGGAGGAGACGGCCGGGCGGATCGTTGCCCGCGGCGGGGTCTTGCCCGTGGTCTTGGTGGTGCGCCGCCTCGTCCGGTTGGCGGCGTCCAGGGCGCCGGCGAGGCGGAAGACGGCAGCGAGGAGACGGTCGGCTTCGGCGGTGACCAGCGGCTCGGTCGGCGGGGCGGGGTAGGGCGCTGGGGCCTGGTAGGTGTCAAGGGCGGGCAGCAGGTCCGGGTCGGCGGCAACGGCCAGGGCGAGGGTGATGTTGTCGTTCACCCGGTCGGCGACGGCGCGGGCGTGCCCCGGGGTCGGGGCGACCTGCTCGAGGATCGCCAGCGCCTGGGCGGGGGTGGGGGCTGGGACGGTGATGACCGACCCGGCGCGACCGCGAAGGGTCGCAGGCAACGCGTCGGGGTCGGTGAGGCAGAACCAGAACTGGGTGCGGGCCGGCGGCTCCTCCACGGTCTTCAGCAGGTGGTCGTGCCCGGCCTGGCTCATCTGGTCGGCGTCCTCGACGAGCAGGTAGGCCCGGTCGAATGCCCGGACGGTGGCCGGGCGGATCACCTTCTCGTCCAGCTCGGCCAGGGTCCAGCGCCCACTGTCCGGGCGGGCCATGCGCACGTCGAGGTCGGCGTGCTCTCCGGCCAGGTGACGCAGGATGACGGTGACCGCGGCGGCGTTCAGGGAACGGTCCGGCCCGGCGGCCAGGACCAGGTTGCCGGGGACACCGGCTTCGACGGCCGCGGCCAGGTCCGCGACCCGGTCAGGGTTCACGCCGGTCGCCAGCAGGTCCTCGAGCAGCATGACTCCCACCGTCGGCGCTACGGCCCGGCGCGCAGGGGGCGTCCTCGCGCGCCGACGGTGGGAGTCAGCGGCAGCCGCCGACCTTGGCCAGTCCGGCCAGGTCACCGGCACCGAACTCGGTGACCTGGATCGTGTGGGCCATGATCTGGCTGCTGTCGTCGGTGTGGGACAGACCGGCCAGGTGGGACAGCTCGTGCATGAACAGGGCGCGCTGCGCCTTCCCGGCGGGGTACATGTGGGCGTGGTTGGTGTTGAACGCGACCTGCCCGGAGAAGTACCTCAGCCCGCGGTCGGTGTGGCCGGGGGCAGCTTCGGCCACGCCAGCCTGGTTGGGCTGCAGCGGGCCGACCCCGTTCGGGGCGGTGAAGGTGACCAGGGCCGGCTTCCACCCCTGGGTGTCCCGGTGGGCGGAGGCGGTGCCCGCCGGGCGCATCGTCTCGGACGTCTGACCGACGATGGTCATGTTCAGGCCGGAGGCGTCGTTGACCGCGGCAATCGCGGCGGCCAGGTCCTCCCGGGCGCCGGCCGGTGCGCCGTCCCAGTTGACGACGATCGGAATGGTCGCGCACGGGGCCCACGTGGCGTCCTGGGTGAGGCTGTAGCTGTCCGGGGACCCAGCGGGAGCGCCGTTGGGGGCCTGGGTGGCCTGCGTTGGGACCCCCACCGGCACGTGCACCGTCTGGTCGCCGCCGAGGTCGGGCCAGGCGGTGGACACGGCGTGCGAGAAGTCGCCGAATGCGCCGCGGACGGTGTCGAGCACGGTGGTGCTCGCGGTGGGCGAAGCCATGACGGCCATCGCCACCGCAGCCGCAGCCACTCGCATACCCTTCATCGGGCCCTCCTTCACACCGCCTCGAGCTTCCGGGACGCCCCGGCGGCTCTGCGTTGGCGTCCACTCAACCCTGTGGGGGCGACACAGCGGTGGTGATCCCGGACCGGGGGCAACCCCCGGCCTGGCCGGTCAGGCTGCCCGGGAACAGGGTTCGGCCGGAGGGGTCGGGGGCCCGCCCATCTCGTCGACCGGGTGGGGGGTTCATCTTCTGGCCGGTGTTCATCCTGACCGCGGCGTCGGTGGTCGGTCCGACGTCCCCGGCCTGGGTGCGGCCTGCGCCGGTGGTGGTCACGAGGTGGGCGAGCGGCGCCCGCCTCCCAGGCCTAGCGGCCGCGCTCGACTCCCCCGGGGGTCGCGGCGCTGCGGCGCCGGGGGTGGCGGGGCTACCAGCTACCGGACGGGGCACGGCGGGTTCGGACGGTCCGGGAGCGTGCTGACCTCCTGCGCGCCCGTGCCGCGGGGCCGCCGCGCCGTGACGGCGTTGGCCTTGGCGGGAGCTCTCGTGCTGGGCGGCTGCGGGACCGGCCCGGACCAGGACCAGGCCGGGCAGCCGGAGGGTTCGGCGACCGGCCAGGTCGCTGCTGGTCCGGCGGAGTCGGTCTTGTCACCGTCCCGGGTCGCACCGACGACTGTCAGCGCCGAGAGCGCGGCTCCGACGGCGGGCGGCAGTCCCGGCGCGCTCGAGCCGCCGGGACTGCCGCCCTCCCCCGACCCAGTGGACCCGTTCGCTGTCCCGGACAACCCGAAGAGCGCCCCGTTGCAGGTGCCGGACACTACCGGCCCGGGCACGGGCGTGGACGCCGCTCAGATACCGCCCGAGCTGGTCCCGACGCAGGCACCGGTCCCTCAGGCCGGGGTTGGGTTGCACCTGCCCGGGGTCGGGTGGTCCCCGGTGGTGGTTCCCGGTGGCGTGGATGGGGACGTGGCCGCGCTCATCGAACGGTTCTTCCCGGCCGAGCAGGTCGCCGCAGCCAAGCGGGTCGCCGCGTGTGAGTCCGGGGGGCGGTCGGTGGTGTCCGCTCCGAACACCAACGGTTCGCGTGACTGGGGGGTGTTCCAGCTGAATGACGGCGGCACCCTGCAAGGGCTGCTGCAGGACCTGGGGCGTGCTGAGGACGAGCTGTCGCTGGCGTTGGACCCGGCGTGGAACGTGCAGGCTGCGGCGCTGCTGTTCTCCCAACGGGGCTGGCAGCCGTGGGTGTGCGCGGCCCGTCTGGGCCTGGTGGACGGGTTGTACTCCTCGGTCCCGGGACCGGCGGCCCCCTGACCGGGACCGGCGGCCCCCTGACCGGGGGTGGTGGATGGGGTCAGCCGGCCAGGTCGTGCAGCAGGGCCCGGGTCAGGTCCGGGCCGAGACGGCCGGCGATGAAGGCGACCTGGGCGGCCAGCCCGGCGTTGTTCACGTCCGAGGCGTCGGCCTCTGCTCGGGTGTGCAGGTCATCGAACGGGTCGCCGTCTTCTCCCTCGCCATGGTTGTAGGCGGTCGCGGCGGACTGCCCGGCCAGGTCGTGGACGGTCTCGTCCAGGTCGGCTTCGGTCAGCCCGAGGGCGGTGGCCAGCTCGGTCAACGCTGCGTGCTCGTTCATGGGGTCCACGGTGCCGTGGCGCCGGGCCTGGGCACTCCCCGGTGACCGGTCAGGAGCGGCAGAAGTAGTTCATCCCGGCCAGTTCACAGTCCAGGCCGAGGTCTTCGGTGCAGATGTCTTCGATGTTGTTGCCAACGAGCTGCCCGGCCAGGGACCCGCCGGCCATCGCTCGCAGCTCCTGCAGCTCAGCGGTCTGCTGGAGGGCGGCTTTCAGGTCCTCGTTGTCGGCGCGGCGGGCGGCGGTGGTGAGCTGGTCGGCCAGCTGCAGGGAGAACCTTGTCGTGTCGTCCCCGTAGAACGAGACGAGCTCGAAGTCGTCGATGGCGTTCAGGGCGGTGGTGCAGGCGCTGGCGTCCCCGGGGCTTGCACCACCGCCGCACCCCGCCAGCAGGAACCCGGTCGCGACGGCCAAGGGCAGAAGACGCTTCATCTGGCGCAGCGTACGGGGCGCCGGCGCCGGCCGATCACGACGCGCCGCAGGCGCGCTGAGCGGGTCCGACGATGCGCCGGCGAACCCCCTCGCTGCGGGCCAGGTCCGGCAGACCCGGTCCGTCTCGCTCAGCTCGCAGTCCGCACGAGGTCCTGGGCGCAGATGCTGCAGGTTTTGCTGCCGACGGGGTCCTCAGCCAGGGACAGCGCCCACAGCCCCCTGCGTCGGCGACAGCCTTCTCCAGAGCAGCTTTCAGGGTCCCGTTGTCAGCCTGTCGGGCAGCCGCGAGCGGGCACGGCCGCCGTTGCTACCCCTCGAGGTCGGCGCAGATGCGTTCCAGCTCGGCGGTGAAGACCCGGCCCGGGTCAACAGGCTTTCCCTGCCGCATCTGCGATCCCTTCAAAGCCTCGGCGATCGCGATGTCCGCCAGCGCGTTGACCAGCTCCTCGTTCTCGGTGAGCTTGGAGGCCGCGAGCACACGCTTGCTGAACTCGTCGTGGTAGATGTCGGCGCGGGGGCCCGGGCGGAACTCCCTGTCGAAGGTGCGGGACGCCGCCAGCGCCTCAGAGCAGGCGCGGAGGTCAGCTTCGGAGGCGCCTCCGCAGCCGGCCAGGAACAGGGTGGACAGGACAGCCAGGGGAAGAAGTCGCTTCACGGCGCGCAGCGTGGTGGCTCCCACCCCCGGTGATCAGCGACGGTTGCCGGTCGCGAGCCAGCGGGGACGGTCAGGCGCCGACATCCACGTTCGACCGACCGGAGCCCACCTTGGACAGTGACACCGTGACCGACGACTACGGCGCTCACAGCCTCACCTTCCTCGAGGGTCTGGAGGCTGTCCGCCGCCGGCCCGGCATGTACATCGGGTCCACCGACACCGCCGGGAAGACCCACTGCGTCTATGAGATCTTCGACAACTCCGTCGATGAGGCCCTCGCCGGGCACTGCACCACCATCAAGGTCACCCTGCACGCCGATGGGTCGGTCGAGGTCGTCGACAACGGCCGCGGCATCCCGGTCGACATCGAGCCGAAGTCCGGCCTGACCGGGGTCGAGCTGGTCTTCACCAAGCTGCACGCAGGCGGAAAGTTCGGCGGCGGCGGTTACGCCGTCTCCGGCGGACTGCACGGCGTCGGCGCCTCGGTCGTCAACGCCCTTTCGACCCGGTTGGACGTCGCCGTCACCCGCGGCGGGAAGGTCCACACCCTCTCCTTCCGGCAGGGCGACCCCGGCCACTACGACAAGGACGGCACGTTCACCCCCGGCCGGTCCCTGAAGGTGACCAAGGCGGACGCAGGCGCTGAGAACGGCACCGCGGTCCGGTACTGGCCCGACCACGAGATCTTCCTGCCGACCGCCGTCATCGACGTCGCTGCCGTCGAGGCCAGGCTGCGCCAGACCGCGTTCCTCGTCCCGGGCCTGCGCATCGAGTTCGTCGACCTGACCGGGGACGAGCCGCGCCAGGAGACCTTCCACTACGAGGGGGGCCTGGCCGACTTCGTGGAGCACCGGGCCAAGGACCGCCCCCTGACCGGGGTGCTGCACTTCACCGGGGAAGGCTCGTTCACCGAACGGGTCCCGGTCACCCGGGACGGGACGCAGGTGATGGACGACGTGAAGCGGACCGTCACGATCGACATCGCCGCCCGGTGGGGCGTGGGCTATGACACCGACGTGGCCAGCTTCGTCAACATCGTCCAGACCCCCAAGGGCGGCACCCACGTCGGCGGTTTCGAACGAGCTCTGGTCCGCACCATCAACGAGCAGCTGAAGGCGCAGAAGGTCGCCCGCGCCAAGGACGAGCCGGTCATCAAGGAGGACATCCTCGAGGGGCTCACCGCGGTGGTCACGGTCCGCCTGGCGGAGCCGCAGTTCAAGGGCCAGACCAAGGAGGAGCTCGGCAACGGTGAGGTGACCGCCCTGGTCGCCAAGGTGGTCGCGACCCAGCTGAAGGAGTACCTGACCGCCAAGGCCACCAAGGGCGAGGGCCGGCGGATGCTGGAAAAGGTGCAGGCCGCGGCGCGCACCCGCCTGGCCGCCCGGGAGACCAAGGAGGCCAAGCGGCGCAAGACCGCCCTGGAGTCGGCGTCCATGCCAGCCAAGCTGGTCGACTGCCGCAGCGACGACGTCGAGCTCGCCGAGCTGTACATCGTCGAGGGCGACTCCGCGCTCGGCACGTTCAAGAAGGGCCGGGACTCCGAGTTCCAGGCGGCCCTGCCAATCCGCGGCAAGATCCTGAACACGATGCGGGCCACCGAACGGCAGATGCTCGCCAACGCCGAGTGCGCCGCGATCATCCAGGTCCTCGGCGCCGGGTCCGGCCGCTCGTTCGACATCACCCAGCTGCGGTACGGCAAGCTGATCGCGCTCGCCGACGCTGATGTGGACGGCGCGCACATCCGGTGCCTGTTGCTGACCCTGTGCTGGCGGTACCTGCGCCCCATGCTCGAGGCAGGGATGGTGTACTCCGCGGTCCCGCCGCTGTACCGGATCGAGGTGTCCTCCCCCAAGAAGGAGTTCATCTACTGCTACGACGACGCCGAGCGGGACAAGCAGCTGGCCAAGCTGGCCAAGAAGGGCGCCAAGGTTCGGGCCATCCAGCGCTTCAAGGGACTTGGGGAGATGGACGAGGAGCAGCTGAGGGAGACCACGCTGTCCCCTGAGAACAGGCGCCTGCGCCGGATGACCGTCAAGGACGCCGAGGCGGCCGCTGCCGCGTTCGAGCTGTGCATGGGTGACCAGGTGCCACCCCGGCGGGACTTCATCGTCGAAGAGGGCGGCCTGCTCGACGAACACCTCATCGACGCCTGAGCCCCGGCCCGGCCCCCTTGCCCCCTTCCCCGGTGGGCGAACAGTGCGGCCCATGAGCTCTCCCGCACCCGAAGAACCCAGGTCGCTGCTGTCCCAGGACACCCGAGCCGGCAAGGCAGCCCGAGAGGCCGCCGCTGCCAGGTCCCGCCGGGTGCGGCGCCTGGGCGCCGGCGCTGCCGTCGGCGCCGTCGTCGCAGGGCTGGCGTTCGGCGGGTACGCCCTGGCTAACCGGGACAGCACCCTTCCCCCGCCGGTGGACGGCAAGCCGGTCCCGGAGGCCCCGGTGATCACCCCGGACGCCCAGGGCAGGGCCCCGGAGCAGGCCGAGCTGACCGTCCTCATGGACGGCTGGTCGCTGCGCACCCTCCAGGGGCGCAACCTGGGCTACCGCACCCCGGACGGGCGGACTGGTCGGCTGTCGTTCGCACCGGTCAGCACTGAGGGGGTCAAGACCCTGGCCAAGTCGACCCCGGAGGTCGTCACCACCGCGATGGCCCGGGTGGTCACCGACGACCCCACGCTGACCTGCGATGAGGACGGGTGCTCCGGAGACAAGGTGGGCCCGGTCGCGTTCAGCACGCTCACCCAGCCCTCCGCGGTGCCGCACCTGGGACCGTCCTATCAGGGGTGGCAGGTCCAGGCCGGGCTGTACGCAGCCACCGTCAAGGCGACGGCCGGGGAGATCATCCTGACCGCCGACGGGTACGACGAGCTGAGCCTGCAGGCGATCCCGGCCGGGAAGAACGAGGTGACCGGTGAGGACCTCGCCCCGTCGGTCGACAACGGGTACCTGCGCGGGCGCTACCTGGTCGCCGCGGGCCTGGGCCGGTTCTTCCTGCCGCAGCCCGCGTGGCTGGGCACCGCAGAGGACCCGGTGCGGTTCCACGTCAGCGACGCCCTCGATGCCGCCGACGGCGCCGTCGACACCGTCGCCGAAGCCGGCCTGGTGCTGGCCGGCGCGCGCGGGCTCGGTGCGCCGCTGGAGGTCGCCGCGCAGTGGTCCCCCAGCCTGCTGACCTACGCCACCTCCCCCACCACCGGGTGCGGCCCGCTGGCGCTATGCGCCCCCGATGAGCTGAATGTGAAGGTGTCCCCGGCCCCGGTGAAGGTCGCCAACGCCTGCCCGGTCGAGGGTGAAGGCAAGGCGGTCGCCGCGCTGCAGCAGGTGCACCTGAAAGTGGACCTGCCCGCCCCGGTCAACCAGTTCGGCCTGAACGGGGACGGCCGGTGGGGCGAACCGGTGAACCTGGTCGAAGGGGAACAGGAGCTCACGTTCACCGTCGCCGCCCTGTTCGACGGCCCACAGGCCCAGCTGCGCTCTGCTGGAGGGCGGATCGACCCGGGTAAGGCCGGGGAGGTGAGCCTGCAGGACGCCCTGGCGGCGCTGCGATTCGGCGGGGAGTACTGGAAGACCTGCTGACCCCCAGGACACCGGCAAGCCCGCCCCACCAGTCAGGTGGGGCGGGCTTGCCGGCGTCAGCGGCGACGGAATCGGGGGCCGGTCACGTGGGGTTGTTGGGAGGAACTGGGCGCTGCCCTTTCCGCGGGAGGCTCATTCTCAGGGCTTTCAGGGCAGTAGGGCGTCCTGGCTGCGCTTTGATCACCACGCTGGTCGACCGTTGACGCGGCAACGCGTCACCCGTGCCTCGGACCACCTGGCGCGATGGTGCGCTGAACGAGATGGACATGACGGGGTCTCCCTTACTTCCGGTTGGTGACCGGGACGTCCACCGCGCCCATGACCGAGCACCCGGTGTTGATGGCCCCGCCCATGCAGGACTGGTAGGCCACCTTCGGGGTGATCGTTGCGCTGCCAGTGCCGTTGACCTGGCCGGTCTTCACCACGAACTTCTGCCCGGTCTCGGGGTCGACCCCTTCCACGGACACCCCCTCGTAGGCGGTGTGGTACTCGTAGGTCACCTTGGGGTTGGTGACCTTCACCGCGATCCGCTCCGCCGGGGCGGTGGCGTTGTAGAACTCGATGACGACCTGCCCGGGGGTGTTGGCGTTGCCGGTCTTCTTGGTCAGGACCTTGTAGTCGCAACCCGCGGTACCGGACCCGGCGCACTCGGTGTACCCGTTCAGGCCGGTGATGGTCAGGTCGTAGGAGGCGGACTTGATGGTGGCCTGGGAGGGCTTGCACTCGCTGGCCCCGCACATCAGCTTGGGGCGGCTGATGTCGAAGGTCGCCTTGTACAGCGCACCACCGGACTTGAGGACCTGGTCGCCGACGACGTCGATCTGGGCGGTGGCCTGGACCGCGGTAGCCGAGGAGCTCAGTCCGGACAGGGTGACCGCGTCACCGAGCATGCACTTGGCGTACTTGGAGAAGTCCTGCGCGGCAGCCTGCTTGTCATACATCACCGCGTCGACCAGGCGGGCGGTGCTGCGCTCGCCGGGGTGGGACTGGGCCGGCAGGAGCTGGGCACCCTTGGAGTTCAACGGCCACGCGGTCCCCTTCGGGGCCCGCTTGAGGTAGTCGTCCTTGAGGATCTTGCGCCACCGGTTCTGGTCGGCGGCCGGGGCGTTGCCCCGGTCGTTGCGGTAGTAGGTGGAGATCCGCTCACCCTGGCCCCGCTCCAGCTCCGGGAACGCCAGGTGCTTCTTGCCGGTGGACGGGTCACGGAACTCCTGGGTGAGCCGGATGAGCGGCACGTAGCAGGTGCCGTAGACCGGCTTGTAGTTGCCTTCGATCTTGCCGGTGGCGTCGTCGACGACCTTGGCGAAGTTGAACGGGGTGGAGCAGTTGCGCTGGTCGAAGGTGAAGGAGGTGAAGTAGAAGTACTGACCGTTGCGGTCCTTTGGCGGGGCGACCCCCTCGTTGGCGGTCTTGGTCGGCGACCAGTTGGTGCGGTACCCGGCGCCGGTGCGCAGTCCCGCAGCGGCGCGTCCGGAGGCGACCCACTTCCCGTTCTTGGACGCCTTCCAGTAGACCTGTCCGAGGATGGCCCGGTAGCCGATCTTCTGCCGCTCGGTCAGGCTGGCCCACTTCTCCCAGACGGGGTTCTTCCGGGAGACGGTGGCGCACTTGCCCTTGACGATGGTCGGGGCGGTGGGGGTGAGCTTGCCGGTGTCGCGGGTGCCGTAGGTGGTCGGGGTCAGCCCGTTGTCCTTCATGTGGAAGTTCGTGCCCTTGTAGATGTAGTCCGGGCTGCCGGGTGCGGTGCCCGGGGTGTCGTCCCAGGAGGTCTGGGCGGGGAAGGAGTACGGGCTGTCGTCACCGGCGGGCTTGCCGCACCAGGAGGGCAGGTTGAGCCGGGACCGGGTGACGGCGGTGGGCTGCTTGCCCTCCTGGCCGTAGAACCGGTACACCTCGAAGCCGGTGGGGCAGTAACCACGCTGGTTGCTCATGGTGAACCGGTTCTTGGGGTCCGAGCCGTCGCACTTGACGTAGGGGGCGGCGTAGTAGAGGCGGTACTTGCCGTCGCGCTTGAGGTACCCCGCGCCGGGGATGCCGCCGATCTGCTGGCCGCACTTCCAGTCGCCGTCGAGGTAGTTGCCACCGCCGGAGGAGCCGCCGCCGGAGCCGGGCCCGTCGTCGTCCCAGCCCGTTCCGGCCCGGGCGGTGCCCGGGGCGAGCAGGAGGGTGGACAGCAGGGTCAGGATGAGGAGCAGGACGGCACCGGCCAGCGTGGCGCGGCTGCGTGCAGGAGTTCCCATGGTGTACCTCGATCTGCTCAGGGTGGGCCTGGGTGGGCCCGAGACGTCTTGGGATCTGACAGTCCGAGCGGACCGGCGCAGGGCAAGGGTGGGCCGGGTCAGTCGTCGCCGTCCTCGGTGTCGAACGCGGCGTCGTCGAGGAGGTCCTCGGGCGCCAGGTCGAAGTCCTCCTCGTGGTCGGAGGCTTCCAGGAGGGCGTCCAGGTCGCGGTACTCCTCCAGGGTGAGCGCCTGTTCGCCGGTGTCGCCGATGAGGTCGGCGTTCCCGCGCTTGTGCTTGTACAGGGTGGTCTTGGCGTGCCGCTTCTTTGCCTGCTCGGCCGCCACGGCGGCTTTCCGGTCCGCTTCGGAGGCGTCGAGCCGGGCGTCCCGTTTGCCGGTGAGCAGGTAGACCAGGTCGCCCATGGAGTAGTGGACGGCGGTGTTGTCGGTGTGGGTGCGCCGGTCGACAACCTGGGCGAACAGGGCCTTCTTGGTCTCGAGGATCTCGACCATGCGGTCGTCGAGGGAGCCGCCGGGCACCTGTGCGTGGATGTAGCAGATCTCGATGTCGGGGCCGTTGAGGTCGGAGTTGAGCCGGTGCACCCGGGCTTCCATCTGGGACAGGGTGGAGGGTGCGTAGACGTACGCGGTGGAGATGAGCCAGGTGCCGGTCGGGGACGCCGACCATGATTCGGCGCCGGCCTGGATGGTGCAGACGACCACGTCGGTGGGGCGCCCGTTGGGTGCGGGAGCGCCGGCGTGGAACTTCTTCTCGTTGCTGATCCGCTCTGCCGGCGGGGTGGACCCCCAGATGCCGACCCAGCCGATCCCTTCCCGGTCCAGGGTCTGCCCGATCTCGGTGAAGGTGGCCCGGTCGGCGCAGAAGATGACGCCCTTGCGGCCGGCGGCCAGGAAGTCCTTGGCGAGCTTGATCGCGGCGGTGACCTTCGGGTTGGGCCCGCGGATGCCGGCAGTGGCAGGGGAGTTGATGATCTGCCGTTGCTTCTGCAGCTTGGCGAACGCGTGGAACCGGCCTTGGGGGTTGTCGAACTCACCCTCGGCCTTGGCCTTCTCGGCTTCCTGCTCCAGCTCCTCCAGGGCGCGGCGCTGCTCGGGTGTGAGCTGGACGTAGACGCGGTGGTCGTTGCGCTTCGGCATGGGCGCACCAGTCTGGTCGATGCGGCGGCGGACCATCAGGGATCCCAGGTGCTCGGCAACCGCTTCGATGGGGTCGCCGGGGTACATGTCCTCCAGGTCTTTCTCGTTCGCCCGGGGACGCCACTCCCCCGGCGCCAGGAACGCCCCGAGCGGGAGGAGGTCGTTGACGGTGTTGGTCAGCGGGGTGCCGGACAGGCCGATGCGCAGCGGGACGGAGGCGGCCAGGGCGCGCAGCGCCCGGGAGCGTTTGGAACCAGGGGTGCGGATCCGTTGGATCTCGTCGGCGATGATGCCGCGGAAGTGCATGCGTTCGATGAGCTCGACGAACGCGTGCAGCCGGTCGAAGGTGATGACGACCGCTTCGAAGTCGCCGTGCTCGATCGCCTGCCACGACTTGGCGGGGGACTCGGTGGCCAGGTAGGCCCGCTTGCCCATCTCGCCCAGCTGTCGCTGCCAGGTGGAGAACGCCGACAGGGGTGCGACGACCAGCAGGGGCCAGATGTTCATGTGGTCGGCCAGGCCCAGGGACACCGTGGTGTTGTGGGTCAGGACGTGGCCGCGGGTGACGTAGAGGTTGTCGGGGGCGTCGACGCTGATGCAGACCGCCTCCCCTGGTTCCACGGGGGCGATGTCAGCGATGCCCCGGGTCGGCAGGGGCTTGGGGCGGGGAGAGTAGCTGTCGGCCATACGCGCGAGACGGAACGGGGCGATGTCCTGCGGGAGGGCGACGCACACGCGCCAGCTCTGGCGGCCGGCGCGACTTCCCCCGTCGTGGGTGTGGGTGGTGAGCCTGGTCTGGGTGCGGGCGGTCCCGCCGAGGGACTCCACCAGCTCCCGCAGCCCTTCCATGAGAGCCCGGGAGGTGGTGGAGAACACGATGCCGGAGGGTGCTTGGGGAGTACTGGCCAGGCCGCCGCCGGTGTCGAGCAGCCCTTGGAGCAGGGCGAGGCGGTCGGCCACGGGGGCGCGCAGGTAGACCTCGGGGATGTGCTTCTCCCCGGCCCGGTGCCCTAGCAGGCCCAGGTCTGCGAGCGCGCGCCGCAGCGGGTCCGGTCGGCCGCGGTCGACGACCAGGCGCCAGGTGTTGCCGTCCCCGACCGGCACGGTGTGCACCCCGGCCGGTAGGACCGCACGGACCCCCTGCAGGATCTGGGGGTCGACGGCGGTGAGGGTGACCGGATCGGCGCGGGGAAGGTGGCCCTCGCCGAGGAGGACACCGAGCAGGTAGGGGTCCAGGGGCAGGTCGACCGCGGGGTACTGCAACGGCGCGACCAGGGGGATGTACCAGCGCGGGTTGCCGGCTGCGTCCCGCAGCCCGGAGGTGAGGAGCTGCTCGGTGCTCATCACCTTCTCGGGTCGGCCGCGCTCTTTCATGGCGGGACTGTGGACGGCCCACAGGTGCTCGGCGCCGGCGAGGATCTGGGTGCCGTCGGTGAACGTGACCCGGTACAGGGGGAGCACCCCTTGGGGGTAGACGCCGGTTACCGTGTGCGGTTGCCCGTCGCTGCCGAACACCTGGTCCCCGACGGCGATGTCGCCGATGGGAACCCACCCCGAAGGGGTGCGGACCGGCTCGTCGGTACGCAGGAACTTCCCGGACCCCATGTCTCCGGCCAGAAGCACCCCGCCGGTGGTCTCGAGGATGCGGACGGCCTTGGCGGCGTCGTCGGCCTGGAAGTCGTACAGCTTGTAGGGGAAGGCGGGGGTGAAGTGCCGGGGCCGCATCGGCTTGATCGGGGCTGTGGCTTTCTCGATCGCCTTGCGCAGCTCCTCGGGGACCTCGATGACGTGCTGGCGCAGGAGAGGCTCGGCCTTCAGCAGCGGCATCTTGTAGGTGCCGGATCCTGGTTCGCCGGCGTAGGCGAGAGCGGGCAGCCCCATGGCTTCGACGAGCTCGGGCCGGGTGGTCTCGATGACGACGGCGGACCCGGCGAGGCCGGCGACGGCGATCTTGGCGCCGGCGTCTTCCAGGCGCTTGTGGAGCAGGGCGCGGGCGTTCTCGTCGACGTTCAGGGGGAAGCCGAGGTGGACCATCGTCGCGATCGCGGTCCAGGGGGCGTCCTTGACGCGGAACCCGCGGGGCCAGCGGGGTGAGTCGGCCAGGAGGCGCTGCCTCTCGCGGCGGACGTGGAGGGGTTTGAGGCCGTGGGCGTTGGCCCAGATGGCGCGGGCGACAGCGGCGGAGGCGGCGTCCAGGGTGACCTGGGCGGGTGGGCGGATGTGCAGGAGCCGGTCGAGCTTGTCGGTGGCGAACGCGACCCGGCGGGGTTTGATGACGCGGATGTTGCCGACGAGGCCGGCGAGCCAGTGGTGGGCGCGTTCGGGTTCGGAGCCGCTGATCTGCGCGATCGCCTCCGACGGGGAGTGCAGGTGGATGTCGAGGTTGGGTGCCCAGGAGGCGAACAGGGTGGTCTGGTCGGCGGCTTCCTCGGCGGCCTTCTTGGCCCGGCGGTGACGTTGGGTGACGGAGGCGGTGAAGTCGAGGGCGAGCTGTTCGGCCACGTCGGCTTCTCCTCCTCCCGGCTCTCCCCGCGCCCGGGTGGCGGGGGTCCGACCAGCCACTGGTGCCGGCGGGTGGTGGTTTGTCGCGGAACTGGCCGGGTTGGCGGGTGGAGGAGGCCCGGGAGGCGCCGAGGCGGGCAGACTGTGGCGTTCGTCACTCCACCGCGCACGGTGCGTTCGCGTCCCGCTGTTTCCCCGTGACAGGAGTGCCCCTGATGAAGATGTCCCGTTCGATCCGCCGGGCCCTGGTGGCCCTACCCGTGGCTGCCGCGGTCGTCGCCGCCCCGGCGGTCACCGCGACCGCCGCCCCGCCCCCGCCCGCCCCCGCCGCCAAGGACGACTGCGTCTACTCCGGTGGCGGCTGGATCTGCATCAAGCCGGGCCTGCCGCAGAAGAAGGAAGGTGAGGTGAACCGGATCGCCGGGGCGAACCGGTACGGCACCTCCGCGGCGGTGGCCGCGACGTGGCAGGACGGCGCCGAGGTGGCCTACCTGGTGTCCGGGGTGAACTTCCCGGACGCGCTCGCCGCCGCTGCCGCCGCCGGCGACGCCGGTGCCCCGGTCCTGCTGACCGCCCCGGGCAAGCTGCCGAACGAGACCCGCCAGGCTCTGGTCGAACTGGGCGCGAGCCGTGTCGTCATCGTCGGCGGTGAGGTGTCGGTGTCGAAGACGGTCGCTGACGCGGTCGCCGCCCTGCCGGCGGTGACGGCGGTGGAGCGCGTGGCCGGTTCGGACCGGTACGCCACCGCCGCGAAGGTCGCCGAGCGGGTACAGGATGCCGACGTGGTGTACCTGGCCTCCGGCGCCGACTACCCCGACGCCCTGGCCGGTGCGGCCCTGGCAGGCCACGACGGTGCCCCGCTGCTGCTGACCCGCCCGAACGCCCTGCCGTCGGCGACCGCCGCCCAGCTGCGCCGGCTCGCCCCGGCCGAGGTGGTGGTCCTGGGCGGGACGGTCGCGGTCAACGACACGGTCGCGCAAGCGGCTGCCGCGGCCGCGGACGGTTCGTACCGTCGGATCGCCGGTGCGAACCGGTTCGAGACCGCGACGAAGATCGCCGAGGAGTTCCGTTTCGCTTCCCGGGCGCTGCTGGCCAGCGGCCAGGACTTCCCCGACGCGCTGGTCGGCGCCGCCCTGGCGGGCAGGGACGGGGCCCCGGTCCTGCTGACGAGCGCCTCGACGCTGCCGGCGGCGACGGCCGGCTACCTGAACAAGGCGGTCGTCAACAAGGTCGACGTGCTGGGTGGCGCGGTGTCGGTGAGCGAGAAGGTTCTCGCCGCGGTCCGGTCGATCATCGGCGACCTGCCAGGCACGGACCCGGTCCCGGGCGACTGACGGATCTGAGCACACGGACGCCCCGGCCAGCAGTGCTGGCCGGGGCGTTCTGTCATGTCACGCTCACGGGCTGCTCGAGGAGGTTCACGCCCACCGGGCGATGGCGGTGGTGGTGCCGGGGTCGACCACGGTCAGGCCGGCGTCCACGATCCGCACCGGGGCCTGCCCGGTCAGGGCCGCCCACCGGCCCGGTTCGGGGTGCTCGACACTCACCGGGAAGCCTGCCTGGGCCCACCGGAGGTGTCGTGTCGTGTCCATGGTGGCCAGAGCCAGTTGGGCGGCGTGCCCGGCGGCCGCGGCGGCCTTGCCCAGGGGCAGGAACGGTTCGGGGCTGATCGAGATGACCACGGGGCCGTCGGGGTCGGGTTCGATGACCGCACGGGCGTCCGGGTCGGGCAGCTCGCTGCCGCTCAGTTGCAGCTTGGCGACCTCGGCCGGGATCTCGTCGACCGGGGTGGGCACCAGTGCGCGCACGGCCGCCGCTGCGGTGGCCACGGTCACCCCGGGCAGGTCGGCCGTCTTGTCCCACGCGGCGGCGGTGCGGGCCCGGCGGGCGTGCTTGCGGATTCGTCCGCCGGTCCACGCGGCGAACGCCGGCGCCCACTGCCCCGAGGTGGCCCGGGGGTCGGTGAGCAGGGTCGCGACCGCGGTGGCGGCGGCCTGGCACACGGCGGTCCGCGCCGTGGGGTTGGTCTTGTCGATCCGGATGACGAGCTGCATCACCCAGGGGCGCTCCTGGTCGGTGTGCCCGGTGATGTCCTGGTCGGGTGTGTGTTGGGTGGTCATGTCGGGGAACCGTGCCGGCGTCCTGGTCGGCGGCAACGCTGGGCCCAGGGTAGGGGCGTGCTCCCCGACCCTGGTTCGGGTCGGGGAGCACGCTCGGGTGTCAGTGCCGGTTGCGGCCGTTGTCGTTGAACGCCTTGCGGGCGGCGCGGGCCAGGTCCACAAGGTCGTTCTCCAGGTCTGAGACGGCATCCAGGACCTGCTGGCACGCGGCTTCCGCGGCCGGGTCCTGCAGTCGCAGCCGGGCCAGCCGGGTGGCGACCCGGGACCTCAGCTCGGCGATGAGCACGTTGGTGGCTGCGATGCCGGCGACGTCGAGGAACTCGCCCCCGTCGGTCGGGGCCAGGAACAGGCCGAGCTCGCTGAGAGCGTGGAACGCCAGGGCGGTGCTGGTGGGGTAGTTCGCGTCGGTGGGCGCGTCAGCCCACCAGCGGAGCCCGTCGAACCTGACGACGAACTCCCGGTCGGCGACGAGCGCCCACAGCTTGCGGAGGTAGGCGGGCAGCATCGCCCGGATGGCCTGCTCCACCTGCTCGTCGGTGAGCTCGTACGGCAGGTCGTCCTCGTCCATGCCGGCGAAGTGGGGGCGGCTGGCCGACAGCTCCCTGTCGTCCCACATGTCGAAAAGCCACTCGCGCAGGCCGGAGTACTCGACGCTGGCCCAGCCCTCGAGGTTCTCCTGGGGTGGCTGGTAGGTCTTGAACAGCTCGGCGACGTAGGTGTCGACCTGGGGGCGTTCGACGATCTCCCCGGCGGAGGTCGTGGGCCACGGCAGCTCGTAGACGACCATGATCGGGTCGCTCATGGCTTCTCCAATCGGATGGGTTGGGTGGTGTCGGCCGTGACCGTGCCCGCCCGGCGGTGGCGGGCAACCGCCTGGGTGGCGGTCCCTACTGCTGGGCTTCCCGCAGGGCCCGCCGCAGGGTTCGGGCGTGGGCGACCACGTCGGCGTCGAAGGCGGCCAGGGCCCGCTGGATGGCCTCGGCGGCATCGGGGGGCCTCGGCCACCGGGGCCAGGGCGGCCCGTAGCCTGCCGGCCAGGTCCGTGGCCAGGGTGGTGGCGGCGATACCGGCGACGTCGAGGAACTCCTCGCCGTCGGCGGGGGCGTCGAACAGCCCGAAGAAGGCGATGGTCTCCAGGTAGCCGACCGCGGAGTTGGGGTCGTCGCCGTAGCTGGTGCCACCGGAGAGGGCCCACCACCGGACCCCGTCGAACTTGAGCTCGAGCAGGCCGGGGTGCACGTCCTGGTGCCAGCCGCTGAGGAAGTCGCCGGGGAACAGGGCCCGGATGACCTGGGCGTAGACCTCGTCGTCCAGGTCGTCAGGCAGGTGCTCCCGGTCCGGGTCGAGTCCGGGGACGGCGGGGCGGTCGCCGTCCTTGACCTGGGCCCACAGGGCCTGGACCCACTCCTGCAGGGTCCACCCGGTGCGGACCTGCTGGTGGAAGGCGTGGTCGGAGGTGGTCGGGTTCCAGTTCTGCAGCCGCTGGCGTAGCAGCTCGGGTGGCCTCGGCGTGCTCGAGTTTGGTCCCGTCGGCCCGGGTCGGCCAGGGGCACTCCCACAATCGCATGTCCCCGCTCGCAACGACCGCCTTTCACCGTCCGGGGTTGGGTGGACGTCGGTGACAGTGCCGGCCGGGCCCGGTGGGACAGTCCCCGCCGGCCGGGTGGTTCAGCGCTGGTTCTGCAGGCGCTTGGGCATGAGCCAGGACTGCAGCTGGTCCTCGGCCCGGGTCTGGATGTACACCTCGCCGGGGCCGGTGAGCTGGGCGACCAGGCCCTCCCCGGACAGCTTCGCGGTGACCAGGCCGGACAGGGGGCCGACGGTGAAGCCCATGCCCTGGGTGAACGCGACCAGGTGCCCGGTGTCCACGACGATCTGCTGGCCCCCGGCCAGGCCGAACCGCTGGATGCCGCCGTAGGAGCACAGCAGCGCGGTGCCCTCCCCGTGGATCTTCTGCAGGGTCGCGCCCTCGCGCATCGCGATCGTGCCCAGGTTCCCCAGGCGGACGTCGACCTCCAGTCCCTGGCTGACGGCCAGGAACGAGCCTTGTTCGGCGAGCAGGGGCCGGTCGGGGTGGATGTCGATGACGGCGATGTCCCCGGGGTACCTGGGTGACAGGGCGACCCAGCCGCCGTGGACACGGGAGGTGTACCGGGTCATGAAGAACGACTCGTTGGCGAACGCCTTGCGCATCAAGCCCTTGGTGACCCCGCCGGGGCCGGCGGTGGCCTGCACCTGGATGCCGCCGGACATGGCGGTCATGGCTCCGGGCTCAGCCTTGAGGTACTCATCCGCTTCCAGGTAGCAGTAGGCGAGGGCGTAGGCGGGCGCGCATTGGATGTCGACCTTCATAGAGGCAGGGTCGGAACCGTGGCTCAGTCGCGGCGCTGGGACACCCACGCCCAGGCGGCCCGGCCGGTGCGGTGGGCGAAACGGGCGGCGGCCACGGGGGCGCCGCAGACGAGCGCGACCATGAACGGGAGCAGCAGGGCGGTGGTGGCGACGCCGGCTGAGGTGCCCGTGGTGCAGGAGGTCGCGGAGGCCCCGCACCCGAGCGTGCTGGCGGCGTAGAGCACCCCGGCGAGCAGGAGGCTGATCAGCGCCAGGGAGGTCAGGCGGCCCAAGCGGGGGCGCACCCACCGGTGCAGGGACCGCCCACCAGCGCCGGCCACACCGATGAGTGCGGCGGAGGCGACCAGCATGGGGGTGGGTGGGCCGGACTGGATGGCGACCACGCCCAGGAGGACCGCCGTGGTGGCCGCGGCCACCGCCAGTGCCTGCAGACCCTCCCGGCGCAGGTGCGCCCACCGGGCGGCCTTGCGTGCCGCCTCCTGTTTGCGGGCGCGGCGGGCGGCCCTGGCTGCTTCGGCGCGGCGGCGGGTCCAGACCTTGCTCATGCCCGCTCCCCCAGCAGGTCCCGCACCCGGTTCGGGGACAGGTTCCCGACCCGGGAGGGCAGGAAGTACGGGTGGCCCCACACGCCGGGGTCCTTGGGGTTGTGCAGCTTGACGCCCAGGTTCACCCCGACCGGGTCCGGGGGTGTACGGGCGGCGAGCATGTGCTCGATGTGCTCGGCGGCGCGCACGTGGGCCTGGACGGACTCGTTGACGTCGCGGACGGCCTGGGCGACCGCGTGGGGGCCACGGACCTGGCTGGCGATGGTGACGACTCGGGCCACGGGGACGGGGAGCAGCAGCTTGGCCTCAGCGGTGTAGTGGGTGACGGTCTCCCAGGTGGGGTCCTCGACGATCTCCCGCCAGGCCAGCCAGGACTGCATCCGCTCCCGTTCGAGCGTGACGTAGGCGGTCAGGAGGTCCTGGGGGCGGCTGCCGGGGATGAGCTCGAGCAGCTGCGCGGCGGTCAGGCCGCACCGCAGGGCGTTGAGGACGGCGGTGTGGTGGTACCTCTCCACCTTGGCATTGCCGGCGCCGACTTCCAGGGCGGCACGTTCGAGGTCGGCGACGAACTGGTGCTCTTCCTCGGGCAGGGCGGGCCAGTGGCGGCCGGGCCACAGGTGCCACACGTGCCTGGGCGGGGTCATTGGGCGCATCGTCGCCCGCGGAGGGGTTTCGTCAAGGACCCTGGCTGCTGCTCAGTCGCCCAGCCCGCTGACCTTGACGTCGCCGGTGTCCAGGTCGAGCTCCTCGGCGAAGATCCTGGTCAGCTCGCCCAGGCCCTTGGTGGTGAGGCCGTCGGCGACCCAGGTGGCGGTGACGGTGCCGTCCTGGTCGGTGACGTGGTACTGGCCGGGGACGGCCAGGATGAGGGCGTTGCGCAGGTCGGCGACCTTGACCGGGTCGAGGTTCTTGACCTTGGCGGACAGCTGGACCCCGACGAGGGTGACCTTCTCGGTCTTCTGCTTGGCCTTGGGGGCGGCCTTGGTCACGTCGTTCTTGGCGGCGGTGACTGCCTTGCTGGTGGCCGGTTCGTTCCAGGTGGCCGTGATGACGGTCTTGGTGTCGCTGGTGGTGGCGGTGATGGAGACCGGGTGGTCGGCCAGGGCGTCGACGACCGCGGTGTAGGTCTGGTGGTCGTCGCGGTCGGGCAGGGTGACGTGCAGCCGGAAGCCGTCGTACTCGTAGTCCTCCATGCCCTTCGGGACGGGGTCGGCGGCCAGGTACCCGGGGCCGGTGCCCTGGGAGGCGTCGACGGGGGCCGGGGCGGTGGCTGTGGTCGTGTCCTGGTCCGGGCTGGTGGTGCCGCCGGTGCAGGCGGTGAGGAGGAAGGCGGCGACGAGGGCGGCGGCGACGGTTGTCTTCATGTGGCGGACCTGTCCGGTTCGCCCCGGGTTCGTCAATGGTCGCGGTCGCGGGGGCGGTCTCAGATCGCCTTGTCCACCTGCAGGTAGGCGTTGATGACCATGTCGGGGTGGGAGGCTGCGCTGCGCTGGGGGACGCCGAGGTTGGACAGCAGGTCGGTGAACACCTTGGTGACGATGAGGCGTTCTTCGACGCCCAGGTCCGGGTAGGCGGTGGTGAGCATGGTCAGCAGCGCTTCGCGCCAGGCTTCCAGGGAGGCGACGCAGTCGTTCTCGGTCGCGTGGCGGACCGGGCGGGGGACGCCGGTGTCGCGGGACTGCAGCGCATGGGTGTAGTAGCCGGCCTGGACCTCGTGGGACAGGGCCGCGGGTAGGGCGGCGGGGGCGCCGCGTTCGGGGATCCGCAGCAGGTTGAGGGTCTTCTGGACGATCTGGGTGACGGCGAACAGCTCCTCGTCTGACAGGTAGAACGCGGTGTCCAGGATCCCGGCGTAGGTGTTGAGCCAGTGGTGCCGTTCGACGGTGGTCATGCCGGCAGTGTCGGCCCGGCCCTGGGGCTGACGGCTGGTTAGTCCGCTGGTGGGGTGGCGGTGCCGTCGGGGGCGGGGAGGCGCAGGTGGCTGAACCCGGGCAGGTCGTCGACGTACTTCCAGGACAGCCGGTGCAGCCCGGGCTGCGGACCGTGCTCGGCCAGGGCGGCCCGGTGGGCCGGTGAGGGGTAGCCGGCGTTGACGTCCAGGTGGTACTGGGGGTGTGCGGTTGCCAGGTCGCGAAGGAGGGCGTCGCGGTGCTCCTTGGCGATGATGGAGGCGGCGGCGACCGCGACGCAGTCCTGGTCGGCTTTGGGCCGGGCGGTGACGTTCCAGGGGGCGCCGATGTAGTCGTGGGGTCCGTCGAGGATGACCGCGTCCGGTTCGACGGGCAGGGTCGCCAGGGCGCGGCGGGCGGCCAGGCGCAGGCAGGCGGCCATCCCGTAGGTGTCGATCTCGGTGACGGTGGCCAGTCCGACCGCCCACGCGGTCGCCCAGTCCTGCACCACTGGCAGCAGCTGGGCGCGGCGGGCTGGGGCGAGCAGCTTGGAGTCGCGGATCCCGGCCGGGGCGGGGCGGGGTCCGGGGACGAGGGCGCCGATGCACAGGGGTCCGGCCCAGGCGCCGCGGCCGACCTCGTCGACGCCGGCGAGGAGGGTGTGCCCCTGGGCGTGCAGGGCGTCCTCGAGGGTGTGGTCGGGGTCGCGGCGGGCCATCAGCTGTCCCGGCCGAGCAGTGCGGCGGCGGTGGCCGGCTCCGGGCCGTACGGGTGGGTCCACGCGGCGGGCCGGGTCGGGGTGAGGGTGATCCACCCGGCGTCCCCACGCACGTTGTCCCGGTGCGCCAGGGCCAGCCCTGAGGGCAGGACCCACAGGTGGGCCCGGTGGGGGCTGATGCCGAGCAGGGCCAGGTGGGTGTGGTGGCCGGGGCGGACCGCCTGGAACCGGTACTCCCCGGCCGACCAGAGGGTGGAGCTCTTGACCTGGACGGTCCCGGCGGGGGTGGACAGCTCGGTGGGGGCCTTGGGGTTGGCGGTCGCGGGGATGCCCAGGTGCTGGCACCACCGGTGCAGCAGGGCGGCGGCGGCGCGGCCGCGGGAGACCGGCGGGAGCTGCTTGAGCCACAGGTAGGGGCTGTCGTCCCAGTCGTCGGCCGGTTCGGTGAAGTCGCCGCTGAGGTCGGCGGCCAGGCCGGCCAGTGCGGCCTGGGCCTGGTCGGGGTCCAGGGGTGCCGGGGCTCCCGGGGTGGCCAGGGGGACCTCGAGGCTGAGCTGTTCGGTGACGGCCCAGCGGCGCAGGCGCCGGGCGGCGGCGGTTGACATGCGGACGCACCGTCCCGGGTGGGGACGGTGCGTCTGGCAGGTGGTCCCGCTGGCGGGCCGGGGTCAGCTGGTCGTGGCCTCGGCGAGAACCTTCTCCAGGGCGCCGGGGACGGGGACACCGGCGTCGTCGACGAGGTTGGACAGTTCGAACCTCTCCCCGTTCAGGTGCCAGGTGGGGGTGGCGTTGACCCCCTTGTCGTTGGCGTACTTGGCGGCCGCTTCGACGTGCTTGCCGTAGGTGCGGTCCTGGTAGCACTGCTTCCAGGTGGTCAGGTCCCCACCGGTGATGCCGGACATCTCGGCCAGTGCGGCCAGGACCTCGTCGCTGTACCCGGCGCCCTCGGCCTGCTGGGCGGAGAAGACGTTGGCGTGGTACTCGAGGAACCTGCCGGCGTCGGCGGCGCACCCGGCACCGATGGCGGCGCGGGTGGAGGAGTCGTTGCCGAGCTTGGTGTCCAGGAAGGACATGATCGTGACCTGGAGCTTGACCTTGCCGGCGCGGGCCAGGTCGGCGAGCTCGGCACCGAAGACCGCCTCGGCGTTCTTGCACGCCGGGCACTGGTAGTCGGCGAACACCTCCAGGGTGGGGACCCCGTCGTCGCCGTCGGTGTGGTCGATGGTGTACGGCTGGCCGAGCGCGGAGACGGTGGCCGGTACGGCGGTGGAGGTGCCGCCGGTCCCGCCGGGCAGGTTGGCCACGGTGAGGGCGACCAGGAGGGCGACCAGGGCGACGACGCCGGCGGTGACCCCAGCGATCAGCGGGGTTCGGGAGCGCTCGGGCTGGCCAGCGGCCTTGATCAGCTCGGCCCGGGTCGGCTTGGTGGTCTGGTCGTTGCGGGCCTTGCCCATGGGTGGTGGTCCTTCCGTGCGTGCGGAGTGTCGCGCCCCGGGGTGGGCGTTCCTTCCCCGGGACGGTGCCGGCCGGCCGGCGGGCGTCAATCGGTGCGCCGGGGAGACCTGACCTAAAAGGGATGACCCCCTGGAGCGGGGCTCCAGGGGGTCATCGGGGTTCGGGTGTCAGCTGCACCCAGTGGTGTTGCCGCAGCCCTGGCAGGCCCAGCAGGCACCGGTCGGGCGCATGTGCGCGCTGGTGCCGCAGGTGAGGCACTCGGGCACGTCCCGCTTCTTGGACTTGTCGGCGTGGGCCGACGGGTCCTCCATCACCGGCTCGGCCGGAGCCGACGGAGCCGCCGGCGCCGGGGCCGGTGCGGCCGGGGCCGCCGCGGGGGCGGCGTAGTCGGCCTCCACCATCGCGGTCCGCTCGGCGATCGTGAAGATGCCCATGGCCTGGCGGTCCTCGGGGTCCATGTACCAGATCGCGAGCTTGCGGAAGATGAAGTCCAGGATGGACTTGGCCATCTTGACGTCCTTGTCGGTCGTCAGGCCCTTCGGCTCGAACTCGGTGTTGACGTACTTGGAGACGTAGGTCTCCAGCGGAACGCCGTACTGCAGACCGATCGAGACCGCGGTGGCCAGGGCGTCCATGACACCCGAGAGGGTCGAGCCCTGCTTGGAGACCTTGATGAAGATCTCACCCAGGCGCCCGTCCTCGTACTCACCGGGCTGCAGGTACCCCTCGACGCCGCCGACGGAGAAGGACAGGGTGCGCCCGGTCCTCTCCTGCGGCAGGCGCTCGCGGACCGGCTTGTAGACGACCTTCACCTCGGGGGTGTCGGCCGGCTGGTCACCGGGAGCCTCCTCCTTGGCCTTGGCGTCCGAGAGCGGCTGGCCGACCTTGGCGGCGTCGCGGTAGACCGCCAGGGCCTTCAGACCGAGCTTCCAGCCCTGCAGGTACACCTCGGCGATGTCCTCCACGGTGGCCTCCTGGGGGAGGTTGACCGTCTTGGAGATCGCACCGGACAGGAACGGCTGGACCGCCGCCATCATCCGAACGTGACCCATCGGGGAGATCGCCCGCTCACCCATCGCGCAGTCGAACACCGGGTAGTGCTCGGCGGCCAGGCCGGGGGCTCCGACGACGTGGCCGTGCTCCAGGACGTAGCCCTGGATGGCCTCGGACTGCTCGCTGGTGTACCCGAGGGCCGCCAGCGCGCGGGGCAGCTGCTGGTTCACGATCGACATCGACCCGCCGCCGACGAGCTTCTTGAACTTCACCAGGGAGAAGTCCGGCTCGATACCGGTGGTGTCGCAGTCCATCATGAAGCCGATGGTCCCGGTCGGGGCCAGGACGCTGGCCTGGGCGTTGCGCCACCCGTTCGCCTCGCCGATGGCCAGGCAGTCGGCCCACTCTGCGACGGCCACATCGAAGATGCGCCGGTCCTCCGAGGTGCTCCGGTCGGCGAAGCTGGCCGCCTGGGCGTGCTTGCGCATCACCGCGGTGTGAGCGTCGGCGTTGCGGGCGTAGCCGTTGTACGGCCCGACGATGCCGGCGAGCTCGGCGCTGCGCCGGTAGGCGACACCGGTCATCACCGCGGTGATCGCGGCGGCCAGGTTGCGGCCCTCGTCGGAATCGTACGGCCGGCCGGTCGCCATCAGCAGGGCGCCGAGGTTGGCGTAGCCGATGCCGAGCTGGCGGTAGTCCCGGGTGGTCTGCCCGATCTTCTCGGTCGGGAAGTCGGCGAAGCAGATCGAGATGTCCATGGCGGTGATGATGAGCTCGACCGCCTTGACGAAGGTGTCCACGTCGAAGGTGTTGTCCTCGCGCAGGAACTTCATCAGGTTCAGGCTGGCCAGGTTGCACGAGCTGTCGTCCAGCGACATGTACTCCGAGCACGGGTTGGACGCGGTGATCCGGCCGGTCTCGGGGTTGGTGTGCCAGTCGTTGATGGTGTCGTCGTACTGGATGCCCGGGTCGGCGCACTCCCACGCGGCCTGGGCGATCTTGTTGAACAGCTCGCGGGCGTTGACGGTCTCGATGACCTCACCGGTGGTGCGGGCGCGCAGGCCGAACTCGGTGCCCTCCTCGACGGCGCGCATGAACTCGTCGGTGACCCGGACGGAGTTGTTCGCGTTCTGGTACTGCACGGACACGATGTCCTTGCCGCCCAGGTCCATGTCGAAGCCGGCGTCCCGCAGGGCGCGGATCTTCTTCTCCTCGCGCGCCTTGGTCTCGATGAACTCCTCGATGTCCGGGTGGTCGACGTCGAGGACGACCATCTTGGCGGCACGACGGGTCGCGCCACCGGACTTGATGGTGCCCGCGGAGGCGTCGGCGCCGCGCATGAACGACACCGGGCCGGAGGCGGTGCCACCGGAGGACAGCAGCTCCTTGGATGAGCGGATCCTCGAGAGGTTGACGCCGGCACCGGAGCCGCCCTTGAAGATGCGGCCCTCCTCCTTGTACCAGTCCAGGATCGAGTCCATGGAGTCCTCGACGGACAAGATGAAGCAGGCGCTGACGTACTGGGGGCTGGTGGTGCCGACGTTGAACCACACCGGGGAGTTGAAGCTGAAGTACTGGTGCAGCAGCATCCAGGTCAGCTCCTCGCCGAAGACGTCGGCGTCGGTGTCGGTGGCGAAGTAGCCGTTCTCCTTGCCGGCGGCGACGTAGGTGGACACGACCCGGTCGATGATCTGGCGCAGCGTGCGCTCCCGCTCGGGGGTGCCCAGGGCGCCGCGGAAGTACTTGCTGGTGACGATCGTGGAGGCGTTCTCCGACCAGAAGGCGGGGAACTCCACGCCACGCTGCTCGAAGATCGTCTCGCCGGTCTTCCAGTTGGTCTGGACGACGTCCCGCAGCTCCCAGGTCACCTCGTCGTAGGGGTGGACCCCGGGGGTGGTGAAGACACGCTCGACCTTCAGCCCCTTGGGGGCTCGGGAGCGCGAGCGCGTCTTGGTGGTGGTGACGGTCATGGGGGTGGGTCCTCCATCAGGGTTGGTGGGTTGGGGCTGCTCGTCGCGCCCCGTGGGGGTGGGTACGGTCCGGGCCGGTGGGTTCGCGGCCGGGGGCCTCAGCGGGTCCCTGGACTGGTGCGGCACCGGTCGTTCCGGGCAGTCGGGGCGTCCCGGCTGCATGCCTCCCGCGGGGGCGGTGGCCCGGGTACCCGTTGCCGCCGGGACCGGGCGGACAAGGGGGTTGTGCGGTGTTCGGGGTAGCCCGTGTGGGGGACGGGTCAGTACCAGCCGGAGCTCTGGGAGTGCGCCCAGGCGTTGCACGGGGTGCCGTACCGGGCGGAGATGTACCCCAGGCCCCACCTGATCTGGGTGGCTGGGTTGGTCTGCCAGTCGGCGCCGACGCTGGCCATCTTGGAGCCGGGCAGGGCTTGGGGGATGCCGTAGGCGCCGGAGGACGGGTTCTGCGCGGAGGGGTTCCAGTTGCTCTCCCGCTCCCACAGCGCCTCCAGGCAGCCCCACTGGCCGCCGCCCCAGCCGTAGCCGGGCAGCATCGACTGGGCGATCGCCTTGGGGGACCCGGCCGGTTGGGTGGCCGGGGCGGGCAGCGGGCTTTTCTGCTGCCGGGTCTGGTGGGCGGCCGCCTCCTGCTCGGCGTTGCGCTGGGCTTCCTGGGCCGCGGCCTCCTGTTCGGCCTGGCGGGCGGCTTCCTCGGCGGCCTTGCGGGCGGCTTCCTGCTCAGCCTTCCTCCGGGCCACCTCCTGGGCCTTCTTCCGGGCAGCTTCCTTGCGGGCCCTTTCTTCCTCGGCGATCCGCTGCCGCTCCTTCTCCTGGTCGGTGACCAGCTGTGCAGCGGCGGTGGCGGCGCGGCGGGCGGTGTCCCGGGAGGCTCGGGCCCCCTGCCGGGCGGCCAGGGCTGTCTCGAGCGCGGACGAGGACGTCTGTCCGGTGGGCGCGGCAACGAGGGTGTGCACGCGTGCCCCTGTCTCGGCTCCGATCCGGGCCGCCTGGGTGACCGGGTCCGGTGCGGGTGCGGCTTCGAGGTTCCCGGTGGGGGCCGCACACCCGGTGAGGGCGATCGCGGCGGCGAGGACGGCGGCGGTGAACGGTCGGGTGAGCAGGTGGCGCATATGGTCTTCTTCGTGTCCTGAGGCTGCCGGGCGGGGTGCCGTCAGCGGGTCAAGGTCACGAAAGTGTCACGGTCGGCGATTCGCGCCAGGGGGTAGGAGAGCCCGAGGACCTCGGTGACCGTGCCGCGGCCGGCGGTGGTCGCGGAGATGGACCGGTGCACCGCGACCGTGTACAGGTCCAGGTCGGCGAAGATCTGCCTGGTCAGCGGGGTGTCGGAGTTGGACAGCATGACCAGGGCGCCCCGCTCGCGCAGGGTGGTGATGGTCCGGGCGAGCTGTTCGTGGTCGGCCGGTCCGAAGTCACCGGCGGCGTACTTGGAGAAGGAGGAGGTGGCCGAGGCGGGCAGGTACGGAGGGTCGAGGTAGACGAAGTCGCCTTCGCCGGCGTCGCCGACCGCGTCCTGGTAGGAGCCGGTGCGCAGGGTCACCCCCGCCAGGGCTGCGGCGTCGGCGCGCAGCAGCGGCTCGTTGCACACGGTGGGGTTCTTCAGCTGGCCCCAGGGCACGTTCATCTGCCCGCGGGAGTTGACCCGCCACAGCCCGTTGAACGACTGCCGGTTCAGGGCGATGAACCGGGCGGCGGCCTCCAGGTCGGTGGCCGGTGTGGTGGCGCGCAGCTCCAGGTAGGCGTCCTTGCCGGCGCGACGGGCGTGGCCTTGCAGCGCGGTGATGAGCTCCTCGGGGTGGTCCCGCAGCTGGGTGTAGGCGGCGACGAGGTCGGGGGTGAAGTCGTTCAGGACGCACCGGTGCCCGGGCAGTCGCAGGGAGAAGAACAGGGCGCCGCCGCCGAGGAACGGCTCGTAGTACCGGTTGAAGGTGGCGGGCATGGCGGCGTGCAGCACGGGCAGCAGCCGGCGTTTGCCGCCGGCCCAGCGTAGGAACGGTCCCGGGGTGGTCACCGGGGCGAAGGTCCGGACCTGGCCGAGGTCGGCACGGTGCCCCGGGGCGGCGGGCTCAGGTGACGGTGATGCGGGTCTTGCCGGGGCGGCGCAACCGGGCCAGGGGTTCAGCAAGCTGGAGCAGGTCGGCGGAGTCGATCCGGACCAGGACCTCCCACTCGTTCCCGACCCGGGTGGGCCCGTGGACGGTGCCGGGCAGGTGGTCGACCTTGGGTGGGCTCTTGCGGCCGACGCGGATGCGGACCAGCCGGCCGAACGGGGGCAGCCCCGCCTTGCGTGCGGCGGCCAGGGCCCGGCGTGCCACGGCCGCCTGGTCGCGTCGGGTGAACAGGTCGTCCAGGACCTGTTGGGTGGGGTCGTCGGTCAGCGCGATCACCCCTCCCCCACCGGCGCCGGCGGCCTGGGCGGCGGTGAGGACCACCGAGGTGGCCAACGTGTCCGGGATGAGCTCGGGCAGGCCGAGGGCGGCGTCGATGTCGAAGATGACGACCAGGCCGACGTCCCGCAGCTCGGTGAGCTCGGCGAGGGTGACGGTGCGGACCTTGTTGCCGAACAGGTCGGAGACACGCTGGGCGTCCCACCCGACGACCCGGGCGCCGGCTTCCTGCCCGCACCGGGGGCAGGCGCCGGGTTCGGGGTGGCGGCACAGCGAGGAGTCGCACTGGGTGCACGGGCGTGGCAGGGCGCAGTGGGTGCAACGGCGCACCGCGGCCTTGCGCTGGACGAGGATGACCGGGTCCCGTCCGGCGCGCTGCTCGGCACGCAGGGCGATGAGCAGCTCGGTGGGCGCCCACCGTTGCAGCGGGTCGATGACGCCCCGGTCGATCAGACGCATCCGGGGCCAGTCGGATCGGGTGCCGGCGGTGGCGACCGCGACACCGGCGCCGAGGGCCTGCGGGGTGGGGTTGGCGCTGATCAGGGTGAGGGGGACCCGGTGGGCTCTGGAGCGGGCGGAGGCGACGTCGCGGGCGTGGGTGTGCGGCTGGCGGGGCTCGAGGTGCCCGGGGTGGTCTTCCTCGACGACGACGATCCCGGCGAGCCTGGCGGCCGAGTACAGGGCCGCGCTGCGGGTGCCGACCCCGACGGTGACGGTGCCGAGGGTGAACCCTTTCCATGCCCCGGCGGCGGCGCGGGAGTCCAGCCGTTGGGCACCGGAGGCGAAGCAGCCCAGGACCCGGGCGACCAGGGCGGCGGTGGGGCACAGGATGAGCACCTGCCCGCCGGTCGCGGCCAGGCGGGCGGCTTCCCGGGCGGCTAACGGGGCGGGGTCGACCAGGGGCGCGCGGACCAGGAGGGTACGCGCGGCGGTGCCCGCCGGGGGGACGATCCGTGGCGGCGGGGGAAGGTCGGGTGCCAGGGTGAGCACGTCGTCGACCAGCGGGTCGGCGCCGCGACCGTCCGGTGGGGCCAGGCGGGTCAGGACGGTGGCGGGGTCGACGAAGTGGAACTTGGCGATGTTGGCGGCCAGGGCGATGTCGTGGCCGGTGGCCCTCTTGCCGTGGACGGCCTCGATCGCCTTGGTCGCCTTGGCCGGGTCGCCGGGGCCCAGGACCATTCCGTGGCTGGTGCGCTGCCCGAACGGGACCTGCACGGCGTCGCCGGGGTGGACGGTCATCCCCTCGGGGACCAGGTAGGACAGTGGGCCGAGCCGGCCGGACTTGTCGCACAGCACGTCCGCGGCTCCGGTGACCGGTCCGGTGCGGGCCAGCGCGGCCCCGTCGGTGGGGACGGAGGCGCCGGCTGGCCGCCGTGGTGTTGTCCCGCTGCTCACGCCCCGGCACGGTCCGGCCGTGGGGTGGTCTGTCAATCGGCGCGTGGGCCGCTCAGTCGGTCTCGGTGGGACGGGCGAAGGTGACCCGGACGACGCGGGAGCGGGAGTCCCAGGCCAGGGGCAGCAGCACGTTGATGTCGTCCCGGTTGGGTTCCTCGGCGCGGCGCAGCGCGCGCAGGGCGGAGCGGTGGGCGGCCTTGAACCCTTCCTCGGTGACGGTGAGGACGGCGCGGCGGCCGTCGGCGCCGTCGGGCCGGGTGGTGGCCCACTCGGTCAGGACCGCCCAGGCGTCGCTGGCGTCGGGGTAACGCTGCAGGAAGTGCACAGCGGAGGGGACGGAGGCCTCCGGCAGCTTCTCCCCGACCTTGGCGACGACGGCTCGCAGCCGGGGCCCGGTCGGGGTGGTCCTGGACGCCTGGTTGCGCACCGTGTGCCCGGAGACGTCGGAGCCCAGGTGGGTGGCCAGCAGGCGGCGCAGCAGGAGGCCCCGGACCAGGAGCGCGGCGGGCGCTTCCCGGTCGGGGGTGAACAGCCGGTCGGAGAACAGGGAGCTGCGGGTCAGGCGTGGGGTGACCACACCGAGGGTGAAAGGTTCGGACCCGGTGTTCCCGGTGATGCGCCACACGCCGACCCGGCGGGCGGCGAAGGCCCGGTTGGACTCGGCGAGCTTGCGGTCGAACTCCACCCGCAGGCCCAGGTCGACCGCCGGCGGCAGGTACTGGGCGATCTCGTCGGTCTCGAACGGGGCGGTCGCGGTCTGGGACAGGGCCTCGGGGTCGGAGACCTGCAGAGCCTCGATCTCCTCCCATCCGGAGCCGGCGCGGGTGGCCAGGGGCGCCAGGGCGTCGACGAGCGCGGGGCGGCGGTCGTTGAGCAGGTCGACCAGGTCGGCGACCGACCCGGACCCGGCGGCGAACAGCGCCCGTTTGACCGCCAGGACCTCCGGGACGATCCACCAGGGGAACTCCAGGGCGTTGCCGGCCTGGGCGAGCCGGTCGGGGAAGGTCGGGTCCGGCCGTTGCAGCACGGCGGCGGGGATCTCCAGGTGAGGGCGCACGGTCGGCCCGGTGCCACGGGGGTCGTAGAAACGCCCGGTCAGGGTCAGGGCGTAGTAGGGGCGGTCGCTGTTGCCGGTCATCGCGGCCAGCGACGACAGCGCCCAGTGTGCCCATGCCGAGGCGCGGCGGGCCGGGTCGGGGTCGAACAGGTCGGCGGGGCGGGCGCGGCCGAACCAGCTGGAGACCCACGGGGTCGGCAGCAGCGTGCTGGGCAGGTCGGCCGTCACATGTGCGGATCGTCCGCTGTGGTGGTGGTCTGGCACGCAGCTGACCCCTTGCCGCGACCCCGCAGAAGCGCACCGTCGCCGGTTATGAGGTTCTGCCGCCGTTGCCCCCGCCCGTCCGGGTTCACCCTGGTGGAGATGGTCGTCACCTTGGTGGTACTGGCGATCCTGCTGGGGATGGCCACCGTCGCGTGGAACTGGGTGGCCGCCAAGGGGCACCGGACCGAGGCGGATACGGTGCTGGACCGGATCGTGGCGTTGCAGGGCCCGATCGCCCGGGACTGGGGTCGGTACACCGACTGGCCGGGGGACCTGCTCGAGCTCGGTGACGACGTGACCCTGGTCCCCGGCCGGGACGGGGCGTCCTGGGCCCGGGACGAGGTGTCGATCATGGTCGGCACCGGCGGGACCCTGGCCCTGGCGGTCCAGTGGGCCAGTGGGGAGTGCCTGTACCGACGGGTGGACCCCCTGAGCCGGAACGGAGGGCAGCAGACGGTGGAGCCGGAACCTGCCGAGCCGGTGGGTCGGGTCGGGTGCCGGGCCCGGGATGTGTTCGCCGACGAACCCGACCAGTGGGTGCATGCCCCCGCGCCCCGGTCGGTGAAAGACGCCAGCTGACGCTGCCGCTTGGGCGGGGCTGCTGGCGCGGCAACGGTGCGCGTGTGACACAGGACCGGTAGCCCGGTCTCCCAACGCATCGAAAGGGGGTCCGACCATGTCGGTTCCCACACCAAGCCCGGCCACGGACACCGCGGCCGTAGCCGGTGACACCACTTCCCCACGGGTGACCGCAGCGGACATGCGCGGGTGGACGGTCGGTAAGGTCCGCCGGGCCCGCCTGTTCATCGCCGCGCTGGCTCTGGCCGGCGTCGTGGCCGTGTGGGCCACCCTGCAGCCGTGGTACGGGTTCGCCACCGCCGGCGTTCCCGACTGCGGCACCGGGGCTGCGGTCTCGGGCACGGTCGCTGCGCAGACGCCGATCACCCAGACCGTCGTCCCGGACGTGGCCGCGGCAGCGTGCGCCTCCGGGTGGGACCTGGGGTCCCACTACAGCACCCCGGTCCCGACCGACCGGGCGATGCGGACCGCGTACCTGTCGCTGTCGAACCGGGTCCACATGGCCCAACCGGACGTTGTCGCCCTGCCCGGTGGCGGGGTCCCGACCTCGGTCGTCTGGCTCGGCGGGGCTCTCGGGGTCGCCGTGGCGGGGCTGCTGCTGCGCAACGGTTTCGTCGGCGCCGCCGCCCTCGGCTTGGCCTACCAGGCCCACCAGGAGCTGGCCGGGTTCCAGAAGGCGATGACCGCCGGCCCGGGAGGAATGCTCAACCACCCCCAGTCGGGCATGGAGATGTACAGCCTGGCCCTGCTCGCCGCCGCGGCTGTCGCGTTCACCGCGTTCGTGTTCGTCGTGCAGACCAACCGCGAGCAGCGCCGGATCGACAAGGCGCATGCGCTGGCGGCCGGTGATCCCGAGCCGTTGGACTGGCTGGACAAGCTGGCCGTCCAGGGAGGCTCCCGGGCGGCCCGGGTCATCCAGGCGGTCAAGGAGCAGTCGGCCGACAAGAAGCCCTCGTCGGGCTGAGCTGAGCAGTTCGAAGCCCCCGGTCACCTTGATGGTGACCGGGGGCCTTTCCCTTCTCGCCCTACAGTCGCATCGGGGCGATGACGTTGGTGACCGCCAGCGGCTGGGCCGAGCTGAGGAACACCGGCTGCTCGGGGTTGAACCAGGCGAAGGTGACCTGCCCGCCGGCGTGTGCGTTCACCGCGGGGGTGAGGAAGTCCATGTTCAGCGCCAGGGTGACCTCACCGGTGGCCGGGTGGGTCAGCTCGAGCCGTTCCACACCGGACCCCAGGTTGGCGCTGTCCATCTGCAGGACCATCTCGTCGGCGGCCAGGGTGACCAGCAGGGGACGGCGCTCCTCGGTGACCGAGGCCAGCCGGGTGAGGGCCTGGCGGACGTCGCCGGCGTTCACGGTGGCGGTGTGGGCGGGGGTGTTGGCGAGGATGGAGTTGAAGTCGGGGAAGACGTCGTCGACCAGGCGGGTGGTGACCGTCACCTTCTCCCCGCGCAGGGTGAGGACCCGGCCGCGGGCCTCGACGAGCACCTCGGTGACCGGCACCTCGGCGACCAGCTCGAGCACCCCCAAGGGCACCAGGCCGTTGAACGGGCCGAAACCGGCCTCCGGCAGGTGGGCCCGGGTCAGGCGCAGGTTGTCGGTGGCGTGCAGGGCCAGGCCGGTCTCGTCGGAGACAAGTTGGACGAGCTTGTTCTTCTTGGCGGCCTCGCGGACGGCGGCGACCGCGGCGGCCAGGCGGGTCAGGTTCGCCGATCGGGCTTGCCCGGAGCCGGTGGCGGTCTTGGGGAAGGTGGAGTCCATCGCCCGGAACGTGTACGGGTTGCCGCCCTCGGCGTGAACGACGACCTTGGTCTGGTCGGGGGCGCTCACCTCGATCGGGGTGGACACGGGCAGGGTGTGCAGGTAGTCCGCGATCGGCTTGGGTAGCAGTACCGCCGAGCCGGGCTTGGCGCCGGCGACCGGAACGCGGGCGACCACGGTGGTCTCCTGCTCGGCGGAGCCGGTGACCGACAGGTGCTGGCCGGAGACGACCAGGTGCACCCCTGAGAACACGGACAGGGTGGGGGTCTTGGGGATGACGCGTCGGGCGAGGGTGAGCGCGTCGTACAGATCCCCGGCGGCTGTGGTGAACTTCATGGGCCTCAGCGTCGGAACGGACGGCGCGGCCTCCGCGCTCAGGCGCTGGTGGTCTGCAGCGGGATCCCGGCGAGCTCGGGGTTGTACTGGGGGCAGATGTCGTTGAAGTAGCACCAGTTGCACAGCACCTGCGGTCGGGTGGGCCAGGTGCCGGTGCGGGCGTTGCGCATGATGCGCCGCCAGATCGTGCGCAGCTCCTCGCGGGTGCCGGCCAGCACCTGAGGGGTGACCTGGAGGGTCTTGATCCCGGTGTCCCGGTCACCGGTCTTGACGTAGACCAGGCGCAGGTACTTCACGTCGATGCCGAGCATCTCCTTGCACAGGACCGCGTAGACCCGCAGCTGGAAGAACGCCTCGTAGGTGATGCGGCGCATCGTCTCCGGCCGGTAGGTCTTCCCTGCCCCGACGGGCTTTCCCGTCTTGTAGTCCGACACCGTCCAGATGACCTCACCGCGGGCGTTGACGTACCGGTCGAGCCGGTCGATGAACCCGTGGACGTTCACCCCGAACATCTCCGCGGCGGCGTGGAACTCCCGGCCGTCGATCACGGTCCCGTCCGGCAGCTCCAGCCCGGTCGGGCTGAAGTTGTTCACCCGCTCCATCAGGAACCAGTTGGCGACCATGTCCTTGGCGCTGGCGAGCAGCTCGGCCTCGGCCGCGCTGCCGGCCGGGGCAAGGCGCCGGTAGTCCCGGGCGGACTCCAGCGCCCGTGCCTCCTCCTTCGACCCGGGCGGGCACTCCTGGGGGTCCAGGTCGGTGGAGGTCATCTGCTCCCACGCCGGGGCGATGTAGGACTGGGCGAGCTCGATCGTCCGCTGCCCCTCGGGGTGGTCGAAGATCCGCTCGAACGCGGCGTGGGCCAGGGTGCCGCGGGTGGTGGCGATCGTCGCCGGCTCGCGCAGCCCCACGATCGTCTTGAAGTAGAACAGGGTCGGGCACTGGGCGTAGTCGCTGGCCCGGGACGGGGACAGCCGCTTGGGCAGCCGGTCCATGTCGTTGCCCTCGGAGCGGGCGGCGGCGACGGCAGCGATCATCTCGGCGACGGTGTCCGGGTCGGGCTTGCCCTTGCCGGGGCCGGCTTCGGTGGTGTTCGCCACGGTGGTCCTTCGGTCGGTGCGCGGGGCCGCGCGGCCCCCGGTCTGGGGCGGACAGTGCCGGGTCGGCGCGCACGGTCAGTAGCGTGCAAATGGACACCCCGCCGACCGTGGCCTCGGTCCTGCGCGCCCTCGCGGTGACCAACCCTCCGTGCCGGGCGCGCGCCGGGCTGCACCTGCTCACCCCCCGGCAGGTGGCGGTCGGGCTGCAGGCCCGGGTCAGCGACGACGGGACGCAGGTGTCCTACCGTGGTCGCCGCCTGGCCCTTCCCGCTGAGTGCTCGGCGGCACAGGCGGTCCGGGCCGTGCGCGCGGTGGTTGCCGGGGCGCACCGCGGACCGGAGATCTACCTGGACCTGAGGGGTGAGCCGTGGACGTGGCTGAAACCGGTGCGGACCGGGGCGTACGTGGTGCTGGCGGGCGCGGCCGAGCTGTTCGGCGGACCGGTGGTGCGGGTCGATCCGGCGGCGGCGTCCCCGCAGCTGCTGGGCCGGCTCGCCGCCCACGTGGCCGAGGGCAGCTGGTGGCTGGCCGGTGAGGACACGAGCTTGCGAGGGGTGCGGGTGCGGGTCGCCTCGAGCACGCTGACCGTCACCGCGGCCTGACAGCACCGACCGCCCGCACCCTGGGGCGCGGGTGGTCGATGAGGACCTTGGCCGGGTCAGTGGTGGCGCAGCAGCGGCAGCTTCGGGCCGTGCTGGTGGGTGGGTGCGGCGCGCAGCGGGCTGGCCTTCGGGTCGCGCATGCTGATCCGGGCGTAGTCGAACCGCTGCTCGGGGGCACCGACCCGGATGATCGCCTCGCCGATGGTGAGCTCGCGCAGCTGGTCGGGGCTGACCCGGTACACCTCTTCCTCGCTGACGGTGAAGTCCTCGATGAGCCGGCCGTCGGAGCCGCGGGTGCGGCGGGGGCCGCCGACGAGGCTGGTCGCCTGGCTGACCCGCTCGGTGACCTTGGTGCGGGTGGTGTGACCCAGGTACTCCGCGCACAGGGTCGCCGACTCCGGCTCACCCTGGCGCATGATGATCGCCACGTTGATGTTGTTGGTCAGCTTGCCCCAGTCGTCGCCGTCCTTGTCGATCCAGTCCTTCGGCCCCTGGGTGCACAGCCACATCGACACCCCGGCGCCGCGGGCCCGGGACAGCAGGTTCTGGGTGATCGTCCGGTTCACCCAGTTGGCCTCGTCCACGATGAGGAACATCGGGGCCGACTTCTCCGCCTGGCCGGTGGTGCGCTGGGAGGCGTAGACGCTCAGTCGCTGCAGCACGGTGGAGGAGATGATCCTGGTCAGGTCCGGCTTTCCCTGGGAGTCCAGGCCGATGTAGGTCAGGCCGGGGGCGGTGACGTCCAGTTCGCGGCGGGGCACCCCGCCGGGGGTCAGGCCGGGGCGCAGGACCATCCGGCCGGCCTGGGAGTCGTAGATGTTGCCGACCCTCGAGGCGAACCCGGAGGCGGACTCCTGCTGGGCCTTGGTCGGGTTGGCCAGGACCCGGAACATCTCCTCCTCCACCCCGGGGATGGCAGCCTGGACGACTGCGCGCATCTTCTTCGTCGCGTTCGGCAGGGCCGGGGCGCCGCAGATCTTGGCGATGTCGTACATGGTGGGGAACGGGAACTCGTGCGGCTTGGCCTGGTGCGCCCAGTTGAGCAGGTTCACCACCTGCCCGAGGAGCTCCTTGTTCAGCGCCTCGTAGTAGGCGGCCTCGAACTCGTTGAGCTCCAGGACCATGTCGCGCATCTCATCGGGGCCCATGCCCTTCAGCGGGTTGAACCAGGTGTCGTTGTCCGGGGAGGACAGCCGCAGCTCCTGGTAGGGGGTGGAGTGGAACTGGGCGTACTGGTTGCACCAGTCGCGCAGCCCGCCGGGGGCGGTGTCCTCCTTCAGGTCCAGGATCATCCCCGACCAGCCGAGGTCGAGCAGGTTGCCGGCCAGGGCCTTGATCGTCTCGGACTTGCCTGAGCCGGTGGCTCCCAGGATGAGGCCGTGGGTGCGGATCTCGGCCTCGGACAGGTACACCGGGGAGCCGTTGAGCCCGACCCCCATGGGGAACTGGCGCTTGCCGGGTTCCTGGGGTGCGGTGACCGAGTGCGCTGAGGCCTGCACGGTCAGCGCCCCGCCCGGCGGGACGACCACCGCGGCCTTGGCGGCGGCCTTGCGCCGCTCCTGTAGGTCGGGCAGGAACTCGCCCTCGTCTCCGCCGGGCCGGCGGCCCTTGACCGCACCGCCCTTGACCACGGTGCCCGGGCGCAGGATCCGGCCGAACCGCTTGCCGACCCGGGAACCTTGCAGCAGGCCCAGGACGCCGGCGACCCAGAGGGCCATGACGACCAGCGGCAGGAACGGGATGGTCCCCCAGGTCGCGTTCCCGGTGCCGAGAGAGATCAGCCAGGTGCCGTAGGTGGGGAACACGTAGGCGGCCTGCCAGGCCAGTGCGGCGGTGGTGAAGGCGACCAGGAACCAGTTCTCCCGGCGCCCCAGGTGCCCCCGGGCAGCCCAGAAGATCAGGTACCCCAGGGTGACCGGGATGATCACCAGGAGGAACGCGACGATGCCGACCAACCACAGGATGGCGACGCCGGAGTCCTCGTCACCCTTGCTCTTCTTGCCTTCAGCCATGCCCCCAGCGTCGGAACGGACCCGCTGCCGACGGGGGTAGGGCCGGGCGGGCGTGTTCCGACACTGCGGGCACCTTGCAGAACCCGACCCGGAGATGACTCGCCCATGGCCCGCGCCCACCTGACCGCCGTCCCCGCGACCCGATCGTCCCTGCCGGTGCTGACCATCCGGCGGCGGGTCCTCCTCGGGCTGATCATCGCTGCCATCGCCTCCGGGTTCGCCGGGCTGGCCGCGGTGGTCGCCAGCAACGACGAGCCGCCGCCGCAGGTGGTCCTGCCGACCCAGGAGTCGGTCGCCCTGGCCCAGACCGTGGTGGAGGACTACTTCGCCCTGCGGGCCAGCGCCGTCCCCGCGGTGGAGGGGGTCAGTAGCGACTTCTCCGGCGCCGACCTGCCCGGGTCGGGCGACCGGGCCCCGGCCAAGGTCGACTCCCTCGCCTACGCCGGGTCCGCCCCGTACACCCTCGGTGACGGGCAGCGTGACCTGCAGGACATCGAGCAGCACCAGTTCAACGTCAAGATCGGCCAAGCCCTCTACACGGTGACGGTCGTCATGGCCAAGCAGGCCGACTCCTGGTACCTGGCCGCGGCACCTTCGATCGAGCCGGCCCGTACCGGACCGGAGGGCGCGACCGCCTTGGACTACAAGCGCCTGTACGGCCAGGCCGGCGGGCCGGAGCTGCTGCCGACCGAGGGGTACCTCAACCAGATCCAGGCCTGGGCTGAGACGTTCGCCTCCGAGGGAACGGCCTCCCCCAAGCTGCTCGCCCTGACCGGGGACGAGGGCAACCGCACCTACTCGGGCCTGGGCGGCTGGTCGGTGGTCCAGGAGCCGGTGATCCAGCAGGTCGTCCCGGTCTCCACCCCGCACCCCGGGTTCATCGTCCGGATCTCCCTTGTGTTGGCACCGCCTGCCCCAAACGGTCCGACATTGAGCACGGACTACGACCTGTACCTGCGGTCGGACCGCTCGGAGCAGCAGCCCCCGGTGGTCGCGTGGGGACCTGCAGGTTCGTACCGGTCGCTCGTGCCGTACATGAACGCCGACCCCCAGCGCTGACCCACAGCTCAGAACCAAGGAGACACCCCACATGTTCGACCTGCTCGCCACTGCCCCCGACGCCCTGGCCGCCGCCCCCGACCTGCTGGCCGCCGGCGGTGAGAACTTCTTCAACACCACCCTCGGCAAGGCCTTGGGCTCGGTGATGAAGGCCGCCGCCATCCTCATCGTCCTGGCCGCCGCCATGAAGTCGATCAAGGACTTCATGAACGGCAAGGTTCCGAAGGGCATCGGCACCATCGTGGCCACCGCCGTGGTGGTCACCTTCCTCTGGCAGCCGGCCCTGATCACCGATGTCATCAGCCTGTTCTCGAACCTGACCGGTCAGGGCGTGTCCACCGTGGACGAGCTCACGAGGTGAGGACCCTGACCTTCTGAGCTGTCGGCCTGGTCCAGGAACAGCCCCCGCCTACTCCGGGCGGGGGCTGTTCCTGTGTGCCCACCGGAGGTGTTTCGCGCCGACACTGCACCCGCAGACCCCCCGCCCCCTCCCCCTGCCCGGGGTGAGCACTGAAGGAGCACGATGAGCAGCACCCAGGGCCCGCCGATGATCTGCGCGACCAAGATCATGCGCCAGCACGGCACCCGGATCGGCAGCATCGGCGGTGTGACGTTCAGCCGCACGATCGCGCTGTCCACGCTGGTCGCGGTCATCGCCGGGGCCCTGCTGGGGCTGCTCGCTGCGGGCATCGCCGGCGGCGGGATGCAGGGGTACCTGTACGGGGCGATCTTCGGCGGCTTCCTCGGCTGGTTCGCGGTCAACTACTCCCCGTTGCAGAACGAGTCGCTGCTGACCTGGGTGGCGTTGCAGGTGAACGCGACGCGCCGGGGCCGGTTCATCGACGGCGAACGGGTCACCCTGGCCGTCGGCACCGCTGTCCTGCCGGAGCTGCCGAAGGGGCAGGTGGTGCTGGCCCGGGCCAGCGTGCGCGTCCCCGCCGGGCAGTACGACGAGCGCGGGGTGTTCATCAACCCGGCCAACCGCAACGTCCCCGCCGGCCGGGCCGAGGCCCTGGTGGGCGCCACCACGGCCGGGGAGTCGGCGCTGACCCTGGGCGGCGGGAGGAGCCTGTCGAAGAAGAGGACCCCGACCCTTCCCAGGCGGCCCCGCCACGAACCGGTCCCGGCGGCCCCCGTCGTCAACAGCGACGACCCGTTCACCGGCCCCCCGCGGAAGCTGAAGGACTGACCCGTGATGAAGATCCTGACCCAGCCGCTGGAAGCCTTCCGTGCGCGGGTGAAGCAGGCCCTCGAGCGGGTCCCCGTCTGGAAGACCCCCGCCGCCTGGGCTGACGCCGGCGGCCTGTACGCCACCCTCACCCAGGGGTGGGTGTACCGGGAGTTTCCCCTGACCCTGCTCCGCCCCGACGCCGACGGGCGGGTTCCGCTGGACGACCTGACCCAGCAGCTCGCCGCCCAGCGGCCGGACCGGGAGATCCACATCGTCCTGCACGCCTGGGAGCACCAGGCGCAGGTGCCGCACGGGACGCCGGCCGGGTTGGCCGACTACCTGGAGCCGGCCATGAGCTTCTTCGTCCCCACCCGTCGCCTGCTCATCGGGGTCCGGCTGGACCCCGCCCCAGACACCCGCTCCCGGCTGCAGGTGTGGAAGCAAGACCTCAACCACGCCCTGGACACCCTGCTGGGTGAAGCGGTGCCTCCCTTCGCGGACTGGGCCGCCGACCGTGCAGCCGTAACCGAGATCCTCGAGGCGGCGGGCGGGTTCGCCCCGACCACCGAGGCCGCAGCACACCTGGACGGCTGGTACACCCTGGGAGCCCCGGTCGACGTGCGCGCCGACGAGCGGGACGAGGTGATCGCACTGGGCGTCTCCGACGTCATCGAGATGGTCGCCGCGGCCGCTCTCACCCCGGGGGAGCACACCCCGCTACCGCTGATGCCGGGCGGGCAGCGCGGTTCGACCGTTGCCAGCGTCCGCGGGGTCTTGCAACCGGATGAGTCCCAGCCCTCCCCGTCCGCGCCCCGACCGACCGGGTTCCTCAACCGTGCCTCGGTCGTGCTGGGCCGGCGCAGCCAGGACGCCCGCGCCCCGTGGCCGGTGACCCTGCGCGCCCTCCCCGGTCTGGAGCAGCGTCCCCTGCCGTTGCGGCAGCTGCGAGGGCTGGAAGAGACACTGCCGTGCGCGCCGGGGCGGGTCTCCCCCGTGCTGCACCGGCTCCGAGCGGCCCACCTGGCCCAGGCCGGGGTCACCGACACCGGCTCCCCCGGCGACGACACGGGGCTGTTCCTGGGCCTGGCCTCCCCGGCGTTCGCCAACCCCTGCTTCGTCGACCTGCTCACCCCGGCCGCCTCGACCGTCCTGGTCACCGGCGAACCGGGCGCGGGCAAGACGTTCCTGGCCGAGTCCCTGGCCGTCCAGTCCCACCACGCCGGCTCCCCGGTGACCTACGCCGCGTTCACCACCGGCGGCGGTCAGGGGTTCGCCGAGCTCACCGGGGCGCCGGTGGTGACCGTGGCCGCCCCGGGGTGCCTGGACCCGTTCCGAACCCTGCCGGCCCAGACCGCCGCGGCCCTGGTCGCAGCCACCCTGCCGGCGCTGGTCCCCGACCTCACCGCGGCCGAGCTGGCCGGTCTGCAGGCGGGGTTCCGGCGGGCCGCGGCCGCGGGCGTCACCTCCTTCGACCAGGTGCTCGCCCTGGCGTCCCACAAGGCCGCGGTCGCACGGGTCCGTCGTGCCGGAAAGCGCGACCCGCTCGTCGCGCTGATCACCGGCACACCCGCGCCGGGGCAGTCCCCGGACCTGCCGATCGGCGCGGTGCTGGACTTCACCGCCGCCCTGGCCGGCGCCGGGGAGACCGGGTTGAGCCGGGCACAGGGGGCCCTGGTCGACCTGGCGTGCGCCACCCTGCTGCACCGGGCCGCTGCCCTGCGGTCCGACCTGCCTGCTGTCGTGGTGCTCGACGGCGCTGGGTCCGCCCTGGTCGGGTCGGCAACCCCGGCTGCGCTGACCGGCCCACCCGGGTCGGTGCACACGGTGGTCATCACCTCCTTGACCTCCGCTGCGGCCCCGGCCGCCCCGCACTGCACGACCGTCGTCTGCCTGGCCGAAAGCGACCCCGCACAGGCGAGGGCGGCGTTCTCGATGACCGGGGTACCCCTGCCGGAAAACGGCACCGACTGGCTGGCTGCCGCCGGGGCCACCGTCGAGGACGGCACGGTTCAGCAGGCAGCGACCGGGTTGCTGCGCGACCGGGCCGGTCGGTCCACCACGGTCCTCATCGGCCCGGTGCCCAAGCCGTCCCTGCCGGCCCTGACCCGCGGGCGGGCCACCGAGTACCCCGGCGACAGCTGACCCCGGGCGCGCGCCTGCGTTCCGACGCTGAGGGGGTCAAGCGGCAAAGACGACAGGTGAGGTGACCGGTGGCCGTAGCTCTTCCGATCGGGGGTCAGGCCCCGCTGCTGACCGTTCCCTGGCAGCGTCGCGAACCCGGCGGCGTGTACGTCGGCCACAACCGTCAGGTGTGGATGTACCGAGAGCTGCCACTGACCCCGCTGCAGTGGGAGGACCCCAAGCGGCGCCTGGAGGTCGGGTCCAAGCTGGAGTCCCTGCTGGTGGAGATCGGGGAACGGTCCAAGGACATCGGCGGGGTCCGGTTGACCTCCCAGAACCGGGTCGTGCACGTCTTCACCGCCACCTTCGAGATCCCCTCCAAGCCCCCCGCCGGCACCCCCGCGGCGCTCGAGGCGTTCATGGACGACGTCCTGGAACCGCTGGTCCCGGCCAAGACGCTCCTGGTCGGGGTGCAGCTGCAGTCCTCGACCCTGGCCCAGCTGGCCAAGGGCAAGGGCGGGCTGGTCCAGAAGGCCAGGACGCTGCTCACCCAGAACACCATCAGCGACATCACCGGGACCCTGGATGCCTACCAGGACGACTTCGAGGTGATGGACGCGATCTTCAAGCGGAACGAGACCGTCCTGCCCCGTCCGGAGGCCCTTGCCCAGCTGGAAGGGTGGTTCAACCTGGGCGGCTCCCCGGATGCGGCGATCGCGTTCAAGGAGACCTCCTTCCAGGTGCTCGGCGGGGCCGAGTACGAGATCAGCGCCGTCACCGAGTTCGGCCGCAACAGCCTGTCCGCTCCCGCCAACCAGTGGCTCCTGGAGGCCACTACCCACCCAGACCCGGCCAAGGTCATCTCGATCCGTGCCGAGCTGGAGCCCCCGTCGGTCACCCGCACCCGGATCCGCCAGTCACGTCGCAGGCTGCTGGCGAACGAGGAGGAGGAAGCCAAGACCGGCGACATCGGCCGGGAGGAGAACCGGGACAACCTCGCCCTGGCGGAGAACCTCGAGGAGTGGGTGCGGCGCAACCGGATGCCGTGGCTGACCAACACCTCCATCCTCATGGCCCGGGAGGTGTCCCTGGCGGACGAGACCTACGCCGACATGCTCCGCTCGGTCTACGAGATCCACTCCAAGCCGTTGGAGAACCGGCAGCTGCAGGCGTTGCGGGAGATGCTGCCGTGCTCCTCCGAACGCCCCAACCCGTTCGCGCAGGACATCAACCCGGCGATGGTCGCCTACGGCGGCCTGGCCTCCTTCTCCCAGCTCGGCGACCCCACCGGGGTCTGGGCCGGCACCGTCGACCCCGACTACGTCCCGATGTTCCTGGACGTGTTCGGCGCCTCGAGGAACAACCAGCCGCCGGTCATGGGCGTCTTCGGCGACCCAGGCTCCGGCAAGACGTTCGCAACCCAGCTCCTGGCCGGCCAGTTCGCCCTCGCCGGCGGCACCGCGATCTTCATCAACCCCAAGTCAGGTGACTCCCTGGCCTCCTGGGCTCGGTGGGTGGCCAGCATGGGCGGCAAGGCCGAGGTCGTCTCGATGCGCAAAGTGTCCGAGCAGGGTGGGGCGTTCGACCCGTTCCGGTTCGCCGAGCCCGGGTTCGCCGCGGAGATCCTCGCCCGCCACATCTACACCGTCCTCAGCCACGCGCTGAACCACCGCCAGGAGATCATCCTGCGCGACGGGCTGCACCGTGGGGCGATGGCCGGGGCCCGGTGCGCGGCCGAGGCGCTGTCCTACGTGGCCGACCCGGAGATCGTCGAGCTGGTGGAGATGATGGCCCAGTCCTCCTCCCTGTTCGCCCTGGGCTTCGGGCGGGTGCCTCAGGAGCCGTGGACCAGCAACGGCGGGCTGACCCTCATCGAGTTCGACCGGGACCTGCCGCTGCCCAAGGGCGGCAAGCACGCCTCGGCCTACGAGCCAGCCGAGCGGGAGGGCCTGGCCGCGCTTCGCCTGGTCACCCGCGCCGCGATCGAGATCCTCATCCGCGCCAACGGCGGGATGCTCGTGGTCGACGAGGCCCACCACTTCCTCAGCAGCGAGGAGGGGCTGGCGTCCCTGGACCGCCTGGCCCGTGAGGGCCGGTCCATGGGCCTGCTGCCGATCTTCGCCACCCAGCGGGTCTCCGACCTGCTCGAGGTCGACATGGAGACGTTCATGTCCCGGGTGCTGGTGATGAAGCTGAACGACGCCAGGGAGGCCGAGGCGGCGCTGAGACTGTGCCGACTGGAGCCGAACCAGCACCGGCTGGACTTCTTGCGCAAGGCCGGTCCGCGCCGAGGCGGTAACGGCGTGCCGGCCCGCAGCGCGGTCGGGATCTTCCGTGACCTTCACGACCAGCACGCGGTCATCCAGATCGGGCCGGTGCCCGAGCATGTCCGACTGGCCATGTCGACCAACCGGGACGACCGGGAGGCCCGCAAGGCCCAGGAGGAAGCCGCGGCGACCACAGAGCAGGAGAGAACCTCGTGAGCAGCACCGCCACCCGCGCCGCCACCCGCCCCGGCCCGAGCCGGGGACTGCAGGCCGTCATCTGGGTGGCGTTCGCGCTCGCCCTGGTCCTCGGCGTGGCGACCTCCGGGCTGCTGCGCGCCGGTGAGGCGCCCAGCTACACGGTCGCTTCCGACATCACGGCCCTGTCCGCCACGTCCGGCGTGCAGCAGGGCGCGGCGCCGAGCGGGGTTGGAAACGTCCGGGTGATGGTGCCGGCAGCGGACCTTTCCGTGACGTACAAGGACGACCCCAAGGAGCTGCTGCCGGCGTGGCGGTGGCACTCGGCGACCCAGATGCGCACCCCCGACATGCCGACCGGCGACTGGGACTCCAGCGTCTTCAACGGCCTGGCGAACATCGGGTTCAGCCTGTCCTCCCTGGTGTGGAAGCTGTTGCTGATGCTGACCCAGTTGGCGTTCAGCTTCGACATGCTGACCCCCGTCCTGGGGCAGATCGACCGGGTGTTCGTCGCCTCCGCCGACGCCCTGGGCGCTGCCGGGCTGCCGGTCATGGCCGTCATCGCCGCCGTGGTCCTGGCGGCCAAGAACATGCTGAAGGGGCGGGGCGGCAAGACCGTCGGGATCCTCCTGTCCGCCGCACTGGTCGTCGGGTCCCTGTCCTACGTGACCAGCATGGCCTCCAGCAGCGTCAAGGGGGGCACGATCAGTGCCGGGTCGGTCAAGGGGTCGCCGTCGTGGCTGGCGCTGAAAGGCAGCACGTTCGTCAACGACACCGTCGGGACGCTGGTGACATCGTTCGGCAAGACGGCCCGGTCGGTCGACCCGACCCAGCTGAACTCGGCCGCGAACTACCCCACCTGCGCCGACTACGTCGGTGAGCTGTACCGGCTCTACGCCAAGGCGCAGGGCGCGAAGAAGGGCGGCACCTCCTCGCTGGAGCAGAGCGCGATGACCCTGGTGTCGTACATGTGGGAGCGCTCGGCGATGGACGTCTACACCGCCGCCCAGTTCGGCGAGTCCAGGTACGGGACCCTGATGTCCTGCCACATGCTCGAGCTCGAGGCGGACACCCCCTGGAAGGAGCAGTTCGCCGTCGTCGGGGGTAACCCCGAAGGCGCGGCGAGCTCCCGGGGCAAGCTGAAGGGGTACTCCGGCATCGCCGCCGGCCCGTTCGGCAAGTTCACCCAGCACCACGAGTCCGACCACCGGGCCACCCAGTCGGCGATCCTGGCCTGGGCCGCGTGCAAGGGCACTCTCGTCCGAGCCGGGTGGCACCAGTCCGGCGACGACGCGTTCAAGATGCAGAACGAGTACTGCCAGAACTGGTTCACCTGGACACCCCACGACATCGTCAAGGGCAACTCCCTGATCACCGGCGATAAGTCCGGGATCTCATCCTCCGATGGCTACAACGACGCACTTCAGTGGGGTGACCTGGACAAGATCAAGGCCTCGTTCGCCTCCGCCGAGGTCAAGGGTGAGACCAAGGAGGAGCAGGTCGAGGCGATGAAGGCAGTGCTCGGCCTGTACGGCGAAAACGCCTTCCAGCGCCTGGCGTACGGGTTCGTCTCCCTGCTGTCCGCGATCGCCGTCGGGGTGATGATCCTGGTCCCGGCCGCCGGGTCCATCTTCGGACAGGTCCTGCTGGTCGCGATGCTGCTCGTCCTGCCCTACACGCTGGTCGCTGTCGCGTTCCCGAACAAGGACGGCGGGCGGGCCAAGATGGGCACCACCCTGATGCGGATGACCGGCCTGGCGTTCTTCATCCGCACCGTCTTCCTGCTCATCCTGGGCATGTCGGTCCACCTGGCAGGCATCTTCTACAACCTGCTCAGCGGCGGGTACCTCAGCACCGGCACCGGCGGTGCGAAGCCAAAGTGCTTCGGCAAGTACGACTGCCTGGCCGCCGGGCCCGACCCCCTCGCCGCCGGTGACGTCACCCTGGCCGCCGACGCCGGGATGGGCGGGGCCCTGTGGTCGATGATCGTGCCGGTCGCGGTCGTCATCGTCATGCGGATGCTGATGAAAGCGGTCGGGCTCAGCAACCTGATGTCGGTCACCGGCGCGGTCGGGTTCGCCACCAAGTCCGCGGCCAAGGGCGTCATGGGGGGCGGCAAGGACGGCAAGGGCGCCTTCGGGCGGATGAACGCCTCGATGGCCGGGACCATGAAGACCCGCAAGGACGCCATGGACAAGCTGCGCGGCCTGAAAGACCCCAGCTCCCGTCTCGGGCAGGCCGGCCGGGCCGCCGGCCGCTACGGCCGCGACGCGTTCAAGCACCAGGCGCTCACCCGGCGTGGCCAGCTCGCCAAGGCGATCTCCAACGGGCTGATCGACGAGGACCAGGCCAACGCCATCTACGCGGGCAAGAAGACGATGGACCAGGCGATCGCGGAGAAGAAGCAGAACCAGGTCCTGGGCGAACGGCAGCGGACCCTGGCGGACCACAACGCCAAGGCCGCCAGGGGTCAGGGGACCCCGATCACCGGTGCGCTGGCCGACAGCTACCTCAGCGGCAAGATGAGCCTGCACCAGGCCGAGAAACTGGCCCAGGTGCACGCCCGCGCCTTCCCCCAGGCCTCCCCCGGTCCGGACGCCTTGCAGGAGGCCCTGGCCGAGGGGCAGGAGGCGGCGGGCGCCGCCGCGGTTGACGGCGCCGCTGACCCCGTCCTCGGCTGGGACAACTTCGGCTCGCTGGACCGACGCGGGCTGCTCGACCCCAGCGGGGCCGCCGGGATGGTGACCTCCCCGGTCACCAAGCACGCCCTCGGGACCGGCAACCCGGCCGACCACGACCAGCTCACCCACCAGCTCCAGCTCGAGCGGCGCAACCTCCAGCTGCGGAACGTGGGGCAGGACGAGGAGGGCTACGTCGCCGACATGAAGGGGTACGTGGCCGACCAGTTCGAGGCCACCCGCATCGCAGCCCAGGGGGTGGCGTTCCCTCGGGAGCTCACCGCCGCCGAGGTGAGCGTGTCCAGGTCGCAAGCGGCGGCCGCGGCGGGTGTCCCCGAGGACTTCATCGTCATGTCCGACACCGGTCTCGGCGCGGTCATCTCCCCACTGGCCCGCAACGACCAGGGCGTGCACATCGTGCCCGACGGGCTGGATGAGCAGGTCGCCAAGAAGCTGATCGCCAACCCGGCCAACTACGTCGTCGGCCTGGAGCGCAAGCAGGGCGAGAGCGAGGCCGAGTGGCACACCCGGGTGGTGCTGTCCTGCCAGGCCGCGGGAGCGATGGACAGCGACGGGAACTGGTCGAGTGTGGTCGCCGAGAAGATCGCCGAGGCGGTGGAGCAGGGAGCCAAGACCCCTCAGGAGATCTCGGTCAAGCTCCAGGACCTGAAGCTGGAGGTGCCGCACTTCCAGAAGCTGGCGATCGATGAGTTCATCGCCGAGCACAAGCCGCAGGCCCGGGCGGACGTGCGGGTGCAGGTGCACGCCGAGGAGCACGCCGCCCAGGTGCAGCAGCTGTCCCAGCAGGCCATCGCCCGCGCCGAGCAGGTGTGGCAGTCCGCGCTGGCTCCGCTGCTGACCCGGGCGAGGGACGCCGCGAACACCCCGGAGTTCGACGACCAGCTCGAGGCCCTGTCCGCGGCCCTGACCAAGGAGATGACCAGTGTCCTGTCCGACCTGGGGTCGGTAGCCGGGGAGGCGGCCCTGACCTCCCGCGCCCTGGAGGAGCCCGGCATCGACGTCACCAAGGTGGCCAGGTCGCTCCAGGGCAGCGGCAAGGCCGACCTGGCCGGCCTCCAGGCCGAGGTCGACCGGCGCATCGCCGAGCTCAAGCAGGCCCCGCCCGAGTTCCGCTACGACCTCATGTCCGACCTGCGGCAGTACGCCGAAGCAAGCCTGGCCTCCTACAAGGAAAAGATGGCCGAGGCTGTGGACCACCTGGGCCGCACGCTGGAGGAGGAGAAGATGGCCGCCCACCAGCGGCTGCGCGCCCAGGTGCAGCGCGCCCGCCGAGGGTCCGACTTCGCTGCCACGAGGGACGACCTGACCGCTGCCCTCCCCGCTACCGGCCGGGGCGCCTGACCCAGGACCACCCCCGACCCACAGGCCCCGCACCCCCGGCGCGGGGCCTGTGGCGTTCCTTGCCCGATCTGCGGGTGCGGACACGGTCCGGACCCATGAACACCGTCCTTCGCAGGTACGCCCAGAAGAAGGCCAAGCAGATCGACCGGCAGAACGCGCCCCGCTGGAGCGGGCTGCTCACCGCGCTCGTGGTCTTCGGGTTCGTCCTGTACACCGGGTGGGGGCTGATCAGCGGAGAGGGCCAGCTGCCGGCCGACGACCGCGGCTTCGCCGCAGCCCCGGAGCCCGACCGGGCACCGGACCCGGCCCCTGATCCCGACCCGGTTGTGCCCGTCGACCCCGAGCCGCCGGTGGAGGACGAGCCGCAGGGCAGCGCCCCCGAGCCGGTCATGGACGACGGGGCGACCGCTCAGGTGCCCGGCCCGGGCGGCACCACGGTGACGGTCCCGGCGGCCGCCCGCGAGGTGGCGCTCGCCTCGTTCGAGGCGTTCTTCGACGCCGACGCCGCGGCGCGGGTGCCGACGGTCGACGGCAACCCCCTGCCCTCCCCGGCCGCTCCTGACCCGGCGGGTGAGGTGACCAAGGTCCGCCTGTCCGCCCCGCCGACCCCCTCGGTGCTCCAGTTCGCCGCCGAGGTCGACCTGGACGGTCCGGGTGAGCAGAAGCCGGTCACCTACTACCGGACGGTGATGCTCACCAGCGACGGGTGGGCCGCGACCCGGGCGGCGGGGTGAGCCGGATGCCCGAGCACCGGACCCCGCACCAGCCCGAAGTCCAGCCGGGCGCACCGGCCCCGCAACCGGGCGCGGAGGGCGCCGCTGAGGCGAACGAAGCCACGTTCGGTGCCCCGCCGCCGGCCTTCCCCACCCCTGCGCCGTCCCAAGCACCCCACCCGACACCTTCCACCCCGCCGGCCACCAGCCCCGCCTCTCAGCCGGGCCCCTCCGCCACCCAGCTACCGGGAGGCGGCGCGCCACCGGCCGCCGGACCCCGCCAGGCAGGGCCCGGTCATGCACCCCGGCCTGGACCGACACCGCAGGCTCCGGGAAGCCAGCTCCCTGCCTCGCCGCCCGCGCTCCCTCCGGTCACGCCAACCCGGTCGGGCACCGGGGGGGCGACCGGTGCTGCGCAGCAGTCGCCGTACCCCTTCCAGTCGCAACAACCTGGTCGGTCGGGCGCAACCCCCGGACCTCTCGCCCAGCCCGGTGTCAACGGCGGGGCCAGGCCCGCGGCCGGGTCCGGGGCGGGCAGCTCTTCCCCAGTCGGTGCCGGGGCTGCCTCCGGCGGCGGGGCCGACCCGCGTGCCGCGCTCACCGAGGTCAACCAGGCCTACCAGCAGGGTGGCCTGGGCGCCGCAGGGGAGAAGGCGTTCGAGCGGGGCGGGGCGGAGGCTGCCAAGCGCGGCCTGGACGCCGTCGCACCCGGAGCCTCAGCTCTGCCCGGTGTCTCGCAGGTGGCCGACACGGTCGGCAAGACGGCCGGCAAGGGCGCGTGGAAGGGGGTCAAGGCGACCGGCAACCTCGCCCTGGCGCTCGTGCTGTTCCTCGTCGCCGCCCTGGCCACCGGCGGCTTCGTCGTCTCCAACGCGGTCCTGTCGGACGCGGCCCGGCTCAAGGGCCCGCCGAAGCCGACCACCGAGCAGTGCTCGGCCCTGCCCGCCGGGTGGTGCGAGGTGGTCTACCACGCCCAGCAGTACACCGAGAAGTCTGGCCGGATGGTCCCGGTCCCGTGGACGGTGATCGCCGGGATCGCCCGGGTCCAGACGAACTTCGGCCAGCGCAGCCCCTACGACACCGAGCAACGCTACCCCGACCGGGCCGCCCCGCCGTACCTGGTGCAGAACGCCCCCACCATGGTCGGCGGTGACCCCGAAGGGATCCCCGTCGCGCTGTCATGGGACCGCGGGTGTCACGTCCCAGCCCCGGACAAGCCGATCGGAGGGGACGGGGTCACCACCCCGGTGAACACGACCATCCCCACCGGCACCTACGCCGAGGGCGGGTTGATCGCGCTCGGTAAGCGGCTGCAGGACATGGGTTTCATCGTGTTCGAGTCCCCCTACTTCCCCACTCCCGGAGCCCCGAACGGCGTGACGCCCGGCGGGCACATGGAAGGCAGCCTGCACTACGCCGGTGAGGCGATCGACGTCAACTGGCCCAACCCGGCCGAGGAGAAGCGGATGATCGACTCGATCATCCCGCTGGCCAAGGAGTACAAGGTCGGCATCATCTGGCAGTCGAAGAACCACTACGACCACGTCCACTTCGACACCCTGAACCGCTGGAAGTTCAACAACGTCGACCACTGGTTCGAGCCCAAGCTAGGCAGCTCCTTGGTCAACGGCGGCCCGGTCCCCGTCGGCGGTGCCGCGATCGGCGCCACCGGGGAGGAGGGCCTGGGCCCGTTCCTGCTGCGTCCCTCTGCCATCGGCGGTTGGGGCGGCGACCCGCAGCACCCCTGCGAGGCGGCACGGTTCGTCGCCGAGAAGCTGTCCCTGACCGCCCGGGACATGCTGCGCAGCGACCCCTCGCTGATGCCCAAGACGAACGACGCCACCTCCCCGGAGGCCGCGGCGTTCTGGCAGCAGGTGATGAACGCCTCCGGCATCTTCGCCGACCCCCACGCGGCCCCCGTGTGCACCGTCGACTCCCCCGACGACGTCGGTGTCGACGCGATGATCGAGCACATCTGGCGGTGCGAGCTGAACGCCACCCCCGAGTTGTTCGTCATCGACGAGGCCACCACCGGCCAGGACGGGAAGGTGGGCTTCTCCACGCTGAACCACACCGCCGCGACCGGAACCCTGATCCGGGAGGCCAAGGGTGTGGCCTATGCCTACTCGAAGTGGGAGCTCGACCCTGACTGCGACAACGAGGCCACCTATGCCGGGGTGTTCCCGCTGACCAAGCAGGTCGCCGCCACCTACGGCGCGACCGACCGGTGCGACCCCCAGGCGAACATCCGCGCCGCAGCCAAGGCCGTCATCGCCGGGGAGGTCACCAAGCCAGAGGACCGCGACAGCACCGACGGCCCGTACGCGCCCATGCTCGGGGGGTGGGCGAACATCGCCCCAGCCCTCGGTCAGGAGGCCAAGACGTTCGCCAAGGCCGGCCCGGCCCAGTCCTGGGTGCCGTCGGCGGAGTGCACCGCCACCATCTCCACCTGGCTGCAGACCCTGGCGGCCAGGCCGGCCCCGTTCGCCTCCTTGGCCGGCAAGACCGGCCTGCCGGCCAACACCAGCCCGTTCACCAAGGCGATCGCCGCCGCCGGGGAGAACCCGATGCTCTCCCGGGTGTGCGCCGGCCCCACCCCGGAGGCGTTCGCCGGGACCGCGCTGGTGTCCGCCCAGACGCTGGTGGACGCCGCCACCGAGCACGAGCGCCCCGAGGCCCCGGACCCCCTCGGTCCGGAGGGCGCCACCCCCACTGTCACCCCGAAGGACCCGACCGGCGACCTCCCGTACGACGTGGACGCGATGCGCGGCCTGACCACCTGGTTCGCTGCCCAGGCCGCCACCCAGGCGCCGCCGAAGGCCCGGTTCGGCAAGGACTCCCTCATTCCCCGCCTGCAGGTCACCCCGAAGACGGTCGAGCTCGGTGAGGCTTCCGCGCCAGCCCAGATCACCGTCCCGGCCCTGCCGTGGCAGGAGATGTCGACCGACTGGGCGATCTTCTACGGCGGTGTGGCACCGAAGTGGGACTCTTTCGGCACGATCAGCGACCGGATGGCCGGCTCCAACGGGGAGGTGCCCGCCGCCACGGTCGGGGTGTTCGGCACCGCCAGCCAGCAGGCCAGTGTCGTCATCCAGGCCGCCATGTCCCAGCTGGGCGTCCCGTACGCCTGGGGCGGTGGCGGGCCCTCCGGTCCGACAAGGGGGATCAACTACGCCGGGATCGACGGCTCCGGCGTCGTCGGGTTCGACTGCTCCAGCCTCATGCAGTACGCGTTCAACGCCGCCGGGATCACCCTGCCCCGCACCACCTACGACCAGGTGAAGCAGGGGACCGCGGTCGCCTCCATCTCACAGGCGGCACCCGGTGACCTGGTGTTCAGCCGGGCCGGGGTGCGCGGGCCGGAGCACGTCATGCTCTACCTGGGCGACAACCAGGTGATCGAGGCCCCACGGATGGGCAAGACCGTGCAGGTCCGCCAGCTCAAGTCCGGGGAGGTCGTCGCGATCCGGCGGGTCATCACCGACGCCGGCACCGGGGTGTACGTCCCGGCCGGCTCGGCCACCCCCGTCCCCGGCGACCAGTACGTCCCGGTGCCGGGCAACGTGGAGGTCTGGATCGCCCAGGCACTGCAGGTGCTGTACGCCAACGGGTTCCCCCGGGGCACCGACGACGCGGCCGCGCTGCGCATCATCATCCAGCACGAGTCCTCCGGCCGGTACGGCCCGCACGACAGCGTGAACAACTGGGACAGCAACGCCACCGGGCCGTGCAAGTGCCCCTCGTTCGGGCTGATGCAGACCATCCCGGCCACGTTCGACTCCTACAAGCTGCCGCCGTGGACGAACAAGTGGGACCCCCGCGCCCAGATCATCGCCGGGTCCCGGTACGCCCAGTCCCGGTACGGGGGCCTGGACAACGTGCCCGGGGTGAAGGCGGTCCGTGCCGGCAAGCCGTACGTCGGCTACTGACCACACGGTGACGTGGCGGCCCCGCTCGGCGGTCTCCGGCGCACGCCCCGGCCGGGGGGTCAGTCCTGGTCGGGGCGCACGCTGGAGACCGGGCAGTCGGCCTTGAGCCTGCAGTACCCGCAGTGCAGGCCCGGGGTCGGTGTCGCGGCCCGGCGCTCGGTGAGCACGTCAACGACTGCGCCCACGGCGCGGACCACGGCCTGGGCGGCCTCCTTCAGCCTCTCGGCGGTGACGTCGGGGTCGGTGTAGGTGCCGGAGGCCAGGGAGTAGACGGTGGAGCGGAACGGCGGCACCCCGTGGCGCAGCGTGGCGACCAGGGCGTAGAACATCGCCTCGGCGGTGTGCTGCTCCTCCCGGATCGCGCCTGACTTCCAGTCCACGATCACCATCGACTGCTGCCCGCTGGCGCGGGGCCGGCCCAGGACCAGGTCCGGCCGTGCGGACAGGGTGAGCTTGCCGACCTTGGCCTGCAACGGCTCCTCGAACCGCGGCTCCCACGCCGGGTGCAGCGGCGGCCAGGAGTCCAGGAACGCGGTCACCCTGGAGGTGGCGGTCACGACCAGGTCGGACTGGGCGGCCATGTCCAGCCCGTCGTGGAACGCGGCGAACTCGGGGTCGGAGGACAGCAGGGAGTCCCGTGCGGCGCGCAGGTAGGCCGCGACCGGCTGGCCGGGGTGGGTATGGGCCATCTGCACCGCCCGGTGCGTCAGCTCCCCCACCGCGGTGGCCGGGTGCTTGCCGGGGGTGCGCGGTGCGGCCTTGTCCGCTTGGTAGGACGCCTCGCAGCGCAGCGCGGAGAACAGCTGGCCCTTGGACAGCCACAACGTCGGCTCGGTCCACCGCGACAGGGGCTCACGGGTGCCTTCGAGCACGGTCTGGCGCAGCTCCTCGACCAGCCCGATGGGCGCGTACGGGCGCGGGCCGCCGACCTGGAGCAGGTTGGTGAAGGTGTCCTCCTGCACCGGGGTGAGCCGGGGCGCGGGCACCCCGGTGGCGTAACCGGGTCCGGTCATGGGGTTCACGGTCCGGGCGGCCACCTGTGGTGCAGGCACCCGGGCCGTTGTGGTGACGTGTGTCACATTCATCCCCGGCCACCTTCGCTGCTCGCGTGCTGTGATGTGCGTTCGAACCCGTGTGCGCAGGCCCCTCGAGGCGCCCACCCGGCCCCCTGACCGTCGGTCGGGCCCCGGACGCCCGCACAGGGTCACGGTGTCAGCCGGCGGCGACAGGCGATCACCGGCACGAGCACAGGAAGGCAGCACGAGGATGCGCAGTAGTCAGGTGGTGAGCGCGGCACTGGCGGCACGTCGCAGCGGCTTGGCGGCGACCGCGGCCGAGATGGTCTCGGTCGCGAGCAGGCGGGGGGCCGTGGTGGGTGAGGGTGAGGTGGACCTGGCCGGCCTGTCCGCCGGCCCGGAACTGGTGGCGTTCGGTGTGGTGGTGTCCGAGGTGGCAGTCACCCCGGGCTGACCCCCAGCGTGCCCGGGCGGCGGGTGGGCGCACTCACCCCCGGCCCGCGCCGGGGGCGCTGCTGGCGGCCCGGGCGGTGCCCGGGACGGTGGCCGGGGTCATGGTGGCCCGTTCGTTCGCCGCACGCACGGAGACCTTCGGCCTGGACACCTCCCGGCCGTGGGCGCTGGATGCGTTGCGGCTGCTGTTCAACACCCCGCGCTTGTACGAGCCGTTGGCGCGGGCGTGGGATGCCCGGCACCCGGGGACGTTGCGGGCGCTGCGGCGGCTGGTCGACCTGGGCCTGGTCGCCTACCAGGGACCGTTGGTGATCGACACCCGCACCGGTGAGCCGGCCCCGCACCCGGGACGGCCGGTGCCCCGCTTCCGGACCTCCGCCAAGGGCGGCCGGCTGGTCGCGGCGATGCGGGAGGATGAGCGGGTCCTCACCGACACCTTCCCGATGCTGACCCCGGGCAACGTCCCAGGGGTGATGCGGCTGCTGAACGCCCTGGACCTGCAGGACTCCCACGCCAAGTACGGGCTGTCCGCCCGGCACGCGGCCGACCTGTGCGGCCTGGCACCCTCGACGACCAAGTGGTGGATCGCCCACCTGAAGGACCAGGGGTTCGTCCGGGAGCTTCCCGAGCGGCTGCCGGACGTGCGGGCCGTCGTCCCGGCGCACTGGCGGGTCACCCGGGCGCTGCGCCGGCAGGTACGTGACGTCATCGAGGCGTTCGACTCGGTCCCGGACTCCCTGGTGGTCGAGTTCCGGTTGAACCGCACCCGGTTCCTCAAGGAGATCGACCCGGCCCGGATCGGGATCTCCGGTGCGACCGACTTCGACCACGACGTGGAGTGCCAGCGGATCCTGGCAGCCCTCGTCGCCTCACCCCGGGCGGCGACCGAGGGGGTGTTCCTCATCGAACCGCGGTACTCCCTGCCGTTGGACACCACCACCTGGCCGTGGTCGTTCCGCCATGGGGCCCGCGAGACCCTGCCCTACCAGCCGGACGCCTCGTTCATGGAGCGTGACTCCGCCGGGTCGCGCAAGTGCGTCCTGGAGTACGAGCGATTCCAGTCGCGGCGGGACGCGTGGAACCACATCGAGCGGTTCCTGGGGCACCAGGCGGTCACCGCGCTGCCGTTCGAGGCGGCGGTTCTCCGCTTCGTCGTCGACTCCCCGGGGCGGGAGCGGGGGTACGTCGAGCTCATCGAGGCGTTCTGCGACTACGCGCTGGACCACCCCGAGCGGATGCCGGCCAACCCGGTGCAGCTGGCGGTCTCGTGCACCTCACGGGTGTTCGCCGCACCTGACCCGCTGGCTCCCTCGTGCTGGTTCCGTATCGATCTGCCTGTTCAGGGCCGGGCCGACACTGACCGCAGGCCGGTGCTGCACCCGGTGGACGACTCCCCTTACGACGAGTACTTCTCCCGGGCCTGACCGGCGCGCCCCCTGACACCCTGCCGCCCGCGGCGGCCCGACCCGGAAGGAGCACCATGGGCCTACGAACCCCAGCCTGTGGGCTGCCTGCGCGTGGTCACCGTGGGTAGGCCGCAGAACCCTCCGCCGCCGTTCACCGGGAAGCGGAAGTCCTGGTGGCAGCGGCGCAAGGCCGAGAAGCGGGCGGCTGCCCGTGCCGCCGCGCGCGCCGCGGCCCTGCCACCGCCCTCCCCCGCCGCCAGGGTCGACCCGACCGGGCTGAACCGCACCCCGCCCCCGGTCGGCCCGGGGGTCGGAACCGCCGTCCTGCCCGGCGCCACCCCGACCGCGACCACGCCGCCGCCGGCAGCCCACGCCCGCCCGGGCGGGTTTGCTTCGGCCGGTGTCGGGCACGCCCCGGGGCCGGTGCCGACAGCGGGGACGGCCCCGACCGCGAGCGCCGCGACGCCGGCCCGCCCACGGCGCAGGTCGCTGGCCGCTGCCGTCGGGCAGGCCCCGGCGGGCGCCGCTCGTGGCTGTGGCGCACCGGGCTGGTGGGAGAGGTTCACCGGTCCGTGGCCGGGCCGGTGGGCCACCGTGGGCCTGGTGGCCGGCGGCGCCGGGGTGTTCCTGTCCCTGGCGGTGGCGCTGGGTGCCGGCGCCCCGGTGCTGGACCACGACGCGCACGCCGGGTACCTCATCGGCGGGCTGGTGGGGGCTGCCGCTTGCGGGTGGGTGCTCAGCCGCGGCTGGCCCGGTGCGGTCCGGACGGTGCGGTGGGCGACCTCGACGGTGGTGGCCCTGTTGACCGTGTGTTTCGCCCTCGGTGTGCTGACCAACCCGGTCGTCGTCGACGGGCGGGTGTTCCTGGCCACCTCCCCGGAGGCCCAGCAGTACCGGTTGATGAACCAGGTGTACGCCGACCTGCTCCGGTTGCGGCAGATCGACGTCTACCTGGACTACGACGCCGCCGAGGCCGGGGCCCGGCACAACGAGTACCCCCCGATCGTGGCCGAGATCGGTGCGATGTCGGCCAGGTACGCCACCTACACCCTCGAGGACCTCCCGGACCCCCGGTTCGTGGACACGATCACCGCGATGAAGTCGGCGACCTACTTCGCGCACAAGGGGCTGGAGACCAAGACCGCGCTGCTGAACCAGCCGGACTCCAAGCTCGAGGCGGACGTGGAGGTGTACCGGGCCGACTTCGCCGAGCAGTACCTGCAGGCCGGGCGGGCGCTGAACTTCCTGTCCGCAGACCTGAACATCCCCTACACCACCCTGGAGCGTGAATGAGCGTCAAGCGCGGTCACAGCCTGTGCGGCAAGGACTGCTCCTACCGGAGGCTGTACGAGGGGTCGCAGGCGTCCCTGTCCGACATGTCCGCCCAGCAGGCTGCGGCGCTGAACCGGGTGGCCCGGCTGCGGCAGGGGGTCATCTCGGCGTTGAAGCAGAACTTCCCGGTCCAGTTCGGTGAGGCCGAGCGCCGCCAGGGCAAGCGGATGTCCAGCGTGGAGGACGAGGTGCTGCTGGCCAACCTGGACTGGCTGGTCTCCGCCCCGGTCCGCCCGACCGCGGCCACCGTCACGCTCCCGCCGGGGCTGGCCGACCTGCGCGCCGCGCTGACCGAGCTCGGCGTCGCCGTCCCCGAGGGGAACGACCTGGCCGCGTGGGCGGCCGCGGTCGCCAGCTACCGGCCGGCCGGCCCGGCGACCACCGGCGGGCCGGTGGGTGACGACCCGCCGCCCCCGCCTGCCCAGAGCCCCGTCCCGCAGCCGGAGCCGGCGCCGACAAGGCGGCGGACCGGGCAGCGTCCCCTCGCCCGCCCCAGTGCCGCGGACATCCCGCCCCCGCCGGAGGAGGAGCTCTTCCTGGGCGGGGACGAGCCGCCACCTCCACCGGAGGAGCCGGTCGCCTTCTCCGGCGACCTGGACGCGTTGTTCTCCGAGGCGAACACACTGACCAGCCTGTTCGACCCCGACGTGCCCGGGGCCAGGGCCGGGGCGGCACCGGACCTGGTGCAGGCCCTGTTCGACGAGCCCGACGTCGCACCCGAACCCCCGCCCGCAGCCGTTGCCGCACCCGAGGAGCAGGTGCCGTCCGCGTCGCCAGCAACCCCCGCCGCCGCACGGTCCCCGGAGCCGGCGGTCCTGCCCGCCCGGGCGGCCGGCCCGGCTGGGCCGACCAAGCCCGAGCTGTTCCCCGCCACCCAGGTTCCGAAGCGGAAGAAGCCGCGGACGGTCCGCACCCCGCGGGTGTCGGCCGCTGCCCCGGCCGCCCTGGACGTGCCGATCCCGGAGGCGGCCGAAGGGGTCGAGCTGACCGAGGAGATGTTCGACCAGCTTGTCTCCTCGGTGGTGATCCCCCGGCCGGTGTTCATCTCCGACCTGGTCGCCCAGACCGGCAACCCCGACCTGGTGGTCGCCTGGGAGCAGCGGTGCCGGGACCTGTCGACCGACTCCCCTGTCCGGTTCATCACCGCCAAGCCGCGGCACCGCGACCGGGGACACCTGGTCATCCCGCACTCCCCCGCGCTGCGGCAGGCGGCGGCCGAGTTCACCAGTTCCTGGTGGGCGGCGTGCCTGGACGAGCGGCGGTTGCGCGGCGCGGCGCTGTACGAGGTCGCGGTGCTGCTGCACCGGTTCGGTGACCAGGTGGTCTCCTCCCGGATCGAGGGGGACGTGGTCATCCTGCGGGTCAACCAGCCCCGCGGCCTGGTCGGGGTCGTCCTGGCCCTGACCACCGACCTGGGCCCGGAGGGAGCCACCCGCAAGCAGGTCGCCGACGCCGTGCAGACCCTCCTGGACGACCGGCTCACCCTGGTCGCGGTGCTGACGTACTCGGCGGCCGGGAACGCCCTGGAGAAGCTTGCCGGAGCGGTCCGTGAGGAGGCCGCTGCCCGCGGGTGGACCCCGACCGCCCCGGTGATCGCCTCCCAGTCGTGGGACTTCGCCGCCGACGGCGGCGCGAGCGCCCTGGCGGTCCTGTGAGCGCTTGCCCGTCCCCCGCCCCGCAGCAACGGTGAGCTGACATGGACGCCCTCGGCACCGGCCTGATCCTGACCGCCAACGGCCTGCTCGACCTGCTCGGTCGGGTGGCTGACCCGATGACGCTCATCGGCGCGACCCTGCTCGCCTCGGCGTTCTGGCTGGCCACCATAGAGATCGAGGAGCTGGACCGGCAGGGTGCCAAGCCGCAGGTGGGTAGGCACTGATGGGCTCGTTCTTCTCCCGCTCCGGGCTGTTCGCCAAGGCCCCGCACAAGGCGCCGTCGCTGGTCCTGACCAACGAGGGTCCCCGAGGGCAGTCGCTGCGCGTCGCGGTGTACCTACGTCACCTGGCCTACGTGCTGATCATCCTGACCTGCTCGGCCGTCACCCACTACTGCTTCGTCGCGATCGGGCAGTACCAGCTGGGCGGGAAGATGATGTTCGCCCTCATCGCCCTGGTGTTTGTCGCCGGCGCCGCCGGCACGATGTTCTACACCAACCAGCGCAACGAGATCCTCGAGCAGGTGCGCCACTACGCCTTCGGGTACATGGCCCTGCCCGGCACCGTGCTGGCACTGATCATGTGGGGCGCCCAGGTGATGGCCGGCGGCGGGGCGGAGACCCAGTCCGACCAGTTCCTCAAGGCCATCCTCATCGGGCTGCCGATGGTGTGGTTCTGCACCGTGGTCATCCCACCGATCCTGTTCGTCAAGTGGCTCTCGGGCATCCGGACCCTGCACCGGTCCCGGCTCGATGACGCCGAGACGATGGGCCTGTGGACCCGCCAGGACCACCGACAGCTCTAACCCCCGGTCCCCGAACCGCCCGCACCGTGCGCTCCTGGTGCGGGCGGTTCGGCACACCCTACGGCGGGGCGCGGTGTTCGGCCGCGGCCCGGCGCGCCGACAGTGCTGGCCATGGGAATCTTCCTGCCCACCCGCAAGCCGCTGCTGCTGCCCGGCACGAACAAGCGCGCGCTGCGTCGACCGGACGCGCGCGGCCTGGTCATGCCCTACCTGTCCGGGGAGCCGCTCACCCACGGTGAGATCGACTACGACGAGCTCGACATCATCCGGTCCTGGCGCACCTACGAGCCGCACTCCCCCGGGGAGGTCCGGTACTTCTGCTACGAGCTGCGCAGCAAGAACCCCGGTGAGGAGGCGCAGGAGTACTACAAGGCGGTCCGGCTGATCCGGCTCACCCGGGTCCCCCGGTACCTGCGCGACGTCCCCCCTTACGAGCAGATGCGTGACGTGCTGGTCGCGCTCCGGGAGAAGCGGATCCTGTTCCTCAACGTCATCGCCAAGTCCCCCCAGCTGCCGCTTGTGTTCGCCTACGGGGTGCAGGGCACCGGTGACACGCTCCAGGCAGCCCAGGATGAGGCCGACGAGGCCTACGCCGCCCTGGGGACCCTGCTGGACGGCACCTACCAGCAGCTGGAGTACCAGCCGTTGGACGTGCAGCAGGGTGAGCTGCTGGCCCGGTACCAGACCGAGTGGAACCACATCGCGATGGCCCGCGGCCGCCCGATGCCCCAGGGCACCCCGACCGGCAACAACGCCCTGCTGGACGGCAACCGGACCGACGTGGCGAACAGCAACGAGGCGCTGAACACGTTCATCCGCGGGATGGGCGACCGCTCCTTCATGCTGTCCCTGGTCACCTACCCGCTGTCCCCGGCGGACATGACCGCCGCGTGGCGCAACATCTCCCACAAGCTGTCGGCGATCCGCTCCGACCAGCAGGGCGCCCGCGGGTTCACCGCCGGGGTGGCCCTGCCGTTGGGGATGGGCACCTCCATGGGTGACTCCTTCGGGACCAACCACACCGTCGGCGGCACCACCGGGGTCGGCTCCAGCGACGGGCTGTCCTCCTCGGTGACCCAGGGCATGTCGCTGACCCACACCGACTCCGTCGGCGCCTCCCAGTCGCTGACCGCCACCGAGGCCACCTCCCAGAGCGTGGGCCAGTCGCACACCACCAGCACCGCCCTGGGCCAGTCGATCGGGCAGTCCCAGTCGCTGACCGCCTCCGAGACCGCCTCTGCGTCCCAGTCGACCTCCCTGGGCCACTCGGCGTCCCAGTCGGTCAACCAGGGCGTGTCGACCACCGCAACCGAGGGCGTCAGCGCCTCCCAGTCGGTCTCGGCCTCCCAGGGCATCAGTGAGCAGCACGGGGTGTCGGCCTCCCAGGGGGTCAGCTCCTCCCAGGGCATCAGCGCCTCCCAGAGCGTGGGGCAGTCCCTGACCCAGTCGGTCGGGGTGTCCAGCTCCGACACCGCCTCGGTGTCCCAGTCGGCCGGCACCTCCCAGGGTGTCTCGGTCGGCCAGTCCTCCTCCCTGACCCAGGGCGCCTCCTCCACCCAGACCCACGGCGTCAGCGCCGGTCAGTCCCTGTCGCATGCCCAGTCGGCCGCGGCGAACTGGGCCAACAGCATCGGGCAGTCCCTGTCCGCCGGGCAGACCATGGCGGAGAACTGGTCGAAGTCGATGGCCGAGACCCTCACCCAGACGTGGGGGCTGAACTCCGGGTCCTCCCAGTCGATCGGGACCAGCGACGGCGCCTCCTCCGGTGCCGGGCTGTCCGGGCGGCTGGGCCCGTTCGGGGGGAACCTGTCGGAGATGCTGTCCCAGGGCAACAACGCCGGTCTCGGCGCGAGCTGGGGGCAGTCGCTGCAGCAGGCGTTCGGCGGCACCGCCACCAGCGGGATCGGCGCGTCCCTGTCGAACTCCCTGACCCAGGGGCTGAGCCTGGGCGAGTCGTTCGGCGGGTCCCTGGGCCAGTCGTGGACCGCCGGGTCCAGCGTCGGGGTGTCGGACTCGATCGCGGCCGGGCAGTCGATCTCGGGCACCATCGGCCAGTCCGCCAGCCACTCCGCCGGCGTCTCCCAGTCGGTCTCCCAGGGCCTGTCGCACACCCAGGGGGTCTCCCAGGGCCTGTCCCAGGGGGTCTCCCGCGCCGAGAGCATCGGCCAGTCCGCCACCGTCGGGCAGTCCGCCAGCATCGGGACCTCCCAGTCGATCGGCGCCTCCCAGACCGTCGGGCAGTCCCAGAGCCTGGGGCAGTCCGCGGCGCTGGCCCAGGGCGTGAGCTCCGGTCAGACGATCGGTGTCGGCCAGTCTTCCGGGATCGGGGCCTCCACCGGCATCTCCCAGGGCCTGTCCCAGGGGCAGTCGCTGTCCCAGTCGGCCTCCCTGTCCCAGGGCGCCTCGGACTCGGTGTCGGCCTCGGCGAGCGCCTCCCGGTCCCTGGCCCAGGGCGCGTCCACCTCGGTGAGCGCCTCGGACGCGACCTCGGCGTCGGCCTCGACGTCTGCGGGAGCCTCCACCGGGGTGTCCAAGCAGGCCGCGCTCAGTGACGCGTGGGCGACCGCGATGAGCCGCCAGGCCGGCACCACCGGGTCCCTGGGCGTGGTCCCGTCCCTGGGTGCCACGATCTCCCGGCAGACCTTCGATGAGGCCAAGCGTTCCCTGGGCGATGTGCTCGAGGCGCAGATGAACCGGTACCACGAGGGCATCGAGGGCGGCGGGATGCTGTACCAGATGTTCCTGGTCACCGGCGACCGGGAGACCCTCATGGGTGCCTCGGCGCTGCTGAAGGAAGCGTTCTGGGGCCCGGGCAAGGACAACGCCCGGCTGGCCCAGCCGTTCCACACCGTCGTCATCGAGGAGGAGGACGAGGCCAAGCGGCTGCTCACCCACGCCGCGGCGTTCACCCACTACCGCAAGCGGGAGCCGATCGCCGACCTCATCGAGCCGCACCTGTACTCCAGCTACATCACCGCCGGTGAGCTGTCGGCGATGACTCACCCGCCGACCGCCGAGGCGGTCGGCCTGCTGGCCCAGCACGACTCGATGCCGGTGCTGGCGATGCCTGCCAACCGGCAGGACCGGGAGATCTACCTGGGCCGCATCATCAACGGCGAGCGCGGCCGGGTCGACGAGACCCGTTTCGGGGTGAACCTGGAGGAGCTGACCCACATCCTCATCCAGGGCACCACCGGCCTGGGCAAGACGACGACGATGATGCGGCTGCTGGAGCAGGCTGCCCAGTTGCGCCGCCAGGTGGTCACCCCGCCCACCCCGCAGGCCCCGTTCCCCACCAGCGTGGAGGCCCGCGCCGGGATCCTGTGCTTTGACTGGATGCAGAACATGCGCGACCTGGCGCACGTGGTCGAGCCGGAGCGGTTCCGGCTGTACTCGGTCGCCAACCCCAAGCTGGGCGCGTTCCGGTGGAACCCGCTGGCGATCCCCCACCCCGGGATGGATCCCGGCCAGTGGCTGGGTGCCCAGGCGGACAACCTGGCCGCGTCCTGGGGCCTGGGTGAGTACGGCCGCTCCCTGATCGCCGAGTACATGGACGCCCTGTACAACGCCAACCGGCTGCAGGATTTCGTGCTGCGCCCGGTCCGGGAGGCCGACGACGGGTCCGGGGAGGTGCTGCGCCCGGGGATCGTGCTGCCTGCGATCGACCCGTCCAAGCTGCCGCCCGGGGCCATCCAGATCGACGCCACCGGCGCCGAGTACGCCAACGTGTACACCTGCCCCGAGCTGTCCCGGCTGGTCAGCCTGGAGCACCTGGCGGTGCTGGTCTGCACCCAGATCGAGCAGCTGGCCACCCCCGAGGGCGCCCGGCTGATGGGTACCGCGATGCGCGACCGGGTCCAGTCGGTGTGGCGCCGCATCCAGTACTACGCCCCCGGCGGGCCGATGGCCGCCATGGTCGCCGCCGACCCCGACCTGGACACCCGGCAGTGCCTGACCGTCCACGACCTCATCGACCCCGACCGGGGTCTGGTGACGATCGTGGAGACCGACGGCCTGGACCTGGAGAACCGTCGGGTCATCCTAGGGTCGGTGATGCTGGCGGTGTACCGGTACGGCCTGCACGTGGGCAAGGGTTGCTTCGACCATGGCGGCAAGGGCCCGGGCACGTTCCTGGTGCTGGAGGAGGCGCACGAGCTGTTCGGGTCTGTCGGGGAGTCCGAGGACCGGGCCAGCGCGGCGATGCGCGCCAACCTGTACGAGTCGATGTTCCGCCGGGCCCGGATGACCGGCCTGCGGCTGGTGGCGATGACGCAGAACTGCGGCGCGATCCCGCCGGCGGTCACCTCCCAGACGACCACGGTGATCATCCACCGCACCTACGACGAGAACGACCGCAAGCGGGTGTTCTCCCTGCTGAACTGGTCCAACCAGATCGGTCAGCAGCTGCGCGAGTGGCGCTACCTGGGTGAGATGCCCCGCGGGTATGCGATCGTGCGCCTCGACGCCCGGGAGTCCTACCTGGAGTCGGCCCCGGTGCAGATCCTGATCGACCCCCCGGAGCTGCCACCGGTCACCGACGCCCAGCTGGAGGCGCTCGCCGTCGCCCGTGCCTCGGCCGCGGTCTGAGCGCCCGACCGGTGCGCCCCGCACCGCTGACCTCGGCGGTGCGGGGCGCGGGGCGTCCCTGGGTACCTGGGCCGTTCCGACACTGCGCTCGCACGGCTCCACGACGCCCCCAGGAGAAGCCCATGAACCCGTACGAGTCCGCCCCGCCGTTCCAGACCTTGCCCGGCGGGATGCCCGGCGGCCCCGGCATGCCGCCGTCGGGCCCCGGCGCCACCCCGGCCGGGGGGGACCAGAAGGGCAAGAAGGACAAGCCGCCGACCAAGAAGGTCGTCTCCCGCCAGTTCATCATCGCGGTCCTGTTCGCCCTGGTCGCCGGCGCGATCGTCGTGTGGGCGGTCAGTGACAAGGCCCCGGTCACCTACGTGGCGGTCACCAAGGGCCCGGTGAACACGAACACGGAGGTGAACGCCTCCCTGCTCAAGGCGGTCCCGGTCGAGCCCGAGCTGGTCCAGCCGGGCGCGGTGTCCGGGCATGACCCGGAGGCGGTGCTGAAGGAGGCGGAGGCCCAGCTGGCCGGTGTCCGGTCCCAGTTCCCGATGACGGCCAACCAGCAGGTGATCCCCGAGCAGTTCGGGCTGAAGGTCACCCTGGGTGAGGGCCTGGCCCCCGACGAGCGCCTGGTGTCGTTCCGTGCCTCGGTCAGCGCCGCTGTTGCCGCCTCGATCCAGGCCGGTGACCGGGTCGACATCTACGCCGCCGCCGACGAGCTCGGTGGCCTGCTGGTCGCTGACGTGCCGGTGGTGTCGTACACGGTGAGCGAGGACAAGTTCGACTCGGTCGCCGCGGCACAGGCCGGTGCGGAGAAGGACGCCAGCCCCCAGGAGCTGTTGCCCTCGGACCCGGTCCCGGGCACCTACACGGTGCGGGTGAAGGCCGACGACGTGCACAAGCTGGTCGTGGCCGACAACGGCGGGAAGATCTACCTGGCCTACCGCGGTGAGGACGCGGTGGACGCCGAGGACGCTGGCCCGATCACTCTCACCGAGGCGATCTGCGGCGACGACGGGTCTCTGACCGCTGAGGGCTGCTGACCCTCTCTCCCTGCCCCCGCTGCCGCCCCGGCCCGGCCCGTCCATCTGCGACGGGCCGGGCCGACGCTGTGTCCGGAAGAGGTGAGGACCCCCGGCCGGGCCTGGGGAGAGCGCCACCAGCCTCGTTTGTGAAGGAGCGCACCAAGATGACCAACCTGACCGCTATCGTGGCCGGCCTGCCGGCCATGGCCGCCGCCCTGCAGGGCAGTGGACGCCTGGCCCGCATCGTGGAGGTGGGCGCCACCTCGGACCTGCGACGGGTGCTGCAGTCCGGGGAGCTGACCCCGGGCGTGGCGGACAAGGTGTTCATCTTCGCCGACTCCACCCCGGTCGACACCCCGCAGGACCTGCCGTTCCTGCTCTCCCGCCTGGTCGGGATGGGCGCGGCGGTGATCGTGGTGGCCACCAGCCCGGCTGCGCGCGACATCGTCCAGCAGTGCCCGGGTGCGGGGCTGCTCGAGGGCCCGTTGAAGCTGAACCAGGTCCTGGGTGCGATCTCCGGGCTGCCTCAGATGCCGGCCCTGGAGCCGGTGGCCGACAACGTCCCGGTGCCGCTGCCGGGCGAGGAGCTGCCCGCCCCGGCCGCCCCGGCGTTCCCTGCAGGGCCGGCCCCGGCCTTCGGTGGGGCCAGCCCGTTCACCTCACCGGCCGCCCCGGAGTCCCCCGCGCCGGCGGCCGAGCAGCCCGCCCCGGCGTTCAGCGCCCCGGCCGCCGAGCCGGACCCACAGGGTCCGTCGTTCGGTCAGGGGCCCGCGTCCGGTGGCGCCCCCTCCTTCGGTGCCCCCGCTGCCGAGCCGCAGCCGGCCGAGCAGCCCGCCCCGGGGCTCGGCTCGGCACCGGCGTTCAGCGCCCCCTCCTCCGGTGCCGAGCCGGAGCCGCAGACCCCACCGTCGCCGTCCGGTCAGGGGCCCGCGTTCGGTGGCGCCCCCTCCTTCGGTGCCGAGCCGCAGTCGGCCGGGCAGCCCGGGACCGGGTTCGCCACCCAGCCCTCGTTCGAGGGTGAGCAGCCGGCGTTCACCCCCGAGCCGAACGGCCAGGCCCCGTTCGGTGCCCAGCCGTTCGGCGGGCAGCAGCCGCCCGCCAGCCCGTTCGGTAGCGCCCCGGTCGAGCAGCCCGCCCCGGCCTTCGGTGGTGCCCCGGCGTTCGGGTCCGCCCAGGGTGGCGGGTTCGGAGAGCAGCCGGCGCCGGTGTCCCGGTTCGCCGCGGCCGCCGCGCAGGGCGGGTTCGGTGCCGACCCTGCCGTCTCCCCGGCCTACCCCGCCAGCTCCCCCGCGTTCGGTGCGGGCCCGGCCGCTGCCCCGGCGTTCCCGGGCGCGACCGGCGCCGGACCGGCCTGGGGTGAGTCCACCGGCGCCCCGGTCGCCCGGGTCGGCGCACCGCCCACGGAGCGTCCGGCGCGCAAGGGTCACGTGATCACCGTGACCGCCCCCAAGGGCGGCACCGGCAAGTCGTCCCTGTCGCTGAACCTGGCGGCCTACCTGGGGCTGCGCTTGCGCGGCACCGGCAAGAACGTGTGCATCGTCGATGCGAACGTGCAGCAGGCGGACACCGGCAAGTACCTGAACGCCTACACCCCGAACATCGAGGGGATCCTGAAGGACACCTCCTCGATTCACCCCGACCGGATCAACCAGTACCTGCTGCACCGGCCGGAGCTGAACATGTCGGCGCTGCTGGGTCCGACGACGGTGGAGGCGGCCAACCCGCAGTACTTCACCGGCAAGCGCTACTCGCAGATCCTCGATGCGCTGAAGCCGAACTACGACTACATCGTCATCGACACCCCAGTTGCCGAGCTCTACCACGACATCTTCCGCCACTTCGCCCTCCCGCGGGCGGACTTCATCGTGGTGGCTGCCGCCCCGAACGCGACCACGCTGATCAACACCGACATGTGGTTGCGGCAGGTGACCGCGCCCCGGCAGGCCGACGGTATGGGTATCGACCCGGACAAGATCGGGATCGTCCTCAACCGCGCCCAGGACGACATCGGCATGGACGTGGAGGAGGCCCAGCGTGAGCTCGGCCGGTGGAAGTTCCTCGGCTCCATCCCGGAGACCAAGGAGTGGCAGCGGTGCAACAACGACAACGAGCTGGTGGCCACGAAGAACTACCACGAGCTGAACGAGGCGTTCTCCAGGGTGCTGGCGGAGGCGACCGGTGAGGAGATGCTCCGCACCACCGACTCGGCGATCGTGCCGACCCGCGGCAACGGCGGGCTGTCGGCGCTGCTGACCCGCTTCTTCGGGCGCAAGGGCTGAGCGTGATGAGCAACCACGCCGCCGCCGAGCCCGTGCTGCCCCCGGTCCCCCGGCGCAAGGTCGCCTGGGGCGCCCAGCCCAACCAGGCCGCGCCGGTGCCGAGGGCCGCCTCGGCCCCGCCGCCGCGGTTCGCCGGGGAGTTCCCGGCGGCCGAGGCTGACGTGTCGGCCAGTGAGACCGCGCTGCTGCACGCCGGGGTGCTCTCCGCGGAGGAGCCGCCGGCCCCGGACCCCGGCGCCGACCTGTGGTCGGTGTTCGGTGAGGAGCCGCAGCCGGCAGCTGCACCCCAGCCGGTCAAGGAGGCCCAGCCGGCCCCGGTGTTCACCCGCCAGGACCCACCGGCCGCCGACCCCGAGCCGCCGGCCGGTGAGCTTGAGCAGGTCCCGGTCGACGAGGCTGACAGCTTCTTCGACCTGTTCGGTGACGACCCGGCAGACCCGGACCAGCCCGAGCCCGCCCAGCCCGAGCCCGGCGAGCCCGGCGAGCGCGGCGAGGCTGTCCCCGCCGTCGGGGACGAGACCCCGACCCCGCACCAGCGTGAGGAGATCGACCTGGACGGCGCCGTGGCAGACGCCGGTGAGCCGACCCAGGTGGACCTGTGGTCGGTGTTCGGCCGGCCCGCCGCTGAGCAGGCGGGCGCCGAGGAGCCCGAGCCCGACCAGGAGCCCGCGGCACCCGAGCCCGCCCCCGCCCCGGTGTCCCCCAGGGAGCACCACGAGCCAGCGCCGGCGTTCGGCGCCGCCGAACCGGCCAGCCTTTTCGACACCCCACCGGAGCCCCCGGCCGCCACCCACGCGGCTGAGGCCGAGCCCACCCCGACGCCCGCGCCCGCTGCCAGCACCCCCGCGCCCGCTGCCAGCACCCCCGCGCCCGCTGCCAGCACCCCCGCGCCGCGCAAGCGGTTCGACCTGGCCTCCCGCCGCGCGGCGCTGCAGGCCGCCCGGGAGCAGCTGCCGGTGTACAACTTCGACGACGTCCGCGCCGAGGAGCACCGGGTCCGCTACGAGCAGGCCACCGAGTTCTACCCCCTGGTCGAGCGGATCCTGGGCCTGGCAGCCAGCGGCAACCCGCGCGTCCAGTCGGTGCTGAAGTCCCTGGAGCTGACCCGCGACGCCGAACAGGACGCCCACCAGCGGCGCCTGTACGAGGAGACGATGGGCCCGCTGCTGGCGACCAACGGGATCCAGCTGGCGACCGCCGAACAGGCCAAGTTCGTCTTCGACATCGCCTACGACGAGGTCATCGGCATCGGCCCCCTGGGGCCGTTGTGGCGCGACGACGAGGTTGACGAGATCATGGTCTCCGGCCCCTACAAGGTGACCGTGGAACGCCGCGGCCGGTTGGAGATGACCCCCGTCCGGTTCCGCGACCAGGCCCACCTGGAATCCGTCGCCCGCACCCTGGCCGGGCTGTCCGAGGACGACCGCGCCGTCTCGGCGACCAACCCGCTGGTCACCATCCAGCTGCCCCGGGCTCGGGTGCAGTTCGTGTGGCGGCCCATCGCCGTGAACAAGGTCGCCATCGCTATCCGCAAGTTCGGTGCGCTGATGAACATGGACCAGCTGCTCTCCCGCGGGTCCTTGTCCACCGAGATGGCCGAGTTCCTCTGCGAGGCGGTCCAGTCCCGGGCGACCCTGTTGGTCTCCGGCGGCACCGGCTCCGGCAAGACCACGTTCATCAACGCGGTCTCGGAGTTCATCCCCGAGACCGAGCGGGTCATCACCATCGAGGACGCCCTGGAGCTGCGGCTGCGCAACACCCACGTGGAGTCGATGCTCACCAAGGAGGCAGCCTCAGCCGACGACACCATGCTGTTCGGGCAGGACATGCTGCTCAAGGCGGCGCTGCGGATGCGGCCGGACCGGATCATCGTCGGTGAGATCCGCGACGGCAAGGGCTGCGCGGTGATGCTCGAGGCGGCCAACACCGGCCACGACGGGACCATGACCACGGTCCACGCCAACGACCCCGAGGCCGCGCTGAGCCGGATGACGACCCTGCTGCGCCGCGCCGAGGCGATGCCGGACGACGTCGCCCGCCACGAGGTCTGCTCGGCCATCGACATCGTGGTGCAGGTGGTCCGCAAGCGCGGGCGCCGCTACGTCTCCCACATCTCCCTGGTCGACCGGCACGGGGTCGCCGGGGAGCTGACCACCCCGCTGTTCGTCGGCGACTTCCCCGCCGGGGCCGACCACCCGACGTTCCGCCGGGTCGGGGCGTTGCGTCCCGACACTGACCTCGCGACGAAGCTGGCGGACGCCGGCCTCGACCCCGACAAGTGGAAGTGAGACGGTGATGCAGACCCTCCTGCTCTTCCTGGCCATCTTCGGCATGGTCTTCTTCTTCGTCCGTGGCTTCCAGTCCGCCGCGGGCCTGAAGAAGCTGACCCAGGTCGAGCGCAAGCGAGCCGAGATCGAGGAGGCCCGGGCCCAGGCTGAGCGGGTCCCCCGCAAGGAGCAGTTGCGGCTGTGGCTGCGCGCCCAGGGCTACGACGGGGACATGTTCCCGTTCGTGGCCGGTCTGGCGTTCCTGTACCTTTTCCTCGTCGTCGCGCTGCGCCTGTTCGGCCTGGACTACACCGTCGCCGCCGTCCTGGCCCTGCCCGCCTCCGCCGCCACCACGTGGGCGATCGCCGCCCGGGCCGCCTCGGTGCGCCGCAGCCGGTTCAACCGCCAGCTCATCGAGCTGCTCGAGCTCGTCGCCGGCCAGATCGAAGGCGGCAACGGCGCCCAGAAGGCGCTGGCGACCGTGGTGCCGAACATGCAGGAGCCGATGCGCTCGGAGATGAACCGGGTGCTGGAGACGCACCTGGTGTCCAAGGACCTCATCGGCGCCATCCGCACCACCGTCGGGGAGCGCTACCCGTCCCGGGCGATGAACATGCTCATCTCGGCTCTGGAGATCGACCAGGCCGAGGGGCACGCGATCGGCCCGGCCCTGCACCAGTCGGCCAGCCTGCTGAAGAAGGACTTCGCCCTGGCCGCCGAGGCCAAGGCCGAGATCGCCCAGACCCGCGGCGAGTTCTTCGTCGTCCTGGGCATCATGGCCGCGATCGCCGCCTACAGCATCGGCAGCGCCGACGAGAACACCTCCCAGATCTACACCTCGTTCATGGGGCTGGTCGCCCTCGGCGTGGCCCTGGCCAACGCCGGCTTCGGGGTGCTCCGGTTCCTCCGTCTCCTCAAGACCGCCAGGGGTAACACGTGATCACGATCGTCCTGACCTTCCTGACCCTGGCAGCGGCCCTGCTCGGGCTGGCGCTGTACCGACGCCACGCCGACCCGGCCCTGGCGGCAGGCCTGGAGTCCCAGTTCGCCGCCGCGATCGAAGCCGACCGCAACTCCCAGGTCAGCAGGATGCTGCTGGCCGCCTCCCGCCCGGTCTCGGCGCTGCCTCAGGTGCACCTGAACCCTGAGTCGAGCCTGTACAAGAGCCTGCGGCTGAAGCTGGCCGGGGCGAACAACATGTACGGCGGCAGCGTGGAGGTGTTCATCTCCGTCCAGATCCTCACCGCCCTCCTGTCCGCCCTCATGCTGGTGGTGGCGATCCTGTGCCAGCTGGACGGGGCGACCCTGGCCGCGGTCGCACTGTTCGCCGCCGCGTTCACCGCCCTGCCGTACAACAAGCTGTCGGAGGCGGTGAAGAAGCGCCAGGCCGAGATCACCGAGGGGTTGCCGGAGTTCGCCGAGCTGCTGCTGATGCCGGTCACCTCCGGGTACGGCATCCTGCCCGCCCTGGACTTCACCTCCCAGCGCCAGGACGGGCCGGTCGCCTCGGAGGTGCGGCTGATGCTGGCGATGCTCAACAGCCGCGCCCAGACCGAGCACGAGGCGTTCGTCAACGCCGGTGAGCGTCTGGGCACCCCGGCGGCGCTGACGTTCTTCAACACCCTCTACCAGGCCTACACCGACGGCACCAAGGTCGCCGACACCCTGCGCGGGCAGGCCGAGCAGCTGCGCAAGCAGTCGTATGAGGACATGCGGGCCAAGGTGAAGGCGCTGCCGAACAAGCTGGTCATCATCATGGGCCTGCACCTGCTGCCGTTCCTGTTCGTCGTGGTGCTGCTGCCCACGATCGGCGCGCTGGGGCAGATGTGATGGCCGCCAGCACCCTTGCCCGTACCGGTGCCGCAGGGACGGTCCACGGCATGCGCCGCCTGTCCCCGCCCCGCCCCCGCCACCGCAAGCGGCTGGGTACGGCGATGCTCGAGTTCGCCCTCATCCTGCCGATCTTCATGTTCATGATGGTCTTCGTCCTGGACATGGGGCACCTGGTGCTGATGTCCGGCGCCATCCAGGACGCCACCTTCTCCGCGGCCCGCACCGGCGCCCAGCTCGGCGGCGGTGGCGTGGACGGCTCCTCCGGCGGGGCGATCGTGTGCACCAACGGCGCCGCGTGCCAGTCCGGGTCCACCTGGCAGACGCTCAACCAGACCGCCCAGCAGATCCCCGGGTACGGCAGCCTCGGCGAGCTCAAGCGGATGACGGTCGTCAAGGGTGCCCGGTGCGCCGCGACCGGCTCCGACACCCACGTCGTGGTCCGCTCCGAGTACAGCACCGAGCTGCTCACCCCCGGTCTGGGCGGGCTGCTGAGTCTGTTCAGCGGCAAGAGCAACAACCTGGACGGCGACTGGACCCTCACCGCGACCGCGGTCGCCCGGTGCGAGATCGTGCGGTCCTGACCATGAGGCGGCTCCAGGCACCCGGGTACACCCGGCGGGGCGTGGCCGCCGGGGTCACGTTCCTGTACTTCGTGCTGCTGGCCGTGCCGGTGTTCTTCTTCGGCTCGGCCCTGGCGGTCGACTTCACCAAGGCGGTCATCGCCGCCCGCCAGGTCGCCAACGCCACCCAGGCTGCCGCGCTCGCCGGCGCCCAGCAGTACCGGTTCGGGGAGGCCACCGTCGACCTGGCCGCCGCGAAGGTCGCCGCCGCAGACACCTTCTGCACCGCCCAGGCGAACCGGCAGATGGCCTACGCCACGGGGATCGGCTCCGGGCTGTCCTGCAGCGACGGGTCGGTCGCCCACATCACCGTCACCGGCTCCGGTGGATCCGGCAACGCGGTCACCCTGGTCACCGTCACCGCCCAGTACCAGGTCGACGGGATGCTGTTCACCCGCTTCTTCGGGGAGTCGGCCTACGTGGCCAACCCGATCACCCGCAGTGCCGCGGTGTGCGTCCCCGGCCAGGCCGGCGGGCCCACAGGCGGGTACTGCGCCCGGCCCGGCACCTGAGCGCCCGGCCCCTGCGACCGGCAACGCCCCGCGGCACCCGTCCCCCGCGGGGCGTTGCCGCACCCCGGCCCGCTGCAACGGTGCGTCCCCGACCGAGAGCGGACGCGCCCTGGTGCGCCCGCCACAACCCATCGCAAGAGAGGACGAGCCGTTGACCGCTGTCATCACCGAGTCCAAGGCTCACCACGCCTCACCGGACACCGCCACCCACCACCCCCGGGAGCCGCGCGGGCTGTCGGACCTGGTCCCCGGTTACCCCGAGGACCACCCGCAGACCCTGAAGGCCCTGTGGGAGGCCGACCCCGACCAGATCCACCACCAGGTGGCCTGGGAGCTGCGGCGGATGACCTTCGAAGCCGTCCGCTCCACCGGGGCCAAGAGGGTGCACTCCCCCATCGAGGCGTTCACCCTGCTGAAGAACGGCTACGCGCTGCGCCCACTGGAGGGCGCGTGGACGTCGGTGGGCCTGTCGGAGACCCGCGAGGTGATCCGGGTCCCCCACCACCGGGGCGGTGTGGCCACGCTGCGCGTGTACACCCCCCTGATCCCGAAGGTGGACGACCTGCCGGTGCTGCCCCGCACCCCCGGGCGCAGATCCGGCAAGACCGCCGCCTGGCTGGTCATCTACGGCGGCACCCCCGAGGTGCTGTCCAAGCCCGGTGTCGCCAAGGGCCTGGCCACGCTGCGGCGCCGGTTGCCACGGGAGAAGCGGGCCGGTGTGGCCGACATCCTGTTCTTCCACAAGGACCTGGAGGCCGGCGTGCCCCCGACCCTGTGGTCGGTCATGGCCGGCTGCGGGATGCAGGAGAACGGCTCCCCGGAAGGTGTCCGGCTGGAGTTCCCCGACCCTGAGGCCCTGGAGACGGTACGGAAAGGAGCGTCGCATGAGTGAGACGCACACGCTGCGTGAGGTCATCGGCGCCCTGCGCGCCGTCGACGCCGGCGGGCCGACGTTCGGGCTGCCGCAGCTGCGGCAGGTCGTCGACGACATCGTCTCCCTGGTGCCGTTGCACGTGACCGTGCGCGCGCCCGCCCTGGCCGGGTACACCGAGGCTGACGTCCTCGAGCTCGCCGACCAGTTCGGCAAGCACCGGGCCCGGGTGATGAAGGAGAAGCTGACCAAGTACCCCACCCGCAGCGCGGAGGACACCGGGATGCTCCCGGGTCTGCAGCCGACCGCGGAGGAGACGATCTCCCTGCGGGACCTGCCGCGCGGAAAGTGGCCCCGGTGGGCCAAGCAGATGTGGCCCGACGGGCTGCCCGGTGGGGAGCCGGAGGTCGTGCTCCCGATGGGGTATGAGCGTTCGGCCACCCAGCGCCGGGACATCAGCAAGTCGGTCCGGGCGATCCTGGCCAAGCCCGTCGAGGAGGCCGAGCTCATCCGGTTCGCGGCGCGACACCTGTCCGCCCCCCGGGTGGACCTGGCCGCCGACCACGTGCTCCTGGTGCACTGGTTCGCGCTCGCCGGGCTGTCCGACAAGCTGCTGGAGGTCGGCGGGCTGACCCGGGAGGAGACCGGGACGATCGTTCCCGACCCCTCCGGCAGCTCGAACGCTCCTCTGGCCGGGGTGCTGGTGCAGGCTTACGACCTGCTCGATGTGGCCCGCGCGGACGCGGTGGAGGCGATGGTTGCCCTGGCGACCATGGAGGAGGTCGACTTCCCCACGATCGCCCACTTGTCCCGCAAGGCCCGGTGGCTGGCGCCGTTGGAGCTGTCCCGGCTCGAGGCGCTGGTCAAGGGCGAGCAGGCTTCGGCCAGCCCGTCCCAGGTCTCCTGGGTTCACTCCCGGCTGCGGCACCTGCACCGGATGGTGCAGGCGGCGCCGGAGCAGTACACCCCCGGTGAGGTGGAGCAGCTCAACTCCGCTCACGTCAGCCAGATCCTCTCCGCCTCCGGTCTGCCGACCGACGAGGCCGAGGACAAGGCGGTGATCGCCGAGCTGCGCACCCGCCTGACCGAGATGGGCCTGGTCAACGACCTGGACCAGGAGATCCCGGCCGGGCTGCGCGCCTACCACGAGGGCAAGCTGGAGGAGTTCTACGCCTCCCGGCAGGCCCGCGTCGACGGCGACCCGGACTGGGAGCGCCTGTACGAGGAGCTCCCGGAGAAGGCCCAGGGTCACGCCTGAGCATGCAGCAGGCCCCGGTCACGCGACATCGCGTGACCGGGGCCTTCGCCGTGCCCTCCTCAGAAGATCGCGAGCCCGAAGAGCAGGACGCCGAGCACGAGCAGGGCCAGAAGGGTGAGGGCGACCACCCCCAGAGCAAGGCCGACCGAGCCCAGGCTGGCGTTGTCAGCCCGGCCGGCGGCCTGGGCCTGCTGGGCCTTGCGGCCGAGGATCACCGCGACCACGCCCAGCGGGGGCGCACACCGCCAGGGAGATGAGCCCGAGGACCAGGGCCCAGATCCGTAGTGGTTCTCCGGGTAGGCCCCGGGCGGGCCGGGCCAGGACGGTGGCGGGGCGGCCGGCGGGGGCGGTCCCTGTGGTGCCCGGTGCCGGGCGGCCGGGTCGTAGGGGTCGACCGGTGGCGGGGGTGGGGTGGCGGTCATGGCCTCCCTGTCGTGCGAGGCGGTGGTCCGGTGGACCGTCATGGGCGCCGGCCGGTGGCGCAGCCAGGCGGGGTCAGTACCGCCAGGCCCAGTCCGGCAGGTCCGGGCCGCCGTACCGGGGCAGGACCGGGCCGGCTTCGAACCCGCCCTCGGTGCCGGTGGCGCACCCGAACTGCTCCCACCCGCGGGTGGCCAGCCACAGGGACGCGGCGGCGTTGATGTTGGCGACCGGGTCGGTTCGGTCCGCCGGCGCCCACCCGGCCTCGGCGAGCTCAGCGGTCAGCATGAACACCCCGGCATGGGTGTACCGCCGCCCGTCGGCGGGGTTGGGCTGGGAGGCGTACCGGCCACCGAACGCGGCGGCGGCGGCGTTCCAGCCCGACTCGCACCGGGACACCACCAGGGCCTCGGCGACCACCTGGTCCTGCTCGGGGCCGACGACACCTTCCTGGCCCAGCCGGCAGCGGAAGATCGCGGCGACCATCGCCGGGACCGGTTGCCCGGCCGGGTCGCAGTCGGCCGGGGTGGCCTGCCCGGCGCCGGCCTCGCCCGGCATCGCGAACTCCAGGTAGCCGGGGCTGGTCGGCAGGGGGGCGGTGAACCCGTACTGGTGCATGCGCCGTACCGGGGTGGTGCCCTGCGGGCAGGTGGCAGCGGGGGTCACGCTGTGCCCGTCGTGGCAGCCGACCACCTTCTCCAGCCAGGTCATTGCCGCGCTGGTCGGGGTCAGGTTGACCGCCAGGCCGGTGCAGTGCCGGGAGGTGCACACCTCCTCGTCGGCGTAGGCGACCCACTTGCGCGCCTCGGCCTCCGACCCGTACTGGGCCACGGCCTGGGCGAACCTGGCGGCTTGCTCGGCCCGGGTCAGGTAGGCGCTGCGCAACGTCAGGGTGACCCCTTCGGAGGCGGCGTCGGCGCACATCTGCTCGAACGCCGACACCACCAGGATCCGGGCTCGCAGCACCTGGTGGTCGGCGGCGCACGGACCGAACTGCGCCAGCTCCCACGGGGCCGGTTCCCCGCCGGCGGCGCCGACGTCGGCGCCGCCGCGGGCGGAGGGGATGTCCCACGGGCGGACCGGGACCCACCCCTGCTCGGTCTGGGCCAGGTACAGGTACTCACTGCCCGGGGAGGCGACCGTGTACTTCGCCTGCCCGCAGGTGCCGGTGTACAGCACCAGCGCCTTGGCGTACCGGGTCACCCCGGCGGCGTTCCCGGCGGTGGGCAGGACGATCGGGGCGACCGCGCGGACGGTCACCTTCGAACAGCGCGGGGCCGGTTTCGCCCCGGTGGCCGGCTTCGGCGGCCAGTACCCGGGGAACTGCTCCTGGCCGGCCCCGGTGAGGGTCGCCACGGCCAGGTCGCCGGCGACCCGGCGGACCTGCGCGGTGGCCTGGGGCCCCAGGGCCGGGTCGGTGACCGCCTCGAGCTGGGTGTAGGAGTCCTCGGTCAGCTGCTGGTCGCCGCCGACGGCGGCCACCCACGCCTCACTGGTGACCTCCCACGGGGACGGGGGGCCCTGCTGCACACGGTCGGGCAGGTCCAGGCGCAGGTCGCCGGTGGCCAGCAGGATCGCGGCCAGCAGGACGGTCACGGCGCTGATCGCCTGCCGCAGCACCGTCACCTTCGCCCGGTGGGTGCGGGCGGTCACGGGCGGGGGCGGGGTCACGGTCGGGGACCGTGCCGCCGGCGCAAGGCCCGTCAAGCCTCACCCACTCCTCCCTCAGCGGCGCGGCAGCCGGGAAGCGTCGAACCAGGCGACCCAGTACGCGCTGGTGTAGGCGGTGGTGACGTGGGAGACGTCCCCGGGGGTGGAGGTGTGGACCTTGAACCCGTGGGCCAGCTGCATCGACACGTGCCCGGGGACGTTCATCACGTAGTCGCCCGGTTTCGCCTGCGCCAGGGTGATCACCCGCATCTGCGGCTCCTGACGGATCGAGCCGGTCCACGGGTGGTTGTTCCCGGTCCACCACTTGCCGACCGCGGCGGCGTAGGCGGCCGAGACGAAGGAGGAGCAGTCGTCCCAGTCCTTCTCGTTGCGTCGCGGCTGGGAGTAAGGCACGCCCAGGTGGGACAGGGCGTACTTGATCGCGATCGCCGCCTCGGGGGTGCGGGCCTGGGCGACCGAGTCGGCGCACAGCCTGGCGATGCCGATGCGGTCCGACCCGCCGCGCATCGTGTTCGCCGGGGCAGTGGTGGGGCACCCGTCGGGACCGATCGCCTGCTGGGACCCGGCGTAGGGGTTGGCGTCCATCGCCTCGGCCTCGGCCAGGATCTTGGTGACGTACCCGCGGGTCTCGGCGAAGGGGGGCACCCCGTTGTACTTCAGGACGTTGCCCGGCCCGGCGTTGTAGGCGGCGAGCATGTTCGTCACCGGGTCGCCGGGGACCTTGCGGACCAGGTCCTTCAGGTGGCAGTCGTACCGGGCGGCGGCCGGGATCGCGTCAGCGGGGTCCCAGATGTCCTTGCGGCCGTCGCCGTTGCCGTCGACGCCGAAGGAGGCCCACGTGGACGGCATGAACTGGGCGATGCCGGAGGCTCCGGAGACGGGGTTGCGGGCCCGAGGGTTGAAGTTCGACTCGGTCTTGATCTGGGCGGCGAGCACCGTCTCGGTGATCGAGGGGCAGTACCGGGCGACCGCGTCGGCGATGTACCGGTCGTAGGGGGAGGGCACCGCCCCGGCGCGGAGCCTGCCGGTGGACTGCCCGGCCTGGGCGCGGCGCTGGGCGTCGGCGAGCCGCTGGGCCTCCAGGGCCATCTGGGCCATGTCGACCGCCATCAGGGAGGAGTCGGCCAGGTCGGCGGTCATCGCGTACTCGGCCGACATCGTGGAGGTGACGTCCGCGCCGGACAGGGCCCCGGTGACCGGGTCGACGTTGCCCAGGGTGTAGGCCGAGGAGTCCAGCAGGGTCGACACCGACGCCGGCCCGACCATCGCGTAGGTGGTGGTGTCGGCCCCGCCAGGTGTGGGGAAGCCGAGGTTGGTGCCGTCGATCTGGGCGGCGGCGGGGGTGGTGGCACCGGCCAGGGCGAGCACGACAGCCACGGCGGCGGCCACGCGCCGGCGGCGGGAGGTGCGGTGGGGGCGGGCCGGGTGGCCGGCCAACGCTGCCGCTGCCGTGGGCAGGGTGCGGGGCGTGCGGGGGGTGCTCACGCACCTGCACCGTCAGCGCCGGGCGGGGCCGGTCAAGGCGCGGTCGGGTGCGCCGGTTGGTTCCGACGCTGCTGGTGAAGCCCGCCAGCGGGCTGCCCCCTACCCGTCACAGCCCAGGAGCCCCCGGTGACCCACCCCAGCGACGACCTCCTCGGCGGCCTGTTCCCGGCCGACCGTGGGTCCCAGATGCTGATGCAGATCCTGCTGGACCCCAACGTCAGCCAGATCACCTGCGACCGCCACGACCGGATCACCTACATCGACCGGGAGGGCGCCAAGCGTCTGGACCGGGTGTTCCCGGGCCCGGCGCAGTACATCGCCTGGGTGAACCAGCTGATGGGGCTGACCGATGCCGGGTACACCGACATCGAGAAGGCGAACACCTCGGTGGTGGAGGGCTCGTTCCGCCCGGACAAGATCCGCACCCACGGCTCCATCCACGTCTGCACCCGGGAGATCACCCGGGGCGAGCCGGCGGTGACGGTCCGCAAGCAGCCGATCGAGCTCATCACCCTGGACCAGATGCTCGCCCAGGGGATGATGAGCCCGGACATGCGGCTGTTCCTCGAGCAGGCGGTCCGGGCCCGTTCCAACATCCTCATCTCCGGTGGTTCCGGTGCCGGCAAGACCACCCTGGCCAGGGCGCTGTCGTACTTCATCGACCCGAGCAACCGGGTGATCACCGTGGAGGAGATCGACGAGCTGCACCTGTACGACCGGCTCCCGAACGTGGTGCCGCTGACGACCTACCGCAAGCGGGACGCGCAGGGCAAGCTGCTGCGTGAGACCACCCTGGATGACCTGGTGCGTGAGTCGCTGCGGATGCGCGGTGACCGGGTGTGGGTCGGTGAGACCCGCGGCAAGGAGGCATACGCGCTGGTCAAGGCGTGCAACAGCGGCCACGACGGGTCGATCACGACCATGCACGCCGACTCTGGGAAACAGGCGGTCCGGCAGGTTGTGACGTACGTGATGGAGTCCGGACTGGCCGAGGACCCGGCCCGGGAGCAGGTCTCCCAGGCGTTCGACCTGGTCGTGCAGATCTCCAAGGTCCGGATGGGTCAGCGGGCCATCACCGAGATCACCGAGATCGAGAACGTCCTGGAGGGCAAGAACCAGCGGCTGAACCCGCTGTACGTGTACGACATGAACTCCGGGATGCACAAGCAGGTGGCCCGGCCGACCCAGGCGCTGCTGAACTCCTGGGCCCGCTACGGGGTCAACTACAACTCCATCCCCGGCCGCCTCTGAGTCCCACGGTCTCCGCAGCGCACCCCTCCCCCGGGCATGCCCATGGGAGGGGTGCGGCGCTTACCCGGCTTCCCCCACCCGGCGGCGCGCCCACGGTCCGAGCCCATGAGGTACCTGCGCAGCCCCTACCTGGTGTTCTGGGCGCTCGTCGTGGTGACGTTGACCGCCCTGCTGCTGGGCGCCGCCACCCGCGGCACCCAGGCGCTGGACGGCGGGACCCCACCGTTGCAGGAGGTGGCCGCGGTCGCCCCCGGCCCGGCTTCCTCCCAGGCCGCCCAGTCCGCCCGCGCCCTGATGGCGCTCATGCCCTCGGGGGTGGCCGCCGGCCGCAACGCCGAGGGGCTGACCGCGTGGGCCACCCAGGTGCACGGTCTGGCCAGCGAGGGTGCCTCCCTGCGCGAGGCTGAGGGCGCCAGCCAGACCGACCCGATGCGCCTGACGTTCGCCGCGATCACCTCCCACGCCGAGCGGCTGGTCCAGTCCGCAGCCGACCCGGTCGCGGCGGCCTCGCTGCGCACCCAGATCGGGTTGCACACCGAGAACCTGGGCCGCCTGCTGGCGGGCCTGCCCGCCCCGGCGCTGCCGGACACCGGGCTGGACCCGTTCGGCAACCCCACCCCGTCCCAACCGAGCGCCGGTGACCCCGGCGACCCGGACACCCCCGACACCCCGGCCGGGTCCGGGACCGGGGTGCCTGGCTACCCCACCCCCAACCCGCCGACACCAGCACGACCGGCCACCCCCGCCCTACCCGCCATCCCGGAGGTCACCCCATGAGGTCTTTCCTCACCCGCCCCGCCGCGCTCCTGACCAGCCTCACCCTGGCGATCACGCTGGGGTGCACCGGTGTGCTGCCCGCGGCCGCCGACCAGCGGGCCGGCCAGGCGCAGGAGGAGCTGTCCACCGAGTACCTGTCCCTGTCCGGGGCGCTCCTGGCGTTCTACGCCCGCCAGTCCGGGCAGACCCTGCAGGAGTACCTGAAGAACCAGCAGATCGTGCTGTCCACCCCGGCGCTCACCGACGCCCAGGGCAGGGCCCTGCCCGGCCAGGACGCGGATGAAGTACCCGGTGGTGACACCGTGCAGGCCACCGCCGCACCGGAGCCGGGCTCCCTGCCGGACCCGGCCGGGCTGCCTGAAGGGGTCGGTGCAGGGCTGGAGACCCCCACCCTGGACACCCCGGCCGAGCTCACCGGCGGCACCCTGCCGGAGGTGTCCCTGCCGGACCAGAAGGCGTTGCAGGTGCCCGCGCTGGGGTCGGCCAAGGAACTGGCCAAGGCCCTGGGCCCGGTCGCCCCGGTGAACGCCACCACCCTGTCCGGGCTGAACAAGACCCTGTCCGCCTCCGGGCTGACGATCGACCTGAAGGCCTACGACAGCCTGGACGCCCTGGCCCGCGGCGTGGCCGCCAAGTCGAACACGATCGACGGCTCGGTCGCTCTGGCCGGCGCCAAGTGGGTCGCTGACCTGGCCACGCTGCGCACCCCGTCGCTGACCACCCCGAACGCCCCGGCGCCGACGATGCCGGGCCTGGCCAAGGACTCCCTGGTCTTCGGTCTGTTCGCGGACAAGTCGCTGGCCAAGATGATCACCGACTCCCCGGACATCTTCGCCGCCGTCGGCAAGTCCGGCGTCGGCACCGATGCCGCCGCCAGGGCGTGGAACGCGGCGATGATGGGCGTGTACCGGGACACCAACAAGGACCTGGCCAAGGTGCTGCCCGACCCGTGCACCGGCGGCATGCTGGCGGTCATGGCCTCCGGTGACCCGGCCAAGGTCGGGGACTTCGGCTCCGGCTGCTCCACCGCCTGCGTCACCGGCGGGCTGTACCTGAACAGCCAGACCAAGAGCATGTTCACCCCAGGCACCTCCGGGGTGCACTCCAACCCGCTGTCGAACGTGTGGAACTCCGGCACCCTGTCGGACCTGCAGTCCTGGCAGAAGCAGGTGCTGCTCGAGCAGAATCCGCAGCTGACCTCCGCGCTGCTGGCTGACAACGCCCCCCAGGCCTCCGCCTCTTGCGCCGCCGCGTCGACCGCGACCAGCGCCGCCCTGGGCGCGACCCTGCCGGGGATCTTCAACCGGCTGGCGTCCAAGTAGCCACCTGGCACGTCGAACCGCCCCGCACCCTTTCATCAGGGTGCGGGGCGGTCGCGTGTCAGTAGGCGGTGCACCTGCCTACTGCGGGTAGTCGTGAATGTTCTCGTAGATGCTGTAGTCGATAACCAGGCCGGCGGCGTCATCGGTGGATGTCGCCTCGGCTCCCTCCTCCCCGGACCCCTCCGGGCTGGCGGCAGGCTCTGGCACGTACAGCTGGTCCGGCCCGTAGAAGTACTCCCGGAACCCTCGCACCTGCTCGCTCAGCCACCCGCGGGCGGCGGGGTTGAGCAGCAGGGCGACGACACCGGCGACGGCGATCAGCAGCCAGATGAGGGGGCGGTGGCCGCCGCCCCCGGCGAGCCCGCCAGAGATGAGCGACGACATAGCGCCTCCAGGTTCGTTGTGATCACACGCGCGTAGCGCGACAGACACCTCTTGCGGCGTAGCGCCACCGGCCAACGCGCCGGCGGGAAACCGGCCCGTCCCGGTCCCATTCGGGACGGGCCGGTGACCTCCGTGGACGACCCCTGCGCTTAGGCGGCGGCCGCGGACTGTCGCGACGGTGCCGTCGCTGCCCTCGCGTACCTCCTCACCGCAAGGTGCGGCCCTGGACCCAGACCTGGGGTTCGGGGCTGATCTTCCGGAGGTTCTCGCGGCCTTCGGTGAGGAGGCCGCCGCAGAGTTCGACGCCCTCGAGGTCGACGAGGACGCCGACGACGCCCAGATCGCCGAGTACGTCGCCCGGGCCAACGCCCCCGCCCCCTCCGGCCGGGAGCACCTGTCGGCCCTGTCCGCCCTGTCCCAGCAGATGTCGGCCTACCGGCCGCTGTCGCCGGAGGAGCAGAACGAGCAGCTGCAGGCGTTCCACCAGGGCCTGAAAGCCAGGCAGAAGCTGGAGTCCGGCAGGCTGTCCGGGCGGGCGCGCCGCGCCGCCGAGGATGCGGTGCGGGCCGGTGAGCAGGCCCAGACCGCCCTGGTCGCCTCCATGTTCCGGCTCACCCTGATCATCGCCCGGGAGCACGCCACCGAACGGTACGGGCGCGAGCGGGCCCTGGACCTGCTGCCGGACCTGGTCGCCGAGGCGAACCTGGCCCTGGTGGAGAAGGTCGCCGCGTTCGACCCCGCCCGCTGCCCCACCTTCTCCATCTACGCCGGCCGGATCATCCGCGACCGGGTCCGGATGAGCCTGCACAAGACCTCAGCGGTGGGGGTCGCCCCCTCCTGGCTGCGGCTGAAGCGGATCTACACCGTGCTGCGCCCGGAGGTGGAGATGCGCCTGGGTCGCACCCCCACCACCGAGGAGATGAAGGACGAGCTGCGGGCTGTGTGCATGCAGTGGGCCGCGGCGCGCCTCACCGAGGAGCAGAAGCAGCTGCCCGAGGCCCAGCGGCTGGAGCTCATGGAGTCCAAGCTGCGCAAGCAGGGGATGCTCGGGGCGATCGACCACCTGCAGGAGGTCCTGTCGGCGACCAACCAGGTCGCCTCCCTGGACTCCCCGCTGGGCGAAGGCGGGTCCACCCTGGGTGACCTGCTGACCGACCAGGGCCCCTCGGGGGACTTCGACGCCGTCGAGCACGCCGAGCTCGCCCGTGACCTCATGGCCGCCCTGGACACCCTCACCGAACGGGAACGGCAGATCGTGCTGCACCGGTTCGGGTTCGTCGACGGGGAGTGCTGGACCTACGCCAAGCTCGCCCCCCGCTACCAGGTGTCCGCCGAACGGATCCGGCAGATCGAACGGAACGTGCTGAGCAAGCTGCGCGGGCCGGGCTTCGCCAACCTGGCCACCCACCTGCCCTCCCACAACGGTGACCCGCTGCCCGCACCCCAGGACACCGCCACCACCCGGCGGCGGCGCCCGCTGCGGGGACCGGAGCGGCGGTGAGTGCCACGGCCGCCGCCGCCCGCACGGTGAGCCGCCAGACCCGCCCGCGCCGACGGCGCCCGACCCAGTTGAAGGAGCACCATGTCCCTGCCCGGTGACAAGGTCGACCTGACCGGCCTGCGGTCCCTGGAAGCGGTCCTGGAGCGTCTCCCCCAGGGCAGCCCGGCGCGCACCCTGGCCGCCCAGCTCGGCCTGTTCGACCCCCAGATCCACACCGGCGCCGGCAACCGGCGCAAGCAGTTCGGCGCCCAGTTCTCCCGCATGTCCAACGAGGACCTCTCCGACGCCAACGGGTACTGGCTCAGCGAGGTGTTCCGGGCCACCGAGCTGTGCGGCCTGTTCGAAGGGCAGCGGATGCTGCTGACGATGGAGGTCAAGGCCACCCGCGCCCGGGTCCGCTCCCAGCTGCGCAAGACCTACCAGGACAAGGTCACCACCGGCGAGGTCGCCAAGGCCCCGGCCGCCACCCAGCTGAACGACGAGGTCGAGGAGGACGAGCAGGTGCAGGCCGTGGAGGCGATGCTCGGCCTGCTGGCCGTGGTGCAGGAGTCCGCCAAGGCGTACAAGGAGGCGTGCGCCTCGGCGTGCGCCGGCATCTCCCGGGAGATCTCCTTCCGCCAGGCGCAGATGCAGGCGAGGTTGCGATGAGCGGCCGGCTGCGGCCCATCCTGGCCGCCCTGGCCGCGGTCACCGCCCTCACCTCGGCGTGCACCGCCGACGTACTCACCACCGTCGAGATCACCTCCGCCCACGCCGCCACGATCACCGTGCAGGCCCGGTTCACCGGGGAGGCCGCCGACCTGATCGCCGCCGAGGGTGAGCCCCGGGACGGGATCACCGCCCTGTTCGCCGGCCGCACCGGCCAGGAGCCGCACATCACCTCCGGAGAGGGGGAGACCGTCGTCACCGCCGAGGTCGGTTACGACCAGCTCGCCGACGCCTCCGACCTGGTCGGGGTGAAGGCCCTGGCAGTCGCCGAGACCGACCAGGGGGTGCTGCTGTCCGCGGACGTCGTCCCGCCGAGCGCCCTGGCCGAGGCCATCGCCGAGACCGCCGAAGGGCAACCGGACGCCGGGCCCCTCGCCGAGACGATGCTGGCCGCCACCCAGGTCACCCTGAAGGTCACCTACCCCGGTGACATCGTCAGCGCCTCGGGGGTGGACGGTGTGGTCGTCGAGGACGGCGGGTTCCTCTCCGGTGACACCGCGGTGCTGACCCGGACGGTGGGCGCGGACACCGCCGGCACCCTGCAGGTCACCGGCAGCGTGTCCTCCCACCGCACCCGGGCTCTGCTGCTGGGCGGTGGGGTGGTGCTGGCCGCCGGTGCCGGCCTGTGGTGGCGCCGTACCACCCGCCCCACGACCCCGCCCGCGCCGGCCGCCGGGTACGCCTACCAGCCGGGCCACCCGCACACCCCGTGAGCCTGCTCGAGACCGCGACCGCCTACCCGGGGCGGGCGCTGGCCGCCCTGACGCTGCTCCTGGCCGCCGGCGGTGGGGCCTTCCTGGCGCTGACCGCCCCCCAGACCCCCGCCCCCGGCCTCGTCGCGGGCCCGGAGGTGGTGGCGCCGGCCGACGGTGGGCTGGAGGTGCCGGTGGAGGACCAGGACGCGGTGAACCTGCTGACCGCCCAGGCACGGGCCCTGCGGGCCGACCCCGCCAGGGTCGACACCGACAACCCGTCCCTGGTGGTGGCCTACGAGGGGGCCGACCAGGCCGGGGCGCTGACCGGTCGGCTGTCCACCCAGGGGACCTCGGGCGCCTGCTACACGGTCACGTTCACCTTGACCCGGGCGTGGGTGGTCGACGGCGACCCCGCCGGGGTGCTGGTCGGCGAGCCGGGCAAGGGTCGCCCCGGGCACTGCGCCGACCCGGGTGCGGGTCAGGCCGGGCGCGGCGCCAGCAGGTAGGTCATCTCCTCGACCGACGGGGGCCGTGTCTGGTCGATCGCCGACCCGATCTCCCGGCGCCGGGCGGCCAGCATCGCCAACCGGTCATCCAGGGTGCCGGCCAGGTGCAGGAACGTCACCTGCAACGGCCCGTCGTTGTCCGCGGCGGACCCGACCGCGGCGTCCAGCAGCGCGGTCGACCACGGGTAGTCCACGACGATCACCTCATCGAACCAGCGCAGGTCCGGCAGCTCCCGGTCGAACCGGACGATGACCAGCCGGGCCTGCGGCACCCCGTTCTCGATCGCCGCGGAGGCTTCCACGGTCACCGCCGTGGTGGCCCGCACCGCGGCCTTGACCAGGGTGGCGGTGCGGGTGTGGCGGGTCAGGACCGCGACCCGGCGCCCGGAGTTCTGCACCGCGCCCAGGACCCGGGCGATCGCGGCCGGCACCTTGGGTGAGAGCGCCAGCGGCGGGCCTGCGGACAGGATCTCCATCGTCTCGGCGAGCAGGGCCGGGGCGCTGCCGCCCTGGTGGCGGGTGCGGGCGTCGGCCAGGGCCTGCACCTGTGCCGGCGAGGGGGTCAGGGACACCACCGAGGAACGGCGGAAGGTGGTGTCGTCCCGCCCGGGGTCGACGTGGGTGCGGGAGGAGATGTACCCCGAGACGTGCTCGACCAGGCGGGTGTCGGCGTTGGCCGGGTACCGCTGGGCGACCGGGAGGTCGGGGCGGAACTCCCCGGGCCGCAGCACGCTCATCACCTCCACCGCGGTGGCCGGGTTCTTCGGCCAGGTGGAGGAGACACTGATCCGGTAGGCGTCCATCAACCCGTCGAGGCGCCGCAGCGCGGCCCTGGCACCAGGCCGGGCCGTGGCGGTGTCGGTGAGGTCGTCGAAGATGACCGTCTGGAAGGAGTACAGGTGCCGGCGCCGTTCCAGGTCGTGGTAGGTCATCAGGTGGGCGTCGGCGTCGAAGTGGGTCAGCGAGCTTGACTTGCCGAACATGTCCAGGTGCCGTTGCCAGCCCCACACCGCCGCCGGTGGGCACACGATCAGCAGCGGCCAGGCGTCCAGGGCCTCCACCGCGGCCAGGGCGAACACCCGCCGCCCCAGCCCGGAGGACCACACGATCGCCTGGGCCCGGTAGGCGGCCAGGTTGTCGACCAGGTCACGCAGGTCGGCGGCGGCGTGCCGGGACAGCGGCATCGGCATCGGCGGCAGCTCGGACGGGCCGCGCTCGAGCGCCGGCGGCTGGCCCTCCCACACGAACCCGGGGGCGGCGTGGACCGCGGACAGGAACGGCAGGCCGACCCCGTAGTGGGTCTCGTCGAGGCGGAACAGACCGGGCAGCGGGGCCGACTCGACCATCTGCGGTTTTGAGGTGGAGATCTCCACGAACCCGTCCAGGTTCACCCGGGCCCGGCCGACCAGCAGCGGCAGCTGGCAGGCGGTCCGCAGCGCATCGAACGCCTCGGCGGTCGCCACGAACGGCAGCTCGGCGGTCAGCAACGCCACGGCCGCCTGCGGCGGGAACGGTTCGCTGTGCTCGAGGTTCCCGTCGAACCATGACAGCCACAGCGAACCGTCCATCACGCAGGTGAGCTCGGCGGGTTTGCCGTCGGCGGAGGGGTGGGTGACCAGCATGAGCAGGGTCCGCAGCCGCTCCTCGGGGACCAGGTGGACCTGCTCGGGCAGCTCGGCCAGGGCGGGCAGGGACGCCGCGGGGAAGGTGAGGGTGCCGACGTCTCCGACCGTCGGGGTGGCCCCCACCGCGGACAGGTAGGACCAGGCCTCGTTCAGCTGGCCCGGGTCGGTCTCGACGAGGATGTGCGCCCCGGACAGGGACAGGCGCATGGTGACCGGCGCGGTCGGCTGGGCGAAGCCCAGCCGCAGCTGCACAGGTTGTGACGAGACGTCCACGGCTGCCTCCTTCCCGTTCCCTGTCCCGGGTGTGGTTCCCCTCACAGGGTCGGCCCCCGCGCCGCTGCTGGTACGCCCGCGACCCGGCGAGTGCCGCGCGGCGGGTCGGGGGCATGCTGGGGCGTGCTGGAGCCCGGGGACCCCCGGGCGCCCCGCCGCCCTGACCGGGCCCTGAGATGGAGAAGGCGCGCACTGCCGTGAACGAAGGCGAACCTGACACCGCCGGTGAGGGCGGGCTGCTGGCCGGGACCGCGGCGGCGTGGGCGTATGGGCGGGTCCACCTGCAACCGGTCCCCCAGATCGTCCCGGCCGGGTTGAAGGCCGTGACGTCCCCGGTCCTGGACGATGACGGTCACCTGATCGACTGGCGACTGGACCCGGCGGCCCTGATCGCCAGCGGTGAGGAGGCGACGCTGCGGTCGGCCTACCGGTCCTGGCGGGCGGTGTGGCTGCGTCAGGCGCGCCTGGGTGACGGTGCCCGTATCCGCCAGTTCCTCACCTGGGCGGCCGGCAGCCCCGCCGCGCCGGGCCTGTCCCCGCTGGCTCACCTGCCGGGCCGGGTGGGCCCGGTCACCGCCCTGGGGTTGGCCCGGGCCGCACAGCTGGCCGGCGCCCGCGCGAGGGCGGACAGCCGCCTCGGGGTGGGCCTGGCCGCCCCGGGCCGTCCCGGGCTGCTGCGGGCGTTCCTGGCCGAGGACACGGTGCTGCTGCTGGGCCGGCCGGGGGCAGGGCAGGTGTGGGCCCGCGGTGACCGGCTGGGGGTGTCCTGGGGTGGCCGGGGCGGGCAGGAGCTGGTGAGCCTGCCGTGCACCGGGTGGGTGCTGACCGGTGCCGGGATGGCGGTGCTCACCGCCGACGGGCAGGTCCGCGTCCCCGAGGAGGTCGGCAGCCTGCTGACCCGGCTCGCCCCGGGCCAGGCCCGGGTTGGTGTCCACCCGGTCCCGGTGACCAGCGTGTTCGCCGAGCTGATCACCGAGCTGCCGGACCTGGCGCGCCTGGCGCACCAGCGGGGGCGGGCGCTGCGGGTGGACCTGGTGGTGAGCCCGACGGTGGCGTGACGGCCGCACGCAGGTCCGGACAGTGGGCAAGGAGAAGACGCCCCGCCCCGTGACCCACAGGAGAGTCCGCCCATGGCCCTGCTCCGGCCCCGCACCCGCCGGCACGAGCCCGCACCCGAGGGGCTGCCGGACGACCTGGAAGTCGCCGTCGACCCGGGGGTGCACACCGAGGTGTTCCTGGGGACGCTGCGCAGCGAGGTGGACGACCCCGACGAGCTCGCCCAGCCGTTCCAGCTGGTCGCCATGGTCACCGAGGGGGTCCTGTCCGCCTACCGGCGCCGGGACTTGACCGCCGAGGAGGCGGCGCAGCGGCTGGCCGTGCTGCGGCTGCGCACCGCCGCCGGGATCGAGTGGACCCTGGGGGCGACGTCGCTGCGGTGGTACCGGCGCCTGCCCGGCGGACGCTGGGTGATCGCGGTCCCGCCGCGGGAACCGGACGGGGTGCTCATCCGCTCCGTCGACGAGGCGCTGGCCGCCCTGGACGCCCTCGACGGCGCCGGCAGCGCCCCCGCCGGCCCCGCACCGGCCGTGGCGCCGGCGCGGCAGGCGGCCCCAGCCCCGACCGTCCCGCAGGTGCCCACCCCGGACGTCGACGCCGGTGAGGCGCACATTCCCGGGCGCCCGCCGGCGAACGCCCAGCCGGACCTGGAGCCCCCGGCCACGGTCGTCGACCCGCTGGCGCCACCCGCACCGCAGCCGGGCCACCAGCCCCACCACGCGGCGCCAGCCCCTGCCCCGGCGGCCCCGTCTTTCCTTGCCGCCCCGGACCCGGTCGACGTGGCCGTCGCCACCGGCGGCTACGGCGACCTGGACGACGACCTGCCGGTGGCAGTCACCCACGCCCCGGCGGTGCCGCTGACCGCGTTCACCCCGGCGCAGCCGCAGACCCGTCCCGAACAGGCCACCCCGGCCCCGGTCGCCGCGGCGCCGGCCGGCCCGGTGGACCCCGAGGACGTGGAGATCAGCGCCCTGGTGGCCGAGCTCGCCGGCCGGATCGGGGTCCCGCTGCCGGGCCAGAAGCAGGACTGAGCGAAAACCGGGGGTGTGCGGCTCGGCTGAGCGGGCGCACCTTCCGCGGGGCGCACCGGGGCCGCAGCGGCACCCGGGCACCACTGTGAGGAGAGCACCATGGCCAGACCGGCGACCGTGAAGAGCGCCGCGAGCGACGACGCCCGCGCCAAGCAGCTGCAGGACTTCATCAAGAAGGCGAACAAGGCCGAACCGGGGGCGATGTTCACCTTCGTCGGGCAGTCCCTGGACGTCCCGGCGATCTCCACCGGGGCGCTGTCCCTGGACTTCGCCCTGGGGGTCGGCGGCCTGCCGAAGGGCCGCGTGGTGGAGATCTACGGCCCGGAGTCGGCCGGCAAGACCAGCCTGGCCCTGTCGGTGTGCTCCCAGGCGATCAAGGAAGGCGGCCTGGCCGCCCTGGTCGACGTGGAGCACGCGGTCAACCCCGAGCACGTCAAGGGCATGGGCGTGGACCTGGACTACTTCGCGATCACCCAGCCGGACAGCGGGGAGGAGGCGCTGAAGAAGGTCGACGAGATGCTTGACTCCGGGCTGTTCTCGGTGATCGTCATCGACTCCCTGGCGGCGCTGCAGCCCAAGGTCATCCTCGAGGGGGAGATCGGGGACGTGACCGTCGGCGCCCAGGCCCGGCTGATGTCCCAGACGCTGCCGCGGCTGGTGACCAAGGCGTCCAACACCGGCACGATCATCATCTTCATCAACCAGCTCCGCTCCCAGATCGGCTCCTACGGCAACCCGGAGAACACCCCCGGCGGCCGGGCGTTGAAGTACTACGCCTCGGTGCGCATCGAGGTCCGCTCCTCGGCCGGCAACCGGATCATGGCCAAGGGGTCCAAGGACACCCAGATCGGCATGACGTGCAACGCCCGCGTGGTGAAGCTGAAGGTCGCCCCGCCGCAGAAGCGTGCGGAGTACAACATCATCTTCGGCAAGGGCATCGACTTCGCCTCCTCGGTGTTCGAGGTCGCGGTCGCCCTCGGGGTGCTCACCGCCGACTCCGGGAACGCCTACACGCTGGCCCTGACCGGGGAGGTCCTGGTCGGTGACGACGGCAAGGTGGTCCGCGGCAGGGACAACATCAAGAACCTCCTCTCGACGCGACCCGAGCTGGCCCAGCTGGTCACCCAGCAGTGCTACGCGGCGATGAAGTCCGGACGGGACCTGCCGGAGGGGGTCACCGACCCGCTGCCGGACGAGGCGTTCGCCGACGCCGAGGCGGCCGAGGTCGCCTGAGCCGGCGCCGAGGCGACCTCGAAGGCCCCACCGGGTTCGCCCCGGTGGGGCCTTCGGCGTGCACCCGGGCGAACTGCCCTGTGGACAGGCCGGCGCGGGCGGGGACCGTAGGATGGGACCCGGCGGCCGGGGGAAACATCGACCGCCTGGGGAGCCCGCCGGGTTTGCGCGGCGGTGCCCTTTCCCCTCACGCCCGCGAACGTTCGCCCCTGGCAGGACCGGGGGTTCTACCGCGTGGGGCGTGACCGACCTGTGAAGGATCCTTGTGCCCTCTGCCACCACCCAACGGCCCCCGTGGGCCGCTCCCGTGCTGTTCATCGCCCCTCCCCCGCCCCGCCCCTCCGACCATGACAGCGGGCACGAGGCCGAGCCCGAAGGTGAGGAGCTGCACCCCGACGACGTCCGGATCCTGCCGAAGGCCCGCGCCAGCCTGGCCGACCAGGGGCTGACCTTGCGGGACGTCGCCGCGGTCCTGTCCGACCCGGCCGAGGTGTCCCCGGATGAGAAGAACCCGGCCAAGTCCCAGTTCCGCCGCGGCGCCTTGACCGTGATCGTCGGCGATGACGGGATGGTGCTACGGGTGGCCCGGCAGCGGCGGGGCAAGAAGAGCCGCTGACCTCAGGACACCGGCCGGCTCACGGACAGTGCCCGCTGCTCGCCCCGAGCGGTGGGACGGGCCGTGCGCAGGAGCTCGGCCAGCAAGTCCTGCCCGACCGTGCCCATCAGGTCGGTGAACAGCCCGTCGGCTTCCCGGCGGTAGGCCACGACCGGGTCGGTCCCACCCTGGGCGCGCAACGCGATCCCGGCCCGCAGGTACTCCAAGGTCTGCAGGTGCCCCGCCCAGGCCCGGTCGAGGGCGCGCAGCATCCCCACCCGTTCCCGCCGGTCCATCTCGGCCGCGCCCAGGGCCTGTTCGAGCTCGGCGTAGCCCTCCTCGGCGCGAGACAGCAGCTCCAGCGCCACGTCCTGGGGGGTCCCGGTGCCCTTCAGGCCGTCGAGGTCGACACCGAGCAGGGCGGCGGCCGGGCCGGCCAGCTCCGACCCCGGTCCCCCGGCGTGGGACCGCACCAGGGCGGCCAGCGCTGCTGCGGCCCGGTCCAGGGCCCACCGGGTGCCGGCCGGGGCGGTGAGGACCTCCTGGCGCACCCGGTACAGGTGGTCCCGGTGGGCGTGCAGGACGTCGTCGAAGGCGAGCAGGTCGGCGCGGAGCTTGGCGTGGTACACCCGGGTCTGCTCCTGGGCGGTCCGTACCGCGTTGGTCACCAGGGTGGAGCGGACCGGACGGTCTCCGGCGCCGAGGGTGTCGACGGCCCGGGCAAGCATGTTCCCGGCGAACCGGGTGATCGCCTCGTCCTCCAGGGACAGGTAGAAACGGGAGCGGCCCGGGTCTCCCTGGCGGCCGGCGCGGCCACGCAGCTGGTCGTCGGCGCGCACCGACTCCCCCCGGCTGGTGCCGATCACGTACAGCCCGCCCGCGGCCAGGACCTGGGCCCGTTCGGTCGCGCACAGCTGCGCCGCCTCGGTGAGCAGGTCCTCGAGCACGGCCCGGGCGTGGTCGCCGGCGGGGTCCAGATCGGGGTGGCGTTCGGCAAGCCAGGTGTCGGCGAGCGCCTCGGGGTTGCCGCCGAGGATGATGTCCGTGCCGCGCCCGGCCATGGTGGTGGCCACGGTGACCGCCCCCACCCGGCCGGCCTGGGCGATGACCGCGGCCTCGGCCTCGTGGTTGGTCGCGTTCAGGAGCTGGTGGGCGATCCCGGCCTGGGTCAGCCTGTCGGACAGCTCCTGGCAGGCGAGAAGGTCGGGGGCGCCGAGGAGCACCGGCTGCCCGGTGGCGTGGGCGGCGGTGACCTCGGCGAGGACCGCGTCCAGCTTGGCGGCGTGGGTGCGGTAGACGACGTCCATCTCATCGACCCGGCGGCAGGGCCGGTTGGTGGGGACGTCGATGACCCCGAGCCGGTAGGTGTCCCACAGCTCGGTCGCCTCGCTGGTGGCGGTGCCGGTCATCCCGGCCAGGTGCTGGTAGCCACGCAGGTAGTTCTGCACGCTCACCTGGGCGATGGTGCGGGACTCTGGCCGGACCGGGACCCCGGCCAGGGCCTCCAGGCACTGGTGCAGCCCGCCGCCTGCACGGTGCCCGGGGCGCAGCCGTCCGGTGTGCTCGTCGAGGAGGACGACCTGGTCCCCGGTGACGACGTAGTCCCGCCCGGCCCGGTACAACTCCTTGGCGCGCAGGGCCTGGTGGAGCAGGCCGACCGCGTGGGCGTGGCGGGCGGTGAACAGGGACGGCGAGCCGGTCAGGTCGGCCGCTTTGACGGCACCGGCGGCGGTGAGCCCGACGGTGCGCCGCCCGGTGTCGATGTCGTAGTCGGTGCCGGGCTCCAGGTCGGCGGCCAGGGCCACCATGGCGGCCACCCACCGGCGCTGGTCGGCGGCGGGGGCGGACAGGACGATCGGGGTGCGTGCGGTGTCGATGAGGACGGAGTCGGCCTCGTCCACGATCGCCAGGTGCCGGCCCCGTTGCACCTGGTCGGCCGGGTCGGTGGCCAGGTTGTCCCGCAGGTAGTCGAACGCGAACGTGGACACCGTCCCGTAGGTGATGTCGGCGGCGTACGCCCGTGCCCGGGTGGGCTGGTCTGCGGTGTCGGTGACGACCCCGACGGTCAGGCCGAGGGCGGCGTGGACGGGGGCCAGGAGGGTGGCGTCACGGGTGGCGAGGTAGTCGTTGACGGTGACGACGTGCACCGGGCCGGTGAGCGCGGCCAGGTAGGAGGTGAGGGCGGCGGTGAGGGTCTTGCCCTCACCGGTGGCCATCTGGGCGATGTTGCCGTGGGCCATCGCGGCGGCGCCGAGGACCTGCACGTCGAACGGGCGCTGGCCCAGGACCCGCAGAGCAGCCTCGCGAGCGAGCGCGAACGCGGTCGGCAGGACCTCTTCGAGGCCGGCGCCGGCGGCCAGCTGGTCCCGCAGCCGGGGGGTGTAGGCGGCCAGGTCGGCCCCGGACAGCCCGGTGAGGGTGGGCTCCAGGGCGCTGGTGGCGGCGACCAGGCCGGTCAGGTGGGTCATGGTGGCGCGGCGGCGGGTGAACACGGTCGGTGCTCCTGTGGGTTGGGGGCCCGGTGCGGGGTGGGGCACGGTCCTCCCCGGGGCGGCCCTGTCGGCCATCCCTCGGGGCGGAGTCGTCCAGGAAGGGGGTCGGGGCAGCAGGTCGGCCCGGACACCCTGTCCTTCATGAAGGCCTGGTCGATCACCAGCGGGACCGTGAAACACCAGGGGCGCCAGGGCCCCATCGACCGGTCCGGTCCGTGTCGACCGGCAGGTGCCGGCGCGGCTGAACAGCTCCCGGGCCGGCCCGCCCCAGGTGTGCCTCTACCCGGCGACCTCGGTGCCGTGGAGGGTGAGGGTGAACCGGCGGCGCCACCGGTGGTGCGCTGGATGAGCCGGTACCCGGCCAGCTCGAGGAGGTTCACCAGCGGCGGGCTCAGATCGTCAGGAGCCAGTCGGCCGCCTCGTCGGCGGTCATTCCGTTGACGTCCATGACCAGGCGCAGCGGACCGACCCGCTCCCGGTCGCACCGGAAGCAACGGAACGTGCCGGTCTTGTCGTGCACCCGGGAGGAGGGGGTGGCGTCGCCGTTGGTGTGCCGCTCAGGTCGGGGGCAGTGCCACACCTCCGCCGGCACCGGGGTTCCCGCCTCGTGCTCGGGGGTGCCCGGCTTGGGGTCGATCATGACCGTCTTGGAGATGGTGCCCAGGCGGGTCAGGACGGTGCGGATGTCGACGGAGTCGGCGGCCAGCAGGCGGGACTGCCGGGCGGACAGCTCGACCTTGTCGGCGAACGCGTCCCGGTTGTCGGTGCGGGAGGCGCGGCGGATCTCCTCGGCGTCGCGGCGCAGGGCGTCCAGGTCGATCCCGGGCTCGGTGCCGTCGGGCAGGGCCAGCGGCTCGGTCCCGTCGCACAGGACCGGCAGCCGGTCGCTGTCCCCGCGGGCCCGGACCGCGGCGAGGGCGACCAGCTGGGGCAGGGCGTGGGCGATGACGGCCGGCGGGACGAACCGGAGCCGGCGGGCGTACCGCAGCACCGAAAGCTTCTCGGGGGTGAAGGAGGCCAGGTCCACGTACAGCATGTCGGTGCGGGCGGGGCCGCCGACCTGGGCCTGGGCGATCGGGGTCTCCGGCCGGCCGGCGTCCCTCTGGGAGCGCATGGAGGCGTCGAAGGCGGCCATGTCGATCGCGTCGGCGTCGGTGCCGAACGCCACGTCCAGGCGGCGCTTGGCGAACCCCAGCAGTGCGGCGTAGGTGAGCAGCGCGGCCCGGTGGTGCTCACCGGCGGCGTCGGTGACGAACAGGACCCGCGAGCGCAGGTCGGAGGGGTTCAGGTCCGAGGCGCGCAGCTTGTCCAGGACGGCCTGGGCGGTCGGGGCGTGCGGGGTGAGGTCGACCACGCGCACCTCCGGCAGCACCGGGGTGTTCGCGCCGACGTACAGGCAGACCTGGTAGGGGCGGGGGCTGGTCATGGGTTCGTCTCCGTATCGCTTCTGTTGACCGGTGGGCTCTCCACCTGCTGCCCGGAGCCGGCCTGGTGGGGGCCGGTGCGGGTCATCGCGTGCAGCGTCGGACCAGTCCGGGGTGAGGGGACCGCGGCAAGGGCGCGGCGGGGGTGGTTGCGTTTCGGGTGGGAAAGTGGCCGATTGCGCCCTGGGTGGGTGTCGGTGACGGTGCGCCCCCGTGTCCTCGAGAGGTGAACTGCAGCTGCAGCTGGCCCGGGTGGTGTCCGCCACCCGGGTCGCGCGTCTGCTGAACCCGGACAACAGCGCAGGTCGGGCCCTCAGCCTGGAGGAAGCGGTGGCCTGCGGGGCGGCGTTCTTCGTCACCCCCCGCCCCGACCTGCTCGTCATCGACGCCGACCTGCCCGCCGACCCGGAGGAGGGCGCGCGCCGCTGCGCGGCGTTCGACCTGATCGTGGAGGCGGCCGACCGGGTCGGTGTGGCCCACGTGGTCGTCGCCTCCGGCCGTCCCGGGCACCGGCACGCCTATTTGCTGGCCGGGACCGGGCAGGACCGGGCCCTGGTGGAGCAGTGGTGCCGCAACAACGGGCTGGACATCCGCACCCAGGGGGTGCGCCCGCCGGGGGCGTTGCACCGTGACGGCCGGCACGTGGCGGTCCCGATCTCCCCGGTGGAACCGGCCGAGGCGGTGGAGGTGCTGTCCGGGCAGGTGAACCGTGCCGCGGTGGCGCGCCTGGCCCGATCCCTGGTGCCGGTGCAGCTGCCGGCCCGGGTGCGGGCGGCGCTGGCGCACGGGCACGAGGCGGCCGGGTACGAGTCCCCCTCGCACGCCCGGATGGCGTTGGCGGTGGCGATCCGGGCAAGCAACGGCCCGCGTGCCCTGCTCGCCTCGCTGCTGGCGGACCGGTCCTCCCCGCTGGGTCGCACGTTCCGGGCCCGGCCTGCCTCCTGGCAGGCGGTGGAGCTACGCCGGCTGTGGGACAAGGCGGGGGACTGGATCGCGACCCGGCCGGAGCACAACCCGTCGCGGGGTCAGGTGCACGCCTGGTCAGCGGCAGTCGCGGCGGCGCAGTGGAAGGGGATGGCCGGGGCCACCGACCTGGCGGTCGCCGAGGCGTTCGCCGCCCTGGCGGTGAAGGCGGCGACCACCCGGGTGGCGTTCGCGCTGGCGGACCTGGCGGTCGCGGCCGGGATCTCCAAGGACACCGCCCGGGCCTCGGTGCGCCGGCTTTGCGCGGCCGGGTGGCTGGCCGTGTACGCCGAGGCCAGCGCCCGCACCGCCCGGGTGTACCAGCTGAAGGTCCCGGCCGGGGCCGAGGTCGACCCCTCTCAGGTGCCGCCGGACTCCTCCCCCGGTGAGACCGGGGCGGACCTGGGTTCGGACCTGGCCCGGTGGTCGGCGCTGGGCAAGGCGAGCATGCGGGTCGCGCGGGCGCTGCCGACCGGGACCGTGGTGGTGGCCGACCTGGCGGCCCGGTTGCGGATGAGCCCGGCGGCGGTGCGCTACCACTTGCGCAAGCTGGCCGCGCACGGGCTGGTGTGCTCCGACGGGCGCGGGTACTTCCACGACGGCGCCGCGACCGACCCGGCGGCGCTGGGTGAGCTGGCCGCCCGGCTCGGGGTCGCCGGGGCCCGGGCGTCCCAGGCCGAGCAGGTGCGCCGGGACCGGGCCGAACGAGCCACCATGTTGCAGCGGTACCGCCAGCAGTGGCGGGAACGTCACCGCCCGGGGCTGGTCCGGGCCGGGTTGGTCGTCCAACCAGCCGCCTGACACCCCCTTTCCCACTCCCCGTTCTGACCCACCCGCGCCCCCGGTCCGATGCGACCTGCCCGCGGGGTGCTCGTGCTGTCCTCGGTTGGCTCCAGGAGCTGCCGTGGCCGGCAGGGACGGGGCTGGGCGGGCTTGCCTGGGTGGACGGGGCGGCCGCTCACCCCGTCCTGGGCGCTCACCCGGGGCGTGGGACGCCTCGGGGCCGGCCTGGTGCCCGCATTCCCTCCACCGCCGACCCCCGCCGCTGCGTCGTCTCGTCGAAGGTCGCCACCCCTTTCATCACGCCCCCGCAGGGAGATAGGGGTGGGCGCTGTCGACGCCACGCGCCTTACCCAGCTGACCCGGGCACGACCGGCGGCGCACCGCACGACCCTGTGTCCAGGCAGACCCTGGCAGGTCAACCGGCCACCGCGCCGGGCACCGCCGCCGGTGGGGGCGGACCGGGGCGAGCCCGCACCCCAGCCACCTGCCCCAGCCGGCCGAACCCCCGGCTGGGCGAAGCGGTGGATGAGCGGCGCTGCTGGCCGGGCGGGCGACCGCGCGCACAGTGCCGGTCGAGCCGTCCCCCTCGACCCCCAGGAGTGCCCATGGCGCAGAGCTTGGCCGCGGCGCACCGGCCCCGCCGCTTCGCTGAGGTGGCGGGCCAGCAGCATGTCAGCGCGGTGCTGCGCGAAGCCGCCCGCCGCCAGGCCCCGCCGCAGCAGATCCTGCTCGCCGGGCCCTCCGGGCTGGGCAAGACGACCCTGGCCCGGATCTTCGCCGCCGCCCTGTTCTGCCAGGACCGGGGGAAGGACGGGGACGCGTGCGCCGCCTGCCCCTCCTGCGACGAGATCACCCGCGCCGGCGGGTTCCACCCCGACGTGGTGGAGCTGGACGCGGCCTCCAACGGCGGCAAGGACGAGATACGCCAGATCGGGGAACGGGCGAACCTGACCCCGATGCGGGCCCGGTGGAAGGTGTACATCATCGACGAGGCCCACGGGCTGACCGCCCCGGGCGGGCAGGCGTTCCTGCGGCTGCTGGAGGAGCCGCCGGCTCACGTGCTGTTCATCCTGGCGACGACCGACCCGCAGAAGCTGCCGACCGCGTTGCGGGGACGGTGCATGCACTTTGAGGTGCTGCGCCCGTCCCGGGAGGAGATCCGGGCCAACCTGGCCCGGATCTGCACCGCCCGCGGGTGGACCCTGAGCCCGCAGGCGCTGGACGCGGTCGTCGCGGCGACCGACCCGGCGTTGGGGATGCGGGGGACTGTGATGACCCTGGAGAAGCTCACCGGCACCCTCGAGGCCGGTGGTGAGCCGACCGGGGAGCAGCTGCAGGACCTGCTCGGGTGCGCGGACCCGGCCCGACTGCGTGCCCTCACCGAGAAGATCGCGGCCGGGGACCGGCCCGGGGCGCTGCTGGAGCTGACCGAGCTGTCCGCCCGCACCGGAGCCGCCCAGCTGCGCCGGCAGCTGACCGAGTGGGCCCGGGAGGCGCTGATCGCCGCCTGCCGGGAACGGGTGGGCGCCGAGGAGGCCTACCACCGGTACCAGACGCTGGTGACCGCGGGCACCGGGCCGGGAGCCCTGGAGGTCGCGGTGGCCCGGATGACCCGTCCGGAGCTGCACACCGACCCCCAGGCGCTGGTGGCGCTGTTGGAGCGCGCCGAACGGCTCGCGGCCCACACCCCGCCGGTGCCGGCCGAACCCGCCCCCGCGCGGACCAAGCGCGCCGCGCCCACCACCCCCGTCCCGGAGGTACCCACCCGGACCGGGCTGGCCGCCGACGTGCCGGTGCCACCGGCGACGCCGCCCTCCCCGCCCGTCCCGGAAGGCCCCGTCGTGCCCTGGTCGGAGGCTGAGGCGGTGGCCCTGCTGAACGCGGTCGCCAGAGTCTCACCGCGGGCGACCGTGCTGATGCGCCGCGGCCAGCTGCACCGGGCCGGCCAGGGGTGGGTGCTGGTCGTCCCGGCCGAACACGCCGGCACCCCCGCCGGCAGCGCCCTGGCCCAGGCGCTGGCTGAAGCCCCGGCCACGGTCAGGCTGACCTACCTGTCCTGAGCGGCCCGCGCGCCCAGGGGTGTGCCCATGCCGTGGATCCTCATCGGGTGCCTGGCCGGCGGCCTGTGGCTGCTGGCCTCCACCTACGTCCCTGTCCTGGGCGCCCCGCTGGACGTCGCCATCCACGGGCTGCCGCAAGTCGGCCAGTCCGGGCTGCTGCGCCTGCTGGAGCTGCTCGGCGCCGGCCCGGAGCTGGCCTACACCCGCTCCCTCGGGGCGCTGCTGTCGGTGCTCACCCCCGGCCTGGTCCTGGTGGTGCTCGCCGGGACGGTCCGCGCCGCCCGGGCCTCCCGCCGCACCGCCGCCGTCGTCCTGGTCCTGGCCGCGGTCTCCAGCCTGTTCTTCCTCCCACCCACCCAGGCGCTCGGGCTGGTGCTGCTGGCCCTGCCGGTCGCCCTGGTGCTGAACATCGCCGGTGGGGTTGCTGTCGAGGCGCCGCTGGCCGCGACCGTAGTCGCCCTCACCGGGCGGATGGTCCACCAGGTGATCACCGGCACCCTGTCCTTCCAGCAGACCAGCGCCCAGCTGACCGGGATCGGCGGCGACCCGACGCTGTGGGTCCGGCTGCTGGCGATCGCCGCGCTCCTGCCGTGCCTGGCCGCGGTGCTGATGCTGCTGCGCCGCCGCTGAAGCCGGGTCGGCAGAACCGGGCCGACTGCCCCGGGAGGTCACCCCGTCACGCTGCGGGCCCGTGAGCACTCTCGCCGCTGGGGAAACCCCAGCCGCGGCCGCCCCGCCCACGTGGCGCGCGGCCGCCATCGAAGTCCTGTCCGTCACCGGCCGACCCATGCGGGCCAAGGAGATCGTCGAGTACGCCACCCAGGTGGGCCTGCGGCCCCCGTCGACCACCCGCACCCCGGACCGGTCGGTCAGCCGGGACCTGCACGCCGTCATCCGCGGCGGCGGCCCGGTGGTCGCTCTGGCCCCGGGGCTGTTCGTCTGCGCCGAAGCCGCCGCCGCCCACGCCGGTCGGTACGCCCCCGCCCGGACCCGCAGCACCGTCCGGCTGCCGGCGGAGCCGCTGGTTGCCGCTGTTGAGGCCCGCGGCGGGCTGGCCGAGTGCGGGCTGTCCCGCGCCGGTACCCCCGCCCACCCCCGGGCCGGGGCCTACCGGCGCCTGTACGAACGGTCCCGCGCCCGAGGCTGGATCGGGCTGTTCGACGCCGACGAGCTCGCCGTGAAGGTCCTCGGCGTCCACCCGTGCCGGGTGTGGGACGACGGGTGGTGGGAGGCCAACGCCCACGCCGACGAGATCGCCCGCACCACCGCGCAGCACCCTCCCCGCCCCGCAGGGGTCCCCGCCCTGGCCGCGGCCCAGTAACCCCCGCCCCACCCCAACCTCACCCAAGGCCCCCGGTCCCCACGGACCGGGGGCCTTCCGCGTGCCTGACCGGTGCTGCGGGGCATCCCCCGAACGGGCGACGACCTTGACGCCCGCCGCGCGGTGCTCACCGTGGCGGCCATGTGGCAGGACGCCCGCCGTGACGACGCGGCCCACGATGCCCTCCGGTACCTGTACGCCGCCACCTCGGCGCACCTGCGCGGACGGGCCGAGCAACGCGACCAGGTGCTGGACGCCGCCCTCGGGCACGTGGCGTTCGGGTGCCTGCTGGCCGCCGGGACCATGTCGGTGGCCGAGCAGCTGCGTGACGTCGCCGAGGCCCGCCGGATGCGCGGGGCGGTGATGATCGACCTGCTGTACCGGGCACGCAAGGACATGAGCCAGGGCCCGGACCTGCCCGCCACCATCCTCTCCGGCGCCCGCGCCTACCTGGCCGGGGCCACCGAGTTCTTCACCGACGACGAGCTGTGCCTGCTCGCCTCCCGCCAGGCCGCCACCGCCCAGGCGCTCACCCTCACCCTGGCCGCCGCGCTCACCTGGCGTGGCCACGACGCCGGCCAACCGGCCGTGCAGCTGGTCGACGCGGTCGTCACCGGGCTGGCCTCCCGCACAGGCTGCGACGGTCCCCCGCCCGGGTGACACCCACCCAGGCCCCAAGGCTGTCCGCCGCTGTTCCGATAACCCCACCCCGCCGGTCTCAAACGGTCGCTGGTGTCCCTGACCGCCCCATCCGGGGGCGGCGACACAAAGCAAAGGACCGTACCGATGACTGGTACCACCAGCACCCCCGCGACCGTCACCACCGCCCGCGCGGCCACCCGCGCCCGCCGCGGCCACCGACCCGCCTGCCTGCCGCCCGCGCAGCACGGCATCCGGTGGACCATCCGCAGCGGCCCTGACGCCTTCCGGGTCCGTGCCGTCACCGACACCAACCGCCCCGGCCGGCTCCGCTTCTACGACGTGACCACCGGCGACACCGTCCTGAAGGTCACCCACGGCCAGGCCCCGCTGCCGCCGACCAGCACCCTGCTGGTCCTGCTGCGCCAGTGCGACCCGGGCAAGCAGGTCCGCCGCCGGGCCGGGCTGTCCAAGCTCACCTGGCGCCTGCAGCACACCCCGGGCGGGTACACCGTGGAGCTGAAAGGCAACGGCGGGACCGGCTCCCACACCACCGCAGCGGTGCCCCTGCCGACCCTCGAGCAGGACGTGCGCGTCGTCGCCAACGCCCTCCTGGTCCACCTTCAGGTGTTGACCGGCAACCGGGCCGCGACCGACCCCGAGGCCCAGGCCGTCGAGCAGTACATGCTCAACGTGCTCGCCTCCCGCTGAGCCACCCCCACAGCGTTTGACGCCGTGCCCGCACACCTGGTGCGGGCACGGCGTCGCTGCGTCGGTTGCCATCCCGCCGGCCCCGGGGACGGTCCGGGCACGTGAACCACCCCACCACCCCCACCGACCCCCTCACCATCTGGGCGCAGGTCGAAGCCCGCCTGTCGACCGGCCGGTACCACGGGCAGGACTCTCCCGGCACCGTCGGCTGGTTCCCCGGGCACCGCCCGATCCTGCTCACCGCCCCCCACGCCGTGGCCCACGACCGGGACGGGGCCCGCAAGGCCGCCGACGTGGGCACCGGCGGCCTTGCGGTGACCGCCGCCCAGCTCACCGGCGCCTCCGCGCTGATCGCCACCGGCTACCAGCACGCCGACGGCAACCACGTCGGGCACGGCCCGTTCAAGACCGCCGCAGCGGTCGCGTTCCAGCGCGCCGGCACCGTGCTGGACCTGCACGGGATGGGCGACCACCACGGCGTCGACATCTGCCTGGGCACCGGCGCCACCCCGCCGGGGCGCAACGAGCTGCTCGAGGCCGCCCACCAGGTGTTCACCTCCGCCGGGTTCACCGTCACCATCGACACCCCGTTCGCCGCCCCCGGGGAGCACACCGTCACCTCCACCGCCCAACGGGCCGGGCTGGCCGGGCTCCAGGTGGAGATCTCCGGGTGGCTGCGCCGGCCGTGGGCCTCCACCGAGGCCTGCGGTGCGGTCCTGGCCGCACTGGTCGAGCTGGTGCACAACCTCCCCGACCACTGACCTGGTCCTGCTGGCCCCCGCCGTTCCGACGCTGTGGCTGCGCGGCGAGGCACGCCGCCCCATACGACGACCCCCAGGGAGCCAGCGGTGACGACACCAGTGCGGAACGGGAACCGACCCCGTAAGGAAGCGTTCTTCGTCCAGGTGAAGAACGCCGACGAGAAGCCGATCTTCTTCGACGCGACCGACCACCTCGGCAAGCCGATGCCGTACAGCGAGCCGCTGGCCACCGCGGCCCTGCGGGTCCTGGACGACGCTGTCGTCTTCAGCGTGCTGCGCCTGACGAAGAAGGCCCGCACCCGGATCGTGCCCGGTGACGGGTCGGCCCCCGAGCCGCTGCGCCTGCCGCACAGCCCCCTGTCCCGCCTCGAGCGGCGCCTGGCCACCGTCCGTGACCGTCTCACCCCCGAGGTGGTCATCGTCGAGATCGAGGACGAGGAGCACGTCCTGACCCTGACCCGGGACGAGAACAAGGTCGCGACCCTGGCCACCCCGGTCGACGCCGAGGAGGGGTCGCTGACCCTGCCGAAGTCGGCGCTGCGGGTCTCGGCGTACATGCTCTCCCCGCGCGGCAAGGCTGTCGCGGTCGGGTTCATCGGCCACATCGGCCGCCCGGAGACCCCCGAGACCGTGGTCCGGGCCGCCTCCCTGGCCCTGTCGTACCTGTCGAACCTGCAGGTGTTCAAGCTGGTCGCCGGCATCGACATCGTCAACGTTCCCGCCCCGGCGGCCCGCCCGGTGGTCCACCGGGTCGTCCGCAAGCCCTCCGACGAGGTGACCGTGAAGGTCCCGGTCCGGCTGTGGAGCACCGCCTCCGGCGCCCCGGCCCAGGTGGCCGCCGGCTTCGTCGACGTCAAGGTGGACCTGGACACCGCCAACCCGGTCTCGGGCCGGCTGCTGTTCCACTTCACCCCCGACGCCGCGCTCGCCGAGGCGTTCGAGGCCTACCGGGGGCAGATGGACCGGGCCGTCACCCACGAGATGACCAAGTACCTGGGCGCCGACGAGATGGAGGGCCTGGTGTACTCGATCGCCCTGGGTGAGCTGTCCGAGGGTGACCTGGAGCGACTGCGCAACGCCGCCGCCACCGTCACCGGGCTGGACCTGGCCGAGCGGGACTTCGCCCCCTTCGTCCCCCAGGTCTGACCCCCGCCTGAAGGACCCGCCGGCACCCCGGGGTGCCGGCGGGTCCTCGGCGCGCCCGGGCGCGATTGCCCCACCGGGGGCCGCCCTCACGGTCCAGACGGCTGAACGAACCGCCGACAAGTGAGGAAGCCATGACGTCCCTGCACGAGATCGACCCGGCCAAGGTGGTCGCCCTCGACATCGAGACCGACACCGACGGGGTGAACGGGCTGGACCCGCGCGAGTCCCGGATCACCGAGATCGCCCTGGCGAGCGCGGACCGGGAGGTGCTCCTAGCCGACGCGGCCGAGGTGGACCTGCTGTCCGGTCTGGCCCAGGTGCTGGACGACCTGCCCGCCGGCTGCGTCCTGGTCACCTGGAACGGCACGTTCTTCGACTGGCCGTTCATCTACTCGCGCACCCTCAAGGCCGCCGACCCCCAGGTTCCGGCCACCCGCTGGGCGCTGACCCCGCGACGGGACCGCACCCCCAAGTACGACTACCTGCCGGGCTGGTCCTACGGCGTCGACGCCGCCTGGCGCGACCGGACCGACCCCACGGTGGTCCGGCACACCAGCTACGACATCTCCTTCGACTACAAGGAGCTGGCCGCCCGGCTGGGCGTCAAGCACTCCCTGAAGCCTGTCGCCCAGGCCCTGGGGATCGAGATGATCGAGGTCGACCGGACCCGGATGCACGAGCTCACCGCGCAGGAGCGGGCCGCCTACGTCTTCTCCGACGTCCGCGGCACCCGCCAGCTGGCCCTGCAGCTGCCCACCCTGACCGTGGCAGCCTGACCGGGAGTGCCCCACAGGAGGCGCCGAGCACCCTGCTCGGCGCCTCCTTCCGCGTTGCCCCCGGTGCGCTACCGGGACGCTCCGCCCTGCCCGCACAGGGTGGGGCATGAACAAGCAGACCACCGCCGCGTTCGCCACCGCCAACCTGCCGCTGACCGTGCTCCTGGCGCTCGGGCCGGTGGTCACCGTGTTCGCACTGCAGTCGTGGGCGGACTCCGGGGCCCACCTGGTGACCGGACTGCACGTCTACCTGCTGGTGGGCCTGCTGGCCTGGTCCCCGCTGCCGCTGTCGCTGCCGGCGGTGCTGCTGGCCAACCACCGGGACGCGGCGCTGCACGGGATGCGGGGGGTGGTCGGCCGGTGCGTGCGCGCGGCCCTGCTGGTGCCCTACCTGCTGACCCACCCGCACAGCGAGGTGAAGGTGGAGACCGCCGCCAGCCTGGCCGGGTTCATCACCGCGTGCTGGTGGGCCGCCCCGGTGCTCCTGGCCGGCTTCACCGGCTGACCCGGCCCCGTGGCCGATCCCCGGCCGCTAGGTCATAACCCCGAACCGTGAGATTATGACTTTCTGCCATTACTCATATTCTCAGGAGTGGGGTTCTATGACTTCGTCGACGGCGGCCGGGGCCGGACGCTGGCCTGCCCTGCAGTGGGAGGAGCACCAGTGGGTGCCCGCTGCGGTCTCCGGCGTCCGCTCCGAGCGGGACCTGTACCCGCGACGGTACTCCGCTGCCGTCCCACCGCTCATCGCCGAGCTGACCCCGTTGCCGGCCAGCGCAACCCTCGCCCTGGCCGAGCAGGCCGCCCGGGCACTGACCGAGTTCGACGCCGAGCTCGGCGCCCGGGTGCACAACTTCGCCCCGGTGCTGCTGCGCTCGGAGGCTGCCTCCTCCTCCCAGATCGAGAACCTCACCGCCTCGGCCCGGGCGATCTTCTCCGCCGAGCTCGGCGCCCGCGGCAGCCGCAACGCCGTTGAGATCACCGCGAACACCCGGGCGATGCAGGCCGCGGTGGACCTGGCGGAGAACATCACCGCGGCGACGATCGCCGCGATGCACGAGGTCCTCATGGACGCCCAGCCCCGGCACACCCCGGGACGCTGGCGGCAGGAGGCGGTCTGGATCGGCACCCGCTCCGACAGCCCGGTCGACGCCGAGTACGTCGCCCCGCACCACACCCGCGTGCCCGGGCTCATCGAGGACCTGGTCGCGTTCACCCGCCGCCGGGACATCCCCGCCCTGGTCCTGGTGGCCGTCGCGCACGCCCAGTTCGAGACGATCCACCCGTTCACCGACGGCAACGGGCGCACCGGCCGGGCCCTGGCCCAGTCGATGCTGCGCCACCTGCAGGTCACCAAAACGGTCGCGGTGCCGGTGTCCGCCGGGCTGCTGGCCGACGTCGAGGGGTACCACGCTGCGCTGACCGCCTACCGGGCCGGGCAGGTCGACCCGATCGTGGAGGCGTTCGCGGCCGCGTCCCTGCGCGCCGTGGCCAACGCCCGCCAGCTGGTCGCCGAGATCGACCAGATCCGGGCCCGCTGGGAAGGCCGGCTGACCGCGCGGCGCAACAGCAACGCCTGGAAGCTGCTGGACGTGATCGCCCGCCGCCCGGTACTGACCGCGGCCGCGGCCGCCGAGGAGCTCGGAGTACGGACCCCGAACGTGTACCCGCCGCTGCGGGCCCTGGTCGCCGCCGGGATCCTGACCTCCAAGCAGGAGCACCGGCTCGGGCCGTTCTACCGCAGCGACGAGGTGCTTGCCGCGGTCGACGCCTTCGCCGGGCGCGCCGGCCGCCGCGAGCGGCGGTAGCCGCCCCTCCCCGATCGCCGGCTCCGCCACCGGGGCCGGTCCTGGTTGCCGCCGCCGGGTGCCTGTGAACCGTCCCAGAGGACTTCAAAGCGTCCTCCCAGGGAGTTGCCGTGATCTTCAGGCTCGCGCGGGCCGCCTCGTTCACCCTCACCGTGGCCCTGCTGCTGGCCGGTCTCACCACCGCACCACCGGCCGGGCCCGGCGCCACCCACCCCTCCCCCGCCACCCTCGCGCCGCCCGCCCCCACCGGGCGGGTCTGGACGCTGGGGGCCGGTGCCGCGCAGGCCACAGCCACGCAGCTGGCCCACGGGGCCGGGGAGGTGCTGACCACCTACCGCGCCCACCTGGCCGCCCGGGCGCTCGCTGGTGCGGGACGGGCCGGCAAGCAGGCGTGGGCCGGGGCGGTCGCCGCCGGCCGCCCCGCCTCCCCGCAGGCCAGCCAGGTCACCCAGGTCACCCAGGTCGCCGCTGCACCGCGCGCCGCGGCGGACTCGAGCCCGGCCGGGCAGAGCGTCCCGCCGCGTCGGGCGCAACCGCAGGTGTTCACCGCGACCGGGCAGGTGGCCCGGTTCGTGTCCGTCGCGGCCGCCAACGTCCGCTCCGGGCCGGGGACCGGGTACCCGGTGGTGGGGTCCCTGGCCCGGGGCGCGCAGGTGCGCGGTCCCAGCGACGGGGCGTGGGTGAAGATCGGGGAGGGCCGGTTCGTCTCGTTGACGGTCACCTCTGCCACCGAACCGACCGCCGGCCGGGCCGCCGTCGCCTCCCCGCGGCCGGCCCAGCCGGCGGCCAGCGGGTGGGATGCGGCGTTCTGGGCGGCCGTGGACCGGATCCCGGGCTACGACCCGGCGGTGGCTACCTTCCACGCCCGCCACCAGGCGAACTACGGTGTGACCGACCTGCGCGGCCGGGACATCTGGGTAGGCCGGCACACCCCCGTCCACCGGCTCTACGCGGTCGTCACGCACGAGTACGCCCACCAGCTGATGGTGCAGGCTTACGGGCGGGACTGGCAGACCGCGGTGAACGAGGTGAACCGGTACTACGGGACGACCGGCCTGACCGGGGTGGAGTACCTGGCCGACTGCGCCGCGTACGCCCTCGGCGCCGACTGGGGCCACTACCTGCCGGGCGGGTGCACCGCGCACCAGATGGCCGGGGCGCGCGCGGTCCTGGCCGGGAAGCAGCTGCCGTGACCTCCCAGGCGGACCACCCGGCACTGCGGGACGAGCCCGCGCGGGCGGGTTCGCTGGCGCGGGTGCTCCTCACCCTGCACCTGGCGGGGCTGACGCTGCTGGTCGCCCACCTGTCCGCGTCGGCCGGCACCGTCCCCGCGTCCCTGGCCGCTTGGGCCTCCGGGGTCGGCGCTCAGGTCCCGCCGGGCCCGTGGCTCCCGCCGCTTCTGCTGGGTCTGGCGGTGACCATCGTGGTGTGGCTCGTGACGCCCCCGGCCCCGGACACCGGTCGCCGGCGCACGTGACCCGCCCGGGTGCGCGCCAGCCCGCCCCGGTGGGGACCGGGGCGGGCTGGGGGTGGTTGGGGCTTCTCAGGCGGGGACGGTCACTCCGGTCACCGCGCGTGCGAACTGGGTCAGGTCAGCCACCCGCCGTCCCGGCGGGGTCGGCACGTGCTCGTTGTACGGCCACGAGCGCAGGTAGGCGTCCACGCCCGCCTGCCGCAGCGCGGTGAAGTTCTCCGGTCGGTCCTCGATGAACACCTGGCACGGCACCGTGGTCTTGTCCGCGGCGATCGTCAGGGTGTCGAACGGGACCCCGTGGGCCTCCAGCCAGGCGTGGGTGAGCTCCAGCGCCCGGCCCGGGCTGCCCCAGCTGCCGCGGTCGGTGACCAGGTGCAGGGAGTGCCCCGCCCCGGCCAGGGCCCCCAGGGCGTCCACGACCCCGGGCAGGGGGTCACCCTCCCCGAAGATGACGCCGGCCTCGACGCCGGCGTGCACGTCGGCCAGGAACTCCTGCAGGCTCATCCCCCAGTCGGTGAAGAACGCCCACTGGCGCGCCGGCGGCATGGTCGCCTGGTCCAGCCCGTAGACCTGGACCCGGTAGCGGCGCACCGCGCCGACGAAGTCGTACAGGCAGCCGTCGATGTCGATGCCGACGGCCAGGGGCGAAGCGGGTTCGTTGTACGTGGTTTCCATGCCAGGACACCGTCTGTGCCGGCCGACGGGGGGCAACCGGGCCAGGTGAGCGCGAATGCCCCAGCACCGGGTCCGGGCAGCGTCCCTGGCATGACCGAGCAGACCCCCGCCCTTGCCGCCACCGAACCGGAGACCGCTCCGCAGAGCCGGCCGTTCCTTCTGGCTCACTTCTCCGACACCCACGTCGGGCGCACCCAGTACCCCGTGGTCTCCCCCGTCTCCGGGCGCAACCAGCGCGAGCAGGACATGCTGCGGGCGTTCGCCCAGGCGGTGGAGGACATCCACGCCTGGGACCCGCCGCTGGTCATCCACTCCGGCGACGTCGGCGACAAGTCCCTGCTCAGCTACCGGCTCCAGCTGGCCATCCAGAACGCCTTCCAGCGCCTGTCCCGCCGCCGGGACGGCACCCCCCGGTTGAACGTGGTCATCTCCGGCAACCACGACCAGCCGCGAGACCCGCGGGAGCCGTGCTACCTGGAGCCGGCGCTGCGACCGCTGAAGTCGGTCATCGTCGTCACCAACCGGTACGAGCAGGTCGACGTCAGCCCCTACATCGAGCGGGGCGAGGCGCCGGAGGAGCTGCGCGACGTCGTCCTGCACTGCCTGCCGCACGACGCGCTCAAGCGGGACGACTGGTCCGACGTCACACCGGTCGCGGGCAAGGTGAACATCCTCATCAGCCACGGGGTCGTCGGCGGGTCCGAGCTGTACAAGCGCTGCCACGGCCGGGAGTACTCCATCCCGATCGAGGTCCTCACCCGCGGGTGGGACTACGTGGCGATGGGCCACTTCCACAAGCCTGGCCCGGTCTGCGTGGGCGGGTTCAAGGAGGACACCACCCCGATCTGGTACGCCGGTTCGACCGAGAACTGCGGCTTCTCCGACCTGCGCGACGGTGTCGGCGGCCGCGGCTACCTGCAGGTGCAGGTCGCCAAGGGCCAGGTGCCGAAGGTGACCAAGAAGGACCTGCCGATCCGGGCCATGTTCCGCCTGCCGGCGATCGACGCCACCGGGCTGGACTACGAGCAGCTCACCGACAAGCTGCTGGAGAACATCCGGGCCGCCGACCTGGCGGGGGCGGTCGTGGACCAGAAGGTCCTGGGCGTCTCCCGGGACACCTGGTCCCTGGTCGACATCGGCCTGGCCCGCAAGGTCGCCTCCGACGCGCTGTGGTACCAGGTCACCCCGATCTTCGCCGAGGCCGAGGCGGGCACGGAGGAGGAGAACCGGGAGAAGCTCGGCGACCTCGGTGTGGTGCTCACCGAGACCATCGCAGCCCTGGTCCCCCAAGGCGACCAGCCGGAGGTGACCGCGCTGGCCCGCAAGCTGCTCGGCTCGGCCCTGTCCTCTCTTCCTGGTGAGGAGGAGGGGGGCGGGCAGGAGCAGCCGGCCGACCCGGCCCCGACGGAGGCGGCGGTCGCGTGAGCCGCCCAGTGCGCCAGAACCCGCCACCGGCACCCTGCCCGACCGTGACCCTGCCCCTCCCCCACCGTAAGGACGACCCACGATGCTGACCCGGCTTCGGCTCATCAACTTCCGCCGGCACCAGGACACCGAGCTGGACCTGTCCGAGGACGCCCAGATCATCGCCATCACCGGCCGCAACGGCGCCGGGAAGTCCTCACTGCTCGAGGGCATCCTGTTCGCCCTGTACGGTGAGTCCCGGCACGGGCGGCGGGGCCTGGCCAAGATGGTGCGCCGCGGCGCGGAGTTCGAGGGCATGCAGGTCGAGCTCGCCATGACGGTCGGCGGGGTCGAGTACGAGATCACCCGGCGGTACGAGCGCGGCAAGTCCTCGGCGGTCATGTTCGCCGGCGGCAACAAGGCAATGGAGTCCCCCGACGGGGTGACCGCCGAGGTGACCCGCCTGCTGGGGATGGACGCCGTCGGGTTCCGCCTGGCGGTCATCGCCCAGCAGTTCGACGTCGACGGCCTGGCCGACCTCACCCCCGCCAAGCGGAAGGCGACGATCACCCGCCTGCTGCGCCAGGACGCAATCACCACCGCCGCCAAGAACGCCCGCGACATCCGCAACCGGGAGCTGGACATCGTCCGCGCCTTCGGCGCCGGCCCCGACTTCACCGAGCTGGAGGCCGAGGCCAGCGCCGCCGAGCAGGAGGTGGCCGGGTTCGAGGCCGCCCGGGACCAGTCCCGCGCCGTCCTGGCCGATCTCGACGCCGAGCTGGAGGCGACCGAGGACGTCGAGGCCGCCTGGCGCGCTGCCGAGCTGGCCGTCGCCCGCGCCCAGACCAAGGTGGAGGCCGGTGAGGCCGAAGTGGCCCGCATCCAGGCCGACCTGGACCGAGTGCGTGTGCCCGAGCTGCTCGCCGAGGCCACCCGCCCGCTCATCGAGATCACCGGTGAGCTGTCGGAGGTGAACATCCAGATCGCCCAGGGGCAGGCCGCCAAGGAGCGGGCCGAGCAGGCCGCGACCACCCGGGCGGACCTGGACCGGGTCCTGGCCCGCCTGGCCCAGCTGGACCAGGAGGTCGGGGAGGACACCCCGGCGACCGTCGCGATGCAGGTCGCCAAGGTCGCCGGCCAGATCTCCGGGAAGCAGGAGGCGATCGCCGAGCTCGAGGCCGCACGCCAGCAGCTGCGCACCGACTACGGGGCGGCCCAGGCCCGGCTCGCCCTGCTGCAGGAGCGGGAGGCGGCCGCTGCGGCCCTGGGTGATGTCTGCACCACGTGCGAGCAGGCCGTCTCCGGGGAGCACAAGGAGGCCCAGGCCCGGGTGCGCAAGGCCGAGCGGGAGGAGCTGACCGCGGAGCTGGAACGGCTCACCGCCGAGGGTGAGGCCGCCAGCGCCCGGATCAGCGAGCTCGCGGCGAAGGTGGCCGAGCTGGCCAGGGAGCGTGACGCCCTGACCCGCCGTCGTGGCGTGGTGGAGTCCGCGGCGAACGAGCGGCGGGAGCTGACCGTCCGCAAGGAGCAGTACGAGGCCCGGCTGTCCAGGATCCAGGTCGAGGAGGTCGACCTGGACAGCCTGTACGAGCGCAAGGGCCTGCTGGAGGTGGAGCGGGCCCAGGCCGAGCAGGCCGAGGAGGTCGCCCGGCTGCGCGTGCAGGCTCTGGAGCGCAAGGAGGCGTTGCGCACCGCCCTGGAGCAGGCCGGCGCCCGTCTGCAGCAGGCCCGCGAGGAGCTCGAGCTCACCACGCCGGGCACCGACCTGGCCGCCGCCCACGCACGCCGGCAGGAGAAGGTCGCCGCTCGCAGCGCCGAGGCCGAGCTGGTCGCCGCGGTCGAGACCGACCTGGCCGCGGCCCGGGAGCGGCTGCGGTCGGTGCAGCGGGCCCAGGCCGACGCCCGGGCCCAGGCAGCCCGGGCCGCCAAGCACCGCAAGGCCGCCGACACCGCGGCGAAGGCCGCGCAGGTCCTGGCCGAGACCGCGGCCCGCATGTCCACCCAGATCCGCCCCGCCCTGGAGGGGGAGATCTCCACGATCCTGCAGCAGCTGTCCGAGGGCCGGTTCACCGCGGTGAAGGTGTCCGACGACTACGAGATCACCGTCGAGGACGACGGGGCGTTCCAGCCGCTGACCGAGTTCTCCGGTGGGGAGTCCGTCCTCATCGCCCTCGCGACCCGCCTGGCGCTGGCGAACATCGTCGCCGGCCGGCAGGGCACCGGGCGGGCCGGGTTCCTCATCCTGGACGAGGTGTTCGGCTCCCAGGACGAGGGGCGCCGTGAGGCGATCCTCACCGGGCTGCGGTCCCTGCGCGCCCTCTACGGCCAGATCCTGCTGATCTCCCACGTCGGCGGTCTGGAGGAGACGGCCGACCGGGTCCTGGAGGTCGACGTCGAGGAGGTCGACGGGCGCAGGGTCGCCGAGGTGCGCGCCGCCTGACCCGCACGACACAGATACCCGATACCAGCCGTATCGGGTATCTGTGTCGTGCGGTGCCCTCAGCCCTGGTCGATCTCGACGCCGAGGTCGGCGGCCAGGATGGACGTGACCAGCGCGCTGCGTGATCCGGCCTGGTACTGCTCGAGGGTGTCGTCGAGCACCTCCAGCTGGGCCCCGTTGAGGTAGACGAACAGCTGGACGGAGGTGTCGATCTCGCGGCGGCGGCGCGAGAGCGGCTTGCTCGGCATGGGTCCGCTCACGGTGACGCGCCGGGTGAACATGGTGGGCAGGCGGTGGTACTGGCGGTTGAACGCCTCGAGGAACACCTCCGAGGCGGTCTGCTGCCGGGTCGACTGGGCGGCACGCACCGCGTCGCGCACCTGCACCGGCACCCACACGCCCACGGACTTGCCCCGGTCGTGGGCCGCGGGGTCGTCTAGCAGGTGGATACGCCCCTGGGTATCGGTCTGGCGCCAGGACAGGCGGGCTTCGACCACTCCGGTGGCCCGGGCCAGGTCGGACAGGTGGCCGGTCAGGTTCTCCAGGTGGGCGGGGTCGGTGACGTCGATGTCGTAGGACCTGCCGCCGGCTACGGGCCGGACGCGGGTGATCACCAGGTCTCGCACACCGAGACGGCCGAGCACGTCGCGCAGGGCCGCCGCCTGACGCTTCTCCTCCCCTGTGCGCAGCTCGGCTTCGGTGGCCGGGACGGCGGCGACCGGCATGGGCGGGCTCGCCGGCTGACCCGCGGTAGGCGCCGGTTCGGGGGCGACCTGCAGGTGGCGCGCTGCTTGGGTGTCCCAGGAGGGTCGTTCCACTCCCCCGGTGTCGACCGGCGGACCCGGCTCAGACGCCTGCTCCGGGCCAGGGTCGGTGTCGGGCTGGGGCCGGCTGCTGTCCCCGGGGGCCTGCTCTGCGTCGGTGTCCTCCTCCGGCAGCGGAGGCGGGGGCGGGGGCGCGAACAGGGACTGCCAGTCGCGGTCCCCGGCGGACTTGGCGTCGGTGGCGTTGCTCATGAGCCGGCCGCCTGGGTGCTCTTGCGGCCGACGACGGCGTTGAGGATCTCGGTGGTGAGGAGGGCGTAGTCGCCGGCCAGCTTGTGCGCGGACTGGGCCCAGTACTCCTGCTGGGTGGCCTTGCCGCTCTTGCGCCGCTCGTACCACTTCGGGGCCTTGGAGACCAGGTCCCGCTCGTACTCGTGGACGAGCTTGCCCAGGGCGCGGGCCTGGACGGCCGGGGCCTCCAGGTAGCGGATCTGGGTGTTGAACACGGGGGCGACGTCGCCCAGTCCGGCTTGGACCTGGTCACGGACGGTCTTCTGGATGCGGGTGGCGGAGGCGCCGATGCCGAACAGGACGACGCCGAGCAGCTCGAGCTGGGGGTTGACCTGACGTGCGTTCAGGAACGCCTCGCCGGCCCGGGACAGCCCGTCCAGGGACGCCTCGTCGGAGCGGGTCGGGATGACGACGTAGTGCCCGGCGCACAGGGCGATGTCCTGCAGGTACCTGTCCCCCGGCGGGGTGTCGACCAGGATCAGGTGGTAGCGGGAGGCGATGGGCCTGAGCGCCTCCTCCAGGACGGTGCGCGGGTTGCGACCCCGGTCCGCCAGGTTGCCGGCGATCTTGACCACGTCATCCACGTAGGAGCCTCCGACGACCACATCCAGGCCGGGTCGCACGTCTTTCAGCGGCTCGATGGGTCGGCCGAACTGCAGCGCCTCCAGGAGCGCCTGTCCCCGGTCATCTCCCTCGGAGCGGAAGTAGCCCAGGTCGCGGCCGAGGTTGCCCTGGGGGTCCAGGTCGACCGCGAGGGTCCGGTACCCGGCCTCGGCCGCGAGCCCGGCGATGTTCGCCGTGAGACTCGTCTTGCCTACGCCGCCCTTGCCGTTTGCGAGGAGAACCGCACTTTCCAGCATCTGACCTGCCCTTTCTCACGTCCCGGTCCGCCCGCCGGCCTGCCCCGCTGCCTGCGTGGTGCCACGTGGCACATCAGTGGCACCGGCCTGGCGACCCTCTCCTCCGCGACGTTACAGGTGTGGCCATTGGGTTTCGTGGTACGAGGTGGGTGTGTCGTGGTGGCCCACAGCCAGCAGTAGGGCTCGGCGTACTCCTACAGCCTCCCATGGGGCTCCACCGTCGGGCTAGTGGGGACACACCTTCCGTCCACGATCCCTTGTGCGGTTTCGTGGGTTCCCACGGTCTTTCACTGTCTGGTGTGGCTGCTTGCGGGGGGCCTTTGGCGGATGCGTGCTGCCACCGGCGCTCTGTGGTGCGTATGTTGAGTGCCACGGCATTCCGCTTCTGTGTATCTGTGCAGGTCGCCGCCCAAACACGCCGTCGGGACACACTTAGTGTTGAGTGGTCTGTGGAGTGCCCCACGGGTGGCTTTGTGGTCTGCCATGGGGCGGTTGTGCTGCATCGCAGCCTTCCGTTGTGCACCACGTTGGGCTGTGGCGGCCCATCCCGCCGCGTGGTGCCCCGCTTCCGGCTCCATGCTGGTCCACTGTCTGTCGCGTGCTTCAGGTTGGGCCTGTGGTGCCTTGTTGCAGGCTGTGGCTCGCCATGGGGCCTCTGCCGACGGGCCCGCGGGGTCACACAGCGGCTTGCCGTGGACAGTGGGGTCCCGCGGGGTGCTGGTGCGCCACGGGGTGTGGTGTGGCGGAGCCTCGGCCGGGCCCCGGGCCCGCAGCGGGCCGGATCCACCGTCCCGGGCGCCTAGACTGTGACCCGACCGTTTCGGTGTCCGCCAGGGGAAAGGGTGTTAGGTGGGGGAAGAGGAGTCCGGGCCGGATTGTGTGCGCGTCCTGCTCGTCGATGACCACCCGCTGATGCTGGACGCGCTGCGCGGCCGGCTGGAGGCGGACGGGGGGATGCGGGTCGTGGGGACCGCTTCGAACGCCCGGCAGGCTCTCGATCGGTACGGCGCGACCCGGCCTGACGTGGTGCTGTGCGATGTGGGGTTGGGTCGCAACCAGGAGAACGGCATTGATGTGACCCGGCAGCTGCTGGCCGCGCACCCGGATGCCCGCGTCCTGATGTTCACCGGGTACGAGGACCAGGAGCTGGTGCAGGAGGCGTTGGCGGCCGGCGCCGTGGGGTACGTGGTGAAGCGGGCGCCGCTGCCTGAGCTCATCTCGTGCATCAACGAGGCGGCCGCGGGGGAGCGGGAGGTGCATGACCGGCAGACCTACCGGGAGATGATGGGTGCCTTGCGCCGCCCGAAGCCGGACACCCCGCCGGTCCGTCTGACCGCGCGTGAGCAGGCGGTGCTGCAGCTGATGGCCCGGGGTGTGACGACGAACAAGGGGATCGCCCAGGAGCTGAAACTGTCCGAGGCCTCGGTCAGCACCTATGTCAACCGGGTGGTCCACAAGATGAACGTGGAGGGCCGTGCGGCGGCGATCGCGAAGGCCTACCGCGAGGGGATGGTGGACCGGGACGCCAAGCTGCGGTTGCGGACCGGCCCCTGACCTCAGGAGGGCCCCGTTCAGCCGGCCTGGGAACCGATGCCGTCCTGGTGGGTCTGCCGTTCGGTTCGGGCGCGCTCCAGGGCCTGCTCGAGGGTCATCGCCTTGCGCTGGCCGAGGGAGAACCCGCCCAGGTAGCCGCCGGCGACGGGGCCGCCGTTGAGGCCGGTGTAGGCGTGGGTGATGCACTGCTCGCGGACCGGGCAGGTGAACCTGCACCTGTTGAGGACCTCGTCGTTGATGACGTGCCCGGCCTCGACGAAGAAGTCCTCGATGCGGCCGTCGGTGGCGCAGGCGGCACGGTCCAGCCAGTCGTACCGGGTCTGCTCCAGGGTCGTGTCGCTCATCGGGGTCGGCCTCTTCCGGGTTCGGGTGCACTGCGCGTCTACCTGTGCCTGGGGGCGTGCGCAGCGCACTCACCGCAATCTGGTCAGCACGGCCGGCCTACGGTCGCCGGTCCCTGGTGGCGCCGCTGTCCGGTCCGGCCAGGGCGGGGGAGTGGGTCGCGATCGGCGCCAGGACCGAGACCAGGGCCGCGGGGGCGCCCGGCTGGTCCCGCAGGAAGGTGATGACCTTGCCGGCCAGGGCGCGCAGGTTGGCCTTCCAGAGGTGCTCGGGGGTCTGGAGGAGGGTCAGGGTGCCCCCGGCCCAGACCGAGGACAGGGTGACCGTGCCGTCCGGCCCTTGCCCGGGACGCAGCAGCGCCCGGGTGGCGCCGTACGGGCGGCGGGACCACAGGGAGGTCAGCAGCGTCACCGTGTCCGGAACCAGGGCGACGTACTCGGCGTGGGGCCCGGTGACGGTCAGGACCCCGGTGACGACCGGTTCGCTCCCTTCGCCCCACAGGCCGCTGTCGTGGACCAGGCTGAGGCGGTGCAGGCGCAGGGCGGGTGCGGTGGCGGTGGCGGTCACGGTCAGATCCTGACCGGTCCCGCCCCCGGTGATCGCCGCCGTTGTGGGGCAGGACCGGTCGGTCTGGTGGGTCAGTCGACCCCGAAGACCTCCCAGGGGTTGTCGGAGTCCGCCTCGGGGATCCGGTAGGTGCTGCCGCTCTCCACGGACACCTTGGCCATGTCCGGTTCGCGGAGCTGCTCGAGGGTCTTGGCGGCAAGGGCGGGGTCGTCGGCCTTGGCGATCACCTGCTCGACCAGCTCGGTGGGGATGCCCTCGGTGAGCCGCTGGACGCTGCCGCGGGTCATGCCGAGGGTGGCGGTGGCGTCCTTGCGGGCGCCGGGGCCCTTGGCCTTCCCGGTCTTCCACGCCGGCCGGGGGAACTGGACGACGAGCTGGCCGCGCAGGTTGTACGCCTTGAGGGCCATCTGGCCCTTGGGCAGGGTGAGCATCCTCTCCTTCTGCCCGGCCGGCATGCGCCCGTAGACCCCGGAGTCGAGCTCGGTCTCGGAGACGATGCCCGCGGCGCGGGTGGCGGCGTTGCCGAGGATCTGGGTGTCGACCTGGGAGATGAACTGGGCGGCGCCCCACAGGGACATGCCGGCGTAGCGGCCGGTGGCGGAGATCTTGCGCAGGATGTTGCGCACGGCGCTCATCTCACCGCCGCTGGCAGGGGCGAACATGTTCAGCTCGTCGGCGAACAGGATGAGGTGGTCCAGACCGAGCTCGCCGTGCTCGGCCGACTCCAGCAGCCGGGTGCAGGTGCGGGCGATGACCGCGGCCTGCACGATCGTCTCCAGGCCGGCGATGTCGACGACGACGACCTGGCCGGGGCGCCAGTCGCGCACCGGGACGTCGTCGGTGTCCTTGGCCTTGCCGGTGGTGAGCAGGCCGCCGCACCGGCCGGGCAGCGACATGATCTGCTTGCGGGCCCGGCGCAGGGTGGCCACGTGGTGGGACCGCCAGCCGGTGGCCCGGTCCTGCTCCTCGGCGTCAGCGATCTCGGTGTCGATCCACTTCTCGAACTTGTCGAAGGTGTCGATGCGCTTCCCGGGGTCCTCCGAGCGCAGCAGGATCGACTCGAAGTCGCCGAAGAACGCCATCATGTTGTCGTTGTCGAACAGGGAGGGGAAGAAGTACCGCAGGTAGGGCCAGACGGTGCGCAGGTCCCACCGCAGCGGCTCGGCGGTCTCCTTGCTCGAGCGGGTCAGGTTGCTGCCCGGCAGGGCGGGGGCGTAGACGACCACGTCCTCGAACGGGGTGGCGGGCACCCCCATGGCCTCGTAGATGGCCAGGTCGGTCTCGGACAGCTCGTACCCGGCGGCAGGCGGCTCGTCGAGGTTGACCAGGTCCTGGCCCTTGACGTTGAAGATGATCGCTCCGACCGAGTCCCCCTCGCGCCGGCCGGCGTGGATCGCCGAGCGGAGCAGCACCCCGGCGAAGGAGGTCTTGGCAGCCATGCCGGACAGGCCGCCGACGGTCAGGTGGGCCGACTCCGGCCCGAGCAGGGTGTGCCCGTCGAGGGCGACCTTGGCGTAGCTGCCGTCGGCCAGGGGGACGACGCCGGCGGAGATGGGCCAGTCGATGTTGTCGTACCCGCACGCGGCGAGCATCTCGGTGGCGGTCGCCGGCCGGACGGTCCCGGCGCGAACGGGCCGCATCCGCTCGGAGTGGAACACCTGGACGACGGCGACGAGGACCTCGTCGGTGCGGGCGACCGGGCCGGTGGCCGAGCTGGTGTTGCGCATGTCGGCCTGGAGGGGGTCCTTGTCGGTGCCGATGGTGATCAGGTCGGTGACGGTCCCGACGACGGTGCCCTCGGAGGTGTCGGCGGCGACCGGGGTGCCGATGACGACGGACTGGCCGTGCGCGGCGTCGACGATGAACCGGAACTCACCGACGGGAGTGCCCGGGTTGGACGGGAGGTAGATGGTGCCCAGTGGCTGGGGGGTGTTCGGCATGTCCGTGGACGGTGCCGGGGCTGGGTCCTTCAGCAGTCACGCCGCCCCGGTGGGGTGCGGGGGGCAGGGGAGGGGTCAGCTGAAGTCGAACACCTTGGGGCGGCGGGCGCGCAGCACCTTCTCGGCGGTGGCGACGGAGACCAGGTGCCGGTCCCAGCGGCCGTCGCCGGAGCGGGCGAACTGCCGCTCGACCATGGCCCGCGCGGCCAGGGGGCCCAGCACGTCGGGGTCGAAAGCCTCGAGACGGATCAGGCCGTGGGACCAGGAGTGGTACCGGGCGTCGTGCAGGCGCACGTAGCAGGAGTAACGGTCGTAGGGGGAGCCGTTGGTGCCCTGGGGCAGCCGGAAGATGGGGGAACGCCAGCCTTCGGGTAGCCCGTACAGGATGGCCTCGTCGGGCAGGTACCGGGTGGCGACGACGTTCTTGACGACCCCGCCGAGCTGGGTGTTGAACGGTCGGGCGAGCAGGGATCCGTCGACGACCAGGGGGCCGACGCCGTCGTCGACGAGGTCTTCGACCAGGGACCGTTCCAGACGCTCGCGCCAGTCGCCGAGCTGGGCGTAGGCGCTGCGCTCGACGTCCGGGGGTGAGAGGTCGGGCAGCTCGGAGGTGGGGATCCCGACGGCCTGGTTGACCTCGGCGACCCACTCGGAGTCGGCGACGGAGTGGACCAGGGTGAGCCGTTCGCGCAGGTCGAGCAGGACCGCGCCGGCGCCGACCGCGCCGGCAGCCTGGTAGGTGAGGAACACCGGCCGGTGCTCCCGGTGGGTGACGACCAGGCACGACTGGACCCCGTCGATGAACGCCTGGACGTCCAGTGGTGGGGCGGTGATGCGGACCTGCGCGGTCTCCTCGAGCATCTCCACCTCCTGGGCGCAGTCGACCCGGTCGACGGGGTCGCTGGTCAGGCCCGGCCCGAAGAGGGGGTTGCCGACGGCGCGGAAGAAGGTGCGCAGGTCGTAGCCGGCGCCGGTGGTGGCGGGAGCGGTCATGGGTGGTGACGGTGCCGCCGAGTGGGCCGGGGGCACTCGCTACCGGTTCGCCCCGGCGGGGTCGGTGCTGTCCAGGACGGCCGGTTCGTCCCTGGTGAGGATGTGTCCGGCGCCGGTGAAGATGTCGCCGCCGGACAGCAGCCGGCTGACCATCCACCGGGCCGAGACGAGGGTGCTGCGCAGGGTCTGGGTGGCGGCGGCGGTGTCGTGTTCCTCCAGCTGGTAGAGGGTGGCGACGACCCCCTGGACGACGGTGTCGTTGAGCTCGATCGCCTGTCGTTGCCGGTACTGCAGGTCGAGCTGGGCCAGTTCGGCCCGGGCGGCTCGTTCCCGGTCGACGGTGCGGCCCAGGACGGAGCCGAGGAAGACCAGCAGCTCCCGGGCGGTGTCGTCCGGTTCCTCGGGTGTGGCCGGGTAGAGCTCGAAGACACCGACGACGTCATCGCCGGCGAGCAGGGGTGCGGCGATGGCCCGGGTGAGCCCGAGCTGTTCGGCGGCGTGGCGGCGCGCGGGGGTGTCCCTGGTCGTCTTCCACCGGTCGAGCGTGCCGGTGCGGGCCACCTTGGCCAGCGGGTGGTCGCTGGCCAGGTCGATCAGGTCGGCGTCGGCGCCGGTGGCGTCGACGAGCTCGGGGTAGCCCTGGTGGGTGCGGGTGGACCACACCCCGGTGTCAGCCAGCACGTGCCCGTTCGGCTCGAGCAGGTACAGGTGGGCGACCGGCCAGCAGGGGTCGCACAGCAGGTCCAGTACCTCCTGTGCGGCCTCTGTGGTGGTCTCGTGGGCGTTGGCCGCCTGGGCGATGCGCAGCATGAGGCCCTGGCGTGCCCGCACCTGCTCCCGGGCCGCCTCCCGGGTCCGCAGCTCGGAGGTGGTGGCGTGCCAGGACTGGGCGGTGGCACCGACGGCGACGGCGACGGCGGTCAGGTTGAGGACGAGGAAGCCCACGATGTCGTCCTCGGCGGGGCCGCCGAAGGGCAGGTGGTCCTGGGCGAGCAGCTGGAGGGCGAACAGGGTGAGGATGCCGGCGGCGACCGGGGGCCAGGACCGGTAGGCGCCGGCGAGGAGCACCCCGGCGACAAGGGCGAAAGGACCTCCGGGTGTGCCTTCGGCGACCGAGGCCAGGAGGACACCGGCTGCGGTGACCCCGCTGGCCCCGCACAGGGCCCGGACGAGGCTCCATCGGGGTCCTCCGACGTTGAGCAGCGCGAGGATGAGCGCGAGCGCGGACCCCAGGGCGACCGGTCCGGCGAGGTCCAGGCACCCGTCGACCGCGGCCAGGGCCGCGGAGGCGGCCAGCATCGCGGCGCCGGCGGGGACCACCCAGGCGTTGCGGGCCCGCCAGGTGGCAGGGCTGCTCACCTGGGGTCCGGGGTCGGTGCTGAACCCCCGGAAGTGCGGCGGACCCACGTGGCCCCCTCCTGTTCACCTTCCCGGGCCGGGCCTGTGGCCCGGTGGGGGCCTCAGTCCTTGCCGCCGTCCTTCTTCTTGTCCTTGGCCTTCTGCTCCTTGTTCGCGTCGGCCTTCTTCTGGTCCGAGTTGCCCGCGTCAGCGGGGTCGGCGGGGGCGATCTGCTCGGTGTTGGCCGGGGGCAGCGGAGTGTCCTCGGGGGCGTCGTCGGAGCAGGCGTTGAAGCCCAGGGCCATGACCAGGACCAGAGCGGCGGTGCCGATCACCTTGGTCCGCTGCGGCAGCTGCGCGAACCGAGCGGGCAGGGCAGCCAGCCTGCCTGCGGTGCCGGGAGACCCGGCCGGCTTGAGGGAGCGGGTCGCGCCTGCCAGGCCCAGGGGGGCGGTGTTCAGACCCTCGTCGACGGTGGTGAACTGCAGCTGGCTGTTGGGGTTGTAGGCCTGCGGGTCCAGGGTGTAGTCGAACGCGTCGGGGGTGCGGACCCCGTGGGTCGGCGGGTTGTCGTCGTACTCCAGGTCACCCATCGCGGTCTTGCGGACCCACTCCCCGGAGTCGGGGTCGATGCTCCACCGGATGCCCTCGTCGTCGCGAGCCTCGAGCTGGTGGATCCGGGCGCGGGCCTCGGCGGGCTTGAGCTGGCCTGCCGCCATCTGGTCCAGGATCTGGTCGTAGGCGGCTGCAAGTCGCGCCAGGTTCGGGTGCAGGGTGGACTCGGACACTGGTTCAACCTCTCCAAGGGGCATGGTCGGACGGCCCCGGGGTCGGGCCTGGGGGCAGTGTCGGAACCGTGGCGGGGTACCGGTGCCGGGCGGGGGAGCGGTGATTGCCCGGGCTTGGCAGGCGCGCACGGTTCGGCCTCGACGCCGGCGCCCGCCGGCGAGACAAGCGAGTAGGACAAGATGAGCAAGACCCCCACCTTCGTTCTGGGACTGGACCTGGACGGCGTGTGCGCCGACTACACCACGTACTTCCGCAGGCATGTCGCCAAGGTCCTGGGTGTGAAGCCGAGCACCCTGGGCCCGCAGACGCACTGGTCGTTCGTGAACTCCGGCTGGCTGCGCACCGAGGACCAGTTCACCGAGATGCACCGTGGCGCTGTCCTGAACGGGATGTTCCGCAAGATGCCGATGATCCCCGGCGCCAGCGAGCAGCTGTGGCGGCTGTCCGATGAGGAGGTGTACATCCGGATCATCACCCACCGGCTGTGCATCAACGGCCACCACGGCAAGGCGGCCGGCGACACGGTCCACTGGTTGGAGAAGAACAACATCCCCTTCCGTGACCTGTGCTTCGTGGCGGACAAGCCCCAGGTGGGTGCGGACGTGTACGTCGACGACGCGCCGCACAACATCGCCAAGTTGCGCGCCGCGGGCGGGTACGCGATCGTGTTCGACGCCGACTACAACCGGCACGTGGAGGGGCCGCGGGCGCGGAACTGGGAGGAGGCCGCCGAGCTGATCCTGGCGCGCAAGGCGCTGGTGGAGGCCGGGAAGGTCCCCTCGGTCGCGGCCTGAACCCGACCTCACCCTCTCACTGACTCACGGCACCACCGGGGCGCGAAACGCCCCGGTGGTGCCGTGTCGTCTGTTCAGGGTCGGGGGGCTTGCCCGACGGTGACGTCGTGCTCGGTGTTCTCCGGGGCGGGCTGGATCGCGATCTCCACGGTGGTGCCGCTACCGGGGGCGGACTGGATGCCCAGTGCGGCGCCGAGCTGCTCGGCCCGGGTGCTCATCATGTTCAGGCCGATGTGGTGGCCGGTGGGGCTCTCGCGGTTGACCGTGGCCGGGTCGAACCCGCGCCCGCGGTCGTGCACCCACCCGCGCAGGGTCTGGTCGGGCAGCAGTTCGAGCCCGGCCTGGGCGGTGTCGACCCCGGCGTGCTTGGCCACGTTGGTCAGGGCCTCCTGGAAGAACCGGTAGAGGGTCAGGGCCGCGGCTTCGGTGAGGCGGGTGCTGGCCAGCTCTTCTGGCCATGCCCACTCGACCTTGAGGTTGCGGTGGCGGGCCAGGGCGGCGCTGAGCTGGCCGAGGGCTTTGCCCAGGGACCCGGACTTCAGCTGCGGGGGGCGGTTGAAGGCCATGAGCTCGCGCAGTTCGGCCTCGGTCTGGCGCAGGTGGCTGCGCAGCTCGTCCCGGTCGTAGGCGGGGTCCTCGGTCATGTAGGTGGCGACGGTGACCATCTGCACCGCGCCGTCGTGCAGGTCGGCGACGATGCGGGCGCGCAGCTGCTCCTCGGAGGCGGCGGCGCTGTTGAGGATCCGCCACAGCCCGACCTTGGCGCGGTCGGCCCGACGCTGCTCGGCCCGTTCCAGCTTCTGGGCCATGAGCTTGTTGTGCTCCAGGCCGGTGACGATGTCGGTGAGCTCCTGCTGCTGCTCGGCCGGCAGGGCAGCGACCCAGTCGGGCAGCAGCTCGTGCAGGTCGTCGATGGCGGCGGCGGGGCGGTGCCAGGAGGTGGCGACCGTCCAGGCGACCGCGGCGCCGGCGGAGACGGCGGTGACGGCGGCGGCGATGAGGACGGCCAGGGCTGCGGCGCCGCTGAGGCCGAGGACGACGGTGGCCAGTGCGGCCAGGGCGGTCAGCCAGAGGGCGCCGGCTCGTAGGGCGGGCAGGTTGAGTTCGCTGGTGGCGCGGTGTTCGGCCACGGCTCACTGCCCCCTGTCGACTCGGTCCCCTGGCGCGGCGTCCCAGCCCGGTGACTCTTCCCTGCCCGGCCTGTGACCCGTGGGGCAGATGCTACCTTGCCGGCCGCTACGGGCTGGTCGCCTCCGGGGAGGTGGGGGAGGGGGTGACCTGTGCGCCTTCCTCCATGGCGGACCCGACGAGAGCGGCGACGGCGTACTCGACCCGGTGCAGCTCGGAGACGATCGTCTTGACGTCCCGGGCGGGGGCCTCGGCGGTCTCGGCGAGGCGGGCGGTGGCGTTGATGACCTCGGCGACCTGGTGGTGGGGCAGGGTGGCGTTGCGGGCGGCGTGGTCGGAGATGGCCTGGGCTGCGTGCCGTTCCCGGACGGCGGCCTTCAGCGCGCTGGTCCAGACGACGGCGTACTGCTGCAGCTGCTTGGCGACGCGCAGCTCGCTGCGGGTGAACCCGCCGCGGGGGTAGGTGCGGGACAGGGCCACGATCGCGTCCGGCTCGGTCTGGGGGCCGACGCGCAGCACCATCCATGATTTCCCGTCACGGACCCCGTGGGTGACCGCCTCGGGCCGGGACATGGCGGTGCGCGCCCACCAGGACTGCAGGGCCTCCGGGCCGGCCAGGGGTTCGACGGGCCGGCTGGGGGTGGTGCCGGACTGGTAGGCGGTCGCGGTCTGGTCCTCGAGGATGAGGACCTTGACGACCTTGGCTCCCAGGACGCCCTTGCAGGTGGCGATCAGCTTGCTGGCGACCCCGAAGGCGGTGGAGGTGCGGAGCGCGTCGTTGGCGGTGACGATCTGCTCGAGCAGCTCGGCGGAGTCGTGCTCACGCCAGACGGTGACGTAGGCGAACAGCAGGAACGCGGCCGGGGGCAGCAGCAGCAGGGCGTGGTGGGCGGACAGGGGGATGAGGGTGGCGGCGATCAGTCCGAGGGATGAGTTGGACGCCGCGTGCATGACGCTGTGGGTGATCTGGTTGCGGACCAGCTGCAGCATGGGCTTGCCGGTGGCCCAGGAGGCTGCTCGGGCGACGATGGTGATGTTGCACAGCCAGAACGCCATCATCGCCAGGAACACCCACCAGGGGCCGGTTGGCAGCAGGAGGGTGGCGATGACGGCGACGGTGGTGATGGTGGCGTGCATCCCGATGTTGAAGATGCACTTCTCCAGGGCCCGCTTGCGGATGATCTGGGCGGGGACGACGCCGGCGGCGATGGCCAGGATGAGCCAGGCGCCGGGGTTGAGCAGGAGGCAGGCGGCGACGACGGCCTCGGTGAGGCTGACCGTCCACCGGCCGCTGCCGAGCTTGGCACGCACGGCGGCCACCTCCGAGACTCCGACCAGGGAGGCGACCAGGAGCAGGTAGGCGGGGCTGGGCCAGTCGCTGGGCAGCAGGAGCAGGCCGGCGACGCCGATGACGGCCATGGCGGCCGTGAGGACGTGGATCCTGACCGGGTGGGCGTAGGCGGGGCGGGTGGGGGTCATGGGGACCTCAGGCGGTCAGCGGCTCTTCCCGCCAGGGCAGGGTCTGGGTGGAGGCGAGGACCCAGCCGTCGCCGTCCCGGCCCCGGCTGTCGCGGTCGAAGGCGTCGCGGTCGAAGGCGTCGCGGTCGTACCGGCCCCGGTCCTCGTCCCGGTCGTGGCCGCGCCCGCGGTCGTCGTCCTTCTTCCCGCGGTCGTCGTCCTTCTTGCCCTTGCTCTTGTCGTCGTCCTTCTTGCCGTTGCCCTTGTCCTTGGCCTTGCCCTTGTCGTCCTTCTTGCCCTTCCCCTTGCCCTTGTTCTTGTCGTCCTTGTCCTTTTCCTTCTTGTCTTTGCCCTTGCCGTTGCCGGGCCCCTTGCCCTTGCCGTTGCCGGGCCCCTTGCCCTTGCCGTGGTCGCCGCCGATGGCGCCGCCGGTTTCGAGGGAGCCGCCGGGGCGGGCTCCGGGGGTGGGGGGCTCGTGGACGGCCGGGCCGGCCAGGACAGGCGGGCGCTCCTTGGGCTTGTCCTTCGGCTTGTTGTTCTTGCCTGGGGACGAGGGCTTGCCAGCTCCCTTGCCGCTCGAGCCCTGCTTGGGCGCGCTCGTGGCTGCCGTGCCCGCGGGCTGGTTCCGAGCCGGGGCTGCGGCCACACCGGTGGAGGCCGGTGCGCTGGCCGGCTGGGTGGTGGCCGCGGGGGCGTCAGCGAGCGTGGGAGGCTCCTCGGTCGCCTCCGGGGGCGGCGTCGGGTCGGGCTCACCGGCCAGGCGGCCGAGCAGGGACTTGCCGGTGGGCTTGCGGCCCGTTGCGGGGGCCGCGGGGGCACCGACCACGTCGGCGCCGGGGTCGGCGTCGGCCGTGGCGTCGACCGTGGCGGGGGAGAGGGCCTCGGCCACGCTCGGGTAGGCGACGGCCAGGCTGGTCAGGAGGCTCAGCAGCGCGATGGCGATGGTCGAAGCGGCCACCGGGTGACGAGGGCTGGGCTGGGTGGCGCGCATGAACAGACCGGACTCCACTGCTCGAGAAATCTCCCCTGAGGCGCCTTCCAGAAACGAGGCGCCGAGGCGGCACCATATCAGGCTCTGAGGGCGCTAAACACTTTGCCGGTGTGACCCTGACCACCCCTTGCGATGGGTAGGAGTGCTTACCTTTCCGCTGGTCAGGAGCCTGAGTGTTTGTGGCTCAAAGGAGTTCGGTCGCCTGCTGGCAACGTCGGCTCACAGCAGTTCGGTCAACCCGTCGCAGAGGACGTCGAGGGCGAGCTTGGCCATGGCGGGGGAGCCGTCGGGGTCGCGTAGCCAGGCGGCCAGGCCGACCTGAAGGGCGGGCAGGCCGAGCTGCAGCTGGGCGTAGGAGGTGACGGTGACCGGGGCCAGGGCGGGGAAGGGGTTGTTGACCCCGACTCTGATGCCTCGGGTGAGGAAGCCGCGCTCGATGCGGGCGGCGACAGCCTTGGTGCGGGCGTCGGGGACCGGGCCCAGACCGATGGCGACGTCCACCTGCCGGTCGCGCATCCCGATGATGTCGACGATGGCGCTCTGGGGGGCCACCAGCCCGCCCAGGCGGGCGGCGAACGCTGGTTCGGGGGTGTCCTGGTAGGGCACCCGCAGCGGGCGGGAGGCGGCGGCGAGGGCTGCGAAGCCGCTGGCGCTGGCGAGGGACTCCACCAGCGAGCCGGTCCACCGGGCGGCTTTGTGCTGGTACTCGCCCCGGAAGTAGTTCACCGCGTTGGGGGCGGTGAGCACGATCCGGCGGTCACCGTCGATGAACCGGGGGGTGCCGGCGGGCAGGGACCCGTCGTAGGTGTTGGCCGAGTACGTGGCCTCGCTCTGGGACCACAGCAGCAGGGCGCAGTTGGTGCAGTTGCGGGCGGCGGGGAACTGGGCGCGCATCGACCCGTCCCGCCCGCAGCGTGGGCAGGGCGGGGTCTTGGTGGTCAGGCTCGTCAGCACGGGTCACCATCCAGGGGCACGGGCCGCCGCGGGCACGGGGCGTTCGGGGTGTTGACAGCGTCGGAACCGGCTGGGCCGTGTGGATCGATCGGGGGACGCGGACACCCGTGGGGCCGGTGAACCTCAAGTTCAGGTTGAGGGTCACAGCAGACCCGACAGAACCTCGAGTCGAGGTTGAGGTTTCGTCGGCCGGGTGCCGTCTGACGTGGGCAGACGCACAGTGGGCCACCCGGGTTGGGTGGCCCACTGCGTGGTTCACAGGTGGAGGGTCTCGGCGATCGTCCAGGGGTCCTCGCCGCCGGTGTCCTCGATCCCGCCGCGGCCGGCCAGGAGCCCCCAGAAGGTCTGGACGACCTCCGGGCGCGGCCAGGTGGTGACCGAGCGGCGCTGCTCGAGGTCGACGAGGCGGTCGAGCAGGTTCGCCTTGGTGGTGGTGATGAACCCGTAGGCGGCGGGCCGTCGCCGGTCGGCGTCGACGACACGCAGGTTGCCGGCGACCGCCATCGTCTTCAGCGCCTGCTGACGGATCCGGTAGATGGCCTGGACGCGGTCGGGGTCGGTTCCTCTCCCGCTGGAGCGGGCCCGTTGGTGGCGGGGCCGGTCGGGGGTGAAGGTGACGAAGGTGGTCGGCGCCTCGCGGTCGTCGGGCAGGCTGAGCAGCTCGGCGCCGATAGGGGCGACCGCGCACAGCCGGCAGGGTTGCAGGCCCTGGCCGTAGTGGCGGTCGGGGGCCAGGAGGGTGACCAGGGGGAAGTCCCCGGCCTCGAGCTCGACCGCCTTCAGCCTGGTGGTGGGGTCCACCTCCGCCTGGCGCATGTGGTCCAGGCCGAGACAGGTGTTGACGTCCAGGTGGACGATCCCGGCGCTGGAGGCCCACGCGGTGGTGGTGACCGTCTGGGTGGTTGTGGTGCTCATCGGTGGTGCCTTTCGGTGGGGCCCGGGGGCGTTCCTGGCCGGGGTCAGCCGAAGAGCTCGGTGACGCGTGTGAGGGCGGTGTTCAGGACGGCTCCGATGAGCGGGCTGACCACGAGGGCGAACAGGAAGGCGATGACGCAGACACGGATGAGCCACTGGGTGATGTCTTGGATCTTCATGCGCTTCACCCGTGAGGGCTGAGGTCCGCACCGCAATCCCCCTCACCGGCGCGCGGTGGCGGGCCGCGCTGCCGAGTGGACCCCGGACCGGTCGCGGCCGGCGGGGGAGGGGGCTGGAGCCGTCGGCGGTGTCCGGTGCGCGGGCAGTCTGTCAGCAGCCCTGGGGGGCGGGCTCGACCGGGGAGCAGGAAGCCGGCTGCTGCACGGCGGCGTTGACGAGCAGGACCAGGAACAGGCGTTGCCGATGAGGATGGCCGCGAGCAGGGTGCGGTCGGTTCTTTCCATGTCGGTGCGGGTCGTGCGGGGGACGGCGCCCCGTGGGTCGCCGGGGTCAGTCGGCGACGTCGGCGGCGCCCCTGGGTCCTGGCGCTCGAGGTGACCGGCGCCCGACTCATCTCCCCGCCGGGGAGCCCACGTCCTCGTTCCATGATGAAACACGCGCACGGTGACCTGAGCAGATGCGCAGTTCGCTGGCGGGTCGCGAACCCACCACCGTTCCACGATGGGACACTCGTCCCCCCCGGCTGTGCCATCTTGGAACAACGCTGGTCTTCGCCGACACCTGTCCAGTTGAGGTGTTCCAAGTTGGGTCACGCTGCGGCGTGTCTGCGCTCTCACCAGCGGTCCCGGCAGTAACGTCCGTCTCAGGGTTCAGATGGACCACCCGGGGCGTGTGCGAAGGAGCAGCTGGTGACTGCGCTGGCGAAGGCCGAGACGGTCGAGCACTGGTCGCTGCGCAAGATCGCCTCCTACGTCGGCGTCTCGGTCAACGTGGTGCTGCGGGTGCAGGCGTTGGGGTGGATCCCCCGGGCGAACCTGACCCGGCTGGACGCGGTGCTCACCCGGGTCGGGGTGGCCCTGCTGGACGCCCCGGCCCCGCACGGCGCCCCCCGCAAGGGTGTCGACCCTGCGGTGAAGGCTCGCAACGACCGGGCGATCGAGCTGTGCCGCGAGCTCGGGCGGGGTCAGAGCCCTGTCGGCGAGGAGGTCACCCTCGTGGTCACCCGCGAGAGCGTCGACCTGGTCCTCAACGCCATCGACCTGGTCGTCTTCGTCGGTCGGGCCACCGACGCCACGCTGATCCTCCCGGTCGGCCGGTGGCTGCGCGAGATGCTGCACGGGCAGGGCAGGCCGTGACGCACGAGGACTCAGACCTGCTCCGTATCGTCGCCGACATCGCGGCGCTGAACAGCCGCGAGGGGCTGGTTGCCGGATCGGCGGCACTGCGCATCGAGATGACTCCCGAACAGATGGTGCAGCTGGCCCGAACCCTGCCGGCCCGCGCCATCGAGGCGCTCGGCCTGGCCCTGAGCCACGGGACGGTCCGCTCCGAACCGTTCCGGGTCGAGGTGTACGGGTGGAGCAGGGACTGGCTCATCGGCAAGGGCATGAATCCTGCGGCCGCCCGTGGCGCGATCCGAGACCTGTTGAGCGCAGGGATCACCATCACCACCCTGGGCCCCGGCGGTCGCACGGACAAGCGGATCGGCATCATCGGCGCCAACCGGTGCGGCTGGGACCTCGACGACAACGTGGTGCCGATCTCCGACGGGCGCCGCCCGGCCATCGACAGCTCCCAGTCGGGCGCTACCCGCGGCGCAGGGCGGCACCCGTCTTCTCCGGGGCCGATGGAAGGGAAGGACCGCCAGGTCGACCCGTCAGGTCAAAAAGTGACCAGACAGGAAAAGCCTGTGGATAACTTGTTGGAATCGGCTCCAGCCGGCGGTCCGGTCGTGAGGTCACATTCTGACCCGACGACCTGGTTGGTCGCAGAAGAGTCGCAGGTCAACGCGTCTGGTCAGAAAATGACCAAGCGACCCGCCCCTGTGGATAACGTGTCAGGCCACTTTCCTGCCAGGCAGGATTCCGACCCGACGCGGGATGCGTCCGTTTCGAGCCTGTCCGTGCAGGTCAGTGCGCCTGGTCAGGATCCGGCCAGGCAGGAATCCGACCTGGGTACTAACAGTGAAGTCAGTAGGCAGATAGGACTGTCTGCGGAGGTCGACTGGTCGGCTCGCTCGCTGACGCTCGCGGACGCCGACCGTCTCCTACGGGACCCCGCGTTGGTCGAGGGCGCGGTCCGGGAGGGGGACCAGCTCCTGGCCTACCTGGCCGCGGCGATCCCTGATCCGGACGAGCGGGTCAAGGCCATGCTGCGGTTCCTCGGCTACGACGGCGGGGACCACCCGAAGTACGCCTTCGCAGCACTGATCGCCCAGGTGGTGCAGACGCCGGTGGAGGACCGGGACGAGCTGGCGGCGGACATGCACCTGCGGTGCCGTGAGGGTGGCGCGAGTCTGCGCGCGCCCGGGCCGGACTTCCTGACCCGGTGGCTGCTGACCATGTGCGCGGCCGTGTCGACGACCCCGGAGAAGTGGGGGGCCTTCGTGTTCACCGGCATCTACCGCGAGCGGTGGACGGTCGCCCCGACGATGCGTGGGGTGTTCACCGTGCTCTCCCGTGTCGCTGCCGGTCAGGACCCGGCGGCTCCCGCGGCGGGGTCGGCAAGGGCGGCGGGGTCGGCAAGGGCGGCGCGGTCGGCAGGGTTGGACACGGCGGTCGAGGCCGTGCAGGAGGAGCTGCGCGAGGCCGTCGTCGGCACCCACTGGGAGGACCCGGTGTCGTTCGCCCAGCTGCTGCGCAACCCCCAACGGGTGGCCCAGGTGCTGGCCCGGTACCGCTCCCGCAAGAGCGATCCGGTGGGGGATGAGCCGGTCGCCGCCGCGGTCGAGGACGACCCCGCACAGCCTGGCGTCGACGCCACCGTCTCGCCCGGGCGGGCTGGGGGCGCGCCGGCGGGGGAGGCTTCCCCGAATGGGGTCCGGGACGACCCGGCACCGGAGGTGGGTGACGGTGGCGCGGCGGGACTGAGCCCGGCCGAACTCGAGCAGGCCTACCTGGCGGAGTTGCGTGAGGCGACCCGGGCCCTGGGCCTGGAGGAGGAGTGGGAGGAGATCCTGCGGTTCCGGGAGAACCAGGACCGTGTCATGGAGCGGTACCGGGTCAACCGGCTGCTGGAGGAAGGCGGCGGGCTCCCGATACGCACGCCGCCACGGCTGCGGCGGTCGGGGTGAGGGTTCAGCCGGTCCCGGGGTCCTCGGTCGCGGCGTGCTGCAGCAGCCAGGAACGCATCCCCGGGACCATGAACCGCAGTGCGTTCCGGTCCGGGAACAGGGTCCCTTTCTTGATCAGCCGGTCGCGCAGGTAGGACAGCTGCTTGGCGGCCTGCCCCCAGGCCCGGGCGATGTCGGCGTTGCCAGACCCTGGTGGCAGCTTCGCCAGGGTCAGCAGGTACTCCCGCTCCTTGTCCGAGGCGTCAGCCCACCGGGAGGCGTACAGTCCGGCGGACAGGTCGGCCTGGGCGGCCTTGACCGCGGCCTCGGCGTGGTCGACCTCGATGCGGGGCCGGCCGCTGGAGGCGCGCCAGGCGTGGTGGCCGAGGACCTGCACCGCGTAGGGGTACCCGCCTGAGGCGTTCGCCAGGATCTCGCAGGCCCGCTCATCCATCGGGCGCCCGGCCGAGCGCGCCGGTTCGGCCAGGGCCGATCGGGCGTCGGCTAGGGAGAGCAGGCCGAGCTCGTGCCACTCTCCCCGCTCGAGGTAGGTGACCGAGCGGTCTGGCTCGCGCAGGCTGGGCAGCCCCGCGGCGACGATCACCAGCGGCCAGTTGTCCGGGACGTGCTGCTGGGCGACCGCCGCGAGGGCGGCCAGCTCGCCGCGGCCGCCCAGCTGCAGTTCGTCCAGGGTGAGGACCAGCCCGCCGCGGCAGGCAAGGGCGGCGTCCATGGTGGCGGTCAGGGCCTCGGCCAAGGGCTGGGCGGCCTCGACGGGCGCGTCCCGGGCCAGGTTCACCTCTGCGCCGAGACCCAGCACCCGCGCGGTGACCTTCCCGCCGGTGACCTTCAGGCGTCCGTCCTTGCCGGGGGTCGCCTGGGACAGCAGCGCGCGGGCGGTCTGGAGCCGTTCGATGAGGACGGGGGTGAACGGTGCGCGGGGCTGCAGCTCGACGTGCACGGTGGGCCACCCGTACTTCTGGCCCGCCAGGTTGGCGATCTCGCCCAGGGAGACGGTCTTGCCTACCCCGCGGGGCCCGACCAGGATGATCGGTCGCGGGGTGCGTGCGTCCAGGGCGGCGACCTCGAGCGCCTCGGCTGCGGCGGCGAGCACGGCGTCGCGGCCGACGAGCTTGGCCGGCGGCTGGTTGAACCCGGGACGGAAAGGGTTGGGCTGGCGGACAGGCTGCTCGCTCACCGGCCCACCGTACCGGTGTCTAGCACCGTCGAGATCGTCTAGCACGAACTGGCCTGTCTAGCATCGTCTAGCAGGTATAGCACCGTCTAGCATGGTTCAGCCGCAGTGTCCGCCGACCGTCGGGGGGTTGAGGTCGGGGCGGGGCGCGTACCCGCGGGTCCTGCTCGAGGTACAGCTCCACCCCGGCTACACCGAAGAAGAAGCATGACGACGTCCCGCCACGTTGCCCCGCACCCGCCTCCCCTGTACAGTTTTCTGTACAGTTAGGAGGTGGGGGTGTGAAGACCATCAGCTACACCGAGTCCCGCGCGCGATATGCGGAGGTGCTCGACGCGGTGACGAACGACCGGGAGGAGGTCGTCGTCACCCGCGCCGGTCACGACCCGGTCGTCATCGTGTCGCTGGAGGACTACGAGTCCCTCCGGGAGACTGCCTACCTGTTGCGTTCGCCCGCCAACGCCCGGCGCCTCCTGGACGCGATGGAGCGCCTGGAGGCCGGCGAAGGGCAGGAGCACGAGCTGATCGAGACGGACTGACCGGTGCGGCTGGTCTGGGACGAAAGCGCCTGGGAAGACTACCTGTGGTGGCAGCAGCAAGACCGGCGGATCGTCAAGCGCATCAACCTGCTGCTGAAGGACATCGAGCGCAACGGCAACGAGGGGATCGGCAAGCCTGAGCCGTTGCAGTACAACTTCGCCGGCTACTGGTCCCGCCGGATCAACGATGAGCACCGGCTCGTCTACAAGGTCACCGGTGAGGAGATCCGCATCGCCGCATGCCGGTACCACTACCGTTGAGCAGCGCCCGCTGGCTGGCCGGCTATCCGTTCCACAGGGTGGGACAGGTTCGATAGCCTGCGGCGAGTGACAGAACGGCAGGATGCGCCTCCTGCCGGGTGGTACCCGGACCGCGCCCTGGGGAGGGTCCGCTGGTGGGACGGTCGCACCTGGACCATGTACGTCGCCTCCGCGCCCCCGCCGGACCCGGAGGTAGCCGCACCGGGCTGGTATCCCGACCCGCACCGGCCCCGGTTGTGGCAGTGGGACGGGACCGGTCGGACCGGCAGGACCCGACAACCTCCCACCGACCCCGACCGCCCTGGTCTTCGCGCACCTCGGGCATGCCGGCTGGGGGATGAGGCCTCCTTCTGGGTCGGCTGCTCATGCATGGGCGGGTTCCTCGGACTGCTCCTGAGCGGTGCACCGCTGCCGCTGGTCGCGCTCGCCGGCGCGGGGGTCCTGGCGGCGTTCCTGGTCTGTCACCGCGGCTGGTTCTTCGAACAGCTCGCCCCTCCCGCGCCACGCCCGCACCCGCCGGCGAGCTCACCGGCCTCCCCGGTGCCCGGGTGGCACCCGGACAGCGCGCCCGGCGTGGTGCGCTGGTGGGACGGGGTCGCCTGGACCGGGTTCGTGGCAGCCGAGCCTCCGACCTACCTGGGCGCGGCCGGTCCGGGTTGGTACCCCGACCCGGACCGGCCGGTCCTGCTCGAGTGGGACGGGAGCGCGCGGACCGGGCGGGAGCTCCCCGCCCACAGCGACGGCCTGCCGGCGGGGAAGCTGGAGCCGGGGCGTCGTTAGGCAGGGGAGAGGTCGACGCCGAAACAGGCGGCGACCAGCGCGATGAGGCAGTGCGGGGCACTCGGTTCCCACAGGCGGGGACCGTGCAGCTCACGGTCGATGGCCTCGGGGGTGAAGTCGACCCCGTCCAGCTCGGCGGTCTCCCACCCGTCGACGGCGCGGGCGTGGCAGGCGCGAACGTCGGCGGCAGTGAGCCCGAGCGGGGCCAGGTCGATGTGACTGAGCAGGATGAGGCTGTGGGCGGCGGTGCCGAGCAGGAGGGTGTGGGTGAGCACCGGCAGGGCGGTGGAGTCCACGCCGAGCTCCTCGGCCAGACCGCGGTGCGCGGCGGCGCGCAGGTCGGCCGCGTCGCCGGGCTTGGCGGCCTCCCCGGTGGTGAACGTCCAGGTGCCGGCGTTGGCGACCTGGTCGGACTTGCGTGCCAGTAGCAGTCGCCGGTCGGTGGTGACGACCGTGGTGGCCAGGCCCAGGCCCTGGGCGAACAGGGGGACCAGGGGCCCCTGGTCGTGCGCGAGGGCCTGGGCCCGGGTCATCGGGTGCAGGCGCCGCCAGAGGCGCCGGGTCACCAGGCGGGTGGCGTAGTCGCTGGGGTAGTGGGTCAGCTCCAGGGCCCCGTCGACCACGGCCCACCCGGTGACGCCGAGGGTGGGGCCGTTGAACTCCCGGTCGTCGCTCACCGCAAGGTCCTCACGCTGGGCCCGGACCGCGGCGCCGAGCTCGTCCTCCGCCACGATCCCGGTCAGTCCGGCCTCGCCCAGGAGCCGGTCCCAGCCGGGGAAGCCTTCCCGGGAGGAGCTGGCGTGGGTGAACCCGCGGGGGGCGTGCGCCAGGACGATCGCGTGGGAGCCGGCCAGGGTGAACCCGTGCGGGCGGGTGAGCAGCACCATGCGCAGGCACCGTGGCGGCGCCGGCCCGCGACGCCACCAACAGGCCGCCGACAGGGCGGGCCGACTGTCCGGTGGGGGAGCGGGGGCACGTTGCCGGTCATGACCTCACCAAGCAGCGTGTTGGCCCGTGACGTCCAGGTGGGTCAGGTGGTCCGTCTCAACAAGCGGTTGGCGGGGCCGGTGACCGCGTCCCGGCCCACCCCGCGGGGGAAGTGGTCGCTGGTGATCGCGGTGGCGGGGGAGCGGTGCGAGCTGCGGCTGGACCCCGAGTCGGCGGTCACCATCCTGGACGCGCCCCCGGTGACCGCTCGAACCCAGGACCACCAGCCGGTGAACGGCCACCCGAACGGCGTGGCGTGCACCTGCGGGTGGGTACCGCAACGACGCGCGACCCGGATGAGCATGCGCCACGTGGCGTTCAACCGGCACCGGGAGAGCCTGGGGCTGCTGGGCATCTGACCCCCGGGGGTTCCCGTACGTCGGTGAGCCGCGACGCAGTGCCGGGCCCGGGTGACGCCGCTGGCCGTCCGGGGCGCTGCACGCAAAGGCTCCCGGGACCACCCGGACACACAGCCTGTCGGGCGTTTCTCATAATCCGCGGGGCTCGGATTATGAGTTAGTGGTCCCGTGCACCGGGTCCAGGGTCAGACGTGGACGGGCGGTACCGGCCTCGCCTGGCCGGTACCGCCCGTGGACCACTGTCTCAGTCTTCCTGCGCCGCCTCCTCGATGAGGTCCTCCAAGAACGTGCCGTCGGCGCCGACCTCGAGGCTGGCCTGCACGAGCTGCCCGGCGTCGCCAACACGTGCGCAGCCCCCGCGGCAGCCCCTCGTCGAACAAGTGTGCGACAAGCGTGCGAACGTGGGGGAGAGGGGCCCGGGGGATCGCGCGCCGGCACCGGCCCCGGCCGCGCCTGAGACCTGGGACCTGGGACCCGCAGCGATGCCTCGTCCGGTCAGACCGGGCACCGAACGCGCGGCGCGGGCGGGCGGCGGTTCACGGCGGCCATCGACGCCAGCCCGATTGGCGCCGTCTGCGGACCGGGGCCCGCGATGGTCGGGTCGCTCGCCGTCTGACGTCATGGACGCCTTCACGGCCTGGCTGCCGCCGGCGGCCTTGAGGTGGGCACACGTTGCCGGTGGGCACCGGCACAGGGCCGGGCTTCCTGTGGTTCACCGGCTCGTCCGCGTGTCAGCGGCGCCGTGGCGTCCTCCGTGGATCACCAGTCTCGAGCTGGTGCGGGGAGGCTGGACCGCAGGTGTGTGACCAGCTCCCAGGCTCCGTGACGGGGTGCGACGAGTCCTCTCATCTGCTGGGAGTCGTCCTGCCTGCAACGCCGATAACGGATGTTATGTCAAATAGTGGACGGCTGTTCGAACCCCACCCCTCCCCTGGCATTGCCGGATCCCTCTAAGCACGTAGAGGAATCCTGCAACCGCTGCCCCGGCGCGCGGCGCCAGATCACGCCACCGGTCGCCGCAGCCCGCCCTGGGGTGCCTGTCAGGGGCAGTCGGCGGCGTCCATGAGCTCGTCGTACTCCGAGCTGTACGAGCCGCCGCTCACCTGCCGGTCCAGGGACCTCATCTCCCGCAACGATGCGCACAGCTCGGCGTCGTAGCCCGACCCGTTGTCATCCGGCAGCTGGGAGGGCGGCGGGCACCCGGCCGCGTCGATCAGGTCATCCCAGTCCTGCCCGTAGTCGTCGGCGTACCCGTCCCGGTTCAACCGGTCGTTGACCGACCGTTGGGCGTACAGCATCTCGCAGGTGTCCGGGTCGTAGTCGCCGGCTGAGGACCCCGCGGAGCCCGACCTCGGGGGCGGCTCGTTGTCGCAGAACCCGTACACCTCGCACAGGTCGGTGTCGCTGCCCGACGGCCCCGGCTCGGTCTTGTCCTGGCACCCGGACAGCACGGCCGCGACCAGCACGGCCGCGGCGACCACGACGGCACGCCTCATCCTCTTCCCCTCCCTCAGCACCCCGGGGTCACGGCACCGGGGCCCGTGCCGGTGAGTGTAGGCGCCGTCAGCGACACCGCGGCAGCCCCGACCGTCACGACGTCGAGGAGGTCCGGGCTGACCAGGGCGATCGGGCCAACCTTCGCCTATCCTCACCGGATGGTGACGTCTCGAGATCTCCGCCCCCACGCCGACGCCGCCGACGAGCTCCTGGCCCGCTGGACCCCCAACCCCGCCCAGACCGCGGCCCTGACCGAGTGGGTCACCGCGCGGCCGTGGCGCGCTGACCCGGCCCAGCACACCGTGAACGCCCGGTTGTCCACCTGGGCCGAGGCGTGCGGGGCTCACTGGCCCGAGCAGCTGCCCCGCGAAGGGGAGACGATCAGCCGGGGGCAGGTGTTCGACGTTGCCGCGACAGCCAGGCAGAACCAGGGCTGGCTGCCGCTCCTGGCGGCGGCCTACACCTGGGGGTACGGCACCACCGGGTACGGCGGCCGTCGGTTCGCTCAGATCGCCGCGAGGGAGGGTGTCGAGGACACGCTCGCGCAGGCCGTCGCTGCGCTGGACGCCGACGGGGCCGCCGCGGCCTACCATCGGCTCCGCCGGGCGATCAAGGGCCTGGGGCCGGCGTTCTACACCAAGTTCCTCTACTTCGCTGCAACCTCGGACACCCCCGGCCCGGCACCGGTCATCCTGGACGCCCGCGTGGCGGCGTCCCTGCGTGAGGTCACGTCGGGCCTCACCGGCGCCGCAGGCACCCCACACGCCGAGGACCTGGCCACGTGGTTGTGGCGCGGCCCCACCTGGACCACCCACCGGTACGAGGCCTACCTCGACCTGGCTGACCGGGCCACACGCCACCTGCACCAGGTCACCGGTGGGGTGTGGCCGGCCCGGGCCGACACCTTCGAGCTCGCCCTGTTCGACACCGACCTGCGCCAGAGCGGGGTCTGGGCAGCCACCAGCTGACCATTAGCTACCTGAGGGCGGCGAGCGCTGCGGCGATCAGGTCACCCGCGGCGGTCCGCCCCGCTGCGGGCTCCATCTCCACCAGCAGGTGGAGTACCGCCTGGCGGGTGTCCGGGTCGACCGGTCCGCCCGCCGCCTGGTGGATCAGCTCCACCAGCTGGGCGTATGTCGGCACGCTCCACGGGCCCTGACCGAGGACATCCAGGTCGCAGGAGATGTGCGCCGCGGCGACCTTGGCGATCTCCTGCTCGTCGTGCAGCAGCCGGGCCAGCACCGCCGTGGAGGTCCACGGGTGGGCGGCGATGAGGATCCGCACCGGCCCCTGAAGGGTCATCCCGTCGGTGAACACCGCTGTGGGCTGCCCGCCCAGGATGGCCGGGTCGGCCAGGTCCTCCGCGGTGGCCGCCAGCAGCCGCTTCTCGGCGAAGACCTGGGCCAGCTTGTCCCCCAGTCCGCGGTAGCGGGTCATGCTCGCGGCCGGGGACAGCGCCCCCTCTACGTCACCGTGTGCTTGCGCCCGGCGCAGCGCCTCCCGCTTCTGCGGTGTCATGGTCGACCAGGGTGCGCGAGGCTTGCCCGGACGGCAGTCGCGCTGCAGCGGCCGGGGTCAGGCGAGGGCGGGCTCGGCTCGGGAGGCTCACCCGTGCGAGCGGGGCACCGCACCAGTGGCCAGGCGCTCCAGCAGGGCGGCGCTGTCCTGCCCGGTGAACCGTGCCGCGCGTGTCAGGTGCCTGTTGTAGGTCGCGTCGTAGTCCGTCCCCAGGGCGGGTTGGGTCAGCGGCAGCGGACCGCGACCCCCGTCTCAGTTGAAGCAGTGGACGGTGATGTGGTCGGCCACCCAGCCCAGCACCTCGAGACGGTCCACCCCGGCCGCGGCGAAGTCAGCCTCGGTCAGGTACTTGTCCGCCATCTCATCGATCGCCGCGTCAGGGTCGGACAGGAACTTCTCGCAGGTGGCCTCGTCGGGCACCGGCAGCTTGGCCTCGATGTCCTCCCGGGAGGCCGGATCCTGTGCCGGCTCGAGCTCGGGGTAGGTCGAGGCGATCACCTCCCCGGCGGCGGTCACGTCCTGCTCCCGCTCCCCCGCCAGGGCCCAGTCGAACCCGATAGACAGGGTCGGGGGCTCCTCTCCCAGCTCCTCCTCCACCACGTTGGCGATGAACCGCTGAACCAGCGCGGGGTCCGCACCGGTCTCACCGGTGTAGAGGACCATCAGCCCGTGCCCGGAGATGGTGCACTGCGCCACGTAGGCGATCGACTCCTCCGCGTTCCCCTCGAAGGGGGTGCAATCGGCTCCCAACCGCTGCCGCAGCAGGTCCAGGACGTAGAGGTGGTACCCCTCCTCCCCCGGTGCTGCCGACGGGACCGGGCCAGCCTGCGACGACGGTGCCGCCGACGTCGTCGACGCGGCGGGCTCCGTGGTGGGGGTCGCCGTGGTCGGGGACGCATCCCCGGACGGTGGGGGCGCTGTCGTGGTGACCCGGTCGGTGTCCGGGCCGGAGACCTGCGGGTCGCCCCCTGCCCCGCCGCACCCGGACACCAGCACGGCCATGCCGGCCGCAGCCGTGACCCAACGACCTGCTCGCTTCACCACGCACCCCTCTCCCCAGCAGCCCAACCGGGTCTGCTGTCCAGGTCAGGGTACGACGGCCCGGCCAGGGCGGTGATCCCGCACCGGGTCAGCCCGTCGCGACACGCAGCGGGCCCAACGCGGCGTGGGCGGTCTGGCACGGGAAGTCCTCGGCTGCCCCGCCCGGGGCGCAGGTCGAGCACACCAGGCGCACCCCGGTGCCGGTGTCCACCACCTGGGGGCCGTGCAGGGCCAGCACCTGGTGCAGTCCGGCGGTCAGCCGCTGACCGGTGCACCCGGACCGCTCCAGGGTCTCCTGCCACGCCAACGCGGCGACCAGCTGGGCGCCGAACCTCGGGTCGGTCACCAGGGCGCCGCGCAGCGCGGCGTCGAACAGGGACGCGACAGGCGACGGTGCCACGGGCGACCTCCTCTTCCAGCGCACGCTCGGCGGGGTCAGCTCACCGGTCCGCGGCGACGCCCGTGGCGCCAGCAGGTCCCCCTGACGGGTTGGCTCCACCCGACCCGCCGCCAGAAGTGACGGCCATCACAACCCAACCGACCGTTCACGCTGGAGGGAACACCATGACCGCCACCGCACGTGATGACCTGACCGCCGCCCTGAAGTCCCGGATCGCCGACGGGGTCGCCGCGAACGCGTTCCTGACCACGACCGCCTGCGTCACCGCCGAGGAGTGGCTCGCCGCGTTCACCGAGGCGATGGACGCCACCGACGGGTACGCCCGGTTCTACCGGTTCACCGACCGGGCGGCTTACGAGCACGACATCACCAAGGCGCTGCGCGAGGCCGACCTGGACTTCCTGCACCGCCTGCACACCCGCCCCGGCACGGACGGGTACCCCACCCGGCACATCGGCCGCCTGCTGGCCCTGCTGCCCGAGCCGGCCCGTCGGGGCCTGCTGAACAACGAGGACGACGCGACGCGCTCCTGCGAGCTCGGGTTCCTGTTCCTGGGAGCCCAGCTGATGGAGGAGGCCGTCAGCCCCTGACCACCCACCGAAGTCCCGGCCCTCCCGGAGGGCCGGGACTTCCCCTGTCCCCGCTCCCGGGGGCCGGGATGCCCGGGAGGTTGACGAGCCCGGAGGCGCCGGCACAGTCCCCTGACGCCGCGGCCCGCCGTGGGCTGTGGCGACAGGCCGCACGACGAAGGGGGATTCGCGGTGATCGTCTTGCACGCGCACGCCCGCGACCACCTCACCCGGTCCGAACGTGCCCTCATCGACGGCCTGCGCGGGCAACCGGGGGTCCTGGTGATCTCTCCCGTCGCCGTCATCGGCCGGCGCACCCGCGAGCTGGACGCCCTGTGGTTGCACCCCGCCGGGCTGGCTGTCATCGAGGTGAAAGGCACCCGGCTGACCGGTCCGGTCCAGGCCCGGGTCAACGGGCCCTGGACCATCGCCGGCCAACGCGCCGACTTCCCCTCCGGCCCCAACCCGCTCCTTCAGGCCCGCACCGCCGCGCAGACCCTGCGCACCGCGCTGCGCCACGCCGGCGTCGGCACCGGGTTCGTCCCCGCCGCGGTCGCCCTGTCCGGTGCCGGCCTGAAGCTGACCCCCCAGATGCTCGGCGACACCGCCGTCGTCACCACCACCGACCTGCCCTCGCTGCGGGACCTGCACCGGCCAGGGGAGGTCCGCGCCGGGGACGTGGTGGCGATCCTGGACGCCCTCGACCTGGGACCGGACACCCCCGAGGTCGACGAGCTCACCGCCGAGGGGTTCACCCACGGCCGGGCCATCACCCACCCCGACCAGGGGCCGGCACCCACCCGGGACCAGGCCCGCGCCTCGGGGGCCAAGGAGAAGCGAAGGGCCCGGCGGATCGCCGAGCTGCAGGAACGCGCCGAGGCCGAGTGGCGCACCCAGGACCGCCGGTGCCAGATCGCCTCCACCATCACCGCCATCACCCTGACCCTGCTGCTGCTCACCGGGGCGCTGCCGGCCTACACCCTGCCCAGCGGGCTGCTGGTCGCGGCGGTGATCGGGGCCTACCAGCTCACCCAGCGGCGCAAACGCTCCGGGCGGCGGGCCACCGGCGCGGCTGCTGCGGCACGGTGGCTGCTGTCCCTGTGCCCCTACGTGGCGGTGACCGCGTCCCTGTCCTGGCTGGCGGCCCTGTCCACCCTGCCCGGGATCGCGGCCCCGTTCGTGGTGATGCTCTCCCTGCTGCTGGCCACCGGGTTCGGGTGCGCGATCCTGGCCGGGCGCAGCGCGTTCATCTACCCGCCGGCGATCGTCATCGAACGGCACGACGCCCAGGGCAACCCGACCGGGGCGTTCACCCTGGCCGAGGCATCCCCGACCACCTTCCCCCGCGCGGAGACCAAACCGCCGCGGCGTGACTCCTCCTCCTGGGGCCGGCCCGCAGCCCCCGCTCCCGGCCGGGACACCTGACCTCACCGCCTCTCCCCAGGGGAAGGTGGGGCGTCTACCCGACCGTGTGGGACCGGGCCGGCACAGCCGCACTCACGGTGAGGAGCCGCTCACAGCGTGGACGGTGCACCGGGCCGAACCACCGGCCCGCCTGCGCCGGTGTCAACCCCGAGCCCTCTGACCAGGTCCCGGACCCTGCCCGCTGTCACCGGCCCTCCCCCGCCGTCGTCTCACCGCCATGGTCGAGGTCGAGGTCGAACAGCACCTCCTGGCCGGCCGCGTGCGCCTGCGCTGCGGCACGCTCGGCACGCCGTCTGGCTGCCAGGGCACGCTGCAACGCGGCCCGCTGCTCCCGGCTCAACCTGGTCTTGCACCCCGATCCCGGGGCGTGGGCGAAGTGCGGCACCCGCCGGGCCGGCACCCGGACGATCAACCGGCCCCCGCACTCGGGGCAGGTGAACACCTGCGACCTGGCCCCTGGAGAGGCGACCTGACGGCGACCATCGGCCGACAACGCCACCAGCACCAGCCAGCCCCTCTCCTCCAGGAACAACCCCGCACGCCGCGGGGTGCCCCCGGACCGTCCCCACGACCGGAGGAACGTCAAGGACCGGGCACCCCGACAGGGGGCCCCGGCCACCCTGGCGGGGGTCAGCGGCGGGCCGGGGTGCAGCCCACGCAGGTCGCCGTCCTCGGCCGCACCTCCAACCGGGCCGGCGGGATCGGCTGACCACACCCGGTGCACACCCCGTACGTGCCCTCCTCGATCCGGGCCAGAGCCGCCTCCACCTCCTGCAGGGACTCGGCGATCCGCCCGGTCAGCTGGGCGACCAGATGCCGGTCGGAGGCGATCACGTTGCTCTCGGTCTCGTTCCGCGGCCGGTCCTCCCCCGACCGGGCGGAGGCCATCAGCACCTCCTCATCCCGCTGCAAGGAGGAAACAGAGGCCAGGATCTCTTCGCGCTGGGCCACCAGCGCGTCGCGGGCAGCCCGCAGCTGCTCACAGGACAGGGACGGCTTCGACATGCGCGCGCACCGTGGCCGGCGCCCCCGGCAGCGCAAGAGGGCCACCCCTACCCGGTGCCTCGCGGGTGAATGCACCACACCGGGGACCGGGCACCCTGGCCGACCGTGAACCAGACGTCGACCGCCGCGACGGCCAAGACCGACGCGGACTACAGCCGCGAGCAGGCAGCCCTGTGCGCCCAGTACCAGGCTGCCCTCGCCGCTGCCGGCGGAGACCGCCGGGGGGTCGACCAGACCGGCAGACAGGCCCTGGCCGACCTGCTGGAGTCCATCTCCGGCAAGCTGCACTTCATCCTCACCGAGCAGGCCAAGGACCGGTTCGGTGAACACGTACCCGGTGAGGTGTACGAGGAGGCCTACGCCGAGATGGCCGCCGCGGTGATCACCGCCGCGGCCGACTACGACCCGGACCGGTGCGGGTCCTTCCACGGGTGGGTCACCGGTTCCCGCGGCCCGGCCCGTATCGCTCTGAAGATCGTCCTGGACGCCCACGGCGGCTCCTTCGCCCTGCCCCAGCAGGCCAACGACGCCCGCCGCTCGGCCCTGGCCGCCCGCGACAAGCTCCGGGAACGGCTCGGCAGAGAACCGACCCTGGCCGAGATCCAGGACGACATGCGCGAGTACGCGATCAACCGCAAGGTGGAACAGCTCGCCCGCACCGAGACCGGGATGAGCCCCGAAGAGCTGCGCCAGGAGGCGCACCGGCGCGTGCGCCGCTCGGGGTGGCTGGCCCGCATCGAAGAAGCCGGGGACCTGCTGGCCGCCTCCCGGGTCGTCCTCGTCGACGACTTCGCCCCGCTGGAGGACCCCGACCCCGGTGCCTTCCCCGGTGCGGCCACGGACGGCCCGGAGCTCGGTCAGCTGTCCGGGATGCTGGCCGTGGTCACCGGCGGCCTGTCCACCGACGACGCCGCGATCGTCACCGACCTGTTCACCGGGACCGACTCGGTCGCCAAGGTCGCCGCCGCCCACCAGTCCACCCCCGGGCACGTCACCGACCTGAAGGCCGCCACGGAGTCACGCCGCGGCGCGGCGCACGCCCACTACGCCTTCCTGGCCCCCGGGCTGCTGGACCAGTTCGAGCAGGCACCGACCCGATCCAGGCGCACCCCCTGGGCTGCGCTCGCGTCCTGACCGGCGACCCTTCCTGTCCCCCGTGCGGGTTCGCCCCTTCTGGGGACGGTGCGCTGAGGCATCGTCCCCGACTGGAGGAGCTCCCCGATGACGACCGGTACGCCAGCCACCGCTGGACCGGCCCCGTCCCTGACCGCGCTGACCAAGCTGCTGCCGGCCATGGGGTACGACGCGCTCGCCTTCCACACCAGTGGCCAGCTGCTACCCGGGCTGAACCCCGGCACCGAGGCCAAGCTCGCCGCCGGGGACACCACCGCGGCCCGTGTCCTGGCCCGGTACGTGCGCCGCCGCAGCCGCGCTGTCGCCCTGGCCGCATGGCAGGAGGCGCTGGCCGCACCGGGCAAGGTCGTCCGCGCCAGGATCCTGACCCGCGCCCCCGGGTGCGGCGGGCTGGTCGACCTGGCCGCGATCTACCGACCCGAGGAGGACCAGGTGGTCCTGGCCCTCAAGGACGTCACCGACGAGGCGATCTCCCGGGACATGTGCAGCGGGACCGAGCACACGATGGCGACCGCGCAGCGCGTGGACTCCACCCCCGCGGCGATGGCGGTCCTGGCATCGGCGGTGGAGCGGTCCTTCCACCTGACCGATCCCGACGCCGGTGTGATCCTGTACTACCTCGACAGCGCCGACCAGTCCCTGCACCACGCGACCGGGCTGCGGATGCAGGAGGTGAACGGGACCGGGGACCCGTTGCGCCTGACCCCCGACATCGTCCGGTCCCAGTGCGACAACGCCCTGGCCGCCGCTGACGTGGTCGAGGCCCGCCGGCTACAGCTAGTCAACCGGGCCGCGGCGTTCTCCTACTGCTGGCTTTCCCCGCTGCGCGCCACCGGTGGTGAGGCCCTGGGCCTGCTCGCGGTGTTCCACAACAAGACCGAGCAGCCGTGCGTGCACTCCCAGCGCATCCTGAGCCGCTACATCCCGTTGGCGACGCTGCTGCTGACCCAGCGCACCCAGTCCGAACAGGTCAAGCTGTCCGAGGCCAGGTTCCACTCCAGCTTCCACCAGTCGATCACCCCTTCCGCGGTAGTCGACCCCAGCGGCCGGTTCACCCAGGTCAACAACGCCCTGGTGGACCTGACCGGCCGCTCGGCCAAGGAGCTGCTGTCGATCACCGTCGACGACCTGACCCACCCCGACGGGGAAGAGGACACCGGCACCGGGCTGATCCGGTGGGCCCGCCCGGACGGCCAGGAGGTGTGGGTACAGCGTTCCTCCGCCCGGCCCGAGATTGACCCGACCGGTCGTGGGTTCCGCCTCGAGCAGTACGTCGACGTGACCGACCGGAAACGCTCCGATGCGAAGGTGCGCAGCCTGGCCGAGTCCCTCCACGGCCGCGACAGCGAGCTCGGGGAAGTCAAGGCGAGCCTGGCCGCGGCCTACCGGCGCCTGGCGCGGGTGCGCGACACCGAGCGGCGCAGCATCGCCCGCCGGCTGCACGACGGCCCCATCCAGGAGCTCGTGGCGCTCGGGTGGATCATCCAGGACCTGCAGGTCTGCGGTGCCGACGAGGAGCGCAAGGCCGAAGCGGTCGCCGCGGTCAACAACGCCAGCCGGTCCCTGCGCGAGGCGGTCGTCGACCTGTACCCGGCCGGACTGGACGTGGGAGTGGGCCCGGTGCTGAGCTCCCAGGCCCGGAAGATCCTCGGCGAGGACGTGGAGCTGCGCTTCGATGACCGGACCAGCCAGCCGTTGGAGGCTGAGATGGCCCACCTGGTGTACCGGACCGCGGTCGAGGCGCTGCGCAACATCCGCAAGCACGCCAACGCGACCACGGTCAGCGTGACGTTGCGGGAGATCGAGCAGGACATCGTGGTCACCGTTCTCGACGACGGGGAAGGCTTCTCCCCCGAGGTCGCCACGGAACGCGCGAACGAAGGTCACATCGGGGTGGTGTCGATGCGTGAGGACATCAACCTGGCCGGCGGCCGGTTCCACATCGGTGCCCGCGCGGACCAGGTGGCCGGGACCGAGGTGACGTTCGCGCTGCCCCGCACCCTGCACTCCCCCGCCGCACCGTCCACCGGGTTGAACTGAGGTCCGCCACCTCAGTCCTCGACCCGGTGCCAGGACAGGTCGCTCACGGCGACACCGGCGCGTGCGAGCCGTGAGCGCACCGCGATGCTCGCAGCACCCAACCGGTCCCCGGTCAGCCCGTAGAACCAGAGGTCGTACTGGCTGCCCTGCCCGCCCAGGCCGCACCCTTCCAGCCAGGTGTCGGGGTCGAGGCGGAACGACAGCAGTGAGGTGAGCGCGTCCCACTGCTCGTCGGTCAGCGGCCGGGTCAGGGTGAACCGGGCCTCCCACGTCTGCTCGTCCTCACCGCCGGGTCGGGTGGCCACGGCGATCGTGGGCCGGCAGGTCAGGACGTGAGCGAGGACCCGGTGCATCCCGTTGATCAGCCGCGGTGGGCAGCACCCGGGATCGCCGGTGCACAGGTCCCCCAGGTGGTCCGGGTCGCACCCTCCGGTGCGAACCAGCACCGGGTGAAGCTGCCCGCGCTCCAGCAGGTCGTCGGCGAGCTCGAGCACCCGGCCGCGCTCCCACGGGTCCTCCAACAGCTGGTCCTGGGCTCGTGCCCAGGTGTCGCCGTACGCGGGCAGGTACGACTCCATCAGCTCACCCAGGCCCAGGGTGACCACGGCGGGGCGGTCGTGGGCCGGTTCGAGAGCCACGTGACCTCCTTCCTGTACCGGGCGGGTGGGACGGTGCCGGACCGGCGGTGTGGCGCAGTGCGCCGGGGGCGCCCCAACACCGGGACAGGTGGGGTTGCTGCGGGTGTTGCGGCCCACGTGGCGCGTGGGTCACGATGCTAGGGTTCCTCACCTGTCAGGGACAGTCCCGGGGGCGGCCGCGCGGTGACGGACACATCCCCTCTGCCGCACCCGGGACCTCTACTCCCCCTCCCCGCGTGCGGCACGCCCGCCTCGGCCCCCTGGCAATCGGATGGGAAGCCTCGGACTCCCGACCTCCTGCTCCGAAGCAGGCGGCCTACCAACAGGCCGACATCCCGTTCGCCCGGCCCGGGGTGCAATCAGAGTTCTTTCGATCCTGGGCAGCGTGACGGCCCGGCACCCCGTGAAGGGGCGCCGGGCCGTCAAGGTTCGACCGTTAGGTCGTGGCTCAGCCCAGGCGGGCCTGGAGCGAGGCGAGCCAGGTCTCCGGGCCACCGCGCTGGGCGGCCGCGGGGTCGCCGGCCTTCACGCCGAGGACCGCACCGAGGTCGCCCCGGTTGACGTGGGTGGAGATGAGCTCCTCCAGCGTCTCCAGGTTGACCTGCCGACGGGCGTTGATGTCCAGGTCGGACCGGTACCAGGTCAGGAACGTCTTGGCGACGTCCCCGTAGGTGGCGACCAGGTTCGGCTCGACCTCGGCGATCGCCGCGTCCTGCTCGGCCTTGATCATCTCCGAGAAGCGCTTCAGGGCTCGCACCCAGAACTCCTGCTTCTCCTTGCTGACCCCGACCAGGAGCGAGGTGCGCAGGTTCGGCTGCAGGTACCGCAGGAGGCGGACGACAGCGTCCTCGTGCCTCTGCAGCTGCGGGACCTCAGCGAACGCCAGCGCCCGGTGCACCTGCTCGGTGTCCTGGGTGCCGGCGATGATCTCGTCGGCGCCCGCGAGCCGGGTCTCCCACTCTGGCAGGTTCGCCGCGATCTCGGCCAGCCCGGCCATCGGCCGGTCGGCCAGTCGGGCGACCAGGTCGACCAGGGACACCGGGGCGTAGTCCCCGTTGCCCAGGTACATCAGGCCCGGCTCCATCGGCAGACCCGCCAGGTGGAGGGTGATGAGCCGCTCGAGCGTCCGCTTGGTGATCCACTCCCGGCCCTCGTCGGGCAGGTCGTTCTTGTACCACTCCAGGAAGGTCTCAGCGACCTCCCCGTAGGTGTTGATCAGCCACTCGTTGGCCGGGATGTCGTCCGGGGTGACCTCGATGGAGAGGGTGAAGCGGCTGGCCTGCGCGAGGTTGTTCCGCATCACGTGCATCCGCTGCCCCATCCACTCCGGCGGGTTCTGCAGCGCGATCTGGGCGCGGCAGCGCTCCATCGGCTTGCCGGCCAGGGTCCACTCCTGGGTCATCTCCATCAGCTTGGAGAACGCCGAGGTGTAGGCCGGCCGGTTGTACTCGTCCCAGATGACGCCGTAGTCACCCTCGGCGACGAACTCCTCGGCGATCGCCATCCGCAGGGTCCCGTCGTGGGACGGGATCGGCATGACCATGGTGTCGGGGTCGGTCGTCGCCATCGGCTTGTACACCGTGCGCAGACCGGCCGCGGCCAGCTCGGAGCGAGCCAGCTCGGTCTTGCCGCACCCGGGCGGGCCCTGGATGAGGACCGTGAGCCGGTCCTGGATGGCCGCCTGGATGACCTTGCGGGCCGCGTCCGGGACACGGTCCCGGTTCGTCACGCCGAGGGCCTTGGCGATGCTGTCGAGGATCTCGCCGGTCCGGTTCGGACCGAACTCACCGTTGTCCGTCACGGACTGCAGCTGCACGCGCTTGCCGTTCAGGATGGGCAGGGCCCAGATGAGCGGGAAGCCCTTCAGGCCGGCGTAGATGACGTGGTCCAGGGTCCGCGGGGACAGGATCCGCCGCAGCTGGGGCTCCAGGGAGTCCCAGACCCGGAACACACCGGACAGGTCCGTGGTGGAGTACTTGCGCGCCAGCGCGTACCGCCACCGGGTGTCGTTGGCCGTCAGGACCAGGGTGACCGGCCGGTCTCCCTGGGCGGGGTCACGGGTCATCGTGACCCCGTCCGCCCGGCCCTCGTTGTCGGCCAGGACGATGCCCACGCAGCCCTTCAGCGGCATGCCGCCGAGTCGGGGCTGGCCGTTGCGGATGGCCTCCATCAGCTGGTTGACCAGCCGGACGGTCGCGGACTGGTTCAGGTCGTCGATCATCCAGAACCACGGGTAGTCACCCGACAGCTCCTCGGTGATGAGCTGGTGCAGCTCGACCTCGCCGTCTTCGTTCTTGACCGGCGTCATCTGGATGACGTCCTCGGGGGTCATGTTGGCCGCGTTCATGTAACGCAGCCCCGCACCTCGAGTGCCCTTGGGCAGCCCGAACTCCTCCAGCACCCGGGGGGACAGCTCGATCGTGGCCAGGATCTCGCGGATGTGGCTGGTCTTACCGATACCGGGAGGGCCGATGAGCTGGACCGGCTGCTGGTACTGCATCGCGTAGTAGAGGTACTGCGCGATCAGGTCCGGCTGCTCGAACTCCTTCGGCGGCTCGGTGCCGGGGAAGGTGGCGGTGGGGACCCACTTGCCGGGGACGTGCTCCACCGGGCGGATGAACGACGAGCCCGGCAGTCGGCTGTACTGCTGCAGGCCGGTCTCGACGAACTGCGCGGTGTCGCCGGCGACCTTCTGGGCGCGCGCCCTCGTGGCGGTCGTGGTGGTAGCCATGTGGCTGCCTCCTTCTATGGTTTGGGGCCCGCCAGCGGCGGGACTGACGGGCGGGACCGTGGGGGCGTGACCAGCACGGGCAAGCCCGGGGGGACCTCGGCGACCGTCCCGGGCCGTGGCGTGTGCGCAGTCCCCGCCCGGGCGCGACAAAGGGCGGGTCACCCACTGGGTGACCGGCCCTTGCGATGAGGGGCTACTGCATCTGCTGGGCGAGGAGCCGCTTGGCGTCCTTGCTGTTGCGCTCGCGCTGGCTGCGCAACTTCGGCCCGTTCACCGGGGTGGCGGCGCTGGAGGAGCGCAGCTGGCGCATCCCCTCGGCCAGGCTCTCGTTGCGCGGGGTCAGGGTCGTCTTCATCTGAGCGCGCCTGTTCTTGGTGATGCGACGCTTGCGGGTTCCCTTGCGGGCCATGGGTCCCTCCTGTCCGGGGCGGGTGTCGGTTGCGTGCTGCTCGACCGGGACCGTGTCCGGCAAGGCCGCCGGGACAAAGGGCGCAGCCCCACCCCGCTCATACCGGGGTGGGGCTGCTGGTCAGAGCCGGGTTCGGGTCACAGCCCGTCGCCGGTGTCGATGCGGTGGTAGTCCATCTCGCCGTAGGCCTCGAGCCAGTCGGTGGTCCCGCCCTCGGTGATCAGCCAGATCCACTTGTCCGGCTGCTCGGGCCGGATGGGGGCGGCGTACCCGTCGGTGACCATGATCACCGCGTCGGGGTGGTACTCCATCCGCTTGCCGTCGACATCGAGGCGGCCCTCGGCGTACTCCATGACGTTGCCGAAGTCGGTGCCGCCGCCGCCGTAGACGCGCTCGCCGGGGACGAACGGCATCACGACACCGTCGAAAGACACCCACTCGGTCTCGACCCCGTCGGTGTGACCGACGAGCTGCATCAGGTAGTCCAGGACCTCCTGGCCCATCGACCCGGAGGTGTCGTAGGCGATCAGGACCCGCTTGACCTCCTCGTCACCTCGGCGCACCAGCATGGTGTCGTTGCCGAGCACCATGTCGACGGCGCCACGCTTCTTGGGCCACATGAGCTTCTCGCCCTCGCGCAGCTTGGAGGCGACGGTGTCGTTCAGCCAGTTCTGCCACCAGTTGACCTTGCCGACCTGCTGGGTCTCCCCCCGCAGGCGGTGCAGGCCGAGCTTGCCCCAGAGCTTGGTGATCCGCTCGTCGGCGCCGTCGGTGCGCTCGCCGAGCTCGAGGAGCTCCTCCTGGGCCTTGGTGGAGCCGGAGACGGCGTCCTTCATGACCGCGTGGAGGACCTCCTGGGCGATGCGGTCCACGGTCTCGTCGTCCATCGGGACGCCCTCGCTGTCACCGCCGCCGGCACCGGTGGGGTCGCCGTCCTGGTGGATGCACTGCCCGTGGCCCTTGGCGTTCTCGTCCGGGTCCTGGCTCATCCGGCACAGCTCGGAGTAGCAGCCCATGTCGGTCTCGATGAACTTCTCGAAGCCCACCGGTACCAGGCCGGCCTTCTCCAGGTTCGCCTTGTACTCCTTGTACAGCTCCCGGGGGTCGATACCGGTCGGGCGGCGCTCCTTGGTCACGTTGCCCTTGGCGTCGATGACCTCGACCTCGGCGGTCGGCATGTCCATACCCAGACGCTTGCCGGTCACGTAGTTGATGCAGGCCTCCTGGGCCAGCGTCATCCGCTTGTCCGCGCGCAGCGCCGGGTCGGTGAACAGGTGGGCCATGATCAGGTGCCGGGCCTCGTGGAACAGCACGAACCGGACCCCTTCCTCGCCCAGGCTGACGAAGAAGTGCGGGTTGTACAGCAGCATCGCCGAACCGTCGGCCAGCAGCACCACCGCCGCGGTCGGGATGGCCGTGGTCGGGATGTGGTGGTGGCACTTGGTGTAGAGCCACGAGGCGATGACCGAGTGGCCCAGGGAGAAGTGCATGAGCGTCTTGTTCTTCAGGGCCTTGGCGGCCTCGACCACCTCCGGCGGTGCCGGGTCGTGCTCGAGGAGCGCCTTCCGGTCGCGCAGGTCGCCCTTCGGGGCGATCAGGCGCTTTCTGGGGGCGGCCATGTGGCCTCCTTCCGTGTGGTTTGGTGCCCGCAACCCGTGGGTTGCCGGTCGCTTGTGCGCTGGACCGTGGCCGCCGGTGAGGTGCGGGCAAGACCGAGCAGGCGGGGACCGTCCGGGCAGGTCCGGGCCCGGCAGTCCCCGCGGGGCCCGAGTGCGCCGGTCTGTGGGCGCGGCACGGTAGGAAGGGTTCTGGTCGACCCCGGCAGGAAGGGACCTGATGAGCAGCACCGCAGCACCCGCGACCGCACTGGCCACCCGCGCCGAGTACGAGGAAGCGGTCGCGCAGGTGAAGGCGGCAGCGGAGGCGTACTACACCTCCGAGGACGTCCTGATGGACGACGCCACCTACGACGCCCTGGTCCGCGGCATCGCCGCCGCGCAGGAGGCGCACCCGGAGTGGGTGTCCGACCCGACCGTCACCACCCAGGTCGGCGCCGGCGCCGACATCGGCGGCGACGTCGAGCACACCATCCCGATGCTGTCGCTGGACAACACCTTCTCCCCCGAGGACCTGGACGCCTGGGCCGCCGGGCTCGCCCGCCGCATCGGCCGGCCGGTCAAGGCGTGGACGGTCGAACCCAAGCTCGACGGCCTCGCGCTCGCGGTCCGCTACCGTGCCGGCGCCCTGGCCCAGCTCGTCACCCGCGGGGACGGCACCCACGGGGAGGACGTCACCTTTGCCGCGGCCGCGATCACCAACCTGCCCGCCCGCCTGCCCGCCCCGGTCGACCTGGAGGTCCGCGGGGAGGTCCTGCTCACCGACGAGCAGTTCCAGAGCGCGAACGAGCTGCGCCTGGCCCACGGGGACAAGCCGTTCAGCTACGCCCGCGCCGGCGCCGCCGGGGCCCTGCGCGGGGCCAAGGACCGCACCTACACGATCCCGATGACCTTCTTCGCCTACGGGGCGATCGACTACGGCGACCCGGCCGGCCGTCCCGTCCTGGCCGACCTGACCCACTCGGCCGCGATGGACTACGTCGCCTCCCTCGGCATCCCGACCACCGGGCAGTCCGCCGCCGGCATGGCTGTGTGCACCACCCTGGAGGAGGTCCACGGCTACATCGAGAACCTCGGCGCCCGCCGCCCCGACCTGGGGTTTGCCGTCGACGGCGCCGTCATCAAGGCCGACGACCCGGCCGACCGGGCGGCCGCCGGGTTCGGGTCGAAGGCGCCCCACTGGGGCATCGCCCGCAAGTACCCCGCCGACACCGCCATCTCCACCCTGGAGGAAGTCATCTGGCAGGTCGGCCGCACCGGCGTCGTCACCCCCAGGGCCCGGATCACCCCCGTGGTCGTCGGCGGCACCGAGATCACCTACGCCACCCTGCACAACCCCGGCGACATGACCCGCAAGGGCTTCCTCCTCGGCGACCACGTCACCGTGCTGCGCGCCGGGGAGGTCATCCCCCGCCTCGAGGCCCCCGTGACCACGATGCGGACCGGGAACGAGACCCCCATCCCGATCCCGCAGGTGTGCCCCCGCTGCGGCTCCGACCTGGACACCTCCCAAGAACGGTGGCGGTGCGTGCGCGGTCGCAACTGCGGCCTGGAGGAGTCGCTGCGCTACGCCGCTTCCCGGGACTGCTTCGACATCGAAGGGATGGGCACCAAGGTCATCGCCGGCCTGGTCGCCCGGGGCCTGGTCGGTGACGTCGCCGACCTGTTCACCCTCACCTTCGAGGATCTGCTGTCCGTGGACCGGATGGGCGCCACCAGCGCCGACAAGCTCCTGGGTCAGATCGAGGCCGCCAAGGCCAAGCCGCTGAACAAGGTGTTCTGCGCGCTCGGGGTGCGCGGCACCGGCCGGGCGATGTCCCGCCGCATCGCCAAGCACTTCGGGACCATGGACGCCATCCGCGCCGCGAGCGCGGCCGACCTGGAGGCCGTGGACGGGATCGGCCCGGAGAAGGCGCCGGTCATCATCGCCGAGCTCGCCGAGCTGGCCGAGGTGATCGACAAGCTCGCCGCCGCCGGGGTGAACATGGTCGAGCCCTCCCCCGCCGTCGCGGCTGGTGCTTCCGCCGTGGACACCGACGGTGGCGCCGCGGCGGCGCAGGTGCCACTGGCGGGGTTGTCCGTGGTGGCGACCGGGTCGATGACCGGGCCGTTGGCGTCCCTGTCCCGCAACCAGGTGAACGAGCTCATCGAGGCCGCCGGCGGGAAGTCCTCGGGGTCGGTTTCGGCCAAGACGAACATCCTGGTCGCCGGGGAGAAGGCGGGGTCGAAGCTGGCCAAGGCGCAGGCGCTGGTCGAGGCGGGTCACCCGATCGAGATCCTCACCCCGGAAGAGTTCGCCGACCGGGTCGCTGCCTACCTGCCCTGACCTCCCCGACCGCCCAGGCCCGGCCGGACCGGCCCGATAGGGGCGGCCGCTACGCTCGGCGGATGTTGCGCTAGCTGGCCGTCGCTGTGGCCGTGCTGCTGGCGACGACCGGCTGCGCCGACCCCGAGCCCGAAAACCGGGTGGTGTCCGTCCCCGACGACCCGTACAGCACCCCGGCGGAGCCGACCTACGAACCCGACCCGCGCCACCAGCAGGCGTGGGATCGGAAGAGCCCCAAGTGGCGCGAGGAGTTCTGCGCTGACCGGCTCGGCGGCAACTTCGTCAGCAAGGACCACGGCGCCTTCTGGTCCTCCGTCGGGCCGAGCTCCAACAGGGCCGAGTTCCTCGACAAGGTCTGCGGACGGTACGGCTCCCAACGTCCCTGACCTGCGCGAGGGACCCAGCTGGTGGGTGCGAGCCCCCGGCTCGTCGACCTACGTGACAGCCGGCGCCCTGCCCGGACGAGTAGCCGGGCCGCAGACCCCGCGGCCCCGAACTCGCCCGAGGAGAAAGACATGGCCGGAGCCAAGACCGCACGCAAGAACACCCGCACCGCCTCCACCAGCAAGGCCCGGCCGACCGCCGCCGGCGAGGTCACCTTCCTGATCTCCTGCAACGGCGGCCGCAACGCCTACGTGCGCAACCTGGCCACCGGCAAGAACCCGAACCTGGCCACCGACAGCGCCGCCTTCGACGAGGCGATCCAGGCGATCATCGACCAGGGCTACGGCGCCAAGGTCGCCGACGAGCTCGACGCGCTCGCGGCCACCAACCCGGTGTGGGCCGACACCCGCGACCGGCTGGCCGTCCGGGAGCGCCTGGCCGCCTGAGCCCGGCCCCCCGGCCCTCTCAAGCCCCCCGCCACCTCACCGGTGGCGGGGGGCTTGCGCGCTGGTGCGGGATCCTCAGGGCAGGTCGCAGACGGGGCCGGTGCCGCCGTGGCCGCACAGCCACGCCACCGCCGCGTCCAGGGTGTCGACCGGTACCACCTGCAGGGTCAGCCCGTCGGCCGCAGCGGCCTGCTCGGCCGCCCCGGCCAGGGCGGTGGGGGCCAGGAACACGGTGGCGCCGGCGTCGGCCGCGCCGCGGACCTTCTGCTCCACCCCGGCGATCAACCCCACCTGACCGGCCCGGTCGATGGTGCCGGTCCCGGCGACCACCCTCCCTCCGGTCAGGTCCGATCCGGTCAGTGCCTCCACGAACACCACGGACAGCATCAGCCCGGCCGAGGGGCCACCGACCCGCCCCATGTCCGCCTCGAGCACCACGTGGCGACGCTCCAGGGCGTCGGGGACGAACCGGTGGGCGGCCTCCTGGGCGTTCTCGATCGCTGCGGTCATCGCCCGGGCCGCCTGCTCCCGCTGGTCAGGGTCGGAGGTGTCGACCGGCAGCACCTGACAGCCGGGTGCGACGGTGCACCAGCCCGCGCCGAACCATGACACCGGTGAGGCCAGGATGGTGGTGGCCAGTAGCCTGCCGCCCCCGTCCGGGGCGGCGCCGCCGGGTTGGGCGGCGGCGACCGCCGCGGTCAGGTCGGTCACCGGGCCCGGGCTGATCCTGGCCGCCGGCGCCTGCTGGAACCCCGCCAGCAGTACGGCGATGACCCCGAGCGCGGCCAGATTCGCCCGCCTCGAGGACGCCAACCTGGCCCACCAGCCGACCGGCGGGTCCTCCGGCGGGTGGGCCGTGCCGGGCTCGAGGGTCTCGGGTGCGTCCACGGCAGGGCACCGTCCGGCCCGGACGGCTGCCGGCAGGCAAGCGTGGTTGCCGGTCCCCCGGCCGGCCGGACAGTCCCCGGCCATGTGGGGCATCACCGTCCTTCTCGCCTGCTACGCCGCGGCGTTGGGAGCCTGCCTGGCCTCGTTCGGGTGCGTGGTCGCTGAACGGGTCCCGGCCGGGGTCAGCATCAACGGCCGGTCACGGTGCGCGTGCGGGCGGCAGCTGAAGGCCCGGGAGAACATCCCGGTCCTGGGGTGGCTGGCCGCGCGCGGGGTCGCCCGCTGCTGCGGGGCCCGGCTGCCGAGGCGCCTGCTCGGCTGGGAGGTCGGGTACGCCGCCTGGGGTGCCCTGGTCGCCCTGGCCGCCACCCGTGCCGGCACCCCACCGGGCCTGGGGCTGGCGGTGGTGGCCGCGGTGCTGTTCCTCGCCCCGTTCGCAGCGGTGACAGCGCCCGCGTGGCGCCCCGGCGGCAAGGTGGCCCGGTGAGCACCGCCAGCGAGCTGGTCGCCGAGCTGGACGACCTCATGGACGCCCAGGTGCCGCAGGTCACCGCCCACACCGTGGAGGTCCACTGGGACGTGCGGGACAAGGTCGCGTCGGTGCAGGTGACGATCGCCCCCTACACGTGGGCGACCCGGACCGCGACCCTGGAGATGCTGTGCGCCTTCGCCCGTTCCCACCGGGGTGAGCTGGCGCTGGAGGTCGACATCGTCCCCGGGGACTGACACCCCCGGGCAGCAGCGGACGCCGCCACCTGGTGCAGGTGGCGGCGTCCGTGACGTCCGGTTCCGGTCAGGCGCCGGTCGTCTGGTCGGACTGCTGGCAGTCCAGGTAGGCCTTCACGATCTGGTCGGCGGCCTTGGCGGCCACGTCGAACCGGCTCGTGAGGATCTTGCGCTTGGCCTTGCGGCCCTCGACGGCCACGGTCGCCCCGCTCTTGTCGGTCTTGGTCCAGGTCCGCAGGTAGCCCGCGGCGGCCTTGGTGACCTCGTTGCCGACGGTCTCGTCCAGCCCCAGCATCTTCATCGCCAGGAACTGGGTGAGCGCGGCCTCCTGCTCGCACACCTCCCGGACGGTGAAGCCGTCGGCGTCGACCGTGCTCGCCTTGGTGGAGGCGACCCGGTCCAGGTGACCCAGGTAGTGGTGGGCCAGCTCGTGCAGGAGGGTGTAGATCTGGTTGCCGACCAGGGCCGAGGAGTCGATGTGGATCCCGTCGGCGTCCAGCCACCCGTTCTCGACCTTGGCCGGGACGTGGACGAACTCCACCGGGACGGGGCTGGACTTGGTCAGGGTCCGCAGGGTCGACAGGTCGCCGTGGGCCAGCGGGACCGCCCAGTTCGGCTCCACGTAGTCCGGGTCGGTCGACTCGGTCTGGGACCAGTCGTACACGTCGACGAGGAAGAAATGGGTGACGACCCGCGCCTGCCCGGCCGCCGGCTGCTGCTGGGGGGTGTTCCCCTGCTGCTGCTGCGGCTGGTTGGTCTGCTGGCCGGGGGTGGCCGGCTGGGCGGGCTGGTTGACCGGGATGACCCGGCGCACACCGGGGCCGAAGATCTTGAACGGCTTCTCACCGTCGCGAACCTTGCGCCCCAGCTTCTCGAAGACGGACTTGCCGGTGACGATCCCGACCAGCTCGACCCCGCGCTGGCGCGCCTGGATCTGCACCCGCGCCTGGTTGCCCAGGGAGTGGGTGGTGGCGCCGGCGCGGTGGGCCCGGGCCCGCTCGTGAGCCAGCCGGGTCAGGTAGCCGACCAGCTGCTCGTCGCTGCCGTTGACGATCTCGTCCAGCAGCGCGTCCAGGGCGGTCTTCAGCTCGGCCTTGACCTTGGCGTTCTCGGAGGTCTCCGCGCTGGTCTGCTCCGGGGCGGTGTGGGCCTGGGAGCGCCGGGCCCGGGTGCCGGTGGTGGTCGTGACCGACCGGGTCCGGGCGGGGGCTGCCGTCGTCCTGGTGGCGGTGGCAACAGGTGCCATGGGTGCCTCCTTCAGGCTGGTTTGGGTGCCGCGCGGACGCGGCGATGACGCCACCCACCCCTGGGTGCGGGCCGCGGCAAGGGAAGACAGGGCCTCCCGCGGTGTGCGGGAGGCCCTGTCAGGGGTTGGGTCAGACGCTGATGATCGCGTTCACACTGTCGGCCAGGTCGGCCAGGGTCTGGTCGAAGCCGTCCTCGAGCAGGCTCATCACCAGGGTCCACGCCTGCGGGGTGTCGTTCAGGGCGGACTCCAGGTACCGGGTCAGCGCCTCCTCACGCCACCCCCGGAACACCGCGAGGGGTTCGGTGCCGAACTTGGCGAGGTCCTCGGGGCCGAACTGGCGCGGCTGGGGGTCCAGCAGCGCGGAGGCCCTGGGGAGGGGCGCGGGCCGCTGGATGATGTCCTCCCGGGTGATGCCGGCGTCAGCGAACTCGGCGGGGAAACGGTCCAGCAGTCCCAGGGCCGCCTTGGCCACCGGGGCCTCCAGCCCACCGGGCAGGTGCTCGCGCAGCCGGTGGCAGATCGCGAACGCCTCGGCCTCCCCGAGGTGGGGGTTGGCCGCCAGGGCGGGGAAGTCCCACCACCGCAGCTTGCTGCTGCCCAGCGTGCGGCGGATCAGCCACTCCAGCACCCGGGGGTCCTGCTCGTCCTGGTACGTGGAGGCCAGCTGGAAGTCCTGGTAGGTGGTGCGGCGCCAGTAGTGCTCACCGCTGTCGTAACCGAGCCGGTCGAAGACCGGTCTCAGCTCGCGGACCACGGCCATGTCGCACGCCGGGTTGCACACCAGGGACACCCAGATGAACTTGCGCTCCTCCAGCCACTGCCCGCTGGCGGTGGCGAAGTCGACGCCGCTGTCCAGCTCGGCCAGCTGCCGTTGCAGCCCGGGGTCGGTCAGGTGCCGGCACCCGGCGGCCGCGGTGCGGACCTTCAGGCTGTCGCTGCGGGCGGCGGCCGGCAGGAGAGCCGGGCGGTCAGCCAGCAGCGGGGACAGCAGCTCCCCGGGCCATTCCGGCCCCCAGGAGGTGAACTCCGCCAGCGCGGCGGAGATCTCCTCATTGGTGGTCTCACCCGGGGCGGCCAGCCAGTACATCATCCGGGCTCGGCCGCTGACCTGGCCCGCGGCACGCAGCCAGTCCACGTCCACGACACCCTCGAAGTGCTTGGCGACGTGGGTGACCAGCTTGTCCTTGGCCAGGGCCCTGTTCTCCAGCAGGACGTGCAGGTCCTCCAGGGTCGGGATGTTGCTCTTGAACGACTCCAGGATGACGCCCTGGCGCTTCTCGGTGGCCAGCAGCTGCTGGAACACCTCCTGCGGCAGGCGGCGCCCGACCAGGGCCTTGGCGTCGGCGACCGACAGCTTCGGCTCGGCCAGCAGGCGACGCAGCAGGCCGGTGTCCAGGCTGGGGTTGGTCAGGACCTGTGGGCGCAGGCCCTCCCGGGCCAGGGCCGCCTCCTGGGCGGCGCGGCTGACAGTCAGGGACGCCAGGCGTGCCACGGTGGGGTTCGAGGTGACCACGGGTCGACCTCCTCTCTGCGCCACCCGGGGTGCGGGTGGTCACGGGGGCATGGGTTGGGTTCGGGCCTGACCGTTGCGGCCACGGGGCCCGGCTCAACGCCGCACCGTCCCCGGCCGCCGGTCGCGGTCAGTCGCGGCCGCCGCACCCCTCCCCCGGTTTGTGCCGCAGGTCACAGGCGCTCATGGTCAGCGGGTAGGTAAAGAGCGGGTAAAGTGCGGTTCGCGTGGGGTGAGCGCGGCTGAACCGGGCCAAACCTTCAACGGCTAATCTCTGGTTCGGCGGGTCATAATCTGCGCACGTCTTGGGGAAGCAAGCGAACACGCTCGCGCGGCACGGAAAGGGGTGGGCCGTGGGTTTCGCGCGCAGGGCGAGGGTCGGTGTCGGCAGCTACACGACCCGGCTGGGCCAGCTGCTGGGCGCCAGCGCCCCGGCCAGCGAGATGTTCGGTGCCGCGCACCCCACCGTCCTGGTCGGCGGCGCGATCCTGTACGTCCCCGCCCTGACGCTGTACCTGACCGCCCACGCCTCCCACCTGGGCAGCTACACCGCCTCGGTGCTGCTCGTCCCCGCGATCGGGCTCGCCCTGCTCCTGGCCGCGGCGGTGTTCCGGGGTCTGCCGCCGCCGGTGCGGGCGGTCCTGGCGTCGGTGTCGGTGGCGTTCATTCCGCCGCTGGCGAACACGCACCCGTTCATGAGCTCGCTGTCGACGTTCCTGTTCGTCCTGGTCCTGCTGGGGGTGCGGTGCTACCGCCACTGGGGCTTGTGGGCGCTGACCGCGGCCGTCGAGCTGACCTTGCGCCTGGGCGGGGCGTTCGGCGACCCGCACCTGGTCGCCGGGCAGTACAGCCCCGCCGTGGCCGACCTGTACTCCCCGGCGGCCGCGGCCACCGGCGCCTGGGCGGTCGGGGTGTTCAGCAGCTACGTGCTCGACCGCACCTTCGCCTTCATCCGCCGCCAGTCCACCTACGCCCTGGGCGTCCTGGACAGCACCCGCCGGCTCCTGGGAGAGAACCCGCCCGGGGATGAGCAGGTGCCGTTCCTGTCCACCGCCGCCGCCCACCTGTTGGACGCGGTCACCGACGACGCCTTCCCGTACGGGAACATGTTCACGATCCACCAGGACACCGCCACCGAGGAGGTCCTGTGGTCCACCGGCGGTGAGCACTACCCCGACTCCCGCCTGGCGGCCCTGCCGCAGCCGGTGCAGGTGAGCCAGTCCCCGTTGACCGAGGCGCTGATGCGCCACCAGGGGCCAGTGTGGGTGTCCACCCACGCCGCCACCCCCGGGGTACCCACCCTGCCGGAGGCGGTGCGCCCGGTGATGGCCGCCGAGCTGGACCGGCTCCGGCTGCGTACCGTCCTGGCCTGCCCGGTCCTGGTCGACGACCGCGCGGTCGCGCTGGTCGAGCTGTACTCCCCGCAACGCTTCCACGCCGAGCCGCCGACCCTTCAGAAGCTGTACCTGCTGTGCCTCATCCTGGGCCGGGTCGTGGAGCGCAACGCCGCCAAGGCCGAGCTGCGCACGCGCACCGACCTGCTCTCCGGGGTCGCCGAGGCCGCCCCGGACACCATCATCGTGTACGACCAGGACACCGACGAGGTGCTCCTGTACGGCCCCGCTGGTGACGATCCGACGGACCCGGCCGACGCGGTCGGCGCCAGCGTCGAGGAGGTGTTCGCCGCCTCCGTGCTCTCCTCCGCCGTGGAGTCCGCGGCCGTGCTGCGCCAGCGGCTGCGTGAGCAGCAGGGGCGGCTGACGGTCACCGGCCGGCCCCACCCGGGCCGGTCACGCCCGACGATCCTGGAGCTGGCGCTGACCGAGATGACGATCGGTGGCCGGCGCCTGGGCATCGTCTTCGCCCGTGACGTCACCTCCCGGGAGACCGCCGCCCGGGAGCTGGCCGCCACGACAGCCCGAGCCGCGGCGATGGAGGACATGGTGGTCGCCGGCCTGCTCGAGGCGGACTCCACCGGCGCGATCACCTACGCCAACTCCGCCGCCGGGGACCTGCTGGGCGCCGTGGGCGGGGAGGCCCTGGTCGGTCACCAGCTGGCCGACCACCTGCCGTTCCTGACCACCCAGGTGAAGCAGGCCCTGGAAGGGCTGAACACCGCCAAGGGCCCGCGGGCGGTCCACGCCCGCGGCCGGATCATCTCCCCCCAGGGCAGCATCCCGGTCGACGCCCTTGTCACCACCCACGTGTCGGCCTCCGGGGAGGCGTCCCTGATCGTCACCCTGGTCGATGTGTCCACCGCCGAGTCCGCGGCCAAGATGGCGTTGCGGCAGTCGCACGCCCGTGAGCTGAACGACAACGTCGTCCAGGGACTGGTCACCGCCTTGTACGGGTTGGAGGTCGGGGAACAGGAGACGGCCGAGGAGGCGCTGCGGACCACCCTGAAGAACGCCAAGGGGACCATCGCGACGCTGCTCGGTGACACCGACCTCGCCCCCCACTTGCTCCAGCGTCGCAAGGCCGCACAGTTGGAGCCCGAGGATGGCTCGCCGACGCGCGGCACGGCCAGGGAGGGACGCGGCGATGACGATTCGCGTACTGCTCGTTGACGACACCCCGCAGCTCCGCAAGCTGCTCGGTGGCGCACTGGAGCGGTCGGGTCGCTACACCGTGGTCGGTGAGGCCGAGGACGGTGCCCAGGGCATCTCCGCTGCCGCGACGCTCATCCCGGACCTGATCATGCTCGACCTGTCGATGCCGGTGATGAGCGGCCTGGACGCCCTTCCCCGGTTGCGGGCGCTGCTGCCGCAGACGGTCATCGTCGTGTTCACCGGGGTGGAGCAGATCGGGATGCGGGACCGGCTGCGTGACGCCGGTGCGGACGGGTTCATCGAGAAAGGCACCCCGCTGGCCGAGCTGCTGCCGATGATCGACTCCTTCTTCAGCCACGCCCAGAGCTGAGACTCCAGACCGCCCGCCCCCTGGTTCAGCCCTGGCAGGCGACCTTGATCGCCCGGGCGATCTCCACCTGGTTGGTCACCACCGCATCGGCCGGCGCCAACCCGTTGCCGACCCTGGCCTCCAGGCGCGGGCTGGTGCCGTACCAGCCCGGGGAGAACGACCGGGTCTCGGTCAGCACCCGCAGCCCGAGCGCGCACTCGGGGATGTAGGCCTGCTGCGGGGAGGGCACGATCAGGTACCTGCCGGAGGTGACCGCGGCCCGGGCGATCGCGGCGCCGGCGCTGACGTGCCGGCCCACCTCGGCCAGAACCACCGCGGTCCCCAGGGCGACCACGATCCGGGCGGCGTTCATCGCGAACCGGGCGGTCACCCCCACCCCCGGCGGCACCTCGGTCAGCACGGCCCCGCCGAGCTCGACCACCCGGGCCAGGAGGCCGTCGTACTTGGACACCTGGTCCAGCCCGTGGGCGACCACGACCACCGCGACACCGTCGGAGTCGACCACCGAGCGCAGCGCGGTCACCGACACCCCGTCGACCAGCTGCACCACCACCGGGGTGCGGTTGGCCGCGGCAGCCAGCGCCGCCGACCTGGCGATCTCCACCCCCTGGGGGGTCGGGTGCTCTCCCCCGCCGATCGCGACCGCGGGGATGGTCGGCAGCTCCCCGCGCATATAGAGCAGGCACGGCGGGTCCGGCGCCATCCGCAGCTCCCCCGGGTAGCCCTCGACCGCGTACCGGGACACCGCCCGCACCCCCTCAGGCAGCTCCGGCACGGCCGGCAGGGCTGATGGGATCGCCAGGGCCGCGAACTTCGGGCCGAGCAGACCGGCCAGGTACGCCGGGCCGGCGGCTGCCAGCTGCTCCCAGGTCTGGTAGGTGGAGGCGAGCTGGTGGACCGCCCCGTGGTCCCAGGTGAGCCGGTACAGCGCCGCGAGCGCCTCAGTGGAGCGCAGGGACAGCTGCCCGCCGTTGGCGCGGGCGGGGTCGGGCACGTGCGGCTGGAACATGGCGGTGGCGGCTCCTTCGGGGGCGCGGGTCTCCCCTGCAGGGTCGGCCCGACCCGCCGGGCCGTTGCACGCGACAGCCGAGGTCCCCAGGTGCCGGGGAACCGGGCCGGACCGTTGGCCCGCCCCAGGGGGAACTGCAGCAGGTCTTCCTGGTGGTCGGCGTCCGGCGGGACGACGCGCCGCCCCAGCGACTGAGGCTCACGGCCGGCGCGTGCACGGGCGGCCTCCGGCCCCGTCAGCCAGACCCCCGCACGCCAAGCGGCACCAAGTGAATAAGTGTTTCGGAGTGACCACTAAGTTTCCACCTTGTGAAAAGTGTCCACTATCTGCACGCTGTGAGACACGCGGGCACCACTTCCGGCGTCCGAGGGAACAACATCCACAAGGACAGACTCGATGAAGCTCACGTTCGACACCGAGGTTGACACCTACGAGAGCGCACTGACCGCTCTGCGGGCCGCTTACGGCCGCCTCGAGAACGCCGCCGGCCAGGCGGAGGCGACCCCCGGAGGTGAGGTGCCTGCTGCCGACGGGGACGAGGCCTACCTGCCGGGCCGGTGGTCGCGGCGAAAGCTGCGCAAGCTGGCCGAGTGGCTCGACGGCTCATACGCCGGCATCGCCGTGCGCTACATCGCCGAGCACGCCCCCGCGGTCCCGATTGACCAGACCATCGAGCACCTGGCCAGCCAGGTCGACGCGGAGATCGACGGCCGCCAGATGGGCGGGATCATGTCCTCGGTCGGGTTCGCCCGCAACCACATCGGCGGCACCACCCAGCCGGTGTACGAGACCGACTACGGCTCGCGCAAGTACCGGATGAGCCCCGACATCGCCAAGGTGCTCCTGGAGGAGATGGACGCGATCGCGACCGCCGCCTGACCACCACCACGGCGAACAGCACCAAGGGGTGGGCCCGGACCGGGCCCACCCCTTCGTCATGCCCACCCGACACCGGACCGGTAACCCTGCGCCCTTTGCCGATCCGGCGCAGGCCCGCACTGTGCCAGGCCAGCCCACCCTGTCCCGGCGCAGAGACCCCCGTCCCCAAGGAGCACCGACCTGATGGCCAACCACCCCGGCACGATCATCATCGACACCCCCGTCGATGAGGAGATGAAGACCTCCTTCCTCGCCTACTCGATGAGCGTGGTCGTCTCCCGGGCCCTGCCCGACGTCCGTGACGGGCTCAAGCCGGTCCACCGGCGCCTGCTGTACGGGATGAACGAGCAGAACCTGCTGCCCTCCCGCCCGCACGTCAAGTGCGCCAACGCCGTCGGGCACTGCATGGGCCGCTACCACCCGCACGGCGACTCAGCCATCTACGAGGCCCTGGTCCGCCTCGCACAGGACTTCTCCATGCGGGTCCCGCTGCTGGACGGGCACGGCAACTTCGGCGGAATCAGCGACCCCCCGGCCGCGATGAGGTACTGCAGTGTGGGCGAGACGCTCGTCCGAACCCCATCCGGGACGGTCCGCCTGGACTCGTTCGTCCCAGACGCCGCGCCCAACACGACGACCCCGATCGATGCGAAGGTGCTGGACAAGTTCGGCAACCCGGTCACCGCGACCGCGTTCCACCACAGCGGGGTCCACCCGGTCCTGCGTCTGGTCACCAAGGAAGGGTTCACCACCACCGCCACCACCAACCACCCGCTCCTGTGCCTGGTGAACGTCGCCGGTGTGCCGGTCCTGCTGTGGAAGCGGTTGGATGAGATTCAGGCGGGTGACCGGGTCGCGATCAGTCGCACGCCGGCCGCTGAGTCCGGACACGTGCTCACTCAGCGGGAAGCCGACCTGGCGCTTCTGTTCGGCTCGTTCATCTCCGAGGGTTGGTACGGCAACGGCCGAGCCGGGTTCAACAACACCGACGCTGACTGGTTCACCGACGTAGAAGGTGCCTACGCCAGGGTCGTCGGCGGCAAGTTCTACAGCTACAGCCGGGACCTGCCGTCCGGCAAGGCCCTGTACGAGCTAGACGTACAGAACGTCACCAGCCTGGACGCCACCGAGCTGGCCCAGCTCGCTGGCGCGCGCTCAGCTGACAAACGGATCCCCGACTGGGTATGGACGGCGCCGGCTGCTGCTAAGGCCCGCTTCCTCCAAGCCGCGTTCGAGGGGGACGGGTCGGTCAGCGTCCTGGCCCGCAACAGCATCTGCCTCACCTACTCCACCCGCTCCGCCCAGCTGGCTCGCGACATCCAGCTGCTTCTGCTGGAGTTCGGCATCGTTGCCCGCCGCTACCACCGTCAGGCCACCGGCGAGCATGTCGTCCGCCTGGGCAACCGGCGCCAGGTCGAGCTGTTCGCCGGCCGGGTCGGGTTCTACTCCACCAAGCAGGACAAGCTCGCCGAACTGCTCATTACCACCCCGGCGCCGGCACGCGACGGCGACGGCGACACCATCCCCCACCTGGCTGCCTACCTGCGCGCCGAAGCCGGTCGCGGCCGCCGCGAGTGGCTGGCCAAGCACAACCTCGCCGGCGTCGGCGCCTGGGAGCGGGACGGTGACGCCATCCTGTCTGCGATCAACAACCCCGAAGCTGAGGCGGTTGCCCGACAGCTCGTCGAGGCCGGCTACTTCTACGCCACCGTCAAGATGGTCGAGCCGGCCGGCGAACGCGCGGTGTACTCCCTCAAGGTCGACTCCGAGGACCACTCCTACCTCGCCGACGGGTTCGTCAACCACAACACCGAGGTGCGCCTGGCACCCACCGCGGTCCTGATGACCCAGGAGCTCGACGAGGACACCGTCGACTTCACCGACAACTTCGACGGGTCCTACAAGGAGCCCAAGGTCCTGCCCGCAGCCCTGCCGAACCTCATCGTCAACGGCACCGAGGGCATCGCTGTCGGGATGACGACCAAGCTCGCCCCGCACAACCTGAACGAGGCTATCGCTGCCTGCACCCACCTGCTGCGCAACCCCGACGCCACCGACGAGGACATCATCCAGCTCATCCCCGGCCCGGACCTGCCCACCGGCGGCACCGTCCACAACCTGGACGGGGTACGGGAGTACCTGACCACCGGCAAGGGCACGTTCAAGATGCGCGCCACCGCCAAGATCGAAGACGTCTCGGCCCGGCGCAAAGGCATCGTGGTCACCGAACTGCCCTACCAGGTCGGCCCGGAGAAGGTCATCGAGGACATCAAGAAGGCCCGGGAGTCCAAGCGGCTGCAGGGGGTGTCCAACGTCGTCGACCTGTCCGACATGAAGTCAGGGCTGCGGCTGGTCATCGAGTGCAAGACCGGGTTCAACCCCCAAGCCGTCCTGGCCGACCTGTACAAGCTCACCGCCCTGGAGACCTCCTTCACCGTCCACCAGCTCGCCCTGGTCGACGGGTTCCCCCGCACCCTGACGATGCGCGAGCTGGTCGCCCACTACGTCGCCCACCGCGACCAGGTCACCACCCGCCGGTGCACCTTCCGCCGCAACAAGGCCCAGGCCCAGGCCCACCTGCTCGAGGGGTACCTCATCGCCCTGGCCAACATCGAAGAGGTCGTCAAGATCATCCGAGGGTCGGCCGACACCGCAGCCGCCCGGGCCACCCTCATGGCCAACTTCGCCCTCTCGGAGGTGCAGACCAACGCCATCCTGGAGATGCCGCTGCGCCGGCTGACCAACCTCGAGGTCTCCAAGATCGAGAAGGAGCTGGCCGAGCTCAACGCCCAGATCGCCGAACTGACCCACTACCTCACCGACCGGGACGCGATGGTCGAGCTCATCTGCGCCGAGCTGGAGGACGTCGCCCGCCGGTTCGGCACCCCCCGCCGCACCCGCCTGGTCGACACCCTGCCCGAGACGACCACCGCCGCCCCGCTGGAGGTCCCCGACGAGCCGACCGTGGTCACCCTGTCCACCACCGGCCTGCTCGGCCGCTTCGGCACCGAACCGTTCAAGGGCACCCGGGGCCGCCACGACGCCCTGACCGCAACCCTGACCACCACCGCCCGGGCCACCATCGGCGCGGTCACCACCCTGGGACGGCTGCACCACGTCAACGTGCTCGAGCTGCCCCAGGCCGAGGGGAAGAACCGCGGCGGAGCCGTCGGCGAGTACGTCCCGCTGGAGAACGGGGAGAAGGTCCTGGCCCTGGTGCCCCTGGACACCGACGGGCCCATGCTCGCCCTGGGCACCCGGGCCGGGCTGGTCAAGAGGCTGGCCGCCAAGGACCTGCCGAAGAAGTCCGGGCAGGAGATCATCGGCCTCAAGGACGCCGACACCCTCATCGGTGTGGCCGTCCTACCGGCCGACCCCGACGCCGCCGACCTGGTGTTCGTCACCAGCGACGCCCAGCTGCTGCGCACCGCCGCGGCCGCGGTACGCCCGCAGGGCCGCACCGGTGGCGGTGTCGCCGGGATCCGCCTGGGTGAGGGCGCGCACTTGGTCACCTTCACCGCGGTCCCCACCGACAAGGTCGACGACACCGCCGTGGTGACCGTCTCCGACCGCGCCGGGGTCAAGACCACCCCGCTGTCCGACTACCCGGCCAAGGGCCGAGGCACCGGCGGGGTGCGCTGCATGCGGTTCGCCAAGGGCGAGACCGCCCTGGCCGCCGCTGCGGTCACCCACGCCCCGCTGACCCTCGTCGCAGCCACCGGGTCCCTGGTCAAGGCGCCGGCCGAGACCGGGCGACGTGACGGGGCCGGCACCCGCCTGGACACCCCGATCGCCGCCGTCGCCCTGACCCGGTGAGACCCCTGGCGCCCACCGTGCCGGCGCGCACCGTCACCGGTGACCGTGCCTGCCCTCGACGAACCGGAGAGCCCCGATGCGCACACCCGCGACCCTGACCGCCGCCACCCTCGGCCTGGCCCTGCTGCTGACCGGATGCTCCGGACAGGAACCGAAGGTGGTCGACGGCGCCGACCTCGGCCTGACCACCGCCTCCCCCACCAGCGGCGGCCCCGGTGTCCCCCACGACGTCGACACTGACAAGGACCAGGGCCGCAAGGACAACAAGGACAACAAGGGCAGCAAGGGCAACGGCGGCGCCGGCAAGGAGGAGCCGCCGACCGCCGGGCCGGACTACACCGGCGGCCCGCTGACCGCGGCCTACCTGCCCGGGTGGACCCAGGTCGAGGCCCCCGCCGCCGGCAAGGCCCTGTTCGACCTGTGCAACAAGAGCGTCGGGGTCACCGAAGGCCAGAAGAACGCCCAGACGACCCGGTTCACCCACCCGAGCGGGGTCGAGCTCACCGTCCGCGTCGCCAGCTACGCCCCCGGCGGGGTCGAGAAGGCCCTGAACGCCTTCGCCTCCGCGGTCGGGGCCTGCTCCCCCGACCCCGAGGCGGAGGTCTACCAGGTCGTCTCCACCCTGGACTCCACCCTCCAGGACGCTGTCGGCGCCGCCGCCACCGAGTACACCGCCCAGGGGGTGGAAGGCCTGTCCCGGGCGTACTGGGTGGTCGGGTCCGGCAACACCACCGTGGAGGTCGCCGCCACCGGGTACTTCATCGCCGAGGCCGACGAGCAGCCGCTGCACACGTTCATGGCCGCCGCCCGTGACGTCGCGGTCCGGCACGCCGTCGGCAAGCCGGCCCGACTGACCGTCGAACCGCACGCGGTGCCCGAACCGGTGCAGATCGACGAACCCGAGGACGTCGACGACGAGTACGACTACAGCTGGTAACCACCCCAGCACGGCAAGCCCCGGCCGGGTCCACCTCGGCCGGGGCTTGCCACTACCCCGGGCGCCGCGCACCACCCGACCCGCCCACCCGGACGGGCCGGGTCGCGCAGGCCACCGTCTACACCTCCCGGCACCGGTTCGACCTGGCCCACCAGGCCCCCGCCAGGCCTGACTCCGCCCCGGTCCCGGGTTTGCCCGGCACCCCGCGGCACGCACGGTCGATGGGCGACCCACCCTCAACCCATCGAAAGGGGTCCATCATGGCCCAGGACACCGACTGGTGGCAGACCGCCCTGGACCGCGTGGCCGAGCACGGCTACCCGCTCGGGCCGCTGACCACCCCGGTGCAGTACTACCGCGCAAACCCCCGCGGCAAGTGGCACACCGACCCCGCCTGCGGGTCGATGCGCAACCCGCAGACGGTCACCGCCGCCCCCACCCAGGTGCCAGCCGAGCGCCGGTGCACCCGCTGCTCCCCGGCACCCCCCTCCCCCAGGGCCTACCTGGAGGACGCCAACAGCCACATCACCACCCTGGAGGACCTGAGCAGGCACGGTGCCCAGCTGACCAGCCCGGACCCCGGCGTGGCGCACCTGAGGACCACCAAGGGCCTGCCGGTGCGCACCGACACGACCCTGTGGACCTACTCCGGCTACCTGCACGACTGGGACACCTGGCTGCCCCTGGAGAACCGCAGCGTCGAGATCCGCAACTGGGCACGGGCCAAGCGTGCCGAGCACGAGCGGCAGATCGCCGCGGTCCGCGAGGCACTGGCCGCCCGGGCCGACGAGGCACGGCGCGAGGTCGTCATCTCCCTGGTCCGACCGACCGTGTCCGACACCAAGACCTCACCGGCCACGTCCGCGCGGCTGCTGGCCGGCGCGGTCGACCGGCTCCAGCGCCGGTTCCACCGCGCCGGCGAGGTCTGGAAGGACACCTGGGTCCGCACCGGTGAGGACGAGGCCGCGACCGCCGCCGCCGTGGCCGCGCTCCGCCTGGAGGACGAGGGGCCGACTTCCCTGGCGCAGCTGAACCGGACCGCGGTCTCCACCGAGGCGGGGCAGAACCTGTTCGACGCCCTGCTCACCGCCTGGCGTGAGGACGTGGTCACCGACCTGAAGAGCATCTGCTCCCAGTGGTCGGCCCGGTGCCGGGAGTACCAGGAGCAGCTGGCCCCGCACGGGCCCCGGCTGATGATCGTCCATGCCGACTCCGGGGCGCGGCACCCGTTGCTGCACCTGACCCACCTGGCCCCGGTGAGCCACGGCGCGGAGAACGACTACTTCGTGCTGGTCGCCGAGCCGCACCTGGCGGCGTGGCTGACCGCCGTCGGAACCGGCCAGAGGAAGACCCGCCCGTGGGAGTGGCGGGGATACACCGGGCTGACCCGCCCGCCGGTGTGCGACCTGGGGCCGGCACAGCCCGGCGACACCAACCCGGTGTTCCTGGACACCCTGGCCAAGGCGGCCGGCTGGCCGAGCGCCGAAGAGGACCGTGAGACGCTCGGCCGCCGCTGCGCCGACCTCGCCCAGGCAGCCCGAGCCGCCCTGGTGTGAGCTCAACCACGAACCGCCCGCCCCGGACACCCGGGGCGGGCGGTTCCCCACGCGCAAGCGGGGACACGACTGGACCCCCGCCACGCAAGGTGGCGGGGGTCGTGCGGCACGGGCTTTGTGTTCCCGCTCGTGCTAGAGGAAGCTCTGGTCAGGAGCAGCAGACTGTTCGCGGGTTGTGGCAGATTCGGCGATCGTCAGCCCGGCTTTGCAGCCAGGCTGGGACCTGTGCGAAGGGCTGGCCTTTCACGACTGGGACCGGGGGGAACCGGCCGTCGTTCTCTCCGCGTAGGACCCGGCTGGGGTCCGTGTGGGGCGCGGTCACAGCCTCGCCGGGCGAGAGCCGGGCGTTCGGCAGTGACCGCTAGGGCTTAAGGCGACGGGCGGGGCTGGTCAGCCCCTGACTAATCGTCTGGTGGTCATCAGGGGCGGGCTCCTCTCACGGTTGGTTGGCGCTGACACCGCACACACCTGAGGGCGCCACCCGGTGACACAGCCCCGCCCCGGCACCTTCTTGCGCGGCAGGGCCGGGGCGGGGTTGCCCAGTGGGGCTATCAGAGCCTGTCGGCGGCCATGTCAGCGATCCTGGACCGCTCCCCCTTGGTCAGCGCCACGTGCCCGTACTCGGCCTCCCCGGTGAACGCGGCGGTCAGTGCCGACAGGCCGTTGGAGACCTCGGAGGTCCACGGGGAGTCGATCTGGGTGGTGTCCCCGATCAGGACCCCCTTGGACCCCTTGCCGAGCCGGGACACGATCGTCTTGACCGTGGAGACCTCCAGGTTCTGCACCTCGTCGACCAGGACGTAGGTCGACTGCAGGGAACGACCGCGCAGGTAGGTTACCGACTCCAGCGTCAGCTGCCCGGCCCGGACCCACTGGTCCAGGTTCTCCCGGGCCTGCCGGTGGGACATCCTGCCGTTCTCGGACAGGGCGACCATCGTGTCCACGATCGTCTCGAACCACGGGCCGAGCTTGTCCTCCAGGTCCCCGGGCAGGAAGCCCAGCTCCTGCTTGCCGACCGCGATCACCGGGCGCAGGATCGTCATCCGCGAGTACCGGGGCTGGCCGGCCCGGGAGGTCTCGAACGTCTGCTCCAGCCCGGCGGCGACCGCCAGCATCGTCTTGCCGGTGCCGGCCGCACCCTCCAGCGACACCAGCGGCACCTCGGGGTCCAGGAGCAGGTCCAGGGCGAACTGCTGCTCCTTGGACTTCGACCGCAGCCCCCACGCGCGCAGCTCCGCCGACGGCGGCACCAAGGTGAGGACGTCCCCGCGGTGGCGGGCCAGGGCGCTGCCGGCGTGGCTGAGCAGGACCGCGAACTGGTTGCGCTTCCACCCCGCCAGGGCCTGGGCGTCCAGGGCTGACAGGTCAGCGAACGGGACCTGCTTGGCCTGGTACAGCGCGGCGGTCAGGTCGGAGCTGACGTGCGCCTCGACCCAGCCCGCCGGGCGGCGCCGGTTGCCGCGAAGCCCGGTCGGGTGGTGCTCCCGCGCGGTCAGGTCCAGCACCGAGGCCTTGATCCGCAGGCCGGCGTCGTTGGAGATCACTTGGACCGTGCGACCCTGCGCCTTGCCCCGCAGCCAGCCGAGCGCGGCACCGATGATCCGGTGGTCGGCGACCTTGGGGTCCAGGCCGTACCGGCTCAGCTCCTCGGTCGCGATCCCGTTGGGGGCGACCCGCACGCTCCCGCCGTCCGGCAGCGGCACCGGCTCGTTGATGGTCCCGCCGTTGGCCAACCGGACGTCCTCCAGCTCCCGCAGCACCCGCCGGGCGTTGCGGCCGGCCTCATCCATCCGGTTCTTGTTCGCGTCCAGCTCGTCGATGACGGTCAGCGGGATGACGACCTGGCAGCCGGGGTAGGCACGCCAGGCGTCCGGGTCGGCCATCAGGACGCTGGTGTCCAGGATCACGAAGGTCTCCCGGGCGGCCGGGGCAGGCGCGGTGGTGGGCTGGGCGGTGGTGGAGTGAACGGGCACGAGGGGCTCCTGGTTCATCTCGGCCGGGGGCCCCTTCCGGTGACTCCCGGCGGGACGCGCCTTGCGTCCTCTGCCGGCGACGGTGCCGCCGGGTGGGGGTGGAGCAATGGGCCGGCACACCGGCGCCCGGTTGCTGCCCGGCGCCGACCGCGGAGGGTGCCAGCTCCCTTGGCCCACCGACCCGACGGGAGCACCGCATGCGCCCCACCCTGCACCGCCCGGCCACCGGGCTGCCGGCCCGCTCCGCCGCCGACACCCCGTGGTGGCGGGACGCGGTCGTCTACCAGATCTACCTGCCCTCTTTCGCCGACTCCAACGGTGACGGGATCGGGGACCTGCCCGGCATCACCTCCCGCATCGACCACCTGGCCTCCCTGGGCGTCGACGCGATCTGGCTCACCCCGCACTACCCCTCCCCCATGGCCGACGGCGGGTACGACATCACCGACCACACCGACGTCCACCCCGACTTCGGCACCCTGGCCGACTACGACACCCTGCTGGCCGTCGCGCACGCGGCCGGACTGCGGGTCCTGATCGACATCGTCCCCAACCACGTCTCGGCAGCCCACCCGTGGTTCACCGCCGCCCTGGCCGGCCAGGAGCAGGCCCGGGCCCGGTTCCACTTCCGTCCCCCGGCCGCTGTCGGCGGCCCGCCGAACAACTGGCAGTCCCTGTTCGGCGGACCCGCCTGGACCCTCGACGCGACCTCCGGGGAGTACTACCTGCACCTGTTCTCCCCCGACCAGCCGGACCTGAACTGGGACCACCCGGACGTGCGGGCCGAGTACGAGCGGGTGCTGCGGTTCTGGCTGGACCGCGGCACCGACGGGGTCCGGGTCGACGTCGCCGCCGGCCTGCTCAAGGACCCCGCCCTGCGGGACAACCCCGGCACCTACTCCCCCGGCCTGTTCGGCCACGGCCCGGAGCAGGTGCACACCTGGGACCAGCCCGGTGTGCACGAGATCTACACCTCCTGGCAGGCCATCCTCGACTCCTACCCCCACGCCCCGGCCTCGGTCGGAGAGGTGTGCCTGGCCGACCTGGACGCGACCGCCGCGTACTGCCGCCCCGGTGAGCTGGGGTCGGCGTTCACGATCGAGCTGCTGAAGACCAGCTGGGGCGCGGCCGAGTACGCCCACGCCATCGCCGGCCCGCTGGCCGCGTTCACCCAGGTCGGCGCCAGGCCCTCCTGGGTGCTGTCCAACCACGACAAGTCCCGGATGGTCACCCGGTTCGGTGGCGGGCTCCGCGGGGCCGCTGCGGCCCGCGCCGCCGCGCTGCTGCTCCTGGGCCTGCCCGGAGCGGCGTACCTGTACGCCGGGGACGAGCTCGGCCTGCCCGACGCCCACGTACCCGAGGACCGCCGCAAGGACCCGATCTTCCACCGGTCCGGCGGCTCCCGGGCCGGCCGGGACGGGGTGCGGGTGCCGCTGCCGTGGACCGACCAGGCCCGGCACGCCGGGTTCTCCACCCCACCGGGGACCTGTGGTTGCCGCAACCGACCGGGTGGGGCTCCTACGCGGTGAACCTGCAGGAGTCCGACCCCGACTCCTTCCTGTCCCTGTACCGGCAGGCGCTCGGGGTCCGGCACTCCTCCACCTTGTTCGGGCACGGCAGCGCCGCGGTCACCCACACCGACCAGGTGCTGACCGTGCACCTGTGGGACGCCGCCGGTCGTACCGGCCGGATCGTGGTGAACATGGACCCCGGCTCCGGCGCGACCGTCCCGACCGGCCGGGTCGTCCTGGCCTCTGGGGTGAACGTGGCCGCTCACGGCCGGCTGCTGCAGCTCGGTCCACTCACGGCCGCCTGGGTGTCCGAGCGCTGACCCGCCGCCGGGCCGGTTGACACCTGCCCGGTTTGGTCGGCAGGGTGGCTGCTGCGCCGCAGGGGGTCCCTCCCTCGAGAACCTCCCTCACCCCCCAGCGGGCACGCGCGAGCCCCGCACCCTGGTGGGGGTGCGGGGCTCGTCTCAGAGCGCCGGATTCGTCGGCGCGTGTGCGGCCAGGTTCGCCGTGGGCGGTCCTGGCGTGTCCCGGTGTCAGGGGGTGAGCACCGGGAGATCCCGTGTGAGTCTTCGCTCGCGCCACTACCGTGTCTGCGCCCGCCGGCGACCCAACCCCTCGAGGACGGGCTCGGCACGGGCGTCACAGGCCGAGCCCGTCCTCCAGGGCGAGCAGCTCGGCCAGGGCCTGCCGTTGGCCGGCCGGCCGCGTCGCGGATCGGTTCTGGTCGCGCGGGAGAACGTGACCGCCCGGGCGGGGTGACCAGCCACGGGGACGGCAACGACCCCGCACCCGGGCAGGGGTGCGGGGTCGTCGGGCCCGGCTGGGTCAGAACGACCCGCCGGCACCGGGTCTACCCGGGGTGGTCTTCACCGGTTGCGGCGGCTCGATCGCCTCCGCCTGAGCGCCGGGGTGGTAGGAGCACCCGGCCGCCTCGTGGTCGGCGCACACCAGGTTCTCCCACCAGCCGTCCAGGCCGTGGAACCTGCGGGCGGTCAGCTCCGACCCGTGCACCGGGCACGTCCCGGCCGGCTCCTGCGTGATCTCACGCTGCGCCCCGCACAGTGCGGTCACCTCGCGCAGCTCCTCCAGGGTCGCCATCAGCAGCACCCTCCTCCCGTTGCGTTGTGGGTTTCGTGGCACCCCCGGACCGTCAGCGGCGGACCCGCCACGGCAACCGCCACACCACCCACCGGGCCGCGCGGTCATTGCCCGGATCCGCCCCGCGCCGACGGTCCCCGGCATGTCAAACCACGACGCGGGCACGACCCCGCACACCCACGCCAGCATCCGCACCGCCGCCCTGGCCCTCGGCGTCGACGCCGAGACCGCCGACGCCGCGGCGAGGAACCTGGCCGAGGGCCGCGTCACCCTCCTGCTGGTCTCCGGCAAGCTGGGATCGGGCAAGGACTCGGTCGCCCCGGCCGTGTTCACCACCCTGGGGATCACCGCCGCCGAGCACCAGTACTTCGCCCTCCCGCTGAAGGAGGAGGTCAACCAGATGATGGCTGACCTGCGCACCTGGTGGGACACCGGCCGGTTCGCCGCGCTCACCCCGGCACGCCGGGAGCAGGCCGCCGAGCTGATCGCCGGCCTGCACCACATGCCGCTGGGGCACGCCCGGTTCTACACCGGGGAGTTCCTCAACCAGGTCCTGGCCAACCGGGTGGTGCACTCCAGGTCCCGGACCGCGGTGATGCGCCGGGCCCTGCAGTACCACGGCACCGAGTGCCGCCGGTCCCAGGACGAGAACTACTGGGTGAAGAAGGCGCTCAGCAACGCCGTGACCGCCCTGGCCGCCGGCACCAGCGTCTACTTCACCGACGCCCGGTTCCCCAACGAGGTGACCGTCCCGGCCGCCCTCGGCGCGATCAGCGTCCGCCTGGACATCTCCCCTGAGGTCCAGCGCGAGCGCATCATCCGCCGGGACGGACGCATCGAGGACCCGCAGGCGCTGATGCACCCGTCGGAGACGTCCCTGGACGACTTCACCGGGTTCAACATCCGGTTCCGCAACGAGGGCACCCTCCAGGAAGCGGTCGATCAGGTCGTGGCCGGGATCCGCGCCATGCGCGCTGACACCGCCGCCGCCTGACGGCCACCCACACCAGTACACGGGCCCCCTGCACGCGCAGGGGGCCCGTCGCCGTCCCAGCCCGGAGGACACAGGACCGGGCCTGCGCTCGCGGGGGAGCGCAGGCCCGGTCAGAGGGGTGCGTGCTGTCAGCAGCTCTTGATGTCCGAGACGTACCCGTCGGTGTTCACCGTCAGGTACCGGCACACGGGCCCGTCCCGGTACTCCAGGGTCAGCTCATCGGAGGCGAAGAACCCGACCGTGGCCGGGGCGAGCCAGGAGCTGTCCAGGCCCGAGAACGACGGCTGGCCGTTCTCGAAGTTGCGGCTGGCGTGGAACAGCGCCGCGTCAGCGGCGTCGGTCAACGCCTGGTCGGCCTCGTGCGCCGCGGCGGCGGAACGCTGGGCCTCGGCCTCATCCAGAGCCTGCTGCACCTGCGCGATCGCAGCGTCGGTGCAGCCCTGCCCGGTCGGGTCGAGCTCGGCCTGTTTCGTCTGCCCGTCGACGATGCCGCCGACCAGGCACCCTTCGGGGGTGACCCGGGCGACGAAGACCGTCGACCCGGCCGCGGCGACCTTGGCGCCGGGCACGGTGGCACCGGTGAACCCGGTGCCGGCACTGGCGGCCAGGGCCTGCAGGTCGGCGTTCAGCGCGCTGGCGGCGCCGGGGACCGTGGCCCCTTCGGCGACCACGGCCGGCTGCGCGGCGGGGGCGGCCTGCTGGGGCGTGGCCGGGTCGTCACCGCCGGGGGTGAGCCACCACAGGCCAACGGCCACGGCGGCGGCCCCGGCCAGACCGCCACGGATCCAACGGCGCCGGCGGCGGTCGTAGAACTCCGGGCCGGGCTCGCTGTCGGTGGGGGTCTCCCCCTCCGCGCCGGTGCCGGTGCCGGCCTCCGGCTGCTCCTGGGCGGGAGGGTCCACCTGCACGGTGGGGTCGGTGTCCGCGGTCAGTTCGGCGGCGGTCGGCGGGGCGGGATCAGCGTCCTCGGCCCGCTGCACGATGGCCGGTTCGGGCTCGGTGGCCGGTGCGGACTCCTCGAGCTCGGCGTGCTCCTCGACCGGTTCCTGGACCGGCTCGACCTCCGGCTCCTTCTCGGTCTGCCGGGTGGGGGCCAGGGCCGGGGCGGCCCCGGGTTGGAACGGGTCGGGGAAGACGTGCTTGGGCTCCATGACGGGCCTCCTGGTGTTTTGGGTTCAGGTCGCGCTTCACCGTGGCCGCGCACCTGGCGCACGCCAACGCCCGCCCCGGGCGGGCACCGGGGCGGGCGTTGGAATCGGGGTCAGTAGGTGGGGGTGGCGGCCAGCTTCCAGGTGTCCTCGACCTGCACCCAGGTCACCTGGATGGTCGCGACGACGGTGGCCCCGTCCTTGACGGTCCACTCCTGCACCGCCCCGGCGCCCGAGGGCGCGGCCGGGCCGGCCTCGACGGTGAGCACCTGCGCGGCGCCGGCCCACCGGGCGGTCGTCAGCGACAGCTCGACAGGGTCCGGGGAGGTGGCGAACTGCCGGGCGACCACGTCCTTGCGGCCCGAGCTCAACGCCTCGATCACCTTCGCGGTCGCCGCCTTCGACGGGACCGGGTCGGCCACCGGCTCCTCCTCCACGGTCCGGTCCTCTTCCCCGGTCCGGTCCTCCTCGGCACCGGTGGTCGGCATGTCCGGGACGTCCTGGGTGGTGTTCACCGGCGGCAGCGGGGAGCCGCCGCCGGCCTGCTGGCCGTTCCACCACAGCCCGGCGCCGACCAGGGCGGCGATGAGGATCAGTGCCGCCAGGGCCCGGTTGGCTGACACCCACGCCGCGACCCGCTGTCCCACGGTCGGCCCGCCACGCTCTGCGGCCGTCAGGGAACGGGCGGCGCGCTTCTCGGCCCGGATCTGCTTGCGAGTCAGGGTCGGCGCCCCCTGGACGGGCTCGGTCCCCGGCAGCGGGGTCGCCGCCGACGGCTGCCCGGGCAGCGGCTGCCCGGCGCTGCCCAGCGCGGCCGGCGGAGTGGCGAACGGGTCCACCGCAGGCGCCGCCGGGGCCGGGCCCGGGGCGGGGGTTCCGTTGGGGACCAACGCACCCCGGTTCCCCGCCTGGGGCAGGGAGGTGTCCGGGCCGGCCCCGAACACCGACGGGCCGGTGGGGAACGCGGCCGGGCCGGTCGGGTACCCGCCCGGGTTCGCGGCGGCCGTGCCCGCGGCGGGCTGCTCGACCCCGGGAACCTGGGAGGGCTGGGAGCCCAGCACCGGTGAGGCAGGGGCGGTCGTGGCGAACTGGGAGGGGTCGGTGACCACGGCGGGGGCGCCGGGGGCGGCGGCACGCACGAAGTCACCTTCGGCGTTGAGTGACCAGATCGCCCCGGCTGCGTCCGTGGCGGTCAGGTTCGCCAGGGCAGCCAAAGCCTGCTGGGCGGTGAAGTGCCCCTCCTCAGCACCCTGGACAAGCTGGTCGTACTTGGCTTCCAGCTCTTGGAGTTCACGAGGCAGCGACACGGCGGGCGTCCTTCACGGTCAACGGGGGTGGTGCGCCTCAGTGTCGGAACCCCGCCCGCCCGGCTCGCCTACCACCGGCGGCGATCACCGGGGCGGGGTCGCTGTTTGGCACGCTGGTGCCCATGACCTCCCCCGAGGAGCACCCGGACCCCGACCCGCTGGCCGAGCTGGAGGCCGAGCTTGACCCGGGTCCGGCGGTGCCGCTGTTCGACGAGCACGGGCTGCCGACCGGGCGACTCGGGGCGGGGGTGTGGACCGAGCTGCTCACCCGGATGGAAGCTGTCCTGGAGGAAGGCGGGTGGGACGCCCCGCCCACCCTGTACGCGCTCGCCGGGCCGGTGCAGACCCTGGCCCGGTTCCACCCCGAGGCGCTCGAGCGGTTCCAGGAGCACCTGGTCAACCTGGGCGGGACCACCGGCGCCCCGACCGGCCCGCACGGGCCGGTCGCGACCCCGTTCTCGATCGTGCCGTTGGGTCAGGTGGAAGGCCCCCCGGTGGACCACCCCTGTTCGGCTTTTAGTGTGGTTTTGGGCGCGCCTTGTCCGGCCCTCCCGGTAACCTTGACCCTTCGGTCAGGGCCCGGGAGGGCCGGTTCGCGTTCGGAGGGGGTCGCTGGTGGTTGCCGCCCGCGACCTCGAGGACGGCACTGCCGGTAGGACCGGCGCCGGCACGCTGTCTGGCGGAGACGTCCCGCCAGGAGGACAACTGACCGACGCAGCAGCACCGCAGTGCCCGGACCCGTCACACGCGGGGAGCCGGGTGCGCCGCCGTGGGCTCAGGGCCTCCGCGGCCGGCACGCGGCAGCGGTTCGAGTGCCTGCCCGAGACCGGAAAGCGGCACTTCTTCACCACCCCGGCCGCCGGAGCGGTCGAGGCTGGACGCTCACCGAGGCAGCGGTGCCCTGACCCGTGGCACGCCGACGCCCGGGTCCAGGGACGAGGCACGCGCACGACGAAGGCGGGCACCTGGCGGCGGTTCCGGTGCACCCGGCCCGACGGCAGCTCGCACTTCTTCCAGGTGCTCGCCTCGGCGGCCGGCACCCAGCTCACCTCGCTCGACCGCCCGCCGGGGTGCCCCGAGCACGCGGTCTCGAAGGTGACCCGGCAGGGCGTGTACGGCCGCGGCGCCACGAAGCGGCAGCGCTACCGCTGTGTCCCCGCCGACGGCACGGCGCCACACACCTTCACCCCGCCACTGGCACGGGAGGCCGTCGAGGTCGGTGTCGAGAGCTGCACGACTTGCGACGAACTGCTCTCCCCGCACCGCGGCGCGCTCACCGGCGCCCGGCACACCCCGTGGACGCTCGCGTTGTACGCCCGGGCGCTGAACGAGCTCTCGATGGGCGCCAGCTACGCGGCGGTGTCGCTGATGATGCGCGAGTACCGCGACCGAGCCAGCCGCCACCTGCTCGAGCACCATGGCGGCGGCGCGCTGCTCGACGGGCAGGCGACCGGGGCCGCGCAGTCGTACACCGCCGCGCAGGGCAAGTCCGCCTGGCACCTCGCCGCCGACCTGGTGGAGCAGTACGCACCGCTGCTGTGGCGCCCCGTCGAGCAGCAGATGCGCGACCGCGACCGGCAGCAGCGCGCCGCGAACGACCAGCAGCTCGCCACTGCACCGAACGCCGCGCTCGCCACCCCCATCACCTGGCTGCTCGACGAGCAGCCGGTCCTTTTGTCCGGCCGTCGCCGGCGCGGCCAGCAGCGGCGCCTTGAGCGGAACCAGTGGAGCTTGCTGGTGGTCGTCGAGGTCCGCTGGCACCCGGCCGAGGACCCGATGAGCTACCCGCGTCGGGAGTACCGGCTCCGGCTGGCGCGCGCTTACCCGCGCGCGAACGAACAGGCGTGGCGGCTGGTGCTGGACGAGCTCGGCGAACGCCCGGACTTCATCGTCGCCGACAACGCCGAAGCCATCAGCAACGCGGTGACGAAGCAGTACGGCGCAGGGGTCGTCGGACTGGTCCCGAGCCTGTTCCACATCCAGCGCAACCTCCGCGACGCACTGAGGAAGCTGCCAGGGGCGACCACCAAGCTCGAGGGGCGCACCGTGCTGGTCCCCGAACTGGCCAAGCACCTCGACGTGCTCGCTCGCGACGAGCTGCTCAACCTCGGCCCCGCCGACTGGACACGGTGGTGGGACGACCTCATCGGAGCCGTCGCCACGCTGCCGGCGCCCGTGACCGGAGTGCTGGAGCAGCGCCGCATCTACGAACCCCGGGTCGCGGCCGCGCTGCCCATCCTGGCCCGACAGCCGCAGCTGCCGGCGTCCAACGCCGCGGTCGAGAACCGGATCCGGCACGCGCTTGAGCCGTTCCTGGACAACCGCAAGCAGCTGTACCGCAACCTCGCCCGGACGAACTTCCTGCTCGATCTCGCGGTCGCCCGGGCCCAGGGCGCGTTCACCGACCTCGACGAGGTCACCCGGCTGCTGCGCGAAGACAACGAGGCCGCCGGCGGGTGGGCACCCGCCCCGCGCACCCTCGCCGACGCTCAACCGCCACCGCGCGCCGAGGGTGAGCCGCCACCGGTGTACTCCTCGCTGTTGAACCCGCTGCTGGTCGCCGCGCTCGCCGAGCAGCGGCTCACCCAACCACCCGTTCGGCAGCAGGACGGGCAGCAGGGCGGGCAGCAGAGCGGAGGGCGACCGTGACGCTCACCGACGCCGGCTTCGAGCTGTTCCAGCACCTCACCGCCCGCACCTTCCTCGTGCTCGACACCGAGTACACCCGCGACCCCGACGGGGATGGCGACCGCATCATCTCCCTGGCCATCACCCCGGTTGTCGGCGGGAAACGGGTTCGCGACGGCGAGCTGTACGTCGAGATGAACCCCGGCGTGCCCGTTGACCCCCGCTCCACCGCGGTGCACGGCTTCACCACCGAGGCCGTGGCCCGCAAGCGCCGCTTCGGCTACTACGCGCCCGCGGTGCTCGACGCCCTCACCGTCCCCGACGCGGTGCTGGTCTGCCACACCGGCAGCGACATCCGGGTGCTGCGCCGCGAGTTGGAGCGGCTCGACGAGGCGAGGGCAACCGGGGACGCGACGGTGCCCGTCGGCCTCGAGCAGCTGCCCGAGCTGCCCATCATCGACACCAGCACCCTGCCGCGACTGCTCCGGCTGCCCGGCGTCGGTCAGCGCGGCGTCGTCAGCCTCGCCACCTTGTGCCAGCTCGTCGGGGTCGCCAACGCCGAGGCGCACCACGCCCGCGCGGACGCCCGCGCCACCGCCGACGCCCTGGTCAAGCTGCTCCTTCACGCCGCCGGGGCGTTCGCCTACGACAGCCTCGAGGCGCTGCTCGAAGATCACGCCCGGGGCACTACCCACGACCCGAAGCTTCCTGGCTACATCCGCAGCCGCCGCGAAGCGTCCGTCGTCCCGACCGAGCACCTGGTCCGCCACGACTCCCCGCTCACCCACGCGGGCACTCCGGCCGAGCAGCAGGCGTGGTTGGAGCTGGCCGTGGAGTGCGTGCGGCTGCGCTGCCCGCACCTGCGCCCCGAAGCCACCCTCGCCGCCCAGGAGAACGGCGCCGCGCTGTTCGACCCACTCGTCGCGCTGCTGGCCACCGTCACCGAGCCCGGCCAGGCAGGCACCCTGCTCGGCGCCGTCGCCGCACTCATCACCGCCTCCAGCCCTGGTGCCGACCCGCCCGCGGCCGCGCCCGCGCTCGCGCACACCCGGGCGCTGCGCTGGTGGGCCAAGCAGCGGCCCCAGGTCGAAGCCTCCACCCCGTGCGAGCCGTCCGGGTCTCGCTCCTGCCCCGACTGCTGGGAAGGTCACGGTTGCCCCCGCGACACGCTGTACCAGCCGGTGACCCGGATCGCGGTGCTCGGCGAGCAGGGCAGGCTCACCAAGACCGGCATCCGAGACCGCCTCTTCGGCAAGCGCGAGGACCGTCGCATCAACCGCTGGTCACCGACCCACCCGCGCGAGACCGCGTACATGGCTTGGATGGTGTTCACCTTCACCGTCGAGGAGGACCGGGTCCTCGCCGCGAACGACTACCTCGCCGTCGCGATGAGCAAGGGGCTCCACCTGCTCGAGCCGCGCCTGGCCCGAGTCGCGTGCCAGTCGATCGCGGAGACCCGCGGGCTGACCGCAGCGAAGGAGGTCGCGGGGACGGTGCTCGCCGGCCGCACGACCGACCCGGCCTACGATGAGCTCGAACTGTGGATGACCTGGCACGAGCAGGCCGCGGTCGCCACCGCCCGGGCCCAGCAGCCGCGCACCATCACCCACCGGCGCCTCGCCCGCCCCGAAGGGCGCGTGAACCCGAACCCCTACCTGCCGCGCTGATGGACGAACCAGTCGGACATCCCAGCCGGCGTTGTAGCGCGCGCCCGTTCTCCCACCGCGATGAAAGCAATGTTCAGCGCACGCTGTACTATTCAGCACATGCTGACCACTGCTAGCCGTCTTGACGTGATGAACAGGTTGGGTCGGGCGATGGCCGACCCCACGCGCTCCCGCCTACTCATGGCCCTTCTGGAGGGCCCCGCCTACCCCGGCGACCTCGCCCGCGACCTAGACCTGACCCGGTCCAACGTGTCGAACCACCTCGCGTGCCTGCGCGACTGCGGCATCGTCGTAGCCGAACCCGAAGGCCGACACACGCGCTACGCCGTCGCTGACCCGCACCTCACCCGGGCTCTCACTGCGCTCATCGACGTCACCCTGGCCGTCGACGAGAGCGCACCCTGCATCGACCAGCAATGTGTCCTGCCCGGGTGTGGCACCCAAGGGGCCGGCGCCTGATGCTGACCTCCGCAGCGCAGGCCATCGGCCTGTTCATCGCCACCAACATCGACGACATCATCGTGCTGTCGCTGTTCTTCGCCCGAGGAGCTGGACGGCCCGGAACCACGTCGCGCATCCTGGCTGGGCAGTACCTGGGGTTCGCCGGCATCCTCGCCGCGGCAGTGCTCGTGTCGCTCGGCGCCGGAGCCTTCCTGCCCGAGGCCGCGATCCCCTACTTCGGCCTCATCCCGCTGGCCCTCGGCCTCTGGGCTGCATGGCAGGCATGGCGCGATGATGATGATGACGACGACGCCAAAGTCGCCGGCAAGGCCGTCGCAGTGTGGACCGTCGCCGCCGTCACCTTCGCCAACGGCGGCGACAACATCGGCGTCTACGTCCCCGTCTTCTTGAACGTGGGCCCCGCCGCGACAGCCGCCTACTGCGTCGTCTTCCTCGTCCTCGTCGCCGCCTTGGTGGTCGCAGCCAGGTTCGTCGCCACCCGACCAGGAATCGACGAAGTCCTCGAACGCTGGGAGCACATCCTGTTCCCGGTCGTCCTCATCGGCCTGGGCCTGGTCATCCTCTACAGCGGCGGAGCCTTCGGGCTCTGATGCTTCGCCTGGCCAGCGGTCGAGCACGTGCAGGTAGCGCGGGCCTAGTCGCCGTCACCCTCGACAAGAGAACGCTCCACCGCGCGCCGGTCACGCTCGAGTAGCGCTCGCCGACACGCCGCCCGACCGCTACCTGCCCCCGAGCTCCGCCCATCGCGTGCAGGCTGGAGCCATCGGCTCGGAGGCGCAGACGTGAAAGCGCCCCCCGGTCCGATCGGACCGGGGGGCGCTTCGATGCGCCATAGGCGCGCCGTGAACCCACACTAAAAGCCGAACAGGGTGGACCACCTGTGGGGGTTCACCGCCCCGGAATGGGCGGCCGCGGTCATCATGGCGTTCGAGGCGTGGTCCTCCACCGCGGACTCCCCGTTCTCAGCCCGCCCCTCCACCGACCCGTTGCGTCAGGAGATGCGCGCGGTCCACATGATCACCCGGTCCGGGGACCACTTCGTCGTCTCCAGGGTCCGCGGCCGCGACCCGCAGGTGCACGACGGCACCGGCCCCACCCGGTGGGACGGGTTCCTCCCCGACGTGCTGCGCCGCACCCTCGGCCTGCCCGTGCGCCCGCACCCCGGCACCGTCGGGGACCTGCTCGGACGGCACCTGCTCACCTTCGCCATCGGAGGGCTGGGCAGGGTCCTGGGCCACCCCGGCGACCAGGGGCAGGACGAGAAGGTGCCCCAAGCTGTCCTGGAGGGGCGTGAGGAGCTGGCCCGGATGAGCCAGGAGGAGCGGGCCGCGGTGGTGGAGTCCATGACCTACACCCAGGCGGTCGTCGGCCTGTCACGGCTCACCTACCTGGCCACCGAGGGTGCCCATGGGCTCACCAGTGAACAGGCCACCCTGGTCAGGTCCGTCTCGCAGGGCAACCCGGACGTCGTCGCCGACCGCGCCGCCCTGCACCGGCTCACCAGTGCCGCCCGGGCCGCAGCCGGCCGGTCCTGGATGCAGATCGCCACCGGGCACCAGTCCCAGCAGCTGCTGCCGGAGCAGGCCCGCCACGACCCCCACTGGGCGGGCAAGGACCTCCTGGCCGCCTACATGCTGGACCGGGAGATGGCCACCCAGGAGGAGCTGCGCGCACGGCTGGAGCAGATCGTCGGGCGGGGACCGGTAATGACCCTGACCGTGCTGCTCCGGGCCAGTGGGTGGGGCCCCAGCCCGGCAGGCTAGGCCGGTCCTGAGCTACAGGGTGACGGGGAGTTCGCTGGTGCCAGTCACCGACTGGGTGTCACGGGGTGGGCTCGCACTCGGCGGGGGTGCCGGTGCGAACCCCGGTCGGAGGCACGTCAGGCACCGCCGGGACCACCACGTAATAGCACGCCCCGTCGCTGCCGGCACGGGTCGCCTTCACCGACCCATCCGGCAGCAGGTGAACCCTGACCTGGCCCGCCGCCTGCGCTGCCTCGTCCACCGGGGAGCCGGTCACCACCAGCTCGGTGAACCTCCCCAGCGCCTGGACCGCCGGCTCCCGGGACAACGCCTGCGGGGAACCCGGTGCCCACGAAGTCAGCAGCAGCAACGGGGCGAGCAACCCGACCAGCAGCACCCCCATCACCGCGGCCACCGCCGCGCGGCGCCCAGGCACCTGGGCACGCCACCGGGACGGGCGGCGGTGCCGTCCACGCCGGGGCGGGGTCTGGGGTTGCTCGCTCACGCCCCGGGACGGTCCCCCGTGACCGGCAACCGGCAGCACACCCCAGACGGCGGCGACTGCCCTGGTAGCCGCGGCGGGCACCTTGGCTGGCATGGCCAACCCCACGATGGACAGCCCCTACCTCATCCCCACCGACCAGGACCGCTACCACCTGGTGCTGCCGGACCCGGCCGGCGGCCGGGTGACCGTCACCGGCACGCTCGAGCAGCTCACCGCCCTGCACGCCGGGCTCGGTGACCTGCTCTCCGGCCCGGTCCCGGCGCCCGGAACCCAACCCCAGGCGTGGGTCGCCTGCTACACGATCACCTCCGGGATCGGCCCCGGGACGGCCGCCGAGGGCACCACGCTCGTCCTGGCCGCCACCGCCGCAGAGGCGACCCGGGCCGCCCGGGACTGGGTGCACGACAACGACCCCTACGCCGACCCGCGGATCGACCCCCGGGTCGCGGTCACCAGGGTCACCGCGGTCGGCACATGCCAGGCCACCCTCATCCGCAGGGCCTGGATCCGGGACGAGCTGGTGACCCTCGATGGGGACATCACCTTCGACATCACCGACCAGGTGCTCGCCCTGGGCCGCGCGGCCTCCCTTGGCTTGCGCGACCACGATGACTCCACCGACGTGCTGTGGGCGAGGGCGCGCAGCCCGCACACCCACGACGGCCCGACCGACGTCGAGGCCCAGGACGCGATCGCCGACTTCTGGGAGCTGGTCGACCAGGTCGCCGACGACCCGGACAACTCCCCCGCCTGACCCCAGCACATCTCGAAGGAGCCACCGTGAGCGAGAACCTGCAGCCGGCCCCAGCGACCCCCGCCGACCTGAACCACCTGGCCCCCTACGCCGGGGCGTTCCAGGACGGCTACGACGAGGTCGACATCGACACCGTGCTCTCCGGCATCACCGGGGCCGAGCTGGTGTGCGTCTGGGAGGGCCGGGACGAGTGCGGCCCCCACGGGCACAGCCAGATCATCGGCCGCGTCGGCGAGGGACCCTGGCGGGAGCTCCACCCCGACCTGTGGGACTACCTCACCAACCCCGGCGCCACCCTCCCGCAGGCCCCGCCGCTGCTGTCCGCCACGCTCTACCACGCCCAGGACGTCCACTCCTGGGACCAGATCGGCTCGCACAACCGGGTCATGGACACCCCGGCGGGCACCCTGTCGCTGGAGGACGCCGTGACCCGGCTCCAGGAGATCCGGGCCGCCTGCCCGGACCTGGCGCTCCGTGTCCTGACCGTCGACGACGTGGCCGCCCGGATGGGCAAGACCACCCTGACCGGCACCGAGCGGGCAACGCTGCGCGAGACCCACGCCTGGCGCAAGTGGGCCGACATGGGTGAGGAGGACTGGGCCCGTGTCGACGCCGCCATCGAGGAGATCACCGGCAGCTGACCCGGCCTCGAGACGGCCCTGGCGACCCGGGGAGCACGGCACGTGTCGCCTCCCGGCCAGGTGAGAGCACTCGGCCTGCGGCAAGCCCGGCCAGCCGGCCCCCGTCCCGCGGGGGCTGCCTGGTGTCCCGGCCCGAATGGCCCCGGGGCACCACCCCGCACCATCCCCGGGGCACCAGCCCCACCCCTGACGAAGGAGACGGTCGTGACCGACGAGCCCACCATCACCTGCCCGGCGCACCACGGCACCTGGGGCGCGGACCCCGACTGCGACGGCTGCACCCTGGAGGACGGCACCCCACGCCCGGTCGACCCCGACACCTACCTGCGGGATGAGATCGGCACCATCCTGGGCCGGTACGACGAGGAGGAGGTCAGCGCCCGCGACGCGGTAGCCGCCATCGCCGCCGTCCTGGCCGACTACGAGGACGACGCCCTGTCCCGCGCCACCCCCGTCATCAGCTGACCCCGCCCGTAACCCGAGGAGACCCCGTGACCGAGGAGCAGCTGCCGGTGCCCCGCCAGTGGGTGCCAGGACAGCAGGTGAGCGTCCACCCCGACACCGCGCCGTGGCTGCAGCACCCCGACGGCCGCCTGGCCCGCCTCGACACCTTCCCGGTGTTCACCCACCTGGCCCCCGGCGGCTGCGGCGGTTGCCGGGAAGGGTGGGTCGTCGCCCCCGACGTCGACGGCCCCCACGGGCAGGGGGTGCGCGCCTGCCCCGACTGCGCCGAGCTGGACGGGGAGTTTGACCCCGACCCGTTCGAGTCCGACCTGCACGCCGCAGCCGAGCTCGCCGAACGCCTGGACCCCACCGGCACCCTGACCGTCTGGTACACCCCGCAGTCCACTCCCGTGCGCGGCACCCTGGCGCCGTTGCTCGAGGGTGGCAGCGGAGGGTTGGGCATGAGCCGCCGCGTCGCCTGACGCCCCAGGCCTCGCCGGGCACCGCAGTTCTGCCTCCTTGCTGTGTAAACATGGCCCTGCCCGTCCGTGACCGGCGGTTGATCAGGAGGCGACGAGATGACTGACGCGGCTGCGATCGAGGGCGCCGTCGTACCCCTCGATCCGGGTGGCGCGGCCGTAGCCGACGAGGCCGGGATGTACCGACTCATGCTGGACAGACAGGCTGTTCTCGTCACCTGGACAGAGGACACGAGTCAGACCGGTGACAAGTGGGGTCCTCCGCTGCGGGCCGGCAGCGCGCTCGCCCGCAACCTGGGGAGCATTCTCGACCAGGCCGGGCGATCTCGAATGCTCTCCGCGGGAAGCGAAGCGCTTTTCCGGATCGAGGTTCCGACCGGCTCAACCATCAACGACCTCGTTCCGGCGTTGGGGGGAGGGTTCCGTGGCCTGGTCCGAACAGGTGGCAAGGCAGCCATCAGCGGCCATGTACGGCTCCACCCTGTCACGGGCGTCGCCGCGGTCGGTGCCGGTCTGGGGCTCGGGCCAGCCGTGGCGCTCCTGGCCCTTTCCGTCGGTTGCGAAATGCTGGCCCGCCACCAGCAGGACAAGAAGCTGCGCGACATCCAAAGCGGTGTCAACGCGCTCGTCCGCGGCACCGAACAGCAGACGCGCGCCCAACTGCACGCGGCCGAGCAGGCGATCGAACAGGCCAGTGCCGCCGTGCTCGACCGCATCCAGGTGCCCAGTGCCATCGGGCTGGGGTCGGCACGGACCAACCTGCGGGTCATCAAGAACCAAGCCACGGAGTGGCTGGATGATTGGCAGGAGCGCCTGCAAGACGCGAAAGTCGGCGAGACCGGCATCGACTTCGGGGTCATGCGCAAAGTGCTCGGAGGCGATGAAGGGGAAAAGGAGTACCTGAAGTTCCCCGACCGCGTGGCCGTCCTGTACCGCGCCTTGGCCCTGGACTCGCGCGCGATGGTGTTGACCGGCGCCGAGGCCGCGTTGGCCCGACCCGACCTAACCCTCGACAACCTGCAGGAGCAGCTCGCTCGTGACCTCGCCAGTAACGCAGAGCTCCAGGCCCGGTTGCGAGGCCTTCTGTGGGATCTCGTAGCCGAGCCGGTGAGTTTCTCGCTTCCGGCGATGCCCAACACGGGTAAGAAGGTGGCCCGTCTTTCCCGCGGGCTGATCGGACTAGCGCAAGCAGCCTCAAGAACACCCGAGGCTCTAGGAGTCCTGACGCCGGCGAACCAGCAGGTGACAGAAGTCCTAGCTGCCAAGGACGGCTCCCTCCGGATCCTCACCCCACCGCCTCCACAGTGAGCCGGTAGCGGACTGCCTCCAGACCGACAACGGTCACGCACCGCAAGGTCAGACGCGGATGCCCGTGCGCGACGGCCGGACCTGTAGGCAGCGGCGGAACCTAGCCGCTCGTCCGTGGCGGTTGAGTGCCGCATCGGTACCCCGGTGTGAACCCCCGTTGTCGCTCGTCACCCCTTCCGCCCCAACCTGCCGGAATACTGGTCACCGTGAGCGAAACAGGCCCTCCGCCGGCCATGGCAATCCGCTCCTGCGCGACGCCGAGACGTGCGCCCTGCTGTGGATGCGTTACATGGGCTACCGCGATGCCGAGCTGACCGGCAGCGGCCCCGACGGTGGACTGGACGACGTGGCCGACGGCGCGGTCGCTCAGGTGAAGTTCCAGGCACACACCGTCGGCGCCCCTGAACTGCAGAGGCTCTTCGGCGCACGGGTTCACGCCACCCACCGCCAGCTCCTGTTCTTCACTGGCACCGGCTACTCCCCGAAGGCAGCCGCGTACGCCGCCGACGCGGGGATCGCGCTGTTCACCTATGACCCGGTCGGGCAGGCGCAGCCGGTCAACGCCGCCGCTGCTCACGGGCACCACACCCGGGAGGTGGGCGCGGTGGAGATGTGGAACGACTACGGCACCGCCTGCCCCCGCCCCGGCTGCCCCGCCCACGCCGCTGGCGGCCCGGTGGAGTTCGAGCACGCCGACGGGACAACCACGGCGGTCACCGGCAGCTGACCGGTCTCAGGTGGCCGGCCGCAGCCGCTCGGCGGGGAACCACGCGGTCACCGCCCGGTCCCCCGGCTCAACGTGCACCACCAGACCCGACCACCCGGTCGGGTCCTTGCGCCACTGAAGGACCAACCCCTCCCGGGGCGGGCCGTCGCCGGCCAGCACCCAACAGTGCCGCCGCCCGGCACCCAGCACCACCGGGGCCGGTTCACGCCCCGCCACCGGAGCCGGGGTCACCGGGGAGCGGGAAAAGGACAGGCCCCGCTCGGACAGCGGCACCGCCGCCGCCCGTCGAGGACGCATCCCACCGGCCACGCCCCCAGTGTGTGACCGCACAGGTGTTCGACGCAAGGCGGCCGGGGGCCGCGGGCCCGCGTCAAGTTCGCTGCTTGAGCTGCTCGCAGACCCGGCACGGCGGCTCGTCATACCCCGCCTGGTCCGGGTCCAGACCGAGAGCCTCGGCCAGCAGCCGGGCACCCTGGCCCGGGTCGACCTCGCGAGGCCGCTGAGGCTCCTGCACCTCTTCCGGCTCGATCGGCCAGCCGTGGCTGGAGAACAACGGGTAACCCTCGGGCAGCTGCTCGACCCAGTCGGTCAGCACACCGTCACGCACCAGGACGAAGCCGCCGTCGAACATCGCGACCGCGAAGGTGCCCACCGGAGCCGGGCCGGTCTTGCCGCGCAGCTCGGCCTGGTGCTGGGCCTCGGTGCGCGGGCACGGCCACAGCTGCACCCGGTCCCCGGGCACCAGGTCGGCCAAGGTCTTGCCGAACGCCTTGGTCTGCCCGTGACGGGTGCCGGTGTGGACGGTGTCGAACATTCCCATGCCACCCATCGTGCCCGAACCCACCACCCGGTCAGTCGCACGCACCCCGCCCGGCTGCGTGACGTCCAGGCGGAGGCCGGTTCGGGACCTACTGCGCAACCGGGGCCACTCCACACGGTCGGCGGGCATGGACACCGCCAGCACCGTTCCCGACCCCACCGGCCCGATCACCCGCGCCGGCCGGGTGCTGCGCCACCGGGCCACCTGGGCGGTCCGGGGCGCGGAGGGCCCGGCCGTCCCGGTCGGCCTGCCCGGCAGCGATGACCAGGTCTCCCAGCGGCACGCCCGCGCGGTGCTCGACCTGGCCCTGCGGGTCGGGGAGTCGATGCTGGCCAGCGGCGCACCGGCAGCTGACGTCACCGCCACCCTCCTGCGGCTGACCCACGCCTACGGGCTGCGGTCCATCCACGTGGACGTCACCTTCACCGCGATCACGATCTCGGCCCACCGGGGGCTGGACGCCGACCCGCTGTCGATCATGCGGGTGGTCAAGGTCCGCGCCGCCGACTACACCCGGTTGCAGGCCCTGCTGCGCCTGGTCGACGACATCACCGCACCCGGGCCCGGCAGGGACACCCTGGACGTCGACGCCGCCCGGCAGCGCCTGTCCCGGATCCTGACCGCACCCCACCCCTACCGGCCCTGGGTCACCACCCTCGGTTCGGCGATCCTGGCCGCCGCCGTGGTGTCCCTGTTCGCCGCCGGCCCGGGCATGATCGCCCTGGCCGGTGTCACCGCCGCCGTGGTCGCCCGGGCGCAGACCGCCCTGTTCTCCGCCGGCGTGGCCGCGTTCTTCGCCCAGGCGGTCAGCGCCGCCATCCCCACCACGGTCGCGGTCCTGCTGTGGTGGGGCCGTTCCCACGGCATCGAGCTGCCCGGGGTCTACTCCCCCTCCCTGGTCGTCATCTCCGGCATCATCGTCCTCCTGGCCGGCCTGACGGTCATGGGCGCAGCCCAGGACGCCCTGGACGGGTACTACGTCACCGCCGGCGCCCGGGGCCTGGAGATGCTCCTGCTGACCGCCGGCATCCTCGCCGGCATCTCCGTGGTCCTGGTCGCCGCCCAGCGCGCCGGGGTCGAGCTGCCGCTGTCCCCCAACGTCGAGCTCACCAACGACCCGGTCGTCAGCGTCATCGCGGCCTTCTTCATCGGGATCGGGTTCGCGATGACCACCTACACCGGCCCCCGGGTCGCCATGGTCGCCGCCGCCGTCTCCGCGCTCGGCCAGCTCACCTACCAGTACGTCTCCCTGCTGCAGGTGGACCCGGCGTTCACCGTGTGGCTGGCCGCGACCGTGGTCGGCGCCGTCGGTTACGTCGCCTACCAGCGCCTGCGCGTGCCCGAGCTGGCGGTCACCACCGCCGGCATCGTCAGCATGCTGCCGGGTTTGGCGGTCTACCGCGCCCTGTTCTGGTTCGTCCAGGACTCCGCAGGGCTCATCAACACCGCCCTGCTGTCCCTGTTCCAGGCCCTGTCCACCGGCCTGGGCCTGGCCGCCGGGATCTCGATGGGCGCCTACCTGGCCCGCCGGCGGTTCGGCCTGGACCTGCCCCGGGCTCGCGACCGGGACCTTTGACCCCCGCGGGCGCCGCGCGTGCGGCGACTGCCCGCCGGCCCGACGGCGGCACCATCGAACCCGTCCCACCACGTCACCTGAGGGAGGCCACCGATGCCGGAGCGGACCAGTGAGCCCGCGACCGCCTACACCCGCGAGCAGGTCCAGGAGGCCCTGAACCGGGCCGCTGACGACATCGGCGCCGCGATCGGAGCCGACCCCGGCCAGGACACCCTGATCAACCTGGTCGTCAACGTCGGCCTGTCCTACCTGGACGGCGCGCCCAACCTCGAGGAGGCCATCGAGGAGAACTGGCCCGAGGAAGCCGAGGAGGTCCTGGGGTGGGTGAACGACTGACCTTCCCGAACGAGCGGGACGAGGGACACCCCATGCCCCGCACACTGCCGCACCGTACCGGCAGCAACCGGCCCCGCCGACACCAACCCGCCACCGGCGCCGGCCAGGACCCCGAGCACAGCGACGACCCGGCCACCTAGCCGCGGACCGACTGCGCCGCCGCCACGGCCAGGCACCTTCCGTCACGACCACCCACACCGACCACCCCTGGAGGCACCTGATGCCCAAGCCGAACTACCCGCTGCCGACCCTCCCGACCGACCGGGGCGACCTGGAGCAGATCCTGCGCGAGGCCGCCGAAGACCCGAACGGGCTGCACCTGTCCGAGGAGAACGTGGAGGACTTCGGCGGGTACGAGAACGACGACGACTTCCACGAGGGGGTCCAGACCGTGGGGAACGTCCTGCGCGACTGGGCGTTCAAGACCCACCAGCTGACCCTGGGCGTGACACTGGCCCGCGACTACGACGGCGTCGTCGAGGGTGGGGCGGTCTACGTCAAGGACCCCGAGCCGGGCCCCGGTGGCCACTCGGTCTACGTGGAGGCCGGCTGGATGGACCTGAAGAGCATGACCAGCGACCGGGCAGCCGGCGGCCTGGACGGCCTTGTCGCGGTCGCCGAGGTGCTGGCCGACCGCGCCAACGCAGCCATCGCCTACCTGAACAACCTGCACGGCCCGAAGGGCTGACACCCGCCTGGCCCGCCTCGTCGCAGCCGGGTACGCCCGCGGCCTTTCCGAACAACGAAGAGGACCCCCACCGCGCAGCGCGCAGTGGGGGTCCGGGGGACTGTGGTTCATCGCGGGGCCGACAGGCCCGCACGCGGAACGCGCAGAGCAGTCAACCCTAGTTTCATTCGTGGCCGGCGCATCACCGCCAGCGTTCTTCGAGGACCTCACACAACCGGGGCCGGTCCTCGGTGCATCTCCCATGTAACCGTAGGGAGTGACGGTGGTCGGGCCAAGGCGGCCGTCCCAGTTACCAGTGGCTTGAAGGGCCGGACGCAAAGAGCGTCTTCAGCGGCCGACCCTCACCCTGGCAGCGCCCGCCACGGGCACAACCCCTGAACGGAAACTTCTTCCCACCCGCTCACGCCACCGGGGATCGGCGCCCGTGGCCGCCCCGCGCGGCCGCGGGTCAGCCCCCCAGAGAGGCTGCGAGCCGGTGCGTCTCCTCCCGGCACACCCGCACCGTCTCCTCCACATCGATCTCCCCGGCGGCCACGCCGAGCTCGGGGTCACCCTCTGCGAACACCCGCTCGGCTGCGCCCTGGCAGAAGAACGAGACGTCCTCAACGAACCGCTGGGTGCCCACCGCCCCGTACTCCTCCACCCCGTAGTCCTCGATGACCGTCACGATCGCGGTCGCGAACTCCTTGCCGACCATCTCGTTGACCCCTGCGCCGCGCGTCAGGAGGAACACCGTCAGCGCGCCGACCAGCACCACCCCCGCCGCTGCGACGGCAACCCACACCCTCCGTGACCCCGGCCGTCTGGACGCACCGGCCGCGGCCTTCACCTCCGACCCGTCCTCGGACGGGCTGTCCGGGACGTGCCCGGTGGCCAGGGGTCGGGTACGCCCGGTCCACCCCTGCCCGTCCCACTCCCCCACCTGCGGCCCGCCCGGGTGCGGATACCACCCCGCCGGCCACGGGCCCGGGCCCGGGTCGGGGACCGCTTCCCCCACCCATCCCGCGCCGTCGAAGTACCGGAGCTGACCCTCGGGGGTGGGCCGCCACCCTGCCGCGCCGTTCCCGCCCTCGCCCTGATCTCCCTCGCGCATGAGCGGACAGTACGACAACGGTGCGACCAGCGATCGCCGGGCTCGCCGACATCACACCTGTCACACCCGTGCCCGCGGCTGGTAGGCCCGGGTGCGATCGTGGTTTCCTGGACATTCGACCTGTGCGACCCGACCGGGAGGAGACCTGTGTCCCGCCCGCGCAGAACCCCTGCCGCGACCCGACCCGCCGACCCCCGCCTCGACACGTTGCGGGAGCACGTCACCACCCTCCTGGGCCACTCCCGCGCCAACGGGCTGCACGCCGCCGTCCGCCTGGGAGCCGCCGGCCAGCTGCCCGAGACCGCCGCCCGCGCCTACACCGACCTGTGCACCCTCACCGCCCGGCTCGGCTGGCCGGCGCCGGACACCCCCGAGCGCGACGCCGTCGAGGACTACGTCGCCCGCATCCGGGCAGCGCTGACCTCCGGCAAGCTCCCCAGGTCCCTGCCCCACGCCGCCGGCCACTGACCGGCGCCGATCCGGGCGCCTCAGGTGTGGATCGCGGCCGCCAAGGCCAGGTCGAACTCCACCGGGCTGCGCCACCGCCCCTGACGGCGATAGCCCTTCCCGGACAGCTGGGCCGGCGAACGCAGCTCCCACGCCGTCTCGAGCACCTCCGAGGTGAGCCCCGCAACCACCTCAGGGTCCACCGGGTCCATCACCAGCCACTGGGTGCGGACCGGGTCCCACCAGTCCGAGTGCAACCGCAGGACCGTGATCACCCCGTGAGAGGCGCCGTCAGCGACCGCCGCGCCACAGCCTGAGGCGACCCGGGACAGGATCCAGCACCCGCTGCACCGGGCGTGGCTGCCGGTGGGGCACCGGACCGGGCAGACCCGCGCGCGCCCCGGCTCCTGGTCGGCGGCGGCGAGCGCCACGAGCAGGGCCGTCTGCGCCGCGCAGTCCAGGCACGGGCTCCGGGACCGGCCGTCGAAGCACACCAGGTGGCCGAGCAGCCGCAGCGACGCCTCGTACACGGTGGCGGGCTGGCCGCGCGGGAACCGGGGGCAGCCGGGGTCGGTGTGCCACCGGGGCGAGCCGTGCACAACCAACGCCCAGGCCTCCTGGTCCAGGGGCAGATCCGGGGACAAAGGCGCACTGGCCGAGTGCAGGCTCACGCCCGGGACGGTGCCCCGGCCCCCGGTGGCGGCACTCCCGGCCGGCTGTTCACAGGTGCGCCGCGGCAGCGGTCTCCAGGTCCAGCCGGACGGGACGGCAGTTCCAGGCACCGCCCCCTCGGAACGGGGCCGTCCAGGGGGTGCTGGCGGTCATCACCGCCCAGGCGGTGGCCAGCACCTGGTCGGTGACCTGGACGGCGACCTCCTCGGGCACCGGGTGCATGCGCAGGAACGCCGCCGCGACCGGGGTGTCCCACCACCAGTGCACCGGGGCCAGGGCCAGCACGCCGGCGTCAGTGGTGGTGTGCGGCAGGCCCCGTTCCTGCGCGACCTGCGCCAGGAGCGCGCACCGGGCGCAGGAGCTCCGGGAGTGGCGGGGGCACAGCAGCACCACCGTCCAGGCCCTGTCCGGTTCGGCTTCTGCGGCGTCGATGGCGACCCGTAGCGCGGTGCCGGCGGCGCACCGCTGGCAGGGGGCGCGTCGGCGCCGGCCGGCGTTCAGCTGGTCGGGCAGGTCCCGGACGGGCCCGGTGTGCTGGCGGGGGTCACCGGGGCCCAGCGTGAGGCACCGGGGGTCGGCGTGCCACAGCGGTGACCTGGGCGCGGTCCACACCGCCGCCTGGTCCTCCAGGCTCATCCCCGGGGTGAGGGTGGGGGCCTGGGCCCGGCCGGTGGTCTGGTCGGTGCTCATGGCCGGTGACGGTGCCGGGGGTCCCGGTGGGGGCAGCCGGGCACGGTCCGGCGCCACGGGGCTACTTCTGCGCCACCCAGGACACCGCCAGCCCGAACATCAGCAGTGCCGACAACCAGGCGAAGACGGCCCCGGCCATGATCAACGCCATCAGGGCACCCAGGAGGACCGCAGCGCCGACCACGAGCACGATGGCCGCGGTCACGACCGCGCTCACGGGAGTGGCCAGGAACCCGATCGGTTTGATCGCGGCGGCCAGCACCCCGCTGGCTGCGACCGCGACGATGACGCCCGGCTGGGTGCCCCACTGCACCAGGGTGTCGATGAACCCCAACGGGACCGCCAAGGTCCAGGTCTCGGCGACCTCCCGCCACAACCCGTCAACCCGTTCGGCCAGCGGGGTTGCCAGGTCGGGGACCTCACCGACGAGCCACCGCACGCCGAGCAGCACCCCGACCGCCGCCGCGGTCATCCCCAGGGTGCCTTTGCGGGTGAAGTCGCTGTTGAGGCTGTAGGAGAAGAGCAGCAGCACAGGGATCAGCGCGGCCCCGACCAGGTGCAGCACCGTGCGCCAGGCGATCCCGAACATCAGGCTGTCGAACACGTGCGCGGTGTCCGCGGCCTGCGGCAGCGCCCAACCCGCGATCACGTACAACAGCAGCAGCCCCAGCCCGCCGGACAGTGCCCACCCCTGCCACTGAGGGCCCCGGAAGCTGCGAGCCAGCGCCCACAGCCCCCACAGCACCGCGAGGGCCACGACGACGGCCGGGACGATGAGCACCGAGGAGTCGAACATCTTCCAGCACCACCCCTCGGTGGTGCACTCCCACGGGTTCACCAGGTTCGACACCGGCGCCCCGGGCGCCAGCTCGGCATACCGGTTGATAGGCCGCGACAGCCCTCCCACACCCACACCACGACGTGCACGCAGAACCTGTACCAGATCTTTACCTTTCAGTAACAGATCCTGGGCGGTGTGCCAGGCGACTGCCCTGCCGTCTGGCACCTGCACCGTCGCCGCGCATGGACGTCACACCGCTCCTGGCCCACCCGGCGCCCGCCGACAGCGACATACCCGCGTGGGCGCGCCTGGCCCGAGCCGCGCAGCGTCTGCTTCCACGTACCGTCCACCTCACCCTGCCCGCCCCGCGCGGTCCCCGGCAGGTCACCGCCACCCTGCGCGTCGAACGGCTCCATCTCGCCACGGTCCTGCCTGTGAACTCGGCCTTCTACGTGCTGGACCGAGACGGCGTGACCGCCACCCTGGACGGCACCGGGCGCCCCGCGGAAGGTGTGACCGTGGAGCTGTACGGGCGCGGGGCCTACATCGGCTTCCCCGAAGGCGGGTTCGAGGCCTCCACGGTCCCGGGTGTCACCCCCGGCCAGGTGTGGTCCGGGCCCGAGCACGCAGCAGCCCGGGCGGTCATGGAGCTGCGGGAAGCCGCCGAGACCCGCACCTCCTGCCTGGCGACCACCGGCACGGCCGCCGAAGCGGTGCGCACCCGTGCCCGTGAGGCCGTGCTGTCGCCGGCGACCACCCACCCCAACCTGACGGGCGAGCAGGCGGCCCTCGCCCGGGCCCTGGCCGCGCGCTGGACCGGCAGCCCCGCCGCCCTCGTGCGGGCAGCGCAGGCGGTGTCCGTGTGAGCGAGGACCTGTCCAAGCTCACTGACAACGTCGACCCGGGCGCGCTGCGCACCCTCCTGTCGACGCCGTTGCCGGAGCGAGGCGACCGTGACGGCTGCTCGGCCTACCTGTCCGTGGTCCAGGGGGCGCTTCCGGAACGGGTCACCCTGACGGTGCCCGCGCACAACCCACCCACCGCCCCGCTCACCCTGTCTTTGCGCCGGCGCAGCCCGGTCGACGGTGAGTGCTCCTACTGGCTCACCTCCCCGGTCTCCGACCCCACCCAAGGGGTCCGGGTCACCAAGGCCACCTTGACCCACCTCGGTCCTCACCTGTGGGCTGCCACCCCGCAGGGCTGGCCGGACACAGCTCTGCAGGCCGCCGCCCGCGCCGGCTACAGGACCGGCTTGCCCCGGCTGCAGGCCCTGCTGTCGATCCAGAACATGGCCGCCATGCTGGCCGCGTCCTGCGCGGGGCACCGGCCCCTCACCGAGCAGGACACCGCCGACCTGCTGGCGTGGCTCCGTGTGGACCTGGTCCTGCTGGTGCCTCTGGCCCCGCACCTGAGCCCGGCGCAACGGCACCTGGCGGACGAGCTGGCAGACGGGTGGGGGCACGGGCCGGCCGAGCTGGTCCAGGCCGTCACCGCGCTGACCCTGACTGCCACGCACGGCCCCGAATGACGTCCTTCATCCTCAACTGGATTCCGGACCGGTGGCCGGGGCAGCAGCAGGCGGTGCGCATCATCCTGAGGTACTGGTTCCCGCCGGCCTCCGCCACGACCTGACCGGCCGACGTGGAGGCGCGCCGCACCACCGACGAGCAGCCCGGCACCGCACAGATGACGGGCTGCTCGCATCCCGCGGGAATGCCGACCAGCCACGATCTCGGACGAGGCCAACACGGCTGGCCCAGGGGAGGCGGCCCAGCGGTTCAGCAGGTGAGGGTGTTCACCAGGTGCCGGCCGATGTACCCCACGTACACCTTCCCGGTGCCCGCGACATCGTCGTGGTAGTGGATCCGCGGGGACAGCGACCTCGCCGCGGTCACCTTCAGGTGCGCCCCCATGAACACCCGCCCGGCCGGGTCCACCTCCTCCGGTACCGGCAGCTCGCGCTGCTTGCGCATCTTCGGGTTGTTCTCCACCGACTTCGACTCCACCGCGGCATGGTTGTTCGCCGACCACCCCGGGAACCCCGGCGGGGTCGACCGGCAGTAGCCGTGGAAGTTGCCCTTGTACGCCCCTTCCAGGCTGGCCCGCGCGTACCCGTCCAGGGCCCGCAACCCGTCCCACGCCCGCGAGGCCCACGCCCCCACCGGGTCGTGCTCGACCAACGCGACCGCCTCATCCGGGTCACCGGTGAACACCACGTTCGGCAGCCGGCCCTCCCCCAACCAGGCGATGAGCTCCTCGAAGTCCGCCGGGGCCTGCTCCGGGACGGCCGTTTCAGCCCAGGCGACCTCCCCCAGACCCGCCTTGGTCAGCTCCACCCGCAACCGGTCGTTCTCAGCCTCCAGCCAACGCGCCTGGTCCAGCGCCTCAGCGGACTCCAGCTGAGCGTCCTGCAGGTGCGTTTCCAGCTCCCTAGACTCCTCGACCAGCTCGGCGTGCTGATCCTCCAGCCGGGTCAACCGGTCGTGCAGGACCTTCTGGGACAGTTGCGCGGACCGGCCGACCACCAGGATCCCGCGCAGCGCGGCCAGGACCTCCTCGGCGTCGGTGACATCGACCGGCCCATCCTGGTCACCGGAGAACTCCTCGACCAGGTCACCCAGGGCTGCCAGCAGCCCGTCCGGGGGGCCGACGGGCGGGGCCGGTGGTGCCGGCGGGGCCGGTTCGTCGACCGTGGCACCTGCCCGGACGGTCGCCTCGATGATCCCGGCCAGCGCCTCATCGACAGCCTCATCCGGGATGGTCAGCTTCGGAGCCGGGGGCTGGCGCAGGGCGACGGGGGAAGCCCCCAGACTCGCCTTGGCCGTCCTGTCCGCCCAGTCGAACAGCAGGCTGCTCTCGGCCCTGGCCAGCTGACGGTCCAACCGGGACAGCCGGGCCGGCAACGGCAACCCCAGGGTGTGCCGCCGGGTCGCCGAGGCCAGCAGGGCCCGGATCCGCCAGTCCGGGGAGGTCACCAGCGTGCGGGCCGCCAGCAGCCGGTGCCGGCGCGCGTCGAGCAGGGAGGCCGGGTCGACCTCCGGAAGGTAGGAGCGGATCGCCCCTTCAGGGACGGCGTGGGGGGACCCGACCGCCTTCTGCAGCGCGGCCGCTGCGCCCTGGGTCAACACGTACGTCGCGGCCATCCCGACCGTGTGCCGGGTCCACCCCTCCACACGGTCCACCCACTGGTCCATCTCCGGGACGTACCCGGCCACCTGCACCAGGATCGACCGGTCGGGGTCGCAGAGGACGTCGATGAGGTCATCGACCTCCTCCTCGAACACCACCCGGGGCCGGTCCTGCAGGTGCGCCAGCCCGCTCGTGGCGTCCACCGCACCGAGGATGTTGCGCACCAGCCGGGGCGGGGCGGTGAACTTCGGCCTCGGGTGCCGGGGACCGGCCTCCCCCTCACCGCGCGGTGGCGCCGGCGGGGCGTCAACCTCCACCCACATCCACCCCGCCTCCCGGCAGTCGACCGGCTCGGACACGGTCAGGGTGGTGACCCACCGCCCGTCGGTGTTGTCCTCCTCCAACCGGTACCGGGCGATCCGCGGCTGGTTCTCCCGGGTCAACTCCACCACGCTCAGGACCCGGCCGGCACCCACTACGTGCATCCCCGGCTCGACCGGCGGGTCACTGACCCCCTTGCTGCGCAGCCACGCGTTGAACTCCGACCGCGCCAGGTCCCACACCCCGCCGTCGACGTTCATCACCGACCGGTACCCGACAGGCATACCCACCACCCCTCCTCCGTTGGCTGCCCCTGAGGATAGGTGTCAGCGCCGACACCCCGATCCTGCTCGCGCAGGCGACTGCCAGAGGGGGCGGGCACGGCACGATTTCCCCTATGCGCGAAAGCCTCCACACCGCCACCGCCCGGTTGCGCGGGGCCGTCAACGCCTGCCCGGGCGCGCCGGTCCCCGGGCCTCGCCAGGCCCGGTGGCAGACCACCTCCGGGGAACGCACCTGGCGGGTCGTGCTGACCGGGCCGGACACCCGGCCGGTCCTGCTCGCCTCCCGGCCCACCCCCGAGGCCGCCCGGTACCTGGTGGCGGTGCAACCCGCGGTCGGCAGCGGCCGCTGCCGACCTCTTGGAGGCCACCTCCCCGCTGCTGACCCTGCCCGAGACCACCCCGGCCGGGGTCGCGGTCCGCGACGCCGCCACCAGTCTGGTCCGCACCCTCCTCGGCGAGCCCAGCCAGCCCCCGTCCCCGGTCACCCTGCCCCGGAACTGGCCGAATCGTCCCGGCGCCAGCGTCGCCCGCGCCGCGCAGGTCCTGGACGAGCTCGCCGGCACCGGGCAGGGGTGGCAGGACCTGGCCCACGGGCCGGACGTGCCACCCGGGGTCGGTGACTACCTGGCCGCCTTCGCCCCGGCCGGCGCGGCGCTGGCCGGGCTGCTGCGGGCCACCGCCGCCCAAGAGTTCACCGAGGGCCAGTCCGCCGGGCAGCACCTGGCCTCCACCCACACCGCCGAGCTCATCCTGGCCAGCCACCGCGCCGCCGCCTGACCCACCCCGCCGGGTCGGTGACTGCCCCAGCCGGCCCCGGCGGCACCGTCCCAGCCATGACCGGGACGCCACCACGCACCGTCCCGGCGGCGCACCATCAGCGCCGCCCGGGTCCCCCACGGGCCCCGGCCCCGGCGCACCCGCCGGGACTGCCGCGCCGAGGACCGGCGCCTCCTACCCGGCGACCGGCCTGACCTTCACCCCACCCGCAAGGAGCCCCCGATGACCGGCACCACCGACAGCGCCCAGACCACCGCCGACACCCTCTCCCGCATCATCGCTGCCCACGCCCGCCGCCGCGCCCAGGAGAGCGCTCTGGACAAGACCGCCAGCGACCCCGGCGCAGACACCACCCAGCTCGACCAGGAGCGCGCCGCCCTGTGGCGGCAGGACCGCGACGACCTCAGCGCGCTCATCTTCGCCCTCGCCCACCTGACCAACCCCCTGGTGGACCTTCCCGCCGGCGCCAAGGTCGAGGACGGCGAGGATGCCCTGTCCCGCTTCCTCGCCTCCGGCCCGGAGGCGATCCTCTACTTCAGCAACCTCGACGAGCCCGACGAGGAGGAGGGCGGGTCCTGGGACGAGGAGACCCTGAAGGTCTCCATGGTGTGCCCGCACCCGGGGTGCACCAGCCACACCTTCTACGACCTGGACCTTGCCCTGCGCTGGAACGCCATACACGAGCCGACCCTGGACGGCGGGACCGTCTACTACGCGGTCGACGAGGGTGACCGCCATTTCGAGGACCAGAACGCCATGCGCTGCGGCGGGTGCGGCCGCCCGGTCTCCTACCCCGAGGGTGTCGAGACCGTCTGGTAGACCAGCGCCCGCTCCGGCGGTCACGACCAAGCGCCGGCACCCACGCAGGGTGCCGGCGCTCAGCGTGTGCGTGTCAGCTGACCGGGGCGGCCGGCTCATCGCGGCCCTTGACGGCCGCGCCGTGGGCCACGGTGATCTTGCGGGCCCGGGACTCCTGAGCTACCGGCAGCCTCAGGGTGAGGACACCGTCGCGGTAGTCGGCCTCGATTCGGTCCAGGGCGACCGAGGCTCCCAGCCGCAGCTGGCGCGCCACCGTCCCGGCGCCCCGCTCACGGCTGAGCCACCGCACCCCCTCCGGCGCCCCCGGCCGGGTGGCGCGCACCGTCAGGGTGCGCCCCTCGACCTCGACGTCGATGCTGTGCGGGTCGACCCCGGGAAGGTCGATCCGGGCCACGTACGACTCCTGGTCCCGGTAGACGTCCATGGCCGGCCACCCCGTGCCCACAGGGATCCGCAGGTCGGCGATCAGACGGTCCATCTCGCGGAACGGGTCGAAACGCGTCATCGTGCTGGTCATCCTTTCTGTGCAGGAAGGCGGGGGTTCACGGAGCGCCGCGCGTTAGCACTCCACGCCTGAGAGTGCTAATCCGCTGGTGGGTGTCAAGGAAGTTCCCGGCCTCTGCCCTGGTCACGGGCACGACCACAGCCCGCCCCAGGTTCGAGGCCGGCGGCCTGTCGGTGGTGAGGTCAGCCCCGCGCGGCCCGTTGTGCGCGCTGCTCGCCGGCCCACTGGACGAACTCTGCTGACCCGACCCCTGGCCCGCGGTGCACGACCAGCACGCGTGGGAGGAGTACGCGACCGCCGTCGCCGACCACGCCCCGCCGACCGTGGCGCTGACCGTGCCCACCCCCGGCGGGCAGCAGTTGCACCTGGTCTTGGGGCGCCGCACCGGCCGCCCCTGCCTGGCCCACCCGGGGCTCTGGTACGGCCTGACCGACCCGGTCACCGCCGCCGGCTTCACCGTCACCGGCGCGCGCCTGACCTCCCACGCCGTCACGCTCAGCTGCGCCTCCGACGAGCAGGCCATGCACCACCAGGGGCTGCTGTGGCGGGAGGCTGACCGGGCATGGCGCCGCTACCCGGACAGGTTCACCAAGACACTCATCAGCCTCAGCGCCTACATGGACGCCCTCCGGCCGGCGTCCTACGCCACCGACCCTGCCACGGTCGCCTGGTCCGCCAGCCAGGTCGGCATCATCCTGGTGACCCTGCTGCCGTACCTGACCGACCTCACCGGCGAACAGGCCGCGATCGTGAACTCCCTTGCCCCTGGGTGGACCGGCACCCCCATCGAGCTGCTCGAGCTGCTCCCCACCCTCACCACCGCTGCCGCCTGACCGCAGGGGCGACTGACCCGGCCGGCACGGTCGGCACCCTCACCCCGTGACCCTGCGCGACCTGCTCACCCGCCCCCTACCCAACACGGCGCCGGGTGGGCCGCCCTGGCCGACGCGGACCCTCGGCCCCTCGACCCGCTGGCCACCCTCACCGTGCAGGAGGTTCTCGACAGCGGTGAGCTGCCCGAAGCGGTCACCGCGCTCACCAACCCCTTCCCCGAACGACCCCGCCCTGACCCCCACCCAGGCCGCGGTCGCCACCGTCCACGCCCTCGACGCCTGAACCGGCGCGCCCACACCGGGGGGCGTCGGGGTGAATGCGCCGCGGGCGGGGACCTGCACCTTCCCTGTTGACCCGCCCAACCCTGCCCACCGGAGGCATCCCATGCCGGCCATCGCGACACAGACCCCACCGGAGGCATCCCATGCCGGCCATCGCGACACAGACCCCACCGGACTTCGCCGTCGAGCACGCTAAGGCCGCCCTGTCGTTCGCACGCCAGCAGCACACATCCGAGCGGGTCTGGAAGGACGCCTCCGGGCTGAACTGGGACGGCTTCGACTGGCTGCTAGCCACCTTCCTGCACCTGGTCGTTGGTGGCGGCCTGCTCGCCCTCGGGCACGTCCGAGAGTGGGACGGCATGTTGTGGCTGCTGGCCGGCATCACCGGTTCCTGGGCAACCAGGATGGGGATATGGCTCGCCCGGGACCGGCCCAACAGCATCCGCCTCAGCCCGGCACCGTTCTGGGTGTTCGTCTCCTACCGGTCCGCGTTGAGGAGCCTTTCGAAGCAGCAGCGGCAGACCGAGGAGGCGCAGTGGGCGCTGGCCCGGTGGGAGGACATGGTCACCTGGGCGCGACGGTACGACGAGCTCACCGCCGGGCTGGACCCTGTGAGGCGCGACCTCACCCCCGCCGTCTCCCAGGCGTGGGAGGAAGCCGACGGACTGCTGACGCAGATGGCCGAGGTCTCCGGCCGGGCCTGCGCCATCCACAGCCGGGCCGCGTGGCAGCAGGAGCAGGCCCGGCTCGCCGCACTCGACGCCCAGGTCGCCGCACGCCTCCGCCGCTGACACCCCGCACCCCCGCCCCTTCCCGCACCAGGAGCCCGCCGATGCTGACCTTCCGCCGACACACCCCCCGCCCCCAGCCAGTCGACCCGGTCACCAGGCTGCGCGAGCGCGCCCACACCAGCACCCGCACCGGGGAGATCCCCGGCAAGCCCCGGCACCTGCCAGCCCCCCGCACCCTCCGACCGGAGGAGATGAGTGCCCTGTACGTCGCCCCGTTCATCATCCTCGGCGTCGCGGTGTCCGCCAGCCTCCTGTACGTGGACGGGCTCCTCACCCTCGGCCAGCTCGTCGCGACCCTGGCCGTCACGCTCGTGCTCGTGACCGGCGCCGTCGCCGGGTGGGTCCACACCCGGTTCCGCAAGACGGTGCCCGTCGGGCCGGGGGCCTACCTGGTGTTCGGCACCTGTGTCGGCGCGCTCAACACCCTGAGCTCCTCCCAGGACCCCCGCGACCAGGAGGCCGCCCGGCGGCTCCTGGCCAGGTGGGACGACATGCACAGCTGGGCCCAGGAGCACACCAGGTGGCGGTGTGCCCTGGCGGGCCTGCCGCGCGGGGCGTCCGACGTCCTCGCCCGCGCCCGCGCCCGCGCGGTGGCCGACCAGGTCCTGGGGCAGATGGTCGCGGTGGCCGCCGAGGCCGAAGCCCTCGCTCAGGACGCCCAGCGTCGGCGTGACCAGGGGGCGGCCCGGGAGCGGGTCGCGGCTATCCGCAGCCTCCTCGCCGACCGGACCGCCCAGGCCTGACCCCGGAACCAGGAGCACCATGCCCTCCACCGAACCGAGCCACCCCGCACCGCACCTGGTCGACACGCTGCGCGACACCGCCTTGGCGCGAACCCGCCCTGGCCGGGTCCCCCGCACCCTGTGGCACCGGAAGAACTCCCCCGCGTACGGCGCCCAGGGGGCCCTGTCCGGCATCCCCCTGGCTCTGGCGGTGCTGTCCGGGCTGCCGAGAGACCGCACCGTGCTACTGGCGGCCCTCTACCTCCTCGCGTGCGTCACGAGCGCCTGGGCGTGGGCGCAGGCCCGGCGACGGGACACCGTCGCCCTGGCCGGTCCAGCGTTCGTCCTGGCGCACGCCTACCGGGCAACGGTCACCGACCCGCAGGCGCTCGCCGGCCTGGGCGCCCGGTCACCCCGGGAGCTGGCGAACCGGTGGGAGGACCTCCTCACCTGGGGCGAGCGGTACACCGCTCTCACCCCCGACCCGGCCCGGCAGGCAGAGGCCCGCGAGGTGCTCGAGGAGATGCTGCGGGTCGCCAGCGACGCCCCCCTCCACCTCATCCGCCCCCAGGCACACCGGCACGCGGGCGCCGGCTCCGGCCCGGGCCCCACCCGCTGACCACACCGGCACTCCAGGCCAACGATCCGGGATCACCAGCACACCGAGCACCCACGGGCCGCGCCCCCAAGAGCGCCCGTCACGCCACGACCCCCGCGATCCCAACAGCCGGCACCCCCCGGTGACCAGGCCCGGGACGGGACCAGGATCGTGACCGGTCCAGCACCTGCCCTAGCCCTTCTTGTTGGGCTTCCACGGTGTCCCCCGGTTCCGGGCCGCCGAACCGGTTATAACCCTGTCCCCAGCAGCGACAACACCCCCTCGCGGCCTGGCCGACCCTTGACCCCCCGCTTTCCGTTGATACGAACGGGGTGCGCCAAGGGATCGGGGCGCGGGTGGGGCGCGTCAGTGCAGGCGCGGTCCGCCCACGACGCCCACGCGCAGGGGTTGGGTCGCGCCGTGCGCGGACTCCAGGTGCGCGTGCAGGAGGCGGGTGTAGGCGCGCTCGTCGCCCAGCCCGCGGCGGGACATGACCATGAGGCCGAGCATCGCGTTGGTGCGGGTGGCGTTGCGCAGGGAGCGGGCTCGTATCTTCAGGTCGGACTTCACCTGACGCAGGACGCCCAGGGCCTGCCACACCATGTCGACCAGGTTCGCCCAGGCCGCCCGAGAACACGGGCTGCCCGCCCACACCCTCACCCTCCCCGAGGACCCCGACGACCCTCTCCGCGGCCCCACACGTGGGCGGTCGTCGCCGGCGTCAACCTCGACTGGACCGCCCGCCAGTTCCACAACCTGCACCACCCGCCCCACCCCGACCACCAGGACCTGCCCTGCCCGCTCATCTGGGTCGGCCCCGGCCACCCGGTCCCCGACCCGGCCGGCGCCCACCCCACCGCCGGCGCCCCGCCCGGACCCTGACCCGACCCGTGGGCCGTGACTGCCAGCCGCGACCCAGTCAGGCACTGTCACCCGGCGTGCACCCCACCCTGACCGAGCTGCTGGCCACCCCACCGCTCGACATCGCGACCGAGGACGTCTACGCCTACCTGGACGCCTCCTGGGCCGCCCTGCCGGAGACGATCACCCTCACCTTCACCGACATCGACGGCACCCACGGCAACCTCACCCTCCGCCGTCCCCGGTCCCGCACCAGCCCCCTGGTGTACCGGCTCGTCACCTTCGGCACCCTCAACCCGCAGCGGGTGTCCCTGGTGACCGCCGCCGGGTCCTACCTGGAGGCAACCACCCGTGAGGGCGACCTGGCCGCCCGGCTCCGCACCGCCTGGGACTCCCCCCGCTACCAGGCAGTCCGCACCGCACTGAACCACTGCCACGCCGCGCTCGAGCTCGGCACCACGCTCTCGGTGATCGCCGAGGTCTCCGACCGGCGTGTCCGTGCCGGCGAAGGCCCGATCGTGCTGCGTCCCGTCCTGCTCGACCTGGCGGCGACCGCACCGCACCTGTCCGCCGAGCAGGCGGACCTGGCCGCCACCCTGGTCAAAGGCGGGTGGGACGGGACCCCCACCGACCTCCTGGCCACCGTCACCACCGTCACCACCCCGGTACCGGCGAGTCCTACGACCCGGCCGGCGCCGTGACCACCAAGCCCCACGCCCGCGCAGCCCTGGCCCGGCTGGAAGCGCTCCTGGCCGCCCCGCCCACGGCGCTGCGGGCCGCCGACCTGGCCCGGTATGAGACCCAGCACGCCCGTCCCGCCCTACCCCCGACCCTCACCTGCACCGTCAGCACCAGGCACGGCCGGCACACCCTCACCCTCACCCTGAACGAGGGCTACAACGGGTGCACCCTGACCGGCCCGCACCCGTTCGACCCGGACGCCACGTGCACCCTGGACGCCCACGGCCCCTGGGTGAACGTCGGCGACTGCGACGTTGACACCGCAGTCGAGGCGCACTGGCACCCCACCAACCACCCGCACCTGTACCGACGGCTCCGGCACCACCAGGCGGTGACGGCCGCCCGACAGAGCTTGGAGTGGCTGTCCCAGCTGAGCCCCCACCACGCCCGAGCCGTGCTCCGCGAGGAGCTGCTCCCCCAACTGCACCAGCTTGCCGCGACCGCACCGCACCTGACCGAGGAGCAGGCCCAGATCGCCGGAGAGCTCGCCGACACCTGGACCGGGACCCCGGTCGAGCTCCTGCAAGCCGTCACCGCGCTCACCGCACCCACGACCGGCCGCGACTGACCCCCACACCGGCCCCGGCACGGTCACCCCCGTGGACCTGAGCACCCTGCTGGCAACCCCGGCCGACCAGATCACCCGGGCGGACGCGGTCGCCTACCGCGACCACGCACGCACGGCCCTGCCGGACCAGGTCACCCTCACCGTGCCCCTCGGCGACCCGGCCGTCGACACCACCGTGCCCCTCACGTTGGTGTACTACGAGGAGAACCCCGGGTACGAGCTCCGCAGACCCGTCACCGTCAACGGGGCTCGCCAGGAGTTCTTCGTGGGTGTCTACGGCACCTACGTCGCGGCGCTCCGCGGCGCCCACCGCGGCGGCAACGCCGCCCTCACCGAGGCGGTCGAGAAGGCGTGGCGGAACCTCCCCCGCCACGCCACCCTCCGCAGGGCGTTGCGCCACTTCAGTGCCGCCCTTGACGTGGTCCAGTACGTCCAGCTCGCGACCCACGTCCGCCACGACCGCACCCCCGGCGGTATCCGCAGCATGGCCCTGGACCGGCTGACCGAGGCCCTCTGCGTCCTCGCCGGAACCTCCCCTCACCTGCCTGACGAGCAGGCCCAGCTGGCCGCGACCCTGCTGCCCGACTGGTCAGCCGGCCCCCTGGAGCTGCTGGAGACGCTCACCGTCGCCACCCACGCTGGGGGACCCCGTTGACCGACCCGGACCCTGACCCGCCCGCTGACCACCCCACCGGGCCGGGTGCCCCGCGACCCCGTCCGGCCCTCCCCAGCCCGCACCCGAGCCCGACACGGGGCTGGGACGACCAGCGCAACGACCAGCCAGGCGAAGCCACCCGCGGGACGCGGCGGCGGGCACCGACTGCCCTCACCCCACCGGGCCGCACCGTCCCTGACGTGAACCTGCCGCAGCTGCTGACCGCCGACCCCGCGGACCTGTCCCCCGGCGACGCCGACCCCTACGTCGCGCGCATCTTCGCAGCCCTCCCCGCCACCCTGGACTTCACGTTCACCGACCCCGTCACCGGCACGCCCGCAACCGTGGGCCTGGGCCTTGTCGACACCCCCTCCTACGCCTTCTACTGGACCACCTGCGGACGCGGCGGCCTGGACGAGAGGCGCCTGTCCCAGTTGCGGCTCGGGGAGGACTACGCCCAGGTGGAAGGCCACGACAAGAAGCTCATCAACCCGATCACCCACACCTGGCTCTCCCCCACCCACGAGCCGCTGCGGGCCGCCCTCGCGCACTACTCCGCCGCCCGCCTCCTCGCCTTCCGCCTCACCCGCCTTCCGGTCTCTCCCACCCTGTCCCACCTGAAAGGGCTCAACTGGACGCTGTGCCAGCTGGCCGCGACAGCTCCGCACCTGACCGTCGACCAGCGCCGCGTCGCCGGCGCGCTCCTGGGCACATGGTGCGGCACCCCCAACGAGCTCCTCGACACCGTCACCGCCCTGGCCGCCTGACCCCCACCCCTGTGACTGCCCCCGCCCGGGGCAGGGGCACCATCACCAGCCGTGGACATCCCCGCCGTGCTGCGCACCTCAGCCGACCAGCTCACCCCCACTACCGCGAGCGCCTACCTGCAACAGGCGTGGCAGGCGATCCCCAAGACGCTCACCCTCACCGTCCACGACCCGGCCGCCCCCGCCCCGCACCGACTCCGGTTCACCTTCGCCCACGAGCCGGGCACCTACTACCAGCTCACCGACTGGGGAACCCTGGAACGGTCGCGGGTGTCCACCCTGGAGATTGCCGACACCCACATCACCATGTCCCCCGAGGACCCGACCCTGCACGCCGCGGTCACCCAAGCCTGGGGCTCCCCCGCCCACGCCCGCACCCGGATCGCGTTGCGGCACTACTGGGCTGCCTGGCAGACCGCCTGGATCACCCAGAAGATCGCCCACGGCCCGGACCAGGCCGGCCCGATCGCCAAGGAGAAGCTGCGCCGCTTCCTCACCTCCCTGGCCGCCACCTCCCCGCACCTGAGCGTGCAGGAAGCCCACGTCGCCGCGAAGCTCGCCGCGACATGGAAAGGCAACCCCCTGGACCTGCTCGACACCCTCACCGCCGTCACCACCTGACCCCTGCCGGCAACTGCAGCCGTCGACCCACGAGGCACCGTCCACGGCCGTGAACGTCCAGGACCTGCTCACCGCCACCCTCGACGACCTCGAGAAGGTCGCGGACGCCTACGCCACCCACGCCAGACAGGCCGTCCCCGAGACCATCGACCTCACCTTCTCCCCGGCACCCTCGCAGGTGACGCACACGGTGAGGCTGACGTTGGGCACGGGGCGACCGCAGTACACCCTTCACCGGCGCTCACAGCAGACCCACGACCTGCTGTGGGACCTGCGCCTGTCCTGGTCCGGGGCCGGAGTCGGCTCCGCCGACCCCCGGGTGTACCGCGGGGTCATGACCGCATGGGACGCCCCCGACCTGGCCGGGTTGCGCGTCCTCCTACGCCACTACACCGCCGCCCACGGTGTCGCGTCGGCTGTCCAGGACAGGCGCCGCACCGGCAGCTTCGACACCTCCCCCGGCACACCCCAGCTCCTGCGCATCCACCTGCTCGACCTGGCCGTCAGCGCACCCCACCTGACCCCCGAGCAGGGCGCCCTCGGCGACACCCTGGCCCCGCACTGGGACGGCACCCCGGCCGACCTCCTGGCGGTCATCACCTCCGCGAGCGCATGAACGGTCGCCGACTGCCCCACCACCCTGGCGCCGGCACGATCCCGGGGGTGAACCTGACCACCGTCCTGTCCACCACACCGGACCGGCTCGACTGGCTCACCCTGAGCAAGTACCTCACGACGTTCGGGCGCACCCTGCCCCGCACCCGCGCATGCACCATCCAGGCCGGGGACCCGGCCACCGCCCACACCCTGGTGTTCAACGCCAACTGGTCCGGCAACCCCCGCTACGAGCTCGCCGAACCCGTCCGCATCGACGGGGTGGCCCTGTCCGCCGTGACCGTCTTCGCCTACCACGTCGCGATAGGCCACGGGTTCCCCACCCAGCTCGCCACCCAGATCCGGGAAGCGGTCGAGATCGCCTGGTCCCAACCACCCGCAGACCAGACCCGCGCCGGCCTGCGACACCTGATCTGTGTCCAGGACCTGCGCCAGTCCATCTCCTTCGCCCCCACCATCACCGACCGCACCGAACGGCAGGCGTTCTACGACAGCGAGGTCCGTGACGGGCTCATCCAGGCCGCGCTCACCGCCCCCGGACTCACCGACGAGCAGGCCCAGGTCGCCGCGGCCCTGGCCCAGGGGTGGGCCGGCACCGGCGCCGAGCTCCTCGACACCGTCGCCCGCCTCACCGGCACCACGATCACCCTCACCAGCTGACCACCGGCGCCCCCGCGACTGCCGCCGCAGGCGCCACGGGCACCGTCGGCGGGCGTGACCCCCGACCTTCACGACCTGCTCACCGCCCCCGTCCGGGCACTGACCCCCCAACGCCTGCGCGAGTACCGCGACACCCTGAGCGTCAACTTCTTGCCCAACACCCTCACCGGGACCATGACCGCCGGGCGCCCGCCCACCGAGCACCACCTGACGTGGCAGCTCAACATCTACCGGCCCGCCTACCGTCTGAGCACAGCCCTGGACATCGGCGACGGCAAGCCCGTCCAGATCCAGGTCCCCGCCCACGACATCAGGTACATCCGCGACGGGGTGGTCGTCTCCGCCGGTTCGGGAATGGTGTGCCCCGAGATCACCACCCCGATCGAGGCGCTGTGGCGGCAGGAGCCGTACACCCGGCTCCGGGCGACGATGGCGCACCTGGTCGACCTCGCCCGTCTCGCGGGCGCCCTCGACAACCACCCGTCCGCGCGCTACGTCGACACCGACAAGCACGTGCAGGACTACCCGCAGATCTGGCGGGCACTGCTGTGCCTGGCGGCGACCGACCCTGCCCTAACACCGGCGCAGGCCTCGGTCGCCGCCGCCCTGTCACAGCAGTGGTCCGGGACCGTGGAGGAGTTCATCGCCACCCTCGAGGCGGTCACCACCGCCCTGACCGTCACCTGAGCGCGGCCCTCCTCACCCGGAGGTGAACCGGCGCAACCCGGGAGTCCTCGAGACCGGCGCCGCCACCACGCGCACCAGCCCCGCCCCCGCGGTCGACTGTGACCATCCGGTCCGGGCGGACCTGCCCGCCTCGACCCGAATACCACCACCGAGCACAGCCTCGGCCTTCCCACCCCGACACCTGCTGGTACCCGGCCCCACCACCACGCCCAGCCGGCCTCGAGAGACCCCGGAACGGGCAGAAGTGTCGGCGCCACCTGGCAAGATCCACACCATGAACCTCCACGACCTCCTCACCACCCCACCGGCCGACCTCGACCCCGCGGCCGTTAAGACCTACCTGGACCAGGCCCGCACCCGCCTGCGGAACACCATCGACGTCCCGGTAGTCATCGAGGACAACACCGCCCAGCCGCACCAGGTGCGCCTGGTCCTCAACGACGACCCGACCTACCCCCACTACCGCCTGCCCGACCCCGCCACGTTCACCGTCGTGGCCCTGCGCGAGCTGTCCGTGGACCCCTACGCGGTCACCGCCCGCCCCCCGGCCGACGCGACCACCGACGACCAGGCCCTCGCCGCGGAGGTCCAGCAGGCCTTGCGGGAGGCCTGGGCGCGCATGCCCCTGGTCGACGTCCGGCGCAGGTTGCGCCACTACGCCGCCGCCGGGTCCGCGCACCGGATGCTCCTGGAGGCCCGCAAGACCGCGCCGGCCCAGGTGGCCGGTGCCCGGGAACGGCGCCTGAGGGTGGAGCTGATGGAGCTCGCGGCCACAGCACCCCACATCACCGCCGACCAGGCCGAGCTCGCCGACACGCTGATGGCCGACTGGGTCGGCACCCCGGTCGAGCTCCTCGACGCCGTCACCGCCGCAACCACCACCGTCGCCCCCTGACCAGTGCCTGGCCCGCCGGTGCATCTGCCCACTGGCGGGCCAGGTCCCGTGGGCGTCGTGGACATGCACACCCTCCTGACCGCCCCACTGAGACGGTCAACCTTCGGACACGTCTCCCCACGGTGCGGCGCCATCGTCCCGCCGTTCATCGACGTCGATTTCACCGACCCCATCACCAAACTCGCCGACGGGCGGGCGGTCAAGGCTTCCGCAGCGCGGGCCGAGCAGGAACCGGCCACCCGAGCCCTCATGCGCGCCATGGGGCCGCCACCGCGCCGCCAAGCAGCTGACCGAAGACGCCCGGCGCCGGAGCGACACCCCACAGCGGCGGCGGACGCGCGCTGACACGGCCCGCCGCGGGGAGGGGTGAACCTGGCGGCCACCGCACCTCAGCTCACCGCCGAACAAGCCGCCCTGGCCACCCCCCGGTCCCCTCGTGGGACGGCACCGCCGCCGCGCTCCTCAAATCGTCACCACCGTCACCGCAACCGCCATCCCCTGACGTCCGCGTCCCATCCGGTGTGGTGACTGGGGTCCCCGGCTGGCCACGCACCGTTCCCGGGCATGGCCCTACGCACCCTCCTGAGAACACCTCTTGACCAGCTCACCCCCGGGATGCTGGCCGCCTACGCCGGGCAGGCCCTCCTGCCCACCACCCCCGACCGGTTCACCCTCACCTTCCCCCGTCGCCGCCGCCACAAGCCCCACGCCATCCCGAGACCTGGCGCCGTGACCACCGTGGACCTTCGCACCCTCACACAGGCCACAGTGGCCGCCCAGCGGTGGTGACTGACCGGCGCCGAGGTGTGGGCACCGTGGCCCGTGTGGACCTGACGACGCTGCTCGCGACACCGGCCGCCCAGGTGACCGGGGCTGACGCGGAGGCGTACCTGAAGCACGCCGCCCAGGCGCTGCCCGCGACCGTCGACACCACACTGCCCATCCCACCTGGCCAGCACCGTGTCCGGTTGACCCTGACGACCGACGGGACACCCTGCTACAGGCTGCTGGAACCGGCCCTCATCGCCGGCATCCGCGTCACCAACCTCCTGGTGCGTGACGAGCGGCCCGTCGTCAGTGTCGACTCCGACCGCCACGACCCCGAGGACTGGGCGAGGGTGAACCACGCGGTCGAACTGGCCATGCAACACCCGCCCCTGTCGACCCTGGCCAGCCACCTCCGGCACCTCGAGCTCGCCGCGCTGATCAGCCACACCGCGCACGCCCGGTCCGCCGAGCAGACCAACGTGGGCTGGGACGCCCGTGCCCTCCGCGAGTACGGCGGGCCCAGCGAGTCCCTCACCAGGGATCTCGCACGGTACCTGAACGAGCTCGCGGCCACCGCCCCGTGTCTCACCCCCGACCAGGCCCGACTCGCCGAGACCCTGTACCAGGCCTGGGAAGGGTCCCCGTTGGAGCTTCTCGAAACCGTGACCGCCGCCACCCTCCCGGCCTGAACGCCACCCTGGGCCCCGTGCGGTCAGGCGCACCGACTGCCCGGGACGTGGCCCCAGGCACGGTGCCCGGTGTGGACCTGAAGACGCTGCTCGCGGCCGGTGCCGACAAGGTCTCCCCCGGTGACCTGGAGGTCTACCTCGACCACACGGTCCGCACCACCCTCCCGCCGGTCGTCGACATCACGGTTTCCCTCGGGGACCCGCCGGTCAAACACCCCCTACGCCTGACCCTCAGCCCCCACGTCACCGGTTACGAAGCCAGAGACGTGAACCTCGGCGGCATCCGCGCCGCCCGGGTCAAGGTCACCCCCGGGTGGGCCAAGGTCATGACCGAGCGACACATCGCCGGCTGGGAAGACCACGAGACGGCCCTCTCCGAAGTGCTCACCCGCGCCACGTTCCGGCCGCCGCTATCCGACCTCACCGGAGCCCTGATGCACACCACCGGGGTCCAGCAGCTGGTGAGGCTCGCACGCGACAGGGACACCGGCCGGGACCCCGAGGCGATACACAAGACGCTGAAACTGCTCGCCCGCAGCCTCCGACGCCTCGTCTACACCTACCCCGGGTTCACCAACGAGCAAGCCTTCCTGGCCAGGCGGCTGGGTGAGACCTGGGACGGCACCCCGCTCGACCTGCTCGAGACCGTGGTCGCCGCCACCCACACCACCTGACCCCACCCGGCCGCGCCGACTGCACCGGTCCTGGTGTCAGGCACCGTGCCCCGCGTGGACCTGAGGACCCTGCTCGCAACCCCCGTGGACCAGCTCGACCTCGACAGCGTCCAGGACTACATGTGGCAGGCTCTCCAGGCGCTGCCCAGCACCACCACGATCACCCTGTCGGTCGGGGAACCCCCGGAGGACCACACGCTCACCCTCCACCTCGTCGACACCGAGGACGAGCGCCCCCACTACCGCAGCCACACCCCGGCCGGGATGATCGGGGTCGACCTGGACGCCATCCACCTCGACCCGTTCGGCCTCACGCTGTTCGCCGACGAGACCGAGACCGGCACACCAGGGCAAGCCGCGATCGAAACGGCCGCCCGGCGCGCCACCACAACCCCGGCCGTTGTCACCCTCATGCGCCAGCTACGCCACTACACGGTCCTGAAGGACCTCGAGGACTCGCTCAACCTCCGCACCCAGTACCGCCACAACCCGAGGGTCCGCGACGCCCTCCACACCAACATGCGCCGCGAGCTCCTCGACCTCACCCTCAACGCGCCCCACCTCACCGCCGACCAGGCCAAGCTCGCGGCCACCCTCGCCGCCGACTGGTCCGGAACCCCCATCGAACTCCTCGAGACCGTCGCCGCCCTCAGCACCCCCCTCACCCTCTAGGCCGGACCCGGCGCACGACCGCCCCACCCGAACCACCAGGCACCGTGCCCGGCGTGAACCTCAAGCTCCTCCTCCAACACCCCGTCGAGTACCTCACCCCTGAGGTCGTACAGGCCTACACCGACCACGTCCGGAGCCAACTCCCCGACGAGATCACGGTCCCCTTCCGCTCCACAACCCGCGGGTTCGCCCTCACGTTCACCGTGAACCGCGACCCGTTCCTCCCCCTCTACGTCCTCACCCAGGTGCCGCTGCGTGTGGACGACATCGCCTTCGACGGCATCATCGTCCGCCCCGACACCATCGAAGTCCACACCCCAGACTGGGTGACACCCCGTCAGGTCTTCGGCACCAAGAGGGCGCTGCAGGCCGCGTGGCGGCAAGAGCCGCGGGCATCCCACCGCAGGACCATGTGTCACGGCGTCGCCGCCGGGGCCCTCTGGCTCGCAACCCTCACCCCGACCCGCCGCGGGGAGACGCGCGAGCGGGACGAACGCGTCCGCGCCGCCCTCCTCCGGGTCGCTGCCACCGCCCCCGGCCTCACCACCGCCGAGCACTACACGGCCGCGATGCAGGCGCTCCGCCACGCCGAGTGGGCGCAGAAGCTGCCCGCCCTCCGCAACCGGATCGAACGCCCCCTCCGAGACGCGCTCCTCGACCTCGCTGCTACCTTCCGTGGCTCGCCCTCGAACAAACCACCCTCGCCAGGGCCCTGCGACACGAGTGGACCGGCAGCCCGGCCGAGCTGCTCGACACCGTCGCCGGAACCACCTTGACCTGACCGGCGGGACGGCCCGCACCCACCAAGGACTGGCCCACTCATGCGCAAGCACAAGCTCTCCCTAACCGCCACCGCCGCGCACCTGACCCCGACCAGTCCCAGGTCGCGTGCGGCCTCCTCCCCACCTAGACCGGCACCCCGACCGAGCTGCTGCAGACGGTTGCCGTCACCGACACGACCTACCTGTCGCAGTGACCGCCGCCCCTTCGCGTAGAGGCGTGATAGTCCCTTGACGTTGGAGTGAGGGCACTCACGGTCGCGGTGCGTGGCTGCCCGCACCCGCTCTCTGGCATACACCCTCGACAGGGGTGACGTCGTTCCGGCCTACCGGAACTGGGCCGCCCCGGACCTCATCCTGTCGGACGGCGCCTACGGCGTCTCCGGGTTTCCGGGCGACCCGCACACTCCCGACGGTCTGGACGAGTGGTACGCACCGCACATCGCAGCATGGTCTGCTGCTGCCAAGCCGGGTACGTCGCTGTGGTTCTGGAACACCGAGGTCGGGTGGGCGAACGTCCACCCGCTCCTCGTCGCCCACGGTTGGCAGTTCGAGGTCTGCCACACCTGGGACAAAGGCCTCGGGCAGGTCGCCGGCAACGTCAACTCCAAAACCATCCGGCGGTTCCCGGTCGTGACCGAGGTGTGCGTGATGTACTCGCGCAAGTTCGCTCCGACCGACGCGGACGGCCGTGCCCTGGCGACGAACGAGTGGATGCGTGCGGAGTGGCGCCGGGCAGGTCTCCCGCTGAGCAGGGCCAACGAAGCGTGCGGCGTGAAGAACGCAGCTACGCGAAAGTGGTTCACCCTCGACCGGCACTGGTACTTCCCGCCCGGTGAGGCGATGGTCCAGCTCGCGGCCTACGCCACCGAGCACGGGCCCGAGACCGACCGGCCCTACTTCTCCCTTGACGGCAAGACCCCGCTCACCGCAGTTGAGTGGGACGCTCTCCGCTACCCGTGGACACACGAGCACGGGGTGACCAACGTATGGTCCACGCCCAGCCTTCGCGACAAGGAACGGCTGAAGTCCGCCGGCAACGCCACCGCCCACCTCAACCAGAAACCGCTCGAGCTGATGCGCCGCATCATCAAGGCGGCGACCCGCCCCGGCGACGTTGTGTGGGAGCCGTTCGGTGGGCTGTGCTCCGCCTCCGTCGCCGCCGTGGAGCTCGGCCGGCGGCCGTACGCGGCAGAGCGCATCGACGAGTTCTACACCCTGGCTGCGAAGCGCCTGGACGAGGCCGTAGCCGCACGCGCGGTGAGCGGTGTGGCCTGATGTCAGGCGCCGAGGCTGCGCAGCAGCAGCTGCCCCCACCGCCAGGCCGACCGACGTTGGGGCCCGCCACCGCCGGCCTGGTGGCCGATGTTCGCCGCGCTCTCGAGGCTCTGCCGGCGCACTTCGAGACTGACGTTCGTATCTCCGGGATGCCACTGCCCGACCTGTTCACCCTCAACTCCGGGCTGGGCGCCACCATCGAACGCGAGACCGTCAGGACCCTGAACGGCCTACGAGCCATCTGGGACCCCACGCGGTCCTACGATGGCTTCCGGTTCACCGGTACAGCGAGAGCTTCCCGGACGTCCGCCTCGAAGGGGTGCGCGACGGTGTGCCCACGGCCCTCCTTGGCATCGAGCTCAAAGGCTGGTTCATCCTCTCGAAGGAGGAAGAGCCCAGCTTCCGCTACACCATCAGCAGCGCCTGCTGCGCCGACGCAGACCTCCTCTGCGTCGTCCCCTGGTACCTCGACGGAGCCATCGACGGCACCCCGCAGGTACTCTCGCCGTTCGTCGAGTCTGCGCGCTACGTCGCCGAAGTGCGCAACTACTGGTGGCAGCACATCCGCAGGGGAAGGGGAGGTTCGACGCAAATCAACCCCCCTCCTGGCGAGCCCCACCCCTACCCCAAAACGAAGAAGCACTCCAACGACCGCCCCGTTGCGGACGGAGGCAACAACTTCGGCCGCATCGCCCGTGTCGGAACTGTGCCCAGGGTCGGCCTACTCGACGACTACGTGCACTCGGCCCTGGCGACGGAGCTGGCTGGTGTGCCTGCCTCATCCTGGCTCAAGTTCCTGCTCGCCATCACGGAGACCAACACCAACGCCGAGCTCGCTCAGCGGCTCAACGCACTGCGGACCACGGAGCACCCCCGCGCGGACCGCCGGGACATCGTGGACCGTGTGTTGGAAGCGCTGCTCGCCGACGAGGACGGCGATTAGTCCACGGTCAGCCACGCATTGTCCGCGCTGCTGCAGGCAACCGGTTCTGCCGCGCGACGCGGATTCGACGGCTGCCACGCGTGGGCCTCGAGGTCAGCGCGGATGAGTCCGGCCGACCGGGCCGCGTCACCCCAGCCGACTGGGCCGGCCCGATCGAACCCCTGAGACCCTCGCTGCCGCCGCAGGTGCCACGGGTCACGGATCCTGCGTGAGGTGGGAGCGTGGCACCGGTGGTGACTGACCGGCGCCGAGGTGTGGGCACCGTGGCCCGTGTGGACCTGACGACGCTGCTCGCGACACCGGCAGCCCAGGTGACCGGGGCTGACGCGGAGGCGTACCTGAAGCACGCCGCCCAGGCGCTGCCCGCGACCGTCGACACCACACTGCCCATCCCACCTGGCCAGCACCGTGTCCGGTTGACCCTGACGACCGACGGGACACCCTGCTACAGGCTGCTGGAACCGGCCCTCATCGCCGGCATCCGCGTCACCAACCTCCTGGTGCGTGACGAGCGGCCCGTCGTCAGTGTCGACTCCGACCGCCACGACCCCGAGGACTGGGCGAGGGTGAACCACGCGGTCGAACTGGCCATGCAACACCCGCCCCTGTCGACCCTGGCCAGCCACCTCCGGCACCTCGAGCTCGCCGCGCTGATCAGCCACACCGCGCACGCCCGGTCCGCCGAGCAGACCAACGTGGGCTGGGACGCCCGTGCCCTCCGGGAGTACGGCGGGCCCAGCGAGTCCCTCACCAGGGATCTCGCACGGTACCTGAACGAGCTCGCGGCCGCGACGACGTCGCTGACAGCTGAGGTGCAGTAGTCCTCGTCCCAGTCCCAGCCGCGGACGTCCTTGGTCGGTTCGGTGGTCTGGTCGGGTGCCGGGCTGTCGGTCTGGACGGTGTTGTCGGGGGTCGACACGGGTGGCCTCCTTCACGGTAGGCAGGTGAGTTGGGTCTGTTCTGGGACGGACCGTGCGGGCAGCCCGGTGGCGGGCAACCCCGGTGGTACTACTTGCCCGGCCCGGCTGAGCCTGGACGGTCAAGAGTTGGCAAAGTTCCCCTTCCGGAAGGACCCCCTCATGCCCACCGCCGACCGTCGACGTCGTGGCTTCACCCTGGTCGAGCTGATCGTTGCCGTGGTGATCGTCGCCCTGCTGGTCGCGTTGGCGTCGGTGGGGTACACCCGGTGGGCCAACGACGCCCGGGACAACGCGACCTACGCCCAGGTGCGCAACATCGCCCAGGCGGTCCTCATCGAGGCCTCCGCCACGGGCGCGGTCAGCTACGACGTGGCGCACTTCGAGAAGGTCGCCGGCCAGCTCGGCCCGGTGGCCGCCCCGGCCGTCGGCTCCCCGCTGGCCGCCGCCGGCGCACTGGAAGTCGTTCTGGACGGACCGTCCAACCACCCGGGCCAGCTGGCTGTCGCCATCACGCCGGGCGGTGCCCGCGCCGGCCTGGCGTTAGCGTCGGCGACCGGCAGGTGCGCCTATGCCTCCCTGGACGGGGCCTCGCTGCGCACCAGGGAGCCGGCGCTGGTGGACGCCGGGGAGTGCACCGGGACCGCGGCGATGGCCCTGCCGCCGGCCCCGGGTGCCGGGGAGCAGGGGCCTCCGGGGGATGGGCAGGTGGTGACCGAGCTGGCCGTGACGACGACGCCTGCCGGCGCGCCCACCGACGTGACCGTCACCTGGGTGGCAGTACCGGGCGCCACCGGGTACCGGCTGTCGGTCGACGGGCACCTGCGCGCCACCCCGACCGGCACCACCCACGTTGTGGAGGGACTGGTCGCCGGGGAGCACGAAGTGGTCGTCACCGTGTTGGGCGGCCCGTCTGCGGGCGCGACCGGGACGGCGTCGTTCACCGTGACCCTTCCCGCGAACGGCAACGACAACGTGGAGAACGCCTACACGCTGGCCTTTGCGTCGGCCGGGACCTCTGCTCTGGAGGTCGAGTCCGACTTGACCGATGCGACCCTGCAACCCGGCGAGGTCGCTCCCGGGTATCGCAGCCAGTGGTGGAGGATCACACCCGAGACCACCAGGGCGGTCCGTCTCGAAACCGAAGCCAGTCGGAAGCACCTGCGGCTCCTCGTGGCCGACCCCGTCACGGGGCTACCGGACCTGAGGCAGACCGGGCAGGAGACCACGATGATCCAACCTCGTCACAAGCACACCTGGATCCTCGAAGGCGGCCGGACCTACTACCTGCGTTGGGCCCAGACATACAACTCCGCGACGCCGACCAACCAGCCGGCCTTCACCTTCCGGCTCACCGCAGGCCCCGCCAACGACATGGTCGCCGAGGCAATCGAGATCCACCCGGCGGAGCACCCCCAGTCCTTCACCGGGGACCCGGAGTACACCACCGTTGAGCCGGGCGAGCAGGGCAAACGATCGGCGTGGTGGAAGTTCACCCCCACCGTGAACCGTGCATACGGGTTCACCATCCCACTTGAGGCGTCCTCCCATCTGAACGTTGTTGAGGCGGACCCGTCAACTGGGCTGCCGGACCTGTCCAACCTCGGACCCGTCTACCACGGCACCCCCCGCCCGGACCACAACATCCACCTCCAGGCCGGGAAGACCTACTTCTTCCGGTGGTTCTACCAGGGGTGGGATGGGGGTCTCGAACCGCCGTACACGTGGACGCTGACCCCGGCGCCGATGAACGCGGCCGCCCAGCACGCCATCGCGATCCCCGTTCGAGACGAGCCACAGACCTTCACAGGCGTCTATGACCTCGCGGGGACGGAGCCCTTCGAGCCCAGCAACCGGGGCAACCGGTCTCTGTGGTGGAAGCTCACCCCGCCCCGGGACCGCCAGTACCAGTTCTCCACGCCGGAGCAGGACTACTTAGACATCTACGAGGCGGACCCGGCCACCGGCCTGATCGACCCGACCAAGAGGGTCGCCGGCGCCTCAGGGAAGGCCTACAACATGAAGACCACACTGACGGGTGGGCGCACCTACTACATACGTTGGGCTGGCCGGTACATCGACCGATCCTTGCCTGTCACCTGGACGTTGTCCCCCCTCTGAGCACCGCTTCACCGATTCGCGTCCAGGACCCCGCTCGGTGACCGGTCCACCCCGAGCGCGGCGACCAGTCGGTGCCGGTCGGCCACCGGCAGGTGCGGGTTCTTCAGCAGGACGGCCGCCATCCGCTCGAACCGGCTGGTCCGGGAGGTGTCCCCGGCATGCTCCAGCGCCCGGCCCACCACGGACGTCAGCACCCGCGGGTCGCGCGAGACCACCGCCTCACGGATCGAGATGGTCCCCGGCCGCCGGGCCTCTTCGGGGGCCGAACCGGTTCCGGTAGCCGGCTCCTGCCAGGGCAGCAGGGACATCCCGTTGCTCACCAGCCACAGCACTCCGGGGGCCCGCGCCGAGATCCACTGAGCCAGGGCCGACCCGGACCGACGGGAGATGATCTCGGCGACCACTTTGGCTTCGACCTGGCGCACCCCGACCCGTTCCAGCGCCGCCAGGGCCACCTGCTCCGCCACGTCGTACCGGGCCAGCGCGCCGATGAGCGCGACGTTCTCCGTCGCAGCCGAACCCAGGATCCTCTCCGCCTCGACCGGACCCAACCGGGCCAGGACCTCGTCGCTGGGCGATGCCCCGCCGTGGCTGCGGGCCAGCGCTTGGGTGACCAGCACGGCCAGCTCGCGGGTGACGTGCGGGGCGGGCGTCTGCGCCAGCCGGCGCGCCAGCTCCAGGTTGGGGTGGGTGCCCAGCACCCGGACGGCCGCGGCCACCACGTCGGGGTGGTGCGCCGACGCTGTCAACGCGGAGGTGAGCTTGCGCGGGCTCTGGGTGGTGGCGACCTCCGCGGCCCACTGGTCGCCGTGCAGGTCGGGCCGTGCCAGGTAGGCGTTGCGCAGCACCGGGCGGGTCAGCGTCGCGTAGGTGCCTTTCAGGTCGGCGGAGTCGCGCAGTGGCAGGTCAAGCAGTTCGGTCCAAGGGGTGTTGATCTGGACGACCTCGACCTCGCGGCGGCCCGGGGGCGGCGGGCGAGTCGCAGCATGGTCGCGTGCCGCCGGAGGCCGGGCCAGGCTGGGACGACTACGCCGCCCAGGTCGGCTTGCGCGCACCGCTGCGACGTCGGCTGTTCGGCCTGTGGAACCATCCCCGCTACCGCCACCTGCGTGTCCTGATGCGCCTGCACGACACCGCGTTCCACGCGCACGTCCGCAGTCCTCAGGCCGGTCGCGACAGTGAGGGTCATCGGCAGGTCGACCGGCGCGGTCAGGACCGGGCCCCGTCCGAGCTCAACCCCTCCTGCCCTACCGACGGGGGCGGCTGGCCAGGCGGGGCCGGCCGGTCACACAGACCCGTCAGCCTGGTAGGACCCCCACCGGCCCAGGCCGAACATCCACAGCCGCCGGCCGAGCCTTCCACAGCAGGTACACGCACACCGCCGCCACCGGACCGTTCACCAGACCCGGCGCACCCACCCAGAACGCCCCCGTCAGGAACCCGTACGACAGCCACAGCACCGAGTTGAAGATCGCGAACACCTGCGTCGCCGCCGACACCCCGGACAACGCCGCAGGGTTCGCACGGTTCCGGACGATCTGACGCGCCTGCGGCCACATCATCACGAACGACATGGTGGACGCGGCAGCACCGACGAGGTTGACGAGCAGGGCGGACACGGGCGTGGAACCTTCCAGGAACAAGCATGGGTGAAGCAGGGCGGGCGGCACTGTCACCGCCACGGAACCCCCGGCAATCCCGCCCTGACCCTGGCCGTTGTGACGTCCAGCACACCGGAAGCCGGCCGCAGCGGCAGCCCCCTACCGCCCCGGACGAGCGGACCTCACGACGGCCAGCCGACCGTCGACCGAGCAAGATCGGCTGCCCCGCTCAGCCCCGCGTCCGGACCCAGCTGCGCCGCCAAGCCCCACAGGATCAGCTGGCGTGTGCAGCGTCAAACCGGTCCAGCGCCGCCAGCCACTCCTCGCGAGCCTCCGGGTCCACGAGGTCCTCGTTCGACTCCGTCAACATCACCCCCGATTGCTGGAAGGCATAGATGAACCGGCCCTCCAACCCCGCCGCCTCCATCATCGCCACCAGCTGCGCTTCCATCTTCGCCGCGCTCAACGGTGCAGGCACCGGCGCGTCCCAGTCGGGAAACACCGGGTCGTTCGGCCCCATCGGACGACCCCACACCCGCAAGAACTCCTGCTCTGCCCACGCCATGTACTCCCGCATCTCCTCCGACGCCTCCGTCGTGAGGTGCAACGTGCGGGAACCGTCCTCGTGGAACACCACCTCCCGCACTGACGGGTTGTTCTTCGCCCGGACGCGACGCTGCCGGCGCTGTGCGCGAGCCTGCGCGCGACGGTTACGGTCCTGGTTCTTCTTGGCCATGGTGACTCCTTGGTTCGGGTGGGGCGCGGTCGCCCCTGACATCAGGTCAAGGTCCGCACTCCCGCCCGCTCCGCAATCCCCGCAGAACTGCCATCTACCCCCGACGCGCCGAACCCCCCAACCCAGGAGGGCTGAGGGGTTCGGTGCTGAACTGAGCGAACCGAGAGGGTCGTCAGATCACGGGGTGGGGGTGGTGCAGGACGCGGCGCGCGCGGTGTCGGTCGACAGCACCGGTAGGATCACGCAGTGCTCGACGTCGCCGTCGGTGAGCTGGAACTCGCCGGCGGTGTTCATCGTGATGTCGGCGCTGTCGTAGCCGGACAGCAAGTTGCTGTCCAGGCCAGCCTGCTCGACAGGCCGCTGCCGCAGGACGCCCAGACGTGGCTCGCGCTCGCTGACGACACCTACACCCTCCTCCCGCGCGCGTTCACCTTCACCATCCCCACCAACGAGACCCTCCCAGGCCCGGTGCACCTCCGTGTCGGTCAAGAGGGCCGGACCCGGCGGAACTTCGACGGGTACTACCTCACCGGCCAGGCCGCCAACCGGTCTGACGATCAGCCCGGCGCCCGGCCCCCAGGAGGTTCCGATGCTCTCGGCGTGCTGATCCGCGCCTACACCCCTGCCGACCGCGACCAGGTCGCCGACATCGTCCTAGCGGTGCGGGCGGTGCACGGCTGGCCCAGCCAAGTCCGGCCCGGCAACGTTCAGGACGCCCACGCGTGGGTGGACGGGAGGGACTACACCCACCGGTACGTCGCGCTCGAGGACCAGACGGTCGTCGGCTACCTCGGTTCCTACCGGGTGCCGGCCACCGACCCTTCGGTACCCCTGTGGCACGCGGCCACCGGCGCCGACGCCGCGCAGATGGTCGCCTTCGGCGCCGCGGTCGTGCACCCCGCCCGCACCACACGCGGCGCCGGCACCGCGCTGGCGGCCACCGCGGTGCGCGACATCACAGCACGGCACCTGATCCCGGTGACCGCCACCCTGACCCGCAACGCCCACGTCGAACGCGGACTGGCCGCAGCTGGGTTTGTCCGCGCCGGGACCAGCCACAGCGCCCAAGGCGACCCAGTCAGCGTGTGGGTGCTGCCCCCGCCGACGTGGAACGACTGACCAGGCGGAACAGCAAGGCTCGTCCGTGCCCGGGCTCCATCCGCCAACTAGGGGCTGGCATGACAGCCCTGGCCGCGCGCAACCCACGCCAGCCAGGCCCTAGCGTGCGACTGCCGCAGCTGGCACCAGGCGCACCATCCCCTGGGAACACCGCCCAGCCCCCGACAGGAACCGACCATGCTGCGACTCGCCCGCCGCCCCCGGCCGCAACCCGCCGAGCCGGACCCCATCGCCAAGCGGGCCGAGCAGATGAAGTCCTGGGCACAGGAGTACGCGTGGCGAAGCGGCCGCATCCCGACCAGCTACGACCACCGCGCCTAACCCCATCAGGCCCGCTGGCACAACCAGCTGATCGCCTGGGTCGTCGTCGTCCTCGGCTACTACCTGCTGCTGGCGGTGGTCGCGACTGCTTCCCCCGACCTCCAGGTTCCGTGGCTCTTGACAGCACTAGCAAGTACTCGCCGGCGGGACCGCCCACGTGTCGTACGCATGGCGGCGGGACCGGAAGAACAGCGTGCGTCTGGGCCCGGCGGCCCTCCGGGTGTTCGTGGAGTACTGGGGCGACCTGTACCTGCTCGACAACCCCGCCCTGCCGCGCCGCCCGGCGGACCCCGACGCAATGCGGGAGCTGCGCGACAAGTGGGACGACATGGTCACCTGGGCGCGGCAGTACGACCAGCTGACCGCCGGCCTCAGCGCGACACCGCGTGACGGCGGACCGAACATCGCCCGCGCCTGGAGGCAAGCCGACGCCGTCCTGTACAAGATGGCCCTCGTGGCCGCCCGGGCCGAAGCGCTTACGGAGGCCACCAGAGAACTCGAACGCCAGCAGCGGGTCGCCGAACTGGACGCCGAAGTCGGCGAGCGGCTCGCGCGAGCCTGACCTGCCGCCGCTCAGTCCGGGCGTCCCACTGTCACAGTGGGACGCCCGGCTCACTTCTGGGGTACACACGCGCCACAGTGGCAAGGGCGCGATCCCGGCACGTCCAGATGACCCGCGCGCGACCGCACACCGGACCGGGACGCGCGGCCGCGGCGCCGGCGGCGTGCGATCCCGGTGGTCGAGCCTGCTACCACTTCGCCCTTCTTGTTGGGCTCCCACGGTGCACCCCGGTTCTGTGTCGGCGGACCCGTTATAACGCTGTCCCACCTGCACGAACACCCACCCGCGCCCTGGCGGACCCGGACGAGCCCCGCCGCGAGCTGCCGGCTCGCGATGCGCCAAGCTGATCCCGGCCTACACGGGTACACGGCGGGCCCCTAGGGGGTCGGCGCGCTGGCGCGGGTCGCGGGGCCAGGCCTCCTACCGCGCGGGGAGGACCTCCAGCACCGCACCGTCCTTGCGCAGCTCGTCGTCGAGGAACGCGTACACCCCAACCGCACGCCGGATCACCTCGGTGACCGTCGTCCCGTACTGCTGCGCGAGCTCGGTCAGCGCAGCCGCGGTCTCCCCGTTGACGCTCACGTCCAGGCGGGTGATCACAGGCCAGCTCTCCCCTGGTGTCGCCGTGGGTAGGGCGGTTCAGCGGCGGATCGCGTACTCGACGTCCTCGAAGGAATCCTCGTACTCCTCCTCGACCACAGCAGCGACCGTCTCGGCCTTCCCCTGCAGGTAGCTGCCGGTGACGACGACCAGCAGGTTCATCAGGTCGACGTGGGCGGTCGAGGTGCCCATCTCCGCGTTGATGTCGGTGACCGCCTTCGCGGCCGCGTCCCAGAACTCCTCGACGGTGAACGGTCCCGGGTTCGGAGCCGGCGCCGGCGCGTCCGTGATGTCGGTGTGGTCAGCCATGACCGGCACCGTGCCGGTCCCGACCGGCCCAGCACCCGACACCAGCCAACCCTCCCTGCCAGCACGGCGACACCTGCGCCGGATCCGGAAGCGCACCCCCGACTGCCCGGCCGCCCCACCCCCGCACCATCAGGGACCGTGAACGACCCCGAACTCCTACCGCTACCCCCGGTCTACGACCGGGACGGGTGGAGGGCCTACGCCGCCCGGGTCGCTCCGCTCGTGCCCCGCACCGTCGCCATCGACCTGGCCCCCGGCGCGCTCACCCCGCAACGCGTCCGCCTGCTCGCGATGCTGACCAAGAACGGCGACGGGCGCGACATCTACCAGGTCTGGGCCCACGTCCGGCACAGCCTGCGCGCCGACCGGGGCTTCACCATCGCGGCCGGCCAGCACCGTCGGACCCCTCGTCGAACAGGTCCGCAGCACCGGCAGCGAACAGTCCCCCGAGCTCGTGGGTGAGGTGCTCCGACGGGAGTGGAGCCGCATCGAGCACGCACGCGCCCGCTCACTGCACAGACTGCACTGGCTGGCCGCAGCCAAAGCCCGAGCGATCCATGCCGTCCCGGCCGTGCTCCTCCACCGGCCCCTGGCTGTCGTAGCCGCCGCCGACGCCGGCCTCACCATCGAACAGAAGGACCTGCTCGTCACCCTCGTGCGCCAAGCCGCACCCGCAGACGACGAACTCGGTCACACGCTCGCCGACCTAATCGACGCCGTCCGCACCGCCACCACCTGAACCACCCCCACGCCCGGGCACCGGTCCGCCCCGGTGCACGACTGCCATCCCACCCTGGACCGGCACCGTCCCGGGTCGTGGACGACCTCGACCTGCTACGCCGGCCCCTCCCACCAGTGCGCGACGAAGCCGGCTGGGCCGACTACCAAGCGGCCGTCGAGGCCCTGCTTCCCGACCACATCACCCTCACGATCCGCCCGGCCGAGCCCGCCGGGGCGGACCCACAGACCCTCACCGCCACCCCGGTCCGTGAGTACGAAGGACGGCTGGTGTACGACTGCGGGATCCCCCCACGTCCGAGTACGCCTGGCCGGCGGCGGCATCACGATGGTCGACGCGCCTCCGCGCCCGACCCCGGGCGAGCGGGTCGTCACCGACAAGGTTGACGAGCAGGGCGGACACGGGCGTGGAACCTTCCAGGAACAAGCATGGGTGAAGCAGGACGGGCGGCACTGTCACCGCCGGACCACCCCCGGCAATCCCGCCCCGACCCCGACCGTTGTGACGTCCAGCACACTGGAACGACCAAGACTCCGGTCCCGGCCCTCCCCCGCTCGCCTCCGCAGGAGGCGGTGCGACCGCAAGGTCGGCCGACAGGCCGGCGTGGAGATCGACGAACGTCCCACCGGCGCGCTTGCGCAGGTGGGACGTTCGCTCGAGGGCTCAGTGCCAACGTTGCGTGGCGCCGGCGCAGCCGGCACGGCCGATAAACAGCTTGCTGAAGTTCAGCCCGGACGGCCCTCCGGTGGCCCGGTAGTGGACGGTGCAGAAGTCGGGCCGGAACGACACCCGGTTCCAGTACGAGGTCACCCCGAGCACGACGGGCTTCCTCTTCGCGACGACCGTCTCGACCACCTTCGCAGCGAACGTGGCGACCTTGCCGAGCTCGGCGCAGTCGGTGGTGAAGGCGCTGGTGTAGAGCCGCTTGTAGTAATCCATCACTCCCGCGGTCGCGACGCCGTAGATCGTCTTGGTCCGGGCGGCCTGTTTCTGCAGCTGCTTGTAGCCCGACATGAACGCCGAGCTCTTCCCGCATCGCTTGAGCTGCTCGCCCGTGTACTTCGAGTTGGCCGCGACGTAGGCGCCGACCGAACTCCTGGTCGGCGTGATGACGTAGTCAACCGACCAGTCGTCCGCGCCAGTCGGGGCCAAAGCCGTCCAGATGCTCCACGGGCCGGCTTGTCCTTTGGCGTTGAGCGCGCGCGCACGAACGACCGTCCCACCCTTCTTGGCGATGGTGAACTGGCCGCTACTCCTGCCGCTGATCGTGGCCACGACCCTGGCCGGGCCATTCTGGGAGGACTTGGCGACCTGGTACCGGGTTGCGCCGGGCACCGAGAGGCCCTTGACGACCACGCGGGTCCCGCTGACGGAGTACCGTGGTTCAGGAGCCTTCGAGGGCGCCGCGGCGACGGCCGGCCCGGCCGCGGCCAGGGGCAGGAGGAACGCCGCCAAGATGGCGAGGATGGTCACGGCAACGACCGAACGGTGTCGTCGGCTGGCGAAAGTGGGCTGCATGGCACTCCTGACGAATGGGGTCGGGTACACCCACTCGCGCCTGCGAGTGGGGCGGGACCTCGGACACCATGCGCGGACCTGACCTGCCCGCAAGTCGACGCCCCCGCACGCAGTGAACCCCCACCCGCATGTGCGCGGGTGGGGGTTCACTGCGAGATGCAGGCGGGGCCTGTCAGCTCAAGGTGCGACTCACGGCGTCGGGACGTTGACGCACTCCGGGGCCTCGGCGGACTGGCCGACGGTGATGGTGCAGGTGTACCGGTCCGAGGCAGCGTCCTCGGCGACCGTGATCTGCGTGGCGGAGTCGATCGTGATGATGCTCTCGGCGCCGGTGAAGTTGACGGCGGTCAGGAGGGCGTCGGGGGTCGTCATGTTGGCAGCGACGAAGCCGGTCGCGGTGGCCTCGTTGTCGGCGGCGGCGACGTTGATGGCGGTCTGCAGCTTGGCGGCGTCAGACTCGACCGCCGACTCGCGAGCGTCGCCCACGAACTTGTTGTACGCGACCGCGGCCACAGCGGCGAGAATGCCGATGATTATGACCACGACAATGAGCTCGATGAGGGTGAAGCCCTTCATCTTGCGGAGACGGTTCATGCGGTTCCTCTTTCCGGAAGAAGACGGGTGCCCCGCCCTTCGCGGAACGAACCCGGGCCGGCGCACTCGGCCGGCCAAGAGGAACAGTCCGAGCGGCTCAGTCGTGCGCAACCAGGCCGCTGACCTGGGCTGATCGCTTCTCGGCCTGCCGCTCCCGGGCCTCCTGCACAAGGCGCTTCGCCAGGTCTGCCGAGACAGCCGTCCCTGAGGCTGCGTACCGTGCGGCCGCCGACTCGTCGACGAGCCCTGGGCGGACCTCAGCCACCCGGGCTAGGACGACGGCGGCGACGCGCGGCGCGGGGTCCAGGCTTGCTACGGCCACGTCCTCGGCGCTGATCGGGTCCAGGCCGGCGCGGATCCGGATGACCGACCACCCAGCGGAACGCAGGTCGGCGGTCTTCAGCCGGTCGAACGATTCCTTGTCCCGGTGCCAGTACTCCCCGTCGTACTCCACGAGGAGTCGCTCATCTGGGACGACGATGTCCACGTTCCAGGCTCGTGATGCGCCCCGGACGACGTGCCGGTCCAGGTCGACGGGCAGGAAGGCCGCCAGCTCTGCAGCCACCTCGAGCTCAATCACCGAGCGCCCGGTGAGCACGCAGTTGGGGCACCCCGTCATGTGCACTGTCCTGCTGTAGCACGCGGCCAACCACTCGTGCTGGCACGTCGCGCACCGCCACCAGAACTTGCTGTTGCTGCCGGCGACCACCTCACTCGCAGCGATGCCGTTGCGCTCCTCCATAAACTCCACGGCCAGCACGGGAGCGACCGCTGCAAGGTTGTTGGAGGTCGAGACCTGCTTGCCGGCGCAGGCCCGGCAGCCGCGACCGCCCTGGGAGGTCCGCTGGCCGGGGGATGCCTCCCACACGTGGTCTGCGGCCACAGGGCAGCGCCACCAGTACTTGCGACGGGCGGTGGAGGCGAGGGTCAGCGGGTCGACACCGGGGTTCAACGCCCGGTCGAACTGAGCGAAGACGTCCGGGTGGGTAACGGCCAGCGTCCTCGCCTCGGTGGCGTAATACCCGGAGCACCACGGGCACCCGTTGCCGCCCTTGGTGCGGGACCGAGGTTGAGCTCTCCACTCGTGGCCGGCCTGGCACCGCCAGCCGACCTTGGTCTCGCTGGTCGCGACGACCTGGTCGGCGGTGACGCCGTCGTTGAGGTCGGCCGCGTACTCGGCGGCCACGGCCGGGTAGAGCGACGCAAGGCTGTTCGACTGCGATGCCCGGCGGCCGGCACAGAACGGGCACCGCTCCCGGTTCTTTCCGGCGTACCGGTAGACCGGGCCGACCCACCGGTGGTCCGGAGCGGCCGGGCACGCCCAGGCGACCTGCTTCTTCGAGCCCGGGGTGAAGTCCGCCGGGCTGAGGCCGACATTGGCGTCGGCGTCCCAGGTGACAGCAAGTTCGGGCAGCACGGTGGCGAGGGTGTGGTTGGCCGAGGCCTTCTTACCGTCGCAGAACGGGCAACCGGCGCCGTTGAGCGTGCGGGACTGGACGACGGCGACCCACCGGTGATCTGGGCCGATGGGGCATGCCCAGGCGACCTTGGTCTTGGAGCCGGCGATGAGCCTCTCCGGTGCCAGGCCAGCGTTGACCTCGGCGTCTCGGTCGAACTGGGCGGCGACGTCGGGGTGGAGGGTCGCGAGGCTGTTGGTGACCGACACGCGTTGTCCGGCGCAGAAGGGGCAGCCGCGGCCGGCGGTGCGGGAGTAGACGGCGGCTTCCCACTCGTGGTCGGGTCCGTTCTGGCACGCCCACCAGACCTTGGTCTTGGAGCCGGTGGGGAGGGCGGCGACGTCGAGGTCGCCGTTGCGGGTCGGGTGGGCCTGGGCGAGGAGCTCGGGCCGGTCGGCGAGCTTGTTGAGGCCGCGGCGACGGGGTCCTTTGGTGGTCATGCGCGTAGGTGTGCCGGGCCGGTGCGGTCTGGCATTCGCTCTACGCGCCCCGGCGCGCGCACGGAATGTCCCGCCACAGTGCGGGGTGGCGGGACACTTTCCGGTCAGGTCAGCGCAGGGCGGGAGTGCTGGGTCCACCGGTTGCGGTCCCACCGCTGCTCGTGGGCGGGGGACGGACGCTTGGGAGGGCCCGTCGGCACGAGGGCGGGAGCGGTACGCGGGATCGCCTGCAGGACGCGGCGGCCCAGCTGGCTGGGTGCGGAACGAGCCGCGGCCGGACTCGTGGGCCTCGCGGATGTCGCGCGGTCCGGTTGGCGGTGCCGCTGAACCACCTGCACCAGCCCTGGCCTAATCGCCTCCGGCGGGGCCCACCTCGACGAAGGGTGCGTTGGTCTGGCGTCTCGGGCCCACGTCAGGTGGAAGACGATCACGAGCGGGCACCCTGATCGTGGCCGTTGAGGAAGCCAGAAGCCGTCGGGCGGTCGCACTACGCTGACGCAGGCCTGCAACAACGAGCGCCCCTGGAGGGCTTGTGGTGACGATGACCCCGACCCCGCGTGACCGGGCCCTCGCGGCCCGGTCGGGCATCCAACGCATGAAGACGGTGGTGACCCTCGTGGACGGCGTGGTCGACCACCCTGCCGCGCGGACGGTCGCCGCCGGCCTGGGTGAGGTGGTTCGGGCGGCCGAGCGTGCTGAGGTGGCGGCGGTGGCGCACGCCGAGGGGACGTGAACGGCCCGGCACCCCTCCCAGGGTGCCGGGCCGTTGCGTCGATCAGATCAGGCGGAGGCGGTGCCACCACCGGGGGGTGAAGAGCGCCTTGTACTGCCGGCGGCACTCGGGCCGGCGGGCGATGAGCTCCTCGAGCATGGTCGGGGGCAGCTCGGCGGCGATGTCGCGCAGCGTGGCCCGGCCGAGGATGAGGGAGTCCTTGCTCGCGCCCGCGAGCGCGTCGAAGAGGACCTCGCGGGCACGGGCGCCGCGGGTGTAGCTGGCCGGGTTGACCAGGTGGTACACCCAGGCGCGGGCCCAGATGGCGACCTGGAGCCCGTCGGGGACGGGCGTCTTGCCGTCGATGACGGTACCGGTGAGGTAGACGTCCTGGGCCCACATCACCAGGCGAGGCCACTCCTTGGACAGGCCGTGGGAGTCCCAGGCCCGGTAGACCTGGCTGCGGTAGCCGTCGCCGAGGAGGTGGAACGCCCGGCCGAACTGCTCGGGGTTGCGCAGGACGGTGTCGGTGTCGGCGGTGGTGAGCGCGGCGACGATCTCCCGGTTGAGCTGGCGGGCTTCCTCGCCGGTGGCGAACTTGAGCTTGCTCTCGTAGCTGTCGAGCCGGTCGAGGACGTCGGTGAGGTCGCGGACGGGGGTGAGGACGGTCACGGGGGTGCCCCTTTCTGGTGCGGGTTGGTTGGTGCTGTGTCGGAGGTGACCGTGTCCGCTGGGTGTGGGGCGGCAATCTGGTGTCTGGCTGGGCGCAGCAAACAGGCCCCCGCACCCTGGTGGGGTGCGGGGGCCTACCTGCCTGCGGGTGTCAGTGGCCGCTCTGCGGCGGGATGTCGTGGAGGATGTCGGCCGGGCAGAGAAGCCGCTGCGGGCTGGGGCTCACGGTGCAGGTCTCAGGATCCAGCTCCTCCCGGGGTCAACGGGTCGAGGAAGGCGTCGGGACACGTAGCTCGCGAGGGGGTCTGCCCGATCGGGTGGTCAGGGCCGGTTCGAGAGGTGACCGGTTCCGTGACCCGTAGTCCTGGCGCTGGTCTGGCGTCAGCGGCGGCGGCCGAGCCCGGGGAGCCCGCCGCGGACGGTCCGCACGGACACCGACTCCTCGTCGCCGCGCAACGGGCGGGTCGCGACGACGCGGGGTGCCGGTGGCGGGTCGGCGGGGATGATGACCGCCTCCTCCCCGGTGGGGGCGGCGACGAGGGCGCCGCCGTGTGGGCACGCCCGGGTGGTGCCCGGTTCTGGGTGTGAGTACAGGCGGCCGGTGCGGCGGTTGTAGGCGGTGCGGGCACCGCACCGCTCGCAGGTGGCCGGTTCCCGGTACGGGTTGATGCCGCGGATCCCCATGGTGTTCTCCCTCGCGTGGCTACGGGGAACCTAGCGGCACCGGCCGACACCCGGCCAGGTTCCACGCCGGGGTCAGGTGCCGTAGGCGGTGCGGGGGGCGATGGTGTGGGTCCAGGTGGACTGGATCCAGGCGCGGGCGTCAGCGAACGGGCCGGCCGGGTCGACGTTCAGGTGGTGGCACAGGGTGAGGTACTCGGCGAGGGTGGCGGTCTCCGCGCCCTGGTAGAGCTGCAGGAGCCGGGTGAGCGCCAGGCCGGTCTTCTCCGACAGGGCGGCCGGGGTGAGGTGTTGGCGTTCGGCGTGCGCGAGGACAGCCTGGATGACCATGTGGCCGTGCAGCCCGGACGGGACGGGCCACGCGGCACCGTCGACCTGGGCGGGCTGGGCCGGGGACTGCTCGGCCGCGGCGCTCACCGCGCCGGCCTTCAGGACCTGCCCCGGGGCCAGGCCGAGCCGTACGCACAGGGTGAGGAACTCGGTCAGGGTGATGGGCCGGCCCCCGTAGATGCCGTACAGGACGTTGCGGGAGATCCCTATGGCGGCGGCGAGCTCCTCCTGGGTCACCCCGAGCCGGCGGGACTGGTCACGCAGCTCGGCCACGGCGCCTCGTTCCACAGCGGTTGCGGGCGGGCGGGGCGTCACCCGGCGTGCAGCCATCTTCGCGTGGGCGAGGACGAACGCGGTGGGGGCCTCTGCGTCGGTTGGGTGCTTGGGCAGGTGGGTGAGTAGGTAGGCCAGGTCGAGGTCGAGCGCGTCGCACAGTCGCAGCAGCTGCACGAGGCTGGCCTGACGGGTCCCCTGGAGGATCTTGGTGAGCCCGGCCCTCGGGATGTCGACCAGGTCAGCGAGCTGGGTGTTGGTGTACCCGGCGCGGTCTCTGGCTTCCCGGAGCACGGCGAGGATGGTGGTCTCGAGCCGTGTGTGGTGGGAGTCGGGGGTTCGCGCCACGTCCCCGACGGTACCCCGCCGGGGCTTGGCTGATCGAACCGTCCCGGAGCGTGCGCGAGGCCGCCAAGGCGGTTGGTGCCCGTCAGCTGTCGGGCTGGCGGGGGCGGTTCTTCCAGGTGTCGTGGCACCGGGGGCACAGCCACACGCGGCCGTCACCGGGCCGTGGGGTGACCAGCCGGGCGATCTCGTCGGCGTCGACCATGGCGAGGTCCCAGCCGCCGGTCAGGTCCCTCCCGCACAGGGTGGTCGCCCTGACCTTTGGGGGGATCCCGTGGGGTAGTAGCCCCTCCCCCGGGCCCAGGTCGCGCAGGTGGTTGCGACCGAGGGCGGCGGCGGTGGCGAGTTCGCAGGTGGCGTAGCTCATGACGCCTTCCCGGCCAGTCCGTCCTTGGTCGACTGCGGGTGCTGACGTGCCTTGATCGCGGTGGCGATGGCAGGCCCGATCGCGTTGAGGTCCTCCAGGGTCTTGGTCCGCCACCACGTCTCGTACGCGGCCGCGACCTTGTGCCGGGCGCGCCGATGGGTGTCAGGTGGTGAGGTCCCCGGCCATCTCCGACCGGCGCACCGACCTGGCGGTGGGGTCGGCAGCCGCGCCCAGTCGATGCTCGTCAGCGTCGCGCCGCGGGTCTGTGTGTCCGAGCTCACCAGCGGCCGTTCGGGGGCAGCGGGGGCCGGTGTTGAAGCCAGGCCCCTCCCGCCACCCTCAACAGCGGGAGGGGCCTGACTGGGGTGCCGCCCACAGGTGTCCGCTCCAACCGTGGGCAGCTGGGGCCCTGCCCTATGCCCTGTGGCGGGCCCCGGGAAGCCGGCTCGTGACGTCCTCCAATGATCACGAGACCGGCTGGTCTGGGGGTTACGCGGTCACGGTACGCCTGCTGTTGCGGCGCCGGGCGGGGTTGCGCTGCCGGTACCGGGCCGGGGCCGCGGTCTCCTTCGGGACCGGGGCGGCGGTGTCGTTCAGGGACAGGGTGGAAGCCTGGACGGTCCGGAACCCGTCCCGGTACCTAGCCAGGATCAACAGGGTCGAGGCGGTCAGGGCGGCCCGGACCTCCACGACCACCGGGTGGCCGTTGCGGGACGCGGCGAGCGCGTCACGCTCGGCGGCCGCGACGTGCTCGCGGGCGGTGGGCCACTCCGCCGGGAACTGGCGGGCGGCCCGGCCCACGCCCTGACGGACCCGGGCGGTGTGGATCGTCGAGTCCCCCGCGTACTCCTCGATCAGGTCTGGCAGATCACGCACGGCCCATCCCCTCCATCGGCGCCCTCTGTCTCGGACAGCCCGATCTTGGGCCAGGGTGGCGACACCGATCACCGTCCCCGGATCCTTGCCGGACGCGGCGCCACGGGCACAGGTGCACAGCAGCGCTGTCACCAACCGAAGGGAGTCGGCCATGGCCCGCCGCTCACCGCACCCCGCCCCACCCCGGGCTGACGGCCCGTGGTGCGCGTGCCTGCCGTTGCAGTACCGGCGCGAGCACGACATCTACATCACCGCCCCCACTGACCTGCTCAGGGTCGGGGACGTCGTCCCCTGCACCCTGGCCACTACCAACTTCGGTGTGCGGGTCTACGACGCCGGCGACGTGGCCCGGCTCGACGTCGAGCACGGCGTGACCCGGTCCGGCTGGTTGGCCACCGGGGACCTGGCCACCGCCTGACCGCGCTCCTTCTGGAGGACCTGACCGTTCCCGCGGTCAGGTCCTTCCCCTGCTCCCGCGTCATTGCACCCCGGCCCTTGGCGGCCAGGGGTACCAGACGCCCTTTCCCGACCAACCGACCACGGAAGGACACCGTGCTACTGGACAACCTGACCCTGCTCATCACCCTCGCCCTGCTCGCCCTCTTCGGCGCGTGGGCGCTCACCGCGACCCGCCGGGGCAAGTTCGACCAGGGGTGCGCGTGCCGGCTGAACACCGCGCTCACCCCGCACAAGGTCCTCATCCTCGACCCCGCGGTCAACGCGTACGGCACGTTCGTCGAGTGCGGCCCGGACCTGGTCGACCGCGGCATCTTCCTGCGGTACGCCGGGATCCCGGTCCGCGACGGTGTCGAGGAGGACCAGCAGAAGGCGCAGGCGGCCCTGGCGAAGCTGGACGCCGCTGCCGCGCCGGCAGCCTGAACAGCCACACCCTCGAGGGGCCCGGCCTGTGCGCTCGCACCACCGGGCCCCTTCGCTGTGCCCTCGCGGGCACGAGTCAGGCCCGGTCCCCTCTCGCGGAGGGGACCGGGCCTGGTGTCACACGATCGCGTGGACGGTCTCGATGAGCTCACCGCAGGTGCCGGTGAACTCCGGCGCCAGACCGAGCAGCGTCGTCAGGTGGTCGGGGTTGCCCCCGGCCCTGTCGCCCAGCCACAAGGCGACGTCCAGGGTCGGGGACCCGATGATGTCCGGCACGGGGATGTCCGCACAGTCGGTCCCGGTGAGTCGCGGCGGTCGCGGCGGGTCAGCCAACCGCACCGGTTCGCTCACCTGCGCGGCCCTGGCCCACCTGTCCAGCCACTCCCCGATCCTTCTCTCCGAGCTGGAGTAGGGGCCGTTGACGTCGTCGGCGACCCGGGAGGACCTGGCCGCCAGGGTTTGCACCACGGGGGTCCACCGGGTCGACTTGTGGCTCACCAGGCTGTAGACCATCCAGGCCTGGTCCTCGGCGAGGTTCGGGCTGGAAGCCAGGTCCATGCAGACCGCGGTCCCGGCGTACAGGGAGTACGGCTGCCCGGCGAGGACCAGGAGCACGTCGATGTCGCCGGCGGACAGGTCGTCCACGCTCCCGGCCATCGGACCGAAGTCCCGGCGCACCTGAACCCCGAGGCTATCGAACCGTGTGAGGTCGCCGGCCTCCAGGTGGGCGCGGACCTCCTGCCGTACCGGGCTGGGGGTGTCGAACCGCCACATCAGCGCAGCCAGCCCGTACTCGGCAGCCTCACGGATGACGTCATCCTGGGCGCCTAGGTGGCCCAGGAGGGTCCTGGCCACGCGGGCGGAGTCCTCCGGTTCCAGGGCGAGCTGGGCGGCTGCCGCGGCGACCTCGACGTGGTCCTGGGCCGCGGCCCAGGGGCGCAGCGCCGGCCGGTCCTGCAGCACCTTGGCTAGGTCTTTCACCCGCCGTGTGTCGGCGGTGCTCTGCGGGGTTGCGGCCGCGTACGCCTCGAACGCGGCGAGGACCAGGTCGTCCTCGACGGTGCCGTGCGGGGCGACCCGGACCGCCTCCATGGCCCAGGACGGGTGGCCGACCCGGATCGCGGCCTGCACCTGCAGGGCCGGGTGGACCTGGCCGGAGCCGATGATCTCCTTGACGGTGGACGCGGTGAACTTGCCGGCCAGGGTGGCCTGCAGCTCCAGCGGCAGCAGCCAGTGGAAGTTGAGTGCCTGCAGCGGACCGGTGCGCCGTTCGGTGCGCTCGGTCACCATCCAGGCGATGTCGGCCGGGGTGGTGTCCGCGCGGGCGATCAGGCTTCTCACCCGGTCCGCGGGGGCGGTCGGGGTGTACAGCTGGCGCCACAGGCCGGGCGCGAGCGGGTGGGGGCTGGCTGCCAGAGCGTCGGCGTACTCCGGGAACACCCCGGTGACCAGGCGCTGGCAGGCGGGGGACAGGTTGGCGTGGGCGAAGATCATCTCGCCCAGTTCGGTGGCGGTCACATGAGCCTCCGGTCAGGTGGGTTGGGGCCGCCTGGGGCGGCGTTTCACCGTGCTGACCGTCAGTGCCGGGCTGGGGGCGGCAACCGCCGCCGGGTCAGTGGCTCAGCAGGAGGCGCCCAGGTGCAGCAGCTGGGCGGCGGTGCCGGGGTCCATGTCCGGGCGGCCGTCCGGGCCGGGGATGAGGCGGTCCAGGCTGCGGTAGGCGATCTCCGGGGAGTCGTACCACCCCCACCGGTGGTACAGGGTTGCGGCGGCGCGCAACGCCTCTGACCGGTCCAGGACGATGTGGTCACCCAGGGCGGCGGCCAGGTGGGCGCCCTCGTCCTGCCCGTGGGGGCGGTGGGAGACCAGGTGACCCAGGAGTGCGTACCGGGCGACCAGAATCCGGGTCGGGGCGGCCCCGGTCGCGGCCGGTGCGCTCGCGCCGGTCGCCTTGGACCGGACCGTCCAGGTCCCAGCTTCGTGGGCGGCGACCTCCAGTGCCGGGCTGAGGTAGAGGGCGGGCAGCGGATCCAACGTCGTCGTCACACCCGTCACGGTAGACACAGCCGCTGGGCGGGTTGAACCGGCCGGGGCCGGCTCGGCGTGTCGTCCGGGTGTCCCAGGCGGACCCGCGTGGGGGTGTCTGCCCCTAGTCTGGCCGCAGCACCGAGAAAGGGGTCAGCGTGGACGCCTCCGCCGTGAAGCTGTCGAAGATCTTCGTTGAGACCCGGCAGGCCATCGTGCCGATCTTCCAGCGGCCGTACGTGTGGACCGAGCAGGACAACTGGGCGCCGATGTGGCGGGATGTGTCCAAGGCTGCCGAGGAGGTCGAGGCGGAGTGGGCGGCAGGTGTCACCTTGGACAAGCCGCCGACGTACTTCATGGGTGCGGTCGTCATGCAGGACCGGCCGCGGCAGCCGCGGCGGGTCACGATGACGAACGTGATCGACGGTCAGCAGCGGCTGACCACGTTGCAGGTGCTGCTCGCCGCGGCCCGGGCGGTGGCGCACAAGCACAACGTGGCCCGGGTGGAGGGGCGTCTGGCGACCCTGATGCGCAACCCGGCCGGTGTCGTCGAACCGGACTTCCCCCAGGACGTGTACAAGGTGTGGCCGTTGCCGGTGGACCGGCCGGGGTTCCTGTGGGCGGTGCGGGAGCCGGAGGAGGACGCCGGTCCCCCACCGGCCAGCAAGCTGGTCGACGCGCGGGTGTGGTTCGAGGAGCAGATCAGCGCCTGGGTGGACGCCGGTGCCGCCCCCGCGACCCGGCTGGAGGCGTTGGAGTTCGCCCTGGAGGAACGGGTCCAAGTGGTCCTCATCCTGTTGAACGAGGGTGATGACCCGCAGGTGATCTTCGAGGCGCTCAACCACCTCGGGGTGCCGCTGGACGCCGCGGACCTGGTGAAGAACCTGCTGTTCCAACTGGCTGACACCCAACGGGCGTTGCCGGCCCGGGAGGCCGAGCTGACCGAGGCGTGGGCCCCGTTGGACACCCGGCTGTGGCGGGCACCGCAGGTCACCGGCCGGATCCGCAGGTCGAGGATCGACGTCCTGCTGTCGTACTGGCTGTCGGTGCAGACTGGGCAGGACGTGGTCATCGACCGGTTGTTCCACGACGTCAAGGAGTGGGTGTACGACCGCCGGCCCGGCGTGCCGACCCAGCCGCGGGACGCCGCGGAGGTCATCTTCGACATCCGTCACTACGCCGACACCTACCAGGAGATGCAGCACCTGGACCCGGACACCCGGATGGGGCAGCTACTGGACTCGATGGCGGTCAACCAGTCCACGACCCCGTGGCCGCTGCTGCTGTGGCTGTTCGCCGAGGAGGTGCCGGAGGACCAGCGGGAGCTGGCCGCGGTCACGATCGACTCCTACCTGACCCGTCGCGCCCTCGGCGGGTGGGGCGGCAAGGACTACAACAAGCTGTTCGTCCAGCTGATTGCCGACGCCCGGCAGGACCCGGCCCGGGCCGGGGAACGGATGGAGGCGGCGCTCCTGGCCCAGACCGCCGCCTCCCGGGTGTGGCCGGACGACCGTCACTTTCTGGCCGACCTGACCAAGCCGGAGCTGTTCAACCGGGTGCGGCGGGCCAGGATGAAGTCGCTGCTGGTCGGGTTGGAGCATCAGCTGCGGACGAACCGGACCGCAGGGGGGCCGGCGGCCCGCGCCGGTGACAACAAGGTGAACATCGAGCACCTGATGCCGCAACGGTGGGCCGAGCACTGGCCGTTGCCTGCGGGCGCCGACGAGGACCGGGTGCGGCGGCGGCAGGATGCGATTCACACCCTGGGGAATCTGACGTTGGTGACCGGCCGGTTGAACTCGGCCCTGTCGAACAGGCCGTGGCGGTTGAAGCGGCCTGAGGTGCAACGGCACAGCCTGTTCGTGCTGACGCAAGGGTCGGTGCTGACCGCCCCACCCGGGGTCGAGCCCGCGCTGGCGGAGGTGTGGGCGCAGGACTGGGACGAGGACCGGATCCGGGCCCGGACCGAGCACCTGGCGCAGGTGGCGTTGCGGCGGTGGCCGCGCCCGGATGTCCCGATGAGGCTGGAGACCACCGGGAACGTCACCGTCATCTGAACGGGGGCGACTGCGGTCCTGCCCCGACGCTTGTTGCAGGTGGCGCGATCACCACCGAGCCCGCCGCCTGATATCAAAGGGGGCGGGCCGGGTCACTTTGCCGAGCCGCGACGACGACAGAAGGGGGCCGCCGTGCTGGCGTGCACCGTCGACAGGGATCTGCTGACCTCACCCGCCCCCACCACCACCCAAGGGTGGGACGAGCTCGCCGCCCGGGTGAGAACGCAGCTGCCGCCGACCATCTCCATCTACCTGGAGCCCCAGGAGCGGGTCGGTGAGGTCACGTTGACCCTGAAGCTCACGCAGGGGCTGAGCGCCCTGCCCTGGCAGCCTGAACCGAGGCCCTCGTTGTTCTACGAGCTGGTCGAACCGGCCCTGACGGCCGCCCACCCGACAGCACCCGAGGAGCCCAGGGTGCGGATCGTGACCCTGCGCCTGGCCGCGCGGCGCGACCTCGCCTACGACCAGTACCTCATCAACGGCCCCGCCGACGCCCCCGACTCCCTCTTCGGCGGCACGATCCGTCCGGCGGTCCTCTTCGAGTGGGAGCGCCGGTACGTGCCGGTCCGTCGCCTCCTCTCACTCGGCAACGTCGCCCTTGACCACACCATCAGCCAGGAGGACCGGGAGACCATGTTGCTTTCCGTCCGACTGGGCCTGGTTCCGTTCACGCCCGGGCTGACCGACCAGCAGCGCGAACGCGCCGAGGCCCTCAGGAAAGGGTGGACCGGCACGGCGGCCGACCTGCTCGACGAGGTGAGCAGAACCACCTGACCGCCCACCCGCCGGGGGCGTGGGGTCAGCGGTCCTGGGGTCCACGGGCCGCATCCCCTGCCCCGGACACGGCCGTGCCCGCCCCCGGGGCAGCCGGGGACGGGCACGTTCACGTGTGGCGCTCAGGTGTCGCTAGGCCTCTCCCCCAACCGGACCTGCACGGTCACCTTCTTCCCGGCACGCCACAGGACGACCTCGACTCTCTGACCGGGCCGCTTGCCGGTGACCGCGTCGACGACCTCCGCCGCGGTCGTGGTCTTCTTCCCCGCGACCGACACCAGCTGGTCCCCGACCCGCACCCCGGCCTTGTCCGCCGGGGACCCCTCGGCCACCTTGACCACCTCGGCGTACCGGGCGGTCTTGTCGTCCGGGTCGGGGTCGGCGATGTGCACCCCCAGGTAGGGGTGGGCGACGTGCCCGTACTTCTCCAGTTGCTCGATCGCGGCCACGACGTTCTTGGACGGGACCGCGAACGCCAACCCCTGGGCGGAGCGGCCGCCGGCCTCATCCGGGCGGAGGGTGACGACGCCGACGACGGTGGCGCTGGCGTCCAGCAGCGGCCCGCCGGAGTTGCCGGGGTTGACCGCGGCGTCGGTCTGGATGAGCGCGGACTGGACCGGGTCGGCGGCGAAGACCGAGTTGCGGTCCACCCCGGAGATGACACCGGTGGTGATCGAGGTGGCCAGGCCGAACGGGGCACCGACGACGAACGCCGGCTGGCCCGGGGCCACCTTGGTCGAGTCGGAGAACGCCAGCGGCTTGACACCCAAGCCCGCCTCGACCGACAGGACCGCGACGTCCAGGCGAGAGTCCAACCCGATCACGGTCGCTTCCCGCAGCCGCCCGTCGGCCAGGTACACGTCCACGACCGCAGGCTTGCGCTCGGCCAGGGCACCCAGGACCGCCGGGCTGGAGACCACGTGGGCGTTGGTGACGATCCGGTCAGGCCGGTAGAAGAACCCGGTCCCGGTCGAGGTGCCGGGCACCTGGATCGTCACGACCGCCTGACTGGCGACCTGGTACACCTGCTCGGCCGCGGTCTGCCCGGTACCGGCCGCCGGCGGGACCAGCTGAACCGGGGCGAGGAAGGGGTCGCGGGCGCCGGCGAGGAACCCTCCGGCGAACACGACACCGGCGAACAGGCACGCCAGGACCGCCCAGACGATGACGAGCGGCCGGAACGTCTTCCTCGCCGGCTGGTCGGTCTTGGCGTAGGAGTGCTCCCCGGGGTGGGTGGCACCGGTGGAGGTGGCCGACCTGGAGGGGTCGAGCTTGTGGTGCGGGAACGGCATGTGCGGCCCCGGCGGGGTGGGCGTGCTCACCGGCCGGGGCGCCCCGTCCACGGCCGGGGGCAGGTCCGGTCCGGGTGGGAACTCCTCCCCGGCCGCCGGGGGCGCGTCGATCTCCTCGAGCGTGGGGTGCTGGTTGTCCTGGTCGGTGCCGGGCTCACGTGTCATGGGCGTGATCTGTGCCAGGTGGGCCGGTTCAGGCCGCAAACCTCTCCCAGGGCCGGGCGGTGAGGCCCTCCGCGCGGTGCACCGTGCGCCGGCAACGTCCCCGCCCCGTGGTGAGATGCAGCTCGTGCCCCGTGACGAGACCGATCTACCCCTGGCCATCCCACCGGACCTGGTGGCCCTGGGCCTACCTGAGGACCACGAGGGGTGGGCGCGGTATGCGACGGACCTGGCTGCCGCCCTACCGCGCCAGATCACCCTCACAACAGCTGCCCGGGACGGTCTGGAACCGTTCACCGCCCGTTTCGCACACGACCCCCAGGTCGTGTGCGAGCGGGCAGGCTGGGCGGGCCGGTACGTGTACTCGCAGGTCGAACCGGTAGTCGTGCACGTCACAGGTGACCACGAAGCGGCCGGGCCTGGCACCAGGGTCGTACTGCACGATGCGGTGCTCCTCGGCTCAGGCCAGTGCCTGCTGCGCCTCACCGCCGACGGCCCCCTCGAGGTGCCCGAGGCGCTGCGCCGCTCGGTGCGCGATCAGCTCGCGCACGCCTGGGTGACACGGGGTCGGCCAGTCCGGCGGCTGCTACGAGCGGCCTGTGTCGCCGCTGACACCGCTGACCGGGGCGCGGCAGCAGACCAGCAGTGGTGGCAGAAGCTGCGGACGAGCCTGGTCCCGTTCGTGACCGGGCTGAGCCCGGAACAGCAAGAGGCGGCCAGGACCCTGACCGAATCGTGGGACGGAGAACCGGCCGACCTCCTGGCGGCCCTCACCTGCCTGGCTTAGCCCCGGCTCAACTCACCTCGCGGTTGCCGGCTCCCGGAGGGCGGTGGCCTGGGCCTCGGTGGTGGCAGTGCGCGCGCTCACGGTGCGGCGCACTCCTCAACCCCAAACCACCCCGAGAAAGGAGCCTCGCCTGATGCTTCCCCTGAAGAACATCGCCGGGCAGCCCGCCGTGGCTCCGCACCGAACCTGCTGACGGGACCATCCGGTACCGGCTCCTGCAGGCGTGGCGCAAGACCCACAAGGAGACCGGGGTCGACCCGCTCCTGCTCATGGTCAACCGGGCCTCCGCGTTCGGCGCACGGACCAACGTCTTCACCGAGGAGGCGCTGCGGAAGCTGTGGCCGTCCAAGGTCCGGGAGCTCGCCCCCTGGATCGACGGACTCACCGACACCGAACGACAGGTCCTCACCACCCTGGCGACCAGCTGGACCGGAACCGTCGCCGAGCTCCTGGCGACCGTCAAGGCCTCCACCCTCACCTGACACCACCAGGCCGCGCCCGCCCCCACACCCGGGGGCGGGCGCGAACCGTTCCCCGGCTGGTGGCCGATCCCCGCACGGTGACGACCGTCCCCGCCACGCCCGGGTCCGAGGAGGTGGTGGGCATGAGTCGGTTCGAGGTCCCCGAGGACCTGCTCCTGCTCACCTGCCCGGCCCCGGACCACCCCGACGGGTGGGCCCGGTACGCCGACCAGCTCGCTGCCCACCTCCCCCGGGACCTGCACCTGGACGTCCCCGCGGTGCCCGCCGAACCGGCGTGGAAAACCGCAGGCGGGCGCTGGTTCCCGGCCCGGCCTGCCATCGGGGCCTTCACCGCCCGGTTCACCCTCACCGCCCGGCCAGGCCGAGGCCGCAACGGCGGACCGACCTGGTGGTACACCCTGGCCGGCCCGGTCGACCTGGAGGCCACCTTCAGCGCGCAGCTCGGCCCCCGACGGCCACCCCCGCGGCTGGTCCACGCCGCGTTCGAACCGTTCCGGGTCGACGATGTCACCACAACCCCCAAACAGGCGGGCCCACCGGACCCGTTGCGCGCCTCAGCCCACCGAGCCCTGGCCCGGGCTTGGGTCGGGCCAGGGCTCGAGGGTGTCCGGCAGCTGCTGTGGTTGACCCGGCTGGCCACCGGGTGTCGCGACGGCCGGTACTCCGCACAGGACCAGCCGGTGATCCTGCTGTCGGCCGAGCAGTCCCAGCTCGTCCCGCACGCCGCAGGGTTGACCGACCACGAGCGCGCTGTCGCCGAGGCGCTGCTGCCGGGCTGGACCGGCACCGCCGCCGACCTGCTCGGCACCGTCCGCGCGGTCACCACCGGGTAGCAGCCACGGCCGACCCGGTGCCCCCGGGGTGGGAGCAGGTGAATGCACAAGGGTGCGAGCAGGGCACGGTCGCCGTGCATGACAGGGCCAGAGTCCACCCGCGCCGTCGCGCCGGCCCTCGGCGGGGTCAGGGTGCCCCGATCCCTGGTGCCGACCCCGTTGCCCGGGCCGGGTGACACGGCCGCATGGTCGACTCTGGCAGACCAGGTCTTCGAGCTGCTCCCGGAAGAGGTCTGCCTCACGGTCGACGGGACCACCCCGTCGGTGTTCCGGTTCCGGCGCCGACCCGGGAGGCTCACCGAGGACCAGTACACCCTCGCGGCCCCGACCGTGGCCCACCTGCCCACACGGCCCGTCCTGGTGACCTTCGCCGGCATCTACATGGGGGGCATCCATGTCCAGGCTGTCCGCCCGGTCCAGGGGGAGGACCGCCATGCCGACCGAGCGCTCGCGAGAAGGACCGCGACCCAGGCCCTCGACCGTGCCTGGCACCGGCAGGAGTGGGACGGGCTGCGCCACCTGCTCCAGCTGCACCAGGTCGCGATGTTGCTCCGGGGGTCGGTGTCGCGGCTGGAGCGGCCCGCGGACACCCGGGTGCACCTGGTCCCACACGTCGACGACCTGCACCCCGAGGCGGCCTCTGTCGCCGCCGGGCTCCTGGCCGCCGGGTGGTCCGGGTCCGCTGCCGACCTGCTCGCCGCAGCCGAGGCCGTCACCACCGCACCCGCGGAGGTCACATGACCCAGGTGGTGATCCCGCACCGGCTCCTGTGCGACCCCGTCGACCCGCCCGGTGACTGGCAGGCGTGGGCCGAACGGGCCGGGCAGCTGTTCGCGGCCCTGCCCGCCCAGGTCACCCTCACCCTGCCCGGGTGCGCACCCGACGGTGGCGCCGTCGGGGTGCGGTTCGAACGGGACGACGACACCCCGTTGCACGGGGAGGTGACCCGCCGCTGGTACACCTTCACCGGGCCTCCCCTGCTCGTCCGGGTCCACCAGGCCGGCAGAGGCCTGGATGTCACCCTGGTCAGCGCCAACCTGAAGTTCCACGAACCGTGGGTCGAGGTGCTGCATGTCCACACCACCGGAGACCCCGACCCTGAGCACCTGGAACGCGAGGTGAAGAAGGAGCTCACCCTCCAGCTGCAACGGGCGTGGCGGGCTGAGGAGCACACCCCGTTCCGGGTGCTGCTGGAGTGGGTCCACAACGCCTCGGCGGCAGGGCAGCCCTACCAGGTCGGCACGAAACCACAGGACCGGTTCCACCGGCTCGCTGTCACCCTCACCCCTCACGTCGCCGGGTTGTCCCCGGAGCAGGCAGCTCTTCTCACCGCGCTGGCGCCCACCTGGGGTGGCACCGCCAGGGACCTGCTGGCCGCGGTGGAGGCCGCCGTCACCGACCACCGGCCCGACACGCCCCGGCCACGGTGACCCTGGGCTGGTCCGGCGACTGCCTGGGCACGCTTGCCCGTCACCTTCCCCGCCGCACCCCGGCGACCAGGCCCGGTGCCCAGGAAGGAGAGACAGCGGAGGACTTCAAGGTCGACAAGTGCCTGCTGGCCGACCTGCCTGACCGGGACGGGTGGGGCGACTGGGCCGCGCAGGTGTGGTCCGGGCTGCCGGAGCGGGTGGACCTGTTGGTGCGGACCACCCCGAAGGGTCCTCTCGCCCAGGACGTGACGTTGACGTTCGAACTGGTGCCGGCCGTTCAGGCCCTGTGGCCGGAGATGTACCACCCGAACTCCATCGCCACCTACGGGCCGAGGCCGTGCTCGCCGTACAGGCTTGCCGCCCCGCGAAACATCGTTGTGGAGTACGACAGGCGCTGGCCGTTCCGTCCGGGGCTGGAGCAGGCACTGGTCACCCACGCCGATGTCGGGGAGAAGACCACGGTCACGGTCGAGCCCCGCGGGCGGGTGGCGTCACGCCGGTCCGGTGAGGCCATCCAACGGGCTCACGGCGAGATCACCCAGCGGCTGGAGACCCGGTGGGGCAAGGAACGATCGGAGCTGACCTTCCGGGTCCTCTACTTCACCTGGTTGGCCCGTCGCGAGAACTACCAGTACCGGGTGTCCGGGAACGTCCAGCGTGAGAAGGAGGACCTGCAGACCCTGCTGCGCCTGCTCGCCCCGCACGCGGCCAGCACCCCCGAGGGGCGGGCCGTGCTGGAGACCCTGGCGCCCACCTGGGAGGGCGGCATCGCCCACCTGTTCGCTGCCGCCGAGGCGTCCGTCCTGGCCTGACCCGCGGCCCGACTGCCCCGGTCGGCACCGGTCGGCACCGTCACCCCCGGCAGACCGAACCGCACCGCTACGGAACAGGAGGAACCCGGTGGCAGGTTGTGAGCGGATCACCGCGATCACCCAGGAGCACGGAGAGCTCGTCACCGGCGCCTGCGAGGCGCCCAAGCTCAAGGCCGCGTTGGACGCCCACCTGCCCGGGCTGATCGAGGCCCTCGCCCAGCTGGACACCGGCCACGGTGACCCGCAGGAGGCGACAGGTGAGCAGGTCGCGGTCCGGTTCGCCTGGCACCACGCGCACGCCCTGTGGAAGGCGCTGGGCGGGTCCAGCTCCGCCGACGCCAACCCCGACTACGACGTCCCCTCCGTCCTGGACCTGCACCAGCGGCTCACCCGGGAACGGGACCGGGCTGCCGCGGCTCTGTACGTGCACGTCCCCGGCTGCACCGGCGGGGTCTGCTGCCAGATGGCCGCGGTGTTGACCGGGCAGCAGGTGCCTACCCCGTCGGGGTGACTGCGCCCCGACCGTCCCGGGGCACCGTCACGGGGAGCACCCCCGCGAAGGAGACACCGTGAGCACCCACCGCACCCGCCACGACGGCCCGGCCCCGGCCGGGCGGTACTTCAAGGTCGTCACCCCCGCCGGTGACGACCCGCACCACCCGGGCCTGACCTGGCCTGTCGGTGGCGCCGTGGTCGGCACCCCCGGAGGGCCGGGGCACCCGTTGCGGGTGTCCACCACCCCCGTGGCTGCGGCCGGTGAGATCGCCTGGCCGTTCCGTCTGCTGCAGGTCTGTGCCGTGGGGCCGGTGGAGGCATGCTGGTCGGACCCCCGGTCGATCACCGGGGCGGCGTTCCGGGTCGAGGCCGAGCTGGACGCGACCGGTGCGTTGGGTCCGCAGGGGCGTCAGGTCGCCGACCTGCTCGAGGCGGTCGCCTCGCTGCCGGACGGGCAACGGTTCGCGTTGGGCCGGGTGCCGCGCCCGGCCCGGCTGTACCGGCGGGCGTGGGATGCGGTGATGGACGCCCTGCACGACTCCGGCCGCGTCGGGGCCGGTGAGCTCGGCCGGTTCTACCCGGTCGGGCAGGCCTGGGGTGCCGTGGAGGACACGGTGCGCGCCCTGGTGGTGCGGGACCTGCTCGACGGGTCCTGCTACGACCTGCTGACCGGGGCGTGGCGTACCGTGATCGGCCCGGTGCACCCCGACGACCCGGCCCTGGTGACCGAACGTCCGGTGGCAGCGGCCGCTCTGGCCAGGCCCGCCTGAGACGCCGCGCCCCGGGTCAGGCTGAAGGCCCGTTCTGGCAGGCGTCGGCGGCCACCGACCAGGGGTCGTTCCTGATGTCGTCCGGGTGCGCGCCGGCGGCCACGCGCATCGACCCGACCATCTCGGGCATGTCGGGGAACATCGGGCCGAACTGCTCCTGCACGTCGAAGACGCTGTGGGTCGCGAGCCACGGTGAGAAGTAGACGATGACGTCCTCGCAGGTCACCAGGTGGCGGGGAAGGGTGTCCGGGACCGGCCCGTCGTACGGTTCCACCGGCAGCGCCTGACCCGGTGGTGGCGGGTCCTGCACGTCGCCCGGCGGGGTCCACCCACCGCCACCACCGCTGCCGCTTCGGGGCGCGGTCGGCGCCGGCGAGGCCTCACCCCGCCCCTCACTGTCCTGGTACGGCTCGCACACCTCCTCGGCGACGGCGACCAGGTCGGTCTTCAACCGGGGGTGCTCCGCGGCGGCGGTGAGCGCCGCGTCCAGCCAGCCCCGCATGTCGCCGGCGTAGAAGGCGCGCAGGATCTTGTCGGGGTTTCCCGTGGCGACCAGGTGCGGGGAGAAGTAGATGACGTGGTCCTCGCAGGTCACCAGGTGGGTCGGCGCCTCGGTGGGGAACCCGCCGGTGTACGGCTGCACGTCTCCGGGGACGGTCGGCGGCTCCCAGGTGGGAGCAGGGGCGGCGCCGGTGGGCTTGCCGTGGGGGTTCCAGAGGTTGCGGGGCACCCAGGGTGGCAGGTCACTGGCGGCGGGGTCGACGAGCTCGTCGGTGGGCTCCGGGCCCTCCCCGCAGTGGTACTCCACCCACGTCAACGCCGCCATGAGCCCGTTGCCGTATGGGGCTTCCGCCCACACGTTCGGGTGGTTCTTGACCGCTTCGAACGCCGTGAACTCGGTCGAGTCGGCCCCGTAGGCGGCTTTGAGGTCCTCGGTGGCACGGGACCCGTCGCCGGCGTCGACGCTGCGGTCCCTCATGTACTTCTCGAGCGCGTCGAGGACGACGTACTGGCAGTCGGAGGTCTGGGAGTCGAACGCCGGCAGCCATACCTGACGCGCACCCTCCAGGTCGTAGCACCGCTGGTGAACCACGGCGCTGGAAGCCAAAGCGGCAGGGCTGACCAAATCGGGGTCGACCGGCCTGCCCAGGGCCTCCGCGGTCACGATGTCCGACCGGAGCTTGTGAACCTCAGGGACGCTGGTGGCCTCGAAGTAGATCCTCACGTACGCGGGGTCGTACCGCTGGGTGAGCTCTTGATGACCCTCGTAAACACCGTGCTCGAGGTGAAAGACATCGACGCCTACGGCTTCGGTCACAGCGTCCACGCACGTGGACACCGAGACCTGCTCGCGAGGCTGTCTGACCACCGTGCGGCGGTCGTCGGCCGCGACGTCGTCGCCGTCACCGCCCCCGCCGCACCCGCTCACGAGCACGGCCACCATGACCAGGGCCGCGACCGGGCCCCGCGCTGAATGCATGCCCTGATGATAGAGGCGCACCGGCCGGACCCGATCCGCTCACACTCCCACCTCGCCCCGGCACCCCCGGGGTCGGAACCTCCTTGCACATCGGGGGGTGAACCCGGAGCAGTGAGCACCCGCCGGTTTTCACCGGGACGCTTCACCGGGCACACCCGCCCCAGCGCGTGCGATCATGGATGGCCGCGGCCGGTGCCCCTCTCCCCCCTTGTGAGCACCGGCCGCGCCCCTGTGCCTGTCTCCGTCCCCGACCCAGAACGCCTGAGCGATGAGCGCACCCGACACCTGGGCCGGCCTGTCCTCCGATGAGGAGCTTGCTGTCACCGTGGCCGTGATGAGCGCCCTGGCCGCCCACCGGCAAGCCCAGGTCGTGCAAGCCGTCACCGGGGCCGGCACCTTCGCCGTCGGCGTCGCCACCGACGCCACCCCGTGGGGCGTGACGCCGGCCAGTCTCACCTGGTGGGTCCTCCTGGCAGGTTTCGTGCTGCTGTCCGCCCGCGCCGGCCCGATCGCCGGCGCGGTGTCCCGGATGGGCAACCCTTTCACCGACGCGTGGGCGTGGGCTCACCGGACCCGCCCGGCAGGCGACGCCTCGGCCGGCACCTGGGGTCTCATCCCCGGGTCCATGGGCACCCGCTCCTACGTCGTCGTCGGCAACGGCAACCCGCTCAGCCTCAACAGCGCTCCGCGCGGCGCCGGCCGGGAGTACTCCCGCTCAGCGGCGTCCAAGACGTTCACGATGGACCAGCTCGTCGCCCGGATGGAGGGGATCGAGTGGTCCCGCCGGCCGGCGTTCCTCGACGAGATCCCGGACGCGTACAAGCCGATCGACGTGATCATGGCCGGCGCGGCCGACCTCGTCGAGGTCCGGTACGAGCTGTCCCAGATCGTCAACGTCAAGGGCGACTGACCCCCGGGCCACCACCCTCGCAGCTGCCGTCCCCGCACCCGGGGACGGCAGCTGCTCGCATCCGGTGCCGACGTCGGGACCGTCCCCGGCATGGACGCCTCCACTCAGCTGCTGCGGGTCGTGTGCCTGCCGGGGTTCGGTGACCCGGCCGTCGGGGAACGGTGGGTGGGCGAGCTGTCCCGCCTGGCCGCTGGCCTGGCCGTCGTCGAAGCGATCGACTGGCCGGGCCTGTGGACCCGGTGCGACGAACCGGTCTCGTTCACGGCCCTGGCCGAGCAGGTCGCCGAGGACGCGGACGAGAGCACCGTGCTGGTCGGGCATTCCCTAGGCGGTCGGGTCGCGTTGCAGGTCGCCTCCGCCATCCCGGTCGCCGGTGTCGTCGCCGCGTGCTCCCCGACGAAGATGACCGTCAACGAGGGCCCCGCTGCGCAGGAGTGGGTCCGCACCGGGTCCCGGCTGCTGGAGCGCACCGCGCCGAACGGGGTCGAGGTCTCCTACCGGCTGCCGGTCAGCTTCCTGCACGAGCTCAACGACTGGCTCGACTTCCGGGTCATCCCCGAGGTCCCCACCCTGATGCTGTTCGGGGACCGCGACCGCTGCGCGGCGCCCGGTGACTGGGACACCGTCCCGCGGCTGGGCGCCGAACCGCAGGTGAAGGTGCTGCAGTCCTGCTCGCACCGGTTCATGGACGACCCGGCCAACCGGCGCGACGCCCTCCACGCGATCGCGTGGTTCCTGCGAGACCTCGCCCACAACGACGAGGCGTCGCGCACCCCCGGCTGGTGAGTGCGCGGGCACACCGGGCGGGCACCGTCGCAGAGCATGACCGAGGCCCACACCCCCACGGACCCGGCGTTGGCCGCGCTGCACCGGGTCACCGCCCGCGCCCAGGCCGACCCCGACTCCCCCGCCGGCCGGTACTACCGGGCCAGCGGCGACTACCGGGCTGACGTCACCGCACTGGCCGCCGGCCTGGTCGGCGTCCTGCAGCTGCACCGGCCCCGCACCCAGGACGAGAACGGGTTCCCGTTGTACGGCGCGCAGTGCCCCGAGTGCGGCTTCACCGACGAGGCCGGGTGCGCCACCTACCAGGCCGTCCTGGCCGCTGTCGACCAGCTCAACCAGGACGCCACCGGCGCGCCGGAGGGAAACAGGTGACGATCACCCTCACCTGGTAGCCGCTCGCGCGCTCCGGCGTGCGCCGCCGTGGGGTCCGGGCGTTCACCTCTGGTGTGGGGTGAGCACCCCTGCCCAGCCTGGGCCCGGCGTCCGGCACCGGTCACCGAGGACCCTCCAGTGGAGGAAGGGCCCATCGACAGTGGTCGCCGCTCTCACCGGACCAGCGAAACGCGCCCACCCCCTCTTGGCGGTGGGCGCGTTTCGCTGGAGGTCAGGACCGGTGACCGTTCGGCTTGCGGGCCCGGGCGGAGACCTCCACCAGCTCACCGGCGCGCACCTGGAAGCTGGTCGCCTTCTGCATCTCGCACGGCCCGTTCGACCTGGACTTCGAGGACACCATGTCGACCTTGGCGCCCTCGACCACGGGGACGACCGTGATGAACTGCATCAGCCGCCGCGGCCCGGGCACCTCCCGCTTCTCGTCGACGACGTGCGAGCCGGTGTCCCACACCCACTGTCCGTCGACGGAGACGAACGTGCACTCGTGAGAGGTCTTCGACTTCTCCTTCCAGTGGCCGGGGCAGAACAGCAACCCTGCCTCGATCCACGGCCGGCCCGCCTCGCCCCGGTGGTCGAAACCCTCCAGGAACGCCTTCTCGGTCAACGCCCCCAGGTCTCCCCCGGTCAAGGCACGTTCGTGCTGCACGGCCAGGATCGCCGCGACCGTGTGGGCCAGCTGGTCATCGGTCGCCGCGGCCAGCTGGTCATCGGTCAACAGGGACAACGGCGTGTCCACCTGCCCTGCCGCCATCGAGGTCGAGTTCATACCCGCCCACCGTGCCGGGCCGGACCGCACCGGCACCCGGGTCATACCCGGCGCCCCGGGCTGGTAAGTCCTGAGCCGGTTGGTTCAGGGTGCGTCGTGCTCTTCGCCTTGCGACGCCCCGTCGCCGCGACCCACCGGCGAAGTCCGCGGCGACCACCGGCCGGATGGCGGCCGCCGCGTGTTCGCCGCGGTGAGGGGAGCAATGACACGCACGTCCCGCAGGCGTGATCCTTGACGGGCAGGTGCCCGGGGCGACGGTCCGGGCCCATGGACATCTCCCTCGAGCAGCTGCAGCCCTACCTGCCCGGCATCGGCGCCGGGCTGGTGGTGTTCCTGCTCATCCTCTGGTTCCTCTCCAGCGGTGACGACGCTAAGGACCAGGCGGAGCAGACCCTCGCCGACCTGGACCTCGACGCAGGCGACCAGGAGCAGGCCGGGGACACCGACCCGTTCGCCTCCGACGAGAGCAGAGACGAGGACGCCGGGGACGACCCCGCCGCCGCGGAGAAGCTGTCGTGGCGGCAGCAGCGCGCCCACCGCCGTGAGGAGGCCCGACGCCGCGCCGAGGAGAAACGGCAGCGGCGCGCCGAGGAAGCCGAAGCGCGCGAGCTCGCCAAGGCGCAGGCCCGCCAGACCAAGGAGGAACGCGCCCGGGAACGGGCCGAAGCCAAGGCCCGCGCCAAGGAGGAAGCCGCCGAAGCCGCCCGGCAGCGTCGGGAGCAACGTGCCCAGGCCAAGAGGGAGCGAGCCGAGGAGAAGGCCCGCGCCAAGGAGGCCGCCGCGCTGGCCGCGCAGCAGGAGCGGGAACGTCTGGAGGTCGAGCGGGCGCAGGCCGCCCGGCGGGCCGAGGAAGAGCGGATCGCCGCCGAGGAGGCCGCCCGGGTCGCCGCACAGGAGGCCACCGAGGCCGCCCGGCTCGCAGAAGAGGAGCGGGTCCGTGCGGAGGAAGAAGCAGCCCGCGAGCTCATCGCCCGTCACGAACGTGAGGCCGCCGAGGCCGAGGCGGCCCTGGAGGCCGCACGGGTCGCCGCCGAGCAGCAAGAGGCACTTGCCGCGGCCCAACCGGTCCTCGACGAGCCCCTCGAGGAGGGCCCGGGCGGTGACCCGGTCGATGAGGTCGCGGCCGAGCGGTCCCGTGCCGAGGAGCAGCGGCTGCAGAAGGCGGCCGTCGAGGCGGCCGCGGCAGCCCGGGCCGCCCGGTTGCGGGAGGCCGCGCTCGCGGCACGCCAGGAGGCCCGCAAGCAGCAGGCAGAGCAGGTCCGGTCCACCGCCCCGGTGGAGGAGGAGTCCCTCGAGGGGGAGACCGTCGGTGACGGTGAGGACCTGGAGGACCTCGAACCCGCCCCGGTCCCTGAGCCGGCTCCGGCGCCCGCGCCGTTGTTCGACGCGGTGGTGGTCTCCGCCCAGCCGCAGGGGTTCGACTACCGCGACTACGACCTGCCGGAGCCGTTGCCGCGCCAGCTGGCCGCCCGCGGCGCCGAGCACTGACCCCTGCCAGGGCTGAGAACGACAGTCAGGGGCGTCCACGCAACGTGGACGCCCCTGACGGGTTCTTGAAGGTCAGCTGTCTGCCTGCACCGGGTCCGGGGCCGTGGCGGTCCCACCGGTCAGGCGGCGCTTGATCCGCCGGATGAGCAGGGCACCGATTCCGGCGGCACCCAGCCCGAAGGCTGCGCCGAGCGCCAGGGTCGGCCGGAGGTCGACGTCACCACCGATCGCGTTGACGGCCTTGAGCGCCAGCTGCGGCTCGGGGATCGGGCAGGCCGGGGTTCCCTCGGCGATCACCTCGGGCTCCTTGACCTTCTCCGGCTCCTTCTGCTGCTTCGGCTTCTTGGGCTTGTCCGCCGCTGGGGCCTTCTTGGTCTCACCCTTGGGCTTGGTCGGCGACTGGGCCTGGGTCGTCTTCTTCGACTGGGTCGGCGCCGGGGTGGTGTTGGTCGCCGGCGGCTTGGGGGCCGTGGACGGCGGGGGCAGCACCGGCTTCGGCGCGGGCTTGGGGTCCGGCTTCGGCGCCGGCTTCGGCGCGGGCTTGGGGTCCGGCTTCGGGTCGGGCTTCGGCGCGGGCTTGGGGTCGGGCTTCGGCGCGGGCTTCGGCGCGGGCTTGGGGTCGGGCTTCGGGTCGGGCTTCGGCGCGGGCTTCGGGTCGGGCTTGGGGTCCTCGGGGCAGGTGTCCACGACCGTCTTGCCCGGGTCGGTGGGCATGTCGTTGTCCTCGCCGTAGGGGCTCCCGCAGTCGCTGGCCCACACCGTGGCTGAGGCGGCTACCGACACCAGCAGGGCCGTGGCCATCCCCAGTGCGCCCCGACGGGCGGCACGACGGGTGGCACCGAAACGCGTGATGCGCTGCATGGATCTCTCCGGTTTCGTTTGTGGTCCCGCCCTGACGGCGGTGACCGGCAGGGCGTGGTTTGATGCCCGCCACCGTTCGCGGCGCAACCAGCCCCGCAAGGCCACGAACCACCGCCGAACGCTTGTGGCGCGATCGGCCCAGGCGCCGACGGTGGGGCAGGTGAAATGGGACCCCTACGCCGTACCTGACACCCCGGAGGCCGGGTGGTACCCCGACCCCTCCGGCGGGGGCCGGGAACGGTACTTCGACGGGGCCACCTGGACCGACCAGACCCGCATCCCCCAGCTGAAACCGCGTCGGCGCGCCACCACCAGCCAGGACCCCACCCCGGCCGGCCAGGACACCCCCGACGTCCCCGTCTCGCCGTCGCCAGGCGCCGCCACCGGCCGGCGCAAGGCGTCCCTGGCCGCGGCCCTGGCCGCCACACACGAGCCGATCGCTGCCCAGCCCACCAGCCCGCCGGCCCCCGGTAGCCGGGGTGCAGCCCCGGAGGCACCCCGTGGGCGGGGGCGCCGTTCCCTGGCCGCCGCGCTGGCTTCCGCACCGGAGGTCGACCCGAACTCCGCCCAGGCGCTGCTGCCCCCGACCCTGGGACTGCCGCCCGCCCTGCGGGACCGGGGCCCGGCCCCCGCCGGGTGGTACCCCGACCCGGCCCGCGGGCTGCAGCTGCGGTTCTACGACGGCACCGGGTGGACCTCGCGCACCCGGCGCCAGGACGACGAGAAGCTGCGCCGGCTGCCCAAGGCCGCACTCATCCTGCGCGCCCGGATCCTGGAAGCCCAGGACGCTGCGGCGCTGCGCCGCGGCGACAAGCCGGTCACCTCCCCCAAGCGGTTCCGGGTCCAGCCCGCCCAACCGGTGCCGTCCCTGACCCGACCCGGGCACCGCAACCGGTCCGGGTCGGTGTGGGGCACCGCCGCCACCCTGGTCGCCACCGTCGGCGCCGCGGCCAGCATCTACTTCGGGTGGCAGCTGTGGGGCTCGGACGTGTACACCGCCTACCAGCAGGAGCAGCTGGCCGCCGAGCTCGAGCAGACCACCGCGGTCCCGGTCGAGGTGTACCTGCCGACCCCGGCCGGCCCCTCCCCTACCACCGGAGACACCCCGACCCAGCCGGCCACCCCCACCCCCTCCCCCGCGGTCCCGTCACCGTCCTCCATCACGGCGCCGGCCAGCCCGACCACCACCCCGGCGCAGAAGCCGGCCGGGTCCTCGAGCGCCCCACGGGTGGTGCAGCCGGGCAAGCACCGGGACGGGCAGGCCGTCGGCACCATCGAGATCCCCAAGATCGGGTTGAAGAAGGTGTTCGTCCTGGGCACCAGCGTCGATGACCTGAAGAAGGGCCCCGGCCTGTGGAAGTGGGGCGTGTTCCCCGGCACCCCCGGCAACGCGACCATCTCCGGGCACCGCACCACCTACGGAGGCCCGTTCCGTCACCTGGACCAGCTCCAGTACGGCGACAAGATCATCGTCCGCGTGCCCGGCCAGCCGGACGCGGTGTTCGAGGTCCGCGGGCACACGATCGCCCCACCGTTCGACACCCGTGTCACCAAGCAGACACCGGGGGCGCGGCTCACCCTCACCACGTGCGACCCGGTCGGGTCGGCCGCCCAGCGGCTGGTCATCCAGGCCGAGCTCATCAAGGGCAAGTACGCCCAGTACGCCGTCGACCGGGACGACTGGGTCCTGCTCAAGTAGCCCCGACCCCGGGTCCCCGCCCCGCAGCGGGCCCGGCCCCTTCCCTGTGCCCGGCCGGGTCGGCCGGGTGGCCACCACCACCGGGCCCGGCACCACGGGTTGGCGTGCGTGCAGGCAGCACCGAACCCCTCCCCAGGTCAGCCCCGGGGAGGGGTTCGGTGTGCGTGAACGTCAGCCCTGCTGGCGCAGCCGCTTGCGTGCGACCAGGCCGGCGCCGGTCAGGCCGAGGGCACCCAGCAGCATCCACACCGCGGTGGTGCCGCCGGTGTGCGGCAGGACCTGCGGCTCAGGCTCCTTGGTGTCCGAGGCCGGGACCCGCGGGACGTCGGTCGGGGCCGGCTCGTCGATGTCCACCGGGCCGGGGGTCTCGGTCGGGGTCGGCTGCTCGGTCGGGGTCGGCTCCTCGGTCGGGGTCGGCTCCTCGGTCGGGGTCGGGGTGGGAGTCGGGGTCGGGGTCGCCGCGGGGGCGGCGGCCGGGATGGTCAGGACCGTGCTGCGGGTGATCTTGGCGTCCCCTGTGGTGACCATCGCCTGCCCGTTCGGGACCAGGATCGAGCCGGCCGGCAGGACAGTGCTCAGCCGGACCGAGGCCGTCTGGGTCTTGCCCTGCGGGGCCGGGACCTTCAGGACGGCCTTGCCCTCGGCGTCGGTCTTGACGGTGTACGTCTTCGGGGCCGACTCCTGGGTGGTCTTGGCGTCGGACTCCTTGACCACGTCCGGGGCGTTCTCGGTCGTCGTGGTGGTCTGCCGGAGGGTGTTGTCGCCGATGGTGATGGTGACCGGCTGGTTCACCACGCCCTTGCCCTCGTCGGTGCGGACGGTGACCGTCACGACCGCGTCGGCGTCCTTGCCGGTGCCGGAGACAGCGGTGGAGGTCAGGTTGAACGACGCGGGGGCCTCGGTGTGGGTGTGGGCTCCGGAGACCAGACGGTTCGCGCGGGCCACGATGGAGGAGTTCGGGACGTCCTTGAAGTCCTTGTTGTCGGTGAACTTCCAGATCGCCAGCTGGGTTGCGGCCGCCTCGGCGCGCGCGTCAGCGAGGGGCTCGCCGATCTTGTTGTGGTTCAGCGCCAGGTACGCCGCGACACCGGCGTTGCTGACCTTGGAGGCGGCGTAGGACTTGGCCTTGTAGCTGGAGTCCTGGGCGACGTCGACACCGAACTGGACGCAGAAGCCCTCCACGGTGTCGCCACCCTCGACCTTCAGCAGGGTGGTGCCGGCGGCCCGGCCCTCGAGGACCTTGTTGTACCCGGTGCCGCCACCGACGTACGCGGCGGAGACCGGGCGGGAGTCCTGCGGCTTGCCGGTGTCGGCCAGGGCAGGAGCGGACGGGCCGACCAGCAGGGCGCCCAGGGCGCCGGCGACGGCCAGCGGGAACATCGCGCGGAGGGCGCGTCCTCGTGCAGCTGCGGTGATCATGACCCGCACCGTGGGTGCCGCCCCGCTCACCCCAACCCTTCATCAGTCCTGCCGGGCAGACGGAGAACCCCCGCACACCGGGTGGTGTGCGGGGGTTCCGGGCGAGGAGAGAGGGTGGTGTCAGAGGTTGGAGGTGGTCGGCTTCACCGGGGTCGGGATGAACCGGATCGGGTCGCCGGGGAGCTTGGGGTTCGGCACCGGGTTGAGCTTGGCGCCGACGACCGGGGTGACGACGGTCGGCTTCACCGGGGTCGGGATCGAACCGATCGGGTCGGTCGGGACCTTCGGCGAGGGCAGCGGCACCGGGGTGATCTTGCCGGCCGGGGCCTCGGCGGCCGAGGCGGCGCCGGCGCCCGCGGTGATCGCGACGACGGCGAGGACGGCGGCGGACAGGGTCTTCTTCAGCGTCTTGTTCTTGGCCATGCCCGGGACAGTGCGGGCGGATCGGATGGTCGCAATCCCCGCAGCCGAAATCAGTCGACCTGCAGCACGAACTGCCACATCGAGCGCAGGTCGTCTCCGGCGACGGTGAGGGTGTACGCCCCGGCGGGGAGGTCGGCCAGGTCCAGCTCGCCGTCGATGACAGGGATGTTCACCTGGGTCCCGTGGGCGTCGTGCGCGTACAGGACGGTGAAGTCGGTGGAGGTCCCCGCCTGTAGTCCCACCCGGTCCGCGGTCCCGGCCTGGACGGTGACCGGTTCGACCGGCGGCTGGTGGTAGCAGGCGGACCCGTCGCAGTACCCGACCTGCTGGGCGACCTTGGTCTTGCCGACGACCAGCGCCCCGTCCTTGGGCGCCAGGACCCGCAGCTGCACGTCCTGGGCCGGGTCGGTGCCGGGGTCGGGTGCCGAGACCGCGTCCTGTCCGGTCAGCAGCACCGCCACCGCGGCCGCTGCGGCCAGGGCGCCGCCTGCCCACGGCAGGGCTCGGGTGCGCCGGCCGGAGGCCGCGGTCGTGGGGTCGGTCATGGCAGTGGACCGTCCCCGGTGCGGCGGGCGCGGCAACGCACCCCAACCGACCGGGGACGGTGAGCTCACGCGGTGACGCCGGCCGGGACCGGCTGGGCGGTCACCGGCTGCGGCTCGTGCCCGGTGACGGTCAACGGCTGGGTGCCGCGGTGGCCCTCGGGGGCGTCCAGGACGACCTGGTCCCCGGCGGTGATCGTCCCGGCCAGGAGCGCGTCGGACAGCGGGTCGGTGACCATCGTGGTGATCGCCCGCCGGGCCGGCCTGGCGCCCATGGCCGGGTCGAACCCGGCGTTGAGGATGGCGCCGACCGCGGCAGGGGTGAGGGTCACGGTGATGCCGCGCTCGGCCAGCTGCTCCACCGTCGGCTCGAGCAGCAGGGTGACGATCTGCTCCAGGTCGACCCGGTCCAGGGGCCGGAACACCACGATGTCATCGACACGGTTGAGGAACTCGGGGCGGAAGTGCTCCCGCAGCGCCCGCAGGGTGGTCTCCTCGGACTTGTCCGCGGCGGTGGCGGCGGTGCCGAACCCGAGCACTGAGGTCTTCGCGACGCCGGCGCCCAGGTTGGTCGTCATGATGATGACCGTGTTGGCGAAGTTGACCGTCCGGCCGGTGCCGTCGGTCATCCGCCCGTCCTCCAGCACCTGCAGCAGCGCGTCGAACACGTCCGGGTGCGCCTTCTCGACCTCATCGAGCAGGATCACCGCGTACGGGGACCGGCGGACCGCGTTGGTCAGCTGCCCGCCCTCCTCGTGGCCGACGTACCCGGGGGCGGCGCCGAACAGGCGGGACACCGAATGCTTCTCGGCGTACTCGGACATGTCGAACTGCAGCAGGGTCCGGTTGCGGTTGCCGGTGGCGAACAGGTCGGCGTCCAGGGCCTTGGCCAGTTCGGACTTCCCGACCCCGGTGGGGCCGGCGAAGATGAACGAGGTCGGGCGGGTCCCGGAGGACAGGCCGACCCGGTTGCGGGCCACTGCCTTGGCGACCCGGTCGACCGCCTCGTCCTGGCCGATCACCTTGGCCCGGAGCCGGTCGGACATGGTCCGCAGCCGGACCACCTCGGACTCGGTCATCGTGGTGACCGGGATCCCGGTCGCGGCGGCGACCACCGCGGCGATGTCCTGGGCGTCGATCGTGCACAGGTCGGTCCCGGTGGCGGCGACGATGTCGGCGGTCATCGCGGCGTCCAGGTCCGGGTCGGGGGTGTCCTGGGCGCGCAGCCTGGCCCGGGCGGTGTACATGTCCCGGACCTCGGGGTCCAGGTGCATCAGCTTCACCGCGGCGGCCGCTCCGGCCTCGTCCAGCACGTCGATCGCCTTGTCCGGCAGGTGCCGGTCGGTCACGTACCGGTCGGTCAGCTTGGCCGCGGCCGCGAGCGCCTCGGGGGTGTAGGTGACCCCGTGGTGGGCCGCGTAGGCGGGGGCGAGGGAGGACAGGATCGCGACGGTGTCGGTGACCGAGGGCGGGGCGACCTTGACCGGCTGGAAGCGGCGCTCCAGGGCGGGGTCGGCCTCGATGTGCTTGCGGTACTCCTCATCGGTCGTGGCGCCCAGGATGGAGATGTCGCCACGGGTGATGTGCGGCTTGATCAGGTTGGCGGCGTCGTGGGTGCCGCTGGAGGACCCGGCGCCGAGGAGCTGGTGGATCTCGTCGATGAACAGGATGGCGTTGCACGCGGCGGCCTCGGCCATCACCTTGCCCAGGCGCTCCTCGAAGTCTCCGCGCATCCGGGACCCGGCGACCATGCCGGCCAGGTCGAGGGCGATCAGGGGCCGGCCGGCCAGGGTCGGTGGGGCGTCGCCGTTCACGATCGCCTGGGCCAGCCCCTCGGCCAGGGCGGTCTTGCCGACCCCGGGCGGGCCGACGAAAACAGGGTTGTTCTTGGTGCGGCGGGCCAGGATGGTCGCGGCGCGGGCGATCTCGGCGGTCCGGCCGGTCAGCGGGTCGAACGCGCCGGCCTGGGCTGCCTGGAGCAGGTCGGTGCCGAACCGTTCCAGGTAGGTGCCGGGCGCGGTGGCCTGGGTGAGGGCCGGGTGGTTCCCGCCGACCGGGGCGTACTCCTCGTCATCCTCGTCATCCTCGGCGTCCCCGTCGTCTCCGTGGGCGGCGTGGTTCTCGGCGACGGCCACGGCCGGGTCGGCGGCCTCGATCGCGGACCGGACGTTCTTGGCGTTGGTGTCGACCGCCTGGAGAAGGTCGACCAGGTCGGGGTCGTGGATGCAGGTGACCAGGAGCACCCGGGCCAGGTCGGTGACGGTGGCCTCGGCCCGGCCCTCCTCGGCGGCCAGCTCGTAGGCGTTCGCCAGGACCTGGCGGGTGGTGGCGGCGGTCGGCATCGCACCGCGGCGGCCGGTGGGCTGCCCCGGGTCGGTGACGGGGGTGCGGTTGCGCAGCCGGGAGGTGGCCAGGGTCTCGGTCAGGCCGAACCCGGTGAGCACCTGGGCGGGGACCTCCTCGGGGACGGCGAACAGTCCGACGAGCAGGTGCACCGGCTTCACCTCGGGGTGCCGCAACGCGCTGGCGGCGGTGAACGCCGCGCGGATGACACGGCGGGCCTTGTCGGAGAAGCGGTCAGAGCTCATCAGGTCACAGGTCCTTTCCAGGCGGGCACAGGGACGGCCCGTCGTTGCGGTGGCACCGTGCCCGGCGTTCGGGGCAGGGCAATCGACCGGGCCTGGTTGGTGGACAACCCGCTGTGGGGGCGGACCAGTGCGGGCGGACCTGACCAACCGCTCGCCCCTGGGGGACCTGATGACCGCCACCACCCTGCCCGGCCTGGACCGGGTCGCTGATGCCCTGGACCTGGTGATCGCCGAAGCGGTCCTGCTGAACGAGCTCGGCCCGGTGGAGGCGTTCACGGTCGACCGGTTGGAGGGGCTGGTGCGGGTGCGGTTCACCCCGGCGGCGGTCTCGGCGATGGCGGTGCACGGGCCCGGGCGCCGGGACGCGCTGGTCCCCGGGTGGCTGGAGCTGGTCTGCCCCACGCTGGAGGAGGAGACGGTTGCGGTCACCGGGGAGGCGTGGCGGCCGGAGGTCCAGGTGGCGATGGAGGTGTTCCTGGCCGAGCGGGCCGAGGAGCTCATTCCCGCCCTGGCCCAGGCAGCGAAGGCCGGGGCGGTCACGTTCGAGGAGGCTGTCTCGCCGGGGCAGGTGCTCGCCACCGGGTGTGTGAACGCGACCCTGGCCGGCATCCTCTGACCGCCGCTGCGGCCGTTCGGACCGGTGGGTGACTAGGGCGCCGGCGCGGTCACGGCACGGACGGTCCGGTGGCGTTACAGGAACCGCTCCCCCTGCCCCTGGCGACAACACGTCGGAGGTCACGACGTGTTGTCGCTCGAGCGGGCCGGGCGGCGAGCGCCGCCCGGCGGATCCGGGCAGCGGCGCGGGCGCTGTCACGCCGGGCGCGGGCCAGCTGGCCTGCCGGGTTGAACGTCAGGTTCACGTCGGGACCTCCTGCAGGTGACCGGTCAACCTCAGCGCCCCGGCCGCCAGGGCAGCGGCGGCGGTGGCGGTCTCACCCGGGCCGGCGCCGGGGTCCAGGCGGGCGACCGCGACGAGGACACCCGGGTCGGTGCTGGTGCGGACCACCGCGGCGGCGTGGTGGGCGACCTGGGCGTCGGTGACCATCACCTCCGGTTGGAGAGCGTCCAGGATCGACTTGTCCAGGTTGCCGGCGTCCAGCATCGTGCGGCCCAGGGTGTAGGTGACGATCACCGGCCGGGCCGGCACCGGGTCGCCCGGGTTGCCGGGGTCCCACCCGGGCGGGGTGGCGCGGCGGGCGGCGGCGGTCACCGCCAGCTCGTACCCGGCCAGGGCCCCCCAGTGGTCCTTGGCGCCGCGGTGCCGGTGGTTCGACTTGGACCGGACCCGTCCGGGCACGGTGAAGAAGAACCCCTGCACGAACGGACCGGTCAAGGGCCCGTGGTGGTCCTCGTGGAGGGCGACGGGCCCGGTCACCGCTGGTCGTCCCCGCTGGTGTCCTGGTCGGCGCGTTCCTCCCGCAGGTCCCGGTGCTCCTTGGTCTTGACCGACCGGTCTTTCACCGGGGTGTCGGAGGTCGGGGGCGCCTGCGCGTCACGCTCCTGCTGGTCGATCGCCTCCTGCTGCTGCTCGGTCAGCTCCGGGGCGGGGTCGGGCTCGACGGGCAGCGCCCAGTGCATCCACGGGTCCAGCTCCTGGGCGTGGAACAGCGCCGCGGTCTGCTCGTCGCACACCGCGGACGGGCCGGGCCCGACCTTCTCCATCAGCGCGGCGAGCTCGTTGTTCTGCTCCACGGTCAGGACCAGCCCGGAGGGGTTGGTGTCCTGGAAGGCCCGGACCGCTTCCAGCGCGCTCTCGCACTCCCCGGAGGCGCGCACGATCGGGGGAAGCTTGTCCGGTCGCGGGGTGGCCGGGCGGGCCTGCATCGGGTCGTACTGGGGGACGGTGACGGTGTCGGTGTACCCACGCTCGGCGGCCCGGGCCGCCGACGGCGCCGGTGGCTGGGAGTCGCTGGTGACGAACACGGCGGTCGCGACCGCCCCCACCAGGACCGCGGCGGCGGTGGCGGTCAGGAGCGGGTGCTTGCGCATCGAGGGCAGGGTCGGCCTGGTCATGGGGTGCACCGTCCCGCCCCGGCTGATCCCGGCAACCGGCCCGGGGCGTGCTGGGTCGAGGTCATGTCCGCCAGGGGTGCGGGTCCGGGGGTGCCCGGCAGTCACCGTCCGGTGGGGCGTGTCGGGTCAGCCGCGACGGTGACGACCTGCCGGGCACTGCCCCGGGCCGGGCTACCCGGCACCCTCCCCTCCCGCACCGGGGCCGCCCGGTCGGACACGACCACGTGAGGACACCGCACCTGTGAACACCCTGAACTTCCTGCTGGCCGGCCTGCTGGCCGCCGGCACGGCCCTGGGCGCCCCGCCCGCGCCAGGGTCGACCGGGCCGACCGGCGTGGACCCCCACCCGGTGCCGGCCGGCATCACCATCACCGACCTGACCGCCCTGCCTCCAGCCGCCGCAGTGGCCACACTGGCCGGCCTGCCGGTCCGGTACACGGCCGACCCCGACTCCCACCTGGCCGGTGCCCTGGTCACCCCCGCCGAGCAGGTCGTGGCCACCGGCCCGGTGGCCGTCGAGGAGTTCATGCTCCTGGGGGTCACCTGGGACGGCACCGACGGCCACGACGCCGGCGACGTCGCCGTCCACGTCCGCGTCCGCGAGCACGGCACCTGGTCCCCCTGGCAGCAGCTGGGCACCCCCGACGACAAGGTCGGCGACCCCACGGTAAGGGTGGGCACCGACCCGCTGCTGACCGGCGGGGACGCCGATGCCTTCCAGGTGCGGGTCGCCACCACCACCGGGGACGTCCCGGCCGGTCTGCGCGTGGACACGATCGACCCCGGCACCTCCGCCGCGGACGCCGCCCTGGACAACCTGGCCGCGCCTGCGGCCGCCGGCGCCCCGACGATCATCACCCGCGCCCAGTGGGGAGCCGATGAGAAGTGGCGGCGGACCCCGCCGAAGAACACCACGTTCAAGGCCGCCGTCATCCACCACACCGAGACCACGAACGACTACACCAAGACCCAGGTCCCGGCGATGCTGCGCTCCATCTACAGCTACCACGCCCGCACCCTGGGCTGGCACGACATCGCCTACCACTTCCTGGTCGACAAGTGGGGCCGGGTGTACGAGGGTCGCGCCGGGTCGATCACCGGGCTGCCGCAGGGACAGCACGCCGCCGGGTTCAACCAGGACACCCTCGGGGTGTCCGCCCTGGGCAACTACCTGAAGACCAACCCCCCGCAGGTGGTCGTCGACACCCTCGCCGAGGTGGTCGGGTGGAAGCTGGGCCAGTACGGGGTCAACCCGGCCGGGACGGTCAGCATCCCCGTCGGCGGGCACTCCCTGTCCCTGCCCCAGTACGCCAAGAAGGCCACCAAGGTGATGCCCGTGGTCACCGGGCACCTGCAGACCTCCCGCACCGACTGCCCGGGCCGGTTGATGAGCCACCTCGAGGAGATCCGGGCCAAGGCCGCGACCAAGGCCGGGTTCACCTTCACCCGTCACGCCGGCTCCGACCGGTACGCCACGTCCGCGGCGATCTCGGCCCAGTTCACCCCCGGGGTCCCGGCCGCCTACATCGCCTCCGGCGCGAACTTCCCCGACGCCCTGGCCGGTGCGGCCCTGGCCGGCAAGCAGGACTCCCCGGTCCTGCTGACCCGCCGGGACTCCCTGCCCGGCCCGGTCGCCGCCGAGCTGGCCCGGCTCAAGCCCAAGCGGATCATCATCCTCGGCGGGCCGGCGTCGGTGTCCGAACAGGTCGCCGCCCAGCTGGGGCAGTACGCCACCGCCGCCGACGGGCAGCTGGTGTCCCGGTACGGCGGGGAGAACCGGTACGACACCGCAGCCACGATCGCCTCCAAGTACCCCGCCGGTGTCCCGGTCGCCTACGTCGCCACCGGTGACGCCTACCCCGACGCGCTCGCCGGTGCCGCGCTGGCCGGGGCCAAGGACGCCCCGATCCTGCTGACCCGCTCAGGTGAGATCCCGGAACCGGTCGCTGCGCAGCTGGACCGGCTGCGCCCGGGACGGATCGTCATCCTCGGGGGCCCGGTGAGCGTCTCGCAGGCCGTGGAGGCCCAGCTGGCCCGGTACACGCCCGGGACGGTCACCCGCCTGGCCGGGCAGGACCGGTACGGTACCGCGGCGGCCGTCTCAGCCCAGTTCGCCAAGGGCCGCCCAGTCGCCTACCTGGCCTCCGGGGGCCAGTTCCCCGACGCGCTGTCCGGGGCCGCGCTGGCCGGCTCGCGCGGCGTCCCGGTGCTGCTCACCCGCGCGGGCGCGCTGCCCGGCGCGACCGGCACCGAACTGGCCCGGCTGGCACCCAAGGGCGTCACCGTCCTGGGCGGCACGTCCGCGGTGACCGACAAGGCGGCCCGGGCCGCCGCGGCCTACACCCGCTGACCACCGCCGCACAGCCCCGCCCCACGGCCTGGGGGCGGGGCTGTGCGGGCGCCCGTCCTGGTCGTCAGGGGCCGGGTCGCATGGGCACGGTTCGTGCCCCGACAGGCCGGCGCAAGGGGCGCCCCGTCGCACCCGCCCGGGTGCTCGACCCTGGTGCGGTCAGGATGGTTCCTGCAGGAACCGGTACTCGTGGTGGGCGGTGTACCCCAACCGCTGGTACAGCCTGATCGCCGGTTCGTTGTCCCGGCGGACCAAGAGCACCACCCCGGCCGCGCCCGCGGATGGGGCGAGGTCCTCGGCGGCGGCGACGACCGCGGTGGCCACACCGCGCCTGCGGAACTGCTCGGCCGTGAACACCGACCGCGACCCCACCGCCACGGCGCCGGCCCCGGGGAGCTCCAGACGCAGCACCTCGCCGGTGCCGGCGACCTGCCCGTCCAGGGTGGCGTGCACGGCCGCGGCCTGCGATGTCGCTGACACGGTGACGTTGGCGTCCCGGGGCGTCAGCCGCCCGTGGTTGGCCTTGGGCAGCTGGCGGTACATGCCCAGCCCGTGGTGCAGGGTCTGCCAGCCGTGGGTCCCGAAGTAGCCGTCGAGGGGGTGGGGGTCGGGCAGCTGCAGCAGCAACGGCGCGCCGAACCGGGCGTACCAGGTGCCCCCTGCCCGGGGGTGAACCGTGCCTCCCACGGGGGGATCGTGAACGTGTGCGCCGGCGGGAAGACCTCGCGGGCGAGCAGCTGCATCTCATCCACCGACAGGTCCGCCAGGACGGCCCGGTGACGCCGGGTGGTCCCGGCCGGCGGGGCCGTCACGGCTGAGGTCCCCGGCCGGTCGCGCACTGGGTGCACGGGTGGTCCGGGGTGCACCACTCCCCCATGGTCAGCGACCAGGCTGCCTGCCCGGTGGTGCGGTGGGTGGTCAGGTCCCCGGTGGTGAACCCGGCGAACCGGCCCGCCCCGTCCCACACCGGCACCGGCCCGTCCTGCCGGTCCTCCACCGAGACCACTGGGGTGGTGGTGCCGGGCATGGTGGTGCCCGGGCCGGCGGGGCAGGTTGCCGGGGTCACGGTCAGGGCTCGAGGGGCCTGCGGCGCCGTCACCTCGAGGTGGCCGGCGGTGCGGAGGACCGGGGTGAGCGCCTGGACCAGCCGGGCTGCCTCGACGCACGGGGCGCCCGGGTCGTCCCAGCGGCGTGCGTGCTTGAGGCACAGGTACGTCACCGCGCCCCCGATGCCCCGGTAGTCCTTGCGGGCGCACCCCAGGGCGGCCATCGCAGCGGTCACCGAAGCGTCCACACCCATCGCTGTCGCCATGGGCGCTGACCGTCCCGGGCCCGGCGAGACCCGCAGCAGATTGGGTGAGCCGCCCGCGCCGGCACGGTAGGAGGCCCCCTGAACCCCGTGGAACGGAGCCCCGATGACCGCCACCGCCGCCCCGGCGCCACCGCGCAACGTCACGACCCGCCGTGGTGACCTGCTCGCCGCGCCCGCGGACGCCCTGGTGAACCCGGTGAACACCGTCGGGGTGATGGGCAAGGGACTGGCGCTGTCGTTCAAGAAGGCCTACCCGGGCAACTTCCGCGCCTACACCGACGCCTGCGCCACCGGGCGGCTCTACCCCGGCATCGTCCTGGTGTTCGACACCCGGGTTCCCGGACCAGGCCGGTACGTGATCAACGTCCCGACGAAACGGCACTGGCGCAACCCCTCCCTGCTGGGCGACGTGCAGGCGGGCCTGGACGCGATGGTCGACCTGCTCAACCGGCCCGGCTGCCCGATCACCTCCGTCGCGGTACCCGCGCTCGGCTGCGGGCTGGGCGGGCTGGCCTGGAAGCAGGTGGAACCGCTCATCCTCACCGCCGCCGCGGCCACCCCCCAGGTCACCTGGTACGTGTACCCACCCCGCTGAGCGAGTGTCCCGGCCGGCCCGGCCGGCACCGTGCCCGGCACAGCAACGCCTGACTTGCATGGAGGTGCACAGTGCCCGAGGCTGTCAACGACCTGCTCCTGGCCGGAGCCGCGCTCCTGGCCGCCCTCGCCTCCCGCCCGGTGATCGACGCCCTCGGCCTGTCCCGGGTTCGCCTGAACAGCCCGGCGTGGCTGGCCGGGTGCCTGGCACTCACCTGGGCCGGGTACTCCTGGGCCCCCACCCACACCGGGTTCGACCCCGACCACATCCGATACGCGGTGCTCGCCGCGGCCGCCCTGTGGACCGGGCTGTGGCTCGCCCACCCCGGCAGCGCCGGCCTGCGCGCCACCGTCCCCGCCAGGACGGCCCCCGCTGACCGGGTGGGGTGAGAAGCCCCACAGCCTGCGCCTGTTGCCAAACCGTTACCTTCCCGCACGGTCCCTCCGGCCCGACCCCGAACCGGAGGAGGACCGAAACCCGTGTCCCGTGTACTCAACGCCCTGCTCGCCGCGGCCGCCCTGGCCGCCACCGGCGGGGCGGGACTCGTGCTCGCCGGGGGTTGGTGGGCGCTGGCCGGCGCCGCCGCGCTCCTGCTCGCTGCACTGCTCGCCTTGGCCTACACCGGGCTGCGTCGTGACCCTGGCGCCCGGCAAACCGTCGCGGGCCGGCTGGCCGCTGCCGGTTACCAGGTCGACGACACCGGTGAGCCTCCCGCCGGCCCTGCCGCACCCGTGGACGAGGGGCTGTCGCAGGGGCTGACGCTGTCCGGCAACCGCGCCGCGCGCCGCGCCGCCGCCCGCGGCCGGAAGGGGGCGGTCTGATGGGCCGCCATCGTTCCGGCCTCCGTGCACCCCGGCCCCCTCGCCCGGGACGGACCCCCGGCCGGCACCGTGCCGCGGTGTCGCCCCGGAAGGTCCGCACCGTGCGGGCCGGGGTGTTCTCACTTGCCCTGCTCGCCGCGTTCGTGGCCACCCCGCTGCTGCCGCCGTCACCGGAACCGGCCAGCGCCGAGGTGATCCCCGCCGCCTCCGCCCCGGAACCGGCTGACCTGCCGGCGGTCGTCCCGAGCGCCGGCGAGCGGGACGTGGTGAAGATGATGCTGGAGTCCCGGGAGGAGGCCCGGAAGGCGGCCTCCCGGGCGGCGGCCCGTCAGGGCGCCACGATCGCCCAGGAGATGCAGCTGCAGGAGCAGGTGCAGGCTGAGGCGGCGCAGGCCCGGGCCACCAAGGTGCGCGCGGTCCGGTACATGGCCGAGCTGCCCGACCTCACCGCCCGGGCCACCAAGAAGATGCGTGCCGAGGCCGAACGGGCCGAGCAGGAACGGATCGCAGCGGAGAAGGCCCGCAAGGCGAAGGAGGAGGCTGAGCGGCGCGCGGCCGTCGAGGCGGCTGCGGCGAGCACGGCGCCCGCCCAGGGCCCGGTGACGATGGTGGCCCCCGCCGCACCCGCCCCCCAGCAGGCCGCGGCCGCGGCCGGCCCGGTGTCCGGCAGGTTCGTCCGCCCGGTCGCGGGCCCGGTCATCTCCGGGTTCGGCACCCGGCTGCACCCGATCACCGGTGAGCACCGGTTGCACGCCGGGCTGGACTTCTCCGCCGCGCACGGGTCCCCGTTGTACGCGGTCACCGACGCGACGGTGATCTTCGCCGCGGACACCGGCTCCTCCCCCGGGAAGAAGGTGGAGCTGCTCCTGGGTAACGGGGATGTCGTGAAGTACTACCACCTGTCCGCGATCCACGTGTCGGTCGGCCAGCACGTCGCTGCCGGAGACGTGGTCGGCCTGGTCGGCACGACCGGGCTGTCGACCGGGCCGCACCTGCACTTCCAGGTCCACCCAGGTGGTGGCGACCCGATCGACCCGCGGTCGTGGCTGGCCGCCCGCGGCATCAGCTGAGCCCCGGACACGACAGCGCCCGCCCCGGCCAGATGGCCGGGGCGGGCCTTTGAGGGTTCCTGGGTGTCGCCCGGGGGTGTCAGCCCAGGTAGGGCTGCAGCTCGCGGAGCAGCTTCTGCTTCGGCAGGGCCCCGACCAGGGTCTTGACGACCTCGCCGTTGACGTAGAGGTTCAGCGTGGGGATCCCGGTGACGCCGTACCGCTGCGTGGTGGCGGGGTTCTGGTCGGTGTTCAGCTTCACGACGGTGAGGTTGTCGGCGTACTCGCGCGCGATGTCCTCCAGGACCGGTGCGACCATCTGGCACGGGCCGCACCAGGGGGCCCAGAAGTCGACGAGAACCGGCTTGTCGCTCTGCAGGACGTCGGTGTCGAAGTGGGTGTCGGTGGTCTGCTTGGTCGCCATGAGGGGGTGTTCCTTCCAGGGTGAGACGGGTGCGGGGAGCGTGCGCCCCGCGGTGGGCTGACCGTGCGCGTCGCGGCCCCGGCGGCAACCGGCACGAGCAGCGCCCCTCACCCGGGTCAGGGGTGAGGGGCGCTGGGCTTCACACGGGCTGGGTGGCGGTGTCGACCGCGGCCAGCAGGTCGGTCCAGGTCCCGGTCCAGCCGGGCCGGAGGGCGGCGACCGCGTCCAGGTCCAGCCGGGCACGGGAGGGTGGGGTCAGCGCGTTCAGGCCGGCCACGATCTCGGGGATGACGGGCGGGTCGTCCACGTGCCTCCACGGCTGGCTCATGTCGCGGACGGTCTCGGCGATGTCCAGCGCCTGCTCGAGCAGGGCCGGGTCGGTGTCGACCACTTTCGAGGCGGCCTCCACGTCCCACCCGTCGATCTCGATCAGCCGGTCGCGCAGGTGACACTGGGCCTCGGTCAACGGGCGCAACGTCAGCCCACGGCGCAGCTGCCCGTCCCGCTGGTACCGGACGACCAGCCTGGTCCCGTCCCAGGTCAGGGTCACCGCGGTCCCGGACATGTCCGACGGCTCGTGGCGCTGGCACAGCTCGTCCCAGTCCAGGTCGTCGTCGAAGTCACCGAGCCGTTGGGGCGTGCCGTTGGTGGTGTCCGCGGCCGCCCACAGCCCCAGCGACTCCTGGCTCACCGCGTCCACCAGGTGGATCGCGGCGTCGTGGAACGCGTCGGCTGCCCGGGTGAAGTGCTCGCACGGGCCGCCGCACCGGGCGAGCCGGCGGGCGTGGTCACGGACCACTTGGGAGGCACAGGCCAGGTCGTTGTCGTTGCCGGTGAGGTAGGCGGCGTCCTGGAGCCTGTCGGCCAGGTCGACCAGGCGGGCGTGGACCTCGTCGGGGTCGGTCAGGTCCGCCGGGGCGGCGGCACTGACCTGGTCGGTGACCGTGGCGGGCACGGCTGCGGTCAGGGCGGTGAGCACGTAGGAGACCGGGTCGGCGCAGAAGTTGCCGGCCGGGTCGAAGGCCGCGGTCGTGGCGGGTACGTCACTCATGGGTCACCTGCCTTTCCGGGGGTGATGGGTTGGTCGGGTCGTTCGGGCCCGACCGTTCCCGCGGCGCCCGGCCAGGCAACCGCGCCCTCGGGTCAGGGCTGGTTGCCGGAGGCGACGAGCCACTGCTCGTCGGTCATCACCGTCCACGCCCCGTCGTCGTCGATCGCGACCTTCCACCCCGAGTACAGGCCCTTGTCTCTCATGGCTTCCAGCTCGCCGGGGGTGTGCAGCCCGGCCGCGGCGACCTCCTCCCACGCCTGGGCGGTGATCGGTCCGGGGGCGGCGGCCGCGGGCCACACCCACCCGGTGCCGACCGGTGCAGGGCTGGTGGCGGTGAGCAGGGCGGCCAGCGCCCGGTACCGCGGCCTTGCCTCGGGCAGGTTCCACGCGGCCGCGGGGTCCTGGTCGCCCAGGTGGGTGCCGTCGGTGGTGGCCCGTTCCACCAGGGCGGCGGTGTCGCAGCTGATCACGTCGGCGGCCAGCAGGGAGGCGGTCATTCCCGCGGCGGTGTTCACCCCGTCGAGGCGGACCTGCCCGGGGGTGAACCCGTCAGTGCCGCAACCGCCGGAGGCGTGGGCCGGGTCCGGGACCAGAAGTGTGGTGCCGGTCGAGGGCCCGGTGGGGGTCACCGTCGGGACGGACCGCAGGGCGGGGGGTGCTGGCGCGGTCGGGGTGACCTCGACGACCGGTCCGGGGGCAGGGGCGGCGGTCACGGTGACGGCTGCCGGTGCTGGCGGGTCGACGGTGAGGGCGATGCCGGCGGCCAGGAGCAGACCGGCAAGGGTGGCCAGGGGGCCGGTGAGGAACTCGGCGCGGCCCTGGCCGCCGCCGCGGGGCTCGGGGGCGCCCTGGGGGTGCTCGACCGGTGGGTGCACTGCCGTCCTCCACGACTCGGGAACCCGGCCTGGGGCCGGCCGGGCCCGGGGAACGGTCCGGGTTTCCGGCGGTGCGGCAGTCAGGTGCCGGGTACGGGTCGACCCCGCCACCCGGGGGGTGAGCGGGGTCGGGACCTAGTGGTGTCGTTCCGGTTCGGTGGCCATAGCGGTCGCGGCAGCGATGAGGTCGTGCATGGTGCCGGTCCAGTCGCGGGCCAGTCCGACGAGCAGGTCCACGTCCAGGGCGTCGCGGGTGGCGGGGGTGAGTTGGGTGAGCGCGCTGACGAGTTCGTCGATGTCGATGTGGCAAGGGCCGGCGCCCGGCCCGGTCACCCGGTCGGCGACCTCCAGGGCCTGCTCCAGGCACGCCCGGTCGGACCTGAGGACCGAGGCGGCGAGGGTGGACCGTAACGGTTCGTGCTCACGCCACCGCTGGTACAGGCTCTGCTGGGCGAGGTCGAGCCGGGTCAGGGTCACCCAGTTCGTCGTCGTTGCGACGGTGACCTCAGCGGCCAGCGTCTCCCCGTCCCAGGTGAGGGTCACGGCGTTCCATTCGCGGTTGCCGAACCCGGCTGCGCTGACGATCTCCTGCAGGCCGGTCACGTAGCCGAGGTCAAGCCCGTCGTGCACGCCCCGGAACCGGCTGCGGACCCGGCACGCCCAGGTGTTCATGGTGGAGCTGGTGGCTTGTCTCAGGGCCTCCCGGATGGCTGGTAGGCCACGGGTTACGTAGGTGTCCAGGGCGCAGTCGCACTCGGTCTGGCACGGCTGGTCCGGGTCGCAGTAGGTGTCGCCCCAGTCCCAGGATGCGGCCCTGACCGTGGTCGGCCCCGCCCCGGGCGGGTGGGTGGCGTGTGGTCCAGGCAAGGCGCCTTTCCTTCGGGGTGGTTCGGGGTGTGTGGCCGGGACCGTTCAAGCAGCCGGGATGACAGCAACCCCGGCCACCCGTGGTGGGTGGCCGGGGTCGGGGGTCATGCGGTCGGTGCCGGTGTGGTGACGGTGAGCGCTGCCGCGCTGGCGAGCAGGTCCTCCAGGGTCCCGGTCCAGTGCTCGGCCAGGGAGGTGACCAGGCCGGTGTCCAGGCTGTCCCGGGTGGCCGGGTCGAGCTGGTCGAGGGCGTGGAGCAGGTCGGGGATGCTGAACGTGTCGGCGGACACCTCCCACAGCGTGTCCTGCAGGTCCAACGCCCGGGCCAGGGTGGCCTGGTCGGCCTTCAGCACCTGGCTGGCGAGCTCCTCGTTGTAGGGGTCGTACTCGATCCAGCGGTCGTACAGCTCCTGCTGGGCCTCGCTCAGCGGGGTGCACACCAGGGTGGTGCCCCCGCCGCCGCCGAGGACCTTCACGGTCAGGGTCCTGCCGTCCCAGGTGACCTCGAGCTCGGACCAGGTGCACCGGTCGCCGTACCCGGCGGAAGCGATGAGGACGTCGAGGTCGTCGACGCCTTCGAGGTCGTTCACGGTGCCGTCGCCGCGGTGCACGCGGTTGGCGGTGACCGCCCACATGTTCGAGGTGGACTGGTCGGCGGCGTCCATGACCTCCTGGATCAGGCCCCGCCCCCAGGCGTGCCACGCCTCCCAGGCGCACTGGCACTCCTGGCAGAAGGTGAGGCGGGCGTTGTGCTCCTCGATGAGGTCGATCGCCTTCTCGTAGTCCTCGATGGTGTACTCACCCAGGTCGGTCTCGTCGTCGGTGAGGGTGCGCAGCTCGGTGGCGTAGGCCTGCAGGGCGTCGTGGACGGCGTGGGTGTCCTGGGCTGAGTCGAACAGCTCACCGAGCCTTGCCGCGACCGGGGGGATGACCTGCGGGCACAGCTCCTCGGCGACGGTGCCGGGGTCCTCGCTGCAGTAGTCCTCGTCCCAGTCCCAGCCTGCGACGTGGGGCAGTTCCTGGTCGGTGCCGGCCGGGGCCTGGGTGGTGGTGTCCGTGTCGGACATGGTGGTCCCCCTTTCCGGGGTGTGCTGGTTTGGCGGTTCGGTCCCTGACCGTTCGGGCCGGCCCGACGGCAGCAACCCCGGCCACCGTGTGAGGGTGGCCGGGGTTGCCGGGTGGTCAGGCTGCGGGTGCGCTGGGGGTGTGCACGGCCGCCGCCGTGGTGAACAGGTCCTCCAGCGGGAGGGTCCAGTTCTGGGCGAGGGTCAGAAGCAGGTCGTAGTCCAGGGTCTCCCGCTGGTCCGGGGTGAGCTTGGCCAGTGCGTCGACGATGGTGGAGATCTCGTGCGGGCACGTCCTGCTGACGTCGTCGCCGACCAGGGCGTCGGCGACCTCGAGGGCCAGCTCGAGGAGGTTCTCGTCGGCGTTGAGGACCCGGTGGGCCAGGTCGTCGTGGTCGGGCTCGAGCTCCTGCCAGTTCTGGTAGAGCCAGAACAGGCGGTCCGGCAGCGGGGTGGCCCGCACGGTGCTGGACCCGTCGTGGGTGCCGACGACGAGGGTGAGGACCTCACCGTCCCAGGTGACCGTCACCCGGTCCCAGGAGCCGCGGGCGGTGTTGGAGACCTTGATGAGGTCCTCCAGCTCGGTGACGTCCTCGGTGTCGGGGTGGACCCGCTCACCCTGGTGCTTGTCGTGGGAGGTGAGGGACCAAATGCCGGTCTCGTTGTTCGCGTGCGCGGTGATGAGCACGTCGACGATCGACTTCTCACCCCCGTCGGCCCACGCCTGTTCGGCGTGGTCGCACATGGTGCAGTAGGTGAGCCGCCACCCCTGGTGCTCGACCTCGGTGAGCGCGGCCCGGTACTCCTCCTGGGTGAGCCCGGCCAGGTCGAGGGTGCCGGCGGTGAGCTGCTGGCCGGTCTCGAGCACGTAGTCGCCGAGGATGTCGTGGGCGGTGTGGGGGTCCTCGACGTCGTCGAGCAGGTCGCTGACCCGGGCGGCTACCTGAGGGGGTACCCGGTGGCAGATGTCGGCCAGGACGTCCTCGACCGGTTCGGTGCAGAAGTCGTCGGCCCAGTTCCAGGACGCTTCCAGGGGCAGGTCTTCCTGCCCGTCGGTGGTGTCCGTGTCGGACATGGGTGTCCTCCGTGGGGTTGGTGGGTTGGTCGTCTGTCACGGACGGACCGTGCCGGCCGGCACAGGCCGGGCAACCCCGGGGCTGGGAGGTCGGCCTCGTGCGGGTCAGTGGCCGAACGCGTGAGAGAACAGCACCCAGGAGCCCTTGTCGTCGATCGCCAGGCGCCACCCGGCGTACCCGCCCTCGGCGGCCATCTGCTCAGCCTCCTGCTCAGTCAGCAGCCCGGCCCGGACGAGCTCGGCCCAGTGGACCTCGGTGAGCTCGTCGTCACCGGCCGCTGCGGGCCACACCCACAGGGTCGCCTCGGGGGACTCCAGCCGGTCGTAGGCGGTGTTGGCCGCGATCGTGGCCAGGGCCAGGTAGGCCCCGTCCACGTCCGGCAACGCGAACGCCTTGGCCGGGTCCATCTCGTGCAGGGCGGTGTCGTCGTGTACCGCCCTGTCGACCAGGGTCGTGGTGTCGCAGGCCATGACGGCCCGGTACAGGGTGTTCAGGGTGGCGCGGACCTGCGGGGGCAGGTTGGTCGCACCGACCTGGTCCGGGCCGGCGAACGCCCCGGTGGAGCACTCGCCGGCGGCCACGGGCTGCTCGGGGTCACCGGGCTCGGGGACGGGAGCGACCGGGGTGGTGCCGGCCGGTGGGCGTGTGGCGGTGGCGCCGGTGGGCTGGTCGGGGTCGGCCTGGTCCTGGTCGGGGTTGGCCTCCGGCGGCAGGGTGATGGTGACGCTGTCCGGGGCCGGGGCGGTCGCGGTGACAAGACCGGTGTCCGCTGGCGCCGGGTCCGGGCCGGGTCCGGTGCTCAGCGACGCCAGGGCACCGATCGTTGCGCCGGTGAGCGCGATCGCGACAGCCGCGGCGACCGCCGGCCGCCGGGACGTGCGGCCGGTCCGATCCCCGGGGGAACCGTTGAGGTCAGGGTCGTTCATCGCAGGCCTTCCGAGGTGCGGCAAGGGTGCCGCGGTCGCGGTCACCGGGCCCGGACTGTCCCCCGAACCCGCAGTGGCGCACTACACACCCGACCTGGCCGCCTGCCCGCACCCCCACACGCACAGGTCACCGGCCTGCCCGACCTGGCCGACACCGGGCGGGAGGCCACCGGGGCAACGTCCTCGGCGCCGGTGAGCGCCACGTTCACCCTGACCGGCGGGAAAACCTACTTCATCCGCTGGGCCAACCGGAACGACAGCTCCTCGGACACCTACGCCCCGGTGTTCACCTGGACGCTCACCCGCACCAGCTGACACCCCGGGAACGACGACAGCCCCCGTGCCGGTGCACGGGGGCTGTCGGATCCAGGTCGGGCACCGCCGCCTGGCCCCTTGCCGGCGCCGGGTCCTTGCGCGACCCGGGCCGCCGTCGACGGTCCGACGGCAAGACAAGCGACCCGTCCAGGCCGCAACCCCACCCGTTCGGGAGGTTGCGGCACCGGCCGTGACTCCCCCGTCCCCGAAAGGACAGCAGTCATGGCTAGCAAGCAGCAGTACCACGTGCTCCCGGACGTCAACATCCTGGTCCCGTTCGCCTGCGCGCTGCCTTGCGGCGACGTGACGGACGAGACCGTGTTGAACGCCCAGAACAGGACCGATGTCGGCGAGACCAAGCTGATGCGGACCCTGATCGCCGGTGCACTGGCCGGCACGATCACCCTCGTCACCTCCGAGAAGGTGCTCGACACCCTCGAGGTGGTCCTCACGCGCACGACCGACGCGCAGCCTGAGCCGCTGATGACCAAGGCGCAGGCGAAGGAGGTGGTGTTCTACCTCAGCAGGATCGCCAAGGCCTGCGACGGTTACGTCGAGGAGCGTGAGCGCCTGGGCTTCCAGGGCCGCGCCGAGCGCGTCTACCCCGGGGACCGCGAGGACACCACGGTGCTGGCCACGGGCCTTGCCCACGCCTTCACCGTCGGCGGCCCTGTCGTCCTGGTCACCCGGGATGCGCAGTTCATGGCCGCCGTCAAGGACACGTCCGTTGTGGCGTGCTGGCCCGACCAGGCCAACCGGGGCCTTCGCGCCGCCTGAAGAACACACGACCGTGACGGCCGGCCCCTGCCCGGGGCCGGCCGTTCTCCTCCGCCCGACGGGCGGGAGCCGGACATGCGGCACCGCCGGACCCGTTGGCGGGTCCGGCGGTGGTTGGTTGGTTGGTTGGTCACACGGCGGTCAGACGCGGCTTCAGCCGAACGTTCCCATCACCGTCCAGGTACATCGACAGGATCGCCTGGCGGCGCTCCTCGCCTTCCAAGCCCTCGACGAGCAGGTCCATCTGGTCAGCCAGCATCCCCGCCACGCCCGACTCCGGCTCCTCGCCAGGGTCAGGTGCCCCGTCATCGACAGGCTCCTCGGGCGCTGGTGCGGCCGGGGGCAGCGGTGGCAGGCCGGCCAGGGTCAGGTGCAGCTGGAAACCCCCGCCGTACGGGGTGCTGTCAGGTTCATCGCCCAGGCCCGGATCCGGGTCCGGGACCAGGTGTAGGTGGCGCACGGGGCTCTCCCTTTCTCGCGCGTCGGTTTTCTCAGTCGCGCACGGACCGTTGCGGCGAGCTCAGGGGAGCCCAGCCCGCACCTGAGCAGGGTCTTCGTTGCCCGCGGGCCCGGTGCCGGCACGGTCGGCCAGCAACCACCGTCCCACCGGAAGGACCACCGCATGCGCACCCCACGCCCAGCTCGAGGGTTCACCCTCATCGAGCTCGTGATCGTCGTGGTCCTGGTGGCCATCCTCGCCGGGCTGGCCGTCGTCGGGTACGCCCAGTGGGTCGCCAACAGCAAGGACGCCGCCACCCACCAGCAGCTGCGCAACATCGCCCACGCCGTCCTGGTGCAAGCCACCCGCGGGGAGACGGTCCACTACGAGCGGGGCCAGGTGGAGACCGCCACCGCCCAGCTCACCCCGATCGCCCACCACACAGGCCCCTCGCTCGCCGGCGGCCCGCTCGCCGCGGCCGCCGCGCAGGGGCTGGAGGTCGTCGACGGGCCGTCCACCCACCCCGGGCAGATCTCGGTGAAGATCGCCGCCGACGGCTCCCGGGCGGGGCTGGCGCTGGTGTCAGCGACCGGCCGGTGCGCCTACGCGCACCTGGACGGGGTCGGGTTGCAGGTCACCGCCCCCGCCGAGGTTCCCGTCGCCGCGTGCACCGGAGCTGCCGCGCTCGGCGGCTGAGACCGGTTTCAGTCCGGTCGCGGTGGGGCTGGCGGGCGGTCACCGCGCCGCATGCCCCGGGTCTTGGCCGGACCGCAGGACGGGCACCGTCCCCCGTTGCGCCCCTCCCCCTGCCGGCGCACCCGCCCGTCGACCCTGGCCTGCCACTCGTGCCCGCACTCCGGGCACCGCCACCACACCACCCTCTTCGACCTTGCGGCCACATCCCCTGGGCCCAGGTCGGTGTTGCGGACCGGGTGCCATTCACTGGCCAGCAACGGCGAGACCTCCAGCAGGGACCGGCCGGGCGCCGGGCGTCTCGACCGCTGCCGTGCGCAGCGTGGGCACCCGGAGCGGCGGTACACCCGGTTGGCGGTGGAGGTCTGCCACCGGTGTCCGCAGGCGCCGCACCTCCACCAGACCCGTTTCGAGGACCCCAGGGTGATGAAGACCGGCTCGCGGCCGTTGAGGTCGGCGTCCCACTCGGCGAGCAGGTCCGGCCGCGCCTGCGCCAGGCGTGGTTGAGCGGTCCGACCGGCCACGGGCCAGCAGCCTAACCGCCCCCGCGGCTGCGGGCTCGGTGGCCGCGGGAGCGGTGAGGCAGCAGGGGGTCGAGTGACCGGGCAGCTGCCGGGTGCAGCCGGGTTCTGCCCGATCGCGAGGGGGACCACCCCAGGCCTGCACCAGCCCGGGGCAGGTCGACGCCCGCCGCTTCTCGACCTGTGAGCGACCCGGCGACCGTCGACGGTCGCTGGGTCGCTGTGGAGTTGAGGGGACTCGAACCCCTGACCCCCTCCATGCCATGGAGGTGCGCTACCAGCTGCGCCACAACCCCGGGGGCGCCCACCCGGCGGTACGGGACGTACCCCGCCGCCGCGTGGACTACCTGGTGGTGCGGCCACCAGGGGCCGGGAACGGGCCGCGACCTTGTCGCTTCTCACCGGCGCCCGTTCCAGCGCCGACCGGTGCTGACCGTGACCGGACGGGGCCCGGGACACCGCCGGACCGTCGGCGGCGGGCCGTACGTGACCCGCGCATCATCCCCGGGACGTCAACCGGCCGGCAGACCGTCCATCCCGGGTGTCCTGGCTCTTACGGGCTCGAGACCAGAACCGTTCTGTTTGGCGCACTGCCGTGCGTCCCGTACCAGCGGTGCCCTGGCGACCGACCCACAAAGGTGGGCGTTCCCCGCGCCGTTGCGGGGCGGCGCGCCAGCACCTAGCTGGTGCAACTGCGAGGTTGCGGTGGGACTCGAACCCACGTCCCCGGTCCCCATAGGGTCCGGTGTCTTGCCGTCAGACGACGCAACCAGCTGCGCACCCGGCGGGGCCGGCGTCCCACCTGGCGGGGCGGGGGTCCGGTGGGGCAGCCCCAGCCGGGTACGTCTACCTGGTTTCGCGACCAGGCCCAGGCCGGCCTGTGGGGCACCGAGTGCGTGTCGCGGACGGACCGGTGCCCAGCCGGGGAACCCCACCAGGGGCGGGGCTGTTGTCCGGCGAAGGTCACGGTCCCCGGCGCGGCGATGGTGTCAACCAGGTCCTGACCTGGCCTTTCACCGGCACACCCGGGAGGTGTGACCTGTCGTGGGGGTCGGCGTTAACTCTCTGACCTCCCGCGTTGCGGTGCCTGGTAGGTCGTTTTGTACACGCAATGCCGGTCGTTCTGTACACGGTTTCGGGCATCCGAGCCCCGTTGCGGCACGCTCACCGGCACGCCGTTCACCGGAACCGCTCCCTCATCCGAGACGTCAACACCACATGGCACTGCCACGGCTCCACATCGTGGGCGCACTCGCCCTGTTCCTGCTCGCGACGGGCTGCGGCGAGGTGAGCACCAGCCCGGGGGCGCCCTCCAGCCCGACAACCGCCAGCAGCGAGGAGTCTGCTGACCCGCCTCCGCCACAAGGCGACGTCGCCACCTGGCAGCTCCAGCAGCCCGAGTTTGTCAACCCGCTCGCTCAGTGGCTCATGGTCGAGGTCACCCGACTCGACTGTGCCAGCGGCGAGACCGGTGAGGTGCTGGAGCCCCAGGTCTCCTACGACAACGACCGCATCGTCATCCGCACCGACGTCGCACCGATCACCGGAGCGCAGGATTGTCAGGGCAACGACGCGGTGCCGGTGGAGATCCACCTCGACCAGTCGATCGGTGAGCGCGACCTCGTCGACGCCGCCTGCCTCGATGGTAAAGCGGTCGCCACGACGTTCTGCGAGGACGGAGCCGTCCGCTGGGTCTCTCCCTCGCGCGGCGCCACCGCCGAGATCCCCGACTGGACGGCACCGGCCGACTACTCCTTCGTCGTCCAGGCCGGCTGCGGAGAGCGGGCTTTCATCGGCAGGTATGCCGTGACCGTCGCCGCCGGATCCGTGATCGCTGTCGAGCCGCTCGGCGACAGCTACGACGGGATCACGCCAGCGATGACACCCACGCTGAACGACATGCTCGACGAGGCCCGGGCTGCGGAGGGGCAGGGAACCGTCGAGGTCGCCGTCGACGAGGCCGGAGTCCCGCGCTGGATCTACGCCGATCCGATCCCCAACGCGATCGACGACGAAACCTGCTACGCGATCTCCGAGTTCCGTCAGCCGTGAGGGACACGGAAACTCCCGCCGCGGTCTGCTGGCGGGAGTTTCCGTAGTAGAGGCTCTGACTTTGCGCCGACCTCCTGAGCGTCGTGCCCCAGGCGGGAGTTGAACCCGCACGCCCGGTCGGGCAGCGCTTTTTGAGAGCGCCATGTCTACCTGTTCCATCACCGGGGCCAGTACGTGGAACCAGAAGGGATCGAACCTTCGACCTCCCCGTTTTCAGCGGGGCGCTCTACCTGCTGAGCTACAGTTCCGGGCCGCTGGGCCGACCTCCCCGCGGGCGGGGAGGGGCAGGTGGCAGCACCTGTGGCAGTCCAGCGCGCGAGCCCCCAAACGGAATCGAACCGTTGACCTTCTCCTTACCATGGAGACGCTCTGCCGACTGAGCTATAGGGGCCTGGTGGCGCCGGTGGGGCGGCGCCGCCGACACCGCACGGTGCCGGGTTGTCGCCGGGGCGCAATCAGCCCCTGCCGACCTTCTCCCCCAGCTCCTTGGCCGAGGTGAAGAACGCCTTCGCTGTCCGTGCCGACTGCGTGGCAAGGCCCGATCGCGGCTGCGAGGCACGCTGCTGCTGCTCGGTCGCCGGGGTGTTCAGGTAGGTCGGCGGCGGGAGGCACCCGGACCCGACCTCCCCGGCGCCGGTCAGGCGGGCCACCGGGGCCACGGCCTCACCGGCCCGCAGCTTCCACACCGCGGCCCGGTTCACCCGGTGGGCCACCGCCTGCACCTGCTCGGCGGTGAGCTGCTGACCGGTGACCTGCTGGTAGGGGCGACCGGACAGGGCAGCCCAGTCGCCCCCGGAGATCACCCCGTCGACGACCAGCCCGGACTTGGCCTCCCACCTGGCCACGGCCAAGGTGGTGTCCGGGCGCCACCGCAGCCCCGGTTCCCGCGAGGTGAACCCCAGGGCGCGAAGGTGCTCCTGGACCGCCTGCACCGCCGGGCCGCACGACCAAGGCCCGGCGGTCGCGGCGCCGAACAGGTCGGCCGGGGTCGGCTCGGCGTCGTACAGGAACACCGAGTCGGCGGTGTTCCAGTGCGTGGCCAGGTAGGACCCGGCCGGGGGGTCGGTGTGGAAGTAGTCGTCCTTGCCGCAGTCCAGCCGCTCCGAGGACACCTCGTCCTCGCACCAGGTCTCCATCTCCTTGGAGTGGTCCGGGTGCTTGTAGCACATGATGTCCTCCTCATCGAAGCAGTGAGCGTCCACGCTGTTCGGGGCGGAGGCCTGGACGGCGCCGAGCATGTGCATGACCTCGTGCAGGGTGGTGCTGGGCCGCCAGCACGGCTCGTCGATCCGGGCCACGCGCCCACCGGTGTTCGCCTTGTTGTCCGGCCCGGGCCGGTCGTCGTGGACCGTCTCCCCGATCCCGCACAGCTCGCTGGCGTCCAGGAACACCACGTGCAGGCCCTCGGGGTGGTACTCCCCGGCGTCGATGAGCGCGATCTTGGTCTCGGTCAAGGAAGTGGCCGCCAGGGCCGGCATGGCGACCGGGGTGATCACCGGCTCGCAGTCAGGGTCGGTGTAGACGCGCAGGGACCGGTAGCCGCCGGTCTGGGCCGCGGAGGCGACCATCATCCCGTTGGCGACCTTGACGATGTCCTGCAGGTACGGGCGGACCTTGTCGATGTGGTTCGTCCCGGCGGCCAGGTAGCCGTAGAAGAACCGGATCCGTGGCCCGCTGGTCCCGTCCCCAGCGCACGGGATCAACGCAGCGTCGGTCCGGGTGGTGATCGGGGCCAGCTCCAGCTCCCCCACCCGGGACTCCGACCGGTACCGGACCTCAGCGCTCGCCATTGCCAGCGTCCGGTTCAACCGGCCGGTGAACGTGCGCGGCTGCCCGGGGCGGGCGGCGGTGGCGACCGTCTCCTCCGACACCTCCTGCGGCTGCGGGGCCTTAGGGGTGTTCACCTGGCCGGTCCCGACCAGGACACAGAAGAGGGCGGCGGCCAGGGCGGTCACCGCGGCGACGACACGGTCGACGGCAGACATGGGCGGCTCCGGTTCGGTTGCGGTGCAGGACGTGCCCGCACCGTCCGGGACCCCGCCCAGAACGCAGTGGTCCCACCCGCCCTCGCGGGGGGCCGACCGGTGGTGTTTGCACCGCCCGCGGCGGCGGGCACGGTCAGGTGGTGACCCGCCCAACCCACCGCAGGGAGTCACCCATGACCACCAGCACCACCCGGCCGCCCGCGCCCGTGCCGCCGCTGACCGTCACTGCCGAGGCCCGGGTCTACGGCGGGGCCTACTGGGACCACCACGACGCCCAGGTCCAGTTCACCACCGGGACCGACCGGTCGGTCACCCTCACCTTCGACCTGGAGGACGGCACCCCGTTCGACCCGGTCGTGCTCACCGCGGACCAGGTCCGTGAGGCGGCCGGCGTGATCAGCGCCGAGCTCGGGGTCACCACGATCCCCGGCCTGGCCGTCGAGCCCACCTGGAAGCTGGAGACCGAGGAGGTCGTGGTCGACCTCACCGGCGCGCTGTCCGACATCGCCGACTGGCTGCCGTACGTCACCGGCGAGCGGAGCTGGGACTACGAGGAGAACGGGCCGGAGTACTACTGAACCCACCCCGTCCACCCCGACGCCGCAGGCCCGCACCTTTCACCGGGTGCGGGCCTGTCGACGTCCCACGGCGGTCACTCCTTCAGTTCGAGGGCGACCCTGAAGTCGCCGCACCGCTCGCACCACAGGTGGTCCCCCGCGATCGCGACCGGGTCACGGACCCATCCGTGTTCACAGTCCAACCGGACCCGGCGCAGCGGGTTGCTGCGGGTCGCCTTGCGCAGCTGGCGGACCGCCCGGCGACGCTCCTCGGGGCTGATGCGACGCTGTCCGCCGGGGCGGAGCGTCCCGTTCACGACACGGGCCATGTGGCGGCCCTCCTTCCTGTTCTCTCCAGCCACCCACCGGGCGACGGTGGGTGGTTCTCCTGGGTTCCCGACCCGCCTGGTGGCGGCACGGGCGGGCGGTGGGCGGAGGCGTCGAACCTCAGCTGGCACGGGCCAGCTCCTCCGGTCAGCAGCCGGTGACGGACCGCCCAGTCCGCGCCACCCACAAGGGAGCACCCCGGCAGGCGCCGGGGTGAGCGGAGGACGGGGTACTCGAAACCCAGCCGGGGACTGCCCGGCCCGACCGCTTTCCAGGCGGCGGCCCGCACCTGCGAGCTTCATCCTCCAGAGCGCAACCGCCTGTTCGAGGTGGGTGCGCGTGGGCGGAGGGCGGAGGTGTCGAACCCCGACCGGGCAGGCCCGGTCCATCCGCTTTCAAGGCGGCGGCCCGCGCCGGCGGGCATCACCCTCCAAACCCGCGCCGGACCGTCGCCGGTCCGGGGCAGGGTGAGCGGAGGACGGAGTACTCGAAACCCAGCCAGGGGTCACCTGGCCCATCCGCTTTCGAAGCGGCGGCTCGCACCTGCGAGCTTCATCCTCCAGACGTGGTGAGAGCCAGACTCGAACCCGCGACGCCCGCCCTCTGAGGACGCGGCCGGGGTTGAGCCGGCGACCGCCCGCATGTGAAGCGGGTGCTCGACCAGCTGAGCTCCACCTCCGCGCGAGCCGCGGCCCGGTCTCGAACTGGGGACCTGCCCCTTACGAGGGGGCTGCTCGACCAGCTGAGCTACCGCGGACGGTCGGGGTGGAGGTGCTGGCCGGATTCGAACCGGCGTACGCGGCTTTGCAGGCCGCTGCCTCACCACTCGACCACAGCACCAGGCCCACCCCCGTTGTGTAGCAACAGCGTGGAGCGGGACGGTTTTCCCTTCCCGTGACGGGAAGGGGTGGTGACCCCAACGGGATTCGAACCCGTGCTACCAGTGTGAGAGACCGGGGTCCTGGACCTCTAGACGATGGGGCCGTGGCGATCCAGACGGGACTCGAACCCGCGACCTCCGCCGTGACAGGGCGGCGCGCTGACCAACTGCGCTACTGGACCAACACGAGGCACCCTGGTGCGGGGTGCCGGTGGAGCTGGGCGGGGTCGAACCGCCGGCCTCGGTGCGAACGAGGCTGTGCCATCTGAGCTACAGCCCCCTGACCGGTCCCGAGACCGGGGCCGGGTGGTGCGCCGGGCAGGACTTGAACCTGCACGCCCCGAAGGGAACGGATTTACAGTCCGCCGGGCCAACCAGTTGCCCAACCGGCGCTCGGCGGCGCTTCTCGCACCGCCTGACAGACCGCGCCGTGCACTCCCGGCAGCCGCCCGGGTGGAAGGACACGATCTCGTTCACGGCCCGGACCGGCCACCGTGCCCGCGGGACGGGGCCGGGCCGGGTCGGGTCGGGTCGTCGGTGCCGCCGGCAGGTTTCGAACCTGCGACCTACCGATTAAGAGTCGGGAGCTCTACCAGCTGAGCTACGGCGGCCAGGCAACCTTCTGCGCACCCACGGGTCGGCCTCCGGTCAGCTCGAGCCCCACGGTGTGGTTGCCGGCGCGGGAGGTGGCGCTCCCACGCGAAGTTTCCCTATTCACTCGCAGATCCAGCCTGGCCTCACGGGGCGACGTTCATGTGGCCTGTCGTTGGGCCGGCGGTGGTCGGTTCCGGGACGACCGCGGGCGCGTTCCCCAGCAGCTGGCAGCTATGTCGTTGTGTGGCCCTCCGTCGTGGTCGGTCACGGCCTGTTCCGGCCGGTGGACCAGGTGGACCCCTGAGGGCGTCACATCGCTGGCCGGCCGGACACGAGAAAGGCCGCCCCCGTCACCGGGAGCGGCCTTGCCGTGACCTTCACATGAAGGGCTACGACAGGGGCACGCCCCGGGCACCGGCGGAGCTGCAGGACTGCTTGGCCGTATCGGCGTACACCGACGAGGTCTCGCAGGATGCGGCGGTGGTCGAGGCCGGGACGGGGGGCAGCACAGGAGCGCGCTGTTCGCGCATCCTCGTGGTGCCGGCGCCGATCACGATGCTCAACCTTTCCTCGGTGCCCCTGGTGGGGCGTGTCTGTCAGTGCGCCGCCCGGGACTTCCCGGTGCGGCAGGGACTATGGTGCCGGGTTCGGCCCGGCGTGCAATCAGGTTTTGTCTCGCCTGCTGGCTGGCCTCACCGGCAGTGGGTGCACCCGACGGCGGGGGTCATGTGCTGCAGGTGGAGGGCCAGGTCCCGCTCCCGCCGGGTCAGCTCCCGCCCGGCAGCGCCCGGCAGCAGCGCCCCGGGCAGGGTGAGGGCCAGACCAACCATCGCGCGCAGAACGGTCGCGACCACGTCGACCACGTCCTCTCGTTGTCCGAACTGGTGACCTGGACCGTTCCCGCCTCCGGGTCGCTGGCAACCAGCGCCGACAGCACGCAGCCCTCCCGGTGGTACCCGGGAGGGCTGGTGGTCAAACACGGTCGCAAGCGGGCTCCTCCGGTTGGACTCGAACCAACAACCTGCCGGTTAACAGCCGGCTGCTCTGCCAGTTGAGCTACAGAGGAAGAGGCCCCCCAGGGGGCGACCGGGCGGGGACCGTGCCGGTCCCGGGCGCGGTGTCAATCAGGTGGTTATGGACGCCAAACCGGGTCGGGCCCGACAGCTTCCCGTTCGCGTTCATAACCGGTCCATACCCGCCCCCCGGGTTCACTGACGCCGGGCCGCGGCGGCGGACAACTCCTAGGGAGGGCGCACCCGGTGCCCGCCAGAGGAGGAGCCGCCGTGATGAACCACCTGACGACCCCGTTCCTGACCTCCGGTGTCCTCGCTGCCGGGATCGGCGCCCACGTGGGCCAGCTCGGCCTCGTCGGCTCCGGGGTCCTGCTGATCACCGCCGGGCTGACCACCATGCTCGCCACGCGGCCCGCCACCGCCGGCCAGGACCGCTGACCCAGACCGCCTAACCCAGGCCCCGACCGGTCGGGGCCTGGGTTGTCTGGTGCCGCGCCCACGGTGACCGGGCGAACCGCTCACCCAACCCATCACCTGGAGGTCACCATGCACCCCCCGATCCGTGAGGTCCTGGCGGAACTACCGCCAGGCCCGATCAGCCCCACCCAACAGCTGTGGCAGGCCACCAAGGGCGGCAAGTACCACGCCGACCCGTACTGCCCGTCGCTGCCGGCGTCGGCACCCGAGGTCGAGGTTGACCTGTACGCCACCCCTGAGGGCGCCTACTGCGGCCGGTGCGCCCCCGGCGGTGCACCCCGGGCCAGGACCGAGGCGGCGAAGTACTACCACCACGTGCGTGGGGTGTACCAGCACCTGGGCGAGGCCCGCACCGCCGCTCAGGCGTGCACCGAGGCGCTGACCACCGGCACTGTCCCCGACGGGTACGCCGCGCGTCTGGCCGAGGCTTACCGGGTGCTCAAGCACACCACCACCCGAATCCCCCAGACCGCGGAGTACACCCCGGTCCGCCGTGCCGTGACCGACCAGCTGGACCAGCTGCGCACCGTCGGTGCGGCGGTCGGCTCATCCGGTTGGTTGGCCGAGCAGCGCACCCGGTGGGCCCTAGAGGTCATGCCCGCCGGGTACGCCAACGGGTTCCCCGCCCCGGTCACGACTCACCCGCACCTGGGCGGCGAGCCCTACTCCACCTACGACGGGAAGTCGCCGTGGCTGTACAAGGGCCGCTCCCTCGCCGTTCTCACCAACCTGTGGGACCGGTGGGTCGAGGAGGTCACCGCGGGCACCGCCCCCGACCGCGCCGCCACGGCCCTGCTGGAAGCTGAGCCGCTGCGGGACATCGAACCGGACAGCGTCAAGCAGCTGCCCCGGGAGTACACCGTTCCCGCCGGCCAGGCCCGGTCGGACAACCCGTGGCAGGAGCTGCTGGGCGCCTGGCGGCAGGCCGCCGGGCGTGAGCTCGCCGAGGTGCTGCACCTGTGGGTGGCCACCTACCGCGAGCTGATGGCACGGGCCTGCCGTGGGCGGTCCGTCCTCCTCATCACCGGAACCTCTGACGAGAACCAGGCCCGCCTCCTGGCGCAGCTGCACGTCCTGCACGGCATGATCGTCACCGGGCCCGGCGCCAGCGGCCTGGTCATCGTCGATGACCTGCATGCCCAGTGGCTCAAGGATTGTGCCCGCACCGGCGCCTACGGCTACCTCGGCGTCTACGTGCTCGGGCCCGCCCAGCCGAGCGACGGGGAGAAGGTGCTCCGGCTCAGTGCCGAACTGGCCCCCAGCACCAGCGCCGACAGCTACGCCGGCGGATATCAGCAGGCGTTGACCGCCGCACGCGCCATCCTCACCTGAGGCCGAGAAGGAACCGCCCCCGGACCAGCGATGGTCCGGGGGCGGCTCTGCGTGCGTGGCGCCAGCGGGCTACTCGCAGACGATCCCGTCGCCGTCACCGTCCTTGTACCAGTCGTACTCCGGGTCACTTCCCCGGTAGTACGGCCCGTACCCGGCGGCCTTCGCCTTCTTGCACGAGCTGAACCGCGGGTCCAACCCGCCACCGCCTCCCCCGCCGGACCCGGCCGACGGCTGGGACGGCTGGGACGGCTTGGGGGCCGGGGCGGGGGTCTCGTTGGCGTTCCGTGGGGCTTTCAGGACCGAGTTGTCCGTCGGCAGCTTCTGCTCGGGGCAGGTGGACAGGACCCGGATCATCGCCTCCTGCTCCGGGCCGGTCACCCACAGCTCGTACTTCTTCTTCACCGCCACCTGCCGGGCGACGTACTCGCACCGGAACGCCTTGTCCGGTGGCAGCCACGACGCGGCGTTCGCCGCGCCCTTCTGGGCGTTCAGGTCCCCGTCGACCGCCAGCAGGTTCAACGGGTCGTTGGCGAACACGATCCGCTTGGCCCGGTCCCAGGACTGGGCGCCGGACTGCCAGGAGTCCATCAGGGCCACGACGTGGTCGATCTGCACCGCCCTGGAGGTGTCCTGCCCGCGGGTGAAGTGAATGGTCTTGCCCGAGTACGGGTCGGCGAGCACCCCGGAAGCGACCACGCACCCGCGGGTGCCCGGCTTGTGCGTCACCTGCGTCAGGTCCCGGTTCAGGATCTGGTTGCGGGTGTCGCACCCGGCGCCGGTCACATCGATCCACGCCGTCCCGTACTGGGCCTCCCGGTCATACCCGGTCTTGGGCGCCCGGCCCTTGACGGGCAGCTGTTTGGCCGCCGCGAGCGCCTGGCCCTCCACCGGCTTCGGCTTGGGGGCGCTCGAGGTGGCCGGGGGCTGGCTGGTCGCCGGGGCCTTGGTCGTGGCGCCGCGGGCGTCGCCGGCCGGGGTGGTCGAGGTCGGCGTAGCTGCGGGGGTCGGCGGCTGCGTGGCAGTCACCGGCACCGTAGCTGGCGGTGACGGTGACGGTGTATGTGTCGGGGTGGGCGTGCTCGGCTGGGCCGCCACCGGCGCCGGGGACTCCTGGGTGGCCGTCCCGCACCCGGACAGGGTGAGCACCGCGGCGGCAACGGCCGCCCACACCTTCACACTCAGCTGCTTCATACCCCTCGACCGTGCCGGCGTGCTCCCTCGACGCACTCACGAAACCGGCCCGGTGCCCCGGACGGTACAGCCGGCCCCCGACAGCCGCGGGCGCCGTCAGGTTCCTGGCCGGCCCCGGCGGCGGCGTCACGGTCACCTCGCCACCAGGTGGTGAGGAGGGTCAACGGGCATGTTCGGGGTCGAGAAGATGTCGGCGGCCGGGGTTCCAGGGCAGGTCCTGGACCACCTGTTCGGCGGCGGTGTCACCGTCCACCTCACCCCCGGCGGGCCCGCGCACACCGATCCTGCCTGCCACCTGGCCGGGCCCGGGGCGAGACCGGTGCGGGTGGACCTGCGTGCCGGGTGCGGCCCGGACCTGTGCCCGTCCTGCCCTCTCGACCTGGGCGCCGCCCTGGCCCTGCAGCTGCAAGCAGGCCGGGTGCTCACCGAGGCCTACACCGCCGCGCAAGCCACCGGCGAGGCGCCGGTGGTGCTGCGCCGCACCTGGCAGGCGCTGGCGCACGTGGAGGCTTACCTGCCCCGGGGGGATGAGGTGCTGACCCGCGCCCACCAGCACGTGGTCGCCCTGCTGACCGCCCGGTTCACCACCACCGCGGCAACCCTGTCCACCCCCCGCCCCGCCTGGTTGGCGGCGCTGGCCGCCCAGGACCACACCGCCCGGCTCGCCGTGGCCGCCGCCCCCGGGCCGCTCGGGCTCACCGCGGCCCGGCTGCTGCGCCAGGACGCCGCCGGGTACCTGCTGACCGGAACCGACCCGGCCGACCTGCCCGAGGCGCTCCAGGCCGGGCCGCACCCGCCCCGGCTGCGGGAGGTGCTGCAGCAGGCCGCCGACCGGCTGGCCGCGGTGGGCCACGCCCTGGCCGGCGACCCCGATGTCGTCGTCCAAGTCCCCCTCACCCGGTTCCGGGGCGACCCGGCGCTCCTGGCCCCGGGAGCCGGCCTGCACCTGACCGGCTCCCCGGCCCGGTGCACCACCGTCGTGCCCGCACCCGTGGCCCACACCCTCCACCTGCCGGTGTGCGGGACCGCCCAGCCCGGTGACGCCGACCGCCTGGGGCAGGTGCACACCCTGATCCTCACCGGCCTCGACCCCGCTGACGCGCTGGCCACCGCCCGGGCCGTGAGTCTGTGAGCCGCCCCCTGGCAACCACCCTCGAGCGGGGCACCGTCGGTGGGCGACCCCGCCCCAGCCTGGAGAAAACCACCGCCCGATGAACCCGATCACCGCCGCCCGCACCGCCCGGGCGTGGCGCCGCTACGCCGCCGACCACGACCTCACCTACGACCCTGCCCCCGGGCTGCCGACCGGCCCGGTCGGGCTGCCGTACAACCGGGGCACCGGCCGGGCCCGCACCCACCTGGTCACCGGACCCGTACCCGCCTCCGCCCGCGGGGTCCGCGCCCACACCGGCGCCGGGGTCACCCCCGTCACGTTCTCCGGGTGCACGTTCACCACCACCCTGCCGGTGCACACCACCGCCGGACCGGCCCGCCTCGAGCTCACCGTCGTGCACGCCGACCTGCCCGCCCCGCTGCCCACCCTGCAGGTCGCCGACCGGCGCACCGAAGCGACCCTCAACCCGGCACCGCCGTCCTGGACGCTCGACACCGCCTTCCCCGACCTGCACGCTCGGTTCAACCTCGCCGCACGCCACCGCGCCTGGGGCCGGGAGATGGTCAGCACCGAGACCGCGCACACCCTCCAGGACCTGCCTCCCGGGGCGTTCCTGCTCATCGACGGCCGCCAGGCCACCCTCATCACCCCCGGTGCGGCGACCCCGCAAACCCTGCACGGCCGCCTTCACGCCCTGTGCGCGGTCACCGCCGCGATCCCCGCCCACGTCTGGCACGCCGCCGGGTTGCAGGTGGCCCGCACCGTCGCCCGGCCCAGCTACTCCCCCGGGTGGCGCCCCGGCCGGCGCGCGGCCGCCACGGTCGGGCCCGCCTGGCAGTAACCCTGTGAGGCAGGTGCGGCAGCTGCGCCCGCGCGCACGGTGACCCCCAGCGAACCCCAACCCATCACCCCCACTGGAGGCACCATGAGCAACGCGATCGTCCGCGAACTCGCCGACGACGGCTACCCGCTCGGCCCCCTGACCGAGCCGGCGCCGTTCACCCGGTACGGCAACGGGAAGTACCACCGTCTGTCCGGGTGCACCCGCACCCCCGGCAAGGCCGGCCGGACCGTCCACGTCGACCTGGTCACTACCGACCCGTCCCGGTTCTGCCGGACCTGCCTGGCCTACCCCGAGGACCTGGTCCACGGCCACACCCGCACCTACCTGCGCGGGCTGTGGTCCGCCCGGTGCGCCATCGCCAAGGCCCGGTTGGTCCTGGACCGGCACACAACCGCACAGCCGCTGCCCCTGAACAAGGCCGCAGAGCTGTGGCAGGCCCTGGACCTGCTGCACGAGGTGTCGGAGGAGGTGCCCGAGGTGACCCAGTTCCTCCTCGAGCGCTCCGCGGACCTTCGGGCCGTCGCCGACCAGGCCCGGGCCCACCAGTGCGCCGCGCGGGACAACCGGCGGCGCGGGTGGATCCTGGACCTGATCGGGACCGTGAACTTCCGGGGCCTGCTGCCACCGGAGTACGCCGACGACCAGGTCCGCGCGATCAGGACCTTCGGGCAGATGGCCGCCAACGACACCTCGCTGCTCGAGACGTTCTGGCGCGCGTGGGAGCAGACCGTCCGTTCCGGCGGCACTTTCACCTACGCGAAGGACACCGCGTTCCAGAGGGTGCGCAAGCACCACCGGCGCTCCGAACGTCCCGACGTGCGCGCCAACCTGGAAGGGCTGTGCGCCACCTGGGCGGGCCGGTACCAGGAGGTCGACGAGGCGGCCCGGGCTCACGGCCCGGTCATCGCCGCGGTCAACCTCCGCTCGGTCATGACCTTGGCTACCCGGACCTGGCTGGCCCACCTGGAGGGGCTGACCCAGGTCCCGGGATGGTGGTGGGGCCTGCTGCACGCCGACCCTGTCCTCATCAGCTGGCTCCGCGAGCGGGCCCTGGACGTGTACGCCGAGAAGTCCGCCGCCGTCGTCGTGCTCGACCGGGCCCTTCCCGGTGACGGGCCCGAGGTGCTCACCACCGCCGCGCACCTGGTCGACGGCATCGACGGCGCCAGCCCGCAGGCGCGCCTGGGCGCCGCCCTGACCGCCGCCCGCGGCATCCACGCCTGACCGGCGCGAACCCCCGACCAGCCCGCCCCCGGCCACCACGGCCCGGGGGCGGGCCCGTTCGCGGCGGCTGCGAATGCCCCCGCCGCGGCCACGCTCACAGTCCCCCGCGAAGACCACCCCAACCCACCGTGACCAAGGAGGCCCCGGTGCGCCCCACCGTCCACAAGCTCGCGGTCGACGGGTGGCCGCTGAGCCCCATCCGACCGCAACCGTTCACCGTCAACGAGGACAACCCGTCCTGGTACCACCACGTCTCGGAGGCCTGCGACCTGCTCCAGATCGGCGCCACCTGTGAGGTCGTCCTCGACCTCACCCAGCCGGTGCGGGGCAGGTTCTGCTGGTGCGTCGGCCCGAAAGGTCTGTTCGTCGACACCGACGGCGCCGCCTACTACCGGGCCCTGTCCACCGCGGTCGCCGAGTACCGGCTCGCCCAGGCCGCCGCGCGCCTGCTCGACCCGGACACGCCCGACCCGATGGAGACCGGGGAGCTGCTGGGCCGGCTGCGCCTGGCCGCCGACACCCTGACCGGCTACCCGGACGCGGCCGCGGATATGAACCGCCGGCGCACCCCACTGACCCGGGCCGCCCGCGAGGCGGTGAACCGGTTGCGGGCCGACCGGGACCGAACCCGCCGCCACTGGACGGCGTGCAGGCTCACCGCTGAGCTCGCCGAGGCCGGAGATGAGCTGCCCGAGTCGTTCACCGCGGCCCTGCTCGACACCGGGCAGATCGACCAGGCGGCCGCGCAGGCCCTGGCCGGCGGGCACGACCCGGACCAGGTCACCGCCTGGGCGGACGCCTGGTGGGCGCGGGAGGCGGACGCTGCCGCGCAGGTGGTGATCGCCTACCAGCCCGGCCCGGGTTTCACCCCGGTCGCCGATCTCCTCACCAGCGTCTACGACGCGGTGACCGGGCCGGGCCGGCTCATGGTTGCGGTCGTCGACAAGGCGCTGGCCGACTGGCTGCCCCTCTACCTGTCCGATGAGAGACCGGTGGAGATAGCCAGCTGCCACCTCCTGGGCCCCGCCAGCCCGGCAGACACCCGCCAGGTGCTCACCGTCGCCGCCCAGCTCGCGGCCGAGCACCCCACCTGGGGTGACGGGACCCCCGGCGCGGCCCCCGCGGCCGCCTTGCAGGTGGCCCGCGACCTGCACACCTGACACCCGACATCCCGCCGCAGACCCATCCCCCGGGCCTTCGGCGGGCTGTCGCCTGCTCCGAGTGCGCCCCGACACCTCGCGCCCACGGTGACCGGTCAACAACGACCAACCCATCCGCGAGAAGAGGACACGCCATGAGCCTGCCCGTCATCGACCTGCACCACATGGGGTACCCGCTGGGGCCGCTCAGCGCACCGCAACCCTTCTGGCTCGCCGTGGACTACCCCGACCAGTACCACCGTGACCCCGACTGCAGCCTGCTGGACAAGCACCGGGTCTGGGTGGACGTCGACCTGACCACCACCGGTATGGGGGCCTTCTGCTCCTTCTGCACCCACACGGACAACCAGGTCCAGGACCGGGACGCCCGGGCCTACCAACGGACCCTGTCCCGGTACGTGGAGGAGCTGGGCGACATCCACACCGCGCTGTACCACGTGCGCACCCGGCGTGGACCCGCCCAGACGTTCGCCGCCCTGGACGTCCTGGCCCGGTTGCGCCCGGTCACCACCCGCCTGGCCGGGCACAAGCTCGACCCGACTCCGCTGGACCAGACCGCGGTCGCCCACCTGGAAGCGAAGATCACGCAGATCGCCGACCTGGTGGACACCGTCCTGGCCCGCACCACGGTGACCGAACGTCGGCGCCAGCAGGTCCTGGACCTGATCGGCGGCCCGGACGGGACCGACCACCCGCCGGTGGACACCACCGACCTGCCCCACATCGCCGTCCCGCACGACCGGGACGGCTGGGCACCGCAGGAGACCTACGGCATCGCCCACGGGGTCCGGCCCGTGCTGCAGGAGGCGTGGGCGACGTGGCGGGCCGAGTTCGCCCGCACCGGCAACCACGAGCTCTCCCGCAAGTACGCCCAGGCCAACGCCGCGACACTGAGCGCCCGCCCGGACGGCCTGTCCCAACTGCCCACCACGTGCACCGTCACCGTGGAGACCCCGGGGGAGATCTCCCCCTACGAGCTGCTCGCGCAGGCCTGGCGGGAAGGAGTCAACGAGAACATCGGCGCCCTCACCGACGCCTGGCACGCCCTGTACCAGCAGGCCGCGCAGGAGCTGTCGCAGGAACCGCCGGTGGTCGTCCTGGCCCACGCCCCGGCGGCGGACCACCCGGTCACCGAGGGGCTGCGCCGCCTGGAAGGGCTGGTCCCCGGGCCCGGGCCGGACCCCGCGGGACTCCTGGTCGCCGACGGTGTCCTGGCCGCGTGGCTGACCCGCCCGGTCACCCACCGGCGCGGCGAGGTCCCACCGCCGCAGTTCACGGTGCTCGAGCAGGCCGCGCCGGCCGACACCCCCCAGGTGCTGGCCACCGCGACCGGGCTGGCCGCGACCATGCCCGCCCCGGCCGGCCCGGACGAAGCGGTCGACACCTACCGGGAGGCGCTCCACGTCGCCCGGAACATCCACACCTGAACCACAGGTGCCCACCAGAGCGCCCCCGACCGGACCCCGGCCGGGGGCGTTCCCCCACCCCGGAACCTGGGGGCAGTGCCGCAGCGCAGAACCGCCGGCACCCTGTCTCCTGGGCCGTGGGGTACCCGGTGGCGGCGCCCACGGTCCGGTTCAGCGCAACGCTGACCAACCCAGAAAGGACCGACGATGAGCACCCGACCCACCCTCGCGCAGCTGCTGGACTGGGGCCTCCCGACCGCCGGGATCCTCGACCAGCCGCAGCCGTTCACCACCGGGCGCAGCGGCGGCAAGGCCCACGCGGTGGACTACTGCCACCGCAAGGTCACGATCTACCCGGTGGACGTCGACATCACCACCGCCACCCCGGCCCGGTTCTGCACCCGGTGCGTCGACCAGACCAAGCTCGCCCGCACCCCCGAAGCGGTCGCATACCTGGACCGGATGTGCGCCGCGCACGCGGCCGTCACCGAAGCCGAAGAGGCCGCCCGACGCATCCGCGCCGGTGAGACGTGGCCGCTGGCCGCCCCGGTGCTGTGGACCCGACTGGGCCAGGTGAACCGGATCGCCCACCACCCGGACACCCCGGCCGAGACCAGGGAGTTCCTCACCGCCAAGACCGCGGACCTGGCCGTGCTCGCCGACACCCTGCGCGCGGAGGCCACCACCCCCGACCAGCTCGCCCGGGCCCGCCGGCGCCGGCTCGTAGAGCTGCTCGGCAAGGCCCGTGACGGGCGGGAGGCCGGCAAGGTCACCGCCCCCGAGCCGCTGGTCCCCGACACGGGGCCAGTCCCCTACCTGAACGGCAACCAGTCCTGGCTGCAGGACCACGCCCGAGACCTGATCCAGGCGGCGTGGAGGACCTGGTCGCGCGCCGTCATCGACGGCGCCTCCTTCGACGAAGCAGCCGAGCAGGTCCGCGACCACCCGCACACCGCCGGCGCGCTGCCGACCACGTTCGACCAGCTCCCGGCCCGGTACACCCTGCCCGATGGGCAGGCGTGCAACGACCCGTGGCAGGTGCTGGTGGACGCCTGGCGGACCGGCGCCGGGGACGAGCTCGCCGTCATCGCCCAGCAGTGGGCGGGCGCCTACACCGCCTTGGACACCAAGTGCGCAACCGCACAGGACACGATCCTGCTGGTGAACCTGACCGGCGAACCGCCGCTGGCCGGCACCCTGGCCGCCGTGCACGGCATGGTCCGCCTCGACGACGAGCTGGGGCTGCTGCTGGCCAGTGAGGACCTGGTCCGGTGGCTGCACCGGTACGGCCTGGAAGGCCGGACACCGCGCACGGCGGCGTACCTGGTCGGGACGGGCATGTACACCACCGACCCGCGTCGGACGGGCCTGTCCTTCCGCCACCCCCGGTTGGCCCCGGCCGAACCGGGCGACACCCCGCAGGTGCTCTCCACCGCGGTCGCCCTGAGCGCCGAGGTGGCCGGCAGCCTGACCGAACGCCTGGCGAGGGCGATCAACGCCGCGCGCGGCATCTGCGCCTGACCCCACCCCCGGCCTGACCTGCAGGCCGGGGGTGACCTCTGTCCCCGGCCAGGAAGCGTGCCGCACCCCGCGCCGGGCTGCTCGAGCGCGGGCACGGCACGGCTGGCCGGCCGCCCGATACGGGTGGTCGATCACGGACCTGACCAGCGGTTTCGCAGTGTTCCCCAGGGGCCGGATCCGCGGCATGAGGTCATTGCCAGAACCAGCCGGGTCCGGACCGTCCGCCGGGTGATGGATCTCGGGACCTGCGCACAGCGGCGGCAGCGCGGCGCGTTCACCCTCATCGAGGGGCTCGTCGTGCTCATCGTCATGGCCCTCATCGCCGGCATCGGGGTCGCCGGGTACATCAAGATCAGCACCGATTCCCGCCGCGACCAGGCCACCACCCTGCTGTCCGCCGTCGGCGCCGCCCAGCAGTCCTGGTACAAGTCCCACGGCTCCTTCGTCACCTTCACCGGCGCCACGGACGACGATGAGCGCGGCAACGTCAACGCCCTGCTGCAGCACCTGGTCCGCGGCGGCGAGCACGGCACCAAGACCGACGAGTACGAGACCGAGTACATCCCCGGGAACCAGGCCGTCGACCCCGACAGGCCCCTGAAGGAAGTCTCCGTCGGCCGCGGCGTCACCGCCGCCAACGACGTCCTGCTCGGCCTGACCACGATGTCCTCCACCGGCGAGTGCGCCGGGTACATCGTCACCCCCTCCGGCTCCTCCGTGGCCGGGTTCGGCCCGGCGTTCGTCGAGGACATGGACTGCTCCGCCCAGGCGCTGATCGTCGACCACTTCGGCGGCACCACCACCGACGACGGCGACGTCACCGACGGCACCCCCGGCTCCGACACCGACCCGGTTCCCGGGGCCCCGACCAACCTGGTCGCCTCCCCCGGCCCGGGCCGGATCACCCTCACCTGGGACCCGCCGGCCGGCGCCGACGCCGCCGCGACACCCACCGCCTACATCATCACCGCCTCCGCCCAGGGCCCCGGCCAGTCCGCCGGCGAGTACGAGCAGCTCATGGTCGTCGACGCGACCGCGACCTCCTTCGTCGATGGTGTGCTGCGCACCCTGGACCCCGAGACCACCTACTCCTACAAGGTCACCGCGATGCGCGGGGCCAAGGAGTCCGCCCCGGCCGGCCCAGTCACCGCCAAGCCCGGTGAGGAGATCTCCGGCGCCCTGGCCAAGCCCTCCGGGTTCGAGGCGACCTGGCGCAACGGGCAGGTCTACCTGAGCTGGCAGCCGGTCACCGGCGCCACCGGGTACCGGCTCAGCCGCGGCGAGCCCGCCCCCGGTGAGGCGTTCGCCTGCCACGGCACCGCGACCGGGTGCACCGGTCAGACCCACATCCCCGACGCCCCCACCGTCGGGCAGGCTGACACCACCACCGGCCTGGGGCAGACCGTCACCTACTGGCTGGTCGCGGTCAACGACACCCGCTCCTCCGACGCCGCCCGGGTCACCTTCACCACCCCCACCCCGGCCCCGGCGAACGTGACCGCCGCCAACGTCGCCGTCGACGACGACGGCCTCTACGGCGACGGCGACGCCCCCAAGCCCGCAACCGGGGTGAAGGTGTCCTGGAACGCCCCGCAGGTCACCGCCCAGGAATGGTCCACCGCCGCGCCCATCCAGGGGTACGTGGTGTTCCGGTGCCCCGACACCGACTGCGACGTCAACACCACCGACGCCGCCCTGGCCGGCACCGTCACCGACCCCGACACCACCAGCTTCGTCGACACCACGGCCCAGCCGGCCACCCGGTACGGGTACAAGGTCGCCGCGCTGAACGGGTCAACCAGCGGCCACCACAACGCCTCCGCCGCCGCGACCCTGACCACCACCCCCGCCGCGCCGACCAACCTGGCCTCCACCGGCGCCGTCGCCGACCAGATCACCCTCACCTGGGACGCCCCCGCCGGGGAGGTCACCGGTTACCACGTGTGGCGCCGCGGCACCAACGGCACCTGGACCCACCTGGGCACCACCACGACCACCATCTTCACCGACACCGGCGCCGGCCTGCCCGACGGGACCTTGCGCGCCTGGCCGACCACCTACACCTACCGGGTTGCCGCCATCGGCGCCGCCGGCATCGGCGCCGTCGCCACCGGCCCGGACGGTGGGGCGTACACCACCGAGCAGGCGATCCGTGGGATCCACGCCATCACCACCGCCACCACCGTCACCCTCACCTGGAAGCGAGTCGAAGGCGTCGCCTACGAGATCACCCGCAACGGGGAGGTCATCGCCGCCCAGGTGCACACCGGCAGCTACACCGACCGGGGCAACAACGACTCCGGCCTGGTCCCCGGCACCAAGTACACGTACACGATCACCGCGCTGCTGGGCACCAAGCGGTCCACCACCGAGACCCTCACAATCCCCACCCGCCCGGCCGCCCCTGCCGTGACCGCCACCACCACCGGCCCGGCCGCCGGCGGCCCCGGTGACTCCACCACCACCCTGACGATCACCCCCGCCGGCGGGAACGCCACCGTCACCAAGTACCTGGTGTACAAGTGCACCTACACCCCGGCCGACGGCACCTGCACCCCGGGCGAGCTGGTCGGGTCCACCGACAAGACCACCTACACCGACAGCAACCCCCGCGGCCGGTTCGTCCGGTACGCCGTCGCCGCCGTCGCCGACCAGACCACCGGACCGGTCACCCTCGACTCCGACGGTGAGGGCGCCGCCTCCACCCCGGTCACCACCGCCTCCCAGCCCGGCGACATCACCGACCTGGCCATCAGCGGGGTCGAGACCGGCAAGGTCACCCTGTCCTGGTCGGCCATCAACGTCGCCACCAGCTACCAGGTGGCGCGCAAGCCGGTCGGCTCCTCAGCCCCCTACACCTGGGTCGCGACCGTCCCCGCCCCCGGGGTCAGCTTCACCGACACCACCGCCGTCGGCGGCACCGACTACTCCTACCTGGTCCACCCGACCAACGCCGCCGGGTCCGGCACCTCCAACGCGGTGTCGACCACCACCCACCCGGACATCCCCACCGGTGTCGGGGTGAACGCCGGCGCGGTCACCGCCCGGGTCACCTGGCTGTCCCACGGCGCCGACGGGTACCGCATCTACCGGTGTGACGGGCCGGACTGCGCCCCCGCCACCCTGGTCGCCACCCTGACCGACGGTGCCACCAAGACGTTCACCGACACCGGCCTGAAGGCCCAGCAGTGGTACACCTACGCCGTCGCCGCCGGCCGCAAGACCGGTTCCACCTGGTCCTGGTCGAAGCTGTCGCTGCCGGCCTCGGCCAAGACGACCCTGGACCCGGTCGAGCACCTGCGCGTCGGGACCGTCACCTCCACCACCATCGCCCTGTCCTGGGACGCCACCCCCGGTGCGGTCTCCTACAAGGTCTTCCGTGACGGCACCGCGGTCGCGACCGTCACCGCGACCAGCTACACCGACACCGGGCTGACCCCGGGCACCCCGTACACCTACCGGGTGCGTGCGGTCGCCGCCAACGGGGAGGAGTCCCCGTACAACATCAACCCCGACCAGGTCATCGCCTCCACGGTCCTGCCCGCCCCCGGCTCCTTCCAGGTCACCGGCAACCACGCGTTCTCCCTCGACGTCGCCTGGGGTCAGGTCACCGGCGCCACCAGCTACCAGGTCGTCGGCTGTGAGGGCGCCGGCCCGTGCACCACCTGGGCCACCTACGCGACCTTTCCCGACGGGACCGCCACCAGCGGCACCGTCACCGGGCTGAAGGCGAACACCCGGTACACCCTGGCCGTGCGGGCCCGCACCGCCTACGTCGAGTCGGTCCTGTCCGAGCCGGTCACCACCTGGACCACCCCCGACGCCCAGAACAACCTCACGATCGGGACCCGCACCTCAAAGACCGTGGGCATGTCCTGGCCGGCGGTCCCGAACGCGGTCAGGTACGACATCTACCGCGACGGGCTGCACGTCGGCACCACCACCGCCCCCTCCACCGGGTTCACCGACGGCAAGAACATGCTGCCGGCCGACCTGTCCACCGGTGGCGAGCTCACCGGCGCCATCACCGGCATCGGGCTGAACGGCAACTACGACCTGGAGTCGGTCACCGACGTCAAGGCCGGCGGCAGCCGCGGGTGGAAGGTCACCGCCAAGGGGACCACCACCTCCGCCCAGGCCTTCCTGGCCGCCCGCGAGTCCGGCACGATCGTCCCCGGCCGCCCCTACACCTACTCGGCCAAGATCCAGGCCCCCGCCGGGTCGGGCAACATCCGCCTGTCGGTCATCTTCTACAAGACCTACCGGGACGCCACCGGCACCCTGCGGCGCACCCAGGTCGCGTACAAGAACACCACCGTCGTCCCCACCGGCACCTGGCAGACCGCGACCGCCACCGCGACCCCGCCGGTCGGCGCCACCGAGGTGTACACCTTCCTCGGCTCCTACGACACCCGGGCCGCCGGCGACGTCATCTACGTCGACGAGCTGCAGCTCGAGCAAGGCTCGACCGCGACCGCGTTCCTCCCCGGCGGGCTGGACCCGAACGGCGAGTACGACTACACCTACACCGCCACCAACGCCGGCGGTGAGTCCCTGCCCGGCGCGGCCGCCCCCGCCAAGCTGCTCCCGGCCGCCCCGATCGTCGGCGCCGAGCCCGGCGCCCCGGGCAGCACCGGCTACCGGGAGGTGACCGCCCGCTGGTACCCGGTCACCGGCGCCACCGGGTACGACGTGTTCGTCTGCCCCGGCACCGACTGTGACCCCGCCACCGACGGGCGCCGGGCCGCCGAGAACATTACCGGCGCCACCGGGCCGAACTCCCGTTACCACGTCATCGACAAGCTCGCCGACAACGCCACCTACCGGGTGGCCGTGGTCGCCCGCGGCACCAACGGGGACGTCTCGGTGCCCTCCCAGACCGCCCAGGCGACCACCGCCCCCGCGGTTACCAGCCCGGTCTCCCAGGGCCCGGCGTCCACCACCGCCCAGTGGGTCGGCTGGTCCCCGATCCGTGAGCTGGTCAAGAACGGCACCGGCGCCAACGGCACCGCCGACTACGCCCGCTCCGGTCGCGGCAAGCTCACCCACGTCACCGACGCCACCGACGGGCACCTGCGGTACGAGGTCGTCACCGCCGACTCCCCCGGCAACCACTACATCTTCGCCCGCCTCCACGGCGCCCTCGACGCCGACTCCTACGTGGCCCCCGTCGCCCCCGGCCAGGAGGTCACCGCCGGGGTGCGGCTGACCGCGGCCAGCGACTCGGTGGCCCCGGTGACCGCGCGGCTGGTGATGTACTTCGTCCGCTGGGACGGCACCAAGTACGTCAACCTGTCCTCGGTCACCACCCCGATCACCACCTTCGCCCCCGGCGCCCCGTGGCAGGACTTCACCACCAGCGCCGTCGCGCCCGCCGGCGCCGACGGGGTGAAGATCTACCCGATCTTTGCCGGGACCGCCCCCGAGGTCGGCTCCGCCCTGCTGTTCGACGACCTGTCCCTGAAGGTCCACGCCGCCGGGGCCGCCACCTACAAGGTGTACCGGGAGCCGGACCTGACCACCCCCGTGTACACCGGTGACGGTGGCCTGGGCGCCAACAAGGTCGCCGACGGCGGCACCTTCGAAGACGCCACCATCTCCTGGGGTGCCAACGGCGCCACTCTCACCCGGACCACCGACACCGCCCGGACCGGCACCGCCTCCGGGCTGTACACCCGCACCAACACCGGCGCCTCCGTCTCCGCCTACCCCTACGTCGGCGCCGCCGGCACCGTCCGCGGCGGGGTCTACATGCCGGTCACCGCCGGGGAGACCGTCACCGCGTCCATGTGGCTCAAGGGTGAGACGTCCTCCCCCACCAACGGCGGCGCCTACCAGGTCCGGGGGCTCATCTACTGGCTGGACGGTGACAACGTCCACCGTGGGTCCTCCACCACCAGGACCATCACCCTGTCCACCAGCTCCTGGACCGAGCTCGCGTTCGACGGGACCGCCCCGGCCTGGGCCCGCTCCGCCCTGGTCGTCATGCAGCCGCAGACCAAGGCCGTCGGGGACAAGCTGTACGTCGACGACGTGGTCGTGACCACCGACAGGGCCGGGTTCGAGGACAAGGGCCGCACCGGCGGCACCGCCTACAGCTACCGGGTGCAGGCCTGCTCGGACAACGGGTGCTCGGTCCTGTCCGACCCCGCCTCACTGGTCACCCGGTCCAACCCGGTCACCTCCCTGACCGCCACCCACCGGACCGACACCACCGTCGAGCTGTCCTGGGCCCCGCCGGCCCCGGCCACCCACGTGACCAACTACCGGCTCACCGTCACCGGCGGCGGCCAGCCCGACCGGGTCCTCGACCTGGGCCTGGGCACCAGCTACACCGTCACCGGGCTGCTGCCGGACAAGGCGTACACGTTCACCGTCCAGGCGAACAGCCCCGCCGGGCACTCCGCCGGGACCACCATCACCGCCGCCACCCGGCCCACCCCGGCGATCGACCTGACCGCCACCGCGATCGGTGCCGACCGGGTCGCCCTGGCCTGGTCCCGTCCCGCCGGCACCGACGAGACCGGGTCCACCTACACCGTGTACCGGGACGGGACCGTCGTCGCCACCGGCGTGAGCACCCGCACCTTCACCGTCACCGGGCTGGCCAGCGCGACCGAGTACACCTTCACCGTCAAGGTCACCGGCGGCGCCGGGCAGGACAGCGAGCTGTCCAACCCGTTGAAGGTCACCACCCTGCCGGCCGCCGTCACCAACCTGCGCGTCACCGGCAGCACCCAGGACACCATCGACATCGCCTGGAACGCCCCCACCGGCGCGGTCACCGGGTACGAGATCACCCTCACCGGCGGCGGGGCCCCGGGCGCCACCTACACCACCACGGCCACCAGCTACACCCTCACCGGGCTGAAGGCCGACACCCCGTACACGATCTCGGTCCGCGCCGCGTCCGCCGGCGGGTACGGCGCCTCGGCGACCGTCAACGGCGCCACCCGGCCCACCCCCGCGGTCAACCTGCGCGCCACCACCGTCGGGGCCACCAGCCTCACCCTCGCCTGGGACCGTCCCGCCGGGACCGTGGAGACCGGGTCCACCTACACCGTCTACCGCGACGGGGTGCAGCTGGCCGAGGGCCTGACCGGCAAGACGTTCACCGACACCGGCCTGGTCGCCGGCACCACCTACAGCTACACGGTGCGGGTCACCGGTGCCGCCGGGCAGACCTCCGAGCTCTCCCCCGCCCTGGCGGTCACCACCCTGCCGCCGGCCGTCACCGGCCTGGCCGTCACCGCCACCACCGAGAACTCCGCGACCCTGACCTGGACCCGCCCCGCCGGTGTCGTCACCGGCTACCAGCTGCTCGTCACCGGCCCGGGCGTGAACCGGACGATCGAGCTCGGCCTGGTCACGACCACCACGGTCACCGGGCTGACCTCCGACAGCCTCTACACGTTCACGATCGCGGCCAAGAACACCTCCGGGGCCGGCGCGGGCTCCACCACCACCGGTGCGACCAAGCCGACCGCCCCGGTCGACCTGCGCGCCACCACCATCGGGGCCACCAGCATCGCCCTGGCCTGGTCCCGCTCGGCCGGATCGCCCGAGACCGGCGCCACCTACACCGTCTACCGCGACGGGGTGCAGGTCGCCACCGGCATCACCACCAAGGCCTACACGGTCACCGGGCTCACCCCCGCCACCGCGTACACCTTCACCGTCCGCACCACCGGCGCGCACGGGCACACCTCCGCCCTGTCCGCCCCACTGACCGCGACCACCGTCCCGGCCGCCCCCACCAACCTGGTCGTCACCGACATCTGGCAGGACCGGCTCACCCTGTCCTGGGCCAAGCCGGCCGGTGCCGTCACCGGGTTCGAGGTCACCATCTCCGGCGGCGGCCAGGCCACCCGCACGTTCACCCACGACGCCACCGTCACCACCCAGACGATCACCGGGCTGCTGGCCGACAAGTCCTACACCCTGACCGTCAAGGCCCGCTCCGCCGGCGGGTACGGCGCCGGCGCGTCCACCACCGCCTCCACCCTGCCCGCGCCCGTGACCAACCTGCGGGCCACCTCCGTCGGGGCCGACCGGGTCGCCCTCGCCTGGGACCGTCCCGCCGGCACCGTCGAGACCGGCTCCACCTACCGGGTGTACCGGGACGGGGCCCTGGTCGCCACCGGCATCACCGGCAAGTCCTACACGGTCACCGGTCTGGACTCGGCCACCGCGTACACCTTCACCGTCGGGGTGACCGGCGCCGCCGGCGCCGACGGCGGCATCTCCGACCCGATCACCGCCACCACCCTGCCCGCCGCGGTCCGCAACCTGACCCTGACCGGTGCGACCACCAGCTCCCTGTCGGTCACCTGGAACGCCCCCGGCGGCGTCATCACCTCCTACGAGGTCAGCGCCGCCGCACCCGGGCACACCACCCGCACCGTCACCGTCAACGCCCCCACCACCGCCGCGACCGTCACCGGCCTGGACCCCGACGTCACCTACACGATCACCGTCAAGGCCCGCTCCGCCGGCGGTCAGGGCGCCGGCGCCTCGATCACCGGCGCGACCGTGCCGACGAACGCGGTCAACCTGCGCGCCACGAACATCACCACCACCGGCTTCACCCTGTCCTGGGAGCGGCCGGCCGGCACCGTGGAGACCGGCTCCACCTACACGATCTTCCGCGACGGCACCCAGGTCGCCACCGGCATCACCACCAAGAGCTACACCGTCACCGGACTGAACCCGGCGACCGCCTACACCTTCACCGTCCAGGTGAACGGTGCCGCCGGACGGCCCTCCACGATCTCCGACCCGCTGTCGGTCACCACCTTGCCGGAGAAGGTCACCAACCTGACCCTGACCGGGCGCACCGAGACCACCCTGGGCCTGTCCTGGACCGCCCCGGCGGGCGCGGTCACCGGGTACGAGGTCGCCGTCATCGTCGGCGGGCTGGCCGAGCGGACCATCACCCTGCCCGCCACGGCGACCACCACCACGGTCACCGGGCTCAACCCCGACTCCACCTACACCCTGGCGGTGTCGGCCAAGACCGCCGGCGGCACCGGCGCCGACTCCCGCGTCACCGGCGCCACCCTGCCGACCAAGGCGACCAACCTGCGCGCCACCACGATCGGCGCCTCGAGCATCACCCTCGCCTGGGACCGGCCCGCCGGGACCGTCGAGGCCGGGTCCACCTACACCGTCTACCGGGACGGGACCGCGGTGCAGACCGGCATCACCACCAAGAGCTACACCGTCAGCGGGCTCACCACCGCCACCGCCTACACCTTCACCGTCCGGGTGACCGGAGGCGCCGGGCAGGTCTCGGCCATGTCCGACCCGGTCAACGCCACCACCCTGCCGTCGGTGGTCACCAACCTGACCACGTCCAACCCCGGCCAGGACCGCCTCACCGTCTCCTGGACCGCCGCACCCCGCGCGGTCACCGGCTACCAGCTCGTCGTCACCGGCGGCGGGCAGCCCGAGCGGACCTTCGACCTGGGCGCCGCGGTCACCAGCCACGTCGTCACCGGGCTGCTCGCGGACAAGACCTACACCTTCACCGTCCGGGCCAAGTCCGCCGGCGGGTACGGCGCCGCCGCCACCGTCGACGGGGCCACCCTGCCCGCCCCGGTCACCAACCTGCGCGCCACCACGATCAACCCGACCAGCATCACCCTGGCCTGGGACCGTCCCGCCGGGACCGTGGAGACCGGCTCCACGTACACCGTCTACCGGGACGGGGCCCAGGTCGCCACCGGCGTCACCGCCAAGACCTACACCGTCACCGGCCTGGCCACCGCGACCGCGTACACCTTCACCGTCAAGGTCACCGGCGCCTCCGGCGCCGACGGCGGCATCTCCGACCCGGTCACCGTCACCACCCTGCCCGCGGCGATCACCGGGCTGACCGTCACCGGCGCCACCGAGAACAGCGTCTCCCTGGCGTGGAACGCCGCCTCCGGCGCCATCACCCGGTACGAGGTCACCGTCACCGGCGGCGGGCAGCCCGAGCGGGTCGTCAACATCAACGCCCCGGCCACCACCGCGGTCATCACCGGCCTGCTCGCGGACAAGACCTACACCTTCACCGTCCGCGCCCGCTCCGCCGGCGGCCTGGGCGCCGCCGCGACCACCACCGGCGCGACCGTGCCCACCGGAATCACCGGCCTGTCCCTGGTGTCCCTGACCACCACCAGCGCGACGTTGTCCTGGACCCGCCCGGCCGGCACCGACGAGACCGGGTCGACCTACCGGGTCTACCGCAACGGTGAGCTCATCGCCTCCGAGGTGGCCGCCAAGACCTACACCGCCACCGGGCTGTCCCCGGCGACCTCCTACACCTTCACCGTGCAGGTCGTCGGCGGGTCCGGGCAGACCAGCGCCCCCTCCTCGTCACTGCCGGTCACCACCCTGCCCGAGGCGGTCGGCACCCTGACCCTGACCGGGATCACCGAGACCACCGCGACCCTGTCCTGGACCAAGCCGTCCGGCACCATCACCGGCTACCGGCTGGTCGCCACCGCCCCCGGTCAGACCACCAAAACCGTCGACCTGGGCACCGTCACCAGCCACACCCTCACCGGCCTGGCGGCGGACACCACCTGGACGTTCAGCCTCCAGGCCCGCTCCGGCGGTGGGCTGGGAGCCGCCAAGACCGTCACCGGCAAGACCCTGCCCACCCCCGTCACCGGGTTCGCCGTCACCGGCGCCACCGACACCACGATCACCCTGGGCTGGAACCGCCCGAACGGGACCGTGGAGACCGGGTCGACCTACACGATCTTCCGCGACGGCACCCAGGTCGCCACCGGCATCACCACCAAGAGCTACACCGTCACCGGCCTGTCCAGCGCCACGACCTACCAGTTCTCCATCCGGGTCACCGGCGCCTCCGGTGCGGTCGGCCCGGTCAGCGACCCGATCACCGGCACCACGCTCCCCTCCGCCCCGACCAACCTGGCCACCTCCGGGCACGGGCAGGACCGGATCACCCTGACCTGGACCAAGCCGGCCGGCACCCTCACCGGGTACGAGCTGGTCGTCACCGCCCCCGGGCAGACCGCCAAGACGTTCACCCCCGCTGCGTCGGCGACCTCCCAGCAGGTCACCGGGCTGGCCGCCGACACCACCTACACCTTCACCCTGCGGGCCCGCTCCGCCGGCGGGTACTCGGTCGCGGCGACCACCACCGCGGCGACCCTGCCGCCGGCGGTCACCAACCTGCGCGCCACCGCGGTCGGGACCACCGCCGTCACCCTCGCCTGGGACCACTCCGCCCAGCCCGGCGCCACCTACACCGTGTTCCGGAACGGGACCGCCGTCGCGACCGGCGTCACCACCAAGAGCTACCAGGTGACCGGCCTGACCGCGGCCACCGCCTACTCCTTCACCGTGCAGGTGATCGGCGCCGGCGGGCAGCCCTCGGCCATCTCCAGCGCCCTGCCGGTCACCACCGTCCCCAACCCGGTGACCAACCTGAAGGTGACCACGGTCACCGACACCACCATCACGCTCAACTGGACCGCCTCGGCCGGCGCGATCACCACCTACGAGGTCGACATCACCGGAGGCGGGCAGCCGAACCGGACCGTGAACGCCGGCAAGGTCACCAGCTACACCGTCACCGGGCTGCTGCCGGACAAGGCCTACACCTTCACCGTCCGGGCCCTGTCGGCCGGCGGGTCCTCCACCGGCGCCAGCGTCAACGGGATCACCAACCCGGGGGCGGCGACCAACCTGCGCGCCACCACGATCGCGACGACCTCGGTCGCCCTTGCCTGGGACCACGCCGGCGGCACCGGGGTCACCTACAACGTCCTGCGGAACGGGTCGGTCATCGCCACTGGCCTGACCACCAAGACCTACACGGCGACCGGGCTGGCCGGCGCGACCTCCTACACCTTCACCGTGCAGGTCGTCGGCGCCAACGGGCAGACCTCCTCCACCTCCGCCCCGCTGTCGGTCACCACCACCCCCGCTGCGGTCACCAACTTCCGCGCGTTCGACCCGACCGAGAACCGGATCGACCTGGCCTGGACCGCCCCCTCCGGCGCCGTCACCGGGTACGAGCTGACGATCACCGGCGGCGGCCAGCCGGCCCGCGTGCTCGACCTGGGCACCTCCACCAGCTACCGGGTGGGTGACCTGGCCGCCGACACCTCCTACACCTTCACCATCAGGGCCCGCTCCGCCGGCGGCCTGGGTCCGGCCGCGACCGCCAACGCCGCCACCCTGCCCCAGCCGGCGGTCGGCCTGACCGTCACCGGCGTCGGCGCCACCACCGTCGACCTGGCCTGGCAGCGCCCGTCCGGCACCACCGAGACCGGGTCCACCTACACCGTGTACCGCAACGGGGTCGCGATCGTCACCGGCCTGACCGGCAAGACCTACACCGTCACCGAGCTGTCCCCGGCGACCGCGTACGAGTTCACGATCACCGTCACCGGCGCGAACGGGCAGGTCTCCGGCCACTCCAACGTCGCCGGCGCCACCACCCTGCCGGCCGCGGTCACCGGGCTGGCCACCTCGAGCCCGACCACCACCAGCCTGGTGGTGTCCTGGGCCCAGCCGTCCGGGGCGATCACCGGCTACGAGCTCGTCGTCTCCGGCGGCGGCCAGGCGACCCGCACCATCCCCCTCGGCCTGGTCACCACGACCACCGTCACCGGGCTGCTGGCCGACAAGACCTACACCTTCTCCCTGCGGGCCTCCTCCGCCGGCGGATTCGGCGCGGCCGCGACCACCACCGGCGCGACCCTGCCGCAGGCGGTCACCAACCTGCGGATGACCGGCAACACCACCAGCAGCATCGCCCTGGCGTGGGACCACGCCGGCGGCACCGGGGTCACCTACACGGTCCTGCGCGGCGGCACCCAGGTCGCCACCGGCCTGACCGGCAAGACCTACACCGTCACCGGGCTGTCCCCGGCGACCGCCTACTCCTTCACCGTCGTCGTCAACGGCGCCGCCGGGCAGTCCTCCGCGGCCTCGGCCGCCCTGTCCGCGACCACCCTGCCCGGGGCGGTCACCGGACTGAGCCTCACCGGCACCACCACGACCACCGCGTCCCTGGCCTGGACCAAGCCGGCCGGCACGATCACCGGCTACAAGGTCGTCGTCACCGGCGGCGGGCAGCCCGAGCGGACCATCACCCTGGGCACCGGCACCACGACCACCGTCACCGGGCTGCTGCCGGACAAGACGTACACCTTCACCGTCTCCGCGGCCTCCGCCGGCGGGTACGGCGCCGGGGTGGCGGTCACCGGGGCCACCGTCCCGGACGCGGCGACCAGCCTGCGCTCCACCGGCGCCACCGACACCACGATCGCCCTGGCGTGGGACCACGCCGGCGGCACCGGGGTCACCTACACGGTCCTGCGCGGCGGCACCCAGGTCGCCACCGGCCTGACCGGCAAGACCTACACCGCCACCGGCCTGTCCGGCGCCACGTCCTACACCTTCACGGTCGTCGTCAACGGCGCCGCCGGGAAGGCCAGCGCCGCCTCCGCGCCGCTGACCGCGTGGACCACCCCCGCCGCCCCCGGGAACCTGACCGTCGGGTCGGCGACCGGCACCACCCTGACCGCGTCCTGGACCGCCCCCTCGGGCACGGTCACCGGGTACGAGCTCGCCGTCACCGGCGGCGGCCAGCCAGCCCAGACCTTCGACCTGGGCCTGGTCACCAGCAAGCAGGTCACCGGCCTGAATCCCGACACCGTCTACACCTTCACCCTGCGGGCCCGCTCCGCCGGCGGTCTCGGCCCGGCCGCGACCAAGACCGGCGCCACCCGACCCGAGCCGATCACCAACCTGCGCGCCACCACGATCACCACCACCTCCGTGGCCCTGGACTGGGACCGCCCCGCCGGGACCGTGGAGACCGGGTCGACCTACACCGTGTACCGCAACGGCGTCGCGATCGTCAGCGGCCTGACCGCCAAGTCCTACACGGCCACCGGGCTGGCCTCGGCGACCGCGTACACCTTCACCGTCGGGGTGACCGGCGCCGCCGGCGCCGACGGCGGCACCTCCGACCCGCTGACCGTCACCACGCGGGCGGACGCCCCTACCGGCCTGACCGGCGTCCCGACCGACACCGGGGTCCAGCTGTCCTGGACCAAGCCGGCCGGGACCATCACCGGCTACCTGGTGTACTCCTGCTCCGGGGCCAGCTGCACCCCTGCCAACCCGGTCCCGGTCACCGGCACCACCCACTTCGTCGCCACCGACCCCGACGCCACCTACCGGTTCCAGGTGACCGCCCTCGTCGCCGGCGGGCTGGAGTCGGAGAAGTCCGACGTCCTGCCGGTCGCCACCCGCCCCGGGCAGGTGAGCGGGCTGACCGCCACCGGAGCCAACAAGAAGATCACCCTGTCCTGGACCGGGCGGGCCAACGCCACCGACTACGCCATCTACCGGGTCGCCGGCACCGGCACCCCGGCCACCACCGGCACCCCGTGGAAGGTCGTCACCACCACCAGCCACGTCGACACCGACGTCAACCCCGGGGCCCAGTACACCTACCGGGTCGTCGCACGTCGCCACGTGACCGGTACCACCTACGCCCTGGGTGCGGCCTCGGCGAACGCGACCGGCCTGACCGCGCCGGCGGCCCCGACCAACCTGGCGAACACGACCACCCACGACTCGGCCACCCTCACCTGGACCGGGGTGTCCGGCACCGTCACCGGGTACCGGGTCTACCGCAACGGCTCCCTGGTCGCCACGGTCGCCGCGCCGACCACCACCTGGACGAACACCGGCCTGACCGCGGGGTCCACCTGGTCCTACCAGGTGTTCGCCTACAACGCCTCCGGCAACGGTGACGGGTCGAACACCACCACCGCGTACGTGCAGGTGCAGGCCCCGACCAACCTCAAGGTCGACGGTGTCGGTGACACCTGGGCCCGGATCTCCTGGACCAAGCCGACCGGCACGCTGGCCGGGTTCACCGTCTACCGGGGCACCACCAAGCTCATCGACCTGCCCGCCACCGCGACCAGCCACCTGCTGGACGACCTCGAGCCGGGCGCGAGCACCACCTACCAGGTGACCGCCCGAGCCGCGGGGAACTACGAGACCCCCAAGTCCAACCAGGTGTCGGTCACCGCAACCATCGGCGCACCGACCGGGCTGACCGCCACCGGGCACCCGAGCACCGCCGGCCGCATCGACGTGACGTTCAACCACGGCGTCCAGAACCGGGTCATCAACGGCCAGGGCCAGCTGGGGGACAACACCAACTTCCCCACCCTCACCTGGACGACCGAGGACAAGCCCGCCGGGGTGCCCGGCTCCTGGGTGACCGCCCAGGGCCCGACGTCGTCCATGCTCTCCACCCAGGTCATCCCGGTGAACCCCGAGGAGTCCTACTCCCTGTCGATGACCGCCCGGCAGACCGGCACCTCGACCAACTCCGGGGTGTACCTGGGCCTGGCCCCGGTCGACGCCTCCGGCCAGGTCATCTCGCCGAACCACTACTACCACCTGGCCGCGTCCATGACGACGCTGGCCGCGCCGCTGAACCCCGGCGACACCACCGTGAAGGTCACCTCGGCGGCCGGGTGGGCGATCTCGGGGACGAACAACTACGTCGGCCTGTGGAACTGGACCGACCCCCAGGGCATGACCTGGCCGGCCGGGACCTACACCCGCAACACGCCCGCGTTCGACGCGATCAACGGCAACACGATCACGCTGCGGGCCGCCTACACCGGCCCGGCGCTGCCAGCCGGCACCCCGGTGAGCAACAACCGGTCCGGGTCCTCATACATGTACGCCCTCACCTCCGGCACGGTCATCCCGTCCACGTGGACGACCTACTCGGCCACCGTCGGCGGGGTGCACAACACCTCCTCCGGCTCGGCGACCCGGGCGTTCCCGCCGGCGACCCGCGGGGTGAAGATCATGATGCTGCCGAACTACACCGGTGACCGGGCCAACTCCCGCCACGCGATCGCCGACATCACCTTCGGGCAGGCCTACCGGCCGGCGAACGTCTCCTACCAGGTGTTCCGGTGCGACGACTCCACCAGTTGCACCCCGGCGACCACCGGCACCCCGGTCAAGGCCGACCTGACCACCACCACCTGGGCCGACACCGGCCGTGCGAACGGCACCTGGTACGGGTACGCGGTCCGGGCCCGCCACAGCGGCGGCACCACCTCCGCGGTCGAGGGCACCGCCCGGGCGCTCACCCTGCCGGCCGCCCCGACCGGCCTGGCGGTCACCGCCGAGCACACCACCGCCACGGTGAGCCTCGCCGCGGTCAAGTCCGCCACCAAGTACCGGGTCACCGTCACCGGCGTCGGCACGTTCGAGGCGACCACCCCGTCCATCCCGGTGACCGGGCTGACCGCCTCGACCTACTACAACTACTCGGTCCAGGCGTACAACCAGACCGGGTGGGGCCCGGCGACGGCCGCGACCAACCCGTTCCTGACCAAGCCGGCCGCCTCGACCCTGACGGTCAACCCCGGGTACCGCAAGTTCGACCTGTCCTGGACGACCGTGCCGACCGTGCACACCTACGAGGTGTGGGCGTGCTCCGGGGCCAGCTGCGCCCCCGGCTCGGGAATCAAGGTGTACTCCGGCCCGGCGACCAGCTACACGATGGGCAACCTGGGAGACAACGCCACCTACCGGTTCATCGTGCGGACCAGCAACGACGCGGGCGGCGCCGACAGCGCCATCCAGAGCGCCCGCACCGCCCCGGCGATCCCGGCGAACCTGCGCTCCACCGCCGCCACCGACACCTCGATCACGATGGCGTGGAACGCCTCGACCGGCGCGGCGACCTACCAGCTGCACCGGGACGGCACCGCCCTGCCCACCCTGGGGAACGTCACCACCTGGACGAACACCGGCCTGACCGCCGACACCTACTACAAGTACGACGTCCGGGCGGCGAACTCCCCCGAGGGCACCTGGTCCGACCGGTCCACCCAGGTGCAGGTCGCCACCAAGCCGACCGCCCCGACCGGGCTGACCGCCACCCCGAACGGCACCGGGCAGGTGACCCTGTCCTGGTCGGCCGCCCCGCACGGCACCAAGTACCGGGTGTACGCGTGCACCACCGCCGCGACCTCCTGCACCCCGGGCGGCAGCCCGGTCGCCGAGGTCACCTCCGGCACCAGCCACACCCTCACCGTGCCGGCCGGGCAGCGGGCGTTCGCCTACGTCACCGTCATCTCGACCAAGACCTCGCTGGAGTCCGCGCCGTCGGCGACCGTGTCCTCCACTACCGTCCCGTCCGCCCCGACCGGCCTGACCCGGGTGTCGGGCACCACGAGCTCCCAGACGTTCTCCTGGACGGCCATCAACCACGCCCGCCCCGGTGACCTGCGCTACGAGCTCGGCTACCGGCTGAAGAGCTCCAGCGGCGACTACACCTGGGTGTCCGCGGCCTCCGCCACCTCCGGCACCATCACCGGCCTCATCGCAGGCACCGCCTACACGGTGGTCGTCCGGGTCAAGGACGTCGGTGTCACCCCCAACCTCACCTCGCCCAACAGTTCCGCGCCGCCCTATGCCGAGACCCGCCCGAAGGCGCCGGTCATCACCGATGTCGCCCCGGGCGGCGGCAGCGAGGTGCTGGTGTACTGGCAGTACACCCAGAACACCAACGCCACCTACCGGTTCGTCCTGAACGACGAGGTGAAGGGCTTCGCGACCTCCTCGCCGGCGCCGACCTCGGTGGCCGGGTACTCCCCGCACGTCGACATCAAGCTCCGCGCCCTAAACACTCATGGTGAGGCGGCCGACTCCAACGTGTGGCGCTGGAACACCGCCCCGCCGGACCCGACCACCCCGCCGCGGGTACGGGTGGACGACAAGGGCCAGGTCTTCGTGACCGTCGACACCCTGGACACCGCGACCGCCTACCAGCTGCGCCGCACTGGCGCCGGGGTGACCAAGGAGACCCCGCAGTTCCCGATCGTGTCCCAGACCGCTGACGCGGTCACCTTCCTGGACACCACCGCCACCCAGGGCACCGCGACCTACTCCTACACCTACACCGCCACCAACGCCGCCGGCAGCACCGCCGCGTCCCCGGCCACCACCTACATCCCCGGCTACCAGGGTGCGGTCAGTGACGACACCCCGTTCACCTACCACCGGTTGGACGACGTCCCCGGCAAGGACGTGGTCAACGTCGCCCAGACCAAGCAGGCCGCCGCCTCCCTGACCGGCACTGTGACCTCCACGACCCCGGTCGCCCCCGGCGCCAGCTCCTCGGCGAAGGTGACCACGACCACCCGGTTGTATCGGGCCAGCACCCTGACCACCGGCGCCGGGCTGACCCAGATGGTCGAGGCGTGGGTGAGCTTCCCGGCCACGGTCGCCCCCGCCGGGGCCACGCTGTTCACCCTCGGCTCCTCCAAGGTGCGCCTGCGGGAGGTGAACGGGCAGATGATCTTCGGGGTCGGCTCCAGCCTGACCCCGGACACCCCGGTCGGTATCAATGCCGCCGACCTGCTCGGGCAGACCCACCACGTGGTCATCTCCAACAAGAACGGTGTCGCCAACAGCGTCACCATCTGGGTCGACGGAGTCCGGTACACCACCAACGCGGTCGCCCAGACCTGGTCGGGCAACTTCGAGATCAGCGCCTCCAGCAACGGCTGGGACGGGGCAATCGGTGCCGTGTCCATCTACAAGGACTCCGCACCGTTCTCGGTCCTGACCCCCGCCCAGATCCGGGAGCACTACCACTCCGGCGACGCCACCCAGATCGCCCGCGCTGACGGCGCCTGGGCCCACTGGGCGCTGGAAGGGGCGAGCGTGGCCGGGTACGCCGCGTCGACCTCCAGCCCGAGCGGGAAGGTGAACGTCAACCAGGCCGGGACCTCCCCCAACGCGCGGATCCAGTGGAGTACCGGCACCTCCGCCCCCACCCTGGTCAGCCGCCTGGCGCCCAGCGGCGCCGGTGCGCTGGAGCTGAAGTCCGGCACCTCCGGGGTCAGCACGATCACCGGCCTGCTGCCCACCGCCAACGGCGAGTCGTTCACCGTCGAGCTGTGGATCAAGCGCGGCAGCACCGTCGCCACCGCCTGGCACGCGATCTGGTCGACGAACTCGGTCACCGGCACCAACGGCGGGAACCTGACCCTGATGCTGCGCCCGGAAGGTCTGGGCCTGAACGCCGGCGGCGGTGAGCTCTACGGCGTCCCGCTCACCGACGTCCCGGCCAACGAGCCGGTCCACGTCGTCGCGGTCATCGCCAACGGCTCCTCCGCCAACACCAAGCTCTACATCAACGGTGAGCAGAAGACCCTGACGAACCTGCTGGCGGGCAAGACGCCCAAGGAGACCGCGTGGAAGCCAGGCGGGTCGTTCATCATCGGGCGCAACGCCACCGACACCCAGTACCCGTGGGCCGGCGTGGTGGACAACCTGGCGCTGTACCCGCACGCCCTGACCTCCACGCAGGTGGAGAAGCTGGCCAACACCCGCTCCTCGGTCGTCCGCCAGCAGCTGGCCTACGGCGCCGCCGTCGTCCACGCGATGGACCAGGTCGCCCAGTACGTCTACGGGGTGCAGTGGGCCGGGTCGGAGGGCACCACCGCCCAGTCGGCGATCGCTGGCGCACCCGGCCTGGCGCCCGGGTCGCTGGCCTCGATGGACTTCATCCCCGGCGTGGACGGCGGCACCGCCTCCGGCGGCGCCATGCGCGCCACCGGAGGCATCGAGACCAGCAACGTCGGCCTGAGCACCACCAGCGGGGCCACGAACACGATCGAGGCGTGGGCCACGATGCCGCTCAGCGGCACCAGCGGCTTCCTGATCAAGTTCGAGGAAGGGTTCTCGATCTACGCCAAGGGCGGGCGACTGGGCCTGAACATCCCCGGGTACAGCCGGCTGAGCAGCAGCACCTTCACCCCCGGGCAGCAGCTGCACATCGTCGCCGAGCTGCGCAACGGCAGCATCGCCAACTCCAAGCTGTGGGTGAACGGTGTGGCGCAGACCCTGAGCACCACCGAGGGGACCCTCGGCTCGGACAACACGGCCAAGCAGATCGTCACGACCAGCCCGTTCATCGGGTTCGAGAAGCAGCCGACCCGGCGCAACTACCACTGGGCCGGCCAGATTGACGAGGTCGCGTTCTACACCGGTGCGATCGGCTCCACGGTCGCCACTCACTACACGGCCGCCCACGCCGCCCGGGCGATCTGGTCGCGCACCCAGCTGGTCGCGCACTTCCCGATGGACGACCTGGGCGCCGGGGACTACTCGGGCAACCACCGCACCGGTGGGGTGAACACCGCCGCCGACGCAGGGTTCGTGTACTCCTCGATGAACACGGTCAACAGCGCCGACACCCTGCCGACCCACACCCAGGCCCAGTCCTACGAGTTCTGGGTGAAAGGCACCCGGGCCGAGGCCGGTGCGGCCTGGCTGCTGCGGCACAACCCGCACTCCACCGCCACCAGCCCGGCGGCGCGGGACCGGTTCTCCCTGGCGCCGGAGTTCAACGGCACCACCCGCCAGCTGGTCCTGCGCGGCAACCCGACCGCCACCCCGCTGACCTGGACCGTCTCGGCCAACCTGTACGACGGCAACTTCCACCACATCGTCCTGACAAAGAACACCAGCTCGACCTGGACGCTGTACGTCGACGGGGTCAACCTGGGCGCCAAGACGATGTCGTCGATGGGGTCGCTGACCACCTACGACGCTATCGAGGTACCGATCGGGGCCCGGCCGGCCAGCACCGCCGACGCGGTCGACGGCACCATGACCGCTCACAACCTGGCGATCTACAAGGCGACCCTGAGCGCCACCCAGGTGGCTCGGCACTACGCGGCCGGGCCGGTGCCGCTGGTCGCCCCGAACGCTCCGACGTTCATCTTCAATGCCGCCAAGGCCCAGCTGAACATCTCCTGGAACAACGTGCCGGGCGCGGACTCCTACGAGGTGAGCCTCGGCTCGACCACCCTGTACACCCCGGACAGCAACATCACCATCTCGCACCTCTCCGGGAGCGTCACCGCCCGGGTGCGCGCCGTGGACGCCGCCGGGAACCCCGGTCCGTGGTCGCCGTACAGCACCTTCAACGGTGGCAGCGGCGGCGGGACCGGCCCCAACCCGGGAACCTGACCGGAAGGGCAGACCCGGCCCGGTCCGGGGTGAGTGCACACTCCCCCCGGACCGGCACCGTCGACTCCCATGATCGGGTACCTGACCGGCACCGTGGCCCACGGCACCGTCCTCGTCGGCGGTGTCGGCTACACCGTCCACACCCCCACGCCCCTGGTCGACGGGGAGCAGGTGTCCCTGCACGTGCACACCCTGGTCCGGGAGAACGACATCACCCTGTACGGGTTCCCCACCCCGCAAGAACGGGACCTGTTCACCCACCTGCTCAAAGCCCCCGGGGTCGGCGGGAAGGTCGCCCTGGGCATCATGTCCCTCGGCCCGGCCACCCTCGCCGCGGCAATCACCAGCCGGGACGCGGCCATCCTGGCCAAGGCCCCCGGCATCGGCGCGAAGAAGGCCGCCTCGCTCCTGTCCTCCCTCAACGTGCCCGAAGACCTGCTCTCCTGCCTCGCCGGCCCTGACGCACCGGGCGGGACGAACCTGGCCGACCTGGTCGACAGCCTCGTCACCCTCGGACACGACCCGGGCGCCGCGCGCGCCGCCCTCGAGGCCGCCGCCGCCTCCGGGGTCACCGGGGAGGCCGGTCTGCTCCGGGCCGCGATGACCACCCTGGTGACCACCGCAGCCTGAATGCCGCACCGCCGCCGGCCGGCACCGTCACCCACTGTCCGACGCCAGGAGGTGACCTGATGGCCCCCAGCACCGCCCACGACCCGCTGCGCCCGGCCCGGCTGGCCGAGTTCACCGGGCAACCCGACGTGGTCACCGAGCTCGGCATCATCCTGACCGGCGCCGCCTCCCGCGACGAGCTGCCCCCGCACATCCTGCTCGCCGGCCCGCCAGGGCTGGGCAAGACCACCCTGGCGAACATCATCGCCACCGAGACCCACCTGCCGATCCTGACCACCTCCGGCCCGGCCATCGACAAACCGGCCGACCTGGTCGGGCTGCTGGTGGCGATGACCCGCCCCTCGGTGGTGTTCATCGACGAGATCCACCGCCTCCCGCTGCCGGTGCAGGAGATCCTGTACACCGCGATGGAGGACGGCCGGGTCGACATCGTCGTCGGCGAAGGCACCGCCAAGGCCCGGGCCATCCCGATGCCGCTGGAACCGTTCGTCCTGGTCGGGGCCACCACCCGGGCCGGGCAGCTCGGCGGCCCGCTGCGGGACCGGTTCGGCTACACCGCCCGGCTGAACACCTACGACGTCCCCACCCTGGCCCGGATCGTGGCCCGCTCGGCCGGGCTGCTGCAGATGGACCTGACCGAGCAGGCCGCCACCGTCATCGCCTCCCGCTCCCGCGGCACCCCCCGGGTGGCGAACACCTGGCTGCGCCGGGTCCGTGACTACGCCGCCCACACCGGCAGGACCGGTGTCGACGCCGACCTGGCCGCCCAGGCCCTGGACCTGTTCGGGATCGACTCCGCCGGCCTGGACAAGGTCGACCGGGCCCTGCTCACCGCACTGGTCACCAAGTTCGGCGGCGGACCGGTCGGGCTGAACGTGCTCGCCGCGACGATCAACGAGGAACCCTCCACCCTGGAGGAGGTCCACGAACCGCACCTGATGCGCTCCGGCCTGCTGGACCGCACCCGTTCCGGGCGCCGCGCCACCGCCGCCACCTACCGGCACCTGGGCCACCCGGTCCCGCCCGGGATCGACCAGGCCAGCTCCCGGCCGACCCTGACCGGGCTGGTCGACGGCTGAACCCCCCTGGACGGTGGCGGCCGGCGCCGGACCGTGTGACCGTGGAGGCCCCCACCCCGGTCCGGGACGGGGCCGCCAGGGAGGGGGTGCCACACCCGTGGCCCGAGAGGTCCTGCTCATCCTGACCGCCGTCGTCCCCGAGGACGGCACCGACACCGCCGCCGCGGTCGCCGACCTGACCGGCCGCGCCCTGCCCGGGCTGCCCGGCTCGTGGGTCACCCGGGCCCGGGTCCTGCCGATCGCCGCCGCCCGCCACCCCAGCGTCCGCACCCACCTGGTCGGCGACCGCCCCGGCCAGGTCGCCGACCAGAAGGGTGGGGGGTGGACGCTCGAGGAGCTCGCCGAGCAGGAACGGCTCGAGCTCGACGGCCCCGAGGACACCGAGTGAGCCGGTACCAGCCCCACACGGGGGCGGGGTGGGGCACAGTGGACCCATGACCGAGCTGTTCGCCGTCAACACCGCCCACGCCGCCCCGGTGCCGACCACCACCCTGCCCGCGGAGGGGCTGGAGGAGCGAGCCCACCTGCAGGAGTGGGTGCTGGCCCACCCCGGCGTGCTCGGCGAGGACGTCATGGTCATCACCAGTGAGTAGAACCGGTGGCGCGGGGAGGACGGCACCACCGCCAAGGACCGGTTGGACATCCTGGGGTTGGAGTCCACCGGCCGGCTGGTCGTCGTGGAGCTGAAACGGGCCGACGCCGGCCGCGACGTGCACCTGCAGGCGATCACCTACGCCGCACTGGTCTCCCGGTTCGACCTGGACACCCTGGCCCAGGCCCACGCCCGGTACACCCAGACCCGGCCCGGCCCCACCCTTAGCGTCGAGGAGGCCCGGCAGGCGATCACCGACCACGTCGCCGGCGAGCTGGACCCCGCGGTCCTGGCCACCCCTCGCCTGGTCCTCATCGCCGCCTCCTTCCCCGCACCGTCACCCACACCTGCGTGTGGCTCTCGGAGATGGGCGTGGACATCGACCTGATCTCGGTCACCACGTGGAAGCTGGCCGACGGGCAGCTGCTGGCCGGGTTCACCAAGGTCTACCCCACCCCGGAGACCGCCGAGTTCACCCTGGCCCCGGCCCGGGCCGAGCAGGCCGCCGTGGCCAGGAAGGTCGCCGAGCGGAACCGGGCCGCGACCGCGGTGCGTCGCCTTGGTCCGTCCCCGGCAGGCACGGGCCAGTCCACGCGGTGCGCCCGGGGTGTCGTGGACGGCCAGGTGCGCCTGGGTCGCCGCTGCCGTCGTCTCCGGGTGGTTCGCCAACGCCCAGGAGGTCATCTGGGCGTGCGCGGCCGTGATGTCGACCTGCTCACCCTCGCGGGCCGCTGCCAGGAACGTCGCGGCGAACACCGCGGCAGCGCCGGCGTTCGCCCACGCCCGGGCACCCCCATGGGTCAACGCGGCGGACTCCATCGCCGGCCACGCCGCATGCGCGGGGATGCCGCCGTCGACGACCACGGCGATGGCCGGCAGGGCCCGCACCGCGGCGTGCGCCCCGGCGGAGGTCCCGACCGGGTCCTTCATCCGCCCCGCCCTGCCCGCCTGCAGGGCCGCCACGGTCGCCGGGGCAGACCCGCGCCGGCCGGTCATGAAGTCCGCCGAGGACAGCCACCCGGACGGCTCCCACTTGCCCGGGGGCACCAGGCCCTGGGCCGCGGCCCACCGGTGGTAGGCACGCCAGATCACCCCCGCGACCGACACGATGCCCTTGTGGGCGCCGCGGACGTGGGCCCGGATGAGCCCCTCGGCGGTCGGTGACCGCGAGCTCGGCCCGCACCCGCTGGAACTGCTCCGTGGCCACGGCGGCCTCCTTCCTCCCGCTGATCCCGAGTGTGCCGCCCCGCGCGCCCACAGGCCCGGCGCAGGCCCGGCGGGGCGGCCCGCCTACGGTGGTCCTGGTGGTCGAAACCGGCCCGGCGCACACGGTCAGGGCCATGACCTCCACCGTGCGCCAGACCACCGCCCCGACTCATGTGGACATCACGCCCCGCCCCGCCGGCGGGGCAGTCCGCTCGGCCTTCGTCGCCGCGACCGGGTACGCCCGGGTCGGGGTCGGGGCCCTGGCCGCCGGGACGTACGCGGGGTCCCGGGCGGTGCTGGTCGTGCCGGTCGAGCGGGTGGTCGCCGCCGACCTGCGGGTCCGGCCGGCGACCGAGACCAAGGTGCTGCTGGCCGCCGACGGGCAGGAGGCCCCCGCCGTCGGGGCCGCCATCCGCGCCGCGGTGGACGCCCTGGGCGCCGGGCCGCTGGAGGTGCAGGCCCGGGTGAGGGCCCCGCAGGGCAGCGCCACCGGCACCGACGTCACCGGTGCCGCCCTGGCCGCGCTCGGGCACGCCCTGGAGCGCACCGAGCTGTTCCAGGGCTACCAGCTCCAGGCGGCGCGGGCCGCGATCGCGACCGCCGGGGTCCCGTTGGGCACCACCGGCCCGGCGATCCTCGACCCCACCGGTGAGGTCCGGGCGACCCTGGGCCCGGTCAAGGCGGTCCTGGTCATCGCCGCACCCCTGGCCGGGGCGCGGGACGCTGCGGCCGACCTGACCGGGAACACCTCCCACGGGCACCTGGTGGCCCCGCCGGCCACCGGGCAGGTCGCATCCGCGACCGACCTGGCCGCCTGGCTGACCGACTGCTCGGCCGGGGGGTCCCACCCGGCCGCGGCGGCGCTGGCCGACCTGCGCCCGGCCAAGGCGCTCGCGGTCGCCGGCGGGCACCGGGCCACCGACCCGGTCGTTGTCGTGTTCGAGCCCGCGGACCTGGCGGCCGCCCAGGAGCTGCTGACCACCTGGGGCAAGCTGCTGCCGGCCGACTGGCGCGCCTCCATCGCCCGCACCGCCGCGCCGGCCCCCGCCAGCGACTGAGACCTTCCCGCCCCTGCCCTGGTGGGGGTGGCCTCTGGCATGCTGGCCGCGCAAAGGAGCGCCGTGGCGGGTCGGGAGGGCCGATGAGGGGCAGCACGTGGACACCGACCGAGCACGGCGCGCGCGTGCTGAACGCGGTGGTCAGCCTGGCCGCGGCGCTGCGCACCGGCCTGGACCCCCTCGACCTGGACCACCTTCCGCAGGAGCAGCTGGACTGGCTGGTGGCCGCCGGGTACGTGACCGACCAAGGGTTCGGCAGGTACCAGCCGCGGGCCCGCCGGGAGGACTACGTCTACGTCCCCACCCGGCCGCAGGACACCGCCTTCTGGCAGGCCGACATCTGGCAGGCCGAGGGGCAGGGCGACCTGGGCGCCGGCCACGGCCCGGCGATCGCTCGCCTGGGACGGGTCGACGACTTCGAGGCGGCCGAGGACGGGCTGGTGCTGACCACCTTCCTCGACGGCGGGGTCTGCACGGCCGAGCGGCACACCCCGGCACCGGCCGCGCTGCTCCACCTGGGCGGCCTGTCCGGGTTCTGCCCCGATCCTTTCGGGCCGGTGACCTTCCGCGGGGTGCTGACCCGGGCCCTGGTCTACCCGACCGGCCGGGCCGCCCGGATCGTCGGCACCTGCGAGGGTGGCCCGGGGTGCCCGGACCCCTGGCCGGCCCCGCACCAGCTCACCGACCAGGAGCAGCCCCCGGTGGACCTGGCCACGCAGCCGGTGGCCGTGCACGTGCAGCTGTCCCCCCGGTTCCTGCCGCCGCCGCCCGAGCCTGACCCGGCGACCGAGGGCGAGGCGCCCGAGGGTCCGCAGGAGACCTACTGAGCCCACCCCCGGTGCGCGGTGCCGGGCCCGGCGTACCCGCCCCCTCCCCCGGCCGCACCCATGGACGCCGACCAGTTCCCACGTGCGTCAGATAACAAGCCCCCACGCCCCCGGGTCCACCCCCTGTGGTCGCCTTGCGGCTCCCCCACACCCCCGTCCGAACCAGCCCGCGCCGACGCCTCCACAGCAGTTCGCGGGCTTGCCCGCGCCGCCGGGCCGGCGCCTGCAGGGCCGCTGGCGACCACAGGTGCGCAGACGGGAAGCGTTAGGGCTTGTTATCTGAACAGGTGTCGGTGGGCTGCCATACCGTGAGGCGCGTGGACGTCCACCCCGCCCTGGCCGCACCCGCCGCCGCCTTGGCCGCGGCCGCCACCTCCGCACCCAAGGCCCGCCAGGTGACCTGGGTGGCCGCCGAGCTCACCCGGTACGCCCAGGACAACCCCCCGGCCCGGGCCACCACCGCCCACCTGCTCTCCCCCGGGTACCTGGCCGGGTACCTGGCCGCCGCCGACGCCGGCACCCTGCGGGTCCGCACCCCCGCCAAAGCCCACCCCGACCGCCCGCACCTGCCGGTCCCCTCCACCCTCGCCACCGCACGGGTGCGGCGCACCATCCTGTCCCAGCTGGCCGCCACCGCCGGCCTGCCCGACCCCCTCCCCGAGCCGCTGCCCGCTCCTGCGCCCGCGCCGCGCCCACCCACCCGGGCCGTGATCGACCTGCTCGACTGGCTGCGCGCCAACGCCACCTCCACCGACCCGGCCACCGCCGTCCCCGCCGCCCGGGCCGCCGCCATGCTCGCCCTCACCCTCGAGCTCGGCCTGCGCACCAGCGAGCTGGCCGCCCTGCGGGTCGACGACATCGCCACCGACCCCACCGGGACCACCACCCTCACCTACACCCCCCGGCCCCCCGCCACCCGCACCACCCCCGCCCCGCGCACGCTCCCCCTCACCTCCCCCACCGCCCACCTGCTGCGCACCTGGCTCAAAGCCCGCGAGCAGCTCACCGCCCAGACCCCCCGCACCACCGCCCTGTGGGTGTCCCTGGCCGCCAACCACGACGGGGAAGGCACCCGCCGCCCGCCCGGGATGCCGCTGCGCCCCGGCGGGGTGCGCCGCGCCTACGCCCGCACCGTCGCCGCGTACAACACCGCCCACGCCACCCGCCCCTGGCCGCACACGCCGCTGCCGGACACCCCCGGCGCGCTGCGCCCCGCACCGGCCACCGCCGACCCGGTCACGGCACAGGCCGGGGCATGAGAAGACCCCCGGTCCCGCGGGTGCGGGCCGGGGGCCACCAAGGGCGAGGCGGGGGCTCAGCGCCGCAGCGCCGGGCCGCCACCGAACGGCACCGGGCCGTTGATCTGACGGGCCGAGGACGCAGCCTCCAGCGCCGCCACGACGGCCTGGACCCTGGCGCGGATCTTCTTCCACACGGTCATGGGCAGGTCGCATCCTTCACAGCTCGAGGGTGGGGGTTTCGGCCGACGGCAACGTGCCGGGCCAGCAGGTCACCGTGCGCGCCCGGCCTCCCCGCGCAACCACCGCACGCGACACCCCCGGAAGAAGGGGAACCGCCCCGCCGGTCACACACGGTGCCGGCGGGGCGGGTACTGCGAGAGGGGTTCGTGTTGCGGGAGCCGCAGGGACTCAGCCGCGGGCGCTGAACAGCATCCCGGCCAGGGTGCCCTTCAGCTCCTGCGTGTACCGGGCCCGGTCGGCCTCGGTGATGGGGGTGTAGTCGACCATCGCGTCAGCCAGCGCCTGGACGTCCTTGACGTCGGTGGTGGCCGGGGCGGGGGCGGTCATCGTGCTCATGTCGGATCTCCTCCTGGAGGGGCTCGGTTGGGGTTGCCTTCGAGCACTGACCGTGAGCGCCCCCGCCCCCGGCGCAATCCCCCCGGTCCCCCCGCCGGACGGTAAGGTCACTGGCCGTTGAGGTAGTCCTGGTAGGCCTTCTGCTGCTCGGGGGTCAGCGGCTCCACCTTCGCCCCGATTGCCAGGCCCATCGGGTACTCATCGGGCCGGGAGTACGGGTTGTCCAGCAGCGCCCCGTCCGGGTCCAGCAGGTGCCAGTTGCCGTACACCCGCTCCAGCTGCAGCCGGCCCGCGCCCGGGGCGGTCTGCTCGGTGGTGGTGGTGGCGGTCACCAGCAGCGCCGCGGTGTACCGGGACAGCGTCACCGTCTTCCGGGTGCCGCGCTCGTCGACCACGTCCAGCTTCAGGTCGGTGTACGCCTCGGCCAGCAGCGCCGGCCCCGACGGCTCCACCACCGGGGTCAGCCGGGCCGCCTCGAGGGTGTAGGAGCGCAGCGGGTCCTCTGCCAGGCGCCACCCGCCGGGCAGGTCGGCGCTGCCAGCGCCCCACCAGAACAGCACCCCGCGCATCGTGTCGATCGCCAGCTCGTCCCCCGTGAACGCATCAGTGACCAGCTCCCGGGCCGCCGGGAGGGACTGCGCCCGCAGCCCGCCGGCCTTCAGGACCGCCAGTACCTCCTCAGGGCCCAGCTCCCGGGAGGCGTCGACCAGGGCCGCGTTGGCGCCCACCTGCCCGACCAGGTCGACGAAGTCGGTGAACGCCCCGTGCAGCTGCTCGTCGGTGAACGGGGTCTGCCCCACCTCGGCGGGGTGGAACTCGACGTCGGCGGTGTCCATGACCACCGGCTCCGCCGGGCCGCTCAGCGCTCCGGCGAACCTGTCCGGGGTGCCGGCGCCCAGGGCCGCGTTCACCCCCAACGTCACCGCGACCGCGGCCACCGCCGCGACCAGGACACCCAACCTGCGGCGCGAGGCGCTCCTGCTGCTCATACGCCCCGACCGTGCGCCCACCACCGCGCCCGGCAACGATCCCGGCCCCCACCAGCTCCCCGCGGGCTGGTGGGGGCCGGGGGCGGGGCGTGCGTCAGGACTTCTTCGGCGGCAGCGCGGTCCGGTTGTAGATCTCCTTCCCGGCCTCGTACGCCTTCTCCATCTGCGCCTTGGTCAGCACCTTGCGGTACACCGCGACGTTGTCGATGAAGCCGTGGAACCGCTCACCGGCCTCCCACCGGGAGGTCATCTGGTTGTAGCCGTTGTACCAGAGGTAGTTGCCTCGGGGCAGGCCACCGACGCGCAACGCCCGCTCGAACTTGGCGGTCACGTTGGTGCCGGTGTACCGGTTGGCCTCGGTGTCCTCACCGGTGCGGGTGGTGCAGGACTGGAACGCCTTGTAGAAGTCGATGATCTCCCGGAACTGGCCGTCCTGCTTGCGGCACTGCTGACCGTTGAACACGTACGCGCTGCCCGACCACTCCATCGTCTGCCGGCCGTCGACGTAGTGCTGGGTGCGCACTCTGCCGTTGGCGTAGTGGACGGTCAGGTGCAGCAGGTGCCAGCGCCCGCCCTTGAGCATGTTGTTCGCGCCCTCGGCGCCGCCGCGGTCGTGCTTGTCCTTGTTCAGCGACGGGCCGCCCTCGGGCAGGGACGGCGAGAGCCGGCCGCCGGCGAACATGCCGTTGGTGACGTACCAGCCGCCGGTCAGGGCGTCCCCTTCGACGTAGGTGGAGAAGTCGGAGATCCGGTCGTCGTACCCGCCGACTCCCAGGTGGTTGCCCGAGCAGATCGAGGTGTTCGTCGACCAGTTCTTCACCACCGTCTGGGTGCAGAACCGCCCACCCCACCCGGCGACCTCACCGGAGTGCACGCCGCGGCCGTTTTTGCCTGACCCGGCCGGGTGCCACACCCACGCCTCGATCGTGTACCCGGCGGAGCCGGCGTTGGACCAGGTGAAGGTGTCGTCGAACACGTGGGTGGTGGCGGTGTTCAGCACGTCCTTGGGCCGGGAGATCGTCACCGCCCGGTCCCGCGGGGAGATGGAGGTGTTCATCCCCTTGGCGATCAGGCCGACCGTGGCCGACTTGTCGATCGAGCGGGCCCAGGAGGTCTCCGCCCCCGAGGAGCAGGCGCCGGTCAGCGGGGCGATCGGGCAGTTCTTGGCGCTCCACACCTTCAGGTCACCGCCCTTGGAGGTGTCGCACAGGCCCTGGGCGGTCAGCTTGGCGCAGTTCTCCACCGAGGAGGCCCGGTCCAGCGCGCCGGACTCGGGGCGGAAGTTGTAGTACCGCAGCGGGCCGTGGGCGGCCACGACCATGTCGTAGCGGGACGGGGCCTTGACCGTGATCGAGTTCTTCGACACCGACCCGCCCGGGCCGTTCGCGGTCACCTTCACCTGGTAGTCCACGTTGTCGGACATGTCGGTGAAGTAGGTGACCCCGGCGTTGCCGGACCCGTCGGCGGTGACGGTGTGGACCTTGGCGACCGGGTTCTTGTGCGCGGCGTCGGTGCGGGCCACCTCGACCTTGAGCGAGGTCACGCACGGCACGTTGCCGGACACCGCCGGGTCGTTGCGCCACCCGTTGGCACCCCAGGACTGCGGGCGGTTCGCCTCGGGGGTCTTGACGTCCAGGACCACGTTGTTGCCGAACGTCCACCCGGCCGGGGTGGTGGACCCGGTCACGTTGTTCGGCCAGTTGTGGGAGGCCAGGGACCAGGTGCTGCCGGACAGCTCCAGGGAGCGCAGCTTGGGGTCGGTCGGGGCGGCCGGGGAGGTGCACTGGGTGCCGGTCGCGCCGTCGACGCTGGGCCCGGCGGCGTTCACCGCGTACGCCTCGAAGGAGTAGGCGGTCTGCAGGGCCAGCCCGGTGGACACCTTCACGGTAGCCGAGCTCGCGGTGGCCGGGAAGGTGGTGGTGGCGTATCTGGACCCCGTGAAGTAGGCCAGCTTGCCGTCCAGGGCCACCGGGCCGCCCAGGTCGGCCAGGACCGTGGACACCGGGGCGCCCTTGGGCACCAGCAGGTACCCGTCGCCGCCGTTGACCCGCCCGACGGTCGCCTGGATCGCGGCGCCGCCACCGGCAGGGGTCTCCAGCTTCAGGGTCGGGGCCTGCGGGGGCGTCATGGCGATCGCGGGAGCCGAGGTTGCGGTGGCGACACCGGCCGGCACGACCGGGGTGACCCGGTAGGTGTACCGGAAGCCCAGCTGCACGTCCTCGTCGGTCGCGGAGGTCCCGGTCACGGTCGTGCCGGCGGCCCGGTCAGCGCGCTCCAGCTTGTAGCTGTTCACGGTGCCGGCCTTGGTCCAGACCAGCTCGACCCACTGCCGCTGGAGGTGGGGGTCCCAGGCGGCCTTGGTGATCCGCGGCGGGGTGACGACCTTGACATGGGTGCGCCCGCCGGTGTGGGTGCGCCCGTCGGCGTCGGCAGGTGCGACCGCCTCGGCGGAGGTGTGGGTGACGGTGAACGTGCGGGCCTCGTACCGGCCGTCGCCGCTGGCCGGGACGGTGATCGTCTTGGTCAGCGAGGCCGACACCCCGTAGGAACGCTCGGTCGACAGCGGCACCGAGCCCAGGGTGGTGCGCAGCCCGGCGCGGGAGCTGTCGGTGTCGCTGGGTGCCGGGGACATCACGGTCCCGTCGCCGTTGTGGACCACCAGCTCCAGCCCGGGCACGTCCGGGGTCGCGGTGGCGGTCAGGGTCACGTCGGTGGCCGCCGCGCCGGTGGTGGGGGTGGCCACGGCGGCGTTGACGACCGGGTAGGCCGGCGGCATGAAGTCGGCGTCGGCGGACAGCTCGCTGGTGGTCGACCCGGCGGTCGCGACCACCTTGTAGAACCGGGTCTGCCCGGGGGCGAACCCGCCGGCGGGCCTGTCGATGAACTCCCGCTTGCCGGCGGCCGGCAGCGCACCGGAGACCGCGGTGTAGGACCCGGCGGCGCCGGTGTTCGACCCGTACACGGTGTAGCTGGTCGCGTTCGCGATCGGGTCCCAGGTGATGACGAACCCGCCGGCCTGCTCGGCGACGTCGGGCTTGCCGGCGGTGACCGTGGTCGACCCCTCCGCCAGGCGGGTGCGGGCGCTGGCCGGCTCGGACAGGGCCGAGCCGCCAACGGTGCGCGGGCTGGTCCGGTACCCGGCCGGGAGGGTCTTGGAGAACCGGTTGGTGGCCCGGACCGTGTAGGTGTACTGGGTGCCCGGCTGCAGGCCGGCGGTGTCGGTGTGGATGGTCTGGGTGCGCGGGGCCGGGTTCAGCACCGTGCCGGTGCCGTCCTTGGACCGGTACAGCTCGTACTCCAGGGCGGTCGGCACCTGCGTCCAGGACAGGTCGATCTGCGGGTCGAAGTCGCCGCCGGGGGTGGCGGTCAGCTCCGGGGCGCCAGGGGCCAGCAGCCCGGCGTCGGCCTTGCCCCAGGTGACCACCCCCTCGGCGTCGACGACACCGACCTGGTAGGCGAACAGGCGCTGGGCGCTGCCGGGGGCCGCCACGGCGGAGGGGTCGGCGACGGTGACGCTGGACTGGGCGGGGTTGACCGCCGGGGAGGGCAACAGGTCCCACCCGGCCGGCTGGGCGTCGGTCTCGGTGAGCGGGCTGGTGTGCACGGTCGGGGCGGCCGCGGAGGGGCTGGTCGCGGCGGAGCGGCGCAGCAGGTACTTGGTGGCGCCGGCGACGGTGGCGAAGGTGATGTTGAACCCCTGCCCGCCGGGGGCGTTCTCGACAGTGACCGCGGGCGCCTGCAGCGGGTCGCGGAACGGCTCCTCGTTAGAGCTCTTGTCCACGTCGACGCTGACCTCACCCAGGGACCGGGCGGGGGCGACGCACTTGGCGGTCGGGTTCACCTGGGCGGTCTGGTAGAAGAACGTGACCCGGTAGCTGTACCGGACCCCCGGCTCCCAGTCGCTGCCGTCGTCGATGAACTCCTGCTGCCCGTGGGCGCCGTCCTCACGGACGGGGGCGGCCAGCGGGTCAGGGGCCCGGGTGATCTCATACCCGGTGATCCCCGCCGGCAGGGTGAAGGTCAGCCGGACACCGCCGTCGTCGCGCTTCTCGGCGACGATCGGCATGGTGCTGGGGATCGTGGTGACCCGGGTGGAGGTGACCCACTCGGTGGCGTCCTCCTGGATGACCGAGACGGTGCCGTCCTCGCGGGTGACCAGCTGCTGGGGGCGGACCCGGAACACGTAGGTCTTGCCGTTGTCGAGGGTGCCGGCCGGCACGGTGTACTTGGTCGCCCGGGTGGTGCCCAGGTTCTTCCAGTCGTAGGTGTCCGGGGTGCCGGTGTCCAGGGCGTAGTGGACCTGGTACTGCACGTCCTTGGTGCGGGCGGCCGGGCTAGGCGGCCAGGCGACGTTGACGGCCGTGTCGACCCGGGACGGTTCGGCGACCACGCACGGGACGGTGTCCAACGGGGTCGGCTCGACCTCCTCACCGGGGTTGCACTCCAGGTCCTCCAGGTTGTACGGGGGACGGTAGGGGTCCTCGGGGGTTCCGGTGGCCCCGCCGGTCAGCTGCTCCCGCTTGTCGGCGACCTCCCCGGTCGCGCCGGTCTGGTTCAGGACGTTGACACAGTTGACGATGACCGCCGGGTGGCACCCCTGGGTCGTGCCGGTCTCGTACTTCCAGATCGCGTGGTGCTTCCCGCCCTTGATGTCGTCGACCAGGATGTAGCAGTGGTCCCAGTCGCCGTCGCTGGAGGCCAGGACGGCGAAGCCGGCCACCTGACCGGACCCGCGCAGGACAGCGACCTCGTACAGGTGCTCGGAGACCTCACCATCCTCCACGTCGGCGATGGCCAGCTTTTTGCCGTAGGCGTTGGTCGCTTCGCTGTGCATGGCCGCGACCAGCTCGGACTGGGCGGGGAAGCGCAGCCCGTTGCCGGAGGCGACCTTGCGGGCGTCGACCTGGGCGATGCCCAGGATCGGGAACCCGGCCCGGTCCTCCTGGCCGCGCTGCACGCTGTGGTAAGCGACCACCGCGATCGAGGACAGCACGGCGAGCACCACCAGGGTGACGATCACCTCGACCAGGGTGAAGCCACCACGGCGCCCACGCCGCAGCGTCGGGGAGCCCACGAGGGCGAACGGGGAAGGAGCAGACATGCCCTAGACAGTCCCCGCGACCAGGACCCAGGCAACACTTCCCGGGCAGGAGAACCACCCAGGCGAGCGGCCCGTGTTCAGGCCAGGACGCCCGAGCGCATCCCGACCGCGGTGGCGCTGGCCCGGTCCCGCACCCCCAGCTTGTCGAAGATCCGGGACAGGTGGGTCTTCACCGTCTGCGGGGAGATGAACAGCGCCTGGGCGATGTCGTCGTTGGTGTGCCCGGCCGCGACCAGCTCCAGCACCTGCAGCTCCCGCGGCGACAGTCTGCTCGAGGCCTCCGGCGGCGGGGCCGGGTGCTCCAGGGAGTGCACCAGCCCCTTGGTCGCCACCGCGTCCAGCCCGCGGCCGCCGGAGACCGCCTCGGCCAGGACCCGCTGCAGCTCGGCCGCGTTCACCGTCTTGTGCGCGTACCCGTCAGCGCCGGCCCGCAGGTAGCCCGCGATCACCTCCGGCTCGTCCTGGGCCGACAGCACCACCACCTTCGCCCCGGGACGGAAGGCGCGCGCCGAGCGCAGCACGTCCATACCGTCACCGTCGGGCAGGGTGTGGTCGACCAGGACCAGGTCCACCGGGTGAGCTTCCAGGGCCCGGGCCGCCTCGGCGGCGTCGGTGGCCATCGCGACGATGACGTACCCGCCGGCGGCGTTCAACCGCCGCTCGATGCCCTCGCGGACCAGCTCGTGGTCCTCGACCACGAGCACCCGCACCGGCTGCTGGGACTGCCCCATGCCACACACCCTTCGTCACTGCTGTCAGGCAACTAGCCGGTGACCGTCCCGGCCGCCCGGGGACTGTCAGCCAACCGGGCACCAGCCGTTGTCGCCTGAACGGGTGACCCAACCGCCAGTGAGGTGAAACACCCCACACCCGCCGCGGCACGGGCGGGTGTGGGGTGCTGGAAGAGGCGCGGGCCCCGCCGCTCGCAGGGGGACGAGGCAGGGCCCGCTGGGATCAGCCTAGCGTCAGCTGTCCCGGTCCGGGGTGCCGTACGACGGCGGCTGGCTCTCCGGGCGGCGCTGCTCCGGCTGCGGCTGTGGGGCCGTCCCAGGGCCAGCCTGCGCCGGGCCGCCCTGGGGCGACGGGGAGGGCTGGTAGGTGACCGGCTGGGTCGCCGGGGGCACCTGCCCGGCCGACCCGCCGGGCCGGAACGTCGGGGGCACCGGGCGTCCCGCGGGCCCGGCCGACGGGCCCGCCGCGGCCGGCTGGGTGCCGGTGAACGCGGCCGCCATCACCGAGGTGTTCTCCCCGATGCGGAACATCAGCGCGATCAGCTCGAAGGACATGCGGACCAGGACCAGGTACACCAGGGTCAGGACCGGCACCATGATCAGCGGGATGAGGATGCCGGCCCCGCCACGGGAGGCCGAGGCCAGGGCGACGAACCAGATCAGGCCGCCGACCAGGAGCAGGATGGTGAACACCGCGTAGATGATCTTGAGGAACTTCAACGTCAGGAAACTGGTGAAGTTGAAGTCGAACAGGGTCTGGAAGAACCCCTTGGACGTGTCGTTCATGCGCTGCCTTTCCTAGGCGTCGGGGACCGCCGCCCCCGCGATATCCAGTACCACCCCCTCGGTGGGTGACCACACCGTAGCGGGGTGCGAAGGGCCCGCCTAGCTGTTCCGCCTCGGACGGCGTGCGGCTCTTCCCACGACCGGGACGTCCGGGGAACCGCCCGAGCACGAGCCGGGCGATCGCAGTTTCGGGCAGGATCTGGTCGTGGCTGCTGGCGTCACTACGGGCCGCGACCCCCGGTGCCAGGAGCGCTGTACGAAGTCGCCTGGTCGGCGCGACCGAGGCCAGGCCTGTCCAGGTGTCGGGCGACCAAGCGATACTACGGCATCGCCGCCGAGCAGTCCATCGGGCAGCTCTTCGCGGCGGGCATCGTGCCGGGCATCGTCATCGCGGTCCTGTTCTGCGTCTGGGTCTACATCGCCCAGAGGATGGAGGACCGCAAGCCCCGCAAGGACCTCGGCTGGGGCGACATGGAGCACAAGGTCCCCGAGCGGAGGACCTACTAGTGGGCCGACCGCTTCGGGGCGCTGGCCAAGACGCTGCCGTTCGCCGTGCTCATCGTCATGATCCTGGTCGTGCTCTACCGGGGCATCGCGACCCCGAGCGAGGCGGCCGCGATCGGCGTGATCCTGGTCTTCGTCCTCGTGGCGCTGATCTACCGCGGCATCACGGGCCGGCAGCTGCTCGACGTGCTGCTGGAGTCGACCAACCAGAGCACGATGATCCTGCTCATCACCGCCTTCTCCGCGGTGATCGCCACGGTGCTGAGCTACCTGCGGGTGCCCCAGGACCTGGCGGCGGTCGTGACGGACGCCGACCTCAACAAGTGGGTCGTCCCGATCATGATCAACCTGATCCTGCTCGTCATGGGCTTCTTCCTGCCGCCCGTGTCGATCATCGTCATGACCACGCCGATCCTGCTGCCGCTGATCATGGGCCTCGGCTTCGACCCGATCTGGTTCGGCATCATCATGACGATCAACATGGAGATGGGGCTGATCACGCCGCCGGTGGGCCTGAACCTCTACGTCCTCAAGGGGATCGTGCCGCAGGTGCCGCTCAAGGAGATCCTCCTGGGCTCGCTGCCCTACGTGGGCGTCCTCGGTCTGGCGATCGCGCTGTTCTCGATCTTCCCGGACATCATCCTGTTCCTCCCGCGGCTGCTCTACTGAGCGGTCCTGGACGACCACGGAGGGCGGGTGCGCGGTTCGGCACCCGCCCTCTGGCGTCTCCCGGATCTCTAGATCTGCTCGCTGCTCCAGCGCCCCGGAGGGGTGCGGTCGAGCACCGTTAGCAGACCCGCGTCCTCGAACGCGGCCAGGGTGTCCGCTGGCCCCTGCGTAAAGTGCTCCCAACCCGTCTGGTGCGCTACCACGACGTGCCGCGAGCCGAGCACCTCCGCGGCGGCAGCAGCCCGCTCGGCGGAGAGGCTCAGGGGTCGTCCTCCGAACTTCGTGGACACGCTGGCCCGACCGGCAAAGAGGACCGCGTGGTCCACCGTGCCCATCCGGTCGCGGATCTGCGCCACGACAGCGAGCGAGGCGTTGTCGCCGCTGACGTAGATGCTCGGACCTGCCTCGACCCGCACCACGAATCCCGTCACCTCGCAGTTGACGAACCCATCGGCGTCGCGCTCCCCGTCGGCGGGGCCGTGCCGCGCGGGGACGGCCACCACCTCGACCCCGGGGCCGACCGTCCGTGCCTGCCAGGACGGGAGCCCGGCGGCGGGAGCGCCCAGGGTCGCCGCCGCAGACGGGGTCGTGAGCACGAGCGGGGAGGACAGGGCGACCTCCCGGCCGAGGCGGTCGAGATTGTCGGCGTGCGCGGCGTGGCTGAGGAGCACGACGTCGATGCCGCCGAGCTGCTCCGGTTGCACGGCCGGGCCAGCGGTCTTGCGGAGAACACCATGGTGCGAGGGCGGGTCGAAGGTGGGATCGGTCAGCAGCCGCAGACCACCGACCTCGACCACGACGGTGGGGCCTCCAACCACCATGTACCGGACGCCTGCGGGCACGGGTGCTCCTCTCGACTCTGCGGCGACCCGGCGCCGGTCCCGCCTGTCGGAGAGTCTGTCGCGGTCCACGGGCCGCCGAGAGTGTCGACGGAACTCGACAACAGCGATTCTCTTGTCACCGCACCCGCCGTACCTATGGACTGCGCTTCGTGGTCGGCTCGGTCCGGCCCGTCCCGCCCATCTCGACACCAGGAGTTCCCTGTGCCCGACACCTACCCGACCGTCAAGGTTGCTGCCGTCCACGCCGCCCCGGTGTTCCTCGACCTAGACCGCACCCTCGAGAAAGTCGAGCGTCTCGTCGCCGAGGCCGCGGGCGAGGGGGCCGAGCTGGTGGCGTTCGGAGAGGTCTTCGTCTCGGGCTACCCCATCTGGGCCGGGGTTCGGCCACCGATCGACACGCACGACTTCCACGAGCGCCTGGTGCGCTCCGGAGTCACCGTCCCCGGACCGGACACCGACCGCATCGCGGCCATCGCCCGCCGCCACGGAGTGGTGCTCTCGATCGGGGTGAACGAGGTGTCCGCCCACTCTCCCGGCCAGGTATGGAACTCCAACCTCGTCTTCGACCGTCGGGGCACCTTGGTCAACCACCGCCGCAAGCTCGTCGCGACGTGGTACGAGCGGCTCACCTGGTCCCACGGCGACGGGGCCGACCTGCGGCCGGTCGACCTCGACGGCTGGCACCTCGGTGTGCTGATCTGCGGTGAAAACACCAACACGCTCGCCAAGTACGCCCAGGTGGCCCAGGGGGAACGGCTGCACGTGGCCAGCTTCCCGCCCAGCTGGCCCTTCGACGGCCGCGACGGCGCCACACAATACGACCTCACGGACGCAATCCGGCTGCGGACCGCTTCGCACTCGTTCGAGGGCAAGGTGTTCAGCGTCGTCGCCTCCACCACCATGGACCAGGCCGCCCTCGACGAGGTAGCCGGGCATGACGACCGGGCTCGCGACCTGCTGTCCAGCGTGCCCACGGCCTCGATGATCATCGGTCCCCGTGGTGAGACCTTAGCCGGCCCGCTCGTAGAGGGGGAGGGCATCCTGTACGCCGATGTCGACCTGTCCGAGGCGATCGTCCTCAAGCGCGCGCACGACGTGGCCGGCACCTACAACCGCTTCGACGTCTTCGACCTGCGAATGAACCAGCGCCGCCTCGTCCCCATCACGGTCGCCGGGATGGACCCCACTCTCGAGCCGCGCGACACGGTGACGATCGGCCGCGACGCGGAAGTCGGCGCCGGAGACTAATCGCCCTCCCCCTCCCGCTCGCCACGGGACGGTGCACCGGCGCACCGTCCCGTGGAGAGCGGCACCACCACGACGGAGCCCATCTCGTCCCGCCGGAGCCCATCCAAGGAGTCCCCTGAAATGACCCGTACCACCTCGACGGCGACCACCCGTCCCGACTACAACGACCCCGAGTTCCGCAAGAAGGGGCGCAACGCCATCGGCGCGGCGATGTTTGGCTTCTTCGTGGACATGTACGACGTCTACCTGCCGGTGATCGTGCTCGCGCCGGCGATGGTCTACTTCTCGGCGACCGGCGCCTCCGGTATCGACATGGCGGTCTTCTCCACCCTGATCTTCGTCGCCTCGATCGTTGGGCGCCCGCTCGGATCCCTCATCCTCGGTCCCTTGGGCGACACCCTCGGCCGCCGGAAGGCGACCCTCATCGCGGCTGCAGGGTCCGCGGTCTGCACGGGTCTCATGGCGATCCTGCCGGGCTACGCCACGCTCGGGGTGTGGGCTCTCGTGATTCTGATCGTCCTGCGCCTGCTCGACGGCATCTTCCTCGGCGGTGAGTACAGCGCCGCGAATCCCCTCGCTATGGAGTACACGCGCCGGGAACGCCGCGGAGTCGTGGGTTCCATGATCAACATGGGCTATCCCCTGGCGCTCGCCACCATCACGCTGGTGACCATCGCGACGATGCACTTCTTTCCGGTCGGTGACGCCAGTGCTCCTTACTCCGTGTGGGGCTGGCGCATTCCCTTCATCATCGGGTTCGTGCTGTGCTCCTCGCTGTTCTTCTACTACCTGACCTCCGTGCCGGAGTCGGAGATCTGGACGAAGGTCCCCGATCGCAAGGAGCACCCGCTCAAGGAACTGTTTTCCGCGGCCCACGCCAAGTCGATGGGCATCGCCTTCCTCGTCGGCACGGGCGCATGGCTGACGCTCAACGGCTCCATCGGCATGTTCTCCAGCCACTTCCGACGCCTAGAGGTGTCGGACAGCACGATCAATACGGTCCTGCTCGTCGCTGCCCTCATCGGAGCCTCTCTCTTCCCGCTCATCGGCGCCGCCGGCCAGCGGTTCGGCCGGCGCTACGTGATCATGGGCATCGGTCTGGCCTGCCTGGTCTTGGGCTCGGGTTGCGTCGCACTGGCGGTGGGCAACGTAGGCTCGAGCTCCTTCATCCCTCTCGCTGTGCTGGGACTGCTGCCCGGGCTGACCATCTGGGCCATGATCACCGCCTTCCTCATGGAGCTCTTCCCCACCTCGGTGCGGGCCAGCGGCTACGGCGTCGCATACACCCTCCCCAGCATCGTTCCGGCCTTCTACGGCTACTACATGGTGTGGCTGGGCGACGTCATGAACTACGACTACACGCCGGTGGTCATCGGCGGGCTCGGGGCGGTCTGCCTCATCATCGGTGGCTTCGTCGCCAAGGACCTGCGCCACGTCGACCTCGACGACATGTAGCCCGGTCGGTCCCGTGACGAGGGGGACGGGCGGGCACCCGCGAGGGCACGCCCGGCCCCTCGATAGACTCTGCGTCGGCCCGGAGCGACCCGCTCCCCTTGTCTGGAGGTGCCGGTGACCGTCCCGCCCGAGAACCACTTGTGGCGCCACCTGGTGGACGCGGGGCTCGAAGCCAAGGAGGCACGCCTCTACTTGGCGGTGCTTGAGCATGGCCGGCTGTCGGTCGCCGCCGCCGCGGAACAGGCCTACATCTCCAGGTCCAACGCCTACGACGTCGCCAAGCGACTGGCCCGGCAGGGGCTGGTGCAGTTCGTCGAGGCACCCGACGACGCAGAGGGGCGCAGCCGAGCCCTGTTGCAGGCCAACGACCCGGGGGTGCTGCTCGCAGCAGTCGACCAGCGCCGCGGCCGGATCGAGGCACTGCTTCCTCGTCTGCGGGCTATCCAGCCCAAAGGGCGACTCCCCCGGGTGCGCTACCTCGAGGGCGCCGCCGGGATCCGTACGGCCCTCTTCGAATCCCTGGAGTGGGCGTCGCCCATCTACGGCATCCTCTCGATGGCCGACCTCATCCAGGTGCCAGGCGCGGAGGCGATGGCCGCCTACATCGAGGGACGGCGCCAGCGCCAGCTCGAGCTACGGGTCGTGCGGTCACCTCTCAAGGAAGCGTCGCTGGACTGGCCGACGAGCGAAGACGACTACCGAGTCGTGCGGCTGGCCCCAGCGCCGTACGTCTTCACGATGACGACCCTCATCGGGGAGCACACAGTCTCCACGCTCTCTTCCGCTCGCGAGCACTTCGCGATGGTCATCGAGAGCGACGAGTACGCCGAGCAGCAACGTCACCTCTTCGAGATCCTCTGGGACGCGAGCACCCCGCGCTAGGTGTACTCGCCGACCGGGCTCCACGGCATACCCTGGCGTCGTGCGCGACCCCGAGATCACGCTCCGCTTCCTCGCCGCCCCGACCGACGCCGGTCAGTCCGGCAGCGTGAGCGCGGGCCGGGTCCTCGAGTGGATCGGCAAGGCCGGGTATGCCGCGGCCGCCCGATGGAGCGGGGCTACACGGTCACCGCCTACGTCGGCAACGTGCGCTTCAACCGGCCGGTCGAGGTGGGCGACCTCGTCGAGGCACGGGCGCGGGTCGTGCTCACCGGGCGCACGAGCATGCACGTCACGGTGCAGGTCAGCTCGGGCCCGCCGACGACCGGTGGCCTGGAGCCGGCGACGCAGTGCCTGATGATCTTCGTCGCGGTGGACGGCGAGGGGCGGCCGACCCCGGTGCCGACGTTCGAGCCGCGCTCCATGGAGGAGAAGCTGCTGGAGCAGTGGGCGCATCGCCGGGCGGAGGTGCGGGCCGAGGTGCAGGCGGCCATGGAGCGGCAGACCTACAGCGACGCGGGCACGGCGCCACGGGAGGTGCTGCGCTTCCTCGCGGCGCCGACCGACGTCAACTGGGGCGGCAAGGTGCACGGCGGCATCGTCATGAGGGATCGACGAAGCCGCGCACGTGCTCGTCACGCGGTGGACGCAGAACCCGCGCAACGTCGCGATCTTCACCGGCGGCGTGCGGTTCTACCAGCCGCTGCGCATCGGCGACCTGGTCGAGGTGGAGGCCAGGCTGCTGCATACCGGGCCGCACTCGATGCACGTGGGCGTGCACGTGCGCTCCGGCGATCCGGCCACCGGCGAGCTGCACCAGACGACCTTCTGCCGGACCGTCTTCGTCGTGCTCGACGACTCAGGTCGGGCGGCCGAGGTGCCGCGCTGGGAGCCGGTGAGCGAGGAGGACCGGGCGCTCGACGAGCACGCGGTCGAGCTGGTGCGGATCCGGCAGCGCTTCGGGGAGTGAGCGGGCCCGGCGCCGCGTGGGCGACGCCGGGCCTGTCGTCCTGGACCGCGGCGGATCAGACCTCGGTCTCGAGCAGCTCGCGCAGGTTGTCGTCGAGCTGGGTGAGGTAGGTCTCCTCGAAGCCGAAGAGACCGAAGTGGCCGGCGATCGAGGGCAGCACGCGCAGCTCGCTGCCGGGCGTGAGCTCCTGCTCGCGGCGGCAGTCGCGGACGGGGAAGAACATGTCCTCGTCGATCGGCATGACGAAGGTCTTGGCGGTGATGCGCCCGCGGGCCGCCGCGAGGTCGCCGCCGGTGTTGCGGGCGACGTCGCCGCGCTGCCACTTCCACGCCATCGACAGCAGCGCGTTGGGGTCCATCGCGGCGAAGGTCGGCCGCAGGAAGCGGTCGCGGAACTCCTCGAAGGTGTCCCAGGTGACGTCCGGCAGTTCCACGTTGCGCCAGAACTCGGTGCGCCAGAACTCCGCGCACTACGCCAGGCCGGCGCTGCCGCCGGTCACCGACGCGGGCAGCGCACCCGCGGCGAAGACCCCGAAGGGCGTCTCCGTGCGCCGCACGGTCGAGGGCGCCGAGGTCCGCTGGCACCAGCAGAGCGGCCCCGCCGACAGCGCCGTCTACCGCGTGCGCGGCGTCGACGCCCCGGGCCGCAGCGGCAAGGTCGACGCGTGCGCGGCGGTGTCGGAGGACAACCTGGTCGCCGTCGTCGGCCACGGCACCACCTCGTGGGTCGACCCCGACGCGCAGCCCGGTGACGTCTACGTCGTGACCACGCTCGCCGACGACAACACCCGGAGCGCGCCCTCGCGCCCGACCCGCGGCCTGTGAGGACGGTGAACGGATGACGGTGGAGATCCCCCGGACGCGCAAGAGCGACACCGTCCGGGTCCAGCTGGAGGAGCTCATCGGGCAGCTCTCCCCCGGCGAGCCGCTGCCGGCCGAGCGCGAGCTCGCAGCGCGGCTCGGCGTGGCCCGGATGACCCTGCGCCGCGCGGTCGACTCCCTCGTCGCCGAGCACCGCCTGCTGCGTCGCCCCGGGGCCGGCACCTTCGTGGCGCCGCCCCGGGTCGACCAGCGCCTGTCCGCCACGTCGTTCTCCACCGACATGCGCTCGCGCGGGATGGTCCCGGGCGCGCACACGGTCCACGCCCGGCTGCAGCCCGCCGGCATGATGCTCGCCTCCGTGCTGGAGATCCGGCCGCACGCCATGGCCCTCAACGTCCGCCGCGTGCGCACCGCCGACGGGGAGCCGATGGCGCTGGAGGACCTCCACGTGCCGGGCGACCTCGTGCCCGGCCTCACCGGCGAGGACCTGGAGAACTCCTCCTTCTACACGCTGCTCGAGTCCCGCTACGGGCTCACCATCGCCTCCGGCACCCAGTCCGTCGAGCCGCACCTGGTGACGGACGAGGAGGCCGAGCTGCTGCATACCTCGCCCGGGTCGGCGGCCTTCCTCTTCGAGCGCACCTCGCGCCTCGAGAGCGGACGGGTCGTCGAGTTCGTGCGCTCCGTCTACCGCGGCGACCGCTACCGGATCGTCGTCGACCTCAAGCCCACCACTCCTTCCCCGATCTCCGGCTGAGCCGGACCACCTGAGAGGACACACCTCATGACCCGCACCTCGCGCAGCACCCGACTCCTGGCCCTGGCGGCCGGGGCCAGCCTGGCGCTCACCGCCTGCGGGGCGACTCCGGCGGCGACGACGCGGCCTCGTCCGGCGGTGGCGCCGGCGAGACCCTCACCGTCTGGATCATGGAGGGGACCAACCCCGACGCGACCCCCTTCTTCGAGGAGGTCTCCGCGGCCTTCGAGGAGGAGACAGGAGCCACCCTCGACATCCAGTTCGTGCCGTGGGCCTCCGCCCACGACCAGTTCACCAACGCCATCGCCGGCGGCACCGGCCCGGGGCCGAGGTCGGCACCACGTGGACGCCGGAGTTCGGCGACGCGGGCGCCCTCATGGACCTGTCCGACCAGATCGGCGAGGCGGGCCTGAGCGGGGGCGGGTTCGGGCCGATCAGGACACGCTCACGGGCCCACCGGCATCAGCAGCAGCTCCATCACGGTGTCGGTGCACACCCCGGCCGCCGCCTCCCGGTCGATCTGCTCCGGACCGACGTAGTCGTCCCCGACGAAGTACACCTCCCAGGCCAGCTCCTCGCACTTCTCCCTGGCCCGGCGCTCCATGTTCGCCTCCCCGCCGGCCTCCTCCGGGGTGGACCACCCCTCGAAGATGGCAGTCATGAACGCCCGGGAGGCCATCCGCTCCCCCGCCTCACGGGTCTTCTCATCCGGCCCGCCGAGCGCGAGTGTGATGACGACCGCGGCCACGACGACCAGGGTGCCCATGGTGATCGGGAACCAGTACTTGCGGGCGAACGCGGCCGCCTCCCCCTGCTGCCGGTGCGCCCCACCCCCGCCCTCGGGCCCGGTCGCCGGCCCGGGTGCGGCGGGGCCGTCCCCGGCCCACGTCGCGGTCCCCTCGGCGGGACCACCCAGCCCGGCCCCGGTCGGGGCGGACACCGCCCCTGTCGGTTGCAGGGTCACGGTGGCGGGGTCGACGGTGACGGTGCCTCGGATCCGGCCCGGCACCCACGCGGTTCCGTCCCAGTACCCCAGGAACGGCCCGGTCGGGTGCGGGTACCACCCGGCCGGCCACGGTCCCGGTCCCGGGTCGGCTACCGGCGCCCCGGTGAACTCGGTCCCGTTCCACCAGCGCACCGTCCCCGGGCCATCCGGTGCCCACCCGCGCGCGGCGTCGCCCTTGTGTTCTCCCTCGGTCATGGCCGGACCCTAGCGCCTGCTGTCAAGGTCCGATCAAGACCTGCCGGAGCCGGGGGTACCGCCCCTGACCAGCCGCGAAGCCGCCCGCGCCGGAGGCCCCGGCCCGTGGGAACGGCGACGATCAGGGAAGGCGCGGCTACCCTCCCGCGATGTGACGATCACCGTGAGACAGCTCCTGTTCGTCCTGGGCGGCGCTCTGATGGCGGTGGGCCTGGTGCCGGGGTTCGCACCGGTCAGCGCCGACGGCGGCTCGTGCGGCGGGGTGTTCACCGGCGACCAGGCCCTGTACCGGTAGGGCCTGTACCGGTCCATGACCGGCAAGGACCCGTTCGCCTTCCAGGCCGGGTGCACCGACGCCCGGGCCTCACGCACCACCCTCACCTGGGCGTTGCTCGCCCCGGGGATCCTGTTGGCCGGGGCGGGGTTGCTCGTCTCCCCCGGGCCGAAGCCGGACCCGGCCGCGAACGCACCCGGGTCCGGCGCGGGCTCGACGGCGAGCGCCTCCTCCGACCGGGACTCGAAGCCGGACAGCTGAGCGCAGACAGCAAGAACCCCCACCGCGGCGAGCGCGGTGGGGGTTGAGCCTGTGTAGTGGTGCTTCCCCGGTCAGGCGCGGACGGCCTTGACCGTGACCAGGGTCCCGTCCAGCTCGGTGGCCAGGACCGACCAGCCGGCGGCGTCGGCGACCTCGGCCAAGGTGGGGGCGTCCCAGCCGCCCTCCGTGTCCTCGGTCGGGTGGACCGAGGCGACCAGCCGCCCGCCGGGGGCGGTCGCGTGGGCCATCTCAGCCAGGGCGGCCTCGGCATCGTCGACGTCCAGGCCGTCCAGCACCCTCCCGGCGTACACGCCGGCGAACACCACGCCCGGGGACGGTGGGGTGCCGGTCAGCGTCGCCCGGGTCGGAGCCAGGCCCGCCAGGGTCAACCAGGTGGCGTCGTCAGGGTCGGCGACCAGCACCGGGGCGCCCGGGCCGACCTGGGCGGCGAACACCGCCAGCGAGCTCACCGGGTGAACGGCCCGGGTGGCCGGGCGGGGCAGTGTGATCGTGCTCATCGGCGAGCATTCCTTCCTGTGTTGTCCAGCGCGTGCCGCAGGACCGTGCGAGCACCCCGGCCCCCGGCAACCTCCGTCGCCCGCACGCCCTGGGGGACAGGTCGAGGGCCCTGCCACCAGGCGGCGGCAGGGCCCTCGAGGGGTAGGTGCGTTTCGGTTTCCTGACGCGACCGTTCACGCGGTGCGCGCCACCAGCTCGGCGACCTCACCGGCCGTGAGGAACCCGCGGGCGATGAGGATCTCCCGGTGCGCGGCCAGCTGCTCGGCCGTCATCGCGTCCGAGGCGACCACCGGGACGGTGACCGTGGTGTCGGTCGCGGAAAGGTAGGCGGTCAGCCCGCCACCCTCGCAGCAGCCGGTGTCGATGTCGATCACCTCACCGGGGACGTGGTCGGGCCGGTCCGGGTCGACCGGGGCCCGTCGCCGCGACGGGGTGGGGACCACCACGTGGCCGTGCACCAGGGTCTGGGACCCGGTCCACTCCCACGGGGTTCTCGCCGCCCGGGTGTACATCGCGAACGTGCGGGTCTTGTTGTCCGTGCGGAACAACCGCTCCTCGATCATCGCCGCGTGCGCCACGACCACGCCCGGGAACACCAGGTGCGACGGCAGCCGCCCGAAGGTGTTCACGATGTCGGCCTTCAGGCGGGCAGCGTCCGGCTGCGCCTCGATCTGCGCCAGCGTGGCCGCCAGCCCCACACCCGGTTCCTTCCCGGGATCCAGCAGGACCCTGACCATCTTCCGGTTGTGGTTGGAGTCGACCATCATCGCCCGGCCCGTCTTCAACGCCCACAGCCACCAACGGATCACCTCCACCGAGTGCTGGCCCTTGTCGTGGATGTCCCCGACGGAGACCAGGAACACCTCCGGGTTCGACAGGTGCTCATCCGTGCCGAGCTCACGCAGGAGGTTCTTGAACGTCTCCCAGCAGCCGTGGATGTCCCCGACGACCGTCACCGGTGCGGTGATGCGCCTGGCGTCCGGGCCGGACGGGATCAGCTCCACCACGGTGCCCTCGTGCCAGTCGGCGACCACGTCGAACCCCAGGTCGAACAGCACCTGAGCGGTCAGGGTCGTGTACTGGGCGTGCGAGGCGACCACCTTGGCATCCGGCACCCGGTTGTCCCGGGCGGCGTTGTTGGCCAGGGCGAACTCCACCGGCACATCGGCACCATCGGCAGCGACCCGCCGCAGCGCGACCGCGGCCAGCCCGGCCGCGTGAGCCCGGTCCACCTGGGCGCGCAAGTCGTTCACGTCCAGCTCGGCCGGCTCGTAGAACCACGACTCACCCGCAGCCAGGGTCGTGTTCGCCGCGGCGTCCACCAGGGCGGTCACCTTCTCCTCGAAGTGACGGCAGGTCGCCGGCACCACCTTGTGGGCGATGTCCGGGCAGTCCTTGGCGAACAGGGTCCGCAACACCGCAGGGGAGGTAACGGCCCGCTCAACCAGGCCACCGGCACGCAGCTTCTCACTCAGAACGCTGGTCTTCCCCGAGGCGGTCGGGGCGATGGCAACCAACGCCCCAGTCGGTAGGCGCAGGGTGCTCCCCCGCGCATGAATCGGATTCGGCATCGAAGCCTCCTCGGGTCTCAGGTCCACCCCACACGCAGGCCCGGCACAGCGGGGAACGCGTCACGGTGGGTGGACGAGGTCGTTTGTCTTCTGGCCCGCACCGTGCGCGGGAACCCCGCCCCCGCAATGGCCCTCAGCAGCACGCGCCCCCAGCGGCCACAGCCGGCGACTGCACCACGACCCCCGCGCCGTCACCCTCACCCCCACCAACAACCCCCAGGACCCCACACCGGACACCACCCGTGGTGCGACACCCGCCCGGCACCACGGGCACCCACCCCTGCCCAGGAACACCAGGACGCCTCTCGGGCAGGAGGCCCATCCAGGGGGCGTCGTCGGCGACTGCACCCGTGGCCCGGTCCGGCACCGTCCCTACCCATGAGCGAGACCACCACGAGCACCCGGCCCGGCCCCGAGGGGCCCCTGCGGGTGCTGCACGCCGCGAACACCCTGGCTGCCCACGCCGACGGCGACCGCCTCGACGAGCTGACCGTCACCTGGTTGCGCACCCGCGCCGGGCAGGCCGCCACCCTCCCCCCACCCACCCAGGAGACCCACCTGGCCGACGCGCTGCGCCTGGCCGACCTCATCCTGGCCGACCCCCCGATCCCCGGCCGGGACCGTCAGATGGCCCAGGCCCTGGTCCTCATGCGCCCCGGCGACCCCGACGGCATCACCGGCGGCCTCGACCTCGACGACGAGCTCGAGGACGGCCCCGCCGGCGCCGAGGACCACCTGTGCGACGCCGGGGACTTCTCCCGGGTCCTCTGCGCCGACCCGTGCGAGTCGATGCACTCCTACTGCACCCGCTGCGGGAAGCGGCAGGACCCGTGCGCGCACGACACCGACCTCCTGGCTAGCTGACCAACGGAAGGACCCATCCGTGCCCGACACCGCCACCGTCAACCCCGCCCACGCACGGCAGACCTGCCTGGCCCACCTGCGCAGGGCCACCCGGGACCTGCACCGGTCCCTGGACCGGCTCGCAGTGGAAGCCGCCCGCCACGCAGACGCGGTCGCTGCCGGCCGCTACCCCGGCGGGGCGCACTCCCTGGCCGCCACCGCCACCGAGGCGGCCGAGCACGCCGCCCGCCGCGCCACCTACTGGGAAGCCGCCGCCATGCTCGGCATCCCCCTCGAGGAGATCAACGCCACCCTCACCCTGCGCGGCCCCGACGGCTCCTGAATCTCCCCTGGCCGGGCTGCGGGGTGACTGCCTCACGCCCCGGCTCGGGCACCACTGGAACCGACCCCGCCCCGCCAGCAGAAGGACCGGCCGTGACCGACAAGACCCCCGCCCAGGCCGCGATGGACCGCGCCCAGGCCGCCTACGACAGGGCCCGCAACCTGCACACCGCCCTGCGGTACGTCGCCAGCACCGTCACCACCGACCACCCCGCCGGCGCCCTGGTCAACCCCGCCCTGGGCCTGGCCGACACCGATCTGCACGCCGCCCGGGACGCCCACAGCCGCACCTATGCCGCCGCCGCGCAGTACCCCGACGACTCCACCGAGCAGGCCACTGCCCTGGCCGAGCTGGCCGACCTCGCCGAGCAGGCCGCCGACCGGCTCGCCGAGCTCACCACTCTCATCCTCCCCGCCCTCACCACCCCCGCCGGCGTCGACCGGGACACCGCCGAGGCCACCGCCCGGACCCGTCTCGGACAGGCTGCACCGCACCTGCCCGGCACCCCGGCCTGGCCCTGATCTGAACCCGGGACGGGGGCCGCGCCGGTCCGGGAACCCCGGTGCCTGCCCTCCGTGGACGTGCCTGCCCGGCGATCAGGTCATGGGGCTCCACGGTGGGACTCATGCCTAGGGGATCGACCACACCACCGGGACCGGTCGAACGAGCCGTGGCGGACATGTTGGGCGCACGGATGCGCAGACGGGGGTGTCCAGCCGCGCCGCCGCCGCCGCCCCCTACGTCGGGGTGTCCAACACCCGGCTGTCCAAGATCCTGCGCGGCCTGTCCGCCCTGACCGTCACCGAACTGGTCACGCTCTGCGAACTGCTCGACCTCGACCCCGCCCGGGTACTGCGCACCGCCCAGGCGAGCCTGGAAGACATCCACCCCTACCCGGTCGCCCACGCCGGCACCGAACAACCTGACGATCCCGAGGACATCTGACCCGCGAGCGCGGGCGCGACTGCCGGTGTGGGCCGGCCCGGCACCATCCCCGGTGCACGCCACCCCGCACCGGACGAAAGGCACGACCGTGACCGACAACCCCACGCGTAACGAGCTCCTCACCGAGGAGGAGTACCAGGCCCTCGAGGACGGCTTCGGCCACCTCGACACCCGCCACGAAGAGGGGTACACCCCCGCGACCGTCTACAACGCCCAGTGCACCGCGTGGCGCAAGATCGTCGCCGTCCTCGCCCCGCAGCACGCCACGGACGCCACCCGGGCCCCGGCCGTGCAGGACGCTGCCGAGGACACCGCCAACGCCCTGGCGGTGCTGTGCGCGAAGGCCGGGATGCCCGTCATGGCCGGCATCTACCAGGTCCTCCTCGACCGGGGCTCCCTGGCCGCCGACCACGTCGCCGGCATCACCGAGACCGACGTCGAGAACGACTGGGCCGTCGTGTGCCGCTCCGGCATCGACGCCCTGTGCGGCAGCTACGAGCGCGGCATCTGACTGCCCGCCGGCCACGCCCCGGCACCGTCCAGATCAACCCTGGACGAAGGAGCCGCCCGTGACCGACACCGCCACCCTGGTCAGCAGGGAGTTCACCACCGCCCGGGACATGCCCGACGCGGTCGCCGGGCTGCGCCAGCCCAAGGGGGTCCGGGCCACCGTCATCCTCGAACGCTCCTACGCCCAGGGTGAGTGGCGGCGGGTCCACACCGGGTCCCTGTCCTCCGCCCGCGCCCTCGTCAACGGCCTGGGCGACGCACCCGTCCCCGGCCGGTTCCGACTCATCGTCGAGCTCCCCACCCCGTGACCGCTACCACCGACCAGAGAGCTGTCGAGCGCGCCCGTGCCGGGCTGCTGTTCCTCCACGGAACCACAGCCCAGCTGAGCCCCGGTGACCAGCTGCTGCCCGGCGCCCAGACCGGCCGGCAAGTCCACTTCCGCGGCCACCACGTCGACGCGATCGACCCGGTCAGGTGGAACCACGCCCACGCCACCCAGGCCCGTGGCCCCGACCCCAGCTCCCCCGTCCTCATGCGGGACCTGGCCCTGGAATGGGCCGGGATGGCCGCCGTCGTCTGGTGCGACGAGGACCACCCCGAGCTCGACGAGACGTACAACCACCACGACTTGGCCCTCGACCACCCCCACCGGCCGCTGCCGTGCCTGCGCGTCTACACGGTCACCCCCGACGACCCGGCAGCCGTAGAACCTGACGGGTCCACTGACGTCGGCGCCGAATCCGTCCGGTTCCCCACCGGGACCGTCACCGCCCAGGTCCGCCGTCACGTCGACGACATCGAGACCCTCTACACCCACCTGTGACCCTGAGCCGACGAGGGACGCTTCCACCGTCAGACCCACCAGGCACGATCGAAACGAGAGGGGCCGCCCAGGGGAAGGGCGCGGCCCCATGGACCAGGAAGGGGCGCCATGACCGCCGCCGCGCACACCCCACCGACCACCGACCCCACCTGGGCGCCTCGCCGAGCTCTCGCCGACGCCGCCGACCGGGGCCTGGCCCCCGAGAAGTACCGAGCAGCTGCCACACGCTTGCTCGACCACCCCGGCGACCTCCTCGCCGTCCTCACCGACGCCGGCATCCTGCAGCACCACACCCGTGCCGCCGTCACCTCCTGGGCCGGCTCCACGGTCAGCCCCGACGGCACCTACAAGGTCACCGGCGCTCACCACACCGAGCACCAGTACGCCACCAGGTGGACCCGCACCGACCCCGCCGCCGACACCCGGTCGTGAGACCAGCCACCTGACCCACCTGCGGCACGACCGCCGGCCGCGACCCACCCCAGCACGGCCAGATGCGCCAGGGTCACGATCCCGTCACGGTTCCCAGCCGGCCATGCCCGCCCGGGCGAGCACCGGCTAGCGTGACCGGCGCGCCATTGAGAGGCGGCGCACACCCACACGAAGGGGACCCCCATGAAACGCGCCGCCGCCACCATCACCGCCCTGCTCCTGCTCGCCGGATGCTCCAACTCCCCCGACAGCCAAGACCCCGGAGCCCCAGCAGCAGAGGACAACAGAGGAGGCGGAGGCGCGGACACCCCCATCACCCCGCTCCCCCTCGACACCAACGGGGTCCTGGGCGGCAACACCTCCCTCACCGACCTGCCCGCCGGCGAACCCGGCCAGATCTCCGCCGTCAGGGTCTCCGACAGCACCGCCCTGTCCGGCTCGGTGCCGTTCATCTTCCGGAACAACACCGACGAGACGATCGCCCACGTGAACGTCACCGCCACCATCCGGGACGCCGACGGCAAGCTCGCCGCCTCCGGCGACAACCAAGGCACCGCCCCCGCCCAGATCCCACCCGGCGGCCTCGGCATGTCCTACCTGTACATCGGGGACGCCGAGCTGCCCGCAGACGCCGACATCGAGTTCACCTTCTCCCCCTCCCCCGCCGACACCTCCCCGTTCAACACCGGCGACCTCACCGTCACCGAGCTCGAACCCACCAACGAAGGCATCGTCGGCGTCGCCACCAACCAGACCGACGGCACCCTCTCCGGTCCCTACTCCATCTGGATCTACTGCTTCGACGACAACGCGATCGAAGACGTGCGCACCGGCTTCGGCAACGAGGACGCCGACACCCCGCCCGGCGGGACCGTCTCCTTCAGCGAACGGCTCCCGGACGGCTGCACCGATTACCTGGTCGGCGTCACCGGCTACTTCACCGGGTAGGACACTCGACAGCGCACAGCCCCGCCTGCTCGAGTCACGTCGAGGAGGCGGGGCTGTCGGAGTTTCCGGAGGCAACGCGGACCCGCGGGTCATCGAAGGGAGCGACTGCTGCTGGTGCCCGTGGCGGCACCCTGGTCACTGTGGGCGACTGCGCGCCCCAGGCCCTCATTCCTCGTAGAACAGCGGCTCCTCCAGCGGCGGCAGCGTCGGCGGGTTCGGGGCGGTGAGGCGCAGGATGAACTGGAGACCTTGTCTTGCTGTCCCCGCTCCAGCGCCCGGGCAACGCCGCGGTGCTGCCCGGCGAGGTTCTGCACGTACGCCCGGAAGCCCGGTTCCGCCAGGCCGTTCGTGGCCCAGTACGGGTCGTCGGCCGCCCAGTAGGTCGTGGTCGTCTCCGGCACCCGCGGTTTGGTGCACAAGGTGAAGTCGACCTCGGCCTGGAGCACCTCCCGGGTCCGGTCGGTCGGGGGGATGCAGAAGGCGAGGCTGACCAGGACGTCGTCGTCCCGGGCAGCCCCGGCAGCCTGCTCCACCGCCTCCTCCACTTGGACGGGGGTCATGCCCTCACCCCAGGTGGCGACCAGGAGCGCGGGGCTGGCCGCTTCGGTCGCGAAAGCCCCGTGCCGGCGCAGCTCGCCCATCAGGGTGCGGGTGTGCGCCTCACCCACCCAGGATCCCTCGAGGATGATGCCTGTGACGCACCGGTCGGCAGGTTGGGCGATGTCGACGACCTGGCCCATCACCGTCGAGCTCGGCCCGGACGAGGTCGCCGACGGCCAACGGTACGAAGAAGCCGGTGTTGGCCATCTTGTAGGTGCCGCCGGCGTCGCCGGCGTCCACCGGTTCGGCCCAGAGAGACTCCGACCCGGGCAAACCCGGCTGCTCGCGGAGCGCCACTCAGACCTTGTCCGGGGCCGACTCTCCTGAGCTCGTCGGGCCGGGCGTGGTTGCCTGGTCGTCCGTCATCTGCGTCCCTTTCGTGTCGGCGCCCCCCGCAGGGGTGCCGGGGCCGTCGGTTGCGCCATTCGGTAGGCCTCGTGTCGCCGGGGCATGCAAACGGGGCTCCCCCATTTGCAGGGAAGCCCCGTTCGGGTCCTGGCTGGCGCGCGGTCGACGTTACCCGCGCCCGGCGACCGAGATCAGGCGGCGGAGTGGTGCTCCTCGTAGGCCTCGATGATGCGGCGCGGGACCCGCCCGCGGGCAGGGACGTCCATTCCGCGGGACTTGGCCCATTCACGGGCCCGGGATGCCAGTTCCCGATCCGGGTTGGCCAGGGGCCGCTTCTTGGTGGACCGGGCCCCCGCCACCCGTCGGGCGGCGGAAATGAACGGGGCGAGGGTGTCGCGGAGCTTGGCCGCGTTCTCCGGCTTGAGGTCGATCTCGTAGGTCACCCCGTCGAGAGAGAAGTTGACCGTTTCCCCGCCCTCGCTCAGCTCGGTCCCGTCGATGTCGTCGATCAGCAGGACGATAGTGCGCTGCGCCACTTGCTCTCCCTGTCTCTCTTCTTCCCTGTGCAGTGCTTCTTCCTTTCTACCTGATGGTTCCGAAAGCAAACGCCGGCTGGGACGACATTTGACGGTCCTTTGACCAACCTCTGACCTTCCGTCCCAAACCCCGGGCTTTCGGGACAAAGAACAGACCCCCCACCCGGTTTATCGGGTAGGGGGTCTGCGGTTGGTTCGGTCAGAAGAACTTGCCGACCAGGCCCTCCGCGGTCGCGGGGAGACCGGCCTGCGGCTGGGGCTGGGGGGCCGCCGGCGCGGGGGTCGGCACCGTGGCGGGGGCGGGGGTGCCCGCCTGGGCCGTCTGGTGCGCCGGCTGCGCGCCGCCGCGCTGGACGCGGGTGACCTTGGTGGTGGCGTACCGCAGCGAGGGGCCGATCTCCTCGACCTGCAGCTCCATGCGGCTGCGCTTCTCACCCTCTGGGGTCTCCCAGGAGCGGGTGATGAGTCGGCCGATGACGATGACCCGGGTGCCCCGGGTCAGGGACTCGACCGCGTTCTCGCCCTGCTCACGCCACAGCGTGCAGGGCATGAAGGTGGTCTCGCCGTCCTTCCACTCGTTGGCCTGGCGGTCGAACACGCGCGGCGTGGACGCCACGGTGAACGTGACCCGGGCCGCGCCGCTGGCGCCGTAGTTGAGCTCGGGGTCGGCGGTCAGGTTGCCGACGATGGTGAGGGGGATCTCGCCGTTCACGATTCTCCTTAGTCGTTGGTTCGTCTCTGCGACGGCTCCACACCGTGCGGGCTGCGCAGGAGTGCGCAATGCCCGCCGGGGTGACCTGTCTGACGACCCCTGCCGCGCCGGGACGGTGTGGGCCCATGACCCGCCTGCAGCCCGTGAACGCCGAGCTCGACTCCGACATCACCGCCCGGGGGCTCCCGGACAACCTTCGCTTCGGGATCGGCAACGCCCTGGCGATCGCCCCCGGCCAGTGGACCAACGCCGCCGACTACCCGGTCCTGGGCTACTACCTGACCGCGACCCCAGAGCAGGTCCTCTTCTACGCGGTCACCCCTGGCCGGTTCGTCCGGTACGAGGTGCTCGGCGCCCAGTCGCACGCGGTCACCGTGCCGCTCGAACGGGTCACCCAGGTGATCGACCACGTCACCGCGACCGGGGCGCTGCGGGTCCTCGTCGAGCTCGAGGTCGGTGAGACCGTGTCCGTCCAGGCACCCCAGGTCGGTGACGGCGGTCAGGTCGTCGGTCTCGTCACGACCACCCGGCGGCAGGTCTACGAGCTCGTCGCCGACACCCCGGCGCCCCTGCAGACCCTGTACCAGTTCTCCCTGGCGCTCAGGTCCGCACTCGGGATCTGAGGCCCACACCTGATCCTCAGCCGGGCAACCCCGGGGCGTCAGTGCCCCGGGGTTGTCGCGATCCTGGACTGGCGCCCCAGCCCTCCCAGGTTCCCCCACGCACCTGGGTGTGATGGTCGCCCACAGGGTGGCGAGAGTGGTGTGGGGAGGTGATTGGTTCGGTCTTCTTGTTGGGCTTCCACGGTGATCGGTGGTTCCGACCGGCCCGTGGGGTTATAACCGTGTCCCCACCAGCAGGAACACCCATGGCCGGGGTTGGCCCATCCCTGACCCCCCGCTTTCCGTTGATACGAACGGGGTGCGCCAAGGGATCGGGGCGCGGGTGGGGCGCGTCAGTGCAGGCGCGGTCCGCCCACGACGCCCACGCGCAGGGGTTGGGTCGCGCCGTGCGCGG